>Ga0268299_1000028_pt1 | contig 599555 bp, 554 predicted proteins | sample NOBtaG_FD_193484 | JGI IMG/M metagenome (GOLD analysis project Ga0268299, IMG submission 193484) | Activated sludge microbial communities from bioreactor in Nijmegen, Gelderland, Netherland - NOB reactor | ecosystem: Engineered > Bioreactor > Aerobic > Activated sludge | place: Netherlands... | reverse complement strand
CGCGCGGCACGATCCGGATCGAGGTCGGGTCGACCACGATCTGGCCCAGATCCACCGGCTGCAGCCCGAGCTTCTCCGAGAGCGCATCGCGCAGCGTCGCTTCCGACACGAACCCCAGCTGCACCAGCAGCTTGCCCACCGGCTGGCGGCTCTTGAGCTGCTCGAGCAGCGCAATGCGCAGCTGGTCCTCGGTCAGGATCCCCTGCGAGATCAGGATCTGGCCGATGTGACGCTTGGGGACGACGGGCGCGTTCGTGCCTTCGGAACGGGAACCCGCGGCCGGATCGTCGGGATCCAGCCTTCGGACGGCCTCTCGCACGCGCTGCATCGCTATCGGTCCGGAGCTCGGTCCATGGCGCGCGCGTAGCGTCGCACGAGTCGCGGGCCCGACCGTGAGGACAGGCGGCGCATCCGGCAGGCGCCCGGGGCCCCGAAAGGTCAACGATTGTTAAACGCGGGCGGAATGCCGCCCGGAGGCCGTGACGTTTTTGGCGTGCGCGCCGGGGCCCCGTGGGCCAAGAAGCGAGCCCCCAAGGCGGGGGCGCGCACCGCAGGTCACGCCCGGCCGCGCGCCGCCGGCTTCTCGATCGGCCTCACGGCGATCCGGAGCCCGGTCGCTCTGAGCACGGCGTTCAAGCTGCGAAGCTCCGGATTGCCCGACTTGGAGAGCATCTTGTAGGTCGCCTCGCGAGTGAGCTTCGCTCTGCGGGCGATCTCGGCGATGCCGCCCCGCGCCTGGGCGACCTGGCGCAGCGCCAACATGAGCGCCGCCTGGTCACCCTCCTCGATCACGGCCTCCAGGTACGCCGCGGCTTCGGCGGGGTCGTTGAGCTGCTCGATGAGCCAGGGCTCGTAAGGCAGGCTAGCGGCGGCCACGCGGCCTCTTCCGCGCAGAGCGCGCCTTGTAGTCGTCGAAGTACGCTTTCGCACGGGCAATGTCCTTCTGCTGCGTCGTCTTGTCTCCGCCGCAAAGGAGGAGAACGACCACCTGTCCGAGCCGGGCGAAATAGACGCGGTATCCCGGCCCCCAGTCGATCTTCAGCTCCAGCACGCCGTCGCCCACCGGCTGTGCATCGCCGAAGTTGCCGACCGCGACGCGGGCAATGCGCGCCTCGACCCGCGCGCGCCTGCTGGTCCTTCAGACCTTGCAGCCATTCGACAACTGGCTGCGCGCCGGCCACGGTCTGGTAGTAACGAAGCTCGATGGCCATTGTAATTTATAGTTCACATCGTGGTCAACGCAGCCTGGGAGCCCGTCTCGTGCACGTGCCCATTGTGCGGGGGGGCACTGGCTCAGGCCGTGAGCCCGCGCGGGGTGAGGCGGGCCCGCCCGGCCGGGAAATCCTTCACGCCGTTTCCGCATCGCCGCAACCCCGATCCGCAGGTCGCAGGTACTGTTCCTCGACCTCGCCCATCGCCGGGACCTACGCTCCGGCGTCGGCTGCACCGATCCGTTTTGGAGGAACGCCCCGCATGAACGCCCCCTCCTTCCCCGACCTCTCCGCCCGCGACGCCCAGGCGCTCTTCGAGCGCGTCGCCGCCAACATCGAGCAGGTCATGCGCGGCCAGCACGAAACGGTGCGCCGGCTGCTCGCCGCCTTCGCGGCCGGCGGGCACGTGTTGCTCGAGGACGTGCCGGGCACCGGGAAGACGACGCTCGCGAAGGCGCTCGCCGCATCGATCGGGGCGCGTTTCACGCGCGTGCAGTTCACGCCCGACCTGCTGCCCTCGGACATCCTCGGCGTGTCGGTCTACAACCAGAAGGACCAGTCCTTCGAGTTCCGACCGGGCCCGGTGTTCACGAACATCCTGCTCGCCGACGAGATCAACCGCGCCTCCCCGCGCACGCAGTCGGCGCTGCTCGAGGTGATGGCCGAGCAGCAGGTGTCGGTCGAGGGCCGCACGCGGCCGATCGACGACCTCTTCTTCGTCATCGCGACGCAGAATCCGGTCGAGTTCCGCGGCACCTATCCCCTGCCCGAGGCGCAGATGGACCGCTTCGCGCTGTGCCTCTCGCTCGGCTACCTCGACGCCGACACCGAGGTCGCGGTGCTCGCCGCGCAGGATCTGGGGCACCCGCTCGCCGCGATCGAGGCGGTGGCCTCGCGCGAGGAGCTGCTCGCGCTGAAGCACCGCGCGCGCCGGGTGCGCATCGCCGAGGAGTTGCGCCACTACATCGTCGAGCTCGTCCGGCGCACGCGCGCCGCGCCGCAGGTCGCGCTCGGCTGCGGGCCGCGCGCCTCGCTCGCCCTCGAGCACACCGCCAAGGCGCTCGCGCTCTTCGACGGGCGCGAGTTCGTGCTGCCCGACCACATCCAGGCGCTCGCGGTGCCGGTGCTCGCGCACCGCATGGTGCTCGATCCGCAGGCGCGGTTCGCCGGGGCGAGCGGCGCCACGCTCGTCGCCGACATCGTCCGCGAGGTGCGGGTCCCCGCGTGAGGCGGGTCCTCTACCTCGCGCTGCGGGCGCTGAGCGCGCTCCAGCACGCCCTGCGCGAGCGGCTCACCCCGGCCGGCTGGCTCGCCCTCGGCGCCGCCGCGGCCGCGGCGATCGTCGGCGTCGACACGACGCAGGCGATGAGCTACCAGGCCTTCACCTTCTTCGCTGCGCTGCTTGCCGTGGCGCTGCTCGCGGCGCCGTTCTTCCGCGCGCGGGTTGCCGTGCGGCGCGCGCTGCCGCGCTACGCGACCGCCGGCGAGCGGCTGGAGTATCCGGTGACGGTCGAGAACCTCGGCCGGCGCGCGCTCGTCGGCGTGACCGCGGTCGAGGCGCTCCGCGATCCGCGGCCCGCCTTCGAGGCCTGGCGCGAGGCGCGCGAGCCGGGCGAAGCGCGCCGGAACGCGTTCGACCGCCACGCGGGCTACTACCGCTGGCGCTGGCTCATCGAGCGGCGGACGCCGCGTGCGCCTTCCGAAGTCGCGTTGCCGGCGCTGGCGCCGGGCCGCGCGCAGACCGTAAAGCTCGCGCTCGAGCCGCGCCGGCGCGGCCGGATCGAGCTCGCCGGCGTCACGCTCGCCCGCACCGATCCCCTCGGGCTGGTGAAAGGCCTCGTGCGCGCGGCGGCGCCCGCGCACGTGACGGTGCTGCCGCGCCGCTACCGCCTGCCGCAGATCGCCCTGCCCGGCGCCCGGCGCTACCAGCAGGGCGGGGTCACGTTCGCGACCTCGATCGGCGAGTCCGAGGAGTTCGTCGGCCTGCGCGACTACCGCCCGGGGGACCCGCTGCAGCGGGTGCACTGGAAGAGCTTCGCGCGCACCGGGCGGCCGATCGTGAAGGAGCACCAGGACGAGTTCTTCGAGCGCCACGCGCTCGTCCTCGACACGAGCACCGAGCGGGGCGAGGACGCCGCGTTCGAGGAGGCGGTCGCGCTCGCCGCGTCGTTCGTCTACGCGATCGACACGCAGGAGTGCCTGCTCGACCTGCTGTTCGTCGGGCGGGAGGTGCACCGCTACACGACCGGGCGCGGCCAGATGCGGGCCGAGCACCTGCTCGAGGTGCTGGCCGGCGTCGCACCGAGCGCGCCCGCGGCGTTCGAGGCCCTCGCGAACCGGGTGCGCGCGCACCAGCACCGGCTGACGAGCTGCATCGTGGTGCTGCTCGAGTGGGACGCGCCGCGCCGCGCGTTCGTCGAGGGGCTGCGGGCGAGCGGGCTCGAGGTGCGGGCGCTCCTCGTCTGCGCGCGCGAGGCGGCGCCCGCCGAGCCGCAGGCCGGGCTGCTGGTCCTGCATCCCGGCGAGATGGCGGCGGGACTCGCGAGGCTCGCGTGAACCTGCCCCGCGGATTACTCGGCGCGGGCCTCCTGTTCTGGGGCTCGCAGACGGATTACCTCCTCGTCGGCGCGGTCCTCGCTGCGCTCGTCGAAGCGCCGCGCTGGAGCACCGTGCGGTTCGAGCTGCGCCCCGCGGACCTCGCGCGGATCGCGGACCTCTGCACGCTGATCTTCATCGGGGTCGTGGCGGTCGTCGCGGCGAGCCGCGGGTTCCGGGACGGCATGCTCGGGGCGCTGCAGTGGCTGCCCGCGGTGCTCGCGCCGATCGTGCTCGCGCAGCTCGCGTCGAGCGTCGGGCGGATCCCGCTGAGCGCGCTGTTCCAGGTCGTGCGCCGCCGCAAGCGCCGCGATCCGACGACCGAGGATCCGCTGGTCGATCTCGGCGGCGCATATCTGGCAATGAGCGTGATCGCCGCGGGGGTCGGGAACCTGCGTGATCCCGCCTACTACGTCGGCACGGTCCTCCTCGCGACGTGGGCGCTGCACGGCGTGCGGCCGGTTCACGCGCGGCTCGGGGCGTGGTTCGGCGCCCTGTCCGTCGCAGCGGCCGCGGGCTACGCCGGACAGGCCGGGCTCGGGCAGCTGCAGACCTCGCTCGAGGACTGGGTGGCGGAGTGGAACCTGCGCGGCATGGATTCGGACCCGTATCGCAGCACGACCGACATCGGCTCGATCGGACGGCTGAAGATGCTGGACACGATCGTCCTGCGCGTCTACGCGGACCCGCAGGCCGCAGCGAAGCTCAAGCTGTTACACCGCGCGAGCTTCACGACCTACGCGGGGACGACGTGGCACGCCCGCAAGGCGCCGATGGCGCCGGTCGCCGCGCAGCCGGACGGCGCGACGTGGGTGCTGGCGGACGGGACGCCGGACTCGAGCGTGCGGATCGTCACGCGACTCGAGAACGGCAAGGCGCTGCTCGCCCTGCCGGGGGACACGGTGCGGATTGCCGAGTTGAATGCGACCGAGGTCAAGCGCAACACCCTCGGCGCGGTCCAGGTCGACGTGGGCGGCGACTGGGCGCGGTACGTCGCGGTGCGTAGCGAGGGGAGCGTCGGTGCAGCGCCGCCGGGAGAGGAGGACGTTCCGTTGCCTGCGGCGGAGCGCGCGGCGATCGAAGCGCTCGCGGCCGAGCTCGACTTGCGCAGCGTGCCCGCGGACGAGGCGGTCCGGCGGGTGGCGCGGCACTTCGGCGCGTTCTCGTACTCGACCTACCGGGAGGCGGCGGCGCCGCGGGGCACCACGGCGCTCATGGACTTCCTCCAGCGCTCGAAGAGCGGGCACTGCGAGTACTTCGCTGCGGCGACGACCCTCCTCCTCCGCGCCGCCGGAATCCCGGCGCGGTATGCGACCGGCTTCGCGATGATCGAATACAGCGAGCTGGAGGGTGCGTACGTCGTGCGCGCCCGCCATGCGCACGCGTGGTCGCGCGCATGGGTGGGCGATCGCTGGGTCGACGTGGACACCACGCCGCCGATCTGGTTCGCCGAGGAGGCGCGGCTCGCGCCGGCGTGGCAGAAGCTCGCGGATTTCTTTCGCTGGGCGAGCTACCGGTGGGCGCAGCGGACGGGATTCGAGGCGAGCGAAGCGTGGTTGGCGCTGATTGGCGTGCTAGTCGCGGTGCTCGGGTGGCGGATCGTGCGGGGGAAGCGGGCGAGTCGGGCGCGCCCAGGCGCGGCGGTCGAGTACGCTCGCGCGTATCCTGGGCTCGACTCGGAGTTCTACGCGATCGAGCGCGCGATCGCGCGTGGCGGGGTTCTCCGTGCGGAGTCCGAGACGCTCACTGCATGGGCGTCGCGGTCTGTGGCCCAGATGGACGGGATGAGCCGCGCCCAGCTCGAGCGCGCGCTGCAGCTGCATCTGCGGCATCGCTTCGATCCCGATGGCCTGAATTCGCGCGGCCGTAGACAGCTAACCGATCTCGCGAACTGTCTGCAGCGTACCTTGAACGGTCCCCGTTCTTAGTACCAATTCCGATGCGAGTCTTCGGCACCTGGTTGACCCGCCGGCGCTCTCGGGGAAATTGCGGCGAACTTGCCGCACGAAGTGCCGCGGGACTCGCCACCTTACGCTTGTAAGGTTGCGGCACCAGCCGTTGAGGCAGTGAGACGATCGTTCAGGCGCGATAATCCACTCGGTCGAAATGGTCATGCACCGAGATCTGTTCCAGGCCCGGGTCCATCTCTGGACGGTCGCATGTTCAAAGATCAAGCCTTTCGGAAGCGACGACCACCCCGTCTTCGTCGCAATACGCGTACTCGCCAGGCATGAACCGGACGTCGCCGAACGTGACGGGTAGATCCCGCCGCCCGACTCGCTGCTTGCCTGGAGTCACCGGATTCACGCCGAGCGCGAAGACTCCGAGGTCGACTTTCGCGAGCGCGACGATGTCCCGCACGCAACCGTTGATGATCATGCCCGCCCAGCCGTGATCGCGCGCCCATTCGGCGATGCCGTCGCCGACGAGCGCCGAGCGCAAGCTCCCTCCGCCGTCGATCACCATCACGCGTCCGCGACCTTCCTCTACCGCGGCTTCCCGGATCAGGACATTGTCCTCGAAACACTGGATCGTAACGATCTGTCCGAAGAACCTCGGACGCCCGCCGAAGTGGCGCAGGATCGGCCTCAGGACGCGCACGCGGTCAGGAAAGCGGTCGCAAAGGTCCGCTGTGGATAAGCTCATTAGTCAGCTCCGGGTGGCCTCTTGCTGGTCTCTTCGGCCGCGATCGCGAGCGCTTCCTGGCGGACAAGGTGCAGCACCGAGCGCTTTATCGCAGTGAACTCAGGGGTCGTCAGAACGTCATATTCGCGCGGGCGTGGAAGGCCCACTTCGATGTCGGCGAGAACTCGGCCGGGCCGGCGGCTCATCACGACGACGCGGTCAGCCATGAAGATCGCTTCATCGACGTCATGCGTGACAAATAGGACGGTGCGATGCTCCCGCTCCAAGACGTCGCGCAGCAGCTCCTGCATGGTCGCGCGCGTCTGTGCATCCAGCGCGCCGAACGGTTCATCGAGCAGCAACACGGAGGGTTTGTTGACGAGCGCCCGCGCGATCGCGACGCGTTGGCGCATTCCGCCCGAGAGCTCGTTCGGATAGCTCTCGAGGAAACGCCCGAGGCCGACCTGCTGGAGGATCGTTCTCGCCGCAGGCAGATATTCCGTAGCGGCGAGCCCGCGTCGCTGCGGTCCGTAGCACACGTTTCCGAGCACGGTCAGCCACGGAAACAGGGCGTTCTCCTGAAAAACCATGCCGCGGTCGGGTCCGGGTCCGGGAATTCGCGCGCCGTCGAGCAGCACCTGACCGGCGTCGGGAATCTCGAACCCGGCAAGCAGGTTGAGGAGCGTGCTCTTGCCGCAGCCGGACGGACCGACGAGACATACGAACGCCTTGTCCGGGATCTCTAGCGAAACCGCGTCGACGGCCAGAACCGGCGCGCCGCCACGCTTGGGCATGAAGCGTTTCGAAACGTCTCTGAAGACGATCTTCGCTGTCGTGCGGACGCCCGGTTCGCCTACGATGCCCACAGCCCCTCGGAACGCTCACGCGCGGTAATCGCGGCATCCCTCTCGGCTTCGGGACCGAAGCCAGCGCCGCCCGGCGTCTCGATCACGATGCAGTCGCCGGGCTGCACCAGTGTCAGTCCTTTGCTCTTGATCGGCGCGCCCGACTCGAGCGACACGCGTCCCATCGCCCCTTCGCCGCCCCCAGCGAGACCGCGCGGCGCATGTTTCTGGCGATCGGTGAGCATCGATACCGTGATCGGGCCAGTCGAGACGTTCCGCACTCGCACTTCCTGACCGAAGCCACCCCGTTGGCGACCCCGCCCCGCGGAGTTCGTGCGGTACGCCTTGCGCTCGATGACGATCGGGGCTGCCTGCTCGGCGATCTCGCACGGCACGTTGGTCACGGTCGCCGGGAAGTTCACGGTCGAAAGTCCGTCGCGCCGCGGCCGCGCGCCCATTCCGCCCGAGAGATAAAGGTACACCACGAATCCCTCGCCTTCGCGCGTCTTTCCCGAGATGACTGCGATCGCCGAGGGAGAGCCGCTCTCGGCGATCACCTGCTCCGGGAGAACCTCCTGCAGCGCCCGGAAGAGCGCGGCCTGGAGGAGCTGGCCGCAGATATGACGCAGTCCCACCGGCGCAGGAAACTTGCAGTTGAGCACACTCCCCGCCGGCGCCTTCACCGTGAAGGGCTTTAGCGCACCGGAATTGTTCGGAATGTCCGGCGCGATCGCACACTTGATCGGATAGACGGTATACGCAAACGTGAAATTGTGGACCCCGTTGAGGGGGTGCGGAACCTGCGGCGAGCTGCCCTCGTAATCGATGATGATCTCATCGTCTCGCACGTCGACCTTGCATTCGATGCGGATCGGTTCCTCGTAACCGTCAGCGTATACGTGGCTGCGGTAAATGCCATTCGGCACCTTGCGGATCGCTTCACGCATCGCCGCTTCCGATCGAGCCTGCACGAACCGCCCGAACGTCGTGAGATCGCCCAGCTCGCCCTCGTCGAGCAGCTGCTGGACGTTGCAAATCGCGGTGTCGTTCGCAGCCATCATCGCGTGGAAATCGCCGATCACCTCTTCGGGCACCCGTGTATTGGCGCGGATCACATCGAAGAAGGTCTCGTTCGGACCCGCCGCGGTCTGGATCAACGTCGGCGGAAATCGCAGCCCCTCCTCGAAGAGCTCTCGGGTGTAGCCTCCGAAGAGCGTGCCGCCGATGTCCGAGACGTGCGTGATGCTGCCGACGAAGCCGACGAGCTTGCCACGCCAGAAGAGCGGCTGGACGATCGACACGTCCGGGAGGTGCCCCGCACCGATCCACGGATCGTTCGTAAGCATCGCGTCACCCTCGCGCCAGGTGTCCGCTGGGCGGCGCTCGAGCATCGATTGCGTCGTGAGCGGCAGGGTGGCGAGGAACGACGGAATGCTCTGGATCGACTGCGCGATCGAGTTCCCTTCGACGTCCATCAGCACCGTGGCAAAGTCGTTTGACTCTCGCGTCGGAAACGAGAACGCGGTGCGCTTCAGGGCCGCGCCTGCTTCGTTCATTAGGGCGCGCAGTCTCGCCCAGAGCACCTGCGACACGAGCCCGCTGTCCTCGCGGAACGACATCTGGTTCATCACGCCTCCGCCGTCAAGCCTGTCTTGGTTGCCGCCCGCGCGTCGGGCGGAGTTTCCACGACGAGCGTTCCAAACTCGTCGACCTCGAGTCGAGCGCCGGGTCCGACCACCAGGGTCGATTCGCGCTCCTCGACGATGACGGGGCCGACAAGGCGGTCACCCGGCTGGAGCGCATAGCGATCGTAGACGGGCGTCGGCACGTAGCCGTACCGCTCCGGGAAGAAAGCGAGGCGCTCCCCTTTCTGCGCATTCCCGCCGGGAGTTGCCGGCGCCCGGCGCAGATTGAGGTGCGGCGCGGGAGCGCTCACCGTGACACGCCACGTGAGTGCCTCGACCGGGATGCGCGTCACGACCCGTTGGAAGAGCTCGCGGTATCGATCGTAGAACGCCGCACGCAGGCGCGGCTCGTCGTCCGGGCCGAGCTGCCCCGACGGCACCGGGACCACGATGTCGTGCATCTGCCCGAGATACTGCATGTCCGCTGAACGGGAAACGGACATTTCCCGCGGGAGAACCCCCGACGCCGCGAGAAACTCGCGGCCCGCCTGCTCGAGCTGGACGTAGATCTCGTTCAACCGTTCCCAGTCGATGCGGTCCAGACGGGCCACGTACGACTGCGATCCTTCGGCTGCGACGGGCGCCACCAGGAACCCGAGCGCTGACGCCACGCCGGCAGAGGCGGGTGACAGGATCGACGGCGAACGCAGGATGCGGGCGACGCCGTACGCATGCACTGGCCCCGCCCCGCCGAAGGCAAGGAGGGCGTACCGCGCGGGATCGCGTCCCTGCTCCATCGCGTGGATCCGGAATGCATTCGCCATCTCCTCATTCGCCACGCGATGAATCGCCCACGCAGCTTGCTCGACCGACAGCCCGAGCGGCCGTGCGATCCGGCGCTCGATCGCGGCCGCGGCGGCGGCGCGATCGAGCTCCATTTCTCCGCCGAGGAAGTAGCCCGGGTCGAGGTATCCGAGCACCAAGTCGGCGTCGGTGACGGTCGGCTCCAGGCCCCCGCGGGCGTAGCAGGCAGGTCCGGGCTCGGAGCCGGCGCTGCGCGGTCCGACCTGCACCTGTCCCATCCTGTCGATGAAGGCGATCGAGCCTCCGCCGGTTCCGATCTCCTCCATGTCAATGCCAGGCGTACGGACGGGGTATCCGCTGCCGCGCTTGAACCGCTCGATGCGACCGACCTCGAACTCCCGCGCCACGGTTGCCTGACCATCATGGATGAGCGCAGCCTTTGCGGTGGTGCCGCCCATGTCGAAGGCGATCAGATTGCGACGTCCGGTCAGGCGCGAGTAAAAAGCGCCCAACATGGCGCCACCGGCCGGCCCGGACTCGATGAGACGGGTTGGAAATCGCTGCGCCTGACCCGCCGTGGTCAGCAGCCCCGAGGAGAGCATGAGCTGGAAGGAGCCGGCGAAGCCGCGCTCGGCGAGCCGCGCGCCGAGGCGCCGCAGGTAGCGTTCGAGGATCGGCTGCAGATACGCGTTGACGACCGTCGTCGAGGTGCGCTCGAACTCTCGGATCTCCGGAGAGACGTCGCACGAACAGCTCACCGAGACAGCCGGCGCCACGCGAGCGATGTACGCCGCGGTCTCGCGCTCGTGCGCCGCATTCCGGTATGCATGCAGATAGGCAATCGCGATGCTCTCGACCCCAGCCGCGAGCAGCGCGTCCACCTCCCGGGCAACGCTCTCCAGGTCAAGCGGCATGAGCACGTTTCCCTCGCGATCGACGCGCTCGACCACGCCCCGGCGCAGCGGTCGCGGCACGAGTGGCTCGGGTAGCTCGAGATGCAGGTCGTAGTAGTCGTAGCGCGACTCGCGGCCGATCGCCAGAACGTCGCGGAACCCTTCGGTCGTCAGTAGTCCGGTCTTCGCGCCCGTACGCTCGATGACAGCGTTCGTGGCGAGGGTCGTCCCGTGGACGAGCACGTCGATCTCGCCGGTAGCGGCCCCAGCTTCGCGGAGCAGCCGCTCAAGCCCGTCGATCACCGCGTCCGACGGATCCGACGGTGTGGTCAGCGTCTTGCCGAGCGTTATCGCGCCGCGCTCGACGTCCTCGAGGACGAAATCCGTGAACGTCCCGCCGATGTCTACACCGACCCGATACCGTGCCACGCCGTCACCTCACGTCCATGCGGAACACCTTGCGCATCACGAGCAGCATCGGCCAGTCGGTCAGGACGCCGAGCAGACCGATGATGATCATCAGCGCCATGATCAGCTCAGTATTCAGGGTCTCGCGCGACTGCAGCAGCGTGGCGCCGAGGCCGAGGTTCACACCGGTGAACTCGCCGAGAACCATGTAGATCCACGAGTACGCGAGCCCGATCCTGAGCCCGGAAAGGATTGCAGGGAAGGCAGCGGGCAGGACCACCGTGTACAGGATCGCCCGCTCGCTCGCCCCGAGGGAACGCGCTGCTCGGACCAGGATCGGTTCCACGTACTTCACGCCCTGCACCGTGCTGATCAGCACGGCATAGAACGATCCGAGGGAGATCAGGAAGATCGAGGCGGGCGTGCCGATGCCGAACCAGATCAAGGCGAGCGGCAGCCAGCAAATGCCGGGAATTGAGCGCGTGAGCTGGAGCGTGGGCTCGATGTAGACCGCGAGTCGCCGGTTGTAACCGAGGACGATGCCGAGCGGAATTGCGATCCCCGCCCCGAGGGCGAATCCGCCCATCACCCGCTTGAGGCTGGCCCAAAAATGCGCAAGGAAGGCACCTGAGTAGGCCTGCGCGGAATGCCCGCCGACGACGAAGTCCCACGCGGCCGCGACGACCTGGGCCGGCGAGGGAAGGATGTACTTGGGGACGAGCCCGCTGTCGGTCACGCCGCTCCAGATCGCGACGATAGCGAGCGGAAGCAGCGACGCCCGCCAGAGGAACACGGCGCGCTCGCGCCAGACGGCCCGCGCGGGCACAGCAGCTGCCGAGCCGCCCATCGTGGTTGCCGGCGCAGCCATCCGGACGCCCTACTTGATCTGCGCCGTAAAGTCGCGCACTACGAGCTTGTTGAGATCGGGAATGGCCTGGATTACGCCGAGCCCCTTCAGCCGGTCGGAGAACGCGGCCATCTGGGCCATGAACCGCTCGTCCATCTGCCACTTGAGCTCGATGTTGTCCATCGACCGGCGAGTCGCGGTGCGGTCGTAGCCCCATTCCTTGGTGACGATGTCCGCCCACTGGTCGGGATTGCGCGCGAGCTCCTCGGTCGCCTTTGCGTGCGCCGGGGCCCACGCGCGTAGCATGTCCGCCTTGTTCTTGATTGTGCGCTCGCTGGACAGGACACCCACGTTTATCGTTCCCACCGGGTTGTCGTAGGGATATAGCACCACGCGTCCGTAGCCGGCCATCACGGCCTGGGTCGAGTTGGGTTCGTTGCCCGAGAAGGCGTCGATGTCGCCGCGTTGCAGGGCTGCCGGCATGTCGGCCGGCGCAAGCCGGATGAGCGTCACTTCGTCGAGCTTGACGTTGGCCTTGCGCAGCTCCTCCCGGAGGAGAATGTCGTGGATCGAATTGGGAAGGTTGCCGATCTTCTTGCCCCTGAGGTCGGGAACGGATTTGATCGCCGAATCGCTGCGCGCGACGATTGCCGTCCCCTTCCCGGCCTGGTTCGCGACCACGACGATCGGCTGGTCCTTCGAGCGCGCAACCACTGCGATCGTGAGACCGATGTAGGCAAGGTCGACACTGTCTGAGAGGAGCGCGTTCGTCATGTCACCGGGCGTCGTGAAGTAAGTGATCTCGGTCTTCCACCCCGGAGGCAGGTGCTTCTGCGCGAGGAGCGCCGGTGCGAGTACCGTGGCCTTCACGACCGCCATGCGGATGGTTTGCGGACTTTGCGCCGCGGCGGGGGCGGCAAACGCTGCACACGAGGCGAGCGCAATCACTCGCGAAAGTCTCCGGCAATCGATCTTCATTGCGTTCCTCCTCCGAGATAGTCGTCGCGATTGATTCCCGCTAGCGTACGTGGGGGTGCGCGCGGAAAGGAAGTGGTATTTTGTTCCCGGGTGATAACGAAAGGCTATCAGGCCATGGCGCAGACCGCCGATCGCCGGTCGCTGCTCGCGCGATTGCGCTTCCGCCATCTGGAGCTCGTGCGCTCGCTCGCCGACACCGGAAGCCTGCGGGAGACTGCGCGCCGCCTTCACCTCAGTCAACCCGCGGTGAGCAAGGCGGTGCGGGAGATCGAGGGCCTGACCGGCGTCGCCCTCTTCCAGCGCAGCCCCCAGGGCACCGAGCTGACGCGGGCAGGCCGCGCCCTGGTCCGCGGCGCGGAGGTGCTCCTGCGTGAGCTCGACTATCTCGGCGGCGAACTTGCCGCGGGGGGCATGGAGGACGTGCCCGTTCTTCGGATCGGCGCGCCCCCGGTACTCACCACCTGGACGCTACCGGCCGCATTGGCCGCGGTCCGGGCCGCCACACCCCATCTCAGGGTGCACATCTTCGAGGGCAATCTGCCGCAGCTGATCAAGCAGCTCGAGCGCGGCGTGCTGCAGTGCGTCGTTGGGGTCCAGACACCCGAGATGCTCGAGGCGAGCCGGGCGGCGAACGTCCGCTGCGAGCAGCTCGCCGACCAGCATCTCGCGGTCGTGGCCGCCCCGACCAATCCGCTTGTGCGCCGTCGCCGCGTCCGATGGAGCGATCTGGCGACGGCCGACTGGATCCTGCCGCCCGATCGGACGGTCGTGCGGCAGGCGCTTGCACACACGCTCGCAGGAGAGAGCCTGGTGCTGCCGCATCCCGCGGTCGAATCTGCGCAGCTTGCGACCAATATCGAGCTCGCCGCGGCCGGGGTGGGCGTCGCGCTCGCTCCCTCCGGGGCGGCAATTGTCGCGGAGCGGCGAGGAGCGGTTCGGCGAATCCCCGTCGAGCCGGCGGTCGTGATCCCGCCCCTCGCGGTCCTCGTGCGCACCGCGCACGAAGACGCGCGCGCGCTCGAGGCCTTGATCGATGCGATGCGCAGGCTCCACGGGTGATCGACCGGCAGATCGCCGCCGATCGCGCGTATCGGCGCTGGCTCAGACCACGATTGGATACTGCGCGCCATCCATCGTGACCGTGGTCCCCGAGACGTAGCTCGCCCGGTCCGAGGCGAGGAACGCCACGACCTGCGCAATCTCCTCCGGCTCGGCCATCCGGCCCATTCCGATGCGCTCTTCGCTGCGCCTCAGGGCCTCCTGCTTGGTGATACCGAGCATGACCGCATCGGCGCGCAGGCCCTCGGCCACGCGCTCGGTGTTCGTCAGCGCGGGGTTTACACCCATCACCCGTACACCGCGGCGCGCGCAGGCCGCGGCGAGACCGGCAGTGACGAGCATCAGCGCGGCGTTCGCGGCCCCGCCGGCCAGGTGGATCGGCGAGGCGACCTTGCCGCCGTTGCCGATGACGTTGACGATCACGCCCCGTCCGCGCCCAGCCATGCGCTTGACGACCGGATCCATGGTGTTTACGTACGGAAGGTACTTGGCCTCCATGGCGAGGCGGTAGGCCGCCGGATCGAGCTCGTCGGGTGGGCGCCGCCGCGCCGCCCCGGCGCAGTTCACGAGCACGTCGATCGGGCCGACCTCGCGCTCGCACGTGGCCACCACCCCCGCCGCGGCGCCAGCGTCTGACAGGTCGGCCGCGAGCGCGAGCACGTCGCCGAGTGACGCGCGCGCGCGTCTGGGGCGGGTGTGACGCCGGCGCTCGCTACGAAGTAGGCTCCTCTCCCTGCGCCCCGACGTCCAGCCCCCGCTCGATCGTCCGCGCCGCCGCTTGCAGGGGGTCGAGGTACTTCGCCGCCGCCTCGGCCGGCGTGAGCGCGGAGGCGATGAACGAGATGTTGAGGCAGCACACCACGCGCTCGACGTGCATCACCGGCACCGCGATCGCGCCGGTCTTGGGGAAGATCTCGCCGTGGCGCTCGCCGTATCCCCTGCGGCGGGTGGTGGCCACGAGGTTCGCGACGTAGCGCACGTCGCGCGCGAGGGCGTCCTCCGGCGCGCGCGAACGGCGCAGGCGCTCGACGATCGCCGCGCGCTCGGCAGCGCTACAGAACGCGAGGTACGCGCGCCCGGTGGCCGACTGCAGCATCGGCAGGCGCAGGCCGACGCGCGCGGTGTCGATCGTGAGCGGGCTGCTGCGCCGCGTCGTTTCGCGCAGGTACATCGCGTCGTCGAAGAAGCTCGCGATGTCGGTGGGCCAGACGATCTCCTTCTGCAGCGCGGCCATCACCGGCAGCGCGATCGAGCGCACCCAGGTCTCGTCGTTGAAGCCGTCGCTGAGCGACCGGACGAGGATCGTCGGCGCGTAGCCCTCGCCGTCGGGGCGCCGCTGGACGTAGCCGAGCGCGCACAGCGTCTCGAGGATCCGGTAGAGCGACGGGCGCGGGATGCGCGTGCGCTGCGCGAGGCTCGACACGCCGGCGCCGGGCGCGTCGTTCACCGCGCGCAGCACCTCCAGCGTGCGCACTGCGCCGCGCAGCGAGTCGGCGGTCCGGGGCTTGGGCATCGGGATGTCCGGTGAGCGGACAGTGCGGCTCGATTTGTTGACCGATTATAGGGGGCGCCGAACAATGGGCCGCCCCACTCTCAGAAGAAGGAGGAGACCCGATGCGCTCAACGATGCTCCGCACGCTGCTCGCCGGCGTGATCGCCCTCGCCGCCGGCGCGGCCTTCGCGCAGGCGTTCCCCACCCGGCCGATCCGGGTGATCGTGCCCTACCCCGCCGGCGGGGCGACCGACTTCTTCGCGCGGACCGTGTTCCCGAAGATGGGCGAGGGGCTCGGGCAGCCGATGCTGGTGGAGAACCGGCCGGGCGCCGGCACCGCGATCGGCGCGAGCGAGGTCGCGCGCAGCGCGCCGGACGGCTACACGCTGCTGCTCGGCGACGCCGGGACGTTCGCCTTCAACCCGACGCTCTACAAGAAGCTCTCCTACGACCCGGTCAAGGATTTCGCGCCGGTGAGCCTGACCGGGCGGTTCGCGCTGATCCTGACGGTGAACCCGAACACGCTCAAGGTCGCCTCGGTCAAGGAGTTCGTGGACCTCGCGAAGAGCCAGCCCGGCAAGATCGACTACGGCGCGCCGGGGCCGGGCAGCCCGATCCACCTCGCGATGGAGCTGTTCAAGGGGCGCGCGGGGCTCACGATGACGCCGATCCCGTACAAGGGCGGCGCCGACGCGCTGAACGACCTGATCGGCGGGCGGATCGGGACGATGTTCCTCGATATCGCCTCCGGGCTGCCGCAGATCCGGGGCGGGAAGGTGCGCGCGCTGGCGGTGGCGAGCGAGAAGCGCGTGGCGGCGCTGCCCGACCTGCCGACGATCAGCGAGTCGGGCTACTCCGGCTTCGAGGCCTGGGCGTGGCAGGGGTTCGTCGCGCCAGTCGGCACGCCACGCGACGTGATCGCGAAGCTGAACGCCGAGTTCCAGAAGGTGATGGCCGATCCGGCGATGCGGCAGAAGCTCTCCGAGAGCGGCTTCGAGCCGCAGACGAGCACGCCGGAGCAGTTCACCGCCTACATGAAGAGCGAGATCGCCAAGTGGGCGAAGGTGATCCGCGACAACAAGATCAGCCTGGACTGAGCGCGCCATGCGGCTCGTGAGCTACGGCCCGATGGGCGAGGAGCGCGCCGGGATCTTGGTCGGTTCGCAGATTTTCGACCTGGAGCGCGCCGGCGCGCCGTCGTCCGACATGCGGCTGATTCTCGAGCGGCCGGACTGGCGCGCGATCGTGGATCGCGCGTTCGCGGCGCGCGGGTCGGTCGCGCCGATCGAGGCGGGGTCGGTGCGGCTCGGCTGCCCGGTGCCGGTGCCGCGGAAGCTGCTGATCGCGGGGGCGAACACGAAGTCGCACCTGAAGGAGGCGGCGCCGGTGCTGAAGGACGTGAGCCCGCCGCGCGAGCCGATGATTCTGGCGAAGGCGACCTCCTGCCTGTGCGGGCCGAACGACGACATCGTCCATCCGCCGGAGACGAAAAAGCTCGACTACGAGGTGGAACTCGGGGTGGTGATTGGGCGCAAGGCGCGGCGGATCCGGGAGTCGGAGGTGCGCGACCACTTGGCCGGGTTCGTGACGGTGAACGAGCTGTCCGCGCGCGACATCCAGCTCGCGGAGCACGAGAGCAATCCGTTCTACCGCGTGCACTTCATCGGGAAGAGCTTCGACACCTTCTGCCCGGCGGGGCCGGCGCTGGTGACGGTGGACGAGTTCGAGTGGGGCAAGCCGCTGAAGATGCGCACCGAGGTGAACGGGCAGGTGCGTCAGGACAGCGATACGTCGGATCTCTACTTCGGGATCGAGGCGCTGGTCGCGTACTGCAGCCGGGCGATGACGCTTTTTCCGGGGGACATCATTGCGACCGGGTCGCCGGCCGGGGTGGCGTTCTTCATGAAGCCGCCGGGGTTTTTGAAGCCGGGGGATCTGGTGAAGTGCGAGATCGAGGGGGTCGGGGCGATCGAGAACCGGGTGTCCGCCGAAGCGCTCTAGCCTCTCGGATGTAACCGGTCATTCGACGGGCGCAGCACCTAATCCGACATCGACCGTTTCCCGTCAACGGAACGGATTAAACCTCAAGCGAGGCGACGAGTGCGCGCCCCAGCTAGCCGGGGATTCGGTACCAGAGAAGACTTGGCCATCGAGTGACCTCATTGACCGGATGGCCTGCAAGCCCCAGCACTTCGAGCGCCAGCCGTAAAACGCCGCACCACTGAAACCGTGCTTGCGGCACAGATCCTTGACCGGCACTCCAGCCTCCGCCTGCTTCAAAAACCCGATGATCTGTTCCTCGGTGAATCGCCTCTTCACGTCCGCCACTCCTTCCGGAAGCGAACTCCAATAGGTTCACCCTGGCCCGGTTATCGGGGGGCAGGTCGGCGGGACCCGCGAGCTAGTATGTTTGCACTACGCCAGGATTTTCAGGCCGCCACCTGAACGCATAGCGCTCGATCAGAGCCATCATCGCGTTCAAGCTCATCATGAGCGCCATCATCACGAGAAGCATCGCAAACGTGCCATTCGTATTGTACGAAGTGCTGTAGAAATTGAGCCGATAGCCTAGACCGACGGACGCGATCATGAATTCACCAACGATCACCCCGATCAATGCGTACGGAAGGCTCATCTTGAGCCCATTCATTACCCACGCGGCCGCGCCAGGAAGCATCACGTACCGAAAAATCTGACGCTCGCTCGCACCGATCACCCTTGCAACATTGACCAGCGCCTGATCGACGTTACGTATTCCGGATAGCGTGGTGAAGAAAGTGATGAAGAATACAAGTGTGGCCGCGAGCACGATCTTCGGGGCCATGTCTATGCCCAGCCAAACAACAAACAAAGGCGCTAGCGCAATCCTGGGGAGGCTATTGAATGCAGCGAAGAACGGATCTGCAATGTCCCCAGCCAATCGCCACCTGGTAAACAGTATGCCCAATGCGATTCCAGCGACGGCGCCGATCACGTAGCCGGAAAGCATCTCGGTCGCAGTAACTCGCAGATCTCTGTAGAACTTTGAGTCGCCCAAATCTGCTAACAAGACCTTGGCGACGCCCGTAGGACTGCCCACGTAGAACGGGTCAAACAGGCGTCCACTGCCGAAGTGCCAGACAATCAGCAAGCCGATGATCAGGATGGCCTGTCCGACGATAACCTTCAGTCGATATCGGTTTTTCGCTTGAAACTCCGCAGCGGAGTCGTCGAATTCCTTCCGGGCCGCCGTCATGTCACGACATCTCTTTCTGGTCCCTTACCTGGCGTTCAAGCTCGGCCCAGATTGCGTCATAAAGCGCTCTGAAATCGGCGCTGTCATGCATGTGCGAGACATCGCGAGGGCGAGGCATATGCACCTGGTCGATTCGGATAATCCGGCCGGGACGCGCACTTAGAAGCGCCACCCGATCGCCGAGTCCGATCGCCTCGTGCAAGTCATGCGTTATGAAGACGATCGTCACACGGGTTCTCGACCAGATGTCAAGCAGCTGTTGCTGGAGGAGCACCCGCGTCTGAGCATCCAGAGGGCCGAAAGGCTCATCCATAAGGATGACTTTGGGCGAGTAGATGAGCGTCCTGATGATGTTCGCTCGCTGCTGCATGCCGCCAGATAGCTCGTGCGGATAGGCCTTCTCGAATCCATCGAGACCGACCATCTTGATCAGCTCGGCCGCCCGCATCTCACGCTCGCTCTTGCCGACTGCCGCAACTTCTAGCGGGAACGCGACGTTTTCCACCAGGGTACGCCACGGCATGAGGTTTGGCTGCTGCGTGACGTAGCCGACTTCCCGGGTGACACCGGTCAATGGCTTGCCATTCAACTCGACCACCCCTTCCGAGGGCTGCATGAGCCCCGAGAGGATGTTCAATATGGTCGATTTCCCGCAGCCGCTCGGTCCGACCATGGTAAGAAATTCCCCACTCGCAATATCGAGGGTGATTTCTTCAATGGCCCGGATTGACCGACCCCTAGCGAAGAATCGCTTATTTATTTTATTGAGGCGAAGCAATGTGACAAGCGACCAAAACCTCTGCGGCTCTAGTCATCCCAAAGCGGCAATGGCGTCGATCTCGACCATGAGCTCCGGCTGCGCAAGGCGGCGCACTTCAACAGTGGTGCTTGTCGGCATGGCGTGCCGGTAATACTCCATTCGCACATCGACGTGCTTGAAGTATTCGTCGATATCTGTCACGTAAGTATTGGTGCGCACCAAATCCTTGAGCGAGGCCCCTGCGGCCTCTAAAGCGACTCTCAAGTTCTCCAATGTTCGCCTAAGTTGGGCGCGCATATCACCCGCCCCCACTACTTCGCCGCTCTTGTCCCGAGAGACCTGCCCCGATATAAAAATCAGTCTTCGAGGCTCCGCAATAACTACGTGAGAGTACAGCACCAATCCGTCAACACGGCGTTGATGCAGACCCTCCGGCTGAACGTTCTGACGGTTGATACTCATGGTCCGACTTCCCTATTTTGGTAGGTAGTCGTACGTTGCCACATCCTTCCAGGGCGCGCCGTTCTTGATCGCGCCGGAGTCGATCAGGAACTTCGTGGCTTTCTCTAGTGATTCGGGTGTTACACGTCCGTCGCGCGGGAACATCGGCTTCATCGTTTCAAGTGCCTTGACGAGTACGTCGTCGTCGACGCCCGAAAACCGCTGTCTGAGAAGCGGAAGCTGGCTGCTTGCCGGAGTGTCGCGAATATCCGCGATTGCGGTGAGCAAAGAACGCACTACCGCCTGCACAATCTGCGGGTTCTGCTTGGCATAGTCCGGGCGTACGTATAGCAACTCAAAAAGAAAGTTCTCGTAGGCGGGATCTTTGCCAAGCGAGTTGTGGGTGAACATGATGGCCTTACCGCGTTTGACCATGATGTCAGTGGTCGGGCTCGTATTGCACGCCACATCGATGGAGCCGTTCTCGAGCGCCGAAATCATCGATTGCCCCCCTCCAACGCCAAGAATCTGAACGTCCTGCTGCGGAACCAGACCTGCTCGCTTTGCGTAATCGACGAGCACAAGGTAGGTGAAGGCACCCGGCCTTGTGCCGCCGGCCTTAAGCCCCTTGAGTGACTTTAGCTTCTGGTCCAGTGGCGTGTTCTCAGTGATTCGAAGCCGGTCGGCCGTGTCCTTGTTCATCACACAATCGATCGCGTTTCGATTGGCGATATTCAATATCGCCAGAAGCGGTTTGCCTTGCTCGTAGCTGGTCAACAGCCTGTTTGGGGTTGATATCGTGAATTGAGCGCTTCCGGCGATTAGGGCGTCGATATCGGGACCGTCGCCTGACGTGGGAATGATTTCGACGGACAAGTTCTCTTTTGCGAAGATTCCCTTATCCGCCGCGACCAGTAGCGGCAGGAAGTTCATCCCAACAACGGGAATGGTCACGCGAAGTTGGGTCTGCGCCTGTGCAGACATTGCGAGGCTGAAAGCGATGACAAGACCGGCGACTGTTCTCAGCATTGTTCCCCCGGGCGTTTAGGGTGTTTCAGGAAAGAACCGCGGATGCTGTGGCACGAGAGAGGGTCCTGTCAAGGCGCATACAATCCCAAGTAACGAGGCCCACTTCAGGTTGGGCCATCACGCCAGAGATTCGCGAAACCATTGCGGCGCACCATTTCGAACGAGAACTCACTGATCCTCTGCAATAGGATGAAGAAGCGAGTAGTCGTGAACCCTGTCCTGACAGAAATAGGAGCCAACGTTGCCGACCATCAATTCTTTGCACTCCCCGGCCAAAGTCGAGCGCCTCACACCGACGGATTGGCAAGACTCCAGAAGCTTCTCGCCTGCCGTAATAACGGAAGGTGGCCGAATAGTCTGGCTCGCCGGTCAGACAACTTTGACAGATCAAGACGGAAGGGACATCGCAGGCAAGTTCGAAGAGCAAGCCCGATCCATATTCGCTCTCATCAACCGCACGCTTGAACGAGTCGGTGGTTCGCTTGCGAATCTGGTAACCATGACGGTGTTCATCAATGATCCTCGGATGGGTGACCGCTTCGTAGAAATCAGACGGGAGTACTTCCCGGACGGAAAATACCCGTGTAGCGCCCTCGTCACGATCTCAAATTTCGCGCGGCCAGGATGTGTTATCGAAATTCAAGGTGTAGCTGTGATCTAGGCTGGGGCTACGGCGAGTGTGATCTCACCGACCGAAGCTCGAGGCTGGCTCGCCTGGCGAACTGCCTCCTGCTTGAACTCCGCCGTATAGCGCTTTCTGGCTATCTGACACTTCGAGTGAGACGATTACCATCTACTAGGAGTGTCCGTCGACTCGGGGAAAGCCCAAGGTACTTCAGCCACTCCGCCAGCGTCTCGGGTTTGTGGAAGGCAAAGGCGCTCCGAGCGCGCGGCTCCCGGTCCGGGCCGTTGGTGAAGTGGGGTTCCGCGCCGGTGCTCTCGTAGACGAACGGGAGCTACCGGCGCCAAGCCGGCAGCGACCCCGGCAACCCCTTGCGCGTACCGCGCGGACTGGATCTCGACGCCGGTGAGCGTCGCCCCTTCGATTGCTGCTGTGCATCGTGAGCACCGTGATGCTCGCGTGCCCCGCATTGAACGACCGCCGCGGCTTTCGCTCGCGGATAGACCTTCAGCTTCGGCGGCGGCAGGTCCTCCAGCAACGTCGGATAGGCGATCTCCTCCGGTCCGGGAGTAACCGCGTCGCCATAGCCGACATCGAGCTGCACCGGGCATCTGGCTTTGCCGAGCCGGCCGACGAGCGCCACGCGCAGGCCGCCGTACTTCGCGTTCTCCCGGATCGCGTCGATCGAGACTGATTCAGGGTCGAACACCATTCCGTCTTCAACCGCCACGACGCACACGTCCCGCACGTGGCGATCCAGCGCGTCGCGGTCGACGGGTCCGAATCCCAGGAAGTCGGCGTCCCGCGTCGGCCGGTGCGGGAGATCGAACCACAGGTCGAAGAGCAGCGCACCCTTCAGGTAATGGTCGCGAGCAGGCGAGATCGAGAGGCGATACAGGAACCGCTCGAGTCCGTAGCGCGTCACGACGAGATTGAAGTCCTCGCCCCGCTCCCTTGCCCTCGCGAGCAGGCGTGCGTGGATCGATGCCGCGAGGTTCGCGATCAGGCGACCGCCTCGAGATAGGGCCGCATCACGTTCGCGACCCGGTCGATGCCGGCGTAGCGCCAGAGCTCGTCCACCGTCGTCTTCCTGGCTCGCCGCGCCTCTCGCAGCGCCTCGAGGGCCACGTCGAGCCCGATCTTGTTGCGGAACTTGAAGCAGTCCGCGACCGTCTTCGCGACGTTCGTGAGGCGGATTTCGGTGCCGTCGATGCGGCGGACCTGGATGCCCTCAGTGAGCGCCGGGCCGGAGAACCGCACGACCCGCAGCTTCGGGTAGTCGAGGCGCGGCGGATGCGCCTTGTTTCCGATCGCGATCCAGATTTCGAAGGGGGTCTGGGTGGTGAGCTCGTGCAGGCGAAGCGCGGTGAGCAGGCAGAAGACGGCCGTGGGCGCGCGCCGTGCGACCTCGATGAGGCTCGCGTGTTCCCCCGGTCGGTAGCCCGGTGCGGCATAGAGGCCGCGTGCCAGCCGGACCAGTCGGCCCGCCGCCACCATGCGTGAGACGTGGGTGCGCGGAATCCCGGCAGCCACGAAGTCGCGTGACCGGGTGGGGCGGCCTCTCCGGAGCAGTGCCCGAACGCGTTCGTCGGCCGTGCGCATGTCGGGATTGTTCCATAGTTTCGGTATTTATTCATAGCTACCGAGCTTTTGTACCAAGGCTCGCGGGGTGGCAAGGCCAGCTTCCAGCCTATGCGCGGCAGTGGCTCAGGCGGTGACCCTGCGAGGAATGAAGAAGGCCCGCCCGGAACCGGGAAGACCTGGACCGGCGCGCGCCTGGTGACCGAGCTCATGCGCCAGGGTCGCCGCGTCGGCGTCGCCGCGACTAGCCACAAGGCGATCCACAAGCTGCTCGACGAGGTGGAGGAGGCGGCGGCCGAGGAAGGCCTTCGCTTTCGCGGTCTCAAGAAAGCGTCCGCCGGCAACGACGAGTCGTTCTACGAGAGCCCCTCGATCACCAGCGCGACCGACACCGCGGCGTTCGCCTCCGCCCCGGGAGTGCTGCTCTTCGCCGGAACCGCCTGGCTCTTCGCCCACGAGAGCCTGGACGGCGGCGCCGCACCCGTGATCGACACCCTGGTGATCGACGAGGCCGGGCAGGTGTCGCTCGCCGATGCGCTGGCAATGGGGACGAGCGCGCGCAACGTCGTGCTGCTCGGCGCCCCGCTCCAGCTCGCCCAGGTCTCGCAGGGGACGCATCCGGAAGGTGCCGGCGCCTCGATCCTCGAGCACCTGCTCGGCGAGCACGTGACCATCCCGCGGCACATGGGTCTCTTCCTCGAGCGCACGCGGCGCATGCATCCGGACGTGTGCCGGTTCATCTCCGAGGTCGTGTACGAGAGCCGGCTCGACAGCGTGCCGGAAGTCGCGCGTCAGAGCACCGCCCTCGGGACAGGGCTCCGCTTCCTGCCCGTGGAGCACGTCGGCAACGCGTCTGCGTCGACCAAGGAGGCGGAGGCGGTCGCCGCGGAGATCCGGAAGATGGTCGGCGGGTCGTGGACGAACGCGGTGGGCGAGGAGCAGCCGCTACGCCCGAAGGACTTCATGGTCGTCGCGCCCTACAACGCGCAGGTTCGGCGGCTCCGCGACGCCTTGCGCGCCGCGGGTCTCGCGGAAGTGCCGGTCGGCACGGTGGACAAGTTCCAGGGCCGCGAGGCGCCGGTGGTCTTCTACTCGATGGCGACATCGAGCGCGGAGGACGTGCCGCGGACGCTCGAGTTCCTGTTCTCGCGCAACCGCCTGAACGTCGCCGTGTCTCGCGCGATGTGTCTTGCGGTTGTTGTGGCAAGCCCGCTGCTGCTCGAGTCCCGGGCGTGGACGATTGAGCAGATGCGGCTGATTAATGCGCTGTGTAGGTTTGTGAATCTGGCTGAGGGGCATTGACGAGGGGTTACCTGCTCGTCCGGAGAGACAAGCGCGGCCACGGCGAACTATCCATCAGGCCTCAGATCCCTCTTTAAGAAACGCTTCGTACCGGGCAGCAAGCCGATCGCGGTCGGGCCAATCGACCTTCCGTGACGGCAGATGCATCTTCTGCAGGTTCATCCGCTTGAGCGCCTCTAGCAATGGACCGTCGTTCTGGCCGAGAAGCCGCTCGGAAACGTGAATCCGAAAGTCGGGGTCCACGCCAATCAGGTGACTATCGAACGCCGCGTGGTGGATCTTTGACAGCGTGAGTCCGTTCGGCACCACCGGCTGCCCGAGCCGGTCGTCCGTATCCCCGACGATGTGGGCGGCGTCCAAGAGTAGCGGTTCGGGTAGGCCTGAAAGCGCGCAGCGTCCGCCGTACGCACTGATGACGGCCTCTCGAAAGACCGACTGATGCAGCCGTTGCTTCACTTGGCGAAGTGCGTAACGGCGTTCTGGCTCCCTCGCGACGTGTAGCCCTGCTTCACCCGGCAACCCGAAAGCAATCTTCGCCTTCAGTGCTCTCGCGTCCCAGTAAACGATGTACGTTGGCACCATCGCGTCGTACAAACCCGGACACACCCCGAGGAAGTAGATGATCGGGATCTGATGCTCCATTGCGTCCTTCAACCAGCGGTTGTCGGCAGCGTCCGGGTTCTGACCCATGAAGGCGTACTCGACCGAGTCCTCCGCCTCGTAGATCTGTCGGTGTGCGTCCCGCTGGTCGTCGTACCAGACTTTCGCACCGGACCGAGGGAAGACGGTCCTAATCGATAGCAGGTGCGCCATTCGGCGAGGTTTGAAGATGCCCCGCTGCGGGTTGACGAACGGCACGCGATCCCCCTGGTACTCGAAGCCTTCGGCAAGGTCCTTCGAAGTGAGGTGGGGACGGATCTCTCCGAGGCGTTTGACGGCTTGAAAGGCTGCAAGCCGGATCGCGGTGTCTTCGGGATCGGCTGACATGACCCGCGGCGCGGCGCCCTATCCGACGAACACGTTCTCGTTGTGCCAGCGAAGCAGGTCCGGGGCCGGTTTGTCGTCTTCGTTCCCCGGGACCACCAGGAGCCGCTGGCCAGCGTACTTGTAGTACTCCTTTCCGTTCTCGAACTGCTCGCGGATCCGGCCGCTGACCTCCACACGCAGATCTTCCGTAACGGTCAAGTAGCCCGCGTCGAACAATGTGTGGAGGTCCGAACGCAAGAGGAGCCCGTTCGAAACAATATGGGTTCCGTCCATCGAGTACGGGCGGATATGGGCTGCCTCGAGGACCGGGAGCGTCCGCTCGCCAGTAACTGCGCAGCGTCGGACATAGGCTTCGGTCACAAGCACCCGGAACGCACCCTGCCCAAGTCGACTCTGGGTCAGGTAGGTCGCGCCAAAGCGCGGCTCTCTCATGCCTTCTTCAACCGTCCCCTTCAGGCGGGCCTCCACCGCTCGCCACACCGCCGCCCCCGCCGAATCGACGGAGTCGTACCCGCGCCCCTGGACGATGTTGGGCGCCCAGTCGGCAGGGGCCGGGATCCAATCACTCCGCTCGAAGAAGAACGGCGCGTTGAGGATGTTGCAGCCGATCTCGGGGTCGCCACGAATCGGCTGCCGCCGATATTGCTCGACGCGCGCCCTGAGTAGCGGGTAGTCGGCCGTACCGTTGTTTTCACCAAACGCCTCCCACGCGAGGCGCGCGGGCAGAACGCTGAACCGGACGAAGAAGCCGCCGCCAACGATGAAGTTATCGGGAGCGTGAAGCTTGAATAGAAACGGCACGCCGGGTTCAAGCTTGGCGGGACGACGAGGCGAGGGCTGCCAGAAGTTCACTTCTTCCGGCTGGCGAGCGCTTAGGAAGTCGAACCACTCCCGATCGGTGATGCCAATCCAGAATCGCACGGCGGGCTCTTGGAATCGGTCAGCTGTCCGAGACTTCCTCCCGGACGAGCATCCACACTCGCTTGAGCGGGAGCTCTGCTTGGATCTCAGGGGAGAGTTTTTCGTACGTTCTGTAGACCGCGTCGACGAGGTCGCTCTGATCCCACAAGCGCACCTTGAAGACTTTCTGTCGTGCTTCCTGCTGGAGCGCCCGATTGAACCCGCCCCACGAGACGAGCAACCCTTGCTCGGCCTTGAACGTATCCATCGTGCCGACGAGTTCGCGGAAGATCTTCACATCCGACGTGGCCTCGGTCGCCTTGACCTGAACACAGAGCGACGGCGAGTCCAATCCAAGCGGGCCACGCCCAGCAAGAATATCGGCGCCGCCGTCCGGACCCGGTGGCGAAAGGTGGATGACGTAGCCCTCTGCCTCCAGTACAGCGCCCACCAGCCTGGCGAGGTCATGGGACTGGAATCGCCGCCGAACATAGGCCACGACCTCGTCCTGCGCGGCCTGGGCGAGGTCGACCGCGACCGCCGAGTCCGCGGTCTCGGCGGGCTGCACGGTCTCCGTGGATGCGACAACTTCTTCGAACCCCGGGTCAGGCCGCCCGGCCAAGACCTGCGCAACCCGGAACTCCGCGTTGTTTCGTTGAATCCGGCACACCGTCAAGAAGGCGCCGAACGAATACAGGAGGTCTTGGTTGAAGGTCGATCGCGGAAGATCGGGCTTGACCCAATCGACTTTGCGGGTATGACGCTTCTGTTCGCCGATCTGTAGATACTCGTAAGGCCCAGCGATCCGACCCAAAGCAATCTGCCCCGGGCGGGTCTTCAACGGAAGGACGACTGTTTCACCCAGCTGGGCGGTTCGGCTGAATGCCCAAAGCTGGCGCGCTCGAGTGGCTGCGCGATCCTCGTTTGGCTCCGCATCAGCTTTTAGAAGCGCGGCCGAAAGCTTGCCCAAATCCGCGTACGTCGTTAGATCCGCTGCATCGCGGAAGCCGATAATCGCCCTCCCACCAGCCAACGCAGTCTCTTCGTCCTCGCCTCTTGCGCCTGCGCGCATGAGCCAGACCTTGCGACTCTCGCTCATTTCGCTATCACCTCCTCCGCAGTCGGAGCGCCCTCTCCAAGATCAGCGGCGATTAGACGAAACTGCTCCAGCGCCGCCTCCAGGTCTTCGACAATCTCCTGCGCGATGACCTCGGGCGGCGGCAGGTTGTCGCTGTCTGCGAGGCTGTCGTCCTTGAGCCAGAAGATGTCCAGGCTGGCCTTGTCGCGGGCGACGAGCTCGTCGTACTCGTACGTGCGCCAGCGCCCGTCAGGGTTCTCGGCGCTCCAGGTCGCCTGGCGCTGGTGGCGATTAGTGGGGTTGTAGAGCGTGACGAACTCGTCCAGCTCCGCCCGCTTCAGCGGGTTGGTCTTCAGCGTGAAGTGCTTGTTGGTGCGCAGGTCGTAGATCCAGAGCTTCTTGGTCCACGGCGTCTCGCTGGCCGGCTTCTTGTCGAAGAAGATCACGTTGGCCTTCACACCCTGCGCGTAGAACAGGCCGGTGGGCAGGCGCAACAGGGTGTGCACGTCGCACTCGTGCATCAGCTTGCGGCGGATGGTCTCGCCGGCGCCGCCTTCGAACAGCACGTTGTCGGGCACCACCACTGCGGCGCGGCCGTGGGCTTTCAGCAGCGTCTTGATGTGCTGCATGAAGTTGAGCTGCTTGTTGCTGGTGGTGGCCCAGAAGTCGTCGCGCTCGACGATGTCTTTCTCGGTGGAGGTCTTGCCGTCCTCGCCGACGATCATCGTGCTGCTCTTCTTGCCAAAGGGCGGATTGGCCAGCACCACGTCGAAGCGCTCGCCGGGGTCCGCCGCCAGCGCGTCGGCCACCTTGACGGGCACGCTCTTCTCCGAGCCGATGCCGTGCAGCATCAGGTTCATCGCACACACGCGCGCGGTGGCCTGCACCAGCTCCCAGCCGCAGAAGGCGCCCTCCTTGAGGTGGCGCTTCTCGTCGCGGGTGAGGTTGGGGTTGTGCTGCGTGAGGTACTGGTGCGCGGTGAAGAGAAAGCCGCCGGTGCCGCAGGCGGGGTCGCAGATCACCTCGCCGGGCTTGGGCGCGATGCAGTCCACCATGGCCTGGATCAGCGCGCGCGGCGTGAAGTACTGGCCGGCGCCGGACTTGATGTCCTGCGCGTTACGCTCCAGCAGGCCCTCGTAGGCGTCGCCCTTCACGTCGGCACCCATCGCCGACCAGTTCTCGGCGTCGATCAGGTCGACGATCACGCGCCGCAGCTTGGCCGGGTCCTGGAACTTGTTCTGCGCCTTGCCGAAGATCAGCGCCAGCGTGCCCGGCTGCTTGCCCAGCTCTTCCAGCGTGTGGCGGTAGTGGTCGAATAGCGCATCGCCGTCCTTGGCCAGCAGCGCGGGCCAGGCGTAGGGTGCGGGGATGGGGCTCGGTTGGCTGTAGGGCGGGCGGCTGCGCTCGTCCGCCATCTTAAGGAACAGCAGGTAGGTGAGCTGCTCGACGTAGTCGCCATAGCTCATCCCGTCGTCGCGCAGGACGTTGCAATAGTTCCAGAGCTTCTGGACGAGAGTGGAGGTGTTCACGTCGCTACGCCTCATCGTGCTGGTGACGTGCCGCTGCCGCGGCCCTAGTCCCAGTCATCGGCCTTCTTGCCATCCAGCGCGTCGATGAACCCACGCACTGCCCGCTGTTGATCGGGCAGCAAACCCGCAAACTGTTCCCCTTCAGCGATCTCCCTAACACGGAAGCCAATTGCCTCCACATCAGCAAAGTCAGCCATGTTCTTCAGGTTGACCCTGTACCGAATCTTGCCAACACGGTCCGACATCCCTTGAACCAAGCTGCGGCTTTCGAACGCACAAAGAACCGACAGCAACCCCGTGTCAGTGTTTATCGCTTGGCTGACGAACGCGCGTGCCTTGGCTTCGCCCTCTGTCGCAAACTCACGCCAGCGATAGAGGATAGAGGCCAGCTCCGGATGCGCTAGCAATCTTCCGTCGTTAGCCCATGTCTCAATCTTTGCTCCGGCCATAATCTTCAGGGTTGCTAAATGTTCCCCGCCAATCGAACGCTTCTCCAATGGTTCAGGTCGCTCGCCCTTCGGCAGCCGTTCACCGTGTTCTTGTGCCCGCAGGCCGACTTCACGGACGATCGTGTAGATGCTCCTGGTGGCGCCATCGATTGCGTCGCGGAGCACAGTGAACCGGGCCTCCTGCGAGTCGTACCGCTTCAGGAGCTGATAGAACACCCTCATGATCTGCATCGAGGTGTCGCGCTCAATCAGCCCCCCCTCGCTGCCCTCTGGAAAGAGGTCGCCGATATCCATGAGGGCCGCAACGACGTTCGGCACGTGATCGATAGGTACCCGCTTGTTCGTGAAGTCCATGAACCGATCGATGAAGCGAACCGCTCGGCCAGCTTCCACGTGCTGAACCAGCATCTCTGCAAAGGCGGACTTGCTTGATGAAGCGGCGATAGCCGCAACCATTTCGCTCTCCGGGATCTCACCGGGCGGAAGGCTGAGCCTAAAAAAGATTGAGAACTTCTCTGGACTGCAAATCCGTCCTGCAGCGCGCCAACTGTCGAGGAAGTCGGACCCATAGCCCATGCGCTCGTAGATCGACTCGACCTTCGGGAAGAGCCGCTGGAGCAGTTCCTTGGACTGTTCGTCGCTGAGCACCACCCGGCGTCCAAGAATCTCCTCACATCGCGATTGGGCCTGCGCCCTCTCTGCATCGCGATTACCGTAGCCCTCATCCAGGAGCCCGGCGAAGAGATCCTCGTTATCGCGTATCCCTTGAAACAGCGCGGGCTCGAAAACCTGGAGAGCGGTGATTGCCAAGAAGTCGACAGGGTTCACATCCTGAGCGACCATTGGATAGGCGAGCCGCAATGCGTTGACATACCTGTTTACGTCCCGCAACGAACCGAAGAAGCGCTGAAGGCCTCCGTGGAAGACGTTGCCCCAGTAGGTGCCATCCCAACGTTCGCTTGGATTCGCGCCGAGAAGCTCATCGAGTCTGTTAAAGAGGACTTTATGCACCTCTTCGATCGATACCGCCGGGAGCTCGAAGGGCACCTGGACGATCTTCTCTAAGTACTCATGCCCCGAGCCGCCTTGTTCTTGCGCAAGTGCGCTGGACACAATCGCTCGATCAAACGCTAACAAGTAGATGGTGTTCGGGAAGTCGCCCAGCGACTTCACGAGCTGAAAGACCTGCCGAATCTCAGTGACGTTAAGGCGATCGATGTCGTCTATGACAATCAAGATCTTCCGCGATTGCTTCTCAAGTAGTGAGTCGAGCGCCTTGCGAACCTTGTCAAGGTCCTTCTCTTTCAGCTTGCCCCAGGCGACAAGAGCCACTCCCGCCTTCTTCAGCACCGCGTTCGCCGCGACGGCAAGGATGTTGCCGAGGCCTGTTGGATCTGGAATCAGCGTCAATGGGGCGAAGAACTCGGCATAAGCGTCCAGCTGTTCACCCACCTTCTTGGTCGTCTCCCCAGCGTCATGACGCCGCAGTGCCACGGAGAGCGAGCGAAAGAATTGCCCGATCAGCTGATTCTGGTCCGAGTAGTTCCACGGATTGAACCGGACGACTAGCGGTCGATCCTCCTTGGCGCGGTCACGCGATAGCTCGGACACGCGTTCGAGAAGCACATTGATCACTGAGGACTTGCCGGATCCCCACGGCCCATACACGGCCGTAACGAGGCTCTCCTTGTGTTCGTACGCGATCAAGGCTTCCGCTAGGGAACGCGCAAATGGTGCACGCGCAAGCAGGTCATCCTTGCTTGACGAAATGGGGAGGTCAGGCCGAAACATGTCGCCGCGTACCCTGATTCGTGAGTGGGTAGACGTCGCCGCGAGGGGCGACGAAGGCCATCGACAGGATCTGACGCCGCAGCGTCTCCACGCGCCTGACGTTCGAGTCGACCTCGGCGTCGACCTCGCGGACGATGGACAGGCGCCGATCGACTTCGGCGACGATACGGTGCTGCTCATCGAGCGGCGGCACAACAACTGGCGTGTTGCGGAAGAGTGGCAGCGTAAGGCGCGTCCTTGTAGTGCCAAACGCCGCACCCGTGGCGAATCGCTTTGCGATCTCGCTGTTGAAGTAGTACATCAAGTAGGCGGGCACCGCCTTGTTCTCGTCGACTCGCATCTTGATGACGTCAGGGGTAACCATCGCGGGGCCAATGCCTGCTGGGTACAACGCACAGACGCCCGGCGGCTCGCCCAACTTGGTGATCAGCAACTCGCCGCCAAAGACCGAGTACGGTCGAAACAACTCCTCCCACTTCTGCGTGTCCATGAAGCCCGGCTTGTGCTGCAAATACTTCATTGGCGCGACATGGCGGAGGAAGATGATCGGGACGCCTTCAGGTCGAAAGTCCTTCGCCTTGAAGATCGTCCCGAACGGTCCCGCCCCGATGCTTCCCTGCTCCGGGGCGGCGAGCTCTTCTGCATGAATCCAGCGCCAGCCATGAGGCAATGGATCACCGGCATTGAGCGCGCGCAGCCATTTCGATTCGCGCTGGGCAGTTAGGTGCCCAACGACCGCTGCGTTCAGGACTGCTGCTCGCTGGCGTGCCAAATTGGCCTTGACGCGCTTGAGGTTGGCGACGGCTTCGTCGAGGCGGGAGAACTGCTTTTCGATTTCGGCGACGATGCGGCTTTGTTCGCCTGGCGGAGCTAGCGGGAGTTCAAGCTCTTGCAGCTTCGAAGCATTTACGTTCGGGACAGCAATTCCCGCAGTGTTATCGGCGATCTGCTTCCAGTAGCTCGGGCTCTGGAGAAAGTAGGCCAAGTACTTCGGCAGCACATCGGGGCCCGGCTTGAAACGAATCAAGTACGACGCGAAGACCGCTGGCTGCGTCGAGGCCACGAGATGGCTTACGCCGACCGAGCCTGCGCGGGAGATCAATATGTCTCCTTCGTGCACCAAATACTTCTGGACGTCGGGCGGCGACTCGGTACAGAAGGGGACCGTACTCCAGTCGATCTGGCCCGAGGTGATGTCCGTTGTGCGAAGGAGCTTCAGACCGGCTCCGTCCTGCTTTGCCTTCGTCGTCCAACCGTACTGAGGCTTCGAGCAAATTTCGCCCAGCTTGACCCGACGCCACGCCGGCAGTGAGGAAGAAGGTGTCGTTGGCACTGCGCTCACGCCACCAACTCCTGATTCAACTCATCAATCACCTTTGGCAACTCCGCCCCGAAGAGCTGATGCACCCTCCCGAGCCCGCCGCGCTGGTCGAACGGCGCATAGCCGAAGTCCTCGGCCTCGATGCCAAGGTTGCTGGCGATGTGCTCGGCCATCTTCTCCAGCCACCAGCGCTGCTCGTCGGTGAACGGCTTGCCTGCAGCCTGCTGCTGCGCCATCCACGCCTTGAAGTTGGCGGCCACGCGTTCGGGGTACGGCACCAGCTCGTTTTCCTGGTGCATCGCGTAGCGCACCAGTGAAACGAGGTCAGTCAGGATGCGGCGGCCGCTCGCCCCCTTGACCTTGCTCTTGTCCAGCGCGGCGTATGCCTGCCAGAGCTGGCTTTCGGTCCACAGGTGCGGCGGGGCCTGCAGCGTGTCGGCCAGGGCCTTGAGGTCTTCAAACTTCAGTTGCGCTTTGGTCGGGCGGTTGTAGAGGATCTGCAGCGCGGTGATCTCGTCGCGGTGCTGGGCGATGAAGGCTTCGAAGCTCTGCACGATGCCCTGCGCGCGCTCGCGCGCGGCCTCGGAGAAGCCGGTTTCGAGCACGCGGTCCTGCGTGACGGTGTCGATCACCAGTTCCTTGCTTGCTTTCAGCGTGAGGATCAGCGTGCGCAGCGCTGGGCTGGAGAGCGGTTTGACGGCGTTGCGCAGCGCAGCCTCGGCCTCCTGCGGCGAGCGGTCTTCGCGCGGGTCCAGCGCCTGCACGATGCCGCGCGACAGTTCCTTCAGGCCCAGGCCGCCAGCTTCCGTTACCACCTTCGCGCGCTCGGCGTCGGTGAGCTGGGCGTCCAGCCGCGCCAGCCGCACGGCCACGCTGGAGAGCACCTCGGGCTCCACGTTGCCCAGGCTCACGGCCTGCAGCAGCGCGTCCAGCGGAACGCTTTTCTTCTGGTCCATCGGCCGGCTGTCGGTCTTGTCGCGCTCGCACACGCCCACGCAGTCGACGATGACGAAGTGGTCCTTGTGCACGTGCTCGCCGGGGTTCACGCCGCGCAGGTCGTCGTCCTTGATCACGCGCACGCCGCGCCCCTTCATCTGCTCGAAGAAGCTGCGGCTCTTCACGCTGCGCATGAAGACGACGATCTCCACAGGCTTGATGTCGGTGCCGGTGGCGATCATGTCCACGGTGACGGCGATGCGCGGGTAGTAGCTGGTGCGGAAGGCCTTGATCAACTCCTCGGGCTTGCTCCCCGTGGTGCGGTAGGTGATCTTCTGCGCGAACTCGTTGCCGCGGCCCCACTCCTCGCGCAGGATGCCGACGATGGCCTCGGCGTGGTTGTCGTCCTTGGCGAAGACCAGCGTCTTGGGCAGCTCTTGTCGCTGCGGGAAGAGGTCGGTCTGCCAGCGGTCGCGCAGCGTGCGGGCTATGGTGCGGATCTGGTCGGGCGTCTGCACGCTGCGGTCCAGCTCCTCGGGTGCGTACTCGAAGTCGTCGTCGAGCTGCCAGTCGCGCCGGGCGCGGGTGGGCTTGTCCAGCACTTGCAGCCAGTAGCCGGCTTCCACGGTGCTGCCGGCCTCGGTGACCTCGGTCTTGATGCGGTAGACGTCGTAGTTGACGTTCACGCCGTCGGCCACCGCCTGCGGGTGGCCGTACTCCATCACCAGGTTCTGGTTGAAGAAGCCGAAGGTCTGCTTGTTGGGCGTGGCGGTCAGGCCGATCAGGTAGGTGTCGAAGTACTCCAGCACCTGGCGCCACAGGTTGTAGATGCTGCGGTGCGCCTCGTCGGTGACGATGATGTCGAAGGTCTCGATCGGGAAGGCGGGGTTATAGTCGATGGGCTCGGGTGCCTTGTTGAGCAGACTTTCCACGCGCTCGGTGGATTCTTCGTCCGCCTCTTCCGGCAGCTCGCGGCCCTTGAGCATGGAGAACATGCGCTGGATGGTGCTGATGCACACGCGCGCCGTCTTGTCCAGGTTGTTGCTCGTGAGGTGCTGGACGATGTACTCCTCGCCGAACTTGTAGTTATTGACGGGCGAGACGTACTGGTCGAACTCTTTCTTCGCCTGCCGGCCCAGGTTGCCGCGGTCCACAAGGAACAGTACGCGCCGCGCGCCGGCGAACTTGATGAGCCGGTAGATGAAGCTGATGGCGGTGAAGGTCTTGCCGCTGCCGGTGGCCATTTGGATCAGCGCGCGCGGCTTGTTCTGCGCGAGGCTCTTTTCCAGGTTGCGGATGGCGGTGATCTGCGCCGGCCAGAGCTTGAAGTCGGACCATTCCGTGACGAGCTCCGGCATCTGGCGCACGCACGCGAGAAACGTGGGCGGCGCGAACGCGGCCTGGTTTGCGGTGCCGCCGGAGCCGGTGGTCAGTACCGTGGCTTGCGGGAGGAGCTTCAGCCACTCGGCCAGCGTATCGGGCCGATGGAAGGCGAAGACGTTCCGGGCGCGCGGCTCGGGATCCAGGCCGTTGGTGAAGTGGGTCTCCGCGCCGGTGCTCTCGTAGACGAACGGCAGCGGCCGGCGCCAGGCGGGTAGCGACGTGGGTAACCCCTGCGCGTACCGCGCGGACTGGATCTCGACGCCGGTGAGCGTCGCCCCTTCCTTCTTCGCCTCGATCACGCCGGCGGCCTTGCCGTCGACGTACAGGAGATAGTCGGCGAACCCGTGCCCCTCGTTCAGCACGAACTCGCGGATGGCCACGCCCCGCGCGGCGTGAATGTCGGCTTGCTTGAAATCCTGAACAGCCCAGCCGGCCTGGGACAACAGCTTATCGATGGTCTGCCGCGCAGCCTGCTCGGCGGACACGAGTTTCCCTCCCCTATTCACAACAAGGGGATGCTAACACCCGTCCACTGGCGAAACGAATGAGCCGTTCGGCTGACCGTCAACAAATCCCCCGCCCGCTCGACGGCGCCCCATATGCGATGCCCCCTGAGGCACCCCCTCACGCCGCCCGCTCCAGACAAGCGCTCCCGAGCCGCGCCGCAAACGCCGACTCCTTGTGGCACGTCAGCAGCAGGTGATCCATCGCGCGGGTCATCGCCACGTAGAGCAGCCGCGCTTCGTCCTCGGGCGGCTCCTTCTCGTGAGGCATGAACCCGATGCCCGGAATGGCGACGACGGGAAACTCGAGCCCCTTGCTGCTGTGCATCGTCAGCACTTTCACGCTGTCGTGCCCGGCGTCGAAGCGGCGCCCCTTCTTGCTCTCCTGCAGCCACTCGACCGGGATCTGCGCCAGCCGCAGCGCCTGCGTGACTTCCTCGCCGATGAACTGAGAGCGGTAAACGACCGCCATCTCGTTCCACGCGCGCCCGCCCGCGTGCAGCGCCTTCAGCCGCTCCGCGATGAAGTGCGCCTCGGCCTTGAGTGACGGCAGCCTCACGAGCTCCGGCGGCGGACCATGCCGCCCGGCGCTCGACGGCTCGACGAGCGGCACGCCGTCCTCCTCCGCGGCCGCGGGCGTCAGCACCTCCCGCGCAAACTCGCAGGCCACCCCCAGCACCTCGGCGGTGTTGCGGTAGTTCAGCCGCAGGATGGTCGTGCGGCCCCGGGCTTCGATGCCCACGCTCCTGAAGCTGAACTTGCGCCGAGCACGCGGCGCGTAGATCGACTGCGCATCGTCGTAGAGCACGAGGAGCGAATTGGTCTCCGGGTCGACCATCTGCGCCGCCAGCTTCAACCACTCGGGCCGGAAGTCGTGGCCCTCGTCGATCAGCACCGCCCCGTACTGCGCGCGCGGGATCTGCCCGCGCTCCACCGCGTGCACGACCGCGTCCACCATGCGGTCGAAGAAGCCCTCGCCCGCCTCGGGCTTCGGGACGCCGTAGAGCCGGAGCTGGTCATGGCACCAGCCGTGGAAATTCCGCACCGTCACCTGCCGGGCCACGCCCTGCTGCTCGATCATCTGCGCGAGCCGCGAGGCGAGCGTGACGTTGTAGCAGAGGACGAGGATCGGCTTCTCCAGCACCTCCGCGAGCCGGACGCACCGGTAGCCGAGGATCATCGTCTTTCCCGAGCCGGCCACGCCGTGGATGACGCGGTGGCCCTCGCCCAGGCTGCGCGCGAGCTGCTCCTGCTGCAGATCCATCACCCGGAGGAGGTCCGGCACCGTCTCGAGCGGCTTCGCCGCCGCGGCGGCCTTGCCGAGGTCGAGCGGCGCCTGCACGACGCGGATCTCGGGGAAGAGATGCCAGCGGATGCGCTCGATCTGCGGCAGCGAGAGCAGCCGGACGAACGGCGCCGACTGCATCCGCCAGAGGCGCGCCTGGAAGGCCGCCGCGTCGGCCGATTCGGTCATCTCGTCGCCGCAGATGACCCGGTCGGCGTCGAGCACCTCGCCGAGGCGCGCGGCCTCGAACTGCTTGCGGGTGATGCGCGTCAGCACGGCGCCGTAGCCGTAGGCCACCACGAGCTTGCCCTGATGCGGCCCCTCCGCCACGCGCAAGGCGGGATCGCGCTCGAGGAGCTCCTTCACCGCAAAGGCGTACTGGCGCGCCTGCTCGAGCGGGCTCGCCGCGTGCTTCAAGCCGCGCTCGGTGTGGATCGTGAACGACACCCGATCCGCCGCGTGGATCGTCTCGAGCGTCCAGTCCTTGACCTCGACGATCAGGAGCCCGCGGCCCGGGTGAAGCACGATGAAATCGGGGTGCAGCCGCTTCGGGCCGATCGGGACGTCGTACCAGCAGAGATAGTCGTCCTCGAGCTTCCCCTCGAGGCGCTCCGCGAACCGGCGCTCGCCGGGGGTCATCCGGCGGGTCGAGCTACTGATCGAGGGAATGAGCGTTGCCATATTCGAGTCGAGGTCCGCATTATCCGGACGGCGGCGCCGGCGGACTCGACCCGGCGCGCCAGGACGATGACCGGGGGCGCCAGCGGGGCGGCGGGCGGTGTGTCCATCCGCACGTCCGCGCGGGCTCACCGGCTGAGCCAGTGCCGGGCGCAGACTCGGCAAGCCATCACTCCGATTACCAGCCCGAGTCGCCTACCACCGCGCTCGCGCGTGGCACCCGCTCCACGGTTGGATCGAGACAGCGTGAGGAGCTCGAGATGCGCTTGTCCCTTTTAGGCTACACTGAGTTGCCGTGAAGGCGAGCCCTCGCCGGGTCGAGGTCTACGTCGCGCGGGACGGCACCGAGCCGTTCACCGAGTGGCTCGACAGTCTGCGCGACAGGCAGGCACGCGCGCTGATCCGCGTGCGCCTCGACCGGATCAGCCTGGGCAACTTCGGCGACAGCCGGCCGGTGGGCGAGGGCGTGATGGAGGCCCGGATCGATTTCGGACCCGGCTATCGCGTGTACTTCGGCAGGGACGGCGAGGTTCTCGTCGTCCTGCTGTGCGGGGGCGACAAGGGCACGCAGGATCGGGACATCCGGCGCGCCAAGGAATACTGGACCGACTACAGGACTCGGCCATGATCAGGAGCACGAGCTACGAGGCCCGGCTGCTCGAGGCGCTCCGCGACCCGGCGGAGGCCGCAGCTTATCTGACCGCCGCCCTCGCAGACGGCGACAAGGACGTATTCCTCCTCGCGCTTCGGCACGTGGCGGAGGCCCACGGCGGGGTCGGCAAGCTGGCCCGACGCGCCCGCCTGAACCGCGTGAGCCTGTATCGGACGCTGTCCGCACGCGGCAACCCCGAATTGCGCAGTCTCGGCGCGCTGCTGGAAAGCCTCGGGCTTCGCCTGGCCGTCGAGGTCCACCGGCGCCGGGTACGGCGAACGGCAAGTCCGCGTCGGACGGCCGCCCGGGCACCGGCCCGCCGGACGGAGCGCGCAAGAGTGCGGCCACGATGAAGCCCGCCGAGCGTGACCGGCCTGGTGTCTCGGTTCGTCGCTCGGGTTCTAGAGCACCGCTAAGACGTAGAGACACTAAGGCCGCGCAGTTGAACAGGGACGGGTAAACAGCGGCGCGCGGGCTCATCGCGTGAGCCAGTGACGGGTGCATTCTGACCGCTCGTCTCGTACGCGATTCGCCTGAGAGGCTGGCAGACCGTGAAACTCCAGTAGTACGCTTGCCGACATGAGCAGCACCGACATCGACGAGATCCTCAAGCTCCCGATCGAAGAGCGCCTGCGCCTCGTGGAGCTGATCTGGGAGAGCATCGCAGCGACGCCGGCGGCGGTTCCGCTCGGCGATGCTCACCGGGCGGTGATCGACGAGCGCCTCGCGGAGCACGCCCGCAGTCCGGACGACCTGCTCACCCGGGACGAAGTGCTGGCCGAAGCCCGGCGGGGCTGAAGCCCCCGCGGCTCGTCTTTCGTCGGCAAGCCCGACGCGATCTGGCCGATGCGTTTAGCTGGTATGAGACGCAACGCTGAGGGCTCGGCGAGCAGTTCCTGGCTGCGGTGGACGCCAGTTTCGCAGCGCTAGAGAAGTTTCCGGAGATGTTCGCCCGAGTTCATGCAAACGTGCGCGGCGTCATCGTGTCGCGGTTTCCCTATGCCGTCTTCTATCAGGTCGAAGGGGACCGGGTCGTAGTGCTCGCGGTGCTGCATACCGCTCGCAATCCCGAGTCATGGCCTCGACCCCGGACGAGTGGCACGCAGCGCTGAGACCGCCCGTGCGTCGCGCGCTCACGCTGCGGCGCATCGCCGCGAAGCTGGCGCTGCCGGGATGAACAAGCGCGATCGCGCCCGAGCCGACGACCGCCTAACGCGCGTCCGCGCGCACCAGGTCGGCGCCCTTCTCCGCGATCATGACGGTCGCGGCGTTCGTGTTGCCCGACACGACGGTCGGCATCACGGACGCGTCGATCACGCGCAGCCCCTCCACGCCGCGCACGCGCAGCCGCGGATCGACGACGGCGGTCGCGTCCCGGCCGATGCGGCAGGTGCCGCAGGGGTGGTAGCCCGAGGAGCCGAAGTTGCGCACCGCGTCGAGCAGCTCGTCGTCGCTCCGCGCCGCCGGCCCGGGCTGGTGCTCGGCCGACACGTACGGCGCGAGCGACGGGGTGGCCGCGAGCCGGCGCACGAACTTCGCGCCCTCCACCATGATGCGGCGGTCGTACGCGGTGGCGAGGTAGTTCGGCTTGAACGCGGGCGCGGCGAACGGGTCCGGCGAGCGGACCTCGACCGTGCCCCGGCTCGTCGGCCGCATCGGGTAGTAGACGAGCGTGAAGCCCGGCCACGGATGCGGCGCCGCGCCGCGGCTCTCGGCGCTCACCGTGCTGATGAAGACCTGCAGGTCGGGCGTGCGCGCGTCGGGCAGGACCCGCGTGATGAGGCCGCCGGTCATGACGCCGATCGCCATCGGCCCGCTGCGGAAGAGCACGTACCGCAGTCCGGTCCGCGCCTTCCGCCAGAGGTTCTTCAGGTCGTCGTTGGTCGTGACCGGCCTCGTGCACTTGTAGAGGAAGCGCAGCGCGAGGTGGTCCTGCAGGTTCGCGCCGACGCCCGGCAGGTCCGCGACGATGGGGATGCCGAGCTGCTGGAGCAACGCCCCCGGGCCGATCCCGGAGAGCTGGAGGAGCTGCGGCGAGAGGAGCGCGCCGGCCGCGAGGATTACCTCCCGGCCGGCCTGCGCGCGCACCTCGGCGCCCGCCTTGCGGTACCGGACGCCGCTCGCCCGACGGCCCTCGAAGAGCACCGACACGACGTGCGCGCCCGTCTCCACCGTCAGGTTCGCGCGCGCGCGGGCTGGCTTGAGATACGCCGTCGCGGCCGAGCAGCGCCGCGCGTTTCGAGTGGTGAGGTGGAGGTAGCCCGCGCCTTCCTGCGTGGGACCGTTGAAGTCGTCGTTGCGCGGGATGCCGAGGTCGGACGCCGCGGCAACGAACGCGTCCACGAGCTCGCCGCGCTGCGTGATCTTCTCGACCGAGATCTGGCTCTTCCGGAAGTACGGCAGGACGCCCTGCCAGTCCCAGCCTTCGGCGCCCTGCGCCGCCCACCCGTCGAAGTCCTCCGGCTGGCCGCGGATCTGGATCAGGCCGTTGACCGCGCTCGAGCCGCCGAGCGTCCGGCCGCGCGGCCAGTACACGCGGCGGCCGTTCATGTTCGGGTCCGGCTCGGTCTCGAACCCCCAGTTGAGCACCGGGTGGAACATCGTCTTCCCGTAGCCGATCGGCACGTGGATCCACGGGTTCGTGTCGGGCGGCCCCGCCTCGAGGAGGAGCACGCGGTGGCGGCCGTCCTCGGTCAGCCGGTTGGCGAGCACGCAGCCCGCCGACCCCGCCCCGACGACGATGTAGTCGTAGGTCATGAAGCGACGCGGACGGTGCGCGTCGCCGGATCGATCTCCACCGTGGCGCCGTGCGGGATCGCCGCGGTCACGTCCTCGTCGAAGCCGGCGAGCAGCGTGAGGTCGCCGAACGCCGCGCCCTGCGCGAGGATCGGGTTCACGCTGTTCAGCACGAGCGCGAGCGGCACGACGCCGCGCGAGGCCATCTCGCGCAGCATCCACGCGGTCGCGACGCCGCCCTTGGCGGTGTCGAGCACCAGGATCTTCCCGACGTAGGACTGGCCGGCGAGCTTGTGGGTCGGCCGCGAGAACGTCCCGGCGATGCGGTCGAGGTCGTAGCGCGCGGAGAAGCCGTCCTTCGCGACGAGCGCCTGCCCGCGCACCGCGCGCCCCATCGCCTGCCGTGCGACGAGGGTCTTCACGGCAGCCTCCCGGTCACGGCGGCGTCCACGCACTGCTCCATCGAGGCGAGGAGCGGCACGTACCCGTAGCCGCCGAGGATGTTGACCATCTTCGTGCTGTTGGTGGCGAGGCGCTTCCAGCCGTTCGCCTCCGCGATCTCGCGCGCGTAGGACTGGTAGAAGCACATGCCGGCGAGCACGTGCCCGCCGGCCGCCTCGATCCGCTGCGTGAAGCCGAACCGGTCGGCGTCGGGCTTCACCTGCGGGCTCGTGACCGCGAGGAGCGGTCGTGCGAAGCGGCGCCCGTCGCAGAGCGCCGCGAGGTCGCGCAGCTCGTAGAGGCTGAGCTGCGGCGCCGAGAAGACCACCACGTCGATCTCCTTCTCGCCGGCGTACTGCGCCTGCAGGGCCCGCACCTCGCGCTCGCCGATCCGGTGCGCGACCGGCAGCCGGTCGCCGCCCGCATCCTCGAGGCGGACCGCCTCCGGCGTGATGCCGACCAGGTGGAACATCGCGCTCGACCCGAAGCTCGCCATCGCGGCGCCGAAGTGCTTGAGCTCGTCGGACCCCGGCACGCGCCCCAGCCCCTCGACGACCGGCACCGCCCAGTAGTGGCCGGCCAGCCGGCCGACGAGCCCGCCGAGCGCGCCCCAGTCGTTGAGCGTGACCGGCGTCCAGTCGACGCGGAAGCGGATCGTCGCGCGCCGCTGCGCGTCGAGGTGGAAGCCGTAGCGCGGCGTGCGCCCGGTGAGCCCGGCGGCGAGGGCCGACGGCCCGCCCTCGAAGTTCGAGCGCGCGCCGCACACCGAGTTGCAGTAGATCACCACGCCGGTGTCGCCGAAGGCGACGCTCTCGCCGCGCGCCGGCGCCTGGATCGTCTGGTAGTTGATGCAGGTGTCGGTCATCATGATCCCGAGGCGCCGGAACGCGTCGATCGCGCGGCGCTCGAGGTCGAGGATCCAGCCGGCGTGCTTCAGCACCGACGCCTTCGCGAAGTCGGTGCCGCGCGGGTCCATGATCGTCGGCACGCGCACGCGCGCCTTCGGATCGTCGCGGGTGAGCGACTCGACCCACTCGACGCCCGCCGCGCCGAGGCTTTCGGTGTCGGCCATGATGTGCGCCTGGGTGACCGGCACCAGGTCGGCGGCGCCGAAGAACTCGCCCACCTTCACCTGGTGCTCGACGGCGCTCTGCACCGCCGGGCCGAATTCGCCGGCCCGCATGGCGCGCTCCAGATCGTTCAGTTTCATCGGATCCCCTGGATGGAAGACGTGATCGGCACCTCGCCGCGCAGCCGCAGCACGAACTCGTAGCTCTCGGCGTTCGCCCAGTAGAGCGTGTACTCGAGCGGCGCCGACGCGGCGTCGTAGGAGACGCGCTCGAGCGCGATCAGCGGCACGCCGGCGCGCAGCCGCAGGAGCTTGCGCAGCCCGGGCGTCGCCGCGCGCGCGCGCACCGAGAGGTCGGCGTGGCTCACCTTCACGTCGAGCACGCGCTCGAAGAGCTGGTAGGTCGAGTGCTGGGCGACCTCGTCGCGCGCCGGGCGCAGCTGCGGGGCGAGGTAGACCCACGACACCGCGAAGGGCGCCCCGCGCCGCAGGTACAGCCGCTTCCAGTGGATCACCTTGCGCGCGCCGGAGTGCAGGCGCTCGTTGACGTCGGCCGGCGCGACCCGCTCGGCGTACTCGAGGAGCTCGGTCTTCGGGTCGACCCCGCGCGCGACCAGCTCGTCGTAGATGCCGTGGAGGTCGAGGAGATCGTGGTGCACCGGCGGCTCGGCGACGAACGTCCCCTTGCCCTGGCGGCGCACGACGAGCTTCTCCCGCACGAGGTGCATCACCGCCTGCCGCGCGGTGATGCGCGAGACGCCGTGCCGCTCGGCGAGCTCCGGCTCCCCGGGCAGGCGGTCGCCCGGCTTGTACGCGCCCTGCGCGATCGCGCCGCGCAGCTGCCGCGCGAGCTGCCGGTGCATGGCCACCGCGCTGTCGCGACGCAGCTTCACAGCCGCAGCCCCGTCTGCCGGTCGAAGACGTGCAGCGCGTCGGCGTCGAGCTGGAGGCGCACCTGCGCGCGCTCCGCCGGGCGCTCGCTCACTTTCGCGCGCACGAGCAGCTCGCCCACCGCGAGGTCGGCGTAGGACGCCTCGCCGAGCGCCTCGCTCATCGTCACCGTCGCGGGCAGGCCTTCGGCCGCGAGCCGCACCCCCGAGGGCCGCACGCCCAGGACGACCTCCCTCGTCCCGTATTCCTTCAGGGACGGCACCGGCAGGACGGTGCCCTCGATCTCGGCCGTCCCCTCGCGCAGCCGCGCCGGGACGAGGTTCATCGGCGGATTCCCGAGGAACCCCGCCACCGCGACGGTCGCGGGCCGGCTGAACACCTCCTCCGGCGTCCCCACCTGCACGATGCGCCCGTCCATGAAGACCGCCAGCCGGTCGGAGAGCGAGAGCGCCTCCTCCTGGTCGTGCGTGACGTAGACGGCGGTCACGTTCAGCGCGCGCTGCAGCCGCTTGAGCTCGACGCGGGTCTCGACCCGCAGCTTGGCGTCCAGGTTCGAGAGCGGCTCGTCGAGAAGGAAGAGCGCGGGCTTGCGCACGATCGCGCGCGCGAGGGCGCAGCGCTGCTGCTGGCCGCCGGAGAGCTGGCCGGGCTTGCGGTCGAGCAGGTGGTCGATGCGCACGCGCGCGGCGGCGTCCTGCACCGAGCGCGCGATCTCGACCCCCGCGACGCCGACCATCTTCAGCGGAAAGGCGATGTTCTCCCGCACCGTCATGTGCGGATAGAGCGCGTAGCTCTGGAACACCATCGCGACGTCGCGCGCGCCCGGCTCGAGGCGGGTGACGTCCTCGCCGTCCACGCGCACCGTGCCGGCGTCGGCCTGCTCGAGGCCCGCCAGAATGCGCAGCGTCGTGGTCTTGCCCGAGCCCGACGGGCCGAGCAGCGAGAAGAACTCGCCTGCGCGGATCTCGAGGTCGATCCCGGCGAGCGCGGTCACCGCGCCGTGGCGCTTGACGATGCCCGCGAGCTCGACCCGCGCCGCGCCGCGCCCCGGCACTATCGCCGCCCTCCGCCCTTCACCGCGCCGACCGTGAGCCCCTTGACGATGTGCTTCTGCGCGATCAGGCCGAGCGCGATCACCGGCGCCATGCCGACCATCGCCGCCGCGGCGAGCCGCGCCCACTGCGTCTGCTCGAGCGAGATGAAGTTGAACATCGCCACCGTGACCGTGCGCACGGTGTTGCCGCCGAGCACGACGGCGAAGAGGAACTCGTTCCAGGAGTTGAGGAACACGAAGATCACCGTCACCGCGATCCCGCCCCGCGCCTGCGGCAGGATCACGTACCACAGCGCGCGCCAGCGCCCGGCGCGGTCGAGGAGCGCCGCCTCCTCCATCTCGCGCGGGATCTCCTCGAAGTACGAGACCAGCAGCCAGATCGCGAAGGGCAGCGCGAAGGTGAGGTATACGAGCACCAGGCCCTGGTAGGTGTCGGTCCAGCCGATCTTGCGCAGGATGAGGAAGTACGGGATCACCAGGCCCACCGGCGGCAGCATCTGCGTGGCGAGCACGAAGAAGCCGGTCGCCTTCCGGAACGGAAGATCCAGGCGCGACAGCGCATAGGCCGCCGGGATGGCGAACAGCATCGTCAGCGCGGTGGTCAGCACCGAGACGATGGCGCTCGAGGCCAGGTTCGGCAGGATCGAGGTGGCGCCGAAGAGCACGTCGCGGTAGTTGCCGAGCGTGGGCTCGAACACCACCATCGGCGGATAGGCGAGGACGTCGCGCTCGGTCTTGAGCGACGTGAGCAGGCCCCAGAGCACCGGGAAGGTCCACACGAGCAGCATGAGCACCGCGCCGGAGAGCAGGACGGCGGTGCGGAGCCTCACCGGCCTCTCCTCAGCGCGAACAGGCCGAACGACACCGCCAGGGTGATCACCAGCAGCACCGTCGCGACCGCGGCGCCGAATCCCAGGCTGAGCTCGGTGAACGAGAGCCGGTAGGCGTAGAGGTTGAGGATCTCGGTGGCGGAGCCCGGCCCGCCGCCGGTCGCAGCGTAGATCGCGGCGAACGCCGAGAGCGCGGTCACCATGCGCAGGATCACGACGATCACGATCGCCGGCCGGATCAGTGGCAGGGTGATGTAGCGGAAGCGCTGCCACGGCCCGGCGCGATCGAGTCGCGCCGCCTCGTAGATGTCGGGCGGGAGCGCGGCGAGGCTCGCGAGCAGGACGAGGAAGGCGAACGGGGTCCACTGCCACGTGTGGATGGCGATCACCGAGACGAGCGCGAGCTGCGGGTCGCCGAGCCAGTTGAAGCTGCCGAGCCCGAGCGCGCGCGTGACGAAGTCCAGGATGCCGAAGTCGGGCGCGAGGACGAGCGAGCGCCAGAAGAGGCCGGCGACGACCGGCGCGAGCACGATCGGCAGGATCGCCGCCACGCGCAACAGCGCCTGGCCGGCCCGCACCTGCATGACGAGGAGCGCGAGGCCGAGGCCCACGACGACCTGCAGCACGACCGTCGTGCCGGTGTAGACGAAGGTGAGCCAGAGCGAGCTCCAGAAGCGCCGGTCCCCGCCGAGCTGCGCGTAGTTCTCGAGCCCCGCGAAGCCGGTGAGCCACGGCATCGAGAGGTCGATGCGCTGCAGGCTCGTCCAGAGGAGATAGACGAGCGGGACGGTCGTCGTGACGACGAGCAGCAGCAGCGCGGGGAGGAAGAGCGCCAGCGCGAAGCGGCGCTCCCCCGCCCTGGGGCCGGTGCGCGGCATGCCCCGCGCCGCTCAAGCTTTCAGGAGCTGCGCGATCCGGGTCTGCGCCTCGTCGAGCGCTTCCTTGGGTTTCTGCTGGCCGACCAGCGCCGCCTGGATCGCGGTCGCCATGGTCTCGCCCACCGCCGGCCACTGCGGCATGCGCGGGCGCCAGTCGACGTCGAGGTCCTCGCGCATCGAGTCGATCGAGGCCTGCAGGAAGTTCGCGCCGAGGCCGCCCGCGAGCGTCGCGAACTCCTTCGACTGCCAGAGCGAGAGCCGGTTGAGGCCGAGGCGCTTCACCGGGCCCGCGGCCTTCCACGACGTGCGCGCCTGCGTCTCGGCGGCGCTCGCCCATTGGATGAAGAGCCACGTGGCGACCTTCGCCCGGTCGGATTGCGCCGCGTTGATCGGGAAGCCCCAGTTCCAGATCGACGAGACGCGCTTGCCGGCGGGCCCGCGCGGCCACCGGGCGTAGCCGATCTTGCCCAGCACCTTCGAGCGCTCGGGGTTGTTCAGCACCGAGGCCGACGTGTTGGCGTCGATGTACAGGCCGAGCGTGCTCTGCGAGAACGCGTCCGCGAGGTCGGGCCAGTTCCAGTTGCGCACCGCGGGCGGTGCGTACTTCGTGAGGAGGTCGACGTACCACTCGAGCGCCGCGACGCCTTCCTTGCTGTTGGCCTGGAACGCGCCGCCCCTGAACCACTCGCCGCCGAACGCGCGGAAGATCGACGGGTAGATGTACATGTTCTGCCCCGCGCCCTTGAAGCCGCGCAGCGCCGCGGCCCACACGCGGTTCCCCGGATCGTGGATCGCCGCGGCGTTCCTGACGACGTCGTCGAAGGTCTCGGCGGGCTTGAGCCCCTTCGCGTCGTAGAGGTCCTTGCGGTAGATCTGCAGCGTCGACTCGCCGTCGAACGGCACGCCGTAGAGCTGCCCCTTCACGCTGTTCGCGCCGCGCCACGCCGGGATCACGTCGTCGGCCCGGTACCAGGCCGCGTCGGTGAGCTTCGCGTCGCCCAGGTACTTCTGGATCGGCTCGACCCAGTTGTTCGAGACGTAGAGGTCGTAGTACATCGGGTCGGCGGCGTGGGTCGCATACGTCCCGGTCTTCGACGAGAGGTCGAGGATCGCCTTCTGCCGGATCTGCCCCGGCGGGACCTTCTCGTAGCGCACCTCGATGCCGGTGAGCGCCTGGAAGTCCGGCGTGACCGCGATCAGCGCGTCGAAGTAGCCCGCGGGAATGACCGCGACGGTGAGCTTCTCGCCCTCGGCCTGGCGCCAGTTGATCTTCGCGCCCTGGTAGGCGCCGAGGTCGCTCTGCGCGTGCGCGTACCGCGCCACCCAGGGCGCGCCGAGCACGAGCGGCGCGGCGGCGGCGGCTTTGAGGATGCGGCGGCGGGTCTTGGCATCGGGCTTCATCGGGGTCTCCTCCTCACAGGGGCCGGGGTTGCCTTATAACAATATAGGACAAGTGAGGTCAACTGCGGAGGCGAACGCGGTCTCCGGAACCGGCGCCTTCCTTATCGCGCGCGCTGGCAGGCCGGGCGCTCGCCGCAACGCTTGAGCCAGTCGGCCACGCGCGGGTGCGCGTCGATCCCGATGCCGAACAGGCCGCCGAGCTGGAGCCAGCTCGCGGCGGGAATGTCGACGAGCGAGAACGCGCCCAGCAGGTACTCGCGCCCCTGGAGCCGCGCCTGCAGCGCATCGAGCCCGCGGACGAATTGCCCGCGGTTGTACTCGGCGCAGGCCTTGCTGCGGTCCTCGGGCTTGTACGACACCGGCGAGTCGAGCCCGTGGTAGGCGTACTGCATCATGTAGCTGCCGAGGTCCGCCATCGCCCAGACCGTCCAGCAGATCGCGTCGGCGCGGGCCTGGCCGCCGGCCGGCCACAGCTTCTTCTCGACGCCGTACTTCTCCCCGAGGTGCAGCAATATCGCGCCGGACTCGAAGAACGTGAGCTCGCCGTCCACGAGCCCCGGGACCTTCCCGTGCGGGTTGACGGCGAGATACTGCGGCGCGCGGTGCTCGAGCTGCTTGCCGTCGAGCGCGACGTACTCGTAGGGGAGGCCGAGCTCCTCGAGCGCCCACGAGACGCGCGTGCCGGAGCTGCGCGGCCAGGAATAGAGCTTGATTGGCATCCGTTCCCCCTTGTCTCCCGGTTGTCTCTTCTCAGCGGACACGGGCGTCCACGATCCGCTTCGCGCGCTGGATCGCCCTGCTGCACAGCCCCCCGACGCGCGCGCGGTCCTGTGCCGTGTGCTCCCCCACCAACGAATCGACGAGGCAGAACCCGATCTGCGCGAACACTTTAAGCCAGCTGAGGTCCCAGGCGGCCTCGAATTCGCTCCGATCGAGCGAACCCAGCGCTTCCTCGAGGCGCTGCACGTAGTAGTGCTTGAGGGGATCCCGGTCCTCCGGCGTCCGCCCGTCGTTGGGCGGATAGCACCAGAAATGCAGGAACCAGTACCAGGCGAGGTCGGCCGCGGCCGGCGCGCGGGCCGCGAAATCCCAGTCGAAGAGCGATATCTCGCCGGAAGGCAGGACCGCAATGTTCGCGCGGCGGAGGTCGCCGTGGACGACGGTCTGCGGCAGCGCGGCCAGGGGCGCGAGCCAGCGTCCGCGGTGCTCGCAGAGGTCGAGGTAGAAATCGCCGTCGGCCGACCCCAGGACGTCGAGCAGGACCGGCGCGAAGGTGCGGAACACGAAGACCTTGTCGAGCACCTCCGCCACCCAGTCGGCCGCCATCTTCCGCCCGCCGGCGGCGGCGGACGGCGCCGTGAACAGGGCCGTGTGCTGATCGAGCGTCAGGACGGGGAGCCCCGCGCCGTCTCCTGCCCGCCCCCAGTCCCGCGCATGCAGGCGCGCGAGCCCGTCGAGCAGCAGCCGGAACGCGCCCTCGTCGAAGCTGCCGCGGGGCGCGATGCCGCGCGAGACATCGTCCATCAGCATCCAGCATTCGCCGCGTCCGCGGTGAAAAGCGATATCGATCGTCGGACAGGTCAGCGGCGCCGGAAGCGCCCGCGTGAACCCGTGCGCCCACAGTGCGGGCTCGTTGAAAGGCGTGCCGAACAGCTCGACGCGCCAGGGCTCGGGCATGAACTTCTTCAGGACGAAGTCGCCGGCGTCGCTCCGCAGCGCGAAGACGCCGGCCGAGATCCGGCCGCCGTCGAGTCGCTCGACCTGGAGGCGCTGCACCCGCCCCGGCCGCCCGGCCCGCCCGAGCGCGGCCGACAGGAAGCCTGCGTCCACCTCGCCGTCGATGACCGGCAGTCGATCGACCAGCCTTCCGGCCGGTACGGGTTCAGGGTTCGCCTTCACCGCACGGTCCATGGGCCCTCCTGTGCGCCGACGTCCCGGAGCGAAGCATGCCGGTTTCGGGCGTCGGCGCAACTCCCGCGTGCCGGGGTTCGATAACCGGTGGTATGGCCGCGCAGCACAGCCACACATCCGCCCTCGGCCGATGAGCGGAGCTCGGCCGCCTTGAATGGCCGAGGGGTTGCGTAACGCGACGGCTGGAAACCCGCCGAGTCCGGATCAGGCCGGCGCGGGACGCCCCCGCTCCGCCGCGAGCGCGCGCTGCACCGCCGGCCGCTCGGCCATGCGCCGGGTGTGATCCAGGATCACGGGGAAGCGCGCCGGATCGACGCCGTCGCCCTCCATCCAGCTCGCGAGCGTGTAAAGGTACGGGTCGCAGATCGTGTACGCGTCGCCCAGGACCCACGGGCCCTTGAACATCTCGCGCTCGATCAGCGCGAAGCCGTCGCCGACGGTTTGCGGCACCTTGCGCTTCAGTTCCTCGAGCGCGGCCGGGTCGTCCGCCCAGCGGTAGCCGCGCCGTCCGTGGGCGTGCGCGACGTGCACGGTCGAGCACAGGTAGCTGTTGAAGGCCTGCGCCCGCGCGAACTCGAACGGATCGTCCAGGGGCGCGAGCTTCGCCGCCGGGAAGCGCTGCGCGATGTACGCGAGGATCGCCGGCGTCTCGGTGAGCACGCCGCGCGCCGTGACGAGCGACGGCACGCGCCCCTTCGGATTGATCGCGAGGTACTCGGGCTTGCGCTGGTCGTCGGTGCGGAAATCCAGGCGCACCACCTCGTACGCCGCGCCGGCCTCCTCGAGCGCGATGAGCGGGGCGAGCGCGCAGGTCCCGTGGGCGTAGAAGAGCTTGAGCATGCGAGCGCGATCCTCCCTTACCGGCCCCGGGGGTCGAGGCGCGTGCGCAAGGATATCGCCAGCGGCCCGATCCGAGGGCGCCTCGTCACCAGCCCGCTTCCCACGAAGGAATGCCCGCGAACCGCTCCACGAGGAAGTCGATCAGTGCGCGGACACGCGATGAGAGCGTGCGGTTGGGCAGGTAGACCAGGTAGATCGCGCTCTCCGGCAGGATCTTGAAATCGCGGAGGAACGGTACGAGCTCGCCCTGCCGCAAGGCGTCGCCCACCATGTAGACGGGGAGAACGCTGATTCCCATTCCGGCGGCGACCGCCCCACGCACGGCGTCCATGTCGTCGGTCTCGAACACGCCCGCGACCGGCACCGAGTGCTTCTGCCTGCCCCGCCGGAACGTCCAGGCCCCTTTGGGCGCGGTCGGCGAAAAGATCACGCACTCGTGCTTGCGGAGATCCTCGATCCGGCGCGGCGTCCCGTGCCGCTTCAGGTATGCGGGCGTGGCGCACAGCACGGAGCGGTTGGCGGCGAGCTTGCGCGCCACCAGGTTCGGGCTCGGATCGAACGACACGCGGATCCCCAGATCGAATCCTTCGTCGCCGAGATCGAGCGGGCGATTGCTGCAGGAGAGCTTCACCCGGATCTTCGGATACCTCCGGTAGAACTCGGTGAGCGCGGGCAGCACGTGCCGCACCGCGAACGCCGGAACCGCGGTCACGCGCACGAGGCCGGCCGGTTCGGACTGGGTCCGGGACAACCGCGCCTCGGCCAGCTCCGCCTCCTGGACGATCCGCGCGCAATGCTCGTAGTAGACGGCGCCCGCCTCGGTCAGGCTCAGCTTCCGCGTCGACCGGTTCAGCAGCCGGACCGAAAGCGCGCGTTCCAGCGCGCTCACGTGCCGGCTCGCGAGCGACTTCGACATGCCGAGCTTGTCCGCCGCGGCGGAGAAGCTCTTCGCGTCCACCACCTGCGCGAACACGCGCATCCCGTTCAGCCGATCTTTCATTGGTTCTGTGTTTGCAACAATGAATTGAAGTAGACACTATTTATGCCGCCCCTGCAATCCTCTAGATTGGCGCCGTCCGAAGCGAACCGAGGAGAGCGCCATGAGTCAGGTCGTCGCAGTCGGACCGCCCCGCAAACAGAGGAGATCGCCATGAGTGAGGTCGTCAAAGTCGGACAGATCGAAATCCGCTATCTCGTGGATGGCGCGGACGAGGGTGGGCTGGGACTGTTCGAGATGAAGGTCCCGCCCGGCGCCCACGTGCCCCCGCCCCACAGCCACACCAACAACGAGGAGTGCGTCTACGTGCTGGACGGCGTGCTCCGGTATCGGGTCGACGAGGACACCCGAGACCTGAAGCCGGGCGAGTGGATGTCGACACCGCGCGGTTCCGTGCACCACTTCAGCAATCCCGGTTCCGAGACCGTGCGCGCGCTCGTGATGATGACGCCGGACGTCGGCGAGCAGTACTTCCGGGAGGTGGGTGCCCTGGTCGCCGCCGGCGGACCGCCCGACCGGGCGAAGCTCATGGCGGTCATGACCCGCTTCGGGCTGGTGCCCGCTGCGCCGCCCCAGGCGCCACGCGTCGCGAACGCCTAAACCCCGTCGTGAGCGCTGGCGAAGGAATGACGAGACGCCGGCCAACCCGGAGGTGATGGTGCGCCGGGCGCCGAGCGCGGTCCGAAAGCGAACAAGGGGTCATGCGAGGTGACCCCTTGGATTCTCTGAACGGTCCCCCGGTGGGCAGCGGAGTCAGGTAGCGGCGACGACCCCGAAGCGGTTCCTGCGCGCGGCGCGGCGCGATCCGGACCCGACTCGAGGCGGGCCAGCGTCGCGTCGAAGGCGGACTCCCCCGGATGCGCGCGCGACTAGACTAGCGCCCGGGCATCGCAACCCAGGGTCGAACATGCCGCCGGCACCGGAGCTCGCCAAGCTGTCGCGTCCGCGCCTGTACCGCGTGAGCGCGCGCGAGCGGGTGTTTCGCGCCCTCGACGAGCTGCGGGAGTACCCCCTGGTGTGGGTAAGCGGCCCGCCCGGAGCCGGCAAGAGCGCCGCCGTCGCGAGCTGGCTCGAGGTCCGGAAGCTCGCTTCGATCTGGTATCACGTCGACCCGGGCGACGCCGACCCGGCGACGTTCTTCCACTACCTGGGAGGCGCCGTGCCCGTGCGCGGCGCGCGCGGGCCGCTGCCGCCCTTCGCCGACGAGTACCGGCGCGATCTCGCGGGCTTCACCCGCCGCTGGTTCCGCGAGTTCTTCGCGCGCATGACCCCCGCGAGCGTGCTCGTCCTGGACGATTTCCACGACGCGCGGACCGGGCACGCCGAGCGCGCGGCGCTCGCGGCCGGGCTCGAGGAGATCCCCGCCGGCATCACGGTCGTCACCCTCAGCCGCGGCGAACCTCCGGCGGAGTTCGCGCGGTTCGCCGCGCGGCGCGCGGTCGGGCGCGTTGGCGCCGAAGCGCTCCGCTTCACGCGCGACGAGGCGGCGGCGCTCCTCCGCGCGGCGGGCGAGTCCGACGAGCGGGCGATCGACCGCGTGTGGGCGCGGGTCGACGGCTGGGCGGCGGGGCTGGTCCTGCTGCACGAGCACGCGGCAGCGAAGGGCCGGCCCGACGACGCCGGCGCGCACGGCCGGCCGGAAGCAGTCTTCAGGTATTTCGCCGGCGAGATCCTCAACAGCGGCGCGCCCGAGGTCCGGCGCGCAGCGATGGTCAGCGCACTGCTCCCTCACATGAGCGTGCCCGCCGTCACTGCGCTCACCGGCCATCCGAAGGCGGGTCCCCTGCTCGAGGACGCCTACCGGAAGCAGCTGTTCGTCACGCGCAGGGACGGGCACGAGCCCGTCTACGAGTACCACGCGCTGTTCCGCGAGTTCCTGCTCGACCAGCTCCGCGCGAAGGCTGCGCCGGAGGAGCTCGCCCGCCTGCGCCGGCGCGCCGCCGAGCTGCTCGAAGACGACGGCGCGAACGAGAGCGCCGCCGAGCTCTACCGCGAGGCGGGCGACTGGGCGAATGCCGTGCGCCTGACGCTCGCCGATGCACCGGCGATGATCGCGCAGGGGCGAATGCAGACCCTCGCGGATCGCATCGCCACGCTGCCGCCGGCGGAGCGCGAACGCGAGCCCTGGCTCGCGTACTGGGAGGGCCTGGCGCGCGTGAACATCGAGCCGCTCACCGCGCTTGCGATTCTCGACCAGGCTTACCGGGGATTTCTCGCGCGCGGCGACCAGACCGGACAGATCCAGGCGGCCGAAGCGGCGATCGGCTCGCGCTATCTCGCCTGGGAGGACTGGCGGCCGATCCTGCCCTGGATCGACATCCTCGAGCAGCTGCTCGCGGGCGCGCCGACCTTCGCCTCGCCCGAAGCCGAAGCGCGCGCGCTCTCCGCACTGGTCGTCGGGCTCACGTACTGCCGCCCGGGACACCCGATGCTCGCGGCCTGCGTCGATCGGCTGGAGGCGCTGCTCGACGCGGTCGCGGACAGGAACGGGTGGGCGACGGCGGCGACGCGCCTGCTCGACGCGTTGCTCAAGACCGGGGACCACGGCGCCGCGCAGCGCGTCGCCGACCGCCTCCGGACCGCGCTCGCCGATCCGGAACTGCGGCCCCTCGCCGGCGCGTGGGCCCGGCTCTGGCTCTCGAGCCGGCGATTCTGGGAGGCACGCTTCGACGACTGCGCCGCGCTGGTCGACGAAGCGCAGCGGATCGCGCAGGAGCAGAGCCTCGGGTTCCTGTTGCCGGTGATCCTGCTCGCCCGGGGCTACGCGCTCGTCGCGCGAGGGGACGCCAAAGCGCTGCGCGAGGTGATCGGCGAGCTCGCCGCGAACCCCGATCCCGCCCGCAAGGTCGAGAGCGCGCTCGTGCACGCGTTCGAGAGCTCCCTCGCTGCGCGGCAAGGCGATCTGCCGACCGCCGAAGGGGCGGCGCGAACCGCCGTCGCCCTGGCGCTCGAGACCGGGTCGACGCCCGTCGCATACCTGTGCAACACGGGATTGCTGCTCGCGTTGGATGCGGCCGGACGGCGCGCCGAGTGCCGGGCGGTCCTCGCGCGCATGCAGGCGCTTGCGGCGGGGGTGAGGGGCGGCTGGCTCCGATTCAACCTCGCGCTCTGGGAGGCGTACCTCCTGCACTGCGAGGGGACGGGCGGTTTTCGCGCGCCGCTCGCCGAGGCGCTCGGACTCGGGCGCAGGGAGGGTTACTTCCACCAGCATCTCGGCGACCGCCGAATGGGCCGGCTGTGCGCAGCGGCGCTCGACGCGGGGGTCGAGACCGAGTACGTGAGACAGCTCGTTGCGAGGCGCGGGCTCGCGCCGCCCGAAGATCGCGCGCCGGAGCACTGGCCGTGGCGGCTGCGGCTGCGCACGCTCGGCCGCTTCGAGGTGGCACGCGACGGCGCGGCGCTCGAGGTCCGCGGCAAGGGGCAGAAGAAGCCCCTCGAGCTGCTCAAGGCGCTGGTCGCGCTGGGAAGCGAGGCGGTCGACGCGTCCCGCCTCGCCGCGCTCCTCTGGCCCGACGTCGACGGCGACGCCGCGAAGGCGTCGTTCGATACGACGCTCTATCGCCTGCGGAAGCTCCTCGCGCTCGACGGCGCGCTCCTGCTCGCCGAGGGCAAGCTCTCGCTCGACCGGCGGCGGTGCTGGGTCGACGTCTGGGCGTTCGAACACGTCGTGCGCGAAGCCGATGCGCGCGCGCAGGTCGCCAGCGCCACGGCCGAGGAGGTCGCGGGCCTCGGCCGAGCGCTCCTCGACGCGTATCCCGGCCACTTCCTCGCCGGGGACGAGGACAACTCGTGGGCGATGGACCTGCGCGATCGGCTCCGCTCGCAGCTCGTGCGGATCGTGCTCGGGCTCGGCAGCCGGCTCCAGGCGGCCGACCGCTGGGACGAGGCCGTCACCCTCTACCAGCGCACGCTCGAGCTCGACAACCTCGCCGAGGCCCTGTATCGGGGCGTCATGATCTGCCACCGCGAGCTGGGGCAGCCGGCCGCCGCCCTCCAGGCCTACCGTCGCTGCCGGGAGCTGCTCTCGGTGGTGCTCGGCCTCGCGCCTTCGGCGGAGACCGAAGCCGTGCGCCGCTCGCTCGAGCCGGCGTCCTGACGCTGCACGGGGTGCGGCGGGGCTAGAACCGCCGTCAGCCGCGTGTGAGTCGAGTGTGAGTCGTTTTGCTGCGTCGCAATGCCGACGCGCAAACGCTGACGCCCGGACGTCCTGCCTGCCCCCGAACGCCAGCACTGGCGCGGCTCTCCGGAGCGCGGCCCCTCTCCAACCAGCGCGATTCGCGATCCGTGAGCGGTCGTTGAGTCCCGTACCGCCACCCTGGCCTCGCGATCACGGAGGCCCTCGCCTCCGGATCTCCACCAGGAGGCGACCAAGATGCAAGCACTGCCGAACACCCTGCGGCCCGGCACGCCCCCGCCCTTCGTGGCGCTCCGGGGAATCCGACCCGACGATGCCGACGCGCTGCAGGGCTTCGTGCGCGCACTGTCGCCGGCGTCGCGCCGGCTGCGCTTCCATGCCGCGTTGAACGAACTGTCCGCAACCGCGCTGCAGGCACTGACCTGCGTCGATCAACGCCGCCGCGTCGCCTTCGTGCTCACGGTCACGGAGGACGGGACGGAGCAGATCGTCGGCCAAGCCTGCTATGCCGTGTCCAGCGACGGGGAGACGGCCGAGTTCGGCATCGCGGTGGCCGACGCGTTCCGGGGCCTGGGGCTGGCGGACCGGTTGCTCGCAGCGCTGATCGACGCCGCGCGCGCCGCGGGACTGCGCTGGCTGGTCGGCGAGGTGCTGGCCAGCAACGCGCGCATGCTCGCCTTCGTGCGCCGCTGCGGCTTTGCTGCGACCACGCGCGGCGTGGAGTCCGGGCTGGTCCGCGTGGAGCGCGGCGTCGACCGGTCGCTGCCTTTGGCGGCAGCCGGATCCTGGGCGGATCTCGCGCGCCGTCGGATCCGCCGCCTGCTGGGTGCTTGGCTGCCTTCGCCGCGCGACGCCGCGGCGGTCTTCGAGCCGTTCTGATCCAGCCGCGCGAACCGGAGCGATGGAGCGGGGTGCTGCCCTCCGATCAGATGGAGACGGTCAAGCGGTGAAGCGTGGTCCGCAATGAGAGGCCCTAGCTCTCGCTAAGGCCTCTGACCGGCCCGACACGTGGGTGACAGGGCGTACCGGACACATGGGTAACACTTTCCGCGTCGTAGCGGGAAGTGTCTATGCCGTGGAAGGAGTGTTCGGTCATGGACGAGCGCCTGCGCTTTGTGGCCAAGTTGCTCGACGGCGAATCAATGAGTTACCTCTGCCGCGAGTGCGGCATCTCGCGCAAGACCGGCTACAAGAACTTTGCCCGCTACAGGGAGAGCGGTTTGCAGGCGCTGTGCGACAATGTCGTACACGATGGAGCCCAACGATGACTACGCTCACCATTCGCCTCGACCCGAAGCTCGAAAAGGCCCTGGATCGGATCGCCAAGCGCACCGGACGCACGAAGAGTGACATTGCCCGCGAGGCGCTCAGGCGCCAGGTCGCGGTCGCGCGCTTCCGGGAACTCCGCAAGAAAACCCTGCCCTTCGCCGAGGCGCAAGGGCTCGTCACCGACGAGGATGTGTTCCGCGCGCTCTCGTGAGGGTCTTCCTCGACACGAACGTGCTGGTCAGCGCGTTCGCCGCCCGCGGGTTGTGCGCGGACCTACTCGAGCTGGTCTTGCTCGAACACGACCTCGTTCTGGGGCGCAACGTATTGCGCGAACTCGACAAAGCCCTGCGCGAGAAAGTTCGTCTATCGGCCGCCAATGCCGCGGAGATCGTCGAGTTCGTCTCCGGCGAGGCGGCCCAGCTGGTCGAGATGGCCGACCCTGCAGGGGTCAAGGCCGATGCGGACGACGCACGAGTGCTCGGCGAGGCGCTCGCGGGTCAGGCCGAGACGTTCGTCACCGGTGACGCCGCGCTGCTGGAGCTCGGAGTCGTTGATGCGCTCAGGATCGTCTCGCCTCGCCAGTTCTGGGAAACGCTGCGCGTTCGCGAGAAATAGCAAGCAGGCGCGCGCTCCCGGACCCGGCGCCAAAAAAAGACAAGGGCCTGCATGATGCAAGCCCTTGAATGACTGGCGCGCCCGGCAGGATTTGAACCCACGACCCCCTGGTTCGTAGGCCGACCAGGGAAAGCCCGTTTTCCTAATTCGATTCAGCTAGTTGGAACGATCAAACCGTATCATTCTTCGTCGCGGGCCGCCCCCGCAAAGCATTGAATTGCCAAGGATTGCGAGCGCGCAATGATACGGAGCGCTCGTGGGGAAGTGCCAGACCGAAGTCGGCGCTTGGCATTCAAATGGCAGCCAAGCGTTCCACCGTATTTGGGAAGCGCTTCACCAGATTGATTAACAGCACTGCCTATGCATTGGGTCTTGCGCGCCCCTGCTCCCAGTTCTCCAGCGTGCGCACATTCGTGCGAAGGTACGCCGCGAATAGCGCTCGAGAGAGCCTGAGGTTCTGTCGCACGCGTACGAGTTCCCGGGCAGTGACACCGGGCACCGGCTTGAGCTCCACGGCGTGGGTTCGCAGCGTGCGCTTGCCCTGACGCGCTTCGCGCAACGCCGTCATCCCTTCGTTCAGTTCTGCGAAAAGGTTGCGCTTGGCCGCGCGCTTAGTCTTGTCGGTCCTCATTTCGCTCTCCTCGCGTCCAGTTCCGCCTTGAGCATGTCCCTCAACACTCTGCGCTGCCCCGCGGTCAGATGCAATTCGTCCCTGTGATCCGCCTTCCAGGAACGAATGGCTCGACATTTTGCCCCGGCCGGTCAGGCGCGCGGCCTTACTTCCTTCGTGGTAGAGCCTGCGAACTTGGAAGCTCGCGCTCGATCTCATCGAGCCAGGTCTCGAGCTCGAGAGCGATGCCGCGCGCGAATCCCCTGGGCAGAAAGCGCCTGGACCGCTTCCAGCTCTGCAGCCGCGCGCGGACGCCGCGGCGAGCGCGGTAGGTTCGGCAGCGAGCGCGTGACGGGCGAGCCGCTCCTCGATCGCTGGTTGGGTGGCGGCCAGTTCCGCAAGCAACGCCGCCAGCTCCTCTTTCGGGAGGTCTCGCAGCGATTCCAGACGCCCCTTGGGCGCGAGGTCAGGGAGCGATCTCGTTGTCTCCATGCCCGGCGAATGGGTGCCCCAATCCGACCTGGCGGACGACTAGATGGATCATACCGCCTGCGCAACGGGCTTGAACGTCACCGTCTCTATATATATACTCCTTATATATCTACGACCACAGCCAATGCCATGACGACCAGTTCAACCCGGAAAGAAGCGCTGCTCCTCAACTTCAAGGTCGACACGCTGACCTCGGTCAGCCGCTCGACCCTGCGCCGAATCGCCAAGGCGCTCGGATTCTCCGAAACCCAGGCCGTGCACTTCGCGCTCGCGAGGCTGCGCGAGGATGCGCTGCGGGGAGAGGACGCGAGCTATCCGCCGCTCACCAAGGCGCAGCTCGCCGCCATCCGCAAGCACGAGCCGAAGCGTAAGGGTCGAGTCCTCAGCAGCCTGCTGAGATGAGCGGGCGCCCGTGGGCGCCGAGACCGAAGGCCGGCGATATCGTTCAATGTCGGTTCCCCGATAGCAAGGTCGGAGCACCCGGGCCGAAGGACAGGCCGGCCCTTATCATCGAAGTCGAGGAGGATCCGGAGGACGAGTCGGCCGCGATCGTTCGCGTGGCCTACGGAACCTCGCAGGACGTCGAGCAGCGTCACCCGGGCGAGTTTTCGCTCCGCGCCACCGACCCGAAGGCCGGACTCGACCGGGACACGAAGTTCGATCTCGGTAACACGGTGCGACTGCCGTTCGATTCGGAGTGGTTCGCACCCTCGCCGAACCGGCGATTCGGCGATCATCCTAAGCGCGGCGTTCTAAATCTCAAGGACGACAAGCTCAAGCGAGTCCTTCAGGCCGCCATCCTCGAAGCAAAGGAAGCCGGACGTCTCTGATCCTCTTGTCGCGAGCGCCCCGCCACGTCACTCACACTATCGGCGCCTGGGGCAGATCCATCACGACGGGAGGCGTCGCATGGCGCGGACAGACGTACACGGAATCACGATCGATCGTCTCGGCCGGCGCACGATCGACAAGGCGCACCGGGGTGAGCGCATCTTCGCGCGCCTCGGAGCCGTGTCGCAGGAGCACGCGGAACGCTATCTGGCGAAGGAGGTCGACCGGATCGAGTGGGAGCGCGAGCGGCGCATGCACGCCCGCCCCCTCTTCTCCGATTGCGCGAAGCGCTTTCTGCGCGAATCCAAGCACAAGCGCTCCGTGACCACCTTGACGTGGCATGTCGAACTGTTGCTGCTCCACGTCGGAGACCTCGAGGTGCACAGGGTGCACGATGACACTCTGCGCCCTCTCATCGACGCCAGGCTTGCGGAGGGGGTCAGCGCGACGACCGTGAACCGCACGCTCGAGGTTGCGAGGACGATCCTGCACCGTGCAGCGCGCGCCTATCGCGACGACGACGGGATGCCGTGGCTCGAATTCGCACCCCCGCTCATCACGATGCTCCCGGAGGATCCTCGAGCACCCTACCCGATCTCCTGGGACGAGCAGGAGCGGATCTTCCGTCGCCTGCCCGACCATCTCGCGCACATGGCGCTCTTTGCGGTCAATACGGGTCTTATAGACTCCAATCTATGCGGTCTGCGATGGGCGTGGGAAGTACCCGTCGCCCCATTGGGCCGCAGTGTGTTCGTGATCCCGAGAGAAGCGTTCAAGTCGCGACGGCCCCACCTGGTCGGGCACGCGCCCGTCCCCCCTGCGTAGGTCTACGGCGCTGGTCGCCTCCTGCACGCGCCTTTTTGCGCGGTGCCCTCCGCCTCGGAGTGGCCTCCCCGTCCTGCATCCCACATTCACACTGATCTCCTGTCGGCCCTCTTTACAGCGCGGTCGCCTTGCCTGCCGACCGCCCCAACAAGCTCTTGATTTGCTTGTGGCGCAATGACCTGGTGCAAATCTTGCGTAGTTACCATGTTCGTCGCGATTCGCGCCAGGAGAAGCTGGGCTGAGATAGCAAGAAGGTTCATCCGACCTCGGGGAGGCCAAGATGGCAAAGCGCGTCTTGATGGGAATCTCGAAGTGCCGAGTTCGTCCGCGCTGCAAGCGCGCCGTCATGGGTGTACTCATTGCTCTGGGTCTTGCACTCCATTCCGCTGCGGTCCCGGCGGTGCTCATCGACCAGGGGCTAACAACGCTCGATGGGCTGACCGGATTGCAGTGGCTCGACATGAGCCAGTCCGTCGGACTCTCGGCGCAGAGCATCGTGAATGGCACGGACCCGAGCAATCTGCGCAGTCAGGGATGGGGCCTCGCGTCGGTAAGCCAGATCACCACGCTCTTTCAGAACGCCGGGATGACGGCGCCGTTCAACGGTACGCTGAGTTCAGGTAACTATCCCGGTGCCTCCTCGATCATCACACTTCTCGGAAAGACGGGAGGCATCGGCATCGACTTCATACAGGCCTTCTCGGCCGACGCGTCGGTGCCGGGACGGCTCTATACGCCCGGGCTGCTGGCGTCGAGCCCCGGATGCGTCGGCTGCATCGGCGGCGCCGACGTTCCAGGTCCGGGTGTTCCGGGATTCATTCAGAATCCGACTATCGGGAGCTGGCTCGTCCGTCCCGCCAACCCCCTTGGCGTCATGGTGGGTGGCAGGATCTTTGAAACGAACGCCTTCGCAGACGCCGTATCGCTGCCTCCGGGACCCTACCTGGTCTGGACTGGCGTCGGGCCCAACCAATCCACGTCGGACGCCGCCATCGCCTCGGCAGCGCTCACCGACAACCCCACGGTGAGTTCCCTAGCTGGCGGAACGGTCACATCGTGCGACTTCTCCGTCGCCCCTGACGCCTGCGGCAGCGTCTTGTTTCAGTTCACGGATAACGTGATCGTAAACGGCGCAGGACCCGATTTCACCGTGTTCGACGTGAACGTGCCAAACCTTGTGAGTATCACCATCGCCGGCACAACGCTTGCGGTCGGCGCAATGTTTGCCGGTACCGTTGCGTGCCCTCCGAACGTATGCCCGCCCGGTGCCTCGACATGGGGTCTAAACGCGGCGGACTTCGACTTGAGCGCCTTCGGAATCGCGCCCGGAGGATTGGTGAGCAATCTGACGCTCAATTGGGGGGTCTTGACCCCCGGGATCGCCACGGCCAGAGTCGGAGTCTCGCTGATCGGAGCACTCAACAGCCGGTCGGTGCCCGAGCCGAGCGCCCTCGCGCTCGTCGCCATCGCCCTCCCCGGCCTCGGATTCTGCCGCCGCAGGCTGCACTGAGCAGCCCACCTTAGGGGCGGCCCAGAGCCCGCCGCGTGCGGGCTTCTTGTTCTCGGTCCGCACCCGCCTCCCTTCCCCGTCACCCGAACGGGGACACGACCACCAGTCGGCGCCGCTCGCACCAGGAGCGGTAGTCGTTGGACGGGTCGATGGCTCGCTCGTATCCGCACGCCGTTCGCGGCCGATCAAGGCGCGGGTAAGCCGGGCGCTCAGGGTGGATCTATGTATCGGCCACTTGCTTTGGCTCTGGGTGCCGACTAAGCGCTGTGCGCGCCGTTGCGCCTCCGAGTGCCAAATCACACAGAGGCTCTCACGGGCAGCCGAAGGAATCCACATACTCCTAGGCCTTCTTTGAGCAAACGCAATACGGTGCGCCGCCGTACGCCTAGATTAAGTCTACGAATACATCTCGCAGCTGATTAGTCCACCAGGGTCGGCAGGGCCCGGAACGTGAGGATGACGCCCGCCGGCGCGCTTCACACGCAACGCCGTCAAGGTGAGCATTTATGGCCCGGCCCATGCGAGAAGGGCAAACCACGAGAGCGGTAGCGCGATTCGCGGCAACGTCGGCATTCGCAGTCGTCGTCCTTTGCCAACCGGGTTGTGCGCTGGTCACATACTCGGTGCAAGTAGATCGGCTGCCCGGGCCGACGGCGCATGCTATGGTCGAGCGGTGGCCGGCGGCCGTTGGGGTGCACTACGGACCCGGAGTACGCGATGCGCTAATCGCCTATGAGTTATGGCAGGTTCGGATCGGCGCTAGCGTAGCGGCGACGTTCAGCTGGGCCCTCGCGCAGATGTTCACCGAGGTGGTCGAGCTTCACGAGCTCCCGCCGATCAGGGCCGCGCCCGCCGGGATGGCAGGAATCGTTGTGCTCAGCAGCGTGCCGAACACCCGCAACGCCGAGGTGGTCACATATGACATCGAGCTGCTGGCACCAGACGGCGGCAGCCTGGACCATTGGACCCTAAACGGAACTGCATGGACAGGCGACCCGCCCGAGCACTCGCTGCCGGGCACACGGGTGACATGGGCAATTCGCGATGTGACCGCGCGTTTCATGGTGAACTTCGCCGATCGGCCAGCGGTGAAAAATTGGCTAGAGGGTACTGGTGCATCTATTGGAGGGCGCGAGCCGACGTACGTTCCGGCGACTACAGCGCCGCCCGGAGATGCCGGCGTATTGCTCGTGCCGGGCTCAGGCTTCTTTGGCTACGGGGATGCCGCGTACGCTCATCGATGCGTGGGCTCGCGACTCGAGGGAATGACGCCGCCGATTCGCATCGTCGGCTTCGATCCCTTCCGCGTGGCTTTCTTTCCGTGGCTCGAACACTCCACTGCGCCATCCAACGACGAAGATGTGCTGCGCTTCCTTGCGCGCCCGCCCGTACATCGAAAGCTCGAAGAGATGAACGTACGCTACCTAGTCCGGTTCAGTGGGAGCACAACGACAAGCTGGAGCCGAGGCGGCATCGCGCTCATTCCCTATGCCGGCTTCTGGGGGTTTACATGGGGCACGCGTTACTCGACCTTCACCATCGAAGTGATCGATGTGCGCGAAGCAGTTGCGCTCGCGCGCAAAGGCGTCTCCAGGGAGGCTGGCGTCTACGCCCCTGCGGTTGTGCTACCCATTCCCATCATCGGGGCGACGGAGTCGGCAGCATGTCAAGAGCTCGCGGAGCACATTCACGACATCCTGACTGGCAGGCTCTCACCCGACCGGCAATACTCCGAACCCCAAGGTCTACTCTCGCCTTCAGTCGCGCCCTGAGGGCGCGCGCGGGCGAGACTCCCATCCGTGCGCGGTCTGAAGTGCACCTCTCGGCGCAGGCCTCGCGCCGCAGGCGTCCCGATCGAGAGTTCGCGAGATCTCCTCGGACACCGCTCCCGGCGGGTTGTCATGCACGACTCGTCAGCGGCGCTCAGAACCTGATCGCGGTGGTGAACTAGACGTGAGACCGGGACTCCCGCACTGGCGGTGTTGAAGCACCAAGCGGCTGGAGCGCGAAGCTCCAACCGCTTGTTGTCAGTGGGAAATTCTGGCGCGCCCGGCAGGATTTGAACCCACGACCCCCTGGTTCGTAGGCGGTCGGCCGAAACGGCTATTTTTCTTTGCAGATCATAGCGTTACGCGCCACCGAATGTATCATTGATGATCCGATTTGGGGGTTGTAAGTGCTTGATTGCGCGAAGATCAAGCTATTTCAATGATACGAATCTGGGTGGGCACCAGGTACTCGGCGGGAAACAGCGCGCAGCCGAAGGGCTCCGCACCCGGTCTCGTCGCTCTGCTCGTCCGAGCAACTTGCCGTCCCGCCGCGCCTATTTGCTCACGTTCCTGCGTCGTGGTCGCTGCCGATGCGCCTGAGCAAACCGGACGCTCATGGACTTCGCTGATCGGCCATTAGCGGCCGCCCATGCGGCTCAGTATGGAGCCCGGGGAAGTCGTGTCGGTCCCGATTATTCGCCGGTCGCCCAGCTGTTGCTCTCGCTGTCTTCGAAGACCTTGCTGTCGCCTGTCTCGAGCCGAATGAGGTCCATGTCGTTTCCTCGCGTCGGTCGTGGGAATGTCGCGTATTGGCCGCTAGCCCGGCAGGTCAGCCACCAGCCGTATCGAAGTGGCAAGTCCTTCGAGCTGGAAGTGCGGCTTGAGGAATACCGTGGCGCGAAACAACCCCGGCTTGCCCGACACGTCGGTCACGACCACCTTTGCTGCGCTCAGAGGATAGCTCGCTTTGATCTCCTGGAACGCGTTGTCGTCCAGCAGCACATACTGCGCGATCCAACTGTTCAGCAACGCCTCGACATTTGCGCGCGTCATGGGGCTGCCGACCTTGTCGCGCATGATCATTTTGATGTAGTGGGCGAACCGTGTGGCGGCTAGGATGCAGGGCAGCATCGCGGAGGCCTGCGCATTACTGCTGGCAAGGTCGGAAACGCATTTTTTGGGCAGATGGGTCGTCTGCCCGCCGAAGAAGGCCGCCTTTTTGGACACCTTGCAGTGGCCGATCGCCATGAACCCGAGGTCGTTCAGCGCCTTCTCCAGGCGGTCCGTAATTACGATCTGGATCGGGCAGATCATGTTCACGTCGCGGTCTTCGGAGACGAACTTGAAGGTTGGCAGGCCCTCAATTAGGCCGCCACCTTCCACGCCGCGTATTGCAGCCATCCAGCCGTAGAGCGAGAAGGCGTTCGTAATGCGCTCGGCGAGCACGTAGGCCGGGTTGCCCCACAGGAACTTGGCGCCGTCGGGCACGACAAAATCCTGCTGCGCGGACTTCGGAGTACCGTTCTGGGCGGGTTTGTAGACGGACTCCTCGAAACGGATGCCCTCGGCGGGAGCCGTGTTCTCGCCGTAGGGCAGCCGCAGGAGCACGCGAGGGAACGTGAGCGTGACGTAGCGGGAGTCCTCGCTCGCGCGGAACGCGCGCCAGCCCTCGAGCTCGATGCCCTCGAGAATTCTCTGCAGGTCTGCGGGCTTGGTGCACTTCGCGAAGCTCGCCAGGTCGAACGACTCCGCATCGGCGGCCGAGATGAACGGAGCGTGGGCCGACGCCGCGATTTCCGCGACCTTCTTCAGCATCTCGATGTCCTGCGGATGCTGGCCGAACTCGTAGTCACCGATGAGCAGGCTGTAGGGGGCCCCGCCATGGCTCCCGTACTCGGCTTCGTGGAGCAGCTTGAAGATTGTGCTCTGGTCGAACTCGACGGCCTTCATCAGGTCGCCCAGCAGATCGATCTTGGACACGTTCATCACGCGCAGCCTCAGTAGCGCCCCGGTTTCCGCACGAGAGACGAGATAGGACAGCCCGCGCCACGTTGCTTCCATGCGCTGGAAGTCCGGCCAATGCATGATGAGGTCGAGCTGATTGGAGATCGCCTTGTCGATCTCCGCAATGCGTTCGTCCATCCGGCTCGCGTGGTCCATTGCATCGTCGGGCCGGAACGGCACGAGAATGTCGGTGACGAACTGTCCGATCAGTTGCAGCAGGTCGCCAGCCTGGCTTCCCTCGCCTCCCAGATATTCCTGCCCCAACAACGTTGCCACCGTACCGGCAGGTCTGACGCCTGACCAGTGCGCGGGATGCGGCGTCGGGAATGCGCCGGTCAGCTCCTCGCGCAGCTTGTCTCCTTCGTCGCCGGATAGCACGAGCTGATCAAGCAGATTCGCGAGATGATCCGATGTCTCGGCCTTCGCCTGCAGCGCCCGAATGCGCGTGCGCGCCTCATATAGGCCCTTCATCTCCGGGACCTGCAGGACCACCCGTAGCGGCAGAAAATCGTCCAGTCTCCTGAAGACCACCGCACCGCTCAGGGTTCTGGCCTTTGCGCCCGGCAGGACATTCTCGATGGCGGAGATCTCGACCCGCGGCAGGACCGATTCCATGACGTCGTCGAAATTGTCGCGGTCGATGTCGACCATTTTGCGGTCCTCGACCGGCGGCAGAGGTTGCTCCGGTTCTCCGGACAGGTCCGAGAAGATGCCGACGATCAGCGGCAACTCCCGTTTCTCGATCCCCTCCCGGGTCTCGACGTCATAGGTGATCTTCACCCGCGGCGGGCGGGCTCGTAACAGCCAGTCCCGTATGCTTCCTGGCATGGCTCAGCTCACATTAAGTTATCGACGTTCGCACGAGCGATACCGAGCAACGGACTCGTTCCCGAATAGGTACGTCGGCAGGATCCGATAAATATACGGGGCGCACACCTTTTCCGCTGCCACCGGATCGTCCGCTTTGGGTCGATAGCGCTGTTGAACGACTAGTTTCGGCAAAGCAGCCGTCATGGCGTATGCAGCCCGATGCGGGCTCAAGCAGCGTACCCGACTCGCCACCTTACGCCTGAAGTGTGGCGAGTCGCCCCTATGACGGCGGGCGGTGAGTCGGCAGTGAACACCTAGCGCTCGTCCGGCGCCTTCCACGACCGGAACCGCTCGAGCGCATCCACGCCGCCGAGGAGTTTCCGGGCCCGCTCCAGGCGCTCGACCATGGCGCTCGACGCCCCTTCCTCCAGGTTCGCGGCGCGCCGCCCGGCGTCCTCGAAGAACGCCTCGACGCGCTTCGCCTCGACCCAGCGATCGATGATCGCCGCGAGCTCCGCCTGACGCAGCGCGCTGCGCTCATCGTGGTTGCCCGGAATGGCGTAGAGAAAGCTTTTGGCAGGCTCGCAATGCGGATTGACAGAGCGTAGGTGCCAAAATACTATCCGGATAGTCAATAAGGCTTTGGCCGCGTGGAGGTCGATTCGGGCGGTTGGGAAGCACCTCAGGCTTGCGGCGGTCGGTGGCCGATAGTCCAGAATCGAGGGGCCCGGCATCAAACCGGGTCGCAGCCGACGGCCCGGACACCGCAGGTCCTGAGGATCCAAGCAACGGAGGAGGTCTGAAATGGTCAGAAGGCGAATCGCGATGGTGTGCCTCGCCGCGACGGCGGCGTTCGCGCTGCCCGGCGCGCTCCAGGCGCAGGCGACGATCAAGTTCGGTTTCGTGTCGTCGTTGAGCGGTCCATTCACGCCCTGGGGAGTACAGGTGCGGGATGGCATGAAGATGGCCGTGGAGGAACTGAACGACAAGGGGGGCGTCCTGGGAAGGAAGCTCGAGATCATCGAGCGGGACGACAAGAACAACCCGAACGAAGGGATCACCGCACTGCGCTATATGGCCGAGCGCGAGGGAATCGTCGCGGCCGGCGGCGTGATCTCGAGCGACGTCGGACTCGCGCTTTCACGGCAGGCCGAGTCCCTGCAGATCCCGTATTTCCTGACGATGTCGGGCGCGCACGAGATTCTGCGGAAGAACAGCCGGTTTACCTTCCGCACGTGCCTTCCGCCTGCACCGGCAAACATCGAGTCGATCGCCGCCATGATCAGGGACAGGAAGTATTCGCGGGTCGGGGTAATCGTCGCCGACTATGCATGGGGGCATTCGGTCCGGGAGGCCGTCGACAGCCAGATCAAGCCCTTGGCCGGGGTGAAGCTCCAGATGGAAGTCGCACCGGTCCCCGAGAAGGACTTCACGCCGTATCTGCGCAAGCTCCAGGGCCTGGATCCCGAGGTCATCGTTGCCATCGGGCATCCGCCGGGCGCCCCGACGATCACCCGGCAGGCGGTCGAGCTCGGCATGAAGGCGCTCATCATCGGACCGTGGTATCCGACGGAATTCATGGTGCAGCGCGTCGGCGAATCGATGTTCGGCCAGTTCGTGGATTACAGCTGCGTCGACTTCGAGAACCCGGCTTACAAGCAGCTTGCGGAGCGATACAACAAGACCTACAAGCGCATGTTCGACAACAACGCGTTCTCCGGATACGCAATGGTCAAGATCGTGGCCGACGCGATCCAGAAATCGAACTCCGCCGACCCGAAGGCGGTCGCCGATGCGATTCGCAGGGGAACGTTCGAGCTGCCGGGTTACGCCTGGGCTCTTTCCTTCACCGAGTGGGGCGAGATGAAGGCGGCGAAACCGATTCTCTACACCTACGAGAAGGGCGACCCCGGGGTAATCAACGCCGGGGCGACTTGGCGGCCGAAGGTGATCTATCGTTCACCGCCGGTGCAGCCCTATGTCCCGAAGGACTGAGGCGGTCCTCGAAACAGAGGGACTGACACGGTTTTTCGGCGGGTTGCCGGCGCTGAAGGATGTCACCTTCGCGGTGGCGGAAGGCGAAATCCTTGGTCTGATCGGACCGAATGGCGCCGGGAAGTCCACCCTACTGAACCTGATCAGCGGAATCTTTCCTCCGAGCGAGGGAAGGATCCGCTTCCAGGGCCGGGACGTGTCAGGACTCAGGCCCCACGAGATTGCGAAGCGGGGGATCGCCCGGGTCCTGCAGACCCCGCGTTCCTTTCCCAGCATGAGCGTGCGGGACAACGTGGCGGTCGGCGCCCTCTTCGCCGGCAGGGATCGCACGAGCCGGTCGGCATCCGGCCGCTGCGATCCGGAGTTCCTCCTCGATCTGATGGGTCTTCTGGACAAGAAGGACCTGCCGCTCGCCGGGCTCACCCTGCAGGAGAAGCGGCTGCTCGAGCTCGCCCGGGCCCTGGCGATGAAACCGGGACTGCTGCTTCTCGACGAGGCGATGAGCGGCCTCAATCCCACGGAGATGGAGCGCGCGATGGGCCTGATCCGCCGGATTCGCGACGAGATGGGCGTTGCGATCATCTGGGTCGAGCACGTGATGAAAGCGATCATGGGCGTGGCCGAGAAGGTGCTCGTTCTCAACTTCGGCCAGGTGATCGCGATGGGCACTCCCAGCGAGGTCGCACGCGATCAGGCGGTGATCGACGCATACCTGGGCCGGACTGAGTGAGCGCGCTCGTCTCGATCTCCGGAATCGAGGTCGGCTACGGGGACGTTGCCGTGGTGCACGGTGTGAGCCTCGAAATCCGCGAAGGAGAGGCAGTAGCGGTCATCGGCCCGAACGGTGCCGGTAAGACCACCCTCTTCAAGGCGATCGCCGGGGTGCTCAGGCCGCGACGCGGTGAAGTGCGGCTTCGGAGCGAGCGTATCGACGGCCTCCATCATTACGACACCGTCAGGCGCGGCGTGGTGTACGTCCCGGCCGAACGCGAGCTCTTCCCGCAGATGTCGGTGCTCGAGAACCTCGAGCTCGGAGCCTATGTACAGTATGCCTCGCGGGCCGAGCGCCTCGAGTTCGTTCTCGACCTCTTCCCCAGGCTCGAGGAGCGACGGAAGCAGATGGCCGGGACATTGAGCGGCGGCGAGCAGCAGATGCTGGCGATCGGCCGGGGATTGATGGCGCGCCCGCGGATCCTGCTGCTCGACGAGCCTTCCACCGGACTCGCTCCTTTCTTCGTCAGCGAGATGTACCGCCAGCTCGCGCGGCTCAAACAGCAAGGACTGACGATTCTGCTCGCCGAACAGCAGGTGCCGCATGCGCTCTCGTTCAGTGAGCGCGCGTACGTCCTGGAGAACGGACGGATCCACCTGTCGGGCAGATCGCAAGATCTCCTCGGCAACCCGGAGATCCAGAGAGCCTATCTGGGGGTGGCCTGAGCCGTGATCGCCATCCTGGTCGACGGCGTTGTCCAGGGGCTGCAGCTTTCGCTGATGGCTGTGGGAATCACGCTGATCTTCGGGCTCGGCGGCGTGCTCAACCTCGCCCACGGCCAGTTCGCCGTCGTGGGAGGCGTCGCCACGGCCATCTGCATTGGCGCAGGTCTCAACCCGGTGCTGGCGTGCGTCCTCGGCGTCCTGGCCGCAGGCCTCTTCGGCCTGGTCGTGGACCGGATCCTGCTTGTACCCGCCTACCGGTCCGTCGGTGAGGAGCGGCTCCTCCTCGGGTTGCTCATCACGCTCGGACTCTCCTTCGTCGTCAACGGTTTTCTGGACTACAAGTATCCGGACGTCGCGCTCACGCTCAGCCTGCCGCGGCCCTCGTTCACCGTCGCGGGCGTCACGGTGCGCACGGCGAGTGCGGTCGCGGCGCTCATCGCAATTGTCGCGTTCGTGCTCCTGTTCGCCTTCCTGCGGGGAACGCTGCTCGGAAAAGTCATTCGATCCATCATCCAGAACGAGGTCGGCGCGGGGCTGTGTGGGATCAACCCCGGGCGCATCCGCACCCTGATCGTGGTCCTGAGCGGCATGATGGCCGGTCTGGGCGGTGTGGCGCAGGGAATCTTCTCCTCCCTGGGAACCGAGATGGGGAACGAGCTCACCAGCTTCGCGCTGATCGTCGCGGTGGTGGGAGGTGTGCGCAGCGTCAACGGAACGCTGGCGGCCGGTGTGCTGCTCGGGATCGTCAACGCGTTCGCGAGCTACCTCGTCGGCGCATACCTGACGCTGCTCATCCTGCTCGCGACCGCGGCGGTCACGATCCTGCTCCGGCCTCACGGGCTGTTCGCCTCCCGCACATGAAACCGCCCGGCTTCCTGCCCGACTACGCGGCGATCCTCGCGGTGGCGGCGCTGCTGGCAATGGTGCCCCTCGTCGTCGGCGACAGCGCTCATTACCTGCGTATCGCCACACTGATGCTGATCTACATGGGCTACGCGGTCGCCTTCAATATCATCTTCGGCCACACACGCCAGCTCTTCTTGTGTATGGGCGCGCTGGCGGGCGCCTCCGCGTACGTCTCGGTGGTGCTGGTGATCAAGCTGTCGATGTCCCCGTGGGCGACAATCCCCCTCGGGGTGCTCTTCGCGGCGCTCCTCGGCGGTGTGTTCAGCTACGTCGCGGTGCGCCGCGGGCTGGGCGTCATTTTCGTCGGCATCGTCACGCTGGTCTTCTCGCTGATCTTTCACAACCTGGTGCTGGGGCTGCGGCAGTGGACCAACGGCGAAACCGGCATCGAGACAAAGGGCCTTGGTCCCGGCGTGCTGGAGAGCGGATGGGGAAGCTATTACGTGATCCTCGCCATCCTGTTGGTCTCCCTGGTCCTGTACCACCTGCTGATGCGATCGCGGGCCGGAACGGCGTTTCGCGCGATCGTCGACGACGAGCTTGCCGCTGAGCTTGCCGGGATCAATGTCACGTTCTACAAAGTGCTCGCGGCCACCGTCGGCTCGGCCCTTCTGGGGGCGATTGGCGCGGTCTATGCCTATTACGGTGGATTCATCAGCCCTACGATCTACGGACTGGTCAGCGTAGACATCGCGGTCCTCGTCACCCTTCTCCTCGGCGGGATGGGTACGCTGCTCGGGCCGGTGCTCGGGGGGGTGCTATTTACGGTGCTCGACGAGCTCGTCCGGCCGCTCGGCCGGCTGAACGTCATGGTGTATGGAATCCTTATGATCGTCCTGGTCGTCACCTTTCGGCACGGACTGGTCGCGATGCTGAGGAAGCTCGTCTCGCCTCGGATTCCCTAGGACTGCTGCTTCAGGCCGATCCACCGCTGCTGCGCGACGTAGCCGCCCGCGATATCGCTCGCCGCTTCCTCCCGCGCCATCTGGGCGAGGCGCTCGGTCTTTGCCGGAGTGTTCTCGGGAATCTCCTCGAGCGCGTCCGCCAGCATCGCCTCGTAGTCCGCCCCGACGGGACAGACATCGGCGCAGCGGCGGCAGCCCGTGATCGCGCCGGCGCCACGTAGAATGCTCTGCCACAGGTAGAAGCTGGTCTCGGAGCGCAGCAGCTCCTTCTTCTCCTCGGCGCTCTCGGCGGCGACGATCCGCTCGACGTGGTCGGTGAGCCGGGCGAACCCGTAGGGCGAGCGATACGCGTCGCAGGACGGCCAGTCCCGATCCCAGTGCCCGACTGCATCCGCCGGGCACGCCTTCAGGCAACGCCCGCACTCAGGACCACGGCACAGCGCGCTGTCGAGACGCCGGTCGCACTCCACGGGGAGCGACGCGAGGACGGCGGTGAGCAGCACGCGAGGTCCGTACTCGGGGGTGAGGAGCTGCAGGTTCAGCCCGAGCGTGCCGAGCCCCGCCTCCACCGCGGCGTGCGGCAGCGAAAGGAGCGTGCTCATATGCGCGCGGGGGTCGCCGCTATAGCGCCACGGATCCACGTGCGTCGGCGGCACCGCGAGCGCCGGATAGCCCTGGTCCTCGAGCCAGTAGACCATCTCGAGCGAAGTTTCCTCGAGCAGTGTGAGCGTGAGCTCGTCGTTGTAGTACTTGTGACGATCGCTCCAGGACACGATCCGCGTCACGCCGGCGCTCACCCGCTTCGCCATCACGATGACGCGTCCGCCGTCGTGATCGGTGATGTCCCTGGGGCCGCGCGGGTCCAGCGGATCCCACGGATGCGCGTCCATCGCGGCACCGTCGGCGATACCTACCAGGTCCGCTCCGAGCGCACGCGCCTTCTCCTTGACGCCATCGGCCGTGATCGATGCCTTGAATGCCGCAACCATGCGCCTAGCTCTCCTCCTGCGTTCCGGTCCCCGTGTCCGCGCGGGCGCGCTGCGCTGCCTTGAACGCCTGCAACTGCCGCGCCACCATCCCGCGGTAGCCCTCCGGCCCGACCCAGCGGCGATTCCATTCGCTCAACCCTGGCGCCTCGAGGTCGCCACTGTCGTGCCTCGCGCGCGCTTCCTTGTATTGCTTGCCGAGCGCCACCTTTTCCGGGGTCTTCTCCGGGATTACCTTCTGCACGTCGGCGAGATGCGCGTGATAGTCGTTGCCCACGGGGCAGACCGCCAGGCAGCGCGGACAGTCGCCGAACGAGCCGACGACGCGCAGCAGTCCCTGCCAGAAACCGAAGAAGTCGCGCGTGCGAAACGCCGCGGCGGAATCGGTGGGCCGCTCATCGACGAGCCGGTCGAAAAACCGCAGGATCTGGGCAAAGCCGAACTCCTGCGCCTCGGTGGCACAGCTGCGCTTGTCGATCCCGAAGTGCAGCACGGCGTCTGCCGGACAGGCGTGCAGGCAGCGGCTGCAGGATTCGCCGATGCACACCTGCTCGGCCATCGGCTGATCCGGCTCGAGTTCGAGCTCGGTCAGTATGCCGGTGAGATACAGCCTTGGACCGTACTCGGGAGTGAGGATGTTCACCTCGAGCCCGAGCGTGCCGAGGCCGGCCTCGACGCCGAGATGACGCGTCGACAGCCGGCCGTAGCTCGCACGCTTGTAGCTCCAGTCGGTCTCCTGCGCGGCGGTCACGAAGCTCGGATGGCCCGCCGCCTCGAGTTCCTGTGCGAGCAGGTAAGAGATCTTGTCCATGCGTCGCATGACCAGCATGTCGAGATACTGTACCGGCACGTTGCTCTTGCATCGAAACGCGCCGACCGGAATGCGGCTCGCGATCACGATGACGCTCTTGCAGTACGGCGAGATGCGCTCCGGCGTTTGCGGCCAGCGCGGGTCGGGCGGGAAAGCGTTGAGCTTGGCCGCGCTCGCGATGCCGACCAGGTGCGCGCCAAGGGCAACCGCGCGTTCCTTCACGTACCCACTGGTAATCTCGCGCGGCGGGCGCACCCCGATGCGGCCATGGGGGCGTGGCTGCGTGCCGCGCTGGTCGAGTCCGCTCCTGCTCACCGACACCGTGCTCCTCGTCGTTGCCTCTGCGTGACGCGCCCGATCGCGCGGTTGGCCAGCTTACCGTGTCCGCGGCGATCAGGCGTGCATGCCGACCACGCACACGCTGGAGACGTTCTGATACGGAAACCCTCCGAGGTTGTGCGTCAGGCCGATGCGCGGGGACTGGAGCTGTCGCTCCCCCGCCCTGCCGAGCAGCTGGTTGTACATCTCGTAGAGCATGCGCAGGCCCGAGGCACCGATCGGGTGCCCGAAGCACTTCAGGCCGCCGTCGATCTGGCAAGGCAGCGCCCCGTCCGCGTTGTAGCGCCCGTCAAGCACGTCACGCCAGGCAGCACCGTCCTCCGACAGGCCGAGGTCCTCGAGTGTCACGAGCTCGGTGATCGAGAAGCAGTCATGGCACTCGAGCATCGCGATCTCCCGCGCCGGATTGCGGATCCCCGCCTCGGCGTAGGCGCGCTCGGCCGCACGGCGCGTGGTGAGGACGTAGCTGCCGTCCCAGGCGTTGTACCCCGCTTCCTGCCCGCTCGAAACCGCGACCTGGAGGGCTTTCACGGACACAAGATCCGTCTTGCCAAGTCGCCGTGCCACCTCTGGGGTCGAGACGATCGCGGCGGCAGCGCCGTCGCTCACCCCGCAGCAGTCATAGAGCCCTAGAGGCTCCGCGACGATTGGCGCGCGCAGCACCGTATCGATGTCGATCTTGCGGCGCAGGTGTGCACGTGCATTCTTGAGCGCGTTGTCATGGCTCTTCACCGAGATCTGCGCCATCGCACGTTTGAGATCGGCCGAGGGGACGCCATGGCGGGCCGCGTAGGCAGTCGCGAGCTGTGCGAAGCAGCCAGGCGCCGAGAGGTTCGGGAAGAAGAGCGAGTTGACCACGCCGCGGGCGCGCTGCGGGAGTCCTCCGTAGCCGGTGTCCTTGAGCTTCTCCGCGCCGAGCGCGAGCGCGATGTCGGCGGCGCCGGAGGCGACCGCGTACACCGCGCCACGAAACGCTTCAGTCCCGCTCGCGCAGAGGTTCTCGACACGTGTCACGGGAATGAGGGGCAGGCGCAAGGTCATCGCCAGCGGCAGCGCCGATTTGCCGACGTTCACCTCTTCCATCGCGGTGGCGAACCACGCGGCGTCGATGCTCGAGGTCTCGATGCCGGCATCGGCCAAGGCTTCGTCGTAGGCCTCCAGCATCAAGTCCTCGGCATCCTTGTCCCAGCGCTCGCCGAAGCGTGTGCACCCCATCCCGAGCACCACCACCTTGTCCCTAATGCCGCTCGCCACCGTCCACCTCCGCCCGGGGTTCTCCCGGAACCGCTTTCCAGAAGTACTTCACGAAACCGCGCCGCAGGTCGCGCTCCTTCACCCGAAAAACCATGCGGGCAGGCGCGCCGGTGGCGAGGGCCTCGCGTTCGACGTCGGTGAAGTCGACCATCATGCGCCCGCCTCCTTCGAACACCACCATGCCGAAGTACTGCGGCGGGTCGGGGCAATACGTCAGGTTGTCGGCGGTCCAGCTCTGCACGCGCGCCGGCACGTCGGCGAACCTGTACGGCGCCTGATCGCCGCGCGCCCTGCATTCGGGATTGACGCACACACCGGCGGCCGGAAACTGGGGCGTGCCGCAGCGTGCACAGCGCCCGCCTACCAGGGCGGTGACCATGTCGCGGTGGCGGTATAAGGCGCTGAGCGCGGTCTGCCGGTCGGCTTCCGCGCGCATGCCTTGCTCCTGCACGATGAGCCGGTTGAAGGCGAGATAGCGCACGTAGTTCGAATCCACGACGCCCCGCGCGAGGCTCCTTCCGATGCCGCCCGCCGGCCGCCGGCGCGTAGCCGCGTCAGTGACTCGAAACGCGAGCGCGTCGCAACCCTGACCCCAGCCCGCCACGACGATGATCTCGCCGGGCCGGGCGCGCTCGAGCTCGTGGGCCAGCATGACGAGCGGATGCGCGACACCGCTGTCGCCCATGCCCTCCGCGAGGTCGTCGCACACGCTCTCCGGCCGCGCGCCGATCGCCTTCGCAACCGCCAGCGCCGCGCCACGGCCGATCGGAATCAAGAGGCGGTCAATGTTTGCCGCGTCGATCCCGGCGGCCGCGCAAAGGCCGCGCAGCCCGGGCGGCAGGATCTTCAGGTGACCCTCGTCGCGGACCCAGCGCTCCTCCCACTGGTAGTCGAACGACTCGAGCTGCCCGCGGTATCGGTCGACGAAATCGACCGCCACCTGATGCGCGCCGAGAAAAGCGGCGATCGGCGCATCCGTTTCGGCAACCACCAGCGCCGCCGCCGCATCACCGTAGCTGAGCTCCTGTGTGCTCGCAGACTTGGTGCGGCGCTGTTCCGCAGCCACCACCACGGAACCGCCCGCGCGTCCACGCCGCGCCTGCAGAGCCGCAATCAGGGCGGATGTCCCGGCCCGTTGCGAGGCCGTGATATCGAGCGTCATCATGTGCTCGGGCAGTGCGAGCGCAGCGCGCACGACCCCGGCGTTGTGGCGCTCCAGGAAGGGCAGCGTCGTGGAGGCGAGCATGAGCGTGTCGACTCCCGCCACGACCTCTCCCGAGAGGCAGTCGCGCACCGCCTCGACAGCCATCGTCAAGGGGTCCTCATCCCAATTGCAGATCGCGCGCTGCCCGGCTGCGAGCGCTTTCAGGGAAGGGTTAAACCAGGCATTGGCCGCAACGATCGCGCTCCGCGAGAGCCTCCGTCGCGGTACATACCCACCGTAGGCTGCGATCCCGAGCTTCACGTCGCCGCTCACCGGATCACCTTTTCGGTCGAGAATGCTCTCGCGACCCCGGGCAGCGTAACGCGCCGGAATGCTCTGCGGGGCCGGCGGCAGACCCACCACGCCAGCGAGCCGCGCAGGCGGCGCTTTGCAGGACGCTCACGCGATGCTCGCCTGAGCCCGTCTCGCACTGCCTGCGGCCGGGATCGCCGGCCTGCCGGCGATCCCGGTCAGCAGCACGCCGCGCAGCGCGCGCACCAGCTCCGGTCCGCCCAGCGCGGGCGAGCGCCGGTACCATTCCAGAAAGGTGCCGTCGTGAATGGCCATGACGATCGCAGAGAGCTCGCGGCCCCGGACGTCGGCCCGGATCTCGCCGGAACGCTGACCGTCCTGGATCACCGATTCGACGAAGCCGTACAGCCGCCGATAGATGCGCCGCAGGAGATTTCGCGCTGCGCCCTTGCGCTCGCTGAACTCGAGCGACATCAAGATGAGCAGCAGCACGGCGTCGCGATGGGTGACGCCGAGCTTGCTCTGGTGATGCAGGAACGCCACCAGCCGGTCGGCCGCGCGCGGGCTGGCACTCGCCGCGAATTTGAGCGCCTCGTCGACGACGATTGTCTGCACTCGCTTGAGCAGCTCGAGGAGCACCGTCTCCTTGCTGCGGAAGTAGAAGTACACGGCGCCCTTAGTGAGGTCGGCGGCACTCGCGATCTGGTCGAGATTGGTTTGCCGGTAACCTTGCGATACGAAAAGGCGCTGCGCGGCATCGAGCAAGCGCTCAATGCTCGCCGCGCGCTGCGCGCGCTTCGTGGTGGCCTTCGGCGAGTGCATTTTCGGTCGAGCCTCCTTCACCTGCCGCTGGGCGTTCCCGGCCACGTACTAGTTACCGACGAAACGCGGCGACCGCCGCTCGCGGAAGGCCGCGAGCCCCTCCTGGAAGTCGGCGCTCCGGACGGCTTCGAGCATGTCCGTCGCGGCGAGGCCCGCCGCCTCGGCGAGGGTCTGGAACGGCGCCTCCCAGACTTGGTGCTTGATTGCGCGCGTCGATCGCGGCGAGGCATGTACGGCGATCTCGCGAGCGTACGCGTAGGTCGCGTCGGCCAGATGCTCCGACGAATGAACCTGGTTCACGAGCCCCATACGCAGCGCCTCACGCGCTTCCACCCGGCGGCCGGAAAGGAGCATGTCGAGCGCGTTCGCGTGGCCGACGATGCGGGGCAGGATCCAGGCGGCGCCGTACTCGGCGCTCAGCCCGATCCTCGCAAACGCAGTGGTGAAAAAGGCGTCCTCGGCGGCGAAACGCACGTCACAGAACAACGCGTGCAGGAGCGCGATGCCGGCGGTGGCGCCCCGATGCATGGCGATGATCGGTTTCGGCAGCGCCGCCGGGTAGGCGCAGCGCGTCTGATAGTCCGCCCGGACGCGCATGTCGAAGGGGCGCGGCAGCTTCGTGAAGAGCGACTCGGGGTCGAGGTTTGCGAGTGCGTCGAGATCTGCGCCGACGCTGAACGACTTTCCGGCCGCGGCGAGCACGATCACGCGGACCTGCCGGTCCGTGGCAGCGACGCGCATGGCGTCGTGCAACTCCCGGGCCATGAGGTCCGTCCACGCGTTATGGCGCTCTGGACGGTTTAGCGTCACCGTCGCGACCGCATCCCGCACCTCGTAGAGCACCTGTTGATAGGACAAGGGGTCCTCCCGCCGCCGCTCGCGGCGGCTACATCGTTACTGGGGTGCGCACGACTCTGGAGGCTAGGCTTCTTCCGGGTAGCGTCGGTCTCGTAGCCGCTCTCAGCGCCCCTTGAAGTGCGGCTTGCGCTTGTCGACAAACGCCTGCGCCCCTTCGAGATGGTCCTCGCTCTTCTTGAGGATGCTCTGCCCCAGCCGCTCGAAGTGCCGGCCGGTATCCAAGTCCACGTTCAGGCAGGCGTTCAACACAACCTTGGCGATTCCAAGGGCGAGCGGCGCTTTCTTGGCGAGCTGCTCGGCGAGCTCGCGGGTGCGCGCCATCAGGCGCTCGGGCGCGACGACTTCCTCGACGAGGCGGAGCTCGAGCGCGCGGTCGGCGCTGATCATCTCGCCGGTCATCACCAGGCGCTTCGCCTGCGCGAGCCCCACGAGCTTCACGAGCCGCGAGCACCCGCCCGACCCGGGAATTAGCCCGACGTTGTTCTCGGGAAAGCCGAGCTTGGCGCCGCTCGCGGCCAGTCGGAAATCGCAGGAGAGTGCGAGTTCGAGGCCTCCACCGGCAGCGACACCGTTGATGGCGGCGATTACCGGCACTTCCATCGCCTCGATCTCGTCGAACACGTTGTGGATCGCGCGCGCCACGCGCCGGAACCCCCGCGTGCCGATGTCAGCGAGGCCCTGCATGCCGCGCACGTCCTCGCCCGCGGAGAACGCGCGCCCGCTCCCGGTGATCACCAGAACGCGCAGCTCGTCGTCCTCCACCAAGCTGCGTACCGCGTCGCGCAACTCGTTGCGCATCTGCTGGTTCCACGCGTTTAGCGCGGCGGGCCGGTTCAGCGTGAGCGTTGCGATACCGCCGCTGTCGCGCTCGAGCGTCAGAAATTCAGGGACCATTGGCGGGCGTCCCACTTGTGCATGTCGTTTGGGGCAAAGCGAGCGCTATCTGCCTGTAAACCGGGCGGAACGCTTTTCCAGGAAAGCCTTCACGCCTTCGGCGGCGTCGTCGGAGGCGAACAGCATATTCTGGTGCGCACGCTCGATCGCCAGGCCCTCGGCGAGGCTCGTCTCCAGTCCGGTGTTGACCGCGAGCTTGATGTAGCCCTGCGCCATGGTCGGCCCGGCCGCGAGCTTCTGCGCCTGCGTGATCATCTCGTTCCAGAATACGTCCTCCGGGTACACGCGATCGAGGATGCCCGCTTGCAGCGCCTCGTCCGGACCGAGCATCTCGCCGGTGACCATCATGTGAAGCGCGCGGCTCTTCGGGATGAGGCGTGGCAGGCGCTGCGTTCCGCCCATGCCCGGAGACAGGCCGAGGTTGACCTCCGCGAGGCCAAGACGGTACTTGCCCGCGCTTGCATAGCGGAAGTCGCAGGCGAGCGCAATCTCCAGCCCGCCGCCTATGCAGTGCCCGCTGATCGCCGCAATGAACAGCTTTGGCGTTCGTGTGATCAAGTCGACCGCCTCGTGCGCGAGCGCGAGGAAGCTCGCGAACTGTGCGCGGTCGGACTCGCGCAGCGTCGCTATGTCGGCGCCCGAGCAGAAGAACTTCGGCAGCGCGCTGCGCACCACCGCGACCCGCACCGCGGCGTCTTCGCGCACCTTGCGCACCGCATCCCCGAGGCTGCGCAGCATCTCCCAGTCATAGGCGTTTGCCGGCGCGCGGTTGAGGGAGATGATACCAACCCCCTGTTCGATGCTGAACTCGACGCTCATTGCATGTCCCTCACAGGAACCGACGGTTGGCGAGGTTGTCCGGAACCTCCAGACCAAGCTTCGTGATCTCCGGCACCGCCTCGGCGATATACTTCCTGCGCAACGCCTCGTTCTCGTGAGTCTTGATGCTCCATTTCACGTAGAGCGGAGAGTTGGTCGAGTCGGAGCGCCCGAACATGTCGAGTGCCGCCGGCCACCATTTCTTGAGGCGCTCCTGAACCGCCGCCTTGCCTTCCGGCGTCGCGCATATGCCCTTCACATGCATGAAACCCGCACGGGTGTGAAAGGTTTCGTCGGCCTCGAGCCGCGGTGCCGCCTTGGCGAGCGGCTCATAGGGGCTGCCCGTCCACTCCACCCCGACGTAAAGGCCGACGCGGTCGATCAATGCATGGAACCACGCCAGATCGATCCAGTCCTCGAGGGGAATGTGGAAAGCGTATTGCTTCACCTTTCTGACCTGGTTGGGGTTGGCGCCGAGGCCGGCGATCAGCTCGGCCACGAGCTTCCCGTGGTTGACTTCCTGCTTGACGATCTCGGCCTCGATCTCCATCGAGCGGCTATCGGGCGCGAAGCGCAGACCGGCATTCGCAATGTTGGCGAGGATCTTGCGGTACTCCGGGTTGCCGTTGTTCTCCAGGTGCTCGTCGAGCAGCAGCTTGACGAGCAGCTCCCGGAACTCGGCGGGCATCTCGGGATCGCCTTGCTTGAAGGTCTGGCGCGGCGCGGTGGCTGAAGTCTCCATGGTGGTTCCTGGTAAGATTCGATTGTTAATTTACATACTACCCAGATAGTATCTCCGGTTCGCGGCTTCCGTCAACTCGCCGGGCAGCGACACGCCTCGAACTTCACTACCCGGGGTGCTCCAGATCCGGGTAATCCAATTCCGGACGAAGTTCGACTGGCACGCCGAGGTTCCACAGTGCCCAGTGCAGCTCGGTGTCGGCGTTGCGCAACATCATTTCGATTTGCGGCGAGTCACAGCCCACCATGGCCGCCTGGATCAGGGCACGCGCCTCCTTCATTCTTTCGATGCGTTCGCTCATGCGCATGGCAGCCCTCCTCAGCGGTCCAGGGCGCGGCGAAACTCCTTCGGCCGCTGGTCGATGATGCGCTTTGTCTTGAGCTCGTAGCGGGGCAGGCTCTCCGGCGCAACGGCGACGGTCTTCAGTCGCACGTGCAAGGCCTTGTGGATGTTGTCGCTCAGGCGCTCCTCGATCGCGCTCCAGGTCTCGCGCCGACTCGCGAGCGCCTTGATGGGCTCGAACCGGATCGTCATCACGTCGTTGTCCTCCTCGCGCGTCAATACGAGCTCGTATGAATTGCTGATCTCCGGGATCTGCCCGATAAGGTGCTCGACCGCAGTCTGGTAGACGTTGGTACCGCGCACGGTCACCATGAAATCGGTGCGCCCGAGCACCGACCCTTCGAACTTGGTCCAGGTGCGGCCGCAGGTGCAGCTTGACCTGCGGCGTACCAGATCGTGGGTCCGATAGTTGAGCAGGGGTTGCGCGGTGTTGGCGAAGCCCGTGATGACGTTTTCACCGATCTCGCCATCGCTAACCTCGCGCAGAGTCAGCGGATCGAGCGACCACGTGAAGTTGTTCAGCTCGTTCACGTGCACCCCGTCGCCGTTCGGGCAACCTGGAGCCATGGCGTCCACTTCCGCAATGCCCAGCAGCTCCCCGGCCTTGGCGCCCCACAACTCCTCGAGCTGCGTGCGCATCGCCGGAAGCGCGGTCGGCCCGGGCTCCCCAGCGTGATACGTGTACTTGATGGAGCTAGCCGCCAGGTCGACGCCCATCTCGGCCGCCACCGCCGCCATGCGCAGCGCGAAGGTTGGCGTCGAGATCAGCACGGTCGGGCGCATGCGCAGGATCGCCTGGATGTGGCCCTTGGTATCCAGTCCTCCGCCGGAGATCACTCGGCACCCGAGGCGTCGTGCACCCCAGTAGGCGCTCCAGAACCCGGCGAAGTTTCCCCAGCTGAAGGCGAAGTAGAACGTGTCACTCGGCCGGATGCCGAGCGCCCAGTAACCGTAGACCCATGACTCGCCGTAGCGGATCGTGTCATAGGTCGAATACGGAATGGCGAGTGGCTTGCCGGTCGATCCGGACGTCTCGCAGTGGTGCGCAATGAGATCGGCAGGCAGCGCCGCGATCGGGCCGTACGGTGGCGACTCCAGCTGAAGATCGATGAACTCGCTCTTGTCGGTGAGCGGCACCTTGCGCTTGAAATCCTCCAGGCTGCGGATGTCCGCGGGCCTCAGGCCGGCGCGGTCGAACTTCGCGCGATAGAAGGGGCTGCGCTCGTACGCGTAGTGCACCAGCTTCGTCAGCCTCTGAAGGTGCAAGGCGTCGAGTTGGGCACGCGGCATCGTTTCGATGTGGGCATTCCAGAATTCGCTCTCGCGCGCCGTCTTCCCGAGGGCGTGATTCAAGACGACCGTCATGTTGGTCTCCTCTGCGGCAAGTCGATGCGTGCAGCTTCGGCTGGGCCCGCGGCTCACCAATCGCACGGCCCCGCGCGGCTATTTCGCTCGCGGTCAACGAAGGCGCTCGTATCGAACGCCTCACCAGCCGCGTTTGAGCCAGGTCACGGTAGCATTGCGCAGCGCGCCAACGCGGTTGACTGGGCCCAGGACATGATAATACTATCCGACCAGTATTCTCAACGGACAGTAACGCCACCGCGAGCAGCTGACGCGCCTTCTGCTGCGGTGCGTCGTCCGGCGGCACGCATTGGGCTGATCTCCAACCTGACTATGGACCCCTCATGGATTATCAAAAGTACCGCGCGCTGCGCGTGAGTCGGGTCGAGCCCGGCATCCTCGAGCTCGTAATGGGCGAAGAGGGCGGCAAGCTGTCGACAGCGGGCGTCGACTTGCATCGCGAGTTGAGTGAGGTCTGGCTCGACATCGACCGCGACCCCGAGACGCGGGTGGTCATCATCCGCGGCGCCGGCAAGGGCTTCTCGGCGGGCGGGGACCTGTCGATGGTCGAGGCGGTCGCCAATGACTTTGAGGTGCGGGCGCGTGTATGGCGCGAGTCCCGCGACCTAGTCTACAACCTCCTCAACTGCAGCAAGATGGTGGTCTCGGCCATGCATGGCCCGGCGGTCGGCGCGGGTCTGGTTTGCGGACTGCTCGCCGACATCCCGATCGCGGCGCGCGACGCGCGCATCATCGACGGCCACACGCGGCTCGGCGTTGCGGCCGGCGATCACTCCGCGATCATCTGGCCGCTGCTCTGCGGCATGGCCAAAGCGAAGTACTACCTGCTGCTCTGCGAGGCCGTGAGTGGCGCCGAGGCCGAGCGGATCGGCCTCGTGGCGCTCGCGTGCGAGGAGGCCGAACTGCGCGACAAGGCGATGGAGGTGGCGCGCAAGCTCGCCGCCGGCTCGCAGACCGCGTTGCGCTGGACGAAGTGGAGCCTAAATAACTGGCTGCGGATGGCCGGCCCGACTTTCGATACCTCGCTGGCACTTGAGTTTCTCGGCTTCACTGGCCCGGATGTCCGTGAAGGGATCGCGTCGCACCGCGAGAAGCGAGGCCCGAACTTCACCGGGCCTGCACCGATTTGAAGAGGGACTGCCGCCCAGGATTTGGGTCGAAGATGGCAACCGACGCTCCACTGAAAGTCTGGCACGATCGCAACGGCGCGTTGCTGCGCCTCCGGCTCAATCGGCCGAAACCGAACGTCCTTGACGGGGCGATGATCGCCGCCGTAGCGGCGGCCTTTGACGAGCATCGCAACCCCGGCGCGATTCGGGCGGCGCTCATCGACGCTGAAGGCCCGCACTTCTCCTTCGGTGCGAGCGTAGAGGAGCATCTGCCCGACCAGGCCGCGGCAATGCTCAAGGGACTGCATGCCCTGCTCCTCACGATGCTCGAATGGCCGCGGCCCATACTGATCGCCGTACGCGGCCAGTGTCTTGGCGGAGGACTCGAGTTCGCACTGGCAGGAAGCCTCATATTCGCGGCCCGCGAGGCGCAGCTCGGACAGCCGGAGATCAAGCTCGCCGTGTTCGCGCCAGCGGCCTCCTGCCTGTTGGGATTCCGGGTGAGCCAGTCGACGGCCGAGGATATGCTGTTCTCCGGTCGATCGGTGACCGGCGTCGAGGCGAAAGCGCTCGGTCTCGTGGACTTCCTCTCCGACGATCCCGAGACCGCCGCTCTCGGGTACTTCGACACGCACCTGTCGAACAAGAGTGCCACGGCGCTCGGCTTCGCGGTGCGCGCCGCACGCGACGGGTTGATCGCCGAGGTGAGACGGCGCTTCGCCGAGGTCGAGAACCTCTATCTCGAGGAAACAATGGCAACGCACGACGCGATCGAAGGCCTGCAGGCATTTCTCGCAAAGCGGCCGCCGCAATGGAAGCACAAATGAAAGCGACAGCAGGCGTCGTGGGCCCTGTCGCGGCGCCCGAACCAAAGCGGTTGCGCCCTGGTCTGAACGTCGCCATCGCCCCTTCAAAGCACTACAGCGCGCTGCCCTCGTCGCCCGTTTCGATGACGCTATACGCTGCGGCGCCTCGCATTCATTTTGCCTGCGAGCGATCCGAGGACGGCCGCGTGAGCGTTTCCCTGAACCGTTTGACGAGCCCCGATTCCGCGTCGGCCCTGTAGGCGAGCGCGAGCCCGACGGCAAGCGCGCTCTCGGGGTCGGAGAGATGCCGGAACACGACGCGCTCCGGCGCGTGCCGCTTCGCCACCGACGGCGCGAGCGCGACGCCGAACCCGCTTTCGACCAGGCTCACCACGGTCTGAACCTGCACCGCCTCCTGGCTGACCCGCGGCGTGAAGCCTGCCGACTGGCACGCGAGCATGGCCACCGCGTGCAGCCCGGGCACCTCGGCGGCCGAGTAGAACACGAACGGTTCCGACGCCAGATCGGCCAGGCGCAGCCCGCGCCTGCGCGCAAGCGGATGTCGCACCGGAAGGACCGCGGCAAAGACGTCGCGCTCGATCGTCTGCAGCTGCAGCGGCGATGCGCGGACGACCGGATAGCGGACGATCCCGACGTCGAACGTTTCCTCTTCGACGCGCGCCAGGATCCGCGCGGTCGTCGATTCGGCGAGCTCGAGCTGCACCCGCGGAAAGCGCCGGCGGAACTCGGGCAGCGCGCGGGGCAGCAGTGCGTAGGTCGCCGAGCCCACGAATCCCACCCGCAGCGTGCCGACCTCGCCCGCCGACGCCGCCCGCACCGCGCGGCGCGCCTGCTCGGCGTGAAAGAGTGCGAGGCGCGCGTCGTGCAGCGCCGCCCGTCCCGCCTCGGTCAGCCGCACGCCGCGCCGCCCCCGCTCGAACAGCCGTGCGTCGAGGCTCTCCTCGAGCCGGCGGATCGAGATCGACAGCGGCGGCTGGGCCATGTGCAGGCGCTCGGCCGCGCGCCGGAAGTTGAGCGTCTCGGCGAGGACCACCAGCTGACGCATCTGGCGCAGGTCCATGGCGATATTCACCGGATATCAGAATCGCACAATTAAATATTGGACGAGTAACGCAGGGAAATCTAGCATCTTCCCTTTCCGCCGCCACCGGAGTGCCCCGATGACCCACCTGCCCCTCGAGGGCGTCCGCATCCTCGACCTGAGCTCGGTGGTGCTCGGCCCCTACGCGAGCCAGATCCTCGGCGACTACGGCGCCGACGTGATCAAGATCGAGGCGCCCGAAGGCGATTCGACCCGGCGCACTGGGCCGGGACGGGAGCCGGGCATGGCCGCGATCTTCCTCGGGGTCAATCGGAACAAGCGCAGCGTCGTCCTCGACCTGAAGCGCCCCGAGGCGCGCGCGGCACTCCTCGCGCTGGTCGACACCGCCGACGTGTTCATGCACAGTATCCGGCCGCAGAAGCTGCCGGCGCTAGGTCTCGACCCGGAGACGCTGATGGCCCGCAAACCGCGCCTCGTCTACGCCGGGCTGCACGGCTTCGCGCAGGACGGTCCCTACGGCGGGAAGCCCGCCTACGACGACATCATCCAGGGGCTGTCCGGACTCGCGGCCCTGATGGAGCGGCAGTCCGGCGAGCCCCGGTACCTGCCGACGGTCGCCGCCGACAAGACCTGCGGCCTGGTCGCCGCGCACGCGATCCTCGCGGCGCTCTTCGCCCGCGAGCGCACCGGCCGGGGCAGCTTCGTCGAGGTGCCGATGTTCGAGACCCTCGTCAGCTTCGTGCTGGTGGAGCACTACTACGGCCGCCACTTCGAGCCGGCGCTCGCCTCGCCCGGCTACCCACGCGTGCTCGCGCCGTGGCGCCGGCCCTACAGGACCCTGGACGGTTACGTCTGCATGATGCCGTACACGGACGCGCACTGGCGCCAGTTCTTCGCCGAGGTCGGGCGCCCCGAGCTGGCGGACGATGCGCGCTTCGTCGACATCGCGGCGCGCACCCTCAGCATCGAGGCCCTGTACGCGCTTGCCGGGGAGTTCATCGCCGGGCGCACCACGGCCGCATGGCTCGAGACCTGTGAGCGGCTGGACATCCCCGCCGCGCCGATGCACCGGCTCGAGGATCTCGAAAACGACCCGCACCTCGCCGCGACCGGCTTCTTCCGCACGCTGCAGGACGGCGCGAACGGCGCCGTGCGCTTCCCCGGCGCCGGCGTGCGCTTCGACGGCCGCCCGCTCGAACCGAATATGCCGCCGCGCCTGGGCGAGCACACGCGCGCGGTGCTGCGGGAAGCCGGGCTCTCGGACGACCGGATCGATGCGCTGGCGTCACCCGTCGCCGCGCGGGCCGAGAGACGCCCCCCCAAGGAGGTTGCCGTATGACGAAAGAGACCGCGCTGCCCACGCTCGGCCAGGGCTTCCACTGGCAGGACCTGCACGTCGGCCAGCGCTTCCAGACGTTCCGCCGCACGGTGACTGAGACCGACCTCGTCAACTTCATCTCGACGACCGGCATGCTCGAGGCGATCTTCATCGACGCACACTACGAGCACGGCGCGATCTCGGGCCGGCCGGTGCCGGCGGCGCTGACCTACGCATTCATCGAAGGCTTCATCCTGCAGACCATGATCCAGGGGACGGGGCTCGCAATGCTCGAGCTCACGCAGAAGATCCACGGCCCGGTGCGCGTGGGCGACACGATCGGCGCGACGGTCGAAGTGACGGCGATCCGGCCCACCTCCAAGGGCGGACGCGCGGTCGTGACCTCCCAGATCGAGGTGACCAACCAGCGCAACGAGCCGGTCATGACCTACACCGCCACGCGCCTGCTCGCCGGGCGGGCGCAGGGCGCCGCCGCATGACGGACCACCGCTTTCGTACGGAGACGCACATGACATTCAGCAGACGCCGCTTCGTCGCAGTCGCCGCCGCGATCGCCGCCCTGGCCGTGCCGGGCGGGCTGCAGGCGCAGTCGAACTATCCTAACAAGCCGATCAAGCTCGTCGTCGCGTTCCCGCCCGGCGGGCCGACGGACCTCGTCTCGCGCGTGATCGCGCAGAAGCTCTCCGAGCAGTTCGGCCAGCAGGTTCTGGTCGAGAACCGGCCAGGCGCGAACGGCAACATCGGCGCCGAGGCTGTGGCGAAGGCGGCGCCGGACGGGTACACCGTCTTCTACAACACCTCCGCCATCACCCTCAGCCCTTCGCTCTACAGCAAGCTGAGCTTCGATCCCCTCAAGGACTTCACGCCGGTCGTGCTCACCGCGGTCATTCCGCTCGTGATCGCCGCGCATCCTTCAGTGCCGGCGACGAACCTCAAGGAGTTCATCGCCTACCTGAAGGCGAATCCCGGCAAGGTGCCCTACGGCTCGGCCGGCAACGGAAACGTCACGCACCTGGGGGCGTTCCTGTTCCTGCAGGCGAACGGCCTCGAAGCGATACACGTGCCGTACAAGGGTAGCGCGCCGTCCCTCACCGACCTGGTCGGCGGCCAGACGCAGTTCACCGCCGAGACGGTCAATGCCGCGCTTCCCTACATCCGGGACAAGCGGCTCAAGGCGTTTGCCGTGACCAGCCTGAAGCGGAGCAACGTGCTGCCCGACGTTCCGACGCTGAACGAGTCGGGGATGAAGGGATTCGAGGTCGGGGCGTGGCAGGGCATCGTGATGCCGGCCAAGACGCCGCCGGCGATCGTGCAGCGCTGGAACGCCGAAGTGATGAAGGCCCTCGCCGATCCGGACGTGAAGGCGAAGCTCGCTGCGCAGGGTGCCGAACCGCTCGGGTCCACGCCCGAGCAGTACGGCGCCTACCTCAAGTCGGAGGTGGAGCGCTGGTCGAAGGTCGTCAAGGCCACCGGCGCAAAGCTCGACTGACTCGGCGATGATCCCGGCGCTCGCGCTGACCGCCATCCCGTCGCAGGACGAGGCGCTGCGGCGCGACGTGCGCGCCTTCTCGGCGGAGGCCACTGCCGCGCTCCCGCCGGACGTGCGCGCGCGCTCTTGGATGGGGTTCGATGCGGGGTTCAGCCGGAAGCTCGCTGCGCAAGGCTGGATCGGACTGACGCTGCCGGTGGAGTACGGCGGCGGCGGCCGCAGCGCGTTTGCGCGCTTCGTCCTCATCGAGGAGCTGCTCGCGGTCGGCGCACCGGTGTCGGCACACTGGATCGCGGATCGGCAAAGCGGCCCGCTCATCCTCAAATACGGCACCGACTCGCAGCGGCGCTTCTACCTTCCGCGCATCTGCCGGGCCGAAGCGTTCTTCTGCATCGGCATGAGCGAGCCGGATACCGGCTCCGATCTCGCGAGCGTACGGACCCGCGCGACCCGTGTCGAGGGCGGGTGGCGGCTCAACGGGCGCAAGGTGTGGACCACAAATGCGCACCGCTCGCAGTACATGATCGCCCTCGTCCGCACCTCGGGCGCGCCGCAGGATCGCCAGCGCGGGTTGTCGCAGCTCATCGTCGACCTGGCCGCGCCCGGGGTGACGATCCGGCCGATCCGTGACCTCACCGGCGACGCGCACTTCAACGAGATCGCGCTGGAGGACGTGTTCGTTCCCGACGACGGCCTGCTCGGCGCGGAAGGCGGGGGCTGGGAGCAGGTGCTCAACGAGCTCGCCTACGAGCGCAGCGGTCCGGAGCGACTGCTGTCGGCCAACGTGCTGCTCGAGGAGTGGCTGGCGTGGCTGCGCCAGCGCGGCGCGGCGGACGGCGAGGAAGCACGGGCGCTCGGGCGCATCGTCGCGCACCTCGTGGTGCTGCGCGCCATGTCGATCGCGGTGACGGCGCAACTCGTGCGCGGCGAAGATCCCGTGCTCGCCGCGGCGGTCGTGAAGGATCTGGGGACCGAGGTCGAGCAGCACGTGCCCGAGGTGATCGGGAGACTGCTTGCTGCCGACCCGATGGCCATCCCGCCGGCCACGCTGCTCCGCACCCTGGCATACGTGACACAGATCGCGCCGACGTACTCGCTGCGCGGCGGCACGCGCGAGATCCTGCGCGGAATGATCGCGCGCGGGCTCGGGCTGCGCTGAGCGGAGGATCGGTAAATGCGCGAGCTGCTCGCCGAAACGGTAGAACGTATTCTCACGGACCTGTGTCCGGCGACGGTCGTGCGTGCCGCAGAGGAAGGCGCTTGGCCCGATTCGCTCTGGCGGCAGATCGAGGAAGCGGGACTTCCGCTCGCGCTCGCGCGCGAGGCCGACGGCGGCGCGGGGCTTGCCTGGCGCGACGTCCTGCCCATCCTCGTCGCCGCCGGCCACCACGCGGCGCCGGTGCCGCTCGGCGAAGCGATCGCCGCTCACGCACTCGCGGCGTCGGCGGAACGCGCTCTGCCGGAAGGGGTGCCGACGCTCGCGGTGTTCGAGGGCGAGATCGACGGCGCAGCCGGTGGGCGCTCGACCGTGTGCGCGCGATCGGTGCCGCACGCGCGCACGGCGAGCTGGGTCGTTGGAACGCTCGCTCGCACCGGGCAGCCCGCCGAATTGCTCGTGATGCGCGCGGCCGACGCAACGGCCGAACCGGACGTTCGGCTCGCCGGCGAGGATCGCTGCAATCTCACGTGGAGCGGAGTCAAGCCCGCGCTGCGTGCGAGCGTCCCGCTCGGTGTTTCCGCACTCGAAGCCGGTGCGGCGTTGCGGGCGGCACAGCTTTCCGGCGGCATCGGGCGCGTCCTCGATCTCGCGGTGCAGTACGCGGGAGAGCGCAAGCAGTTTGGCAAGCCGATCGGCAAGTTCCAGGCGATCCAGCAGCAGCTCGCGGTGCTCGGCGAGCTCGCGACGGCAGCGGCAATGGCCGCCGAGCTGGCCTGCGATACCGCGGGCCTTGTCCCCGATCCGATGCGCGTGGCATGCGCAAAAGCGCGCACGAGCGAGGCGGCGGTCGCAGCGGCCACCATCGCGCACGCCGTCCACGGTGCGATCGGCGTCACCGAGGAGCACGACCTGCAGCTCTACACGCGCCGCCTCTGGGCGTGGCGGCTCGATTTCGGTTCCGAGGCGTACTGGACGGGCGTGATCGGCCGCCGCGTGCTTGCGGACGATCGCGCGGCCTGGCAGCAGATGATCGAACAGTCGACGCGGTGCGGGTAGGGCCCGCGTGCGCAAAGCGGTGCTTGAGCAAACGAGCCGCCGCAGTCTCGCCACGTCCAGCCACGCTCAAATCCCAACTAATAACCTGCGCTCGCAGGCGCCGCCCTGTGGCCCGCGCCTGGGAATGCCGGCCGACGTGTCGACGCTGCCGGCGTTTCGCGACGCGCATTGCCAGACCGCGGCTGATTGCCGCGTGCCCTTCCCCGTGCGCCGCGACGCGGGCGCTGCATGCCGGTCCCCCCGCAAGTGCGGGACGGTGACCTCTGAAGCGTAGGTGATAACCTCCTTAGTGACGATGGTCCGGGCGGATTGCAGCTCCGAGGCTGCGGTCGCCTATCGTCCTTTCCAGTCTCCTGTCAATGCGATGCGGGAGGTCGTTCGCCATGGCGCAGATCGTTCGGCACAGGGAAACCGCTTCGCGCTGGAAGCTCGGCGTCGAGCACGGGCTGGCGGTGATCCTCGACTCCGTCGAGGAAGTCGACGGCCTCCTCGGGCTTTGCAGATTCGCCCCTTCCCCGCAGGAACCGTTGCGCGGGGTGTTCGACGCGCTCCACGACCGAAGCGTGAGTTCGGGAGTGGTTCCCGCGAAATCAAGTCGTTACGGCTGCGGACTTCTCCAACTCGGCTCGACTTCCCTGCCGAGTCGCCCAGGTGCCGCCGCAAATTGGAGAAGGTGATCGCCGAGCTCTGGCAATGCGAATGCGGTTGCACCAAGTAGGGAAAGCGATCGATTTAGTACGCCGTCTCCAAGTGTCGGATCCGGAGCCGTCGCTGCCGATCAGGTCTCGGGAAGCGGACCTCTGGGACTTCGCTGGCCAAGAGCGGACGCACCCGACGAAAGAAAGTACCGTTCGTTCGCCGGCATCAAGCGCGTCGGCAGGCATCCCGCTCGTGCGGGAGCTTCGCCAGTGTGGTCGGGTCGACGGGCTTGACCAGATGGGCATCGAACCCGGCTTGCTTGGAGCGGCGGCGATCATCTTCCTGACCCCATCCCGTCAGGGCTACAAGCACGATCCGCTTATCGTTCTGCTGCTTGCGAATCCGCCGAGCCCGTGTGGTCTAGAATCAAAACGGACGTCTCACGCGGCGGCGTGCTGATAGAAACTGAGCATCCCACCGAGCCGGACTCGTCGGTCCACCTGGCCACACGGTCGTACCGAGGGCTCTTCGCCTCGGATCAATCGATTACCCAGGCCCTGATGGTTTCTCTCGGCGTGGTAATGCGCCATGAATTCACGGACGGCGCGCCGCAGCGACGCCTCGCCAATGAAGATCATGCGGTTCAGGCACTCGTCTTTGATTGAACGTACGAACCGCTCGGCATAGGCGTTCAGGTTCGGCGACTTCGGCGGCAGCCGGATCACCTCCACGCCCTGCTCTTCGATGAACTTGCGCCAGTCGCCCGAGTACTTCGCGTCCCGATCGATGAGAAGCTTCCTGCCTTCAGACAGCACGCCATCATCGACGTCGCACGCATTGCGCGCGATCTGAAGCATCCAGCCTTCCACTGGGCTGGTCGTGATCCCGGCAATCCTCACCGCTCGCGTCGGCAGTTCAATGAAAAACAGCACGTAGTACGTCATCAGTCCGCGTAGCTTCCAGATCTCGACGGTAAGAAAGTCTGCCGCGACGAGGCTTCGCCAATGCGCCCGCAGAAACACCGACCAGGGCGTGCGCTCGCCCCGCGTGGGCGCAGGCTCGATGCCCTCGCGCTTCAGGATATTCGCCACCGTCCCGCGGGCGAGCTTGTGCCCAAGATTGGAAAGCGCGCCCTGGATGCGCGTGTACCCCCAGCGTGGGTTCTCACTGGCCATGCGCACGACAAGCGCCTCAATTGTCCCCATCACCCGCGGCCGGCCCGGGCCTTTGCGCCGGAACGTCCACTTCATCGCGATCAGTTGCCGGTGCCAGCGAAGCAGTGTGTCGGGCGAGACGATCGGATCGAGCTCGATGAGCTTCTTGCGGCTCACCGCCTTCGCGTGCCGCGCAAGCAGCCGGCGTTCGGCATCGCTGAAGATCAACCGCCGAGGACCGAGCCGCGCCTTGAGCACTCGGTTCTCGGCCTTAAGGTATTCAATGAACGCTTCCTGCTGCCGGGCGAGCCACGCAGCGAGCACGACGATCAGATACTGCATCAGCACCCGCCCTTGCACCATACTGCGAGCCTACCTCAGGCCGTCGCATCACGCTCGCACGAGCTCGATTGAGTATCTGGACACTACGGGGCAGCAGCAAATGCTCACGATCGCGCGGACGCTCATGGGCAACGCCCAACTGCTGCTGATCGACGAGCCGACGGAAGGGCTCTCCCCTCTGATGGTGAAGACGCTCGCGGGGATGATCCACGATCTGAAGGCCGGCGGCCAAACGATAATCGTCGCGGCGCAGGACGTACGCTTTGCGTTGTCGATCGCCGACGAGTTGGCAGTGCTGGACCGCGGCCGCGTCGTCTACCGCGCCAGCGGCGATGCAGCGGGTGCCGACATCGCCCACATTCACTCGTTGCTTGCCCTATAGCTGCGAAGTAGGTTGTTAAGTGAATTTCGGAGCGATCCGGGATTTCCCGCCCGGATCAACAATCAGCTCTCTTTGATGTATTGAGCCAGTTCGTACTTGGCGATCTGGTTGCGATGCACTTCGTCCGGACCATCGGCGAGGCGCAGCGAACGGGCTAGTGAATAGGCGTGCGCGAGTGGGAAGTCGTCGCAAACCCCACCGCCACCGTGTAGCTGGATAGCCCAGTCAATCACCTGACAGGCCATGTTGGGGGCGACCACTTTGATCATGGCAACCTCCTTCTTCGCCACCTTGTTACCGACCGTATCCATCATCCAGGCCGCGTTGAGCACCAAGAAGCGAGCCTGGTCGATGAGCATCCGCGCGTTAGCGATACGCTCGCGCGTGACCCCTTGTTCGGCCACAGGACGGTGAAAGGCGACACGTTCCAACCCACGTCGGCACATGATCTCTAGTGAACGCTCAGCAAGTCCGATCAAACGCATGCAGTGATGGATACGACCGGGACCGAGACGACCTTGCGCGATCTCAAAGCCGCGGCCCTCGCCTAGTAGGATGTTAGCGACCGGTACACGTACATCCTTGAAGTCCACTTCTCCATGGCCGTGCGGAGCGTGGTCGTAACCGAACACATTTAGGGGCCGAAGCATGCGCACGCCTGGCGCGTCCATCGGCACCAGTATCATCGACTGCTGCTGATGGCGATTCGGATTGTCGGGACTTGTCTTGCCCATGAAAATGAGGACCTTGCATCGCGGGTCGGGTGCGCCGGAGGTCCACCACTTGCGCGCGTTGATTACGTAATAGTCACCTTCGCGAACGATCGTGGCCTCGATATTCGTGGCATCGGAAGACGCTACCCCCGGTTCGGTCATTGCGAATCCGGAACGGATCGTACCCTCGAGCAGCGGCAAGAGCCACTGCTTCTGCTGTTCCGGCGAACCATACCGGACCAACACTTCCATATTGCCGGTGTCGGGCGCAGAGCAGTTGAAGACTTCCGGTCCGATGGCCGAGCGGCCCATGATCTCGCATAGCGGCGCGTATTCGAGGTTCGTAAGTCCGGCGCCGTATTTCGAGTCGGGCAGGAACAGATTCCAGAGTCCTTCGGCCTTCGCTTTGTCCTTGAGACGCTCGATGATCTGCGTCGGGACCCAAGGGTTACCCTTCCTGCGGTTTTCCGTTACCTCGGCCTCGAAGACGGCCTCGTTCGGATAAATGTGCCTGTCCATGAAGGCGTTCAACCGCTCTTGCAGGGTCTTCACTTCGTCCGAGTATGCGAAATTCATCTCTGATCCCTCGTTCAGACTTTTCGCGCGATGATTTTCTCCACCAGGCGCCACGCATACTCAGCGAGCGGACGCGCCCGCTTGCCGGCTTCAAGAGCTTCCGGGCTAGCGGCGTTGCCTTGCAGGGCTCGCGCCATAATTCCCTGCAGAATGGCGGTGAGGCGGAACATATTGAAGACGATGTAGTACTCCCACTCGGCGGTCGGGATCGGCTCGCGCCCGGTTCTGTGGCAGTACATGGAGACATATTTCGCCTCGCTCGGGATGCCAAGGACCTCGAGGTCGTAGCCGGCAAGGCCGCGAAAGTCTTTCGCCGATAGCCGCCACGTCATGCAGTGGTAGGCAAAATCCGCCAGGGGATGGCCGAGCGTCGAAAGCTCCCAATCGAGCACCGCGAGGATGCGCGGCTCAGTGGGGTGGAAGATGACGTTATCTAAGCGGTAGTCGCCGTGGACGATGCTCGTTTCGTCACCGACCGGAATATTCGCGGGCAACCAGGCAATGAGCTCGTCAATGGCCGCGATCTTTTCCGTTTCGGAGGCACGGTATTGCTTAGTCCAGCGGTCGATTTGGCGGACGAAGTAGCTGCCCGGCTTGCCGTAGTCAGCGAGGCCTAGGGCCGGATAGTCCACGCTGTGCAGCGCAGCGATAACACGATTCATCTCGGTAAATATCGCCGAGCGCTCGGCGGGCGAGAACTCTGGCAGCGCCGAGTCCCACAGGATTCGGCCCTCGACGTAGTCCATGACATAGAAGGCCGTGCCGATGACTGCCTCGTCCTCACAGAGCACATAGCTTTTCGCTACGGGTACGCTGGTACGCGCCAACGCGGTTATTACGCGATATTCCCTATCTACAGCGTGGGCCGAAGGCAGCAGCTTGCCGGGCGGCTTGCGCCTCATTACGTACTTCTTGTCGCCAGCGGAGAGTAGGAATGTCGGGTTCGATTGGCCGCCCTTGAACTGCTCGACGATCAGATCGCCGACAAAACCGTCGACATGCGAGCGGAAGTAATCGGCCAACCGGCCGTTGTCGAAAGCATGCTGCGGAGCAACGGGCCGGGTGCCTAGGAATTTGTCGCTCATGCACTCGGTCTTTGGCAGGAGAAGCATCTGAACTTCGCGATGAAGACAGTGCAGCGTCCCCTTCCCCGGACGGTGGAGGCTGCATGTGCTGGTGCTAGAACCACGCTTCGTCCATCTCGCGACACGTCGCGTCGCGAGAGGATACGACGCTCAGCCAGGCGCTCGTCTTGGGTAGTTCGTAGTGGAAGAAGTACCGCGCTGCCTGCAGCTTGCCACGCAGGAAGGCCGCGCGATCTGCATCGGGTGCCTCATCGAGCGCCGTGTGAGCTGCGAATGCAAGCTCGAGCCACATCCAGGCCACAACAGTGTGGCCGAACGCCTGCAGGTAGCACGTTGCATTGGCTAGCGCCTCTTCCGGCTCGCCAGCGGCCCAAGCGGAATTGGTCGCCGTGGTTATCTGGCGCAAGGCGTCGGCGAGATCGTTTGCCGGCTCCGCGAGGGCCTCGACTTTGCGGGCCTGTCTGACCGTTGCGTCGATCCGCTGGGAAAGCAGTTCGAGGGCGGCGCCGCCCTCCATTACGACCTTCCGCCCCAAGAGGTCGAGTGCCTGAACACCGTGCGTCCCCTCGTGAATCATATTCAGGCGGTTGTCGCGCCAGTATTGCTCGACCGGGAAGTCGCGCGTGTAACCGTAGCCGCCCAGCACTTGAATTGCCAGACTGTTTGCCTCTAAGCACCATTCGCTCGGCCAGCTCTTGGCAACCGGCGTGAGCACTTCGAGTAGAAGGCTAGCCTCGCGCACAGCGGCTTCGCTTCCGGTACGCAATTCGTCGACGAGCCGCGCGCAGTACAGTTCGAGCGCCAGCGCACCCTCGCAATAGCTCTTCTGCGCAATCAGCATGCGCTTCACATCGGCATGGCGAATGATGGGGACCTGCGGCTGCGTGAGGTCTTTCCCACCTTTGCTCATTGGACGCCCTTGCGGGCGCTGGCGCGCGTAAGCGACGCTCGCCTCGTAACCCGCCATGCCGAGCATTGCAGCCCCGAGACCCACGGCGATGCGAGCCTCGTTCATCATGTGGAACATGCAGCGCAGGCCCTCGCCCGGGTTCCCGATCCGATAACCGATTGCACCAACCTTGCCGCGCGGGATGAAGCTACCGTCCCCGAAGTTGAGCAGGGTGTTCGGGATACCGCGGTAGCCGAGCTTATGGTTCAGACCGGCGAGCGCTACATCGTTGCGCTCGCCGGTAAGCCGACCTTCGGTGTCAATAAGATTCTTCGGCACGATGAAGAGCGAGATGCCTCGCGTTCCCGGGACGAGCGACCCGCTCTCGTCGGGGATCTTGGCCAGCACGAGGTGCACGATGTTCTCGGTCAGTTCGTGCTCGCCGTTGCTGATCCACATCTTGTGGCCGCGCAGGCGGTAGCGTGGGCCGAGCGGATCACCTTCGAACCCGTCTCCGTCAGGTTGTGCACGCGTCGTGATATCAGACAGGCTCGACCCAGCCTGCGGCTCGGACAGGCACATCGTGCCGGAGAAGCGTCCGCTGAATTCATGCCGCGCAAACGCTTGCCTTTGTGAAGGCGTGCCGTACACGGTCAGAAGATTGGCGTTCGCTGAGGTCAGCATGCTGCATGCCGCGATACTGATGCTCGCCTTGTGGAAAAAGCTATTAGCCGCCATCTCCACTACGCAGGGAAGCTGCATGCCACCAGCGTCGTAATCCTGGGCCGCGGCTAGCATGCCCGACTCTGCATAGGCCTTTGCGGCAGCATGACTGCTCGCCGGCAGGTGTATGCGCTCGCCGTCAAACCGAGGTTCCTCAGTGTCCGTGATGCGGTTGAACGGTTCGTACTTTTCGCGCGCGATCCTCTCGCAAGTGTCAAGCACGGAACCAAACGTTTCCCGCGAGTGATCGGCAAAGCGTAGTCGTGAGGTCAGCGACTCGACCCGCAGCCAGTCGTATAGCAGGAAATCCACGGACTCGCGGTAGTTGCTCATTGCGATTCGATTGGGACTGCCGCCACGGTTGCGCGCGAGTTACGGCACGTCATGGAGATCTCCCGGAGGGCCGGCGTGATGAGCGTCCAGCTTATGAGGCGGCTTCACCGGTTGGCCGGCGACGGGAACCGTACGGCGCAAGAACTCTATGACCGCGGCTGCAAAGGCATCGTTGCGGTCCCCCGCAACCATATGTGCCGTATCCGCAACGTCCACACGTTCGCCGTGCGGGCACAGACGAAGAAAATCTCTGACTCCTTCTTCAGTCAGAAGATCCGAGAGCCCGCCGCGCACTAGCAGCGTAGGCAGTGTGAGCCTTCGCGCGCAGGCCTCGAGGCGCTGCTGTCGCCGATGAAAGTCATATCGTCCCGGATGGAGCCGGGGGTCCCAATGCCAGCGATACTTGCCATTTGCGGCAAGTCGAACGTTTTTGGCCAACCCCTGAACATCCTTTGGACGCTTACGATGTGGTTGGTAGCTTGAGATGGCGTCTGCTATCTCTTCCAGCGAGTCGAATCCCTCTGGCCTCTGGCTCATGAAGGCTGTGATTCGATCTACGCCCTGTTTTTCGATTCGTGGAGCAATGTCCACAAGTACGAGTGCCGTAGCGTCGACTCGATCTTCGCCGACAGCCACCAGACTGACGCCACCTCCCATGGAGGCGCCGACAAGCACCGGGCGCCTGTTGCCTAGGGCTCCAATGATGCACTGCAGATCCGCCACCATCGCGTCTTGTCCGTATTGCCCGTCGGGCGCCCAGTCGGAATCGCCATGCCCTCTGGCATCGAACGCGACGGCGTAATATCCCGCGGCGCCCAACGTTTCCCCGGCATTCTTCCAGGCATGACGTGTCTGGCCGCCGCCGTGCTGAAGAATTACGAGCGGCCCATTTGGATTCCCCCAATAGTCTGCGGCGATTCTTATGCCGTTAGCGCCTTTCCAAAACACCATCGGATCCGGCGTTCCAGGAAGTCGCCGGCCGGCGCGCATGGCTGCTTTCGTGCTCAATTTGTCAATGTCCCGTGAGGGTTTCCCCGATGTGCAGCAAGTGCCGTTGTCTGATTTGCTAGTGACTCACCATCGCGGCATTGCGGCCGGCCAAGCGACCGCTTGTCAAACCCACTGCGAGGCCTCCCATATAACCGCAGTGGCTGAAATTACCCGCATCGCAGCCGGCGGCGTACAGGCCCGGTATGCTTGCTTGGCGGTAATCCGCTCCGATCGTGATCGAAGGCTTGGCAACGGTCGTGAAAGACCGCGTGATCGGAGGAGCAACCATAGAGGACGTACTGCCCGCACGCCTCAGTACGCGGCATTGGTCGTCGACGGCTAGGCCGCCCATAGTGAAAGTGATCGCCGCCTGGACGCCGACAGCGCAAAAGGGAGGCTCCGTCAAGGCGTCCCGCCGGGCGCGGCGACTCGGCGTCAGTTCGCCGGCTTTACCCGCGTGGATGGCTGCGTTGTAATCAAGTAGGGTCCTCAGTGCCTTAGCTTCGCACACGCCGAATTGCGCGAGTCCAGCGCATAGTTCGGGGAGAGTCGGAGCCTCGACAATCGGTGCTTTGACTTTACGGGCGCGCTCGAGAATCGTCTTGATAACAATCTCGAGTCCCTGAATCGGACGCGATTCAAGCAGACGTTTGTCGACGACGTAAAACCCCCTCCCCTTAGGCTGATGGGCGAGACGCTGGTTCAGGACCTCCTCACCCGTGCCGTCCGATTCATCGGCGAAGCGCTCGCCATCTAGATTGAGGGCTATCGCAGCCTGGCCATAGTATTGGCTGACGTCGCGAAACTCGAGCTTTGAGAAACGTGCCGGCGGGGCAGTCAACGCGTGACCATAGAAGGTACTGAGCCCTGCTGTCGCTGCGGCACCGATACCGCGAGCCGCAATGAATGCGTCGCCAGTGCTCCATGGGTTTGCGCGCAGTATCAGGTTGGAAGGATCGGGGAGCACGTAACGCGATAGCAGCTCTGGATTACCTTGGAACCCGCCGGTAGCTAGGACAACGGCCGACGCCGCCAAGTCGACAAAGGCGCCGTCTCGTACTGCACGCACGCCCCGTACGGCGCCCTCCACCACGATGAGTGACTCCAACGCGGTATCGAGCATTAGATTTCCGCCTAACACCTTAAAGCGGGCCGCCAACGCAGCTATGGCTTGAGGCGGATCCATGACCCGGCCGAAGCCATAGCCGAGAAGCGACTCGTCAGGCCCGAGCGTTGCGCCTTGCCGCGCAAGCCAGCTGCGCCCTTCGGCTACAGTGTCATAGACCATCCACTGCAATGCGGGGTCGCCTGACGGGATGTCTTCGCGCAGCTGTTCATAGTCGCGGAAAGTCCAAATAAGTCCGCTCGAGATGGCGGTCGTGCCACCCAGCTCGGGAGCTTTCTCGAGAAGTGTGACCGATGCCCCTGATTCCAAAGCCGAAACGGCGGCCGTCAGCCCAGCCAGGCCACCGCCACATACGAGCACTCCGCCGTTGTGATGCTCAGTCATTAAGTGCTCCGCTGTTGGGTTCTTGAGGCATGCTCCGTTTCAATACGCTTGGCAGCGTCGCGTATCGCTGATTTCACTGCGGTACCCGATCTCTAACGCTGTGGCCAGCCCAGAAATCCCTGACGTGCCGTGCGAACAGTCTCGGGTTCTGGATATGCGGAAAGTGTCCCGCCCGCTCAAGCAACGCGAAGCGGGCGCCCTTGATCAGCTGTGCCGTTTTACTCGTCTGGTCAGGTGGCCAGATAAAATCAAGAGCGCCTGACATGACGAGGGTGGGTGTGTTTACTCGATCAAGAGAGATCTGGCTTAAATCGAAATTGGCGAGCGCCAGAGACAACGCGCTGTAGGCAGCCGGGTCTTGGCATCGAAAGGCATGCGTGTAATCGACTTTGAACGCCTCGTCGGGCCCTGGGGTGCCGGCTGGAAAAGAGTTGCCGAGGCTCATGGCGACGACGCTGGCCATTCCATCACGGCCGATTTTTGCGACACGCTGCTCGAGGTAAGTACGCGTTCTGTCGTCGATTGACGGAACAATCTCGCAAAGCGTGAGCGAACGTAGGAGTTCGCTGTGTCGGCCGGCCAAAGCTAGCGCAACGAAAGCGCCGATTGCCGAACCCACCAAGTGCCATCGAGCGCCGGGCCGACCTCGCTCCATGAAACTGGCGATGTCTTCCGCGAGCTCACCTATCGCATAGGGGCCAGCCGCCTTCTCCGACCGACCGGCACCCCGAAGGTCGACGGCAAAAACCGCGTGATCTTCCAGCTCGTCGGCGACATACGCCCAACTGGCGGACGATCCCCCGAGTTCGTGCAGGAGCAACACCGGCTCCCCGTTCTCGTTACCCGAGAACATGTAATAGAGAGCAACCTCTCCAGTGTCGATCCAGGGCACCCTAACCGCTCCTCACAGATGTGTTCCGGACCATGATTGCCATTAAGGCGGCCGTTCAGTCACCAGAGACATTCCGCTTGATGGGGTGAATGCCAGACACAGCGGCGTCAATGGCATACGTCCATGTCGGGAACACGTCTGGTTGGAGGCGATAACCACCATCAACTACCAATGTCTCACCTGTAATGTAGGAAGCGGCGTCGCTCAGCAGAAAGACGATCGGACCGACGATTTCGTCCAGTAATCCGAGTCGGCCGACAGCGATCAGGCGCTTGATCGCGCCACTCGCCTCGTCGTTTTCCCACAGGGCGCGCGACTTCTCGATCGGAAAGAACCCGGGACCGACGACGTTCAGCCGCAAACCCTTGGGCGCCCACTCCCGGGCGACGCTCTTGGTAAACGCCTCGATACCAGCCTTGCCGGCCGATGAATGAGCAAGGCCGGGGGTTCCCAATGTCGCCATAGCGCTCGTCAGAGAAAGACCAACGCCCGGCAAACCGCTATTCAACAAGGCCGTAGCCCATCGGTGAATCGTGTTGAATGCGGTGAAAAGGGTCGACCCGACCACTTTTTGGAATGCCTCCGCAGAGAGCGCCTGGGCAGGCAGGTAGTTCACAGCAGCCGCACAGTGCGCGAGCGCCTGTACGGGGCCATCGGCCTCCATTCGGCGGAAAGCCGTATCCACTTCATCGGGAGATAGAGCATCACAACGGACAGGAACGATTACGCCTTGGGAAAGGCTCGCCGTCTCGTGAAGAGCGTCCAGACGGCGCCCGAGGACATATACCGTGGCCCCGGCTTCGGCTAGCCTGAGAGCAGTCGCGCGCCCGATACCAGAGCCGCCGCCCACGACTGCAATTCGATCATGGCAGAGACGAAGCTGTAACGAAGCCATCAGTTATGCCTAAGAAGTTCCTGCAGTGGTGAAGACTTCTATGCCTAGAGCGTCGTCAGACAAGGAGCCCTTGACTAGCGTGCCGCTCTCCATGATGTAGTGCCGATCCGCAATGCGGAGGGCGAGCGCAACATCCTGTTCGACGAGAAGAATGCCCATACCGGAAGCACGCAGGCTGGTAATCGCATCGAATATGCGTTGGGTTGTGAGCGGGGCAAGCCCGACCGACGGCTCGTCAAGCATAAGAAGGCGAGGTTGTGACATCAGCGCGCGAGCAATCGCCAGCATTTGCTGCTCACCACCCGACATACGGCTCGCTTGCTGGCTCGCCCGCTCTCTAAGGATGGGAAGCAGTCCGAAAACGCGCTCCCGCATCTCATCGTCCGAGAACGGCAGCTTGCGCTGCCCGCGGGCATAAGTACCAAGCGTCAGGTTTTGAGAGACCGATAAGGGGCCGAAAAGTTGGCGCCCCTCCGGTACGTGCGCCAATCCCGCCCAGACGATCTGCTCTGGTCTCCGCCCAACGAGGTCTTGATCATCGAACAGAATTTTCCCGGCCGTTGTTTGCACCAAGCCAGATACGGTTCGAAGCAGCGTGGATTTGCCGGCGCCATTCAAGCCGAGTAATGCGACAACCTCGCCTGCGCGGACCTCCATAGAGATGCCATGGAGAACCTGCCCTTTACCGTAGCCGGCGTGAAGGTTCTCAATCTTGAGCATCTGGCGATCCGACTCCCAGGTACGCCTCGCGAACCGCCGGATCGCGCGAAACCTCGGCGAAACTTCCCTCAGCGAGTCGTGCCCCAAGGTGTAGGACGAAGCACCGGTCTGATACAGCGGACACAAGACGCATGTTGTGTTCGATGAGAAAGATAGTGGTTCCCGAAACCTGGATCTGTCGGATAAGGCCCTGAAGTGCCAGCGCTTCTGAAGTGTTGAGACCGGCGGCGGGTTCGTCGAGCAGCAGGATGTCCGGTTCTGCCGCTAAGGCACGGGCGATTTCGACTAGCCGCTGCTGGCCATATGGCAACGTGTCACATTCCAGGCGGGAATCGATATGGCCAAGCCCGACGAAATCGAGCTTCTGGCAAGCACGGTCGGCAATCTCCGTTTCCTCGGCGGACGCAGAACGGCGGCCCACGGTGATAGCGGCGACGCTGCTCTTAGCCAGGCGGTAGCTTCCAGACATCACGTTCTCTAGGACGGACAACCCTCGTATCAGCTTGACGAGTTGAAAAGTGCGCCCTATTCCAGCTCTCGCCCTACGGTGAGCGGCCATTCTGGTTATCTCTTGATCCTTGAACCAGATTCGACCCGCGCCGCCTCGGTCAAGACCTGAAACCACATTTACAAGCGTTGACTTGCCAGCGCCGTTCGGGCCAATGAGCGCCAGGACCTCGCCACGTTTCACGCCCAATGAGACGTCATCCACGGCACGCAGGCTGCCGAACCGCCGGTCAATGGACTCAAGTCGCAGGATGTACATCGCCTGAGCCAGTGGGAGGTTTTGCCACGCGCGACTTCGAACCTGTTATCAGACCAGCAATGCCTCGGGGCATGAACCGGAGTACGAGAAGCAGCAATACTCCATAGATAATGGCGTGGTATTCCTGGAAGCCATGGAGCAACTCAGGCAGGAGAGTCAGGATTACCGCTCCAATGACGGGACCAAAGCGCGTTCCCGGTCCGCCCAACACAACCATCACCACTGCGCTGATTGACAGGCGAACGTCGAATAGCGCCGGCGTTACGTACTCGTTTTGACCGGCATACAGGCCGCCGGCGAGACCAGCAAGTGCACCGCTGACACTAAATATCACCACCTTGACGAGCACGACATTCACGCCCAGGGATCTCGCGACAGCTTCGTCCTCGTGGATGATCAACATGGCTCGACCAAAGCGCGACCTAACGAGCTGCGAGGACAGCCAGACGACGAGTGCAGCACAAGCCAGGACCATGTAGTAATAGTTGCGTCCAAGGCCCGCCCCGAAGAACGTAGGCCTTTCCACCGACACTCCCCAAGGCCCCCCAGTGACGTCTACCCACTGCAGGGCGAGAACCTGTATCGCCATTCCAAAGGCGAGCGTTCCCAATGCAAGGTAGTGTCCCCGCAACCGTAGAAGAGGAATCCCGAGGCTAGCAGCGACCATCGCTGCGCAAAGTGGCCCGAGAACAAAAGCAAGCCAAAAACCCGTAGCGGGCGCAAAAAGAGCTACGGTATAGGAGCCAACCGCGTAGAAGCCGGCGTGCCCGAACGAAATCTGCCCACAGTATCCATAGAGCAAGTTCATCGCCGTGGCGAACACAATCGCAATGCCCACCGAAACAATGATCTGGAGAGCGAAATTGGGTATGCCGAAGAGCGGCAGTACTCCGAGGGCCAAAACCACGCCCGCCGTGACGAGGCGTGGATACGTAGAAGAAACCCTGTTCTTTCGAGGATTCACGAACGCTCGCCCACGAGCCCCGTCGGTCTCACGAGTAGAACGATGAGCATGATCCCGAGCGTCATGACTTCGTTTAGCGACGACGAGACATAGCCCGATATCAGTGTTTCGCAGATCCCGACAATGAGCCCGCCGATAAGCGCCGAGACCGGATTTCCCATTCCGCCGATCACCGCTGCAATAAACCCCTTAATGGCCATGTTCAAACCCATGTAGGGCGATGCGGAAATGATCGGGGCGATCATCGCTCCAGCCAAAGCAGCGAGCCCTGCACTAAGCGCAGTAGTGGCGAGAAAGACCCGACGAACATTGATGCCGATCAGCTGCGCCGCTACGGAGTTGTAGCCAGTCGCGAGGATGCTAAGACCGAACTTCGTTCGCGACATGAAGATCCAGACCGCAATACATTCAAGCGCGGTAATCCCGATCACTGCAAGGTTCTGCGGAAGCACGGTGAGCTCGCCCACTTGAATTACGGTGCCTGTGAATTGGGGCGACATTCCAAGCTGCCGAACGCCGGCGATCTGGGCCGTGGTGCCGGCTATAACGATCGCGGCGGCGAGCGTCGCCATCACTTGGCTGATGATAGGAGCGCCTTCTCGACGCATCGGTTCGATGATGATCCGATCGAAAAGCGCACCAGACATCCCACCAAGAGCCACAACAAGGGCGAAGGCGATGACGCTCGGAACTTTGAGGTACGAAAAAAACAACACCGCGAACATCGCTCCGATCATCACGAACTCGCCTTGCGCGAAGTTCGGCAGCTTCGTTGCGTTGTAGGTGAGCGTGAACGTCAAGCCGATCTGGCCATAGATCGCGCCGGTGGTCGCGCCAGCAATCAGGAGCTGCAGAAAATCGATCACGGGCGCGCTCTACGGACCAGGAACACCACTCGCGTGGCTACTTTAGATCGGTGTAACGGCCGCCTTTTGCGACGCGCATGACCACGATCTGCTCCGGAGATCCCGTGGGACCGTCGTGCTTTTCGGGAGTGAAGCTGAACGTGAGACCAGGCCCTCCGGTCACCGACTCATAGCCAGTGAGGTTCTCGAGCGCTGCGCGCAAACTGACGCGGTCGACTTTCGGCGTACTCTTGAGTGCTGCCGCAAGCACCCCAATGCCGTCGTAGCCGAGCGCAGGGAAGGAGTTGATTGGCTTCTCCTTGTAGCGCTTTACGAAGGCATCGGAGAACGTCTTCGCGAGCGGCTTGGCATCGTTGTAGTTGTCCGTGATAATGAATCCATCCACCGCGGGCCCGCCCGCCTCAAGGAACACGGGCATAGCCAATCCGCGATTACCGATCACGGGCACGTTAAGTCCGATTTGACGCATAGTTTTGCCGAAGAGCGCCGCCTCGGCTCCATAGCCGTAGAAGATCACGTACTCCGGATTGCCTCGCCGTATGTTGAGCGTCTGCGCCGTCACGTCCGTCGCATTCACCGTGACGTTCTCGTCGGCAACGATCTGAATGCCGGCAGCATCAAGTTTCGGTTTCAATGCAGCGAGGGCTTCCTTGCCCACGGTGCCCGAGTCCTTAAGAAGCCCAAGGCGCTTGACCTTCCGTTCCTCAAGGAACGTCACCATCCGTTGGATTTCGTGATCAAAGTTTCCTGTGATCCGGAATGTCCAGGGGTTGACTGGACGGGTGACTATAGGAGCCTGGGCTACCACCACGAGGTGAGGAATCTCTAGCTGTTGAGAGATCTTCAAGGAGGCGAGCGTCGATCCCGTCGTTGAGCCGGAGACAATAGCGACGACGTTGTCGCCCTCGGCCATTCTCCGGACAGCGGCGACCGCCTTAGCCGGATTCGTTTCATCGTCATAGACGATCAACTCGAGCGGCCGACCGTTGATGCCGCCCGCCGCGTTGATCTCGGTCACCCTCAAGAGAGCCCCATCGCGACTGGGGCGACCCAAGTCCGCTGCAGGTCCGGTAATAGATCCGAAAAATCCGATCTTGATAGGATCGGCCGCACTTGCCTGTGTCACCACTCCGCCCAAGAGCGATGCTGTGGCGAGTGCCATAGTACTCAGCAGCAATTGCCTCCTATTCATATCCACTTCCTCCTTAGGTAATCCTTTACTTCAGGTTTCGATAAGTCCCTTGCGAGACTGCCAACTCCATGCACGTTGATGAGGCTCAAGTTGAATTCCACCGCGCGGGATCAAGTCACGGTCCTATTCCTCCCATTTGCCCCCAAACCCAGTTCGCGCGCGATCAGCATGTGCTGTATCTCGTTCGTTCCCTCGCCGATTTCCAGAACCTTGACAGTCCGGTAATAGCGACTGGCCGGATGGTCTTCCATGAAACCGCTCCCGCCAGCAATCTGAACCGCCTCGTCGGCCGCTTCCTTCGCCGACCGGGTCGCGTAGAGTTTGGCCATCGACGATTCCTTCAGACACGTCTGTCCGCTATCAGCGAGCTTCGCGGCTTTGTGGGTGATCAAGCGTGATAGCTCCACTTTCATGGCCATGTCTGCAATCTTGAATTGGATCGACTGAAAGCTCGCCAGGAGGGATCCGAACTGCCGCCTGGTCTGCGCGTAGTCGATGGAGAAATCGAGGCAGGCGCGGGCGATCCCGACCGCGTTAGCAGCAACGCCTATGCGCCCCCCATTTAGCATTGCCAACATTCCCTTCAGGCCCCGGCCCTGCTCTCCCATCAAGTTTCGTTTCGGTATCCGACAATCGTCGAAGGAGATCGGCTGCGTATTGGAGCACCGCCATCCCATTTTTCGGTATGGCGCGCCGATCTCGATGCCCTTCGCATCGAGCGGCACGAGAAACATTGTTGTGCCGCCGCTGTGTCCGTTCACCTCCGCGCGAGCCAGAACAACGATTACTTTGCTGAGGTCCGTCCCGACATTAGTTATGAACTGTTTCGACCCATTGATCACCCACTCATCGCCGTCGAGGCGGGCCGTTGTCCGCAGCGCACCCGAATCCGAGCCGGACTCGGGCTCAGTAAGTCCGAAGGCCCCCAGAATTTCTCCGCGAGCCATCGGCGGCAGCCATGTGCGGCGGGCTTCCTCGTCACCAAAGTTCTTGATGCAGCTCGCGGTGAGGACCTGGTCGGTAATGTTGATGGAGACGCCGCTCTCCGCTGCGGCAACCTCTTCGACAATGACCGCGTAGGCGAGAAAGCCCAGGTCCGTACCCTCATACTGCTCTGGCAGCAAGACGCCGAAAAAACCAAGTTCGCCCATGCGCCGCACTAGATCGTACGGAAAGGCCCCCGTACGATCGAGCTCGGCCGCTCTAGGCGCCACCTCTTCCTTTGCGAATCTCGCGGCAACGTTCTTGATTGCCTCGACGTCTGTCCCCAACTCCATTGAGAATTCTCCGCAAGGTTGTCCTAAGCAGGCTTGTTTTCGCACCCGTCCCTTCCTCATGTCGCCGTGAAACCTCCGTCGACGTAGAGGACTTGGCCGGTGATATAGGACGCTGCGGGCGATGCCAGGAATAAGAGCGCCCCGATTACATCGTCGAGTTCGCCCAGCCGGGCGAGGGGTGTACGCGCAAGAATGCCGGCATACAGTTCCGGCTGCCGGCGCACGAGTTCGCGATTCAAATCTGTGACAACGACATTTGGAGCAAGAGCGTTCACGCGAACCTTGTGAGGTCCGAGCTCAACCGCGAGCGCGCGCGTGAAATGTGCGACGGCCGCCTTGCTCGTACAGTACGCCGTACGTTTCGCGATGCCGGCTGCGCCGGAGATCGAACCCATGTTGATGATCGACCCGCGCTGCCGAGCGATCATCATCGGGGCCACGGCATGGCAGCAGACATAGGTGCCCGTTACGTTCGTGCCGATGACGTTGCTCCACTCGTCTTTGCCGAGATCGACGAAGGCGGCGGGCGAGTTAATGCCGGCGCTATTTACGAGGATATCGATGCGGCCAAAGCGGCGCTCCACGCCATCAATGGCAGCCGCAACCTGCTCTGGCTGTGTGACATCAGCGGAATAGGCAAGCCCTTCGCGTCCGAAGCTCTCAATCGTGGTCGCCACTTCTTGGCAGCGTTGAAGTGTCCGGCCGACAACGGCGACATGTGAGCCGGCTGCTGCGAGCGCAAGCGCGCACGCGCGGCCTAACCCGCTCCCGCCGCCGGTCACGATGGCGACTGTGTCGTCGCAACGGAAGTTCGGCAGGTTCATGATTCGCTCTCCGCTTCGACATCGAGCAGGGAGAGCAACATCTCGATCCGCGCTACCAAAGCCGCGTAGAGCCCGCTTAGCAACGGATCGCCATCCGATGCAAGTTGCCGGGCTTCGCCGAGCAGATCCCGGAGAGCCTTTCGCTGTGCTGCAATATCCATTAACGCCCTCATTTCCCGCGCTCAAGAACCCGACTGGCGCCGATAGCCTTGGGCGCGTTCGTCCGTCCAGCGCCGTGCTTTGTACTCAAACTTCGGCAACTGCTCGCGCGGAACTTCGACGACCCTCATTTGAACGTTCGTCCGCTGCTTGATCGACTGCTTTACCGCTTCGACGATAGCAACGCGCCGCTCCTCGGCAGCGGCAGCGAACTCTGGTTTTAGGGCAATTCGGACCTCGACCTCGGTTCTGCCTTGCGGATCCACGAAAACGCGGCCGGTGTATTCGTCGACCTCGGCGTGCGCGAAGACAGCTAGATTGACGGCCGACGGCCACACATTGTTACCCCGGATCTTCATCATGTCGTCGTACCGGCCGATCGTCCCGCATTCGATGCAGGTCCAAGCTCGGCCGTTATCGGCTGTGCCAAGTGGCATGAGCCGCACGCGGTCGCCGGTGCGAAAGCGCACTACCGGCGAGCCCTCAATATCGAGATTCGTTAACACCACCTCCCCGAAATCGCCGTCCTTCACGGGATCGCCGGAGTCAGGATCGATGATCTCGACCAACGCGTGCCAGTCGAAGCACTGCATCACTCCGCGGTTGCCATCCCCGGCGATGACGCCCTGCTCCGTCGTCGAGCAGATGAAACCGGCTCCTTGCGTGCTTCCGTAACCCTCATGTAGTACGAACCCCCAGAAATCCTGAACCTGGAGCGCCCATTCGACGGGATAGCTCTCGGCAGCGACGAAGGCGGACTTGAGCGTCGGGAAACGATCACGCGGGTTGACGCCGCGTCGGCGCATGGCCTCCGTCAGCGTATGCATGTAGTTCGTGGACGCATATATGAAGTCGATGCTCTGGAAGCGGCACATCAAATCGATCTTCGCATCCGTACTAAGGGCACCTCCGATAGTCAGCGGTAACGCGCCCGCGGCTCTGAAACCTTCGGTAGGCCCCCAACCGCCGGTCGTCAAGCCGCCAGCGGGCACGCAATTCAGCCCAACGTCCCCAGGTCTAAGGCCGGCGATGTACCAGGGCAAGAGATGGAAATACCCCTGCAGCACGAGGTCGGCCTGCGAGCGCCCGTAAAACTCCTGTCCCTGGCCCGATGTGCCACCCGTCGTACAGAGGAGCCCGACTGCCTCGGGGGCGATCCCTAGTCTTTGCCCAAAGGGCGGGTGGTCATTCTGATCGGCGAGGTAATCCGCCTTGGTGACCATTGGCAGTCGCCGCACGTCATCGAGCGAACGGATTTGCTCCGGACTCGCGCCCGCCGCTCGCCATCTCGTCCTATAGAAGGCATTGCCAGCGTAAAGACGCGCCACTTGGTGCCAGAGCTTCTTGAGCTGCAAGGCCTGCATCTGAGCGCGGGACATGGCGCCAAGACGGGCCAGGAGCGAAGAGGAGTTCCCTATCGCTCCGCCCCTGAACTGTTCCGTTCGCATTGTCGCCTCAGCCCCAGAATGACGACCGCTATTTCCTCTTAGCCGCCAATGGCAGAAAGCGTGGAGAACGTTTTTCCTTGAACGCCATCAGGCCCTCCGTGGCATCAGGGTGAGAAGTGGCGTAGCCATGGACATAAGCGATCTCGAGTTCGAGTCCGCTATCCAAGGGACCTTTGAGTCCTTGGTTGACTAGGTATTTCGCGCCGCGACGCCCCGCATAGCTCTTTTGCAGGAGGCTGTCGGTCAGCTCTTTGACGACTCGCGGCAGATCGCCCAGCGGCGCACATGCGGTGGCAAGCCCAATCGACACTGCCTCACGCCCGGAAAGAAACCGGCCACTGAAGATCAGTTCCTTCGCCCGTAGGGCGCCGATCGCTCGTGGAAGTCGCTGGCTGCCTCCGCCACCGGGCAATTGCCCGAAGTTGAGATGGCCATCGGCGATCCGCGCCTCCTCCGCCACCACGACCATATCGCAGGCCAGCATGAACTCCAGTCCGCCGGCGACGCAGAACCCGTTTACGGCAGCGATGACGATGCGATCCGAGCGCTCTACCGCATCGCACATCGCATAGAAGTCTCTCAGGAAGGCCTGGAAATCCGCACTCGAACGGTAGAGGCGGATGTATTTGTCGAGATCGCCGCCGGCTGAAAAAGCCTTGCCGCTACCGGTGAACACTATGATCTCGATCGAATCGTCGCGCTCGATCTCGCGGACGGTCGTAGTTATCTCCCGGACGGTGCCCCAATCGAGGGGGTTCATCTTCTCTGGTCGGTTAAAGGTCACTTTGGCAACCGCGCCGTCGCGGGTAACGAGAAGGGTCTTGTCGTTACCGGGATCGGACGGTACTCGCTCGTGATTCAAGGCTTCCCCCTTTCCACGCAGCCGGCGTCTCGACCGACCATAATTGGCTTACAGAACTAATTTAGTGAACCTCGGCTCATGTATAATGCCACATTAGATGAATCTTTGCTCAAATAATTAGCGATATGGTGCCTGCTCCCGTTCGCCGGGGTCGCAAGCCGATCAAGGGCTTAGCCGTCGTCCGCCGCCGGCACATGTGCGACGCCGCCATCCGCGTCTTTGCCGAGAAGGGTTTTCACAACACGACGCTGGAGACCATCGCCCGCGCAGCGGGGGTAAGCGTGGGGTTGATTTACCGCTATTTCAAAGACAAGGACGAATTGCTGCACCACGCCATTCTTGACATCCAATTTGCCTATGCAGCAACGGTACCGCGAGCTACCGTGTTAGCGCGCTCCCCACTCGAGCGGTTTATCGCGGCAGTGCACGCCTACGCGAAGGTAATCGACGATCACAAGAGTGTGGCTCTCCTGGGCTATCGTGCATCCGGCCTGTTGAGTCGCGGCCACTTGAAGACAATCATGCGCAAGGAACTGAAGACCAATCAGCTCTTAGCGGATGTGGTTAACGAGTGCATAGCTGCCGACGTCTTTCGCCGTATTGACGCGCAGATGTTTACCTACCAAATCACCGCCTTCACGCACTCTTGGGTGCTCGAGGCCTGGCGGCTCCCGCGGGATCTGAAGGTTTCGGAGTTCGTTGACCGAGGCTTGGCGCTAATGCTGCCGGGAGTGCTTATGCCAAGCGCATTGCGCTCACCCATCGGGCGCAAGCTGCTGAGCGGCCCGACAGGCGCTACCGGCGGGGCGAACTATGGGCACTGAGAGCATGTTCAGTCTAGAAGGCAAGACGGTGTTGGTATCCGGTGCGTCAAGTGGTATCGGTCTGCATGTTGCCCAGTGCTTCGCGGCGGCTGGAGCAGGCGTGGCGCTGGCTGCAAGGCGAACAGAGCGCATCGATGCCGCAGCGCGTCAACTGATCGACCAAGGGCGAAGAGCGGCAGCCGTGTATCTGGACGTAACGCACCCCGAGACGATCCCTTCGGCATTTGACGCCGCGCACGAGCGCCTCGGCGCCCCAGTCGACGTATTGATCAACAACGCAGCCGTACTCCATTCGGAGAAATTCGCTTCGCAAATGGAAACGGATATCGCTCGCGTTTTCGATACGAACCTAAAGGGCGCATTCCTGGTTGCACAGGAGGCGGCGCGGCGCATGGTCGCCATTAAGCGCGGCTCAATCGTGAACGTTGCGTCCACAGCTGGCCTGCGGGCCGGCGCCTTCATGGCAAGTTATGGGGCTTCGAAAGCGGGGCTTATCCACCTGACCCGGATCATGGCACTCGAACTTGCCGGGAAAAACGTCAGGGTCAACGTCCTATGCCCGGGCAACATCGACACCGACATGCAGGAGACGCTTCACGACTTTAGAGAAAGCATGCTGCGCCGCACGCCGATGCGCCGCTTCGGAAAGCCTGATGACCTCGATGGCGCGTTTCTGTTGCTCGCTTCAGACGCCGGTCGGTACATGACCGGATCGGTTCTGGTAGTCGATGGTGGACAGGCGCTGAGTTGGATGTAGCGCCACCGGGACGCGGTTGGGCGATTAACCAAGGAGCTGCCGAAATGAATTTTAACAGCACGACTTCGATCACGGGCATCGGCTGGACGGAATACAGCCGCAACTCCAAGCGTTCGGTCGAGGCACTTGCCTTGGAAGCGTGCAAGAACGCCATCGCCGATGCCGGCCTGACGAAGTCGGACGTCGACGGCATCGTGACCTTCGGGCTCGGCGACACATCCACTACTAGCGTTATAGCTACGAGTCTTGGCCTCCCTGAGGTGAATCACTACGCCGACTATGGCGCGGGCGGCAACATGGCGTGCGGAGTCGTCCTGCACGCGGCAATGGCGGTCGCCACCGGCCAGGCCGAGAACGTCCTCGTCTATCGGGCCCTAAACGGCGCTTCGGGCGTACGTTATGGCGGCGAGCGCTTTTCGCAGTTGCTGGCGGAAAGCAGCATACATTCCGATGCTGAGCCGCAATTCCTCGACACCTGCGGCATCACCATGCCAGCGCAACATTTTGCCATGCTATGCCGGCGCCACATGATCAAGTACGGCACGACGAGCGAAGATCTCGGCGCAGTGGCTACGACTGTGCGTGCTCATGCCCAGCTCAACGATCGGGCTATGGCACGCAAGCCAATGACGCTCGCCGATTATGAAGCCTCCCCATGGATCGCCGAGCCGTTTCGACTCTTCGATTGCTGCCTCCAAAGTGATGGCGCGTGCGCGCTGATTGTCACCTCCACCGAACATGCGTGTGACCTATCCCACCGGCCGGTGACGATCCGGGCTGGGATCACGGCGAGCGGGCCAGCCAACCGCGGGTTGATGTGGGGCAACTACTGGCACGACCACAGTGAGTGTTATGCGCGCTTCGTTGCGGAGCGGCTTTTCAACATGGCAAACGTCAAGCGAAGCGACCTGGATTTTGCCCAGATCTACGATTGCTTCACCTATAGCGTGATCGCGCAGTTCGAGGACTTCGGCCTATGTGAGAAGGGTGCAGCGGGCGCGTTCTTTCGCGAGGGCCGCGCGCGCTTGGGCGGCGAGTTGCCAGTGAACACGGCCGGCGGCCTGCTTTCCGAGGCGTACATCCACGGTCTCAACAACGTCGTCGAGGCGGTTAGCCAGCTCCGCGGCGAGGCGGGCATTCGTCAGGTGCAGGGGGCTGAGCTCGGCTTGGTCACCGCCGGTGGTGCTACCTCGACGGGCAGCGCACTAATCCTCGGAAACTAACCATGAATGCATCGACGAACACCGGCACCACCGATCTGCCGCTCCCGCGCCCTACGCTCCTAACCGCGCCGTTTTGGCGGGCAGCGCACGAGCACCGCCTGATCGTCCAGCGCTGCGAAGAATGCGGAAAGTTGCGTTTTTATCCAAGCGAGGGCTGCCACTACTGCTCGAGCAGCGCGTACCGTTGGGTCGAGGTTTCTGGGCAGGGACGAGTTTACAGCTGGATCGTCGTGCGCCGAACCGTGGATGCCGCCTGGCAGAAGCGCCTGCCGTTCGTCAGCGCTATCGTCAATCTCGTCGAACAGCCTGGCGTATTGGTGCCGGGATTGCTTACCGGCATTGCACCGGAGGCGGTGCGAGCGGACCTACCGGTCGAAGTTTGGTTCGAAGACCTGACGCCGGAGATTTCCGTTCCGCGCTGGAAGCCCACCGCCGACGCGATGAAAGCAACGTAGGCGTCGTTACCAGCGACGGTGGCCAACTGGCTGCTTGGATCACAGTCCGGCGGAAGAAGGATTACTCAACGTCGCAAGTGCCGCCTGTTTGTTGCCATAAGTACCACTATCGGCGGCATTGTCCGGCTTAAGCCGCCTGCATTCAAAGAACGTTCTATTCGGTGACTTTCTCGGCCGCCTCCGCCCCGCGCCGGCCTGCGCGAGCAGTCCGAGGAGATATCGGTCGTGGCGATACGTCATCGCGACCCCGGTCTTGTCCTTCGGACCGAAACGCTCGCGAGACCTCCGGGCGGTGCAACAGGGCGCGTGCCCCCGGCAACTCCAGCGCGCCCGCAGTCAGCACCGAGGGCAACATGAGCGCTAGGCCCCGGTCAACGAAGCTCGAAATCGTCAGGTTTCGCGGGAGTCGCCACGCCTCAAGCACCCAGGAATGCGTGAAGACGATGACTTGGTAGGTGAACATCTGCGCGTCAATGCGGCGAAAGACGCCGGCAGCTATGCATTCATTAACTACATCCGCCAGAAGCCTGTTGGTCTCAAGCTCTCTGCGAATGATGGTTTTCAGCCGGCGGCGACCGAGCAAACCCGATAGGCGATAGCCCATAAGCGCCACGCTCTTATGCTGGTCGATGACCTTCGCGTAAGCACGCACCGCTGCTAAGAACCGGTCGAGCGGGGAGCGTGCCGAGGCCACCTCTCGCGGTACCGCGGTCGCGTAGGCAGCTAGAATTTCGCGAATGGCGTAATAGAGCAGGTCCTCCTTGTTCTCGAAATACCGGTAGATCAGGCCTACGCTCACACCCGCGGCACGCGCGATGTTCTCAAGCGTCGTGTTGTGAAACCCCTTCTCGGCGAAGACGTGGATGGCAGCGTCGCATATGCTGTGCCGATGCGCTGCCGCAAGGCCTGGAACCGGCTTGCGACCGCGACGAGTGTTGGTAGTCATGTCTGCTCCCTGCTTCGATGAATCCATACTCAACTAATATACTACCGACGCGATTCTGCGCGGAGGATAAGCGAGTGAGCCGACTGAATGGGAGGGTGGCATTGATTAGTGGTGCCGGTGGCGCGATGGGAGCGGCCATTGCGACGCGCTTCTTAGAGGAAGGCGCCCGCCTCGTGTTGAGCGATATCTCGGAACGCAGGTTGACTGCCGAAACCGCGACGTTCGATCCCGAGTGGATAGCGTGCGTGCGGGCCGACGCTCGCGCGCGCGAGGAGGCCGCGCGGGTCATGGAGGCAGGGATCGGCAAGTTCGGCCGTATCGATGTCCTGGTCAATGTCGTGGGCGGCATCCGCGACAAAGAGCTGAATCGCCGCTTCATCTCGATGAGCGAGCAGCGATTCAACGATACGTTCGAGCTCAATCTCAAGGCCATCTTTCACTTCGTGCAGCTGGTGGCCCCTGGGATGCTCGATCGCGGCTACGGCAAGATCGTCAACCTGGCAAGCATCAACATGGCAGGGGAGCCCGGCCAGGCGAACTATGGCGCAGCCAAGGCAGCGGTCGCGTCATTGACCCGGACTTTGGCCATGGAGCTTGCCCCGAATATCAATGTCAACTGCATCTCTCCGGCAACCATTCGGACGTCCGTGCTCGACCGGATGGCGGAGGACGAACGCGAGTATTACCGAGGCAAGACGATCCTCAAGCGCTTCGGTGAACCGCGGGAAGTCGCTCATGCCGCTCTCTTCCTGGCCAGTGACGAGGCTGACTACATCACTGGCGAAAACCTTTGCGTTAGCGGCGGCGTGGCGCCCGCGCTCTAGCTTTGCGCCCGCCAGACTTCGGGAGCGAAGCCATGCCCATCGCGAATGCGGGAAACGCAAACGCCTGACTGATCGGCATGACTTCAAGCGTGTTGATGTTGACGCGCCTCGGCAGCGCCGTGCAGAAGTAGACGATCTCTGCGATGTCGTCGGCCTCAAGCAGGTTGGGTTGCCTGTAGAACTTCTCCGCAGCATTCGCGGAGCCTAGCCGGACGGCCGCAAATTCCGTCCGCGACGTTCCAGGTTCAACGCAGGTGGCTCTGACGTTGCTGCCGAGCAGGTCGGCTCTGAGATTGAGTGTGAACTGGCGAAGAAATGCTTTCGTGGCTCCGTAGACGTTTCCGGTGGGGTACGGCCAGCTGCCCGCGATGGAGCCGATATTCACGATATGGCCGTAATCGCGCTTCACCATCCCGGGAAGCACGGCGCGAGTGAAATTGATTGTTCCCCCGATATTGGTATCGATGGTGGCCTTCCAGCGTTTGGCGACGGTCAGCCGACGGACGGTGAAGCCGCCGTTGGTGCGCTTCACGCCGCAGATGTGCGTGAAGCCGAGGAAGTCGAACGTTTCAGGCCGTCGTGCCCCGCGACGAGCGCGGCGCTCGGCGGCATACCGTCCGAACTCCAGCACACGGGTCTTCTCCTCGTTCAGCCTCAGACCAAACTCCGCCAGCCGCTTGCGCAAGGCGCCAAGGAACTTCGAGGCATCCTGCGGTCGCTCAAACCCCACCACACTGTCGTCGGCGTACTGAACGACGATGACATCCGCCTTGGTCTCGCGGCGTCGCCAGCGATGCGTCCAGAGGTCGAAGACTTACTGACTATTACCTAAGTACATGACATTAAATCGGCAGTTCGGCCTGTTCCCAGCACGCCGCGATGATGCGCGGGCGGCGCTGCATGGATTTCAGGCGGTTGCGCGCATAGGCGCCGACCTGGCCGATCGTCTCGAGACACAGGTTGGCGAGTTCGCGCTGCTTCATGTACGCCCAGATGTATTCGACCGGGTTGAGTTCCGGGGCATAGGGCGGAAGGGATTCGAGGACGAACTTGTCGCCGCAAGACTCGACATAGCTGCGCACCAGGCGGCTTTTGTGTCCGGGCAGGCCATCCCAGATGATCAGAAGCCGGCCACGGATTTGCTCGCCCAGCGCCTTCAGGAATTCAACGAACTGCGGGCTGCGGATCGCGCCGGTGAACAACCGGAAGTAGAAACGCCAGAAGGTCACGCCGGCGATCAACGACAGGTTGGTCCATCGGAAGCTGTACTGCAGCACCGGGGTCTGGCCAATCGGTGCCCACGTACGAACGCGTGTCGGGCGCTCGGAGATCCCGGTCTCGTCTATGAAGACGATGGTGCGGCGCTCTCGCTGGGCTTTTTTTTGAGCCACGGCCAACGCTTGGCCTTCCAGCGCCCGATCGCCTGCTCGTCGCGCTGCGCCGCGCGCCCTGTCGGGCGTTGGCTGGAGAAACCCATCTGCCTGAGCAGGCGCCAGACATGCACCGTGCTGTATGAGAGCCCGAATTCCTTCTTGATCAGCATCGCCACCCGCGCCAGCGTCCAAAGCTCGGTCGGGAATCCATTGGCCATCGCTCCGGCAACGATCATCTTTGCCAGCGCGGTCCGTTGTACCGCCTCCAGGCGGCTCGGTCGACCCAGAACCCTGCGCCGCCAGGATTGCCGATCCTCTAAACGCTTCGCTTCCCAAGTCGACGCCGTCTGCCGACTCACACCGAGCGTGCGCGCCACTTCGGCCTGCGGCACGCCCCGCGCGAGCATCCGCATGCCCTTGCGTCGTCGTGCCTCCAGTTCCTTGAAATCCCGTTTGTACCGTTTCGTCGCCATGTGCGCCCCTCGAAGTGTACCCACCTCGAACAACGCACGACGCGCTCAGACGGTTGTCACTCATTTACGTAATTCTCAGTAACTGCTTGATTATTGGTCGGGGCGAAGTGATTCGAACACTCGATCCCCTGCACCCCATGCAGTCCGAATTATCGTTGGTGCTCAAGCCCTTACTTCCGGTTTGTCTAACCGAACTGCGCGATTCGCGTGCCTTTTCGTCAATGAGTTGCGAGTTCCGCTTAGACAATCCGGCGCCGGAATTTGACAGGCTCACTTGGTGAGCCACTGCCTCTGCTAGAAACGTCGACACCTGGTTCACGGGGCCGACGACATGTCCTACTTCGCAGTCTGTAGCTTTGACCTCACACACGGCGCGACGCGCGATGACTACACCAACGCCTACGCCGACTTGGCCACGCTCGGGCTCTATCACAGCCTGACGGACAGTGACGGCAAGAAACGCACGCTGCCGTCGACAACCTGTGCGGGGTCGTTCAACGGGCAGAGCGCAACCGGTGTCCGCGACTATCTAGCTGGCGCAGTACAACGCGCTTTCGATGCTCGGCGCTTTAAGTACGAGCTGTTCATCGGCGTCGGCGGCGAGGATTGGACCTGGTGGCACCGGGTGACCTAGCTACACCGGCCACGTCGACACAGAGGCCGACACCACCAGCGCCGTCGGCGATCGACGCGGCCCGCAAAGTCGCACTGTACCCAGAGAAGGAAGCCCAATGACCGACACACCGAGCTCCCCCAATACGCCTCCGACAAAAGAGCCGACCAGGAGGCAACGCCTAGAAGAACTGGAGTCCTTTGCAGAGGGATTCTCGGCATTTGACGAAAGAATGAAAAAAGTCCTCAACCCGCTCGCCGAGCAGTTTGCAAAGTTGAAACTCGATTTCCCGTCACGCGCGGCGCTCGGAACCGATCGAATCAGCCCTCCGATCTACTTTCCGCCGACTCCGGAGGAATCGAACGCGTTTCAGGGCGCCGCCGTGCTCCTGAAGCGTCTCGCGGCGGCGATTACCCATTGGCGGGGTCAGCTCAGCGGCGGCGTGGAGCCTGCGATTGTCGCAGTCCTTCAAGGTGGGACACAGGTTCGGGTGACGCGGCTTGCCACGGAGAGCTTCCACGGCATCCGGATCGACGGAGAGATCGACGGCACGCCTTGCATGATCCTCGCGCACCAATCGACAGTTCAGCTGCTCTGCTTTCCGCTAAAGATCGAGCCCGAGCGAGGGTCGCGTCGAATCGGTTTCATCATTGATGGCGAGCAGAGCGAGGCCTAGCGAGTCCCAATCCGTCGGCGACCCACGCACGCCGCACTTACGACGTGATAGGTAGGCGATCGCTGAAGGTGGGTGCGAGAGCCAACCGGCACTGCCAGAACGGGGACCCGGGGGATCTCCGTCCTGGCAGGCACGCAGTTTCACAACTTAGCAAGGGCTTGCCAGTCACCGGTGGGCAGCTCAATCAGCCTGCCTCCGAGCACCTCGAGCTCTGTCGCCCGATCATAGTCCGCAACTTGCTGCGAGTAGTGCGTCACCGCGTTGATCAGGCCGTACCCGGATAACTCGCCACCCTCGACCAAGCTGCGCAACACGCCCGAGCGCTCACCTTCGGCAAGTGCAAAGCGCTGCGCCAGCACCTCGACGGTCTTCACCGGGTCGCCAGCGAGCTGGATACCCTTCGTCTTGCGTAGCTTCTCGCCCGCGGCCCTCAACGTCGCTTCGGAGACCGCCGCCTCCACGACGTCCCGAACCCTCAGGAAGAAAGCCCGGTCGTCGGCCTGCAGCGTATCGCCCTTGAAGACGACGCCAGAAGTCTCCTCCGAATCGAGCGCACGCCCGACGTGCGTCTTGCGCAGCATCCGATCCGAGGCGATGAGCCCGTTCCGGCACACCAGCCGGTAGACGAGCGGCTGGACCGACAGCATCCCGCACCCGACCTCCGAGTTGCTCACCACAACACCGGCCTGCACGACATCGCCCGGCGCCACTTCAAACGCGATCCGAGGCGTGACCACCTTCAGGTACAGCCGCGTCTCCGTCAGCTCGACCGACTCGAACCGAGCGTCAGGCAGTCGCCGCAATGCCGGCAGCACGTGCTCGACGAGGTCGCAGTTGTCGAGGCGCCGAAAGCGCTCCGACAGGACGGCTCGGACCTGCCCGTCAAGCGTGCGGAGCAGCTGACGCTCGTCCGCCTCCTTCGAGAGCCACGCGTTCACGTTGCGGTCGAGGAGTTCGGGTTGCTCGGTCCGCATGCGCTCGAAGTACGCGTGCGGGATCTTCAGCTTCTCCGCGAGCTGACGCCGCGCGAGCGCCGTGATGCCGTAGCGCTGCACGCCGGTCGGCTCGTCAACCGCCAGCGCGCATTCACCGTCCTCCGCCGTGCGGTAATGCGTGCGCGGCAGCGGCACCAGGAGATCTTTCTTCGTGCCGACCTGGCGCTCGAGCTCTCTTGCAAGTTCAATCAACGAACGTCCGCTTTTCATGGAATCTCTCCTTCAGAAAAGCGGGGACGCACCGCCCCGCCCGGGGACGTGCCGTCCCCGCGGGGTGGAAAACGCGGCCCCGAGCACTAGGCTCGATGCCGCACACACGACGCGCAAGCGAGCTCGCGCGCTTCACTCCAACGCTGCCTTCGCGCCGGAGACCCGGCGCCTGGTGTGGCAGCGACCAGCGAGTAAAACGTCCCGCCCGGCCGGGTAGCCGGCGCAGAAATCAGATCAAGTGCCCGCGGTCCCCTGGGCATACGCCGTCTTGCCATCGTCGGCAGCGGCGACCATGACCTCTGGCGCGTCGCGCGCATTCGACGCAGGCGCGCTCGCCGATTTCGCAGTGGTACCCGCCGCCGCAGCATCGTGAGGAAGCGGGATGCACTTGCGCAGGCGCACCGCGACTTGCAACGCCGACCGCGGTACCGCAACGAGCCGGCGCACGGCGATCGCGACCTGGCGGTCGTAGGCATGGGTACCGAGCACTCCGGCGAGGCGCAGGGCCTCGAGCAGCGTCATCTGCCGATCGGCCTTCACGATCAGCTCGAGGTAGCGCGTGAGCTTGGGCGAGGTGCACTTCGCCTCGAGCTCCAGCGGGGCCTGCACATACTCGGGCAACGCCGTCACCCCCTCAGCCTGCAGGACCGCCTGCGCACGGGCAGTGTCGCGATCGATCTCGCGCATCGACGCATCGAGGCGAGCGGCGAGCTCCGCTTCCGCGGCCTCCACGATCGCCTCGTCCAGCAGCGCTCGCGCGGACTGTTCGATGAAGTGCACGTTGCGTGAAGCCACACCGAAGTACCGCACGAAGTGCGACTTCGTGCGGGCATGCAGCAACGCGACGCGGTGCTTGAAGTACGCGGTCTGCAAGTTCTTCAGCCAGTCCTTGCGGGCGAGTTTCGCGACGTAGCGTAGGTTGACGGGATCGGGTGGGGGCCTCGGCTCGCCCATGGATGCCTCCAGAGGATCGTGACCAAGGGTCGCACGCGCGCGGGGTGCGCTTCTTCGGGAAGGCCCCTCCGCGGGGCGGGCTTTCCGGGAGAAGGATCGGCGGGACGCGCGTAGGCTCGGAGTCGGGCGGCGCGGGCACCGTCTGCGCCGCCCGCAGCAGCTGGCCCTGCGCAATGCGGCGAGCATTCCGGACTCGGGCGCCTCAAGCGTCCGCCCACATTTGCGAGAGCGTTGCTCCGCGCGTCCGAGGGATGCGCCCGGAAACGCTCTTGCCGACGGGTCGCCGACCCCCGTCCCCTCGGGATTCATCCCGAGGCTCACGCTGCACGGCCGGCATCCAGAGCGCCAGCGCTTCGCTGGCATCCACCCACCCCGCGGGGCGATGTTCCCTCGCGGTGCCGAGGGCCATCGCCTCCCGCATTCCCACGGAGGCACTGATGGACGAACGACACGAGGCGAGCCCGCAGCGCGGTTGGGGCGTGCAGCTCGCGATGGATCTTGCCGAGGGCGGCGAGCACGCAACACCGCTCGCGGCACACGAGGCGGCCGGCGGCCAATACGCCTGCTGGACGACCGAGGAGATCGTGAGGCTGCACGGCGTGCTCCTCGACGATCTGCGCCGGCTCGCCGACGCGGACACGCCGCTCGAGGAGCGCTTCGAGCTCCTCGAATGGGTGTTCACCGAGCGAGCGCTCGAGGCGGAACCCTTCTCGTTCCGGGCGTGTGTGCGGCTCCTCTGGCGCACCTGCGATCCGGATCTCGCGCGCGACGCGATTCGTGCGCTCGCGCGCACGGGACTCGAAGCGGCGCTGGCGAAGTACCCGGCGTGGCTTGCCGAGCAGGTGCTGCGCGAGCCGCAGTGGGCGGCCGAAGGCCTCCACCGCGATCCGCAGTGGATCAACGAGGCGCTCGTGCGCGCACGGGTCGAGCCGGATCTCTTCGGCGCGGCGACGGCGCACTGAGCGCCACGCGCAATCGGCCCGGTCTCGCGCCGCACCGAACGCGCAGCAAAACGCGGCGCAGTCCGGCCGCGATCCAGACGAGTCGCATCAGGCATCGGCCGGTCCGCGTGAAGGTCCGCGAGGACCGCGCTCACCGGTCGGTGCCCGGTGCGGCTTCAACCCCCTGCGGGGCGCATTGCCCCGCTCGGGGCACAGGCGTTCCCGCGACAACCTGATGGAGATTCGTATGAACGATACGGTAATGGTTCGTCTCAACAAGCGGCGCCTGATCGAGACCTTCCGGTTCGCATATCCGAACCGGTACACGGTGCTCGCGGAGCTGCTGCAGAACGCCCGGCGCGCCGGCGCCTCGGCCGTGCACGTGCGCTACGACGCGGACGCGAAACGGCTGACGGTGGCCGACGACGGGTGTGGCATCAGCGACTTCCAGACGCTGCTCACGCTCGGCGAGTCGGGCTGGAGCGACGCGGTGCGACGGACCGAGCAGCCGTTCGGGCTCGGTTTCCTGCAGAGCCTCTACGTGGCGGAGCACTGCTGCGTGGAGAGCGCCGGACGGCGGCTGCAGTTTGACACGCGCGCGGCGCTCAACGGCGCGATGCTCGGGGTCGAGCGCGGTCGCGATGGTCCCGGTACGACAGTCACGTTGGAGAACGTCGCGCTGCCGCAACTTGATCGGGTGATCGCGCGGCTCGCGCGCGGCTTCCCGTTGCGCGTGAGCTTCAACAAGGTGGCGCTCCGCCGTCCGCACGCGCCGGAGGTGCTGCCTCTGGTGGCGACGGGAATTGGCGGGGTGTATCTCGCCGGGGCAGAGGACGGTGCGGCCACACGCGAGACGGCGGTGTATTTGCAGGGGCTGCCGATCGAAGGGTCGGAGGGCCTGGGTCGCACGTGCAACGTCGTGCATCTCGACCCCGAGCGTTTCCAGGGGCGACTGCCGGACCGCGACCGGCTGATCGAGCACGAAGTCCGGCTCGAGGAAGTCGAGCGCGCGCTGGCAACGCTCTGGCGGGACCGTCTCGTCGCGGCAAGGCGGGTGGCAACGCCCGAAGTGTTCGCCGCACGCTGCTTCCGGACCGCCTGTTTGTGGGGTCACGTCGATCTCTTCGACGACGTCCCGGTGCTGCCCGAGGGCCTGCTTCAGCGGATCGCCGGTTATCCGCGGCGGGGCGTCGAGGGCGGGGATTTCCTCGTGCCGTTCCGGCGGCCGCTGGTGCGGAGCGAAGTGGAGAGCGGGCGCTTTCGGTTGGCGTGCCTTTCCGCGTTCGACGAGGCGTCGGCCGCACGCTGGATGTACGCGCGCGAGCGGGCGCATCTCGTGCTGCAAGGCGTGGTGTTGGGGGCGTCCCACTGGGCGCAGCCCTTCGTCCGGATGCTCGAGGACGAGGCGGTGTCGGTGGAAGCCGTCGCGCCGGGGCCACGGGCCGCGTTGGAGGGCCGTCGCATCGAAGTGACGGTGCTCGCGTGCGAGGCGGTGGAGATCCGCGTAGGCGAGGACCGGGTGGTGATCCGTGACGATGCGGTTTATCGCGCCGAGGACAACACCCTTCTCGTTCCCGAGGGGGAGTGTTCGGGTCAGGGGGTGCGGCAGGTCTCGAGCTATGTCGACCGCAATGGCGACTGGAGCGAGGCGGACGAGCGCTCGGATGCGGACGCGCTTGCGGCACTGATCGCACGGCTGCGAAGCACGAACCCCGCAGGCGCACTGCTCAGCCTCATCGCGGAAGCACGGCCGGAGCGGTATCCGAGTCTGCGCGGCAAGCGCTTCACGGTGGAGGTCGGCGAGACCGCGCGCGAGCATCGCGTGGCGGCGGAGGCCTGACAGTCTTGTATGGAGTGGCGGACGGATTTCGGAGCGCCGCTGCGGGCGGGGGTGGGTGTGGCGCAGCAGTCGGGGTACCGCCCTCCCCGCCGCCTTTTTCTGGAGGAAATCGAAGATGGAAGGAAGTTTCAGGGCGTATGTCGAGGAGGTGAAGCACCGTGCGCACGGGCGCTGGCCGGCGGTCCTGGCCGCACTGGGGATTCCGGCCGAGGCGCTCGTGAACCGGCACCGGCCCTGCCCGATGTGCGGCGGGACCGACCGGTTCCGGTTCGACGACAAGCACGGCAACGGCGAGTACTACTGCAACGGCTGCGGGGCCGGCGACGGCTTCACGCTGCTGGAGAAGTGCCTCGGCTGGGATTTTGCGGAGGCCGCGCGCCGGGTCGGTGAGGCGGTGGGATTGCCTGGGCCGCCCGTCGGGCGCCGCCGGGAGCTCGCCCCGAGGAGTCGGCTGCGGGCGTTGCTGCAGCGAATCTGGGACGAGGCGAGGCCGGTCGAAGCGGGCGACGAGGTGGCTCAGTATCTCTTCAATCGCGGGCTCGACCTCGCGGCGTTTCCGCGGGTGCTGCGCACGCATCGGGCGCTCGGCTACTTCGAGCGTTCGGGCACCCGGTCGAAGCGAGTGGGCGCGTATCCCGCCATGCTCGCCAAAGTCCAGGCGGTCGACCGGCACCCGGTCACGCTGCATCGGACTTATCTCGCGAGTGGCGCGAAAGCGCCGGTGGAGGGGGTGAAGAAGCTCTTCTCGGCCGGCGTGCGCGGGGCGGCGATTCGGCTCTTCGAGCCCGAAGGGGAGCTCGCGCTCGCCGAAGGGATCGAGACCGCGCTCGCGGTGCACCGGCGGGTCGGACTGCCGGTGTGGGCGGCGGGCAATGCGGGCGCGCTCGAGGCGGTCGAGATCCCCTCGACCGTGAAGGCGGTGCGCATCTTCGCCGACTGCGACGCGAACTTCTGCGGGCAGGCGGCCGCGTACCGGCTCGCGCATCGACTGGCGAGCACCCGGCGCGGGATCGACGTCTCGGTCTATGTGCCGCGAGAACCGGGGAAGGACTTTCTGGACGTGTACTACGCGCGCCGGCGGCTCGCGGCGTGATTCGGCGGGTGGGGGGCACCTCCTTCGGGAGGCCTCCCGCCCGGCCTTTTCGGGGCGGAAGCTTCACCCCTGTCTTCCTGAATCCCTGTTTCGCGCGGCCGTGTTTCCGGTGGGAGGCCCCGCGTAGGGCGCGCGAGACTTGCCGGTGGCACGTTTCGCGGGCGCGACGCCCGTTCATGCACGCCGAATCGAACTACGTCATCGACGGCCGTCGGTATCGGGGCGACAGCCCCGCGCTGCAGGCCGCGCTCGCGAATGTCTATGGCTCCGACGAGCGACCGAAGTGTCTGTGCGTCGCGCCGGGCGTCGAGATGTACGTCGCGCAGCACGCGCAGCTCGTGATCAAGCGGATGCCCGGCACGGGACCCGCGCATCACCCCTCGTGTCCCACCTACGAGCCGCCGGCGAGCGAGAGCGGTCTCGGGGATCTGCTCGGGGAGGCCGTGATCGAGCGCGGACCGGAGCGCGTGGAGGTGCGGCTCGACTTCCCGCTCGCCCACGTCACGGTGGCGAGGCCTGCGCAGGCGGCCCCGGCCCCGTCCCAGAGCGTCTCAGCGGCCCACCGTCGGCTCTCGATGCGCGGACTGCTGCATCTCCTCTGGGATCGTGCGGGGTTCAGTCGCTGGTCGCCAAGGATGGAGGGCAAGCGCAACTGGTTCGTGGTGCGCAAGTACCTCCTCGAGGCGGCGGGCGAGATCGATGCGAAGGGTGCGCCGCTCGCGAGCCGGCTCTTTATCCCGGAGCCGTTCCGGCCCGACGCGGCGGAGGACGTGCGGGCGCGGCGAACCGCGTTCTTCCGGGCGCTGAGGCAGGACGGCAGCACCGAGCACGTGCCGCTCGCGCTGATCGTCGCGGAAGTGAAGGACCTCATCGAGCGCGGGGATCAGTACTCGATGATCCTCAAGCATCTGCCGGACACTGCGCTCGTGCTGGACAGCGCAACGGGACGGAGCCTCGCGCGGCGCTTCGAGCGGGAGCTGCTCGCGAAGGCACAGCAGGCGGACACGCGACTGCTCGTGGGATGCACGATCCGGCCCGTGGCAGAAGGTCTGGGGCACGCCGACACGCTTGCGCTGATGACCGTCACGCCGGAGTGGCTCCCGTTCGAGCACTTGCTGGAGCGCACGCTCCTCGGCGAGCTCGTGCGGCAGCGGCGGCGTTTCCTCAAACCCCTGCCGTATGAAGCGGGGCCGTCGGCCGCGCTCGCGAGTGCGCTGCTCCTTGATGTCGGGGATGCTTCCGTTCCTCTTTATGTGGAGGCCGCCAGCGCCGCGGGACACCGCGTGCCGCAGACAGGGGATCGGCGGACGGCGCTCAGCGCAAAGCCGTGGATCTGGCGGCCGGCCGAAGCGCTTGCGATGCCTGCGCTCCCGAAGCCCGGCGAGCATGCGACAACCACGTAGCTCGGGCGAGCATGGCGCGCGCATCGATGCGCGGATGGACGGGCGTCATACGGCCAGCGCCGCGTTAACGGCGAGCACGAAACGCTCGTCCTTGGTCCCCTCCCCCGTCACAGCCCCCGAGGGTGAGGTCGCAAAGCACCGGGCTCGGTCCAGCGATGCTGGGCGACACGTCCTCCGCCGAAGCATTGCGCGCACGACGGCCATGGCGTAGATTGAGCATTGGAGATATGCATGTCGAAGCCCGAGTTCGACGCCCAGGACAACGAACCCTGGGCGGACATCAAGAAGCGGCTGGACGACATCGGCCGGCGTCCACAGAGCGGGCGCTGGGCGGTCCTCAAGGACCGGCTTGCGATCGTCGCAGTGATCCTCGTGCTCGCGTTCCTCGTCTTCTTGATGATCGACGGCTCGATCGAGAACTTCCGGTGCAGCTTCGTTCAGTTCATTACTTTCGAGTGCAACCGCTGGGACGCGGCGCCCAAGCCGTGGAAGTGAACCGCGATCCGTGCCGCCTCGTCAGCCAGCATCCTTTGGCTAAGGCCGCTACGAGAGCAAACCACCGTATCGCGAGCGATTCCCCCGCCGCCCGACTTCGTAAGCATCGGCGAGCGAGAGCAGGAAGGTTCCAGGGTGCTCTTCCAGCCACGAGCGCGCCGCATCCGGCGAGCGGAAGAAGTGCACGTAGTGGCAGAAGCTCGCGACCAAGTTCGCGCGCATCGCATCGGTGTCGGGCAGGAGGAATGACACCCACAGCGTCGCAGGGTCCTTCGATTCGATTGCGCTCGCGCCTACGGTAAGCTCCACGAGCTGGCTACTGCCGCGGCACACCGACCGCACCTCCGCATTCGCACCGAGCAGTTCGGGCAGGAACAGCGTGTCCCAGGCGCACCACGTGTAGAGGTCGCGCCCGCCGATACGCAGCCGATGCGCCGTGTGCGATATCGTCAATCCCCAATAACCGACCACCCGGTGTGCGTCGTCGTAAACGACGCCCGGCCAGGCTCGTAGCCTCCGGTCCACTTCCTCCACCGCCAGCCCCGTCAGCGAGGCGAGCACGGGCACTGCAACCGGCGCGCCGCGCGCGAGCTCGCGATAGAGCGCGAGCGACAGTCGTTGATCGGCCGGGTCGAGCGCCGGGAAGACCTGCTCGAGGTGCGCGACCACCGCGCCGATCTCGGGCGTCCCGGACATCGTTCGTCCTCTTCCTCGGTTCAGCCCGCGCAGCAAGACAGCCGCTTCACGTCTCTCGTGAACGTCTGCGCGCACAGCTTCAGCCCCTCCACCATCGTGAGGTAAGGGAAAAGCTGCTCGCCCAGCTCCTGGACCGTCATCCGCGCGCGGATCGCGAGCGCTGCCGTCTGGATCAGCTCGCCGCCCTCTGCCGCTACGACCTGTGCTCCGAGGAGCCTGCCTGTTTCGGCTTCAGCTACGAGCTTGACGAAACCTCGGGTGTCGAAGCTCGCGAGCGCCCGCGGGACATTCTCGAGCCCGAGCGTGCGCGACTGCACAGCGTGGCCCGCCTGCACGGCCTGCGCTTCGGACAGCCCGACGGTGGCGACCTGGGGGTCGGTGAAGACCACCGCGGGCATGGTCGTGAGATCGAGGATCGCCTCGCCGCCGGTCATGTTGACGGCAGCGCGGGTGCCGGCCGCCGCGGCGACATAGACGAACTGCGGCTGCGTGGTGCAGTCGCCGGCGGCGTGGATTCCTTCGACGCTCGTACGCATGTGCCTATCCACGACGATGGCGCCACGTGCGTCGAGCTGTACGCCAATGCCTTCCAGGTTCATTCCCGCGGTGTTCGGCCGCCGACCGGTGGCGATGAGCAGCCGGTCGGCGGTGACGGTGTCGCCTGCCATGTGCACGGTGAAGCGCCCCTTCTCGAACGCCACGCGGTCGAGGGTGCGGCCGAGCATGATGCGCATGCCCTCGCCCTGCAGGGCGGACTTCAGGGTCTCGCCGACGAGCGGATCGTCCCGCGAAAGCAGTCGCGACCGTGCAACCAGCGTGACCCGGCTGCCGAGCCGCAGGAACGCCTGTCCCAACTCGAGCGCCACGGCGGAGCCGCCGTAGACGACCAGGTGCTCCGGGATGTGCTCGGCGACGAGCGCTTCGGTTGACGTCCAGTACGGCGTTCCGGCCAGGCCTGGCACCGGCGGGATGTCCGGGGAGGCGCCGGTCGCGAGCAGCGCGCGGTCGAACGCCACGTCGCGGGAAGTCCCGTCGGCGAGCGTCACCGCGAGCGTCCGCGCGTCCTTGAAGCGCGCCTCGCCGCGCACCAGATTGATTGCCGGGTTCTGTTCGAGGATCCCCTCGTACTTCGCATGCCGCAACTCCTCGACTCGCGCCTGCTGCTGGCGCACGAGGGCGGCGCGATCGACCGTCGCCGCGCTTCGTCCGACTCCGGAGTCAAACGGGCTCGACTCGCGGAGGTGCCGGATGTGCGCCGCCCGCAGCATGATCTTCGAGGGCACGCAGCCGACGTTGACGCAGGTTCCCCCGAGCGTGCCGCGCTCGATCATCGTCACCGTCGCGCCTTCTTCGGCCGCGCGAATCGCGGCTGCGAACGCGGCGCCGCCGCTGCCGACGATGGCGATCTTCAGCGGCGCGGCTCGAGCTGCCTTGTCCGCGCCACGGCCGGAGAGCGCCCGCGCGCCGATCCCTTGCGCCGTGGGGGTTTCGCTCCGCCCGGCTTCGCCCCGAAGCAGCGTAGTGCCGTAGCCCAGCTCGCGGATCGCCGCGACGACCCGCTCAGGCACCGGGGTGGTTGCGCCTCCGATGCGGGCAATGCCCTCGGGATACGACAGGCGGACGTCGATCCGCGGATCGAGCCTCTTGACCGCTCCCACCACGTGCTCGGCACAGGACGAGCACGTCATGCCGTGGACCTGGACTCTCACGCGGTCACCTTGCTGCCTTCATCGTCGCGGGATAGCCGGCATTCTTGGTCGCGTTCATCAGCGCCTCGACGCTGGTCTTCGCGTCGTCGAAGGTGATCACCGCCTCCCTCTTCTCGTAGCTCACCGCGACCTTCTCTACCCCTTGGACTTTCTGCAGCGCCTTGCGCACCGTGAGCGGGCACAACTCGCAGGTCATGCCCGGAACGTCGAGGGCAACCGTCTTGGGGGCGGCAAGCGAGATCCCGGTGCCGATGAGCCCCACCACCAACGCAAGCAGAACCGTGAACGTGCGCATCCGCGACCTCCTTAGATGAACAGCGGCAGGTAATACGGCGCCGCGAGCAGCGCCAGCACCGCGATCGTGACGATCCAGAACACCGCCTTGTAGATCCGATTGACCCCTGGCACCGCACAGATCTCGCCAGGCGCGCAGGCGACAGCGGGCTTGCGGTAGATCTTCCACCCGGCGTAGCCGAGCGCACCGAGCGCGATCGCGATGAACAGGGGCCGGTACGGCTCGAACGCCACGAGGGCTCCCGCGACGCCGCTGCCCAACCCGAGCGACACCGCCACCAGGGGCCCGACGCAGCACAGCGACCCCAGGATGCCGGCGGCGCCGGCGAGCGCGAGCGGTCCGGCCTTCTTGGCGCCCTCGGTGTCCGTCGGGGCAACCGTGGAAAGAGGGATTGAACTCGACTTGGTCTGGGACATATGCTTCCCTTCGAGATCGACCGGCGGAGCTTAGACCCGTACTTGACTACGGGAGCAAGAACGGGTCGCCGAGGGATACCGGCTCGCTCCGCACCCGAGAACCCATTGAAAGGCAAGCAGATGGAAGCCAACGCCATGACCATCGGCGACCTCGCTAGCGCGGCGGGGGTGAACGTCGAAACCGTGCGCTACTACCAGCGCCTGGGAATCCTCCCGGAGCCGCCTCGACCTCGCGGCACGATCCGGCGCTATCCGGACGACGCGCTGCGGCGGTTGCACTTCATCAAGCGGGCGCAGCGGCTCGGCTTCTCGCTCGACGAGGTAAAGATCCTGCTGGGCTTAAGCGACGGCCGGCACTGTGCCGAGACGCGCGAGCTCGCCGAGCGAAAGCTCGCGATCGTCGAGGAGAAGCTCGCCGATCTGAACGCCATGCACGACGCGCTGACGGACCTGATCTCTGCGTGCCGGCGTGGGGGTCGCGGGTGCGGGTGTCCGCTGATCGACGCGCTTGCTTCCGACGAAAGCTGAAGCGCGGCGGTGCCACATCCGGCGGTGCCTGCGCCCTTTGGCGAGCGAGGCCATCGCGCCGCGAACTAGGACTGCCAGCCGCCCCAGACGATGACCCCCATGCCGGCGAGGGTGATGCCGACCCCCGCCAGGTCCCAGGCGGTCAGCGGTACGCCGTCCACGAGCCACAGCCACACCAGCGCGACGGCGACGTAGACGCCGCCGTAAGCCGCATAGATTCGCCCGGAGGCTGCCGGGTGAAGCGCCAGCAACCAGGCAAACAGCGCGAGGCTCAACGCCGCGGGAATCAAGAGCCAGGCGGAGCCGTCTTTCCGCAGCCAGAGGTACGGCAGATAGCAGCCGACGATCTCGGCGACCGAGGTGACAACGAACAACCCGAGCGTCTTGAGCAAGATCATTTGGATGGCCTCCGGAGCGACGGTCTGCGGGACGCCGCGCGACGGCGCCGGTTCAGCCTCGGACTAGCGCCGTCCTCGAACCCGCTCCTCAGACTATTTGCTGAGCGGTCGACGCGATTATCGGGGAAGTCATCGCTCGAGGCACCCGGGTAGGCCGCCAAAAGGTCCGTGTATCAGCACTTGCCGATCGGCGTCCAGGTCGACCGCCCAGATCCAGCCGGCGCTTTCCTGGCCGGTGCGAGCCGTCGTACGTCTCCACCACCTGATCGCCTCGCGCGCCCTCGCAGATCAGCTCCGTCCAGCGCCCTCGCCAGGCGCTGCCCGCCCCCCGCCTTGCCTCGAGCTCAGACCCGTGCCCAGGCAGTCGCGCGTTGCGCTCCGTTCCTCGAAGGCGAGCAGCCGCAGCGCATTGAGCACCACGACCACGGTCGAGCCTTCGTGCACCAGCACCGCCGGGCCAATGCCGGCGATGCCCAGGGCGGTGAGCGGCACCAGCGCCGCGACCACGCCGAGGGACACCCAGACGTTCTGCCGGATCACGCTGCGCGCGGCGCGGCTGAGCGCAATCGCGAAGGGAAGCTTGGCCAGATCATCGCCCATCAGGGCGGCATCTGCCGTCTCGAGCGCCACATCGGTGCCCGCCCCGCCCATGGCGATTCCGACGGTGGCCTTGGCGAGCGCGGGCGCGTCGTTGACGCCGTCGCCGATCATGGCGACTCGTCCGTATTGGCGCACCAGTGCGTCCACCGCCTCGACCTTCTGCTCGGGCAGAAGGCCCGCACGAACCTCGTCGAGGCCGACCGAACGGCCGACGGCGCGCGCCGTGCGCTCGTTGTCGCCGGTAAGCATGACGATCTTCCCGACGCCAAGCGCCCGCAGGCGGTCGAGCACTTCCCGCGCGCCCGCGCGGGGCGTGTCGGCCACGGCAATCACGCCGAGGAACACGCTGTCGGATTGCACCACCATGGTGGTGTTGCCGTCGGACTCGAGCCGCGCGACTTCCTGAGCGAGGAGTTCAGGTACGGCCTGAGACCCGAACAGGGCGAGGTTGCCGATGAGCACGGCGCGGCCATCGATCTTGGCGCGCAGCCCCTTGCCGGTCACCGCCTCGACCGCCGAGGGCTCGCTCCAGGAGACGGCGCGTTGCCGCGCGGCCTGGGTCACGGCGCGCGCCAGAGGGTGGGCGCTGCGACTTTCCGCGGCGGCCGCGACCCGGAGCAGGTCCTCTTCGTTGCCCTCGAGTGCGACGATGCGGGTCACCTGCGGCCGCCCCCGCGTGATCGTCCCGGTCTTGTCCAGCGCGATGGCACCGAGCGCGCCGAGGCTTTCCAGGTGGGCGCCGCCCTTGATCAGCACGCCGCCGCGCGCGGCCCGGGCGACCCCCGAGAGGACCGCCGCCGGCGTGGCGATGGCGAGCGCGCACGGCGACGCGGCGACGAGGACGGCCATGGCGCGATAGAACGCGTCCGCCCAGGGCATCCCGACGAGTGGCGGCACGACGGCGAGCAGGACCGCGCCCACGAGCACGAGCGGCACGAAGATCCGCTCGAAGCGCTCGGTGAAGCGCTGCGTCGGCGATTTCTGCGCCTGCGCCTCGGCGACGAGCTCGGCCATGCGCGCGAGCGTGCTCTCGCGGGCGAGCTTGGTCACCTCGATGACGAGCGTGCCCTCGCCGTTGACCGTCCCGGCGAAGACCTTATCGCCGGTCGCCTTCTCCACCGGAATCGACTCGCCGGTCACCGGGGACTGGTCGATCGCCGAGCTGCCCGAGGCGATCGTGCCATCGGCCGGGAGGCGCTGACCGGGCTTGACGATCACGCGGTCCTCCCGCAGCAGGTCCTCCACGCGCACTTCCTGCTCGGTTCCGTCGCGCTGCACGAGCGCCGTCTTGGGGGCGAGTTCGGCGAGCGCCGAGATCGCGTTGCGGGCGCGATCCATGGCGAGATGCTCCAGTGCGTGCCCGAGGCTGAACAGGAACAGCAGCAGGGCGCCCTCTTCCCACGCGCCGAGCACGGCGGCACCGGCGGCCGCGACGAGCATCAGCGTGTCGATCTCGAACCGACCCGCGCGGAGACTCTGGATGGCATCGCGCAGCGTGAAGAGCCCGCCGGCGGCATAGGCCCCGAGGAGAAGCGGCAGCGACAGGGTCGGCGGCGCGCCGAGCGCACCGGCGAGCCAGCCCGCAAGAAGGAGCAGCCCGGCGGCGGCGCTGACGAGCAGCTCGCGATGCTCCTGCAGCCAGCCTTCGTGACGGCCGCTTTCCAGCACGACATAGCCCAACGCTTCGACGCGGCGGAGCACCGCCTTCCGTGACACCTTCTCGCCGTCGTATTCGAGGCGCAGGCGCTCGGCGGCGTAGCTGACGGAGGCCTCCGTCACCCCGTCGAGCCGCTGCAGGGCGTGCTCGATCACCGTCGCGCAGGTGGCGCAGTCCATGCCGTCGATCCGCAAGCTTTCGTGCCGGTAGCGTGCGCTGACGCGCGCGCCGGCTGACAGCGCGAGCTGACGGACCTCGGTCGCGCCGAAGCGCTGCCGGTCGTAGTGCAGGCACAGCCGCGCGCTGCCGTCCTCTCGCACGATGTGCGCCTGCTCCAGACCGTCGTCGCGGAGCAGCGCCGTCAACCGGCCGATGCACGCGTCGCGCTCGTCCGGAATCTCGGGGAGCACGAGCCCGAGCTCCAGGGTCAGCTTCTCGCTCATCGGGCAGCCGGGCCTCGGAGCGCGCTCATCGTGGCACCTGGCCTACGCTTCATCTTCGCGTAGCTGTCTTCTGCGACGCGCAGCGCTGATCACGTTCGGGTTGCTCGGGCACTGGAAAGCGCGCAACGACGAGATAATTGAAGAACTGAGGCTTTTCCGACAGAGCGGCACGAACTCGCCCGGGGGCCGCGTACCCCGGGCGAGAGCGATTCGCGGTCGACAGGCGTGCCATTCGCTACTTCCCCGACGGCCCGCGGACGTCGAACTCCACGGTGAGCGTGGTCCCGTCCGAAAGCTGCAGCGTGATCGGGATCCTGTCGCCCGCCGAGAGGGGCCGCTTGGGGGCCATGAGCATGAGGTGGTAGCCCCCGGGTGCGAAGGCCACCCGCGCGCCCGGCGGCAACTCGAGCTTTTCAGTGTGGAGCATCTGCGACACGCCGCCTTTCTCCACCGTTCGGTGCATCATGACCGTGTCGAAGGCCGGCGAGCTCGCACCGAGCAGCACCGCGGGCTTCTGCCCCGTGTTCTGAACGACGAAGTAGCCGGCAGCCGGCGCCCCGCCGGGTGGTGACCGGATCCAGGCGCCCGAGACGAGCAGATCGCCGGCCCATGCATTCATCGCGAGCAACGCCGAAGAGACGAGGAGTGTGATCCGTGTCATGTCGATGGTCGTCCTGTCGAGGTCTGAGCAGGGCCCGTCGCTGGAGCGCCCGCGGATAATCGATGTCACGCGGCCGCTTGACGGGTCAGTGAGCCGCGAACCTCGGGAGACGCTCGCGACACCGAGAGCAGCCGTGCAGGAGTTCTCCGATGTTCGAGCTGCTCCGCGAGGACCGTGACGACGCTCGTCCCGAAGCCGGCGGTCACCTGATCCGCGAGTGCCCTTCTCATGAGGCGTGCAATTTCTTGAGCAGCGGAAGAATCTCGCCCTCGAGCCGCTCCCGCGTGATGGCCCCGATGCGCTTGTAGCGAATTACGCCCGTTCGGTCGATCAGGAATGTCTCGGGCATGCCGTACACGCCGAAGTCGATGCCGATCCGGCCGTCGGGATCGGCGACCGTTGCGACGTAAGGGTCGCCGAGCTGCTTGAGCCACGCCGTGGCGCGCGCGGGATCGTCCTTGTAGTTGATGCCGACGATCGCGACGCCCTGCGAGCGCGCCAGCTCGACGAGCAGCGGATGCTCCTCGCGGCACGGCGGACACCAGCTCGCCCAGAAGTTCAGCAGCCAGACCCGGCCGAGCATGTCCTTCGGCGAGAACGTCAGCTCCGGCCGGAGCATCTGCGGCGCCAGGAACGCCGGCGCCGGCTTGCCGATGAACGGCGAAGGCACTTCGCGCGGATTGAGTCCGAGCCCGACCGCAAGGAATGCCGCCACCACGACAAAGACCGCGAGCGGGATCAGGGGCCATCGGATCGGTTGCGGGCGATCGGTCATCGGCTGACCTGCAGTCGGTCGCCTCGGGAAGACGGCCCCGCCAGACCGCTCGCGGTAACACCGGCCCGCCGTACCGCACCGCGCTCGCGCCGTCTCCCGAGCCTACCCCGAGCGATCATGGATCGAGCCATCTGGGCAGATCGTCCGGAACCGGCATCGGCCTGAAGGCGCTCACGTTCGCGCCGCCGGTGTTGCCGACCGGCACCCAGATGCGCGAGAAGATCAGGGCGGCGGCGATCCGCACGAGCTGTCCGAATACCTCGCGTGGGTCACGGTGCAGCCATCCGACGCGAAGCATCTGCCAATGCACGAGCACATGGGACCCGGTATGGCGCTGCCCGAGCACGTGGGCGCGCTCCAGATGGCGGAACGCAGCGTCGAGCTCGCCGCGCGCAAGTGCGCCGCGCGCGGCGGCCAGCTCGATCGTGAATGCTTCCTTCAGAGGCGCTTTCATCTGACGTGCACGCGGGTGCCGTCGCACGCGGCTCTCATGGTCTGACTGCCTTGGGGACTCGCTTCGCCGACGAGGATCCTCTTCTCATCTCCGCCAAGATGAGCGTTGCCGCTCCGAAGGTGAGCGCGGCATCGGCAAGATTGAAGGCCGGCCAATGCCACCCCGACACGTGAAAATCGAGCCAGTCGACGACGGCCCCGTGCCGGAGCCGATCGATGACGTTGCCCGCTGCTCCCCCCAGGATTGCCGACAAGCCCGCGGCCATCGAGCGATCGGACCGAGTCCGGAACAGCATGGCGCTCAGCACGATGATCGCCAGGACGCCGATGGCGAGGAGCGCCTGCGCCTGCCAGCCGCTCGACGCCAGCATCCCGAATGCTGCGCCGGGATTCAGATAGAAGACGACGTTGAAGAAGCCCGTGACGGGAATGCGCTCGCCATGAGCGAGCGAGCTGCGGATGATTTCCTTGGTCCCTTGATCCGCCAGCGCCACGAGTGCCGCGCCGCCGAACGCCTGCACGGGAAGCGGAATGGGGGCGCGGAGGCGAGCGTAGCTCCTCAAGCGGGAGCGCTCCGTGTCGGCCATTGCAATGCCTTCATCCTGCCCGCTCGCGCAGCAGCGTCCGCAGGTCGTCCGCCAGATCGGCGCCAATGCTCTCGTGCTTCACGAACAAGCGCAGCCGGCCTTTCGCGTCGAGCACGTAGAGCTGGGCGCTGTGGTCCACGGAGTAACTGTCCGGCGACGAACCCTCGCGCTTGTCATAGAAGATCCTGAATTCCTTTGCCACGCGCTGCGTCGCCGCGGCGTCGCCGTACAGCCCGAGAAAGCTCGGGTCGAACGCCGGCACGTACTTGGCGAGCCGCGCGGGGGTGTCGCGTTCCGGGTCGACCGTCATAAAGAGCACCTGCACGCGCTCGGCGTCGCGGCCGAGGCTTTTCAGCGCCTGCGCCACGTCGGCGAGCGTGGTAGGGCAGATATCGGGGCAGTGCGTGAATCCGAAGGTCAGCACCACGAGCTTGCCCTGGAAATCGGCCAGCGTGCGGGCCCGGCCATCGTGCCCGGTCAGCGCGAGGGACTTGCCGTACTCCGCGCCGGTCACGTCGATGCTCTTGAAGCGCGGCTGCCCGCCGTCGCAGCCGGCGAGGAGCGCCGCGGCCGCCATCGCCGCGATGCCGGCCCGGAGGCCGGCGCTACGATGACCCGCAAACATGCTCATCGACATCACCCCGTCCCCCGCGCAAACGCTACTTCTTCGGCCCCGTAGAGGCGGCCTGCTTGCGCCACTGCTCGATCAGCGAGTCGACGACGGCGAACATCCGCTGCTCGCCGTTGGCGGTGCTCTCGGTCACGAGGTAGCGGCCATTCACCATCAGCGCCGGCACGCCGTCGATCTTGGACGCCGCCGTGAGCTCGAGCGCGCGCTTGAGGCGACTCTCGACTGCGAAGGACTTGAAGGTCGCGTTGAACTTCCCGACGTCCACCTTCTGTCGTTCGAGCCAGTCCTGGAGCTGCTTCGCGTTCGTGACCTTCAGCCCGCTCTTGTGAATGGCGTCGAACAAAGGCTTGTGCAGCCGGTCAAGTTCGCCGATCGCCTCCAGCGTGTAGTAGACGCGACCGGAGAGCGCCCACTGCTGGTTGAACATTGCGGGCACGCGCCTGAATTCGACGTCCTTCGGCAACTTCCTGAGCCACCCCTCGACGAGGGGCTCGAGCGAGTAGCAGTGCGGGCATTCGTACCAGAAGAACTCGACGACTTCGACCTTGCCCGAGCGCTCGGTAGGGATGGGCGGATCGAGCTCCAGGAATGGCTTCGCCTGTTGGGCGTCGGCGAGGATCGGTGCAAGCGCCGCCCCGGCGAATGCGAGCGTGGCAAGAAGCTGACGGATCATGAGCGTATCTCCGGATTCAGTGCTTGATTCGGACCAGCGAGGCGTTCATGCCGACGCGCGCGAGCGTTCCCCGGTCGGCAGCAATTACCCCCGGGGGCTCGTACCGGCCGAGCTACACTCGATACGACGCGCCGCGGCCGAGGAGAAGCGCCGGCTCGACGCTCCCGCTCGGTGACCGGCTCTTCCGGCCCGGGGAGGATCCTGTAAAAGTCGAACTGCGGCCGCTCAGCCGGCGACGCGGAGGGCTTGGCGCCGTCGGCGCCGGAATTGGACTCCGTCGACGCGCTCGCGAGGTAGATCTGGACGCAGGAGGCGACGGCGAGCCCGAGGACGAGCCCAATCACGACACCGAGCAGCGGTCGGCCAGCGAGGTTGCGCCCGACGCCGCGCGGGCGAGGCTTATAGTCCCTCACGTTCGCTCCGGCCGGCTCACCCCGAACAGCCGCAGGCCACCGACAGTGACGTGGCCAGTGAACCGCCGAGCGAGCCGCCTCCGCGGGCGGGGGCGCGCCCGGCACCCGAACCTCCACGCGACGCCCGTTGAAGTCATCGTGCGATCCTCCAGCGATTCGTGCAGACTCTGAACCTTCTAGGGACTATAGAGTCAACCCGCGACCAGGAGACGCCATGGCACCAGGATTCAGGATTGGCGAGCTCGCCAGGCAGACCCACTGCCAGGTCGAAACCATCCGCTACTACGAGAGCGAGGGCCTGCTCTCCGCAGGGCGGCGCTCCGCCAGCAACTACCGGCTGTACGGGAAGGAGCACGTCGAACGGCTGGCCTTCATCAGGCGCTGCCGCTCGCTCGACATGGCGCTCGACGAAATCCGCGCACTGCTGGACTTCCGTGAGGCGCCCGGCGCGGATTGCGAAGGGGTCAACAGGCTGCTCGACGAGCACATCGGCCACGTCGCCGCGCGCATCGCGGAGCTCGCAGCGCTCGCAAAGCAGCTCAAGAAGCTGCGCCGACTGTGTCGAGCCACGCAGGCTACAAAGGACTGCGGAATCATGCAGTCTCTCGCGACGGGCGACGCCCGTGACGGCCATGCCCCAATGGCGCGGGTGCACACGGCCGCAGGCCGTGATCGCGTGCATGAGCGCGGTGCGCCGCGCAGCAGGAGAAACGCGCCTCGCGCATGAAAACCGCCCTCTCGCGAAGCACGGGTCTCGCATGACGCGGACGGCTCTCATCCTGAGCTAGGAGCTGCCGATCGGCACCACGCGGTCCAGGTCGACGACGCAGATCCAGCCGGCGTTCTCCTGGCCGGTGCGCGCAGCCGTGCGGATCAGCTCGACGAGCGGGTCGGCCTGGTCGTCCTCGCAGATGAGCTCCAGCTTGTACTCGTGGACCACGGCCTCCGCGAGGTCCATCGAGTAGTGCTGCTCGTCCGGCTCGAGCGGATCCAGAGAGCCCTTGACCTCGTACACGGTGACGTTGCGTCCGCCGGTGCGGCCGCCGAAGTCGCACAAGCCGGATTCCCGCAGCGCCTGAATCACGCCGGCGATCCGGCCGCGGTGCACGTAAGCTTTGATCTCTTTCATGGTCCTTCCTCCTCCCGGGAGATCCGCTACTTCAGGGTAAAGCGCACCTGCTCCGCCTTATGGCCGGGCAGCGTGACCGTCGCCACCACGCGGGCGCCCGGCGCGGGCTTGAACGCGCCCTTCGCTTCGAGGCGGTTGTCTCCGGCGGGCACGAGCGTTCCGTTGATCTTCTCCTTCCCGACGAGCAGCGTGAAGGTTCCGCTCGCGCCTTTGGTGGACACCGGCTTCTCCTCTTCCGACACGTAGATCGTCAGCACGTCGGGCTTGGCGACCAGCTCGTATTCGGTGTGGCCGGCCATGGCGACGACACCGCCGTGATGGCCCGTGTGCGCCTTCTCGTCGTGCTTGTGCGCGCCTTTCGTGTCGTGCTTGTGGTCGTCGGCGGCCGACGCCACGGGCGCCAGCGCGGCCATCGCGAGCGCGAGGACAGGGACGGCGAGCGACTTCAATTCGAGCATGCGTGGTCCTTTCCTTTGAGAGATGATGAGAATGGGCCTGGTTCCCAGATGGGTCATTTGGCGCGACGCCGCTGCCGCCACGTCTCGACCCACTCGTAGAAGAGGGGCAGAAGCAGGAGCGTCAGCACGGTGGAGGTGAACAGCCCGCCGACCACGACGGTCGCGAGCGGACGCTGGGTCTCGGCCCCAACGCCTTGCGAGAGGAGCATCGGGATCAGCCCGAGGATCGCGACCGAGGCGGTCATCAGCACCGGCCGCAATCGGAGGGCCGCGCCCTGGGTCACCGCGTCGCGGATGGAGCGGCCTTCGCGCCGCAGCTGGTTGATGAACGACACGAGAACGATGCCGTTCAGCATCGCGACGCCGAACACCGCGATGAAGCCGATCGCGGAGGGCACCGAGAGGTACTGGCCCGTGACGAACAGGCCAACCAGCCCGCCGATAATGGCGAATGGAACGTTGGCGATGATCAGCGTGGCGTAGGTGAGCGAGTTGAAGGCGGTATAGAGCAGGATGAAAATCAACCCGATCGTCAGCGGCACGATGACCGCGAGCCGCGTCATCGCGCGCTGCTGGTTCTCGAAGGCGCCGCCCCATTCGATCCAGTACCCCTCGGGCAGCTTCACCTGCTCGGCGATCCGCTGGTTCGCCTCGCGCACGAAGCCGTCGACGTCGCGTCCACGGACGTCCATCTGGAGGACCGCGTAGCGCTGGAGCTGCTCGCGCCGGACGAAGCTGTAGCCTTCGTCAGTCTCGATCGTCGCGACGCGCGAGAACGGGACGAGCGCGCCGCTCGCGGTGCGGACCGGGATGCGGCCGATCGCGTCGAGGTTCGCCCGATAGCGCTCGTCCAGCCGCACCGCGATGTCGAAGCGGCGCACCCCGTCGATCAGGGTGCTGACGGCCGAACCGCCGATCCCGGCGCGAACGACCTCGAGGATCTCGTCGGCGTTGACGCCGTAGCGCGCGGCTTCGGCCCGGTTCACCTTGATGACGACCTGAGGCTTGCCCTTGTTCGCTTCCGCGGACAGGTCCGCCACGCCGGGCACCTTCTCCAGGATCGCCTTGATCTGCGCACCGAGCGTGTCGAGGGTCTCCAGGTTCTGGCCGTAGACCTTGAGGGCGAGCGTCGCCCGAACGCCCGAGATCAGCTCCTCGACGCGCATCTGAATGGGCTGCGTCGCGCCGACCACCACCGTAGGGACGTCCTCGGAGATCTTGTCCTGCATCGACTCGGAGAGCGCCGCCATCGTCATCTTCTGCGGCCAGGTCGCAGGATCATTGACGTCGACCAGGATCTCCATGTAGTTCACGTCGACCGTCTCGCCCTTCTCGGCGCGCCCAATCGTGGCGAGCACGGACTTGGTCTGCGGGAAGTGCTTGCGGAGCGAGGCGTCGATCCGCTCGGAGACGCGAATCGACTCTTCGAGCGAGGTCGACGGGATGCTCGTGACCCGGAACATGATTGCCCCCTCCTGCAGGTTGGGCATGAATTCCTTGCCGAGGAGGGGAAACAGGGCGAGCGACGCCACGAGCAGTGCCAGCGCGCCGCCGACCACGATCCGTTTGCGTTCGAGGCTCCAGGCGAGCGCCGGCAGGTACAGGCGCTTCGCGGACCGGACGAGCCAGGTGTCGTGCTCGGTCTTGGCGCGCAGGATGAGCGAGGCCAGCACCGGCACCAGGGTCATCGTCAGAAGGAGCGATCCCGCCATTGCGAAGGTGATGGCGTAGGCCATCGGCTTGAAGAGCTTCGCCTCCAGGCCGGTGAGCGAGAAGAGCGGCAGGAACACCACGATGATGATCAGGATCGCGAAGGCGATCGGGTTCACCACCTCGCGCGCGGCCTGGAGGATCACGTTTGTCCGGTCGACCACCTTTCCGGCGTAGTGCGACAGGAGCCGGAAGCTGTTCTCCACCATCACCACCGCGCCGTCGACCATCATGCCGATCCCGATCGCGAGGCCGGCGAGCGACATCAGGTTCGCCGAGAGTCCTGCCTGGCCCATCAAAATGAAGGCGATCAGCATGGCGAGCGGCAACGTGACGATCACGACGATCGCTGAGCGCAGCTCGCCCAGGAAGAGGAACAGGACGATCGCCACCAGTACCGCCCCTTCAATGAGCGCGCGCTCGGCGGTGCCGAGGGCTTTGTCCACGATGTCCGTCCGGTCGTAGACCGGGGAGAGGGTGACCCCCTTGGGCAGCGCCGCCTCGGCGATCTTGAGTTTCGCCTTGGAGGCGTCGACGACGCTTTTGGCGTTTTCGTGGATCCGCCCGAGCGAGATCCCAAGCGTGACTTCCTTCCCGTTCTCCGTAACCGCGCCGAATCGGGGGGCCGGGCCTTCCTTGACGTCGGCCACATCGCGCACGTAGATCGGGGTGCCCTGGCGCTCGGCGACCACGATGTTGCCGATATCGGTGGTGCTGGCGACCAGCCCGAGGCCCCGCACCAGGTACTGCTCCGGCCCGATATTGACGGACTGGCCACCGACCTGGCGGTTGTTCGCGCCGAGTGCGTCGACGACGGCCTTGAACCCCAGGTTGTACTTGACGAGCTTGTCGGGGTCGATGACGACCTGGAACTGCTTCTCGAACCCGCCCCACGACGTGACGTCGTCCACCCCCGAGGCGGTGCGCAGGATCGGCCGCACCGACCAGTCCTGCAGGGTGCGCAGGTCCATCGGCGATACCTTCGGGTCGGCCGCCTTGATCGTGTACCAGTAGACCTGCCCGAGTCCCGAGCTGTTGGGGCCGAGCGTGGGCTCGCCGTAGCCCGCAGGCAGCCGCTCCTTGGCTTCCTGCAGCTTCTCGCCGACGAGCCGTCGCGCGAAGTAGATGTCCACGTCGTCCTTGAAGTAGATGCCGACGTAGGACAACCCGAAGAGCGACACCGACCGGATCGTCTCCACGCCGGGCAGGCCCGCCATCGCGGTTTCGATCGGGAAGGTCAGGAGCCGCTCGACGTCCTCCGCGGCGAGCCCCGGCGACTCGGTATAGATGTTGACCTGGTTGGGCGTCACGTCGGGGAACGCGTCGACCGGAAGGTCGCGCCAGGCCTTGACGCCCAGGAACACGATGAGCCCGAACGCCACCAGGACCAGCACGCGGTAGCGGAGCGAAAGGTCGACCACTCGTTCCAGCATTGCTCCGCTCCCTCAGTGCGCGTGGCCGGAGCCGAGCTGCGACTTGAGCGCGCGCGCCTTGAGCGCGTAGGTCCCGCTCGTGACCACCAGGTCCCCCGCGGCGACGCCCGACTTGATCGCGACCCGGCCGCCGTACCGGGCACCGAGCTCCACCGTCCGGGGCTCGAAGCCGTGGCCTTCCTCGACGTAGACCGTGGGCTGTCCCTGGAGGAGCACCACGGCCTCTTCCGGCACGAGCAGCGCCTCCCCGGGCGTGCCCGAGTCGATCGAGGCGTGCGCGAACATGTCGGGCTTGAGCCGTCCGTCCGCGTTTTTCACCTCGATGCGGGCGCGCACCGTCCGCGTTTCCTTGTCGAAAACGTCGCCGATGTAGGTGACGCGGCCGCGGAAGGTCTCCTTGGGGTAGGCGGTGACGGTGATCTCGGCCTCGGCGCCGGGCTTCACCATCGCGAGGTCCTTCTCGAACAGCGACGCCTGCACCCACAGCACCGAGAGGTCGGCGACGGTGAAGAGGGTCTTGTCGGGCGTCGCGAGCTCGCCCAGCACCGCGTCCTTCTGGATCACGGTCCCGGCAAACGGCGCGACGAGCGGGAAGACCGATGCGGCACGCTCGGCGCCCGTCGGCGGTGCCACGCCGAGGAGGCGCAGTCGGTCCTCCGCGGCACGCCGGCCCGCGCGTGCCTGCTCGAATTCCGAGCGGATCCGCAGAAACTCCTTCTGCGACATGATTTGCTCGCGGTTCAGGCCTTCGGCGCGCTCGAAGTCGGCGCTGGCGGTCGCGAAACGGCTGGCGGCCTGGAGGTAGGCCGACTGCGCCTCGCCGAGCTCGATGCTGTCAAGGAGCGCGAGCGTCTGGCCGGCGCGCACGCGCTCGCCGAGCTTCGCGGGCGCCTGGACGACCCGACCCGGGACTCGCGGCGAAACATGCACCATGCGCTCCTGATTGGCGAAGATCTCGGCCGGCACAACGATGCGTTCGCGCACCGGTGCCGCGGCGAGCGCCTCCACCTTGATCCCTGCGCCCGTGATCTCGGCGTCGGAGAGCTTCAACACGCCGCCCGAGCCGGGCGCGTCCTTGGAGTGGTCGTCGTGATCGGCTTCCTTCCCGGCCGCCTGCTTGGCGCTCGCCTGCGCACCCTCGTCCTTGGCGCCGCAGCCGGCCAACGCGGCCATCGTGATCAAGAGAGCGACGGTCGCGTGGTGGATCCCGAACGTCATGCGGGTTGCTCCTTCCTGGGTCATTGCTTCACCTCGGGCGTCCATCCGGCGGCCTCCTCGAGCGTGACGCGGGTCGATTCGTATTCGGTCAGCGCGGCATAGAAATCACGCTGCGCGTCGAGCAGCTGCCGATTGACCAGCAGCAGCTCGGCGATCCCGATCTCGCCCGCGCGCAAGGCGCGCTGCGAGAGCTTCTGGTTCTCGTCGAGCCGCGGCAGTACGGATCCGCGCAACCGCGCGACCCGGGTGCGGAGACTCTCGAAGGTGCGCCAAAGGGCGGTGACCTGGGCGCGTGCATCCCGAAGCGCGACCTCACGCTCGATCTGCGTGCGGGTGAGATCGCTCGAGGCGCGGCCGATGCCCGTCGCATTGCGACGAAAGAGCGGCAACGGCACCGACACGGTGAAGAGCGTGAGGTTCTCGCGTGCTTCGCTTGGCCCTTCCCGCCCCGTCCCCACGCCGAGCGTCACGTCCGGATAGACCGAGGCGCGCTCCAGCGCGAGGCGCTTGCGCGCGGCTTCTTCACGGTGGCCGAACGCACGGAACTGCGGGCGCGTGTCCACCATGCCGAGCAGCTGGTCGAGCGTATAGGGTGGCGCCGTCGCGACGAGCTCGCCGCGCACGGCCGGCAGCTCGGCGGGCGGGAGCTGCAGCAGCGTCGCGAGCTCGGCCCGCGCCTGGACGAGCTGCTCCTCGAGGGAGCGGACCTCGTTGCGGGCGCGATCCGCCTCGACCTCGGCGAGGTTCGCCTGGAGCCGCGTGTCCTCACCTGCACGAAACCGTTTGTCGACGATTGAGGCTGAGTCTTCTGTAAGCTTCAGGACCGCGCTCTCCGTGTCAATGCGCGTCTGCAGTGCAAGCACAGCAAGAAAGCGCCGCGACACTTCGGCGCGCACCTGGCGGCGCAGCTCGCCGATCTCTTCGCGGTAGGCGGCGAGCGACTGCTCGGCCTCCTCGCGCCGGTACCCTTGCTGACCGGCGATCTCGAAGGCCTGGGAGATGCCGACCAGGTACTCGCGCTGCCGGGCCTCGTTCGGGACGCTGCGGCGGCCGATCTCCCCGGCGAGTGTGGGGTTGTTCCAGAGCAGCGCGCGCGCATCGTCGCGCTGGCCTTCGAGCGCGGCGGCCTCCGCCTGCGCGGCGCGGAGGCGCGGATTGGCTTCCTCGGCGCGGCGCAGCGCCTCGTCAAGCGAGAGCGACTGCGCGGCGGTGTTTGCCGCGAGCAGTGCTCCGAGTATCAGTAAGGTGCCTCGCCACACGGCGCGCAAGGGGCGCGACGCGGGCGGGCCGTGCAAATGCCCGAATGCCATGGTGTTCCCTGCCGGTGGCGGGGCGCGGCCGTGCGGGCCACGCCCCGAGTGCGTCAGACGTCGTCAGACGGTCCGGAAGGGAGCGCGGGGCGGGCGAAGATGGGTGTCGAAGAAGAGTTGCGGCGGAGCGTCGGGCACGGCCGAGACATAGGCGCCCGACCAGGGCTCGAAGGCAAGCGTCGCGAGTCGAGTGACGCTGCCCTGGAAGTGCTGGAGCAAATGGCAATTGTGATTGCACTTCGCATCATCGCCCCCGGATCCGTCGGCGGCGCCGGCGCCCGCTGGATTCGCCAGCGAGAGTGTGCCGAAATCGTGGCCCGGGGCGTGATCCCGATCGAGAATGGGGGCAAGCGAACTCAGCACGATGCTGGCAAAGAAGATCGCCAGAACGAGCACGGCCGTCGGGGAGGGAAAGCGAACCACGGGCGCGAGTCTAACGGAAGCGTATGACAGGGCGCAAGGGTGCGGGCCGATCCATTGAAGGCGCCCGGTCATCGCAGCGATCAACGTGCGGTGGCGCCTTAATAGCCGCGGCACGGGAATGCCGCCCCGACCACTTGCCCGTCACAGCGGGCCGCTCGGCAAGCGCATTTCGGGTGCCAATGTCGCGCTTGTTCTGCTCGAACTCCACTTTTCCGATCTCGCCACGCACCTCACGCTTTCTCAGCGTGTCGAGTGCAGTGTCGGACGGCGCCTGCTGCGAGCCCGCCGTGGGCCGCGCGAGCCAGCGCGTGTCTCCGACTGCGACAAGGCTCCTACCGTTCCCTCACCGGCCTGGGCTTGGCTCTGGGAGCACCGGAAACGGAAACGAGAAACGAGGCGGCATGAGCTCGGCCCGCAGCAGTTGTCGCACGAACTTTTCTGCGCCCTGTTCCCGATAGGTCCGATAGGCGGCCACGGCAAAGACATCGGGATTCATGGCGTAGGTGAATTCGTTGACCTGCGATAGGGACGCGAACGGGCCCACGGTGGCAGCCTTGGTGAGCAGTTCGTCCCGAAGCTCCCGATCCATGAGCTCGAGCTGGACAGCGTAGGCGATGAACTCGTGCCATTCGCGCGGCAGACGGTCGGGGTCTGGGCCAATGATCTGCCAGACCGCCATGTGGACCAGCTCGTGACGCAGAAACGACGCCGCCAGCTTCTCGTTCCAGTGCAGGCCCCATGGCTCGATGCTCGACGAGCGATAGACCACTACCCGCGATGTTCGTGCGTCAAAGTGGCCGTACGTGTTCCGGCGGTCAGGCGATTGGGCGTTGTCGGGGTCTCCGAACGTCAAGGAAAACCGCGGCTCTACGCGGAAGCCGATTCTTCGGAAGTACACGGCGATGTCGGTTAGCGCGTCGCAGGCGGCGCGCAGATCCGCTTGCTCCTTGTACGCGACCTCGACCCCTGCATGGCCGCAGTCCGCGTGCGCCGCTGCGCTTACGCTTGCTATGGCCAAGCCGCCGGCAACCACGCCATAGAGCCCGAACCGTCTGATGACCCGCGGCGAGCGACTCTTAGGAAGGCGCACGAGCCCGCTAGTCACTCGCATTGTCCGGCCTCTCGTGCCTTGAGCATCCGCAGTCCGCTGCCGACGACGACGAACTCGCTGACCTCGTGGGCGATCGCCGCAACCGGCAACGAAAGCGCACCCCGCGACCGCGCCGACGACCAGCACAGCGATAACGAGCATGGAGAGCACGAGGTTCCGGGTCACCACCGACCGGGTGCGCTGTGCAAGCCGAAGCGCGTAGGCGAGCTTCTCCAGATCGTCGGCCAACAGCGCGACATCGGCCGCTTCCAGCGCCACATCCGTGCCCGCCGCGCCCATCGCCACGCCCACCGTGGCCTCGGCAGGCGCTGGCGCAGCGTTCACGCCCGTCGCCCACCATTGCAACATGGCCATAGCGTGGCGAGAGCTCGCGCACTTTGGCGACCTTGTCCTCGGGCTTCAGATCGCCGTAGAGCTCGTCGACACCCAGTTGCCGCGCGATGGCCGACTCGTGGCCGTAGCCACCGACGAGCCGGGCGCCCAGACTCCGTAAGACCAAGTGGGCGGTCCGTGCGCTGCTGAAGCCGACCACATAACCGCCGATGACGTCGGCCGGAAAATGTGCGCCGAGCAGCACCCGCGACAATCCGACGCACACGAGAAAGAAAAGCAGCGCCGCCCGCATCCCTGGCGAAGCGAGCGTCGACCACAGACTGCCCACAAGGACGGCCACAAAGGCGGCGTGGCCACTCGGGAAGCTCGCGTCGCTGTCCACGGGCAGCGCGGCCAGGCCGAACTGGGGTCCATAGAGTTCCCACGGGCGCGGGAATTGAAGCCAGATCTTCAGCGTCCACACGGTCGCCGCAGCTATTGCTGTGGCGAGCAAGAAGCGGAGGAGCGTTTGTGCCCATGCATCGCTCAGTCGACAGCGCACGATTCTCCGTTCGGGGTCGCGTGCGACGTGGGCGGCGGCTGCACCGATGATGAGCGCGTAGTACGCCGCCGCCGGGAAGGACCCGATCGCCGAGACAAGACTGACGGCAGGTTCGAGCGCCTCCGACCGGACGTCCTGCCCGAGCATGAAGAGCCACGCGTTCAGCCCGCCCCAGTGGTACCAGGAACTCCAGAGCGCCATCGTCGGGTGGATCGTGCCGCTGTCGCTAGCGGTCGGCCACGAGCGCTGAGGTAGCCAGGTCGTGACGCCGATCGTCGACGAAGGCGATCTGATCGCGCACGAAGTTGCGGACCGCGCGGATGGGTTCGTGCGCGGTCAGGCTCGTCGAGCCGCGTCCGGCGAAGAGCGCGCGCAGAGTCGCCGCCTTGAAGTCGAGCGCGACGGTGGCGCGCGGGTACGGATCGAGCGTTCCCATGTCAGGTCGCTGGCGCTCGAGGCGCCCCCACCGCCACCGTGGCGAGCTCTGCCTGCGCCTGCCGCACCACGCTTGCCGACGCAGAAAGCGCGAGTGCCGCCATTGCGCCCGCAACCAGCAGATCAGGCCAGGCCGTGCCGGTGCCGAGGACGCCCACCGCGGCGAGCGCCACGGCAATATTGCCGATCGCGTCGTTGCGGCTGCACAGCCACACCGAGCGCATGTTGGCATCGCCTTCGCGCCAGGCGTAGAGCATCGCCGCCACGCCCACGTTGGCCGCCAGCGCAACGAGCGCAACCCCGCCCATCGTCATGGGCTCCGGCGGGACGCCTGAGGCGGCTGCCCACGCCGTTCTTGCAAGGACAAGGAGGCCGTAGGCACCCATCGTCAGCCCCTTGATCAGCGCGGCACGCGCGCGCCACGCGAGGCCCATCGACAGCACCGCGAGCGACAGCCCGTAGTTCGCCGCGTCCCCCGCAAAGTCCACGGCGTCGGCCAGCAGCGAGACCGATCCCGACTTCACTCCCCCGGCGATTTCCACCAGGAACATCGCAGCGTTTATGACCAGCGCAATCCAAAGGGCCTTGCGAAAACGCGGGCTGATCGGCGCGCTTTGCGGGGCGCAGGCGTCCGAGCAGCAATCCGACACGATGGTCTCCTCGACTGGGAACGCTGCATTTGAGACCCTATAGCCGCTATAGAGTCAAGCGGTTACGATTGGGGTGCGCAGCGAGAGGATTGGCCATGCGTATCGGCGAGCTATCGAAGGCCACCGGGGTCGATATCCAAACCGTCCGTTACTACGAAAAGGCAGGTCTGTTGCCCGCGCCTTCGCGCGAGGCCAACGGCTACCGGGCGTACGGGCCCGCGCATCTGGAGCGGCTTGCCTTCATTCGTCATTGCCGCGCGCTGGACATGTCACTTGCGGGGGTGAAGCGCCTGCTCGAGTTCGTGGCCCGGCCCGACGCCGATTGTGGCGACGTCAACCACCTCATCGACGATCAGCTGGCACGCGTGCGGGCGCGGCTCGCGAGCATGCGGGCGCTCGAGAAACAGCTCACCGCCTTGCGAGCGCAATGCGCAGAGCCCCACGCCGCACGCGAATGCGGCATCCTCTCCGAGCTGGTGTCGGCAGCCCATGGGGAGGCCTGCGCTTGCCACGGCGTGCACGCTGCGGCCGCACTTCCGGACCCGACGAAATCTTGCCGCCGGCAGGCGGGCACAAGCAAGACTCGACTGCCTCGGGCAGCCGCACGGCGTCGACGACGGTAGCCTCGGCCGCTTGCGGGGAAAATCGAGCGTCGGCCCTGCGTTCGCATCAGACCGAGACTTCCGCGAGGCGGGGCTTGTGGCGCGAGCCCGGCGCGATCCCGCCGTGGGCGTGGCGAAAAGAAAGGGGAACGCCATGATGACCTGGATGGCGGCGGGCGCGGTCGTGGTACTGGTTCTCGCTGCCCTAATCCCGTTGATCGCCCGAGCGCGGGCCCTCGTGCGCCATGGGCCGACCCTCTTCGAAACTCACGGCGCGGCAAACGATCCGCACTATTGAGTCACCGCCAGGTGGCCTGCGGTGAATCGGGGTGGGGCGCAGACACCAGGCAGCCCTGTCGTGAATGGGTCGACCTCGCCCGGCGACGCGAGCCGCGGAACCTCTCGCCGGATTCGACGAGCGGCTCCGCGACTTTCGTCGGGAGGCCGCAGGCGAGGCGCGCCCTCCGCTGCTGGAGGAAGGCGATTCCCTCCTAGCCCAGCAGCCGAAAACGCAGCCTCGCCCAGAACCCCCACCCTCGCTGCCGACTCGGTGCGCGCGAGATCAGTAGCGCGCACGGCCGGCAACCTGCGCCCGGCCCTGCCTGACGCCCCATGGTGCTCTCCTCGAAGAAGGGGAACACCCCGTCCCCGGACCGGGAACAACGTGTTCCCGGTTGGGGACAGCGCCTGCCGTCGCTTCGGGTGACCGATTCGGCGGCGAGCGTTACGACGCTGCGGCCACGAGCCGCAGGTAAGGCGAACTCGACGCCGCGCTGATTGCGGCGCCTTCGGTCTCCTCGGCCTCGTGCGCCGGCGCGGTGCACCGCATCACACTCACCGGTGTCGCATGCAGCAGCGCCGCGGGCTCCATCGAACGGACCCATAGCGACACGACGCGGCGCTCGCCTTCCTGCATCGATTCGGCGATCGCGAGCAGCCAGTCGAGCGGCACGCGGCGCAGCGACGACGCAGGATCGCGTCCGGAGCGATGGCGGACCACGATGCGGTCGAACTCGACCGTCGCGTCTCGCGTGCGCTGGCCGCGGTCCCAGGTCTCGATGATCCGTACCTGCGCCGGGGCGCCGTCGAGCTCGAACCCCAGGTCACGCAGCTCGCACCGCGCACCGTCGGGGCTGTCGGTCCGGACGGCGCCGGTGGACAGGCAGCGGATCGTCAACTCTCGTCTCATGCGTCCTCCTTCAGATGAAGGGGAACCGCCGTGCCCCACGACGGGGAACGTGCGTTCCCCGCGGGGTCAGAAAAAAGAGGCCTTCGATACCGGTGGTATGAAGGCCTCGCCGGTCCCCGACGCGGGGCGATGAGCGGGCTGAGGGGCCCCGCTACGACCGTCCGCGTCAGGGACTGTGCTTCCCTTGGGGGAAGCCGCACTTCGTGGGTGGGATGCCGGCGTGGTGTAGCGCCGTCACCCTGCCCCGCCTGCCAGGCGCACGCCTTCACGGTCCGTGGACCACGGGGCGAGGCGTCGTGGCCTCCACGCGTTGCACACGCGAGGAGCCTGCGCCGAGCGTCTTGCTCGGATGCTGCCGATGCGCGTATCGGGCGCCGCGCCCGGGTATCTCAACCCGGGGTCCCGCGAGGGACTCTGCAATCGATCGCCCAGGAAGGCGCGAAGCGATGCACTCCAACTACGCTTCGAAGGCTACCGCGCGAGCGACGCCCCCTCCTCCCGGAAAGACCGCCCCTTGACGACGGGTTTCCGGGGGAGGCGCGCCGGCGTGCGGGGTTGAAGCGGCGCGCTCGCCGGGCAAGATCGTTCCATGAGCACGACGCGAGACAACGGGCGCACGGCACGGCGCGAGTCCCACGAGGGCGCGGTGGCGGACGATGCCGTGATCGCCGCGGCGCTCGGGATCCTCGAGCGGCGCATCCGGACCGCCGAGTGCCTGGCCTCGCCGCAGGCGGTCCGGGACTACCTGCGCCTGCGCCTTGGTGCGCGCGAGCACGAGGTTTTCATGGCGGTGTGGCTCGATGCGCAGCACCGGGTGATCGCCACCGAGGAGCTCTTCGCCGGCACGCTCACGCAGACGAGCGTTTATCCGCGCGAGGTCGTCAAGGCGGCCCTGCGCAACAACGCCGGGGCGGTGCTCTTCTGCCACAATCACCCGAGCGGCGTGGCCGAGCCGAGCCAGGCCGACCAGCTCCTCACCGAGACGCTGAAGCGCGCCCTCGACCTCGTGGACGTCAAGGTCCTCGACCATTTCATCGTCACGTGCGGGGCAGCGATGTCTTTCGCGGAACGGGGACTGATCTGAGGGCGGCGTACGGTCACAGCGCGCACGCTAGGAGCCCGGACTCACGTCGCCATCCCCCGGACCGGACTCGGAGACCCCGTCCGCGGGCGGTCGGGGCCCGACGGAGCGATGCGTGCTGCCCAAATACGCATTCGTGATTTGCCGGCGACCGTGGCCCAGCTCCTCGGCCACCTGGAGGCGCGCAAGGCGATCCGCCGTAGCGGTGGGCGGTGGGCCGGCCCGTACCGGCGCGGGCACCCCGGCGAGTGCCTCGTAGCGCTCGGCCGCATAGCCGTGCCGGAGCCCGTGTGCGGTGACACCAAGCGCGCGCCGGGTGACGCCGAACTTCTTCAGCACGTTGTGGAGCCGGTCGAGGTTCTGCTTGAGCGTGCGCGCCGGGTCGGCGAGCGGTTGTGCGTCCGAGGTGACGAGGGTTCTCGCAGCGTCGAGCGCGGCGCGCTTGGCGGGCGAATCGATCGGGACGAGGCGCGGCCGTCCGCCCTTGGTGCCGCGCGCAACCTCGAGCCATTCGCCGGGTGCCCCCCCGATCGCAAGCGCGCCGGTCGCGGATCGCTCGGCGAGCCGGGGCTGGAGCATCACCGCCTCCTTCACCCGCAAGCCGAAGGCGCGCGCGACGCGCAGCTCGGCGCCCACCCAGGCATCCTCCCGAGCGATGGCCTCGACCAGGGTGTCCGGATCCGCCGTGCGTGCGGACCAGCTGCGGTCGGCCGTCGCGGCGTAGCGGCGCGTCACGCTCGAGGGCGCTGACACGTACGACTCAGCCGGACGCACCAGCCCCGGCTTCCCGATCCACCCCGCGAACGTCCTCAGATGCGAGAGCTCCGTCTGTACGGTGGCCGCGCTGAGCGTCGCCCGCCGCGCGCGCGGCGAGGCAGCGGTCCAATCGGCCATCAGCGCGGCCACGTGCCGCCCGCCGAGGCGAAACGGATTCTTGATCTTGAACCCGAGCGCATGCAGATCCCGAAAACACCGGAAGAGCGCGCTCGCGCGCTCGGACTGGGTTTTCGCGCTCACCGCTTTCGGCTTGTGGGCGTGGCGGTCGTTGTGCGCCCGGATGATCGCCTGCAGGGTGCGCTTCCACGAATGCACCTGGCGCCCGGAGCCGCGAGAAGTCGTGCGCACACCGCCTAACCGCTCGCCATCGGGGCGACGCTGAGCGTGGCGGCCGCGCGTGCGCGGCGTCGCGGGCGATTTCTCCAACGATCCATTCAGGTCCGCTCTTACTCGCATGACATCGATCTCCCACAAAGGCCTGCACGCGGCGGGCCGGGTTTGTCGGTGGCGCGCACGATCCCGCGGCCCGTGCGGGCGCCTCGCCCGGGCTTGCTGCAGCGGTCGGTGATGCGAGCTTTGCGTCCGGCGACGCTGCGCGCGCGGACGATCGGCCGATCGGGTTCGCCCCTCGCGGGGCCGGCAGGGCTTAAAAATATGCGCGCGTGGGCGCGGCGGATTTCCCGCTCGTCGCTCACCCGGCCGATGCTCGCAGGCACCTGACGCCGGCGCCGCGCCTCGAGGGACGCGGCGACATCCGGGTCCGTCCCGGATCCAGCCAAGCTGGCGTTTTGTTCCGACAACCCCCGATGCGGGATCGTCCGCCCTTGCCAGCGGGCGGCCGCTCGGTGCGCGGTCGGCTTCCGGAGCTCGTCGAGCGAGCGATTACCGGAGAGCTGGCGTGCGAACACGCCGGTACCGCGCGGGGGTTGTCGCGCTCGGGGACCGTTCGAGACGGCGCCCCGGGTGATGCGTCGGTCGAGCCGACGCTGCTGGCGCGCGCTCGAAGGCGCACGCGGCTTCACGGACAAGGGCGCGGATGCGCCCCGAGGAGTCGGCCAGGAGCGTGACGCTCAGCCGGCCGCTACGATCGAAATGCTGACTTCGCTGGTTGAGGGCGGGGATGTCAGCTCCCCTGTGAGCCCCGAGGGCTCGAAGTGCGCCGCGACGATAGCGATCGTGTCTTCGGGCGTCAAGCGCGAATGCGGGTTTTGGTGGGGTAAAGCGGTGCTTCTCCCGGAAAGGGGGTTGAACGGACTGGGGATTCTGGTACCTCGGGTTGTGAATCGGCGCGCATGCTCACGCTCGCGCGGTGCGATCTGCGCGCCTGCGCGCATGCCAATGCGCCATCTTCAAGGCGTCTCTCAGACCGCGCGCAAGCGCCGCGGTGCGCAGGCGATGTGAGGGCGCACCGCGAGCGACCGCAATCGAGTTTGAGAGCGTCCGCGATGCGCCGACGCTGCGCCGGCGCATCGCCTGACCGCGCGTCAGCCACAAAGCGCCATCGCCCGACGGGGCCTTCCGGCCAAAGGCTCGCGTCGCCACGAGTAGGGTGGACGCATCCGGAAACGAGGAGCGCACCCATGCCCCGCACCGTCCGCGCCATCGATGTCGGTTACTCCTGGACGAAGTTCGTCATTGCCGGCGACCGGGTGGACCAGATCCGGTGCCGCGCTTTCCCGTCGATCGCGCCGCGCGCGAGCGGGCGGGATCTCGCGCTCGACGGGGTCAGCCAGCGCCAGACGGTGCAGATTGCCGTCGACGACCTCCTGTTCGAGGTAGGGCCCGAGGCGGCGCTTGTCCAGGAGACCGTCCACGCGCTCCCGCTGGACGACGCCTATACGCAGACATCGGAGTACCTGGCGCTCGTGCGTGGGGCGCTACGGCTGATGCACGTCAGCCATGTGGATCTCCTCGCCGTCGGCTTGCCGGTCGCCCTCTTCCGGCCGCGGCGGCAGGCGCTCGAGGAGCGGCTGGTCGGGACCCATCCGGTCGGGGGCGGCGACGCGGTGACGGTCGCGGCAGTCCGTGTGCTCGCGCAACCCGTCGGGGCCCTCCTGTCGGCGGCGCTGGAGAACGCGTCGCTCCGCCACCTGCGCGCCGCGCGCACGCTCATCGTCGACGCGGGCTGGCGGACCCTGGACTGGGTCGTGACGAGCGGGCCCAAGATCCTCGACAAACGCAGCGACTCGGTCGCGAAGAGCATGTTCGACGTCGTGGACGCGATCGCCCGGGCCATCAGCCGGGATCTCGGCACGCAACTCGGGCCGTTCGACTACGCCCGGATCGACGAAGCGCTCCGCGTCGGCGAGCCGGTGCGCGTCTTCGGCAGGCCGGTCGACCTCGCGCCCTACCTGCCGCTCGGGCAGCGCGTCGCCGATGAAGCCGTCACCGCCTTGCGACGGCTGGTGCAGGACGGCACCGACATCGACGCCATCGTGCTGGCGGGCGGCGGGGCGGGGTTTTTCGCGGGGGCGATCGGGCGAGCCTATTCGAAGCACACGGTGACCGCGCTGCCGGATGCGTTCTACGCGAATTGCCGGGGGTTTCAGATCGCGGGCCTCCAGCACACGGAGAACGAGCAGCGGCGCGCGGCAGCGATTCAGCGCGAGGGCCAGGCGTGAGGCGTCGATCTGGTTCTGGAGGTGAGCGCGCTCCGCGCCCGCCCGAGCGGAAGGAGATGCTGGTCACGGTGCGGCTCTTCCCGCAGATTCACGGGGCCTTGATCGAGGAGCTCGGCAAGGCCTCGCGCGGCTTGCGCGCCGCTCGGGCCATCTGCCTCATGACCGTGGGCATGACCCACGAGCGGGGTCACGGGGGCAGCGCTGCGTCCGGAAGTGGGTCAACGACGCCCGCTTTCGGAGAGTCCCTCGCGCCTCGATCGATCACCGCCGAAGACGAGTCGTTCGTGTCCGCCCTCCTGGACTCACACGGCCGGTGATCGGTAGACCGCCTACGCGACCAGTTTGAAGCCGACCGCAGCGAAATGATGGTCGAACGCGAACGCGCGCCGGATGCGCGCGCGCTTCATCATTGCGAAGCTGGTCGCGTCGACTGCCGAAAGCTTGTGCAGGTCCGCGCGTCGGAAGTAGTCCCAGGACTGCTCGAGATCGCGGAGCTCGCAGGGAAGGCATCCACGCCCGGATGAATCGACTGCCGCGTCTCGGACAAGCGCCTCGACGTGCTCCAGTGCACGGCCCGGCCTGCGCACGCTTCAGTACGCGTGATATGGTTGTATTCCATCATCGTTAGAGCCTGCACCTGTGATTGAGATTCAGCAGGTCGACCACATCGGCATTCGGGTAACGAATGAGGCGGTCACGCTCGCCTTCTACAAGCACCTCGGCTTCGATGTCACCTTCCGCGCCGACGAGGCCCAGGTGGTCATCGTTAAGAATGCTGAGGGCGTCGAAATCAACTTTATTGTGAATGGCAATGAGCCGCCCGCGGGCACGAATGTCCTTATGGACGTGGCGGCTAAGCATCCCGGCTACACGCATGTCGCGCTTCGTGTCGCCTCGATCGCCAAGACCGTCGGCGAGCTCAATTTGCTCGGCATTCCAATTACCGAAGGGCCGGTCCGGCTTGGTTCTGGGGTGAGTCTTTTCATCCGCGATCCGGATAGAAACGTGATCGAATTGCGAGAGCACAATCCTGCCTGAGCTGATCGAGCGTCGCTCCGCGCTACCGCCGCCACCAAACTGTTGCGTCTTCTGTTTGTGTACGCGCTGCACGCGTTCCCCAATTGGACGCAGCAGACTTCGCAGGCGGATATCGATCTCGCGCGCAAGCGCTACAAGTTGATTGGATAGCCATGACGCAGCGATTCCGAAGTGTTTGGGATGCCCTGGAAGACAACCCGCAAGACGTGGCAAAAATGCGCCTTCGCGCTGCGCTGATGCTGGCTCTGCAGAAGCATTTGCGTGACCACAAGTTCACGCAGAGTGATGCGGCCATGCTCTTCGGCGTCTCGCAGCCCAGGGTCTCGGACCTGATGCGCGGCAAGATCGATCTGTTTTCGGTCGACATGCTGGCAAACATGGCGGCCAAAGCGAAGCTCGACATCCGCATTCAGGTTCGAGAAACCGCGTAGTCCGAAGCGCGATCTTTCCGACTTCGATGGGGCGCCCGCGGGCGCCGTTTTTCGTCTCGACGATCCGGTTCGTCTTGAAAGAAGCCCTGATCGTTGAACCTGTACGTGTACTCGCCACCTTTCGCCTAAAAGGTTGCGAGTTGCCTCTCGCGGCCTCTGCAAGTTGACGTCCCCAGGCGTGGTGTACGAAGGAATGTCGGGATCGGCGCGTAGCGGAGCCGTAGGCGAAGCGGAGCGCTGATCCCGACGCCGGCCCCCGAAGGGGGGCCATCGTGGTTCTTCGGTAAGGTTGTGGTGCGACCCAACAACCGGACGAAGGAGACACACGATGACCAAACCGACTATGGCACTGGCCGAGCTCGCTGAGAAGGGGCCCGACGCCGACCTGCTGCGCGAGATGATCCAGTACGTCGCCCAGCGCATGATGGAGATGGACGTCGAGGGTCGCTGCGGTGCGGTCTTCGGCGAGCGAAGCCCCGAGCGCTCGAACAGCCGCAACGGCTACCGCGACCGGCTCTGGGACACACGCGCCGGCAGCGTCGACCTGAAGATCCCGAAGCTCAGGTCGGGGAGCTACTTCCCGGCGTTCCTCGAGCCCCGCAGGACAGCCGAGAAGGCCCTCGCCGCGGTGATTCAGGAGGCCTACGTCCAGGGCGTGTCGACCCGCTCGGTCGACGAGCTGGTGAAGGCGATGGGCATGAGCGGGATCAGCAAGAGCCAGGTCTCCCGGCTCTGTGCCGAGATCGACGAGCGGGTCGGGGCGTTCCTCAATCGCCCGATCGAGGGCGACTGGCCGTATCTGTGGATCGACGCGACCTACGTGAAGACGCGCGAGAACGGGCGGATCGTCTCGGTGGCGGTGATAATCGCCGTCGGGGTGAATACCGAAGGCCAGCGCGAAGTCCTCGGCATGAGCATCGGGGCCTCGGAGGCCGAGGCATTCTGGACAACCTTCCTGCGCTCGCTCGCGCGTCGCGGCTTGCGCGGGGTGAAGCTGGTCATCTCCGACGACCACGAGGGGTTGAAGGCGGCGGTGACGAAGCTGCTCAAGGCGACCTGGCAGCGTTGTCGCGTCCACTTCATGAGGAACGCCCTCGTTCACGTCCCCAAGGGCCAGCGCCAGATGGTGGCCGCGCTCATCCGCACCGTCTTCGCCCAGGAGAGCGAAGCAGACGCCCGTCGACAGTGGCGCGCGGTTGCCGATCAGCTTCGGGAGCGCTTCCCGAAGATCGGCGCGCTCATGGACGCGGCCGAGGATGAAGTCCTCGCGCACATGAGCTTCCCCAAGGCGCACCGGCTGCAGATTCATTCGACGAACCCTCTGGAGCGTCTGAACGCCGAGGTCAAGCGCCGCACCGACGTCGTGGGAATCTTCCCCAACGAAGCGGCGATCGTGCGTCTGGTCGGGGCGCTGCTGCTCGAGCAGAACGACGAGTGGCAGCTACAGCGTCGCTACCTGCAGCTTGAAGGCTTGCAGGCACTCGGCGACAATCAGCCCGCGAGGCTCTCGGCTGTGATGAGCTGAGCACAGATCTCGACCTTACGAGAACCACGACTCGTACACCACGTCAGGGGACACGACCCTCTGCAACGCCTCGCGATCCCGCAGCGGGCGTCGACCGACCGCTGGCGACCGCTAAGGAATATCTGCAAAACCCTCTGATCTTTCGCGCGTTGGTGTTGTCTGAGAGGGAGCGCGAACGATGAGAGGGCATGACCGATGAAACAGATGACGCTGGCGGCCTCGGGTTTTGAGAAGCACAGCAAGGCAACGCGCCGGGCGCAGTTCCTGGCCGAGATGGAGCGTGTGGTGCCGTGGGCTGCGCTGTGTGCGCTGATCGATCCGGTGTACAGCAAAGGCACCACGGGTCGTCCGCCGGTGGGGCTGGAGCGGATGCTGCGCATCTACTTCCTGCAGCAGTGGTTCAACCTCTCGGATCCGGCGGTGGAAGAAGCGCTCTACGACTCGGTCGCGATGCGCAGCTTCGTGGGCATCGATCTGGGCCGGGAGCCGGCGCCCGACGAGACGACGATCCTTCGCTTCCGTCACCTGCTGGAGAGCCACGATCTGGGTAAGCGCCTGTTCGAGGAGGTCGGTCGGCATCTCCAAGCCCAGGGGCTGAAGGTGGCCACCGGTACGATCGTGGACGCCACGATCATCAGCGCCCCGAGTTCCACGAAGAACAAGACCGGCACGCGCGATCCTGAGATGCACCAGACCAAGAAGGGCAAGCAGTGGCACTTCGGCATGAAGGCGCACATCGGCGTGGACAGCAAAACCAAGCTCATCCACTCGGTGGTGGCCACTGCGGCCAACGTGCACGACAAGCACCCGCTGCCCAGTCTCTTGCACGGCGCCGAGACCCGGGTGTACGGCGATGCGCAGTACGCCGGCCAGAGCGAGCAGATCAAGGCGCGCTCGCCTCAGGCGCGCGACTTCACGCAGTACCGGGGGCGGGGCTACAAGTACCTGACCGCGGCGCAGCGCTCGACCAACCGCAACAAGTCGCGGGTGCGCGCCAAGGTCGAGCACGTCTTCGGGGTGATCAAGCGGGTGTTCGGGTTCGTGAAGGTGCGCTACCGCGGGCTGGCGAAGAACGCCAATCGCCTCTTCGTGACCGCGGCGCTGGCGAATCTGTTCATGGCGCGCCACCACTTGATGCGAGTTTGACCGGAGAGGTGCCTCTGATGAACGAGATTCGAGGTCAAAGGCGAGATAAAACGAACCGAAATCGGCCCGTTGCGCCCTCTTGCACCCAAAAAACTCGCTCATCACGCTCAGTGCAGCCATCGCGTCTCAAATTGACCCATTTCGCAGACCTTCCCTAAGCGGAAGTTCGGCGACCGCCGAAAACGCGAAGCTGCCGTTCACACTTCGGCGCTGGGCGTCATCATCCCTTGTCCCTCGCCGCGCAGCGATTGCCGTGCTCCCAAGCGGCCATGGCTGGTAACCAACGAAGGAGTCCTTAGCCAGTTGCTCTATCGCATTGGGACGGTGCTGCGCTGCCCCTTGTCTACGACAACAAACTCTAGGAACAGCAGCCTTTCGGTTGCGCTGGCGTTACGGTGAGCATGGATCGTCCCCGGACGAACGTGAAGGCTGTCACCCGGTTTGAGCGTGACAGCTTCCTTTCCTTCTTCCTGCCAAACGCCTGATCCTTCGAGCACGTAGAAGACTACGTGGGAAGGGTGGTAATGCTTTGGATTTTGACCACCGGGCGCATAAGTGGTGTGCAGCACCCGAAACTCCTTGCCCGGCATGGTTGCATCATCAAACACGTGCCGCGTAACAGCCGTGATTCCGGCCCGCTCCCCGTGCGCGCCGGCTAGAGCTTGCGCACCAACGACGGTCGGCGTCATCAATGCGGCACACAGGGTGATTAGCCTACGCATGTCTTCTCCTTCGTCGAGGGTGTACTCAAAGAGGGGAAGCCTACACTGGAGGCTATACTTCTGGTATCGCATCCAAACGTTCTTGTATTACCGTCAGGTTATATCCAATGACTTCGATGAATGTCGTAGCGAGGCGTGTGACCTTACGGGAGCTACGGCTGCTCCTCGCGGTGGCGCGGTCGGGCAGCATTCTGCGGGCCGCGAATGAAATCGGTCTTACCCAACCCGCGTTATCGAAATCCATCGCGGATCTGGAAGGCACCTTCGGCGTACGGTTGTTCGACCGCACGAACCGCGGTGTAACTCCGACCCCGCACGGCGAGATCCTGTTACGCCGCGCAACGGGAGTTTTCGAGGAACTGCGTCAAGCCGTGGATGAATTGGGCTTCCTGGCAGATGCGAGCCGTGGCGAGTTGCGTATCGGCGGCACACCAACTATGTGCGCGGGACTACTGCCTCGCTCTATTAGCTCCGTCCTCGGCAACCGCCCCAAATTCCAGTTCCACGTCGCAGAGCTTGAATCAGGGAAGCTAGGGAGCGAAGTGCTTGCTAGATCTCTCGATGTCGGCATAGGTCCCGAGCTGGTTGTCGGTGAGAACGACAATCTAGTGTTCGAGCGACTGTTCGATGATCGACTGTTCGTCGTCACGGGGGCGCAACATCCGTTGGCGGGGCGACGATCAATCACGCTGGAAGAAGCTGCGCATCACCAGTGGGTGCTGCCGGCGACAGAAGGCTCCGTAACGGTGCAGGTCAGAGACGAATTCCGTCGGCAAAGATTAGAGTTGCCAGAGTCTGCAGTCACCACGATGTCCATGCTCGTTCGGTATGAGTTGATCGCGACGAACTCTTTCCTCACCGTGATGTACGGGTCAGTGCTTCGGTTCGGGAACGCGCCCAAGTTTCTGCGCGTCCTCCCGATTGATTTGCCAACTGGGATACCAATTGGAATGGTTCGCTTGAAGAACCGGACTCTTGCGCCAAGCGCTGACGTGTTCATCCGAGCCACTCGGGAAATGGTGCGGCCCATGCGCTCACTAAGCGGGAAGCAGCTCCGGCGTGAAATGCGTTGAGGGCCGTGACGCCGCCCCGCGGCCCGGACGCGGGTAGTGCGAGCCTAAGCTAACTCTGACCCCAGAGTATGGAATCGCCCTTGGAATCCATGCACTTCGTGTAGTGGTGGAGGCGGCGGGAGCCGGTGCGAGTACCATGGTTGTGCCTTGCTGGGCAACAACGCCGTCTCCAAATGTCTCCGACCGAGGAGGGCCGAGCGGCAGCATTTGGGCCGCAAGCTGCCTGTGGCTCGGACAGGCCGGCGGCCTGACTCGCCACCTTACGGTTGAACTGTGGCGAGTTGTCCCTATGAGGGCGTGACGGCGACAACGAAGACTCGCTTGGCCGGAACGGGCGTTTCCGACCGCCCTCCCCGCCCTCCAGATCCCTCTCCCTACCCTACGCACCGTCGCCGGCCGCGGGGGTTGAAGAACCGAGCTCGTCCGGTACGTTGCCACCATGGCAACGAACGGACGCCTGCGCGACTACCTCACGAAGGACGAGGTGCGCTCGCTCCTGCGCGCGGCAAGGAGCACCAGGCGCTACGGGGCAAGGAACCACGCGATGATCCTCCTTGCGTATCGGCACGGGTTCAGGTCGAGTGAGCTCGTCGAGCTCAGGGTCGCGGATGTCGATTTCCGCACGGGGACGATCTACTGCCGGCGACGGAAGGGGTCGAAGTCGACCGTGCATCCGATGAAGCGCGATGAGCTCGAGGCGATCGCACGGGTCCTGCGCGATCGGGACGTCGATCCGAGGGATTACGTCTTCCGCTCGGAGCGCGGGGAGCGGCTCACGCGGTACGCCTTCTGGCGCATCGTGTCGGAGGCGGGGAAGCGTGCAGGGTTACCGATGAAGGCGTACGCCCACCAGCTGCGACACGGCTGTGGCTATTACCTCGCGAACAAGGGGTGCGATCTGAGGTTGATTCAGGATTATCTCGGGCACAAGCAGATTCAGAATACGGTGAGGTATACGGCCCTTAATGCGAAGAGGTTTGAGAGGCTTTGGTAATCTCCCAACTCGATGGCGCGGCTAGACGGAGAAAGTACGAGCAAGCTTTTTTGAAGCCCTCGAAGTCGGCTCAACCGAATGCGAGATCTAATTCTCCAGGAAGCATACAGTGTGAAAACCTTTTGGCGATTGCGTCCCATTCTCACACGGCAGCCGAACGGGAACGGGCGATGACCACGCGCATCGTCTATCTCTTTCCCGATACAAATTTGTTCCTACAGTGCAAGACACTGGAGGAGCTGGACTGGTCCGTCTGTAAGGATTGCGAAGAAGTCCGGCTACTCGTGTCGAAGCCTGTGTTGCGCGAAATCGACCACCTTAAGAGCAAGGGTAACGACCGGGTCCGTAAACGCTCCCGCTCCGCGTCTGCCTTGTTAAGGGAGATCATCGACAGCGGTCGGGATCACAAGCTCGTTCGCCCTAGGAATCCTTGCGTCAAGCTATTCGTCGAGGCGCAACACGATTACAGCGAAGCGCTCAAGGATCGTTTGAACTATAACGAGCGGGACGACCAGTTGCTCGGCACCATCCATCGATTCGCGGAAACGAGTCCTGATGCCGATGTGCGCCTGTTAACCCACGACACGACCCCAATGTTCACGGCGAAGTCGCTCGGACTTCGCTTCATGCCTATCCCCGATGAGTGGCTGCTGCCGCCAGAAAGGAGCGAGACCGAAAAGCAAATTGCTTCCCTCAAATCGGAGATCTCACGTTTGCAGAAGTCGGAGCCTTCGTTCGAGATACGGTGTCTCAACAGCGAAGGCAATGAAGTCGAGCGTTATGAGGGATCCTACACATGGTTCAGGCCGCTGACCGACGCGGAGGTCGGTTCGCTGATGCAGCGCCTGCAGGAACGTTCTCCGCTTGAGACTGATTTCGGCGCGCGCGAAAGGGCGGAACGTGAAGCGCCGAAGACGGGCGATTACTTTCCGGCCACGAAGCAGGAATTCATCCCGGCGACGGATGAAGAAATTACGAAATACCGCAATGAGGCCTACCCACAGTGGGTTGAACAGTGCAGAAAACTTCTCCGCGAGATCAGCAACTCCCTTCAGCGTGCGACGCCGGTACCAACGTTCACGTTCCTGGCGCGTAACACGGGGACGCGGCCCGCCAAGGATTTACTTGTAACGATGGAGGCACGGGGAAACTTCGTTATCAGGCCGCCCAAGCGGGCCGATAGAGACGACGACGGGGAAGAAGGACAGGAGAAGACGCTCGAGGCCCTGAAACTTCCGTCCCCGCCCCGGCCGCCGCGCGGCGAGTGGCTGAGCAGCGATCCTCTCGGACGATCCTTACGCCAGTTTGGGGATTTGCAGCGCTCAATTCAGGGCACGATGGGGATGACCGACTTACTTGCCCGCCTACACGAGCCTTCCTTTCGTCTGCCGATCGTTCATCCCACTGCGCGTGATCCCAATGCGTTCTACTACAAGCCAAACAGGCCTCGGAAACCGCTGAGCACCTTCAGCCTTGAATGCGACCAGTGGCGCCACGATGACGCGGAGGAGAGTTTTTCAGGAGAGATACTCGTTCCCGCAGAGCAGGACATCGTCAGCGGCGCCTTGATTTGCCGGATACAGGCTGAAAACCTGTCCCGCAGCGTCGAAAAGCTGATCCCTGTGCGAATCACGATTTCGCATATCAGCGCGTATGAAAACGCGGCAAAGCTAATAGACGCTCTTATCAACTAGCGCCATCGCCCGCTCGAATCTGGCCCTACGCAGCGGCGCTGCTCCCTCTCGCCAACTTGCAGCATCGTAAGTCGCGAGGTTTCCAGGTTTCCAGACTCGATCCCTCCGCATTGTGGGGCCACGGAATACCCGAGGTACCGTCCGGGTGTCGCCGCTCGGACTCCACATGGCCATAGTCGTCTCGTATCCGATCAATGGACCACGCACGCAACTCCTCAACCGCGAAATGCAACTCGTCCGAATCGACCAGTTTTGCGTGCGTCCCACAGAGCCATATCCCATTTGAGTGATCTTTGCGTTGCTTACTCGTGAGCAACGGGTCGTAACGCGGCCCGCCGGGAGAAGCGGCGGTGATGTGGGCGGCCTCGCCAAGGTCAATCGTCCCCTCGGTGTCGGAGGTGGCCCCTCTCGTTGGAACGCCGCAGTCGAGCTTGGAGCACCAGTAGCCGGCGCATTGTGCCAGCTTCTCCTTGGTTGATTTCGTGAAGTCGTCTTTCACGTGTCGATAGCCCGCTTCCTCGCTCACCCGATCGCTGCCCTCTGCCGTCTTGTCTGAGCCACAGGCTCTTGTGTCTCAGACGGCGCTTGCGAAAACACCCTTCCCAGTAACGCGTTGAAAGTCGTTTGAGCTGTCAAGCTGGCAGCACTGCTTTGCAGTTGAATTGATCGGACCCGGCTAACCTGTTCAACAAACGCCCGTTGGAATTCGACCGACGGCAGCATCACGGGCAGATTGCGCAGCTGCGTCATGTTGATGCTCGCCAGATTGGTCGTGCGCTTTGCGACCGATAGAAAATAGCGCGTCGCAGCGTGGGTTTGCAGGTAGGCCTCAAAGTAATCCGGCTCTGCGAGATCAGGGTGCAGACGAACACGGAAGACGTGGTTCTGATGGATGCACGGCGTGACTTCGCCGCGCCATTGCGCTCCGCGCCCCAGTTTGTCGTAGTCGCCCCCTTCCGTAAGGACGATGTCTCCCGCGAGCAGCGTCAAGCCTTTTATCTCGGTAGGAGTCGCCTCTATCTCCTTCATCTCCGTCAGGTCGAGGTATCCAGCCTGGACATTGGCTACTCGAAGATACGGAACCGACTTGGTTGCCTTGCCGTTGAGACTTCTTCCCTTCGTGATGCCGGACACAACATCTGCGACGTTGCCGAGCCGCGCCACCGGCCACCCCTTCGGATTCGTTGCCGGATCGCCGAACATGTCGAGGAACAGCGCCGGGATAATTTCGGCGGCTTTCTTCAGCGCCTCACGCCGCAACCTGACGATTCCCTCGGCGCGGGAAAGAAGATCAACGATGCGTCGCTGCTCGTCCATGGAGGGCAACGGCAGTTCGAACGATTCAAGTTCGCTCTTGCGAATGTTCTTGATATTTGCCCCCGAGCTTTGGCGTGTCCACGCTCTGAAAGGTTCAGATTGCAGAAAGAAGCTGAGGTATTCCGGCATCACCTTTGCTCTTGGACGGACGATAGCGCAGAACGCTCCAACGCTACCCTCCCAAGGGCGACGGAGCGGAGCCGTCTTGCCGACGACCAACGGGCTACCGGATGACATGCAAATTGCAATGTCGCCAGGATGCATGCGCTGCTCTTTCGCGATGCGCTCGCCTGGCACCCAGACGAGGTCACGATCGATCAAAAGCTCCCGGTCGATGTTGCCAGCGCGCAGGATTGGAAGGTAGCCGACACGGGGTTCGTCGCTTGCCTCGCTCTTGTCGAACGAAACGCCGCGAACAACGTCGGCAATATCCTTGATAGCGACAACAGCTCTCATGCCGCCTCACGGAGCGCCGCCCGCAGCGCTTCCACTTCTTCGATGATCTCCGCTTCGATCACCGCCAATTCATCAAGCAATTCTCGCGGGTCTTGATGTTGCACCTGCGCCTGACTCATGGGGCGATACCGCCCTGCGGACAGGTTGAAATCGGCTGCCCGCAGCGCCGCCTCATCCGCAAACCACCATTTCGCGGTCCACTCGGCTTTCGGATCGCGCTTTTCCCATGCCTTCAGCCCCGCCTCCCGGTCGCGGTAGGCGGCGACCAGGCCGGGCAGGTCATCCTCGGCAATCGGCGCGTCGTGGTTCGCGTCCAGCTTGAAGCCGTCGTGGTCGGCATGCAGGAGCAGGACGTTTTCGGTCTTTCCGCCTTTCCTGAAGAAAAGCGCCGAAGTCTTGACGCCCGAATAGGGCTGAAACACGCCGCCCGGCAGGCTCATCACGGCCTCGACGCGGTTGTTCTCTATCAGCTGGCGGCGCAGTTCCTTGTGCGCGCCGGTGGAGCCGAACAGGACCCCCTCCGGCACGATCACGCCGCAGCGCCCGCCCGGGCGCAGGCTGTCCATCATGTATTTGAGGAACAGAAGCTCGGTCGACGTCGTCGTGCCAACCTTCACGTCATCGACGATGCGGTCCTTGTCCACCCGGCCCGAGAACGGCGGGTTGGCGAGGACGACGTGATAGCCCTCCTGCGGCAGACTAAGTTCCGCCCGGCGCTCGGCATCGAGCGTTGTCGTCAGCACGTTGCGCAGCACGATGTGGACGTTCGGCAGCCCCCGTAGGGTGAGGTTCATGGTGGCAAGGCGGACCATCTTCGGGTCCACGTCGTTGCCGAAAAACGTCTTGCTCTGGAGCGCCGATACTTGTGCGGCGGAAAGCTTGTCGCCGAGCCCCCGGCGCTGAATCTTCCCGTCGTTCTCGACCTCCTGGATTGCGCCGGGAGAGGAATTCGCAAGGCGGATATGGTTGTAGGCGGCGACCAGAAACCCGGCTGTGCCCGCAGCCGGGTCGTAAACGGTTTCCCCGATCTTCGGATCCATGATCTCGACAATCGCACGGATGATGTGCCTGGGCGTGCGGAACTGGCCCAGCTCGCCCGCCTGCTTGATCTGCTTCAGGACATGCTCGAAAAGATCGCCCTTGCTGTCGGCGTCGGAGCGGTCCAACCGCAGGCCGTCCACGAGCGTTACCACCTGCGTCAGCACGGTCGGCTCGTCTATGGAAAGCCGCGCGCCGTGCATGAAATTCACCGCCCCGTTGCCCGCCACTTCCGCGAAGAACGGGAAAACCTCGTCCCGGACGAACCGCACCAGCGGCTCGCCGGAAAGGCCCTTCGCCCAGACGGACCAGCGGAAGCGTTCCCTCGGAATGGCGCTCTCGCCCTTGGCCAGCGCATTGAGCGGGTTCTTGAGGGTCCAGGTTCCCTTGAAAATGCTTTGGTATTTCTGCTTGAGGACTTTGGCGCGGGCCTCGTTCTCGGCGTCGATGCCCTCGATCAGATAGAAGAAGAACAAGAAGGCGAGCTGCTCGGCATTGCTGACCGGATCCGGAAATCCGCCGCCGTAAAGGTAATCGCGTATCTGGTCGATTGACCGGCGCATTTCGGGGGTCAGGGGCATCTTCTTGTTCCTTTCTTATGAGGCGGCTGCGGCAGACTGGTCGCCAGTACCGCCGCCGCCCTGCTCCGCATCCTCGAATACTTCACCATTGAGCGAGTCGAGAAGCGTGTCAAGGGCGTCCGCGCCGCCGAAGACGCGTAGGGCTTCCGGCAAACCGCCTAGCAGCGTGAACGGATGGAACGCGAAATGCCCGGCGGTGAATTCATCAAGCGTGCCCGCATTGGCCCGCAGCTGGTTTCCGACCATGCGCAGCCAGCGCAGCTGGTCGGGGGTGAGGCTCTTCTCCCCGGCCAGAAGCCAGGCCTCGAAACGCGCGCCGATCGCTGCGGCTTTCTGCTCCGAGACTTCCGGGAAAACCATGTTGCCGTTCTCATCGAGCGTGATCCATTCCCGGGTCGTCGGGTCGATGTGGTCGTCGATGTCAAGCGATAGCACCTTGCGCGGCTCCGTGCGGGGACGGCGCGGACGCTCGACGATCACGCCGCCTTCGCCGCCCTCGTCATCATCGCCATGGAAATCGGTGACGCCGACAAAATCGAACATCGTGAACAGTGGTTTGCCCTTGGCCTTCCTCGTTCCCCTGCCTCGCATCTGCTGGTAAAGGATCGCCGATCGCGTAAAGCGCGCGAACACAAGATTGACGACCTCCGGGCAGTCAAAGCCCGTGTCGAGCATGTTCACCGACACGAGGATTTGCGGGAACTGCTCCTTCTTGAACCGCTTGATCTTGGTCATCCCGTCCACGGTGTCCTCCGCACCCATGCCGGAGACGACGTAATCGGCATAGCGCACCATGGGCGAGGGTTTCTTGTCGGCGAATGCGGCATCGAGAAGCTGCGCCAGCGTCTCCGCGTGGCGCTTGGTCACGGCGAAGACGATCGTCTTGCCGAGCAGCGGCTTGCGCAGGATGCCCTTGCCGTCCGTATAGCCCTTATCGAGCACGTCCCGGTATTCCCGGACGATCGCGCGATTGCGCTCCGGGATCGTGAATTTCCGCTCCAGCGCCGCCGGATCGACGACGACGCTGTTGCTTTCGCCAAACAGCAGCTCGAACTCGGCGCGGGTAGCCTGATCCATCGCGCTCCAGTCGAGATCGTCGCGCTTGACTTCAAAGCCGCCCTCGGCGGCGGTCTTCACGGTCTTGGCCCTGTAAATCTGGTAGGGGACGAGATAGCCCTCGCGGATCGCGTCCCGGAGCTTGTAGGTGAAGGTCGGCTTCTCGACCTCGAAAAAGCGCAGCGTGTCGCGGATGAAGAGCTTGTCCTCGTCGTCGCCAAATTCCTGCGGATCGGCGACGCAGGGCGTTGCCGTCAGGCCCAGCTGGATGCCGTCAAAATGCTTGAGCACCCCGCTCCATTTTCCGTAGATCGAGCGATGGCATTCATCGGAGATCACCAGGTCGAAATACCCGGATGAATACTCGCTATATATGTTGACCATGCTCTGCAGCGTGGTGATGGTGATGCGCTTTTCGTCCTGAAAGCGCCGCCCGGCGCGCAGCACATAGGCCGGAAAATCCGGCAGGTGTTCGGCGAAAGCGTCCTCGGTCTGTTTTGCAAGCGGGATGCGGTCCACCAGGAACAGGACGCGCGTCACGGCGGCGGCCTCGAACAGGCGCTTGATGAAGGCCGCTGCCGTTCTTGTTTTGCCGGTGCCGGTCGCCATTTCGACCAGCAGCTTGCGGCGTCCGGCCTTGATCTCGTTGCAGAGCGTGTCGATGCAGTCGGTCTGGTATTCGCGCTCGACAATGTGCCGGTCGATCGGGATGCTCAGCAGATCGCGCTTGACGTGCGCGATTGCGGCCCGCCGCTCCAGGTCGGCCTGGGAAAAGAACGTTCTGACGACCCGAGGAAAGGCTTCGCACTGCCATTCCCAGAAGCGGATTTCCTCGCCGTTGGCGAGAAAAATGTAGGAGACCTTCAGCTGCAACGCGTAGGCCTTCGCCTGCGCTTCGGCTTCGGCGGGATTGATCGCCGCCTTCTTGGCCTCGACCACGGCGAGCGCCCGCCCGTGGCGGTCGCAGAGCACATAGTCGGCCTTGCTGCGATCCGGCAGAACGTATTCGAAGCGGACAGCGTTGGTGTTGAGGACATCCCAGCCCTGGTCCCTGAGCTGGGCGTCGATCTTCACGCGGGAGAAGGCCTCGTTGGTGTTTGACATAGTCATATCTGACTAGCGCGGAAGGCCGGCTTCTGTCCAGAATTTCCAAAGCCGAACGCTGCGCTCTTCCTCCCCTGTCCTGCTTCTAATATTTCGTGCGCACATAGGTGCCGATCCGCCCGGTGCATTCGTAGCCCCTGGGACGCTTGTGCGCGTTCAACGAACCGTCCATCGACTTGCGCTGGAAGGCCTTGCCGCAGACGGTACAGCGGAAAACATAGATCGGCGCGTTCCCCCATGACGGCGCCGCCGCGCGGCGCGACTTCGGAGCCGAGGAAAAGCCCCAGGATTGATTGCTCGCGGCAGGCCTGGCCGCTGCGGGGATGACGGGCAGCGGGCCTTCCGACGTAAGCTCGACGAGATAGCGCGGCGCGAACGACTGCCCGGTGACAGACGCGCCCTGCATGCGGTCCACGCGGTAAGAGCGGTGCTCGCCGGAATCGCTGCGGATCGCGTGCAGCACGTAATTGCCCTCCGCTGTCTGCCGCAGCGAATACGGCTCGATGCGGCGCACGCCGGCGTCATATGCCAGATCTACGCAGAGATGGTTCGCGGCGGCAAACCGGATGATTTCGAGCGGCGCGCGCGCACGGACCGGAACGCCCATCGGCAGCACGCGGCTGCGCACGGAGACTTCTGCGGCACCGGGTTCGATGCGCGCGCGCTGCGGCGCCTCCGCCCGGCCCATAATCCAGGTGAAGATTTCCGGCAGCGCGGCCCAGAAATCCGCCAGAGGCGGCAGCACGGGAAGCTGGTGCCCGAGCATGTTCTCCCACATCGCTTCCAGATCGGCGCGATGCGCCTGGAGCGCCTCGAAGGTCGGCACGGGGACTGCCTTGTAGGCGCATTTCTGCTCCAGGACGTCGCGTAGCACAGAGGGCGACGGCCGGCTGTCGCCGTGCCGGTAGAGATTCACGACGTCGTAAAGATCGCGGGGACGGGTCCGCTCGCCGAGCGCCCGCACCTTTTCGCCGAAGGCTTCCTCGTAGGCGTAGCAGTAAATCCAGAGGCCTTCGTCGGGCCGGTCTGAATACGGATGGAACACTTCGCGCCGCACGCCGGCGAGCACCAGTCTTTCGTCGGCCGTCAAATCAAGCTTGATCTTCGGCCAGCCAGACGCCGCGGGCGGAGAGATCGGCCCGCGATAGCCGATCCTGCCCTGGCAGGAGAGGCGGCCGCGCGGGTTCTGGTAGAAATCGAAGCCCAGTTGATCGGCGGGCATCGCGAGGCCCGATTGGTCGGCGACCCAGGCGGCGACTTCGCCGAGCGCGCGCCGCAGGAAGCCTTCCTCGAGATGGCGCTCGTCGCGCAGCGTGAAGTCAAGGTCTTCGGAAAACCGGTAGGTCTCGAAATAGCATTTCTTGAGGCAGGTGCCGCCCTTGAACACCCAGGATTCGGCAAGTTCCGGGTGGGCATTGATGCCGGCGAGCACCCAGCCGAGGACATAATCCTTTTCGATGACGTTCGGCAGTAGCCGCAGCGCGGAGGCAGTTTCGAGGATTTCGCGCCTGTCGATCATGCCGCGCCCCGCTTCCAGCGTTCGGGCACCCAAAGCCGCCAAGCGGTGACGAGCTGGCGGCACGACAGCGCGGGGTCGAGCCGCGCGTAACCCTGCGTCAGCCGCGCCCGGCATGCATCGGCGAGCTCCCGATCATGAAATCGCGTCTCAGCTAGAAAGCCGAGCCGCTTGAACACGGCCCCGTTGCCGAATTGCTCCGCGTAGCCGATCAGCAGCTTGCGGTCAGGCGATGGCGCCTTCAGATACGCCGCCACGCATTCAGCGACGTGATCGATTCCGCCACCAGTGTCCGGCATCGCCAGCACATCGATCAGGGTGCGCGCCGGGTCCGAGACGTTGACTCGAGTTGTGCCGCGCCAGACAGTCCTGAGCCCGAAGAGGCGCTTCTTCGCGGCGTGGTGCAGCAGGAAGACGACGCCCTGCGCGACCGCGCGCTTCTGCCCGATGCGGCGCGTCGTGAAGACAACCGTTTCCTTGAAGAGCTGTTCGGTCAGCTCCCAATGGTGGGCAGCGGTCCATCCGCCCATATAGCATTGGCCGAACAGTGTCGGGACCAGCACCCACGGGTCTTCGACGACCTGCTCGCTGCCGGCGAGATCGAGCGGTACTGGCACGTAGAGTCCGTGCCCGATACGCCGCAGCCAGCCCTGCTTGCGCCAGCGTGAGAGCAGCTTCGCGGCGGCGGGCCTATCCAGGCCGAGCGTCTGCGCGGCTGCGTCGATCGACACCACCTCCTTGGTGGCGCGCAGCACGGCGACAAGCCGTGCGCGGGGGGCTGGCAGGGGCGAATCGTCTCGCATCAGGACAGCTATACCATAACACGTGTAATTCGCGTTTTATACGAATTTCGCGTGCCCTAATATAGTCCACCAGAGCGCATCGGAATCTCCGGGGAATGCCGGTCAGAGCTCACAAGGAGCTCTTGCCGACGCGTACACATAGTGAGAATTCCGAAGCTGCGCCAACGAATGCTTTATGTGGGCTCGCAACACAACGCTCAAGGTGTTGCGGGTTGCCGCGCTCAGGGCGCCCGCTTCTCAAACCCTACCTGGGGGCAAGTCAGCGCCGCGCGGCCGTCCGCCGAGCTTGACCTGGCGGTCGCGGTTCCCAATAGCCGTCACCCAAAAAGTAGAATGAATCCACTGCGGTGCTGGCCGGGCGCTCCATGCATTAACTTCGCACAAGTCACCGGAGGGACGATTCGCGATGGCAAAGTTTCCTCTCACCGTGCGTGGGAAAAATCTCGCGTTCATCGAGAAGATAGCCGACGCCTTCTATCTTGACTCAGATGGCAAGCCGAAGCCGCTCGTGGAGTACAAGAAGGCGTTCACAGCGCGGGCAGTCCGAGACCTCCATGAGGAGATCACTCGTCTGTGGCCGAAGACGATAGACATCGAGAAGGCGCTCGCACCGCTGGCCGCGAATGTCACTGGCCTGTATATCGGTGATTATTCGCTTGCTCAACTGGGCCAAGCCATCGTTCGGCACTCGCTGTATGCGGGGAGGCTGCTCATTGTTGACCCGTTCCTCTACCCTCATAGCGTTCGGGACCAATACAACCCGATCCTCAACCCAGAGCAGTATCGGACGCAGACCCTCCGCAACGTGAACCTATGGCTCACGCTTTCGCCTTGGATCAAGGCGGGGTTGGTGGAAGTCATTCGCACGCCGGCGGATTTCGATCACAAGCTACAGTGGGAATCACTGAAGGAGCAGGAAAGGAAATTTGCGGAGTCTCCGGAGTTGCAGGCGGCGGGAACAGCTACGGTCGAAGAATTGAAAGCCAGGCACATCGAAAAGTGGAAATACCGAGACCTGGTCTTGTCGCTGCCGGATGAGGCGTTAATTGCGCAACTCGCAGAATTAGCAGGTCTGCCAAATGGCATCACCAAAGAAGACTTGTTGGCTCATGTGCATAAGCAGCGCGATGACGATCCAGACTTCTTAGACGTTGCAGCTGCGGGCAAGGAGAATGCACAGCTGACATCGTTTACATCCGGCGCTGCATACAATGTTGCTCGGCTCACTGCTTCGATGACGGGTTCCTATCTTCTTACTGATTTGACTTCGAAGTGGAAGGAGATTGAGCTTGACCGCGCCGGGCGATCTGCCGAGACGGATGTTTGGTCGCCGTTCGCAAAAGCCTTTCAAGAAGCCGAGTTGAAGTACTTGAACGACGTGAGCATCGACGACGCATTCCGACTCCGACAAGAGGATCGCTTGGGTAACCTGCGAGCATTTCTTCGTAGGGTCTGGCAACAGGCCTGCGACCCAAAGTCATTCGATAAGGTTAATGGCCGCCTTTTGGCGGATGAACTGGCGGCTGAATTGGCGAAAGCTAGAGCGGAGTGGGACCAGATTGACCAAGACCTGCTCAAGACTTCGGTTGCAGGAACGGGGGCGGGACTCTTGGCTGCCGGCCCATTGATTGGCTCAGGACATGGCATGTTCCTAGCCGCAGCCGCATTGGTCGGAGGAGGGGCCACCCTGGCGGCAGCCGCTTGGCGTCGTGGACGTTTTTCGGACCAGTTCCCAGCAGCATTCTTTCTACGCCTCTAGGGTGCCTCCCCTGCGCCACGTGGCGGCGGCTACCTTGAAGTATCTTAACGGGCAGGGACAATTATTCTGCTGCAGGAATAGTCACGAACGCGGATCCCTACATCGCGCACGTCCACTTTTGGACCGAAAGCGGATGCAGGTTGACCACGACTCGCCACACAACGCTTAATGTGTGGCGAGTTCTAGGAAGCGCGGAGCGGGCGAACTCCGTGGTCGCCGCTCTTCGGCGTGGGCGATAGAGGGACGTCGGAACGCGGAAAACTGCAAGTGGGTCGTTTGGTGAGCCAGCGCGTCGAGTAGCCTTGGGCGATGACAGCCGCGACCTTCAGTCCCTGGCGGGACAACTCGGCGCGAGATTGCCGGACGTGTATTCATGCGATCGGGCGCGAGGATGGCGTGCACATCTGGTGCCTACATCATCGCCTTGTCGTGGTATTCCCCTGCGGATGGTGGGAGCGGGAACCGGGTACCGAGATTCCCGAACCGGAAGCGCATCGAAACAAGGCTGACAGGCTTATCTATCCCCCCGGCTGACGAGCGAAGCAAGGAAACGCACCCGTTATCGAAACCGGAAGACACGGCCCCGATTTCCGGTCGCTGCGACACGCGCGGGTCCGTTTGCGTCTATCGGACCTGCAGGGACAGGCGCGAGAGCACTTGCTCGAGAATCGGCTGCAGGAAGTCGGCGACGGTCTCGACGGAGAGCAGCCCGCCACCGCGGCGCGGGCCAAAGTCGTACCAATTAAGGTGCCAGTCGTTCCGAATCACCTCCTCGAGCGACCCGATCCCGTCGACGAGGCCGAGGGCGCGCGCGTCGCGACCAATCCAGACTTCCCCCGTCGCGATGTCCGCTCCGTCACTGAGGCGGTGACCACGTAGTCGGCGGACTTCGGCGACAAATGTCTGCCCAATCCCGTCGATTAAGGTGCGAGCTTTCGCGTCGGATTCGGGTGTTGTGGGCTGGAAGGGACTGAGCATCGCCTTGAGGGTACCGGAAGCGTAGAGCCGCTGAGAGATCTCGAGCCGCTCCGCAGCGCGGTGCAGGTCCCAGCTGGCGAGAACTGCACCGATCGAACCGACGAGGCTGTACTGACCCGCGTAGATCTTGTTCGCGTGCAGCGCGATCAAGTACGCTGCGGATGCACCGACATTGCTGATCACTGCCACGACGGGCTTACCGTGCTCCGCGCGCAGACTTTCCATTGCGCGGTAGATGCGCTCGGCTTCGCCGGGCGAACCGCCCGGAGAGTCGATGGCGAGCACAACGGCCTTCACCCGCGGAGACTCGAAAGCTCGTCGCAGTGCGGGGACGACCCGTTCGGCGGACGCGCGCGACGCCTGGGTGATTTCCCCGTCGATTCGGACCACCCCAACGACGTCGCCGATCGGGCCCACCCGCCAGCCAAGTTGCGGGGCCCAGAGGAAGAAGTAAAGAAGCGACAGGGCGAGGGATCCGCCAAGGAACAGGGTGCGGGTGACCCACCTCCAGCGGCGTTCGAGACGGCGCTCTCGGAGCAGGTCGGCAACCAAGGCCTCGGCCATGGCGTGTGTCAAATCAGGTACCGGGGGGGTATCCAATCGAGCCTCCTAGAATGCGTGCGACGGGAGCGGAGCTGTGCTAGCGTGTTTCGGCAACCTCGAAGAAACGGGGTGTTTATGACCCGACGAAACCGCAATCTAATTCTTCAGTTCGCACTCGCGATCGCCGCTTGTGGCGTGATCGGCTGGTTCGATCGTCCGCTAATTGGGATCGTCGGATTTGGTCTGTGCGTGATAATCATTGCGGCGAACTTCTACTTTCGCTGTAGGGCTCATGAGTCGAGGGGGGTTGCGAGTTCTCAGACGACGGTGGCTGCGTCGGGGGACCAAATCGTCTACGCCCAGGCCCCGCATTGTTACCAACCCGGGAACCCAATCTACTACCCGCCAGAGGGTGAGAGAGAACCTCACGGACGTTGATCTGGTGGGTTTTCACCACCGGTATCGAACTCCCGCTGGGTGGTAAGTGGTAACTCTGACCCGGGTTTGCCACCCGGGTTTGAATTTGTGAAGGCGCTCTTGTCTTCATAGCGACGCGCTCGCTCATCATGCAGCACTCGCTCATCGTCAGCGACCCGTCGCTCGGTGGCCACAACACCACCCTCCACGAGACGTTTCATGTCTACCAGGTGTGTTGCGGCGTCATGCATACCAGGGGCTTGGTTCTCGGCCTCGCCGTCTCGTGCATTCAAACGAGAAATGCGCTCTTGCGCCCTCGAGGCCTGATGTCCCACCGCCTCGGGCGAGGAAAACACGCCTGTTGAGAAGACAGGGGTGGAGAGCTGAGTTGCGGATGGGATCTGACCGTTCGGATCAAGATCGGTTAGCGGATTCCCCAGGGAGGAACCATATCTCTCCAGGAAATGACGCCGCGCCACGTCCATCATTGCGCTTGGGTCATTCATGGCTGCCCTAGAGATGCCCTCGGCCCCCGCCCGACGGTGAATCGCGTAGGTGTCATCGCCCGTTATCGAGAAGCCATCTCGGGTCACGACAGAAGCTGCGCTCCTCAATGCCCGGGCCTCTGAGAAAGAAGACGACGCCTGCCGCTCATATGCCACTGCCGCGTCGTGCGACGCCTTAAGCTCGCCTGCCCCCCGTCGGCTGGCTTGTTGCCCGTTCTCGAATCCACCGCCAGCCATCGCCGCATGAACGAGTGCCCGCTCATTGGTGAGCCCCGCATCACGGCTCGACTGCTGAACTTTGCGAACCGTGTCCATGATCTGCTCGTCGCTCGAATTCCGCGCGGAGGCGCCTGCTGCAAGCCGAACGACATGGGGCGTTCCAGCCCCAATGCTTGCCTCAAAGACCCGGGACGCCGCGCTAGAGTCTGTGATTCCCAGATCGTTCGAAATGATGTCCAGACTACGGGCAACCACCTGCTGTTGAGTGCTCATCCGAGCGCCGTCCTGCCAGGTGTACCCGCCCGTTTCTCGGGAGTAGCTCGAATTGTCCCGAACGTATGAAATCGCATTCTGGGTTGCCGCTCGCCAACTCTCCTGCGCCTGCAAGGATTGGGTCTGACCGATCTGCGTGAATCGATCGGCCTGCTGGGTCCATTCGTGACCGGCCGAGGCCATCATCTGCGGGGTGACCACGCCTCGCCCCTGATTTGTGGTGTAGACCGGCCCGTAGCCCCCTGCCCCGGTCTCGACGGTTCCCGTAACATCGGTGAAGCTCGACCTGGACGGCGACGTCGTGGCTCTCGAAAGAGACCAGTTGTGGGCGTTTCGGTTGTCCCAGCTTGCGGTCTCCCACGTCGCATTGCCGAATCCCACATTGCCAGCGCCGGCAGCGGCGCCTGTGCTCTGCGCGCTCGACTGCGCGGGACCCATTACGGTCCCGGTCATGCTGGTGAGCGACTGCGCGCCTCCCGCGACGATCATGGTGGCGATCACCGGGACCGCGAGCGTCATCATCCCGGCGACCGCCTGGTCGGAAATCAGCGTCGATCCGATGATCGCCGTTGTTGAAAGCGTCCACCCTGCAACCCCCTGCGCCGCGGCCTGTACGTTGGTCGCGCTCTCCAATGTGGCGACGTAGTTCAGCACCGCGTAGAGCGGCGCCCAGAGCTGGACCCACACGAAAGCCATCACGTAGGTTTTGATCACGAGGCCGGCTTTGCTGCCGGCGGCGACGATTAGGAGGACGATGATCGGGAAGACGGCGATCACGAGGATCTCGACGACGTTGCGGATCTTCGGGAGCGCGGACTCCGCCATCTTGGCCATCGTCACAAAAGCCGATTCCGCGGTGACTTCGGCCTGGGCCTGGGCGAGCGCAGCCTGGACGGCGGCCGGGTCAGCGAGAAGCTGCGGGATCGCCACCGACGAGTCCCGCATGAGGTTGATCATCATGTTCTGGCGGATGGTGTCGCTCGCCGTCGCCGACCCGGCAAGGAGGAGGTTCGTCACTACGGGAAGTTGAGCAGCGACCAGTGCCGAGGCGTTCAACGGGTTCGGCTCGTGCGGGTTGAGGAGCCGGGCCAGTCGGGTCTGCTCCCGCGCTGCCGCGCTAGTGATCCGCGTGTTGAGCACGCCGTACACCGCGGGACACGTGTCGACGTTCGCACCCAGGTCGTAGGTGACGAACCGTCCGGGGTTGAGGACACCCGGGGCACCGATATCACCCCAGATGTTCGTGCTTCGAACCAGGGTGTCGACGTCGAGGGTGCGGTTGATGAGTTCCGGCACCACGCACTCCTTGACGAACTGGATCATGTCGCGCTGGAGGACCGGCTGATCGATCGCGGCGCGCCGGGCCTCTTGCAGGACCCGGCTCCCGAAGAGCAGCCCCCCGCCCTGGAACCGGACCTCGTTCGGGAGCGAGAACACGGTCTCGAAGCTCCGGGTCAGCCAGTCGCCGACGTGGCTCGTCATCGAGGCGAAGAAAGCCACCCCCAGGGGCACGTTCGCAACGACCGCGGGCGGGGTGGTGCTCGTCCGGTCGACGACGGTGACGGTGACTTTCGGGAGGAAGAGGCCGGCGTAGAAGATGACGAGGAAGATCATCCAGGTCCCGAGGTCCTCACCGCGCATGCGCAGAAGCGAGGCGACGGCGGCGATGATGAGGCCGAGCACCGCCGTGGCTCGCAAGAGCCCGACAAAGTCATTCTGACCAGCGATCGCGGCAATGCCATTGAAGATCGCCACGAGCTGCGTGACGTTCCAGTAGGCGTAGACGTCGTACATCCGCCTTGCCCTCACTCGCCGTCGGCTACGGCCGCCCCGGCCGGGCGAACTTCAGGTTCTCGGAGAGCACGCTCGGCATGTGCGCGTGGAGCGTGCGTTCCATCCGGAGGAGGTCTTCGGCAATGGAGGTGTTCTTGGCGGCGTTCTGGTAGAGGCTGCGGACCTCGTCGCGGACTTCCTGCTCGAGCTCCCGCATCCGGGTGTCTAAGCGTGCGAGCTGCTCGTCCTCAAATGCCGTTCCGTTCGCGGCATGGACGGTCACGGCCTGCCGGACGGTTTCGATCCCCCGCTTGACGAAGGCCGCCGCGTACTTGGCGGCGATGAGGTCCTTGTAAGTGTCGATCAGCGAATCGGAGAGGCCCGGAAGCGAGCTGAATGCGGCGACCGACATCATCCGGTAGACGGGAAGATCGGAGACGTTCACAAAAGCGATGTCCGCCGCGGTCTGAGGCGTGCGGGCGAGGATGTTGTTCGCGACCGCGCGCAGACGGTCCTGGACGATCGAGCCGAAGGACGGATACACGGCGGCTGCGTCGAGGTCGACCTGGAGGCACTGGTCGTCGCCATAGCCGTCGAGGCACCGGTAGAACTCGAGCGACGCCTCTCCCGTCGCCGCGTTTCCGATGTAATGGAGGAGCTTGTGGTGGCCGGGGCGGACGATGAGACGCGGGGATTCCTGGTCGTTCGCGGGGGGCACGTAGATGACCGTGCCGATGAGGGTCATGAGCTGGCGCTTCTGGAGCGTATTCAGCCCCAGCGCCGGGTGCGAGAGCGCCTTCCAGGTGAAGTTGCCGGTCGGAATCTGGTTCGAGAAGCCTTGCCCCGCGGGCGGCTGAATCCCAGGGATGCTCGACTTCGCCCGGTTCTGGGCGTCGTAGATCTGGGTGTTGGTCGTGGTGTTGACCCAGGACCCGATGCGGTCAGAGAAGTCGCCCAGCGTCACGCGCCAGTTTCGGGCTCGCTCTTCGTCTGCCTGCATGTACCGACCCACGGTCCCGTCGACGACGCTCCGGGCTGCCTGGCACGAATTGACGTTGAGCGCGTTGATCTTCTGGGCCTGATCCTGCAGCCATTCGATCGTGACCGCGATTTCGGGGGCCATGGACTTCAGCGCAAGCTGGAAGAAGTACCCGAGGGCGTTCTGACCGATATTCTTGAGGAGCGCGACGAACTGGGCCTCGTTGATGAAGCTGAAGGATCCTGCGAAGAGGTCGATCCCGCCGCAACCGGCTTTCAGGTTCGGGCCGGCAACCGCGGCCATCTGGTAGGTCCGCTGCGGGGCCCGCACGAACATGCTGCCGCCGGTGAAAAGGCCCATCGTCTGGCCGCGATAGGCCCCGGGTCCGGTGATGTTCGCGTACAGCCCCGCCTCGTTGTAGAAGTCGGTCATGCCGTAGGCGCGAGCCGTGACAGGACTAAGCGCCACTGCAGTGAGCAGGCCGGCGAGAACGACGGATCGTGCGCGCATCGGAATCTCCTAGAAGTCTTCGCCCGGCTTGGTCTGGGTGAGGACGTACATCCGCTCGAGGATCTCGTCGGCGGCGAGCACGCCGTAGCCGATCGCGTGCACCCGGCGCTCGGTCTTGGAGCTGAGGAATAACGCCGGCACCTGCGCCACTTCGAGCACGCGGCTGATGCCGTTGTCCGGGTAGGCGTGCGGGAACTGCGGCAGCCGACCACCATCCAGGCTGACCGGGAAGACCTCGATGCCGTGTATGTCCTGCAGGTATTTCAGGATCGGGGCGAGCTGATGGCAGTACGGGCAGTCGCCGCGGAAGAAGAAGAACAGCCCGTTCTCTTTCGCGAGGCGCGCGATCGCCTGATCGCGCGTGTCGCGCCGCGCCGACTTGAAGGCATCGATGGCGAGCGTGTTCGTGGGGCGACGGAGCGAGTAGTCGAGCTCCGCCGTCTCCCAGACGACGCGCCGCGCCATGTCTGCGAAGGTGCTGCCCTTCCCCATCACGTACTGCTGCGCCTCGAGGTACGTCCGGACGTTCTCTTTCGTCGGGTTGATGACAGCCTCGTCCTTGAGGCGGTCGAGCTCCTCACGGATGTCCTTCGTGGTCGTCAGCTCGCGGATCGACTTCCGAGGCGGGGGCGGCGGAAGCGTGGGTGGTGATTCTGTAGCGGGCGGCGCAACGCGCTCTGGCGGATACCACTGGTAGGACCGATCGGGGTTCTCCCAGACGGAGCGGTCCCACCAGTGCGTCATGGCTTCGGTTTGCAGCGCCCCCTGCGCATGGACTGCCTGAGAGAACCCCATCGTCGCGAGAACAGTCGCGGCGACCTGCTTGAGCGGTGTCATTCGAGGGTCCGCGGGGGCTGCCCGTCGCGGCAGTAGTTGAGCTGGAAGGCGATCTCCCGGTCGATCGGCGGTGCATCGCCAAGCTTGACCGCGCCCTGCCGGAACTGGACGTTGAGCCGTTTGCAGCCAGGCTCGCGATAGGTGCGCAGCGTCGTCACTTCGACGAAAAGGGGCGCTGCTGAGATGCCGCGACTTCGCAGCCGCTCGGCAAACGGTCCCGCGAGGGTGCCGGCCGCCCGCCCGTCCGGTGCGTCGATCGCGGCCACGAGGAATGGCCGCAGATCCGCCGCGACGTCCGGCGCCGGAACGGCGCCGACCCGTTGCATCGCCACGAGCACCCCGAAGGACGCAACTGCCACTGCCAACCTCGCACCGCGATGACTCGGTGGGGATTGCGCGGGGTTAGTCTCGTGCGCTTGCATGATCGCCTCCGGGTGCAGCGGGAGTGGTCGCAGGATGACCGGCGAGCGCCTGGATCAGGGCATCGAGCCCCGCGCTGACGACGCGCCCGGGCTGCAGCACCTCGGCGAAGAGCTCGGTCTTCACCTCGACGCGGTAACTCGCGGATCCGTCCTGGAGCTCGATCACGTGGAAGGCCGCTTGCCGGGTCTTGTTCCAGTGCTCGCACCCCACGAGACAGATCCCGCGCCGGTCCCCGCCCACCGTCTTGTTGAACCAGTCCTTGGCACCGGTTGCCTGGCCGACGGCATCCAGGAGCAGGACGCCGCCGACGGGCGCCGCGAGCTGTCCCGTCTGGACGAGCCGGCCGAGCCAGTCGCCCGCGGCGATCACGTAGCCGATGTCGGCCGGGGCAAGCGTGCGGGGACCGTCCGCCGACTCGACGAGGGTTCCTTTCTCGGCGAGGTCGCTGATCCGGATGCGGGCGGTGTGCTTGCCGGTGAGCTGAAGCACCCCGCGCACGCGGACGACGACCGACTGCGTATCGGGCTCGGCCACCAAGACGCCCCGCTCGGCGAGGCCGCGAACGACCAGCGCGGTGAGCTTCGGGCTGTCGGCGTACTCGAAAGCAACGGACCGGCCCACTGCGTGCGGCACCGTCCCAGAGACGGTTGTCGTGATCGGTTGGCGCGGCTTTGTGCGGTCTTCTCCGTCCCTTGCAGGGAGGCCGCTCAAACCGGCCTGGGCACACGCCACCGCCGGGATCACGGCGAGGAACAAGAGCGCGACACGGAAGCGACGGGCGCAATGAGGGGTCGTGGTCGTCACGGCGTTCTCGGGGTCGGGAAATAGCTCGCGTTCGGGTTCGAGGTCACCCGCGACTGGATCCTCGAGGTGAGGCCCGGGACGTCGGGAACCTTCGCGATGATCTCGGCGTAGAACTCGGAGAGATCCATCCGGCTGAAGTCGAGCCGCTGCAGCTCGTCCACCGTGAGGCCGCTGCAGTCGGGCGACCTCGCGTCCCCGTAGCCCCGCCCGAGCTGCGCGCGACCCTGCTGATTCACGATGCGCGCGAGCCTGGAGTTGAAGCAGCAGTGGGCTTGTTTCTGCGTGATGCAGGCACCGAGGATCTTCGACGAGCAGTAGCTCCCGACGTGGATGCAGAGGTTCTGCCCGCGGCGCATGGCAAGCAGGTTCTCGGGCTGGTCGCACTGCAGCGCCTGCGTGACGACATAGACCACGACGGCGATGACGGCACTCCACGGGTCGAACGCGACGACGACGGTGCCTTCGGCGAAGGTCGCCGTCACCCCGTAGAAGCTGATGGAGGGCGACCAGGCCGCCGTGCCGAGCCCCATGAGCGAGGACACGTTGCTGAAGAGCCAGTCCGGCATGTCGCTCGCAAAGAGCGAGTCGTAGAGGTAGGTCGAATGAAGGAATCCGCTCGCGTTGTTGTAGACGTTTCCGAGGACCTGGTTGTTGCTGAGGGAGGAGCCGCCCGAACGCGACTTGCAGCAGTTGCCCAGGCCGAAGAGCTTCACCGAGCAGCTCGAGGCTGCTCCGCGAAACACCTGCTGGGTCGTCGGGTCCAGATAGAAGCCAGCCTGCCGCAGGACCTCCTTGGCAGCGATCGCCCGCCCGAAATCCGCATCGGGCGGGTAGCCGGTGTCGAAGCAGTTCCCCTCCAGGCAGAAAGTCTGTGTGCCGCAGTTGAGGACCGTAGTCGTCGGGGTGGTACCGAAGCCGCACTCGTAGCGCTGCTCGTAGGTCGAGCAGCTTGCGTCGGGCAAGGTGTCGATGCAGGTGGACCCGATCTGGCTGCAGCCCCGGGCGGTGAGCTCTCCGCACTCGCTCGTGAAGGTGTCGCTCACGCACGTGAAGCGTTCGTCGTAGCGCCAGCAGTCGCGCTGAACCGGGTAGCCGCTGATCAGCCGGGTCGCCGGACCTTCTACGCACACCGAGGCCTCGCGCCGGCAAGTCCCGTCGCCGGCGTGCAATGCGTTCGGCGCCATGCCACCGATCCACGCGAGGAATGCGAGGCGGAGGACGCTGCGGAAGAGTGCCCGGACGGTCACTGCAGGCGCGCCTCCAGCGCCGCGCACTGGTTGTCCCAGCGGTCGGCGACGGCGTAGCTGATCTTCGGGCGCGGGAAGCTGAACGAGCCGCTCGCCTGGGTCCCAGCGCGCACACAACCGGTGCTCCAGCTCGTGCAATTGCCCTCGCCGTCCCACGCTTCACACAGCGTGCCGCAGGACTCGCCGTACACCTCGAACGAGAAACTGCAGGAGTCGTCCGTGCATCCGCCCCCGCGGTAGGCCACGTTGTTGAACCAATGGCCGAAGTGGTAGTCCTCGGTCCAGAACCCGGACAGAAGCTGAGGCGCGATCGCACCCGTCTGCGCGTCGACCCAGATCACCGCGGCGCCGATGCCGCCGTTGGCCGACTCGTTGTGAACGTAGAGGCCGACCGTGCCGGACATCTGGCAATAGGCGTGCACGCGCACGCCCACTTGCCGCCACCCATCCGCGTACGCGCCGACGAAGGTGCTCGTGAACCACGTACCCGGCACGCACGACTCGGTCGGCGTGACCGAGACGTTCAGGATCTTGCTGCAGCGACGCTCTTCCGGCGCGCGGCTCTCCGCGCACACCTCGATCTGCTTGCGTGCGGGTGCGCTCACTTGCTGCGGGGTGCACGCCGAGTAGGTGCCGTTCATTGCCCCGAGAATCGAAGTGGGATCACCCGTGATCGGGCGAGCTCTGATGATCAGGGGGTCGTTCGGCGGAACGGTGAAGCTCGCGGCGGTCGACCGTCTGGCGAGGAAGTTGGTCGCCTCGCACTGTTGCTGCTTGCGGGCGTCCGGATCGGCGGGGTTCACCTGGCAGCCGCTCACCTGCGCGGTGCCGGGCGGGACGAGCAGTCCGCTGCCACCGGCGAAGAGGCCCGCCTGTGGCTGGGTGGTCGAGTACTGCGGCACGCTCGGCGCACTTGCGCCCGATTCGATTTCGCGGCCGAGCGCGGGCGTACCGCCCGCCCCGAGCGCGCGCCCCTGCGAGAAGGCCTCCCCTGGGGTCTCTGCGTGAGCGGCCCCAATGAAAGCGACCAGAACGACGCCAAGGCGGATCGCTCTCATCGACTGACTTCCCGGAGCTGGCGGAGCCGTGTCTCGGCGGCCTGCGCGAGGGGTTCGCCTGACCGTGCGAGCCGATCGAGCGCATGGTCGAGCGAGACGTCGCCGGCCAGCCGGCGCGTCGGACCTTCGCAGGCGCGCTCGCCGCAATCGGCGCTGCGCGCCGTGAGCACGAACGTCGGCACGACCTCGATGCCAAAGCGGGTGAAGGCTTCCGGATTGATCTGCATCGCCGCGCCCGTCCTCGCGAGCGGCTGGAGCCGCTCGACCATCTGACGGAGCGTCGCGCCGGCCAGCCCTCGGAACACCAGCACGGCGTTCGCCTGTCTCGCCTGCTCCGCGAGCCGGACGAGGCTCGCGTGCGGCATCGAGAAGGAGACGAACACGAGGAGCTCGGGGCGCGCGGGTGCGGGGCTCGCCGCGTTCGCGCGGTAGCGCTCGGCGATCGCCGCCGGATCGGGGGCACGCCCCGGCGTGACCGGTACCGAGGGCATCTTGCGCCCAGGCGCGGCCCCGGGTGCCCGGTCTTCAAGTCGTCGGAAGACCTCACTGCTCCGCGCCCGCTCGGTTTGCACGAGGCCGTCGAGATCTGTCGGCACCGGGAGCGCCGCAGGCCCCGGCCCCTGTGCAAGCGCCACCACAACGAACGTGGCCCCAGCGAGGCCTGCGATCGAAGACGCGATCGCGTTACGGGACCGACACCGGGACCGTGGCACAGCAGTTCCTCTTGCGGAAGACCTGGTAGACGAAGTCCTCGCCCTTCACCGGGAACTCCTTACCGGCGCCCCAGACGGCCGTGGTCCGCCCAAAGGGCTGGCAGCAGCGGCCGGCGAGCTTCGCGGTGTTGGGGATCGGATGGACCATCTGCAGCTTGTAGTTCTGCTTGTCCATGAGGACCTGCGGATAGAAGCCGCAGAGGCCCGCATCCCCCGACCCGGCCCACATCAGGAGCTCCCGGTGCAGCTTGTTCGTCATGCGCTGCACGAGGAGCGTCGAGGCCTGCACGCCGCCGACGTGTGCCCCCACGTGGCCGGTGAGCGGGTACATCGGCCCCTGGCACCCCGCGCACCAGAAGAGCTCGTTTCGCGGGAAGCCCGCGGTTGCCGCGACGCAATCCGCCGCGCACACCGCTTGCGCGGCCGGGTTGGCAAAGAGCGCGACATCCGGATTGAGGATGAAGGCGAGCTCCGAGTCGTCCCACAGCGGATCGACCTCGGTGATGTAGGCGAGGTCGAAGTCGCCGGTCTCCAGGCAGGCATCGTCCAGAAGCACCTCGAGCCAGTAGAGAAGCGGATTCATGTACCAGTGGACCTGGTAGAAGGAGTGACTCGCGCGCTCGCTCGAGTGCGCGCGGTGGTGGCGCGGCGCGGCGATGCCGAGGTTGAGCTGGAGGCCGTTCAAGGTCATGAAGCAGTACGGCGTGCGCGTTACTTCGACGAGACGCGCCGGCTCCCAGAAGCCGGTCTTGATGCCCACGCGCAGCGGCGGACAGCCGCAAAGGGGGTTACCTCCCGGATTCGGGATGTCCTCCTGGTCGAACGCGAGCGCCTGGCTTCCGCCGATCGAGATCGGAAACAGGCACGACCAGCAGATATCGGTGATCGGGTTCGGGAAACGCCCGCTGCAGGTGGGCCCGGCGAGGACGGCAGGCGCGAGGAGCGCGGCGAGCAGCAGTACGAGACCCTGCCAGGACCAACCAGCGCAGAGCCAGGGGTACCGTTCACCCGATGAATGTCGAGCGGCCCAGAAACTCACAGCGCCAGCTCCTCGACACGCAAGCGCTTGCCGTCCTGGGAGACGAGCGCGGGCACCTGGCGGATGCCGAGGCGTTGCACGAGCGCCCCACCCTGGTCGTAATAGACGGGCCGCTGCCAGCGGCGCATCAAGTCCACGAATGAGCCGCCCACCAGGATCGGTTTGACGCGACCCTCGAAGCGAGCGATCAGCCGCGCGGCATGCGCGACCTGCGCGGCATCGCGCGCATCGAAGAAGAGCAGCCGGTTCGAGAGCGCGACGTAGTCGAATGGGTTCACGCGCGTGCCGGCGCGAATCATGGTCGAGCCGTCGGGCGCGACAATCTCGCGTGCGACGAGCGCGCTCGGGTCGACGTGCAGCACTCGCGGCGTCACCGTTCGAACGAGCGCCGCCACCGGTTTCGGGTTTTGGAGCGAGGCCTCGGCTCGCGCGAGCCCCTCTCGCTGCAGGCGCGCGAGCTCGCCGGTGCGCTGTTTCTCGCGAAGGCTTGCTTCGATTGCGCGGAGAAGGTCGGGCTCAGCGATGGGGTAGACCGGCCCCACGACACCGACGTCGTCGGGTGTCGCGGTGAGGCCGTGGGGCGAGAGTGCCGTAGCGAATGCGAACAGGAGAATTCGGACCGGAAGCGCGGGCCGGCGTGCGCGACGGCACCAGCGCGGATCGGGTGATGTTTCAGAACACGACATAGGCGCGCCCAATGAGCGCCTCGCGGGGAATCCAGCCCGCGAGGGCGTAGCGTGAGTCGAGGCTGTCGGGATGGGTGCCCGACACGTAGTAGTGCCCCGCGGGAATGACGCCGGTCGGCCCGAGTGCGAGCGGCGTACGCTTCGCACTGAAAGGTTTCGCCCAGCCGACCGGGAGACCGTTCACGAAGAACTCCCGGCCACGGTGCGTGACGTCGTCACCGGGGAGCCCGCGGATGACTTTCGTGAAAACGACCCCTTTGGGATACGGGCCGCCGCCGTGCCAGCGGAAGGCCACAAGATCGCCCCGACGAATGGTGAGGTCGCCTTTGGCGATGATGCAGAGGGTGTAGGCGAGGCTCGGGGTGGCGTTCACGCCGATGGCGAAGTACGAATTGAAGATCGCGATGGCGCCGAGCACCCCGGCGTACGCCGCCCACCACCGGTGAACGTGAGCGGTCACCGTTTTGCCGTACGCGTGGAGTACGGGCATAGCCGCCTTCGGGTGAAGGAGGGCCTTCATCGCGGCTTGAGGCGTTCGCGGATCGCCTCGGTGTAGTCGGGCAGATCGCTGCCGGCCACGACCGCGCCGCGGACCAGCACGACGCACCCGCAGGCCTGGGGGAGCGCGAGCGCCTCCGCCTCGAGCTGCCGCCCGAAGGTCTTGGCGAGCTCGAGCGCTTTTCGGGGGCCGGCCTCGCCGCTCCCTTGAGCCGCGAGCTTCATCAGCTCGTCCTGGCGCTCGGTGAAGAGCTGCGCGACGTTGAGCGTTGCGAAGCGCAGCGGCGCTGGGCGCGTGAGGTGATACGCGAAGGTGACGCCGGCGGAAGTTGCCGCGCTTGCGAGGATCGTGACGGCGAAGAGGACGCCATACGAGATGGGGACGGCCGCCGGCTTCAAGGCTTCGCGCTCTTCGTTCACTGACGCGTCCGGGCGTGCAGTCATGTGATGGGCCCTTCCCTGCCGCCCGGCGCACGACGGTCGGCGAGGACGTGTTCGATCGCGTCCTCGGTGGAGAGGCCGCGCCGGCGATACGCGTCGACGGCGAGCATGTCCTCGGCCTTCGAGGACGCGAGAAGCAGCGTGAAGGGGTCGAAGATGACGAGCCCGACGCCGTAGCCCATCGGGCAATAAACGAAGACCTCGGCGAAGGCGCCGTGCTCGGTCTGCAGCGACCGTAGCATCGCGCGGATCGTCTCGTTCATCGGGAGGCGCTGCGAGGCCTCGAGGGCGGCGAGGGACTCCGGCTTCTGGCGCAGCATGAAGACCCAGTCGGCGTTCTCCAGCGCGGCGTTGGCCGCCGGGCTCTTGGTGTAGTCCTCGATCGACTGGGTGCCGGTGATGAAGGCGCCGTTGTACTTCCGGGCGCGGCGATAGCCTGCTTCCAGGAACTCGCCGGTGGTAACGCCGCGGAGAAGCTCCCAGGCCTCGTCCACGATCACGAGCTTGCGGCGCTCGCGGGTGAGGTACATCTCGCGGGTGATGCGGTACATCAGCATGAGGAGGACGACCGCCTGGAGGTCCTTCTTGGCCTTGAGCTCCTCGAGCTCGAGCACGATGAAGTCGCGGTCGAGGTCGAGCGGTGGGCCGCCGGCGAAGAACCGGCCATAGGCGCCGTCCGCCGTGAACGGGAAGAGCTGCACCCCCATGTCGCGCACGCGCGGATCGCAGCGGTCGTCTTCGTCCTTGCAGGCGGTCTTGAGGTGCTCGGCGAGCTGCGTGAGGGTGGCGTCGCGGCCGTGGTCGTACCAGACGGCGCGAATCGCGATGTCGAGCCAGGAGAGCTGGTACTGATCGAGGGGCGCGTTTGGGCTCACCATCTGTGCGACGACCGGGCGCAGCATTTCCATGTCGGCGTCGATGTCCTCGACCAGGGCGAACGGGTTGAGCGAGAAGTGGCTCTCGTCGCCGAACTCGATGAAGGCACCGCCCACGGCGTGGCAGAGCTTCTGGTAGGAGCGGCCGACATCCACGATCCAGACTCGGGCGCCAGTCGAGAGGTACGAGAGCGCGATTTCGTTCATGAAAGCGGACTTGCCGGAGCCCGAGGTGCCCACGACCGCGGCGTTGTAGTTGCCCGCCGTGTTCGAGAAGAGATCGATCCCCATCGCCTGCCCGCGCCGCCCGAAGAGCGGGATCACCGGCGCCCCGTGCCCCGTCCACTCGCCCAGCAGCGGCGCGAGGTTCACGGCGTTGGCCAGCGTCTTCGTGGAGAAGCGCCGCGCTGCGGCGATGTCGTGCTGGAGCGCCGGCGAGAGGGTGAGCGGGAGCGAGGCGAGCAGCGCCTGGACCTGCATGTAGGTGTCCGGCATGAGCTCGAACCCGCGCGCGCGCCACACGGCCCGCACGGCGTGCTCGGCACGCGCGTGCGCCTCCCGCGGCGCGAAGACGAGCACTTGGTGGTAGAGCTGGACGAGACTCCCGCCCGCGTCGAAAGCGCGCTGCGCGAGATCCCAGTCGCGCTTTTTCTCGACGAGGTCAGACTGGAAGCGCGCCATCTGGGAGCTCGCGTTCTGCGTGGCCCGGGCGCTCTTGAGCGTCACCGCGTGGCGCGTGGCGTCGTAGTCGAGCGTGCGCACGCCCAGCGTGATCAGGAAGGGGCTGGGCACGCCGAGGTTCGGCTGGAAGCCGTCGCCGAGGAGCGCGGCCATCCCGTGCAGGCCGTGGCTCGCCGGGTAGTTCCGCACCGAGAAGGCCTTGACGACGGTCTCGTTGCCGAGCTCGGGCAGCCCAAAGCGGAGGCCCTCGGGGGCAACCCGGTGGAGCGTGTCTGCGGCGAGGATCTGATGTCGGAGCTCGGCCTCGGGGTCGTAGGCGAGGCGCGGCGGCCGGCCGTGGATCATCTCCTGCGGGTTCAGGACGAGCGCACACCAGTTGATGAGATCGGCGGCATCCCAGACATGGCTGAAGAGGTAGACGCTCTTTAACGTCGCAGTCATCGCTTCACGCAGCGCAAGGAGCTGCTGCAGGCGGCCCATATCCGCGAGATCCGCGCACGACAGCACGACGGAGAGCGCGATGCGGACGTGGCGCAGCTGATAGGGCCTACTCGCGAAGAGCGCGCCCCGCGCGCCCGCGCGATAGAACGCGGCGCGACGCGCCGCGAACTTCCGGAAGAGCCCCGTGTCGGGTCGCAGCGCCTCGTAGGCGGCGAGGTGATCGTCGAGCTGGTTCGTCGCAAACAAGGAGATCTGCAGGCCGGCGCCCTTCGGGCATGCGGCGACGAGCGAGCCGAGGATGGCCGCCATCTGCTCGGTCGCGCCCGTCTGCGGGCACAGCTCCAGCACGAAGCCGACGCCGTCGACGCTGCCCGGGCTCGCGCCCTCGAGGTAGAAGACCGACTCCGACTCGCGCCAGGTCGTGTAGGGCAGCTGCTCGGAGAACGCCGGGGCCGCCCGTGCCCGCCCCGCGCGACGCAGGGCCTCGGGGACCGGCGCATCGGTCGCGAACGCTTCCCGCGCACCGAACAGCGCGCGGGCGCTTCGCGCGAGGCCGAAGGGGATTTCGAGCCGCCCCATTTCAACGCACGCCCATGTGCATGCCGCCGCCTGGAACGCCCACAGGGGGCGTGACCTCCGGCAACGTCGCGTTTTGAGTTGCGGGCGTGCCTACCTCACCGCCGCGCGTCGCGCCGGGCGCTCCCGCAGCCGGCGCGGCCGGGACCACGACGCGGATGGGAGCGAAGCGGTCCTGGATCGCGCGACGGGTGTGCTCGATCTGCCAGGTCCCGCGATCGATCGTGACATAGATGTGCGTCTGATCGCGAAGATCGCCTTCGCTGTCTTCGTAGGGCGCGAGCCAGATGCGCAGGACCCGGGGAGCGCTGCGGAGCGGCATGCCGCTCGTGACCGGGGCGCGGCGCGCGGGGGACCGGGCGCTGGTGCTCGACGGCATCGGTAGCGCGCGCGACCCGCCTGTCGCGGGATCGCTTGCCGGGGCCGGTGGCGGCGCGGGCGATTGCGCTGGGAGGGCGTTCTGGCGGCTCGTTTCGTACACCCCCGAGACGGACATGCAGGTCACGCCATCGGGGGCCTTGCATGCGAAGCTCGACTTCGCATCCAGGCCGGAGGCGGAGCAGCCGGCAAGGAGCGCGGCGCATCCGAGAGCGAGCAGCGCGGCGCGCGCAGTCATCGTGGCGCTCCGGCGTGGCTGGGCCCGCTCGCGGCGAGCCATGCCTCGATCTCGGCGGCCGGCTGGGCGCCCACCAGGCGCCGGCCATCCCCGGCGAAGAGCGTGGGCGTACCCTGGACGCGCAGGGCCGCGCCGAGCGCGACGACTCGATCGATCGGATGGGCGCAGGTGGCGGTCGCTGGCGCTATCCCGCGACGCATGAGGGCGGTCCAGGCCTGCGCGCGGTCCGGGGCGCACCAGATGGCGATCGCCTTCTCGCGGGCGCCGGGATGCAGCCCCTCGACCGGGAAGAGGAAGGTGTAGACGGTGACCTCCTCGAGCGTGGCGAGGCTCTCTTCGAGTGCCCGGCAGTGCGGGCAGTCCGGGTCGGAGAACACGGCCAGGCTGCGCCGACCGCTCCCGCGAATTGTCTTGATGGCGGCGTCCAGGGGCAGCGCGCTGAAGTCGATCGCCGAGAGGCGCTCCAGCCGCTCGGCGGTGAGGTCGCGCTGGGTCTGCATGTCGACGAGCCGCCCGAAGAGGAAGTAGCGCCCCGAGGCGTCGACGTAGGCGACGTTCGTTCCCATGACCACCTCGCTCAGCCCCGGGACGGGCGTCACGGCGACGCGATCGAAGAGCGTGCCCGGGTAACGTTGCTGGAGCGTCGCCGAGAGGCCGCCACCCGATTGCGCGAGCGCGGCGCTCGCTGCGGCTGCCCACACGATCGCCACGCCAAGGACCTTGTTTGCGGTGCGCACGGTCACCTCCGATTCGATGCGAAGTACTCGCCCGTGCCGCCCGCGTCGCGCGAACGCGTGGCCGGCTCGCCCTCGGCACCGGTGACGACGTTCACGCCGCGGGTCACGACGACGTCGACGATCTGCCCGGCGTCGACCTCGACGACCGGATAAATCTTGTCGGCGAGCGAGATGTAGTACTTGACGAGTGAATCGAGGCCACGAGCGAGGCCCTGGCCGATGCCCGCCTGCAGCGCCTTGGACGGGTCGACCGTTTGCGTGGCGCCGAGCGGCGAGACCGATTGCACGATCGCGCCCGAGGTGAGCGCGGTGCCCAGGCCCGAGACGAGTCCGGCTACGAGCGCATTCGCAAGCACCTGGCCCGTCTTGGAGACGAGTCGGCCGCGCACGCCGGCTTTGCCGTCGGGGCCGACGAGCACGCCCTTCAGGGGGATGTCCAGCGCCTCGCTCCCTTCGCGGATGCAGGCGAGCGATTCGGTGCGCACGTACGCGCGCTCGGAGGAGAGATCGCCGTAGCCGCTGCCGAGGATGAAGCAGTCCCGCACGTCGGAGCGGAAGCGGTTGGGCAGCTGCGCATGGTCGAGCACGCGCAGCAGCACCGGGTGGGGATTGTTCTGCGCCTGACCGCCGGTCGGGGCATCGAGCCCGCTCAGGAGCACGGCGCGCATGAAGGCGGTCGAAGGCAGGTACGTCTCGGTGGTGCGCGGCCCGCGCGGCGTAGTGGGCCCGTGCGCCGGGCTGTCGGCAGCGGATCCAGCGGGTGTGCCGCGCGCTGCGGCGCCACGCGCCCCCGACGCGCCCGGCCCCGCTTCAGTCAGGACGACCTTGAAGATGCCCGACGACGATGCAGGCAATCCGGGCACGGGGGTTGGCGAGCCGGGTGGCATGGCCGCGAGCGGATTCGGTGAGGGCGCGGGCAATACCGGCACGGGCGCGCGCGGCGGCGGGAGGGCTGGCAATGCCGGCACGGGGCCGGTCGCGGCGCTCGGGAGCGGCGCGAGGGCGGCAAGCGCCGCTTCGCGCTCGGTCCGCTGCTTGTCTTCGATGCGTTCCTGCTCGCGCTCGCGGCGAATGCGCTTCAGGTCGTCCGTCACCTGGGCCAGCTGGCGACGGATCTCCTCGATTGCGGCACCCTCGAGTCCGCGCCACGCGTCGCGCGGGTCGACGCCGCCGCCCGGCGTCGTGACGGGCACGGTCTTCGCGCTCGAGGGGGTGGGCAGCAGCCCCGCCGGCTTGCGGTACTCGTAGAGGATCGCGCCGACCCCGGCGATTCCGAGGACGCCGGCTGCGAGGCCTGCGGCGAGCAGGATCTGCCGGCGCCGCACCGCGCGATCGGTACCCGTTGGGGTCACGGTCACTCGGTGGCCTCGCGCTCGCGCACGACGTAGACCGCGGTTGACTCGCCGGGGGCGAGCTCGAGCTGCTCGACGGCGATGCCGAGCACGCCGGGCTTGAAGAGCTCGGCCTCCGCGATGCGCATGGGTGCCGTGCTCACGTTGGTGAGTCGATACCGGTCCCCGACGACGCGCCGACCGAGGTAGCTTCGCTCGTGGAAGAACTGCGCCTCGCGCCAGAGGGCGACTTCGCGGCCCGCCTCGCGCAGCTCGAGGTCCGGGACGGGCTCGCCGGTGGCGAGCGCGACCACCAGCGTCTTGACGAGCTTCTCGTGGGCGCCGGAGCGCTCGAGGGCGCTCGCCTCGCCCGCGGCGCGCTGGGTGCGATCGCGCACGACGATCGTGTCCGCGGGCATGTCGACGGGCTGAAGGACGAGCGCGTAAGTGCGCCCCGAGTCCGCGGTGACGAAGACGTTCACCGGGCGCGTCGTGTCCACCGGCCGGACGTAGACCGCGCCCGTGTGGTCGTCTTTTTCCAGGAGGAGCTGGCCTTCGAGTCCGGTGACCGCACGCACGCGGGCCCGGTCGATCGTGATGCGCGTAAGCTCGCGCGCCGAGATCTTGGCGAGCACGCTCTGCCCCTCGATCGCCTCGACGATCTGCAGGGCGCGCGCGCCCTGCGGCGCGGCAAGGGCGAGGCTAAGCACGAGGCTCGCCCGCGCGACGTGCGCCCAGGGGGTCGGCATCGGAGGTCTCGACGATCGAGGTGACATAGAGGCGCCCACCTGAGAGGCTGAACGTGAAAAGGAAGACCTTGGGCGCTTCGGCGACGCGCTTCTCGTTGATGTAGGTGGAGAGGAGGCCGTGCAGCGCGACGCGGAGCCCCTTCGGATCGTGCGTGACCGCGCGCACGCCGAAGAGCGTCGTCGCGTTGTCGGCGCGGAGGCGCCGGGCGGTCGCCTCCCCTTGCTGGCGGAGCGCCCCGTAGAGCGCGGGGGCGGCGTGGTTCAGCAGGATTCGGGTGTTGTATTCCGCGTTCGTCGGGGTGACGTTGTAAACGAGCTGCGCGAGGAAGAGCGCCATCTGCTCGAGGTACTCGGGCGAGACGCTCCCCGCCTCCACCCAGAAGCTCTTGCTCACCACCGGCGGCACGACGACGGTCCGCACGTTGTCGGAGCGCACAGCAAGTGCGATCGCCAGGAGCACCGTGAGTCCGATGAAGAGAACGAGGAGCCCCTGGAGCGCCCGCCCGAAGCCCGTGCGGAGCGCGACCTCCCGCGCATAGGTTTCGAGCCTCACTGGATGAACTCGCGGATCCAGGAGGGCGGCGTGCGGCGGAACCCCAGCGTGACTGGCAGGTGCCAGTACATGAGGTGCAGCGCGTAGGCGCGGTGCCGGCCCGACTTCGCCTTGCCGTAGGCGAGGACCAGCGCGACACCGGTCGCGCCTCCGACAAAGACGAGATCCACCATCAGTCCCAGGATGAGCGCGAGCATGAAGAGGATCGCCTCGTCGAGGTCCCAGAAGAGGAAGCGCGGCGGATCGTCGAGGTGCTGCGGGATCGCGAGCAGCGCGTCGTTCATGCCGGTGGCTCCGTTGCGCCGCTAGATCACGCCGCTGATGAGGCCGTTGATGATCCCCGGGCCGATCGCGAAGATGATGGCGAAGACAAGACCCACGAGCGCGGGAAAGGCCGTGCCTCTTGCGAAGCCGATTGCGGCGCCGACGAGGAAGGCGGCGATGGCGAGCGCACGCCCGAGGTAGCCTTCAGCCCAGCCCTGGAGCAGCGTGTGCAGGGTCTGGAACTCGACGCCGGTCGTGCCGGCCGTCGAGAGGCCCGCGAAAACGAGGCACGCGAGCAGGCACGCGCCGAAGGCGAGGTCCTTGCGGGTGAGCGGGAAGGAATGGCGAATCGAATGCATGGCGGCTCCTTTGAGAGTTGGGATGCGTGCGGTCCTGAGGGTCTCGAGGGTTGCGCCGGCGCAAAAGGCTCAGCCGGTCGGTAGGGGTTCGGCGGTGCCGCCTGCGGCCACGCGTGCGAGGGGCTTCAGCGCGTCGTCCTCGATCGCGAGGCGACGCACGCGCTCGAGCACCTCGTCGTAGAGCTCGTTGTGCGTGAGCGCGACGAAGATCATCGCGTCGGCGAGGCGCCGCTCGGCCGCGCGGCCATGGTCGTTGAGGGAGAACCGGAAGCGCTGCAGCGCGCGCTTCGTCTCCTCGCGCACGAGCACGGGACGGTAGCCCGGCTCAAGAGTGCTGTTGGGGGTCATTGCGTGACGCTTCGGAGCGCACCAACCGGTGCGTGAGGATCTCGATGTCGACGCGCCGGTACGGGGCGGCGTCGCGCTCGGGCAACGGCTGGAGGGCACAGCATTGCGGACGGCTGAGCACGACCACTTGCGCGCGATCCACGCCGCGATCGGCGAGGACCGCCGTGACCGATTCCGCGCGGCGCTCGGCGAGGCGGCGATTCTCGTCCTGCGTGCCGTAGGGGTCCGTGTAAGCGGTGAGAACGACTCGATCGGCACGGGCCACGCGGCCCGCCGCCGCGGCGACGATGGGCAGCGCGGCCGGATCCACCCGACTCGCCGCCGAGGCGAAGTACACCGATCCGATCGGCTCGCGGACCCGGGCCGGCACGGCGCGCGGCGGGTTTGCTTGGGGTGTCTGAGCGATGGCCGTGCGGCGAGCCGGGACACCGACCTGGGCGACCTCGGGCGAGACGGGTTGGCCGACGCCGGCGAGCGTCTTGGGGGTAGGCGGCGGCTCATCCGCGCCGAGCACAAAAGTCGCCGCGCCGCCCGCACGTTGCTGGACGATTCGCACTGGCGCTTGCGTCAAAGTCATGCGGGGCTGCAGTGCGGCCCGCCGCTCGGGTGAAGGTGCGGATGCCGACGGCCGCACGCCGAACGAGCCGCAGCCCGCCAGCGCCATCCCCGTGCTCACGGCAATCAGGACGGGCCAGAGACGCGAGTTGTGCGCCCCCGTTTTGCGCCGGCCGGAGGACACGCGGCTCACTCCGAGCCTCGGCCGTCGAGTTTCGCGGCGACGCCGTCGCTGCCTGGAGCCCGCGCGACGGAGACATGAAGGATGCTTTCCGTGGGGAGACTCGAATCCCTTCCCGGCGCGGTGCGTGTGAGCTCGCGCAGTGCGGCCTCGACCTTGCGGGCATAGCCCGCGCGGCGCGCGGTGCAGGCGGCCGGATCGAGGCGCACGCAGGCGGCGTTGTACGCGCCGATCGCTTCCCAGGTCACTCCGTAGCGCGCGAAGAGGTCCGCGAGAATCCAGGCGGCCACGGTGACGCTCGTGCAGGGCTCGAAGAGGTGCTCGCGGGTGATGCCGTGTCGGGCGAGCACCGGGAGCCACTGGGAGTTGATCTGCATGAGGCCGAGGTCGACCGAGCCGGTCCGCACGAAGTGGCTCTCGTTCACGGCACGCGGATTGAAGCCGGACTCGACCTTTGCGATCGCGGCGAGGAGCCACGGGTGGACGCCGTAGCGCGCGCCCGCGGCTTCCCAGCAGGAGGCGGCAGCCGGTGAAGCGGTACCCACGCCTGCAAGCGCCAGCGCAACGAGCGCTGCGCACATTGCGCGGCAAAAGCGCGTGTGTAACGTTGCGGCTAGGGTGGCGTGCATGTCCTGGGTGTCCGCGTCGAGGGTTCGCTCGATGTGCAGACACTCTAGGGCTGCCCCGCCCCGTCCCTTCTCCGGAAAGCCCGCCCCGCGGGAGGCGCTTTCCGGAGAGGGCTCAAAAAAATCGCTACCGGAGGCGGTGGAAGTTCGCCACCGTCGAGCGGGAGGCCACCGCGAGCGATGCGATGAGTGCCGCCCACGCGAGCGGATGGATGGTGTGCGGCACGAAGAGGAGGACGAAGGCCCCGCCGAGCGCGGCGAGCGCGCCGTGCAGGCCGAGTCCGAATAGCACCGGGCTAAGGTGCACAAGAGCCCGCGTCTTCACCGCGCGCATGACGGCGCCATCCACGATGACGGCCATCAGTACCGGCAGCCCGAGCAGGAGCCATTCCACGAGCGCCGCAGCCCGGTGGGCCGCCAGGCGGACGAGCGCGCGGGCGCGCTGGAAATAGGCGGTCTCGAGGATCCGGGCGCCGACATCGGCCAGTCGCGCCGAAAGCGGGTCGCTCTGCGCAGTCGCGGCTTGCGCGATCTCGGCATCGCGCGATGCGGCGAGCCCGAGCCATCGGCGCGCGCGCTCGAGCGCGTTGCGCTCCGCGGCGTTGCCCAGGTAGAGGGCATGCAGGCGGCTCTCCTCGCGGATCGCCGCGCTGATCGCAGTCGGCGCGACGAGCGCCGGGACCGCGAGCGAGAGGCCCAACGCGGTGGCGACGAGTAAGAGCGCGGCCCTCACGCCGGCGCCGGCGCGGCGGCGCGGGGCACGAGGACCGGGATGCGGCCCTTGTAGAGGCGCCCGCCCGACACCGCAGCGAAGAACTGCATCGAAGGAAGCTTGCCGACGACGTCTGCGGGGATGGTGTCCTCAAGCGCCTCGCGCAATGTGGTGCCGACGCTCCCCGAGTACTCGGCGAGGTGCTCATCGGTGTGGGTGGTGTAGCTTCCGGACACCGACTGGATGTACGCCTTGCCGAGCTGCTCCACCACGTACTCCTGCGTCGGGCGGTCCTTGCTCCGGAAGGCGACGAGGTTGTTGAAGTTGCCGAGCACCATGCGCGCCTTCGCCTCGTTGCCCAGGCGCGCGGCGAGGTCCGCCAGCGTCTGCGTGGCGCAGGTGGTCATCACCCCGCTTCCCGCGGCCTTGTTCGCGATCTGCACGAGCGGCTCGTTGATCACCTCGGACAGCTCGTCCACGAACAGGCTCACGCGCGGCGTGCGGACCTGCAGGTTGTAGCGGATCCCGGAGAGCGCCGCGAGGTCGGCGAGTAGGATCGAGCCGAGCGCGCTCGCCACGGCCTTGTCCGGCAGCGAGTCGAGGCACATGTAGAAGACGAGGCGCTGCTCGACGACCTTGTCGAGGTTGAGGATCGGGCGCGGATCGTCGATGTCGAGCGGATCGGGCGAGAGCGAGCGGCCGAGGTTGCCGGTCGTGAGCATCGACAGGATCGGGAGGAGATTCGCGGTGATCTTCTGGTAGTGCTCGCGCGGGTGATGGAACACCGCGAGCTGCGCCTGCAGCGCTTCGGGGATGCGCTCGCGCGCGAGCACCGGCTGGAGGCGCTGCTCGAAGTAGGTCGCGTAGGCGATGAGGTCAGGGGCGGTGGTTTTCTCGGGCCCGCGGAGCTCGCCCCGCTCCGCGCGCCTCACGAAGGGACCGACCTCGGTGCGCCAGCGCTCGGGGATCTCGCGCTCGAAGAGGCGCTCGAGCGAGCGCTTGAGGAGCGGGTCGATCCCGCTCTCGATGTAGCGGCGGATCTTGACGAGGTTCGGGCGCTCCTCGTGATCGACCAGCGCCTGGACGACGACGTTCACCGCCTGCCAGCCGAACGCCGAAAAGCTGCCGCTCGTGTCCGGCGGCATGATCGCCTGGATGCGGCTCGCGAGCTCGGTCGCCTTGCTCCAGTTGTACATGGGGTCGAATCGAACGCTCCGCTCCGGAAACGCCGGGTGAAACTCGAAGAAGCGGTCGCCACGGCCCGCGCATGCGCAGGCCTCGAGGAGGATGCGCTTGAGGTCCGGATCGTTCTTGGGATCGACGATGATGATCGCGTCGCCCCGGTAGACCGCCTGGAAAATGAGCGAGCGCAGCAGCACGGTCTTCCCCGCCCGGGTCGCGCCGATCAGGAGCAGATTGCCGTCGAGGTTGTCCCGCGGCACCCGGATCATGCTTTCGGTCACCTCGACCCCGTGGATGAAGGGCAGCCCCATCTCGCTCTCGGGCTGCGGCTCAGGGGCGACGTTGAGCAGCCACCGCAGGGCGCGCGGCACCGCCAGCCGCCGAAAGTCGATCTTCTTGAGCTCGTAGAGGCGCTGGGAGTGCTCGGGGAGCCACTGGAAGCCCGATCCGAGGAAAACGGCGTCCTGCCGATGTGCGCCCCAGCGCCGGAGGAGATCGGCAGGGGTCATCGTCTCGATCGCCCGCCCGGAAAGCGACGCGCGGGTTCTTAGCACGCGAAACGCGGCAGCGCCACGCAGGAGCGCGAGCGCCGTGCAGAGACCGCCGAGACCCGCGGCGATCCATGCGGGGTGCGAGCCCATCGCGGCGGTTGCGATGACCCAGCCCCCCGCAAGGGCCCAGGCGAGCGCGGCGTATGCCTCGAATGCGGGACGCCAAAGCATCTCGTACTTGCGCAGGAGCATCGTGACCGCCGCGTCAGCCTCTGAAAGGCAGGCTCGCCTGTGCGGCGATGATCCGCGGGTTCAGCAGGACGCCGGGTTCGCTCGACGCGCCTTCGCCGTGAGACCGGACCTTGCGGCCGCGCTCGGTTACGAGGAGACCAGCGTCGTGCAGGGCGCGAACGGCGAGGCCGGTGTCGAGCCCGAGGCGCATGAACGATGAAAGCGGGACAAAAATCCCCTGCGGCGTCACGACGTGGCGACCCCCCGCCGGGTCCTCGAACAGCACCGACAGCGCCTGGGCGACGACCGGATGCACGGTCGCGGGGAGGGCGAGGGCGCGGCGGTTTGCGCTGAGCGGCGCGGCCGCTCCGGACGAGACGCCATCCGATGCAGCGTCCGGTGCTCGTCCGGCGATCTTCGATGCTTCGTCGGCGCGACCGCCGTCGGAGGGTTCCGAAAGGGATTCCAGGGCGGAGTCCGGGGGCGATCCTGTCGCGGCGATGGCGCTTGGAGGTTTCTCAGTCGAATCGGTGACGGGCACCACTGGGGCGGAGGCGCCTGGTGCGTGCGCGGAAGGCCGATCGCGCAGATCGCGATCGGCAATGCGGGCGAGCGTCTGTTCGACGATCGTTCCGAGCGGCCCGTACCCTGACGGAAGGTCGCCTGAGAGCGCGGCGATGACCTCGGTCACGAGGCAAGGCCGGCTCGCAGCCAGGTAATCGGCGAGCGCGGCGTCGACGAGGTGCGGGAGCGCGATGAGCGCCGCAGCGGTCACCGGTTCGGGCGAGCGCGGCCAATGGACAACGTAGCCGGCCCGGTCGCCCGCGGCGAGCCAGTCGGCGAGCGGGCCGCGCAACGGCAGCCACCGTGCCCCATCGTCCGCGATGATGGCGGCTACCGAGATCGCACGGTCGAGGTCGGCGCACAGGCCGGCGAGAAACGCGGCCGTCCGCCAGCGCGGCGCAAGCGCGCGCCGCTCGGTGACGGTGCCCTGCGCCGCAAAGAGCTGCCCGTCGGCAGCCTGAACGGCATGCAGCCCGACCTCGAGCCCGAGACGGAGCAGGCCACCCGGCTCGCGGAAGTGCGCGTCAGCGGTCGCGGGCAGGAGATGGACGAACGCGGCGTAGCGGCGAACCAGCGGCGCGAGCCACGTCTCAAAGCCCCCCTCCTCGCCCCCGTAGGCGATGCGGATACGCGCTTGCAGGGCGCGATGTGGCTCGAGAATCTCGGCGAGCGGTGCCGCGCGGATCAGCGTATCCGATGCGGGGCGCTCGACGAGCTCGCGTGTCGACCGGGTGAGGCCCGAGTCCGACACGGACGCGTCGGACACCGAGGGGAGTCGCTCGCGAGAGCGCAGCAGGGCTCGGAAAGACATGGGCTCGGGGTCCGCAGGACGCCCCGCCAATCATGAGCGAGCGAGTCGAGGTGCGTCGCCCGGAGCGGGCGCCCGGAGGCGGGGGCTTTCCGGGGGAAGCTGGGCGGTTTAAAGGCGAAGTGGGTTCAAACTCCTCCGGGGAAACGCCCCCGAGTCCCATTTGTTGTGCAGCTGTATTGTTGTACAGTCTGTCCTCACACTGGGCCAACGGGAGCAAAGGCTCCAGCATGTCAAAAAAGCTTGGGACTATTTGGGAAGCTCCGCCTCACACCATTGCCAAGATCGCGATGGTGCGTGCGTATTTGTATGTTTGGCTCTCGATCCTGGGTGCACGGTTCCGAGGCCAAGACCTTTGGTACATCGACGGATTCGCCGGTCCAGGCCAGTACACCAATTATGCCGACGGCTCACCCATCGCCGCACTCAAGGCCGTATATGAGTCCTTGTCAAAGACAAGGCACTGGATTGCCGGGACAGTTCATTGTGTCTTCATGGAACAAGAAGAGTACCGCTTCACGAACCTCCAGCACCGACTTGCTGAGTTCCCGATACGCGCAGGTGTGATTCGTCATCTTTTTCCGGACACGTTTGCTGGCGGCGTGGCAAAGCTACAGAGAGAGGCTATCAATCCGTTTGGGAAAGGCAATCCCATCTTCGCGTTTATAGATCCATTTGGGGCTGAAGGTCTGGCTTTCGCTACCGTAAGAGAGCTACTTGCACGGCCAACATGTGAGGTTCTAGTGAACTTCGACTCTGACGGCATCGCTCGCATTTATCACGCTGGCCCGTTCGCGAATTATCGGGAACGGTTGAATGAGGTATTTGGCGATACCGATTGGGAGAGAGAGCTTGCCGGCGTCCCGTCCAAGTCCATCGCACAAAGAGTACTCGCCCTCTACAAGAAGAGATTGAGAGCTCTTCCGCACGTACGCTACGTTTTCGCGTTCGAAATGCGATCGAAGAAGAACAAGATCGACTATCACCTCGTTTTCGCGAGCCAACACCCACTGGGGCTTGAGAAGATGAAAGAAGTAATGAAGCAAATCGCGGGAGATGGCTCGTATAGCTTTTCCGACGAAGGCGATACGAATCAGACGTTATTCAGATACGACGATCCAAATTTCCACGCCCAGCAACTTCGACAGCATTTTCGCGGCCAAACGGTCTCCTATACGGAAACTAACGACTACGCGCTGAACGAATCTCCTTTCGCAAACGCGAAGGCGATGCTAAAGACCCTCGAGAAGAATCAAGAGATAACGGTGACGAGCTTGCATGCGCGAAGGAAAGGAACCTTTCCGGAGCACGCACAATCAGGAATCAGCATCCAGTTCTTGCAATGAATCATTATGGCTAAGAAATCCAATATCGAATGGACACAGATGACGTGGAATCCGGTGACGGGTTGCACGAAAATCAGCCCAGGTTGCAAGCACTGCTACGCTGAAGTCATGGCGCGACGGCTAAATGCCATGGGATCTCTTCGCTACAAGAACGGGTTCCAAGTGACATTGCAAAATGACCTGATTGACTTACCCAGGCGTTGGCGTTCACCGCGGAAGGTATTCGTAAACTCAATGTCGGATCTTTTCCACGAAGACATTCCAGAGTTCTTTGTAAGGCAACTGTTCAAGACCATGAATGAGTGTTCACAGCATCAGTTCCAAATCCTCACCAAGCGACCGGAGAGACTGGTGCAACTGCAAAACGAACTGCGTTGGACACCAAACATTTGGATGGGAGTTAGCATTGAAAGTCAGCAATACGTATCCCGCGCAGAGTTTCTACGCCGCGTTCCATCGTATGTTCGCTTCATATCAGCAGAACCTCTTTTGGGTCCGCTGCCAGACCTCCCGCTCGACGGAATTCAGTGGGTTATCGTTGGGGGAGAATCCGGCGCCGGAGCGAGGCCGATGCAATCTGATTGGGTGAAAGAGATCTTTCGACAATGCAGGAGAAAGAACGTCGCATTCTTCTTCAAGCAGTGGGGCGGCGTGCAAAAGCACGTTACGGGACGATCTCTATTTGGCCGAACCTACGACGAGATGCCAAGACTTGTGCGAGCCGTATCGGATTAGAACTCTGAAGACCGTGAATTCAGAGCGGCGCCCCCTCAGGAGCCGGTAGCATTGGATCAACCCGGCAAGGCGCAAATAGGCGGCAGGTTCAATTTCCCTACCTGTGCATCGTCAATGCACAAACTAACGTTGTCGCTCTCCAAGCGGTGACAAGGCTTTACGTGTCTGACCGCTCAGAGGCCGCTCGAACCTGCAGAAGGGGCAGCCTCCGGAGCCGATCGGCTCGTCCGTGCAAAGGACGAGGTATGCGGCCCGGCACCGCCGGCAGATCGTAGTTGTCAGGCGAGGGGGCGCGTTGGTCCAGAGCCCCTCAACGTGACCCACGAGGTCGAAGGCACGATCGAACGTGAGCCGCGGATCGTGGCCGAAGTGGCGGAGGTAGTGCTTGTAGCTCGCGACCAGGGAGTCGCTCGGCGGGTAGCCGAAGGTGCGAATCGACCGGAAGCACGCGTAGAAGAACGCCGACTGGATCTCGACGACGACCGTGCGGTTGAGGTACCAGTGCGCCGAGCGCGGTTTGCGACCGGGTATGGCGCCCGGCGCGTCCGGATCGCCGAAGAGATTGTTCAAGAGGAAGCGCGGCAGGCCGGTGAAGGTGCTGACGACGGTCAAGCGCCCGCCGAGTTCGATTGCCTCCTTGGCGAGCGCCATGGCGCGCCAATGCAGTGCCTTGCCTGGCGGAATCACCGGCCTCTCCTCGTCGACACGCCAGACTAGGCGTCGTACGGTCGCGGCGACGGACTGTCATCGCGCACGGCGAACAGCACACCCCGCAGATGGGTCGGCTTCTGGAGGAGACCTGCGAGCTCCTTGCCGTGCACCCTCAGAGTGAAGAGGGACCGGTCGAGCGAGTGACTGAGTGACCTTAGACCGTCGTCGCTTGCCTGGCGGAGCACCTCCGCGGTGGCCACGTCGATCCCGTACTCGTACGAAGCTTGCGCGGGATCGGCGCGCAGCGCCTCGCGCATCGCAACCAGGAAACTGAGATTGAGCATGTGTACCGCGGAGAGCGTTTGGTCGGAGCGCGGGCCGATTTCGTCGCGGGGTGTGGTCATGGGTCGTATCGTCCAGGGTCGGGCACTTCAGTCTAGCGAGGCTCGGATCCCGCGCCTCGCGGATAAGGGCCGCTCGTAGCGCGGCTCAGGGCGGTTTACGGCGTAACCGGTGCAGCCTCGCAGCAATGGGAAGTGGGTTCATCACAAACAGTGAACCGCGGTTAACGGACAGCACGGATCACTCGGGATCACGACGGTGCACGATCGGGACGCGCGGCGTAGCGGCTCGAGTACTTGCACGTTCCAGCTCCGGAGAAACCGGTTCGCCGCGGCGCCGTTTCCCGGGCGCCGTGCTGAGGTCGGGCGCCAATGACGCGGACTCGCGGACCACTGCGTCGAGCGCCGCGAAAGAGTATTGCGGGAATTCCCGGTGTAGCTCGTGCAAACGAGAACGCGTGTCTTTGAATGCACGGGCGAGTCGCGTCCACGCCGCCTCGATGGCATCGCGCACCTTGCGTGGCGGAAGCTTGGGGCGACCCTGGGCGGAGCGAAGTCGTTGCGCCCGGCGGATCTCGGCAACGCGTTGTCGCGAGACGCCGAAGAGTTCGCGAAGAAGCGTGCGCGTAGCGCCGTGGCGGACGAAGTACTTGAGCAGGGCCTGCTCCTCCTGCCCGCGGGCTGCCGCATGGGCGCTCCAGGCCACGCGGTCTGCGTCCAGCCGCACGATCAGCTCGAGGGATGCCGTTGCGGCGGCGCGCTCGAGCTCTACGAGCGAGAGTTGCTTCAATCGCTCCAGCATTCGGGCGCCGGCGGAGCGCTGTGCTCGCGGGACTGCGACTCCCTCGACGGGCGACTCGGCTGCACCAACAAGCAGTGCGACCAGCAGCAGCTGGGCATTCCGCGACGCAATTGGCCACTCTTCGAAGCGCACCGTCCGTCCTCCCCGGCGTAGGTACGCCCGGGCGCGAAACGCCCGGGAACGACCAATCCTATGGCGACTTGGTCAAGTGAGAAATACCGCAAATCCGGGCTGCGGCGTGGTACGCAAACGCTTGCGTGGCACGCAAACCCTGGCATGGAACTGGCTACGGATGGATCCAAGTTCTCTTTGGATTTCAAGACGTCGCGCGCTGTTGAGCGCGCGTAAATTTGAACACCAAAACTTGGGAAATCACCCGAAACTCGGTACCTCGCTGCAGGGAATTTTCGCGGCGCGATTGCGTACCGCGCTCGACGCGCGCGGCGTTGCTGCGAGCGCCGACGGCAGCGCGACCGCGCTCGCGCAGCGCCTCGGACGCTCCGTCTCGACGGCCGCGCGCTGGCTCAACGGCGAGATGCTTCCGAGCCTCGACACGCTCACCGAGATCGCTACCGCCTACGGGCTTTCACTCGATTTTCTGCTCGGTCTGTCCAAGCAGGATCGCGGTCTCGAGGAGAACGGTGCGCATGCGCACGCCGAGACGCCGCGCGATCCGCAGCCGGTGCTCGTTCTGGATGACCAGTCCACCGCGCGCAAGATCCTCTACGAGATCGCCAAGGGGGCCGATCCGCTCACCACACCAGTCGTCTTTGGGGGCGCCGTCGAGGCACTGCGGTGGGCGAGCGCCTATCACGCCGACCTGGTGATCACCGACTACCGGCTCCCCGGAATGGATGGGCTGGAGTTCGTGCGGGCCCTGCGGCGGCTCTCCCACTTCGCGGAAGTCCCGGTGCTCATGGTCACCGTGGTGGACGAGAAGGACCTGCGCCATCGGGCGCTTCAGCAGGGGATCAACGATTTTCTGCAAAAGCCGATCGATCCACTCGAGGGGATCGCGCGCTGCAGGAATCTGCTCGCAATGTCTCGCCAGCAGGCCCTGCTCCGGGATCGGGCGAGCCTCCTCGGCGGGCTGGTCGCGGCCCGCACGAGCCACATGCGGGAGCGCGAGCGCGAAGGCGTGCGGCTGCTTGCGAGGATTCTTGAGTGGCGCAACGGCGCGGACGCGAATCACCCGGCGCGCGTCGGTGCGATCTCCGCGCTCGTCGCCAGCGCGACCGGGTTGCCCGCGGACGAAGTCGAGGCGATCGAGCTCGGGGCGATGCTGCACGATATCGGGACGCTTGCGCTGCCCGATGCGGCACTGCGAGACGCACACCTTCCGGACGGCGGGACTTCGGTGGCATTCCAGGCGCACACGCGGCTCGGCTATCAGTTGTTGCGGGGATACGATTCCGGCCCGCTGCGAACGGCCGCCCTGATCGCGCTCGGCCACCATGAGTGCTTCGACGGCCGCGGCTATCCCATGGGCCTGAGCGGCGATCACATCCCGCGCGCAGCACGCATCGTCGCACTGGCCGGTCGGCTGGATCGGCTGCGCATCGATAACGCTGCGGCAGACTGGGACGAGACCTGGTCGACGCTCGTCAGGGATCGTGCGACGCAACTCGATCCACGGCTTCTGGACGCGCTGGTCGAAAACCGCGCACACGTCGAGCGCATTTACGCCGAGCTGCCGGTCGACGTCCCCGCGTACGAGATCCGGCCGGGCGCGTAGTTCACGTCCCCCGGTCCCTCACCTCTCCCCGGAAAGCGCCCGCCTTGAAGGGGGCTTTGCGGAGGAAGCGGGTCTGGGGGCCGAGATCCCTCTTGCGTCGATCGCTCGAGCGGCTCTAGCGTAGCGCCCGTTGCTCGAGGCACCGCCTCGATGCAACCCGGGAGCTTCCGCCACCGACGGTCCACGCCCGTAAAAGGAAGCAACATTAGAGCGCTTAAGCTCGCAGCGGGCTGCATCGCAGCTCGACGCCGCGTGCCTGCGCCATGCGCCACCGCAGAATGCTTTCGCGGGGCGCGTCATCCCCGCGCTCATTCGAGCTGAGTCGGATCGTCGCACGAGCGACACCCCGCACGGCCGACGGTTCATGTCGTCCGACGCGATGGTCGTCGTGATTGCACGCTCGATATCGCGCGCTCCGGTCCTTATCGGCCGGACTTCCCTCGAGTCCTGAGCGGCGCGTTGCCGGTCAGCTGTTCCAGCGCCACGCGTGCTGCGCCGTCCCTCCGCCACCCGAGCCTGCACTTCGGGTTCGCCGACGGTCAGGTACCCATGGCCCTAGTTCTCGCTCACTCGCTTGATGGAGCAATCGATGAAAACCGACCGCATCATCGTCCTCCGACGACCCTGGCTCCTTCCCGCAGTCTGGCGACCCATTCGATCCGCAAGGGGTCGGGTGCGTGCGGGCCGGAATGCGCGAGATGGATCGCGTAGTTCGTTCGCAGCGGCCCGGCCGTCTGCGCGGCGCTGGTTGCGCGCCGCTCAAGTGCGCGGTGACCTAAGTGCGGCAGCGCTTTAGCGACGATGGCTCAAGTGATCCGTCGTTCACGCAAACGCGCCGAGCCGTGGCGCCGCCCGGAGAAGCGGGGCTACACCTACGCCGAGGCCATGGCTTATCTCGGTCTCAAGCGCCGCGCATTCGATACCCACATCCGGCCCAGACTGCCGCCGCCGACACCCTGCGGGACGGCCCGCGTCTTCGAGGGGGCCGATCTCGATCGCGCCTGGGAGCAGTACCGCGCCTCGCGCGGCGCGACGCTCCACGGAAAATGAGGAGGCCACAATGATTCGCCTGGCGACGCCGTCGCCCACCCTCATCGAGGCGGAGATCGCCGAGGTCACGGGAAACCGGGGACCCACCGGACGATCGCCTGGTTCCGGAGGTGCGGCCGTCCCCGCGGCGCGGCGCACGGACAGGACGATGAGTGCACGAGCACGACTGACGCGCGACCTCGGAACGCGCGGCCGACGCCGGGACCTGATGTTCCTCACCGACGACGAGCTGACGGACCTGACCGGCATGAAGCGTCGTGACGGCCGCGTGCGCGCCCTGCGCGAGATGGGTGTCGAGCACCGCATCCGCCCGGATGGCCGCGTGATCGTCCTGCGCGCGCACGTGGAATCCTTGCTCGGCGGCGCGCCAGGGCCTATTGTTTCCGGTCCTGATCCCGAACCCGACTGGAGTGCGCTTGCCTCGCCCAAGAAAGCCTAAGCATCGTGGCTTGCCTGCGCGCTGGGTTCACCAGCACGGCGCCTACTACTTCTGCGTCCCGAGGGGTCTGGGGGTCCGCTGGGACGGGAAGCAGATGTTCCGCCTCGGAGCGACGCTGCCGGAGGCCTACAAGACGTGGGCGGAGCGCCTCGGCGAACTCGATAAGGCCCGTACGATCGGGGAACTCCTTGACCGATACGCGCTGGAGGTCGTCCCGACCAAGGCGCCGAAGACGCAGACTGAGCACCGGCGTCACGTTGAGCGATTGCGCCAGGTGTTCGGCAGCATGCCCTTGGAGCCATTCAAGCCGCGCCTTGTCTACCTTTACGTCGAAAAGCGCAGCGCGAAAGTCGCTGCGCATCGTGAAATCGAGGTGCTCTCCCACGCATATACCAAGGCGGTCGAGTGGGGCTACATCGACAGGCATCCGTTCAAGGGCGAGATCCGGCTGCAGGGCGAGAATCCGCGCACGCGCTACGTCGAGGATTGGGAAATCGTGGAGTGCCTCGCGTTGGAGTCACGCCGCAAGAAGGGCAGCGTCTTGGCGGTACAGGCGTACATGCGCCTCAAACTTCTTACGGGGATGGCGCGAAGCGACCTGCTCCGCCTGCGTCTCGATGAGCATCTGCGCGACGACGGCATCTACGTCACGCGCCATAAGACGGTGGGTACCACCGGTAAGCGCACGATCTACGACTATGCGTTGGCGCCCGAGCGGCTCGACGCAGTAAAGCGGGCCCTCGGCGTGCGTCCGGTGCTGTCGCCGTACCTCTTCTGCAACCGCCGCGGCAATGGCTACTTCAACGAGGAAACCGGTACTTGCAACGGCTGGGATTCGATGTGGTCGCGATTCATGGACCGCGTGCTCGCCGAGACGAAAGTGCGGGAACGCTTCACCGAGCACGACTTGCGGGCGAAGGTCGGAAGCGATGCCGCGTCGCTCGAGAAGGCGCGCGCCCTACTTCAGCACGCGGACGCTCGCACCACGGCCCGGATCTACCGGCGGAAGCCGGAGCGAGTCTAGAAAGATTCGCGAATTATACAGTCGGCTTTTTATTATACAGATGCCGACTTATCCACAGCGTAACCTCTTGAATTCTGGCGCGCCCGGCAGGATTTGAACCCACGACCCCCTGGTTCGTAGCCAGGTACTCTATCCAACTGAGCTACGGGCGCGAGGCCGCGATTCTATCAAACGGACCGCTCCGTGGCCACTCGCGGCGACACGCCGGGCCGTCATTGTCCGTCGCGCTTGGGGCCCCGACGCAACCGCCGTGCTCGCTCGAGCATGACGACGCCGACCCAAGCCGCGATCAGCGCGAGCGGCCACGCGAGCGCTTCGGGCCACACTATCGCCGCGATCGCAATGGCGAGCAGCGTCAGCCCTGCCGTCCCGAGCAGGCTCGCTTCGGCTGGGCCCAGGACACGCCGATTGGTGAGCGCCGCGCCGACCGTCGCACCGACGCTGAGCGCGCCGGCCGCGGCGCGCCCCGCGCTGCCCGAGAGGACGCGGCGCGGCGACTTGGCGCGAGGCGCCGCCTGAACCGGTCGCACCCGCCGACGACGGCTGAGAACGATCTCGGTCGCATGTCCGAGATCCTCTTCGTACATCCGCGCCATCGTCTCGACCAGCGTCCTGTCCTCGATCGCCACGTCGAGCTCGTAGTTCGCCAGAAAGCTCGCGAAGTTGAGGTTGGTCGACCCGACCCGCGCCCAGTGATCGTCCGAGATCGCCGTCTTGGCGTGCAGCATGCTCCCGCTCCACTCGAACACCTGGACCCCCGCCTCGAGCAGCGCACGGTAGCCCGCGCGCGAGAGTCGGCTCACGACGGGCAGATCGCTCGCGCCCGGCACGAGCAGCCGCACATCGACGCCGTCATTGGCCGCCGCACAGAGCGCGTGCACGTACGGCGTGACGCCGACGAAGTACGCGTCGGTCAGCCACAAGCGTTCGCGCGCACCCGCGGCGACCAGTTGATCGAGCCGCAGGATGCGCCCGCTGCTCGGCGCGCTGGCGATGACGCGCAGGCCGACATCGCCTTCGTTGCGGATGCTTTCGGGATCGGTCAGCGCGGTCTCCGGCAGCGGCGTGTCGATCGCGGCCCAGACTTCTGCGAATGCCTGCTCCAGCCGGGGCACGGCGGGACCGCGGATCTCGATGCCCGTGTCGCGCCACGCGTCCAGCCGGCGGCGCGGATTGCCGCGCCATCGGGCGCTCACGCATAGGCCGGAGACAAAGCCGATCCGGCCGTCCACCGCGATCGACTTGCGGTGATCGCGAGTGAGCCAACCGATCGGGCTGCCGAGCCGGGGCGGGTTGAAGCAGCGCACCACGCCACCCGCCTCGACGAGCGGCCGGAAGAGCGACCGCGCCCCGCTCGTCCCGAGCCAGTCGTAGATGATGCGGACGTCGACGCCGGCGCGCGCCCGCTCGACCAGCGCGGCCACGAACTCGCGACCAACCGCGTCGTTCTCGAAGATGTAGCACTCGAAGAAGATCGACCGCTCGGCCCGCCGGATGGCCTCGAGCCACGCCGGGAAGTTCTCGTCGGCGTCCTTGAGGACCCGGACGGCGTTTCCGCCGACGAGCGGCGCGCCGGCCGTGCGCGAGAGCACCTGCTCGGCGAGCTGATGCGCCCCCCGTTCCGCCTGGACGGTGCCGAATCGGTCCATTGCCGGGCGACCCTAGCACAGCGTCGCGCGGCGGGCACTGCGCCACGGGCTTCGCGGCAGGGGCGTGTGCTATATTCGCCGCGACTTCACCACCTGAAGTGCACGCCGCTGAGCGCAGCGAAGGTGTTGAAGGCTGCGAAGATGCCCGAGAGGCCATCGCGCTTGCGCGATCGTTGAGTTCGGGGCGCCCGGCGCCCCGTAGGCCGAAGGGGATCTCGACGCGGCGAATGAAGTGAGCCCCGGAGAGATGCCCGAGAGGCCGAAGGGGGCGCCCTGCTAAGGCGTTATACGGGCAAAACCCGTATCGAGGGTTCGAATCCCTCTCTCTCCGCCAGATACGAGAGAAGCCCGCGCGAGCGGGCTTCATCGTTTCGGACGCAGGGAAGCGGGCAAACTGCTTTGCCCGCGCGAGGGATTCGAAAGGCGCGGCGAGGCCAGCGGCCGCCGCGCCGGGGTCGCGGCACGTGACCGAATCCCTCTCTCTCCGCCAGATACGAAAGAAGCCCGCGCGAGCGGGCTTCTTGCTTTAGCGGCCCCGCGCTCTCAACCCGGCTGATCGAGGCCGAACGCCTTGTGGAGCACGCGCACCGCGAGCTCCATGTACTTCTCGTCCACCACGACCGAGATCTTGATCTCGGAGGTCGAGATCATCTGGATGTTGATCCCCTCCTCGGACAGCGTGCGGAACATCTGGCTCGCGATGCCGACGTGCGAGCGCATGCCGAGGCCGACCATCGACACCTTGCAGACCTTGTTGTCGCCCACGATCGCCTTGGCGCCGATGTGCGACTGCACCGTCTTCGCGATGTCCATCGCCTTCTGGTAGTCGCTGCGGTGGACGGTGAACGAGAAGTCGGTGATGCCGTCGACGCTCGCGTTCTGGATGATCATGTCGACGTCGACGTTCGCGTCCGCGATCGGTCCCAGGATCGCGTATGCGATCCCCGGCCGGTCCGGCACGCCCATCACGGTGATCTTGGCCTCGTCGCGGCTGAACGCGATGCCGGAGATGATTGCCTGTTCCATCTTCTCGTCTTCCTCGAACGTGATCAGCGTGCCCTCGCCGCCCTCCTCGAAGCTGGAGAGGACCCGCAGACGCACCTTGTACTTGCCGGCGAACTCGACCGACCGGATCTGGAGCACCTTCGATCCGAGGCTCGCCATCTCGAGCATCTCCTCGAAGCTGACGGTCTTCAGCCGCCGCGCCTCGGGGACGATCCGCGGATCGGTGGTGTAGACGCCGTCCACGTCGGTGTAGATCTGGCACTCGTCGGCCTTGAGCGCGGCAGCCAGCGCGACCGCCGACGTGTCGGAGCCTCCGCGGCCGAGCGTCGTGAGATTGCCCGCGCTGTCGATGCCCTGGAATCCCGCGACCACCGGGATGTAGCCGGCGTTGATGTCGTTTTTCAGCCGCTCTTCGTCGATGCTGACGATGCGCGCCTTGGTGTACGCGCTATCGGTGAGCACCCGCACCTGGGCGCCGGTGTAGCTCTTGGCCTTCAGACCGAGCTCCATCAGCGCCATCGAGAGCAGCCCGATCGTGACCTGCTCGCCGGTCGCGGCGATGACGTCGAGCTCGCGCGGGTCGGGGTTCGGCTGGATCTCCTTCGCGAGCGCAATGAGCCGGTTGGTCTCGCCCGCCATCGCCGAAGGCACGACGACGACTTGGTGGCCCTTGGCCTTCCACCGCGCCACGCGCTGGGCGACCGCCTTGATCCGGTCGGGGCTTCCGACCGAGGTGCCGCCGAATTTCTGAACGATTAGTGCCATGCAGCAGGCCGCGAAAAGTGCGCGATTTTACAGGATCGCGGCGCGGCTCCCGCGGTCTGCGGGGCCCGCTCCGGCTGTCACCATTGTTTACCATTCGAGACCGACGGAAATATGACGCTGTGCTAGGATTCGCAGCAGCCCGGGTGGCATGGAGCGGGGGCGAAACGGGGAGGACAAATAGGACATGAAACTGTTCAACTGGATCATCAATCCGAAGGAAGTCCGGACCAAGCTGGGCCTCAACCAGCAGGAGTTCTGGACCCGGATCGGCGTGACGCAGAGCGGCGGCTCGCGCTACGAGAGCGGGCGCGAGATGCCGAAGCCGGTGCGCGAGCTGCTGCGCCTCGTGCACGTCGAGAAGATCGACCTCACCAAGGTGAAGAAGGAAGACTTCGAGGTCATCGAGTACCTCAAGACCGCGAATCCCGACCTGTACCGCGAGCTGCGGAAGCGCACGAAGGGCAAGCGCAGCAAGGCGGGCAGCGGGCCCGAGAGCGAACACTGAGCGCCGCGGGCCGGCGCAAGTGAGAAAGGCCGGCGCCGCCGGCCTTTCTGTTTTGTGCGGGTGGCGGATGGGGTGGGATTCGAACCCACGAAGGAGTTGCCCCCTTGCCGGTTTTCAAGACCGGTGCATTCAACCGCTCTGCCACCCATCCATTTCTTAATGACATCAAAGACTTATGCAATAACTTGGAAATCCGGCCCGCACCCCCGATATTACCGGCTGCGATGGTCGTCCGTCGGCGCGCCCGCTATACTCGCGGCGCGAAACTCGCCGACCTAGAAGCGATCTAAGCGACGTTACCTCGACCAACCTGGAGGAAGCATGCAACCCGAGCTGCAGCCCGTACCGGCAGGCATCCCATCTGCGACCCAGGAGCGGGCGCTCGCGCAGCACCGCGTCCTGCGCAACACCTACCTGCTGCTTGCCGTCTCGCTGATTCCGACCGCGATCGGCGCCGCGATCGGCACGAACCTGAACCTGTCGTTCCTGCGTTCGAGCCCGATCATCTCGTTCTTCGCGATCATCGCCATCTTCTACGGCTGGATCTTCGCGATCGAGCGCAACCGCGACAGCGGCGTCGGCGTCGCGCTGCTCCTCGGCTTCACGCTGTTCATGGGCCTGCTGCTCGGCCCGCTCTTCCAGCAGGTCCTCGGCCTGCGCAACGGGGCGCAGCTCATCATGATGGCGGCCGGCGGCACCGCGGCGGCATTCTTCGCGCTGGCGGCCGTGGCCTCGAGCACGACCCGGAACTTCAGCGGGATGGGCAACTTCCTGCTGGTGGGCGCCATCGTGATCATGCTGGCGGTGGTCGCGAACGTGTTCTTCCAGAGCCCGGTGTTCCACCTGGTGCTGGTGGCCGCCTTCGTGGTGTTCTCGGCGCTCGTCATCCTGTGGCAGATCAACTCGATCGTCCGCGGCGGGGAGACGAACTACATCTCGGCGACGCTCACGCTCTTCGTGGCCGCCTACAACCTCTTCACCAGCCTGCTGCAGCTCCTCGGGATCTTCGGCGGCGACCGCGACTGAGCGGCGCGCCGGCCTCCCCCAGGGCGGCTCCGGCCGCCCTTTTTCATTCGCGCGCGAAGAGCGCGATCGATTCGACGTGCGCGGTGTGCGGGAACATGTTCACGACCCCGGCCGCGACGAGGCGAAAGCCCTTCACGTTCACCAGCACGCCGGCATCGCGCGCGAGCGTCGCCGGATCGCACGACACGTAGACGATCCGCCGCGGCCCGGGATCCGCGAGCGCCTTGACGACCTCGATCGCCCCCTCGCGCGGCGGGTCGACGAGCATGGCGTCGCAGCGCGGCAGCGCGGCGCACGCGGCGGCATCGAACAGATCCGCGACCTGGAACTGCGCCACCAGAGCGTTCGCCTGCGCGTTGGCGCGCGCGCGCTCGACCAGCGCGGCGTGTCCTTCGACGCCGATCACCGCCGCGCCGCTCGCGGCGATCGGCAACGCGAAGTTGCCCAGGCCGCAGAAGAGGTCCAGCACCCGCTCGCCGGAACGCGGCGCGAGCAGCGCGAGCGCGCGGTGGACGAGGCGCTCGTTCACCGCGTGGTTCACCTGGGTGAAGTCGGTCGGCGCGAAGTGGAGCCGCAACCCGTATTCGGGCAGCGCGTAGTAGAGCGGCGGCGCGTCGAGCGGATGGAACGGACGGGCCGAGGCCGGGCCCGCGGGCTGCAGCCAGAACTGGACGCCATGCAGGTCGGCGAACGCGCGCAGCGCGGCCTCGTCGGCCGCCGCCGGCGGGGCGAGGTTCCGGACGACGAGCACCACGACCTCCGCGCCCACCGCGACCTCGATCTGGGGCACGCGGTCCCGGATCGACAGGGCGCTCACCAGGTCGCGCAGCGGCGCGATCAGCGCCGACACCCGCGGCGGCAGCACCTCGCAGCTCGCCATGTCGGCGACGTAGGTGGACCGGCGTTCGCGAAAGCCGACGAGGGCCCCGCCTTTCTTCGGAACGAAGCGCGCCGAGAAGCGCGCGCGGTGCCGATAGCCCCACGATTCGCCGTGGATTGGAGCCAGCATGGACTCGGCGCGCACCCTGCCGATGTGCAGCAGCGCGTCCTCGAGCACGCGCTGCTTCGCGGCGACCTGGGCGCTCGGCTCGACGTGCTGCATCGCGCAGCCGCCGCACGCCCCGAAGTAGGCGCAGCGCGGCACGACCCGCGCGGCGCTCTCCCGGAGCACGCGGACGAGCCTGCCGGTGTCGTACGCGGGCTTGCGCTTGAGGACCTCGTACTCGACCCGCTCGCGCGGCAGCGCCCCCTCGACGAACACCGCCTTGCCCGCGACGTGCGCGACGCCGCGTCCCTCGCGGTCGAGGGATTCGATGACCGCGACGTTCATCTCAGGGCTTCGGCCAGGCGGCCAGGAACTCGCGCCAGTGCGGCGCGTCGAGCTTGCCGAGCGTCGTCCGGGCGAGCGCGAGCTCGGCCGCGTACTCGGCCCGGTCGAGCGCGCCGCGCATCAGCTGGAAGCGCAGGAACACGAGCCAGGTGTTGAGCGTGTCGGTCTCGCAGTACGCGCGCACCTCCGCGATGCGGCCCGCGCGGAACGCGTCCCAGACCTGCGAGCCGTCCATGCCGAGCTTCCCCGGCAGCCCGACGAGCCGCGCGACCTGGTCGAGCGGCGCGCTCGCCCGCGGCTGGTACATGGCGAGGAGGTCCATCAGGTCCAGGTGGCGCGTGTGGTAGCGGTTGATGTAGTTGTTGTAGCGGAAGTCGCGGCTGTCGGCGTAGTCGCCCTCGCCCATGTCCCAGTAGCGCGGCGCGGTGACGCCGTGCCGCAGCGCGCGGTAGTGGAGCACCGGCAGGTCGAAGCCCCCGCCGTTCCACGAGACGAGCTGCGGCTTGTACTTCTCTATCCCGTCGTAGAAGCGCTGGACGAGCTCGGCCTCGCCGTCCTCAGGCGTGCCGAGCGACCAGACGCGCAGGCCGTCGCCCTCGCGCAGCACGCACGCGATCGCCACGACGCGCTGCAGGTGGAGCGGAACGAAGTCCTGCCCGGTCGCGGCGCGCCGGCGCTGGAAGGCGGTCTCCGCCACGTCCGCGTCGGGCAGCGCAGGGTCGAGGTCGAGGAGCAGGCGGTACCCGGCGACGTCGGGCACCGTCTCGATGTCGAAGACGAGCGTGGCCGCCACGGCAGGGTCAGACCGGGAAGACGCCGGTGGAGAGGTAACGGTCGCCGCGGTCGCAGGTGATGCACACGATCACCGCGTTCTCGACTTCGCGCGCGACGCGCAGCGCCACCGCGAGCGCGCCGCCCGAAGAAATGCCGGCGAAGATGCCCTCCTCGGCCGCCATCCGGCGCGCCATCGCCTCCGCGTCCGCCTGGCTCACCGGCTCGATGCGGTCCACCCGCGACCGGTCGTAGATCCGGGGCAGGTAGGCCTCGGGCCACTTGCGGATCCCGGGGATCTTGGACCCCTCCTCCGGCTGGCAACCGACGATCTGGATCGCCGCGTTCTTCTCCTTCAGGAAGCGCGACGTGCCCATGATCGTGCCCGTCGTGCCCATGCTGGACACGAAGTGGGTAACCGTGCCCTGCGTATCGCGCCAGATCTCCGGCCCGGTGGTCTCGTAGTGCGAGAGCGGATTGTCGGGGTTCGCGAACTGGTCGAGCACGATCCCCTTTCCCTCCGCCTGCATCTGCTGCGCGAGGTCGCGCGCGTACTCCATGCCGCCCTTCGACGCGGGCGTCAGGATGAGCTGGGCGCCGTAGGCCGTCATGCTCGCGCGCCGCTCGGCCGAGAGGTCGTCCGGCATGATCAAGATCATCCGGTAGCCGCGCATCGCCGCGACCATCGCGAGCGCGATGCCGGTGTTGCCGCTCGTCGCCTCGATCAGCGTGTCGCCCGGCTTGATGCGGCCGCGCTCCTCGGCCTTGCGGATCATCCAGAGCGCGGGGCGGTCCTTCACCGAACCGGCCGGGTTGTTGCCCTCCAGCTTGCACAGCACCACGTTGGTCGTGGCGCCCGGCAGGCGCTTGAGCCGCACGAGCGGCGTGTTGCCGACCGTGTCGTCGATCGTGCGCCAAGCCGGGACGCTCACTGCGCCGCTCCGGCTTCGTCCCGCAGCAGCCAGGCGACGTAACGCTCGACGCCTTCCGCGACGGTCATGAACGGCGCGGCGTAGCCCGCCTCGCGCAGTGCGGCGAGATCGGCCTGGGTGAAACTCTGGTAGCGCGCCTTCAGGCCGTCCGGGAACGGGATGTAGCGGATCGCGCCCTGGGCGAGGAGCTCGGCACGCGACAGCGCCGGCTGCCCCTGCGCCTTGCGGCAGGCATTGATGACCGCCTCGGCCATCTCGTTGTAGGACTGCGCGCGGCCGGTGCCGACGTTGAAGATCCCGGCGAGCTCCGGCCGCTCGAGAAAGAACAGATTGACCGCGACGACGTCCTCCACCGACACGAAATCGCGCCGCTGCTCGCCGTTCGCGTACCCGCCGGAGCCCTCGAAGAGCTTCACCCGCCCCTCGGCGCGGTACTGGTCGAAGAAGCGCAGCGCGACGGAGGCCATGAAGTCCTTGTGGGCCTCGTTCGGGCCGTAGACGTTGAAGTACCGGAACCCCGCGACCTGCGCGGGCGCGTCGCGGAGCCGCCGCCGCACCACCTGGTCGAAGAGCTGCTTCGAGTAGCCGTAGACGTTCAGCGGCCGCTCGTGCTCCGGCGACTCCCGGAACACCTGCCCGCTCCCGTACACCGCGGCGGAGGACGCGTACACGAACGGGATCTCCTCGTCGGCGCAGAAGTCGAGGAGCGCGAGCGAGTAGCGGTAGTTGTTCTCCATCATGTAGCGGCCGTCCAGCTCGGTCGTGTCCGAGCAGGCGCCCTGGTGGAGGACCGCGTCGACTGCGCCGTCGAACCCGCCCTCGACGACCCGCGCGAGGAAGTCGCGCTTGTCGAAGTAGTCGGCGATCTCGCAGTCGACGAGGTTCGCGAACTTCGCGCCGCGCTCCAGGTTGTCGACTGCGATGATGTTGGCGACGCCGCGGTCGTTCAGCGCGCGCACGAGGTTGGAGCCGATGAAGCCGGCGGCGCCGGTGACGACGTAATAGGTGCTCATGATCCGGTGGTCGTTGCGAGGTCGGCGGCGAGCTCGCCGGGGTGCACGACGGCGGTGCCCAGTTTACCAACCACGATGCCGGCCGCGTGATTGGCGACGTGGACGGCCTCGGCGAGGGGCGCCCCGCTGCCCAGCATCACGGCGAGGGTCGCGATGACGGTGTCGCCGGCGCCGCTGACGTCGTAGACCTCCCGCGCTTTCGTGGGCTCGTGCTGGACCGACCCCGCGCGGTACAGGGTCATTCCCTCCTCGGCCCGCGTCACCAGCAGCGCGTCCAGGTCGAGCTCCGCCCGCAGCCGCTCGGCGCGCGCCGTCATGTCGGCTTCGTCCTTCCAGCGCCCCACCACTTCGCGCAGCTCGTTGCGGTTGGGGGTCACGACCGTCGCGCCGCGATAGCGCGCGTAGTCGTCGCCCTTGGGGTCCACGAGCACCGTGCGGCCGCGCCTGCGCGCCGCCGCGATCATGCGCTCGATGTGCGCGAGGCCGCCCTTGCCGTAGTCCGACAGCACGACGACGTCGTAGTTCGCGAGGCTCGCCTCGAACTCCGACAGCTTGTCCGCGAGCACCTCGTGCGAGGGCGCGGTCTCGAAATCGATGCGCAGGAGCTGCTGCTGGCGCCCGATCACGCGCAGCTTCACCGTGGTCGCGAGCGTCGGGTCGCGATGCAGGCTCGCGCGCACGCCCTCGGCCCGGACGAGCCGCTCGAGCGCGGCGCCGGCCTCGTCCGCGCCGACGACCGAGAGCAGCCCGACCCTCGCGCCGAGGGCCGCCGCGTTGCGCGCGACGTTCGCAGCGCCCCCCGGGCGCTCCTCGGTGCGCTCGACCCGCACCACCGGGACCGGCGCCTCCGGCGAGATCCGGCTCACGTCGCCGAACCAGTAGCGGTCCAGCATGACGTCGCCGACGACCAGCACGCGCGCACGCGCGAGGTCGGGCAGCCGCGCGCGGGCGGGCGGTACCCGGCCTCCTTCGCCTTTGGTCCGCGCCATCAGCCGCGACCGATCCCGAAGTACTCGAAGCCCGCCTCCCGCACCAGCGCCGGCTCGTAGAGGTTGCGGCCGTCGAAGATCACCGGCTGCTTGAGGCGCGCCTTCAGCCCCTCGAAGTCGGGGCTGCGGAACTCCTTCCACTCGGTCACCACGACGAGCGCGTCGGCGCCGTCGGCCGCCGCGAGCGGGTTCGGCGCATACGCGACGCGGCGCTCGCCCGCATAGATCCGGCGCGCCTCGTCCATCGCTGCCGGATCGTACGCGCACACGCCGGCGCCGCGCGCCAGGAGCTCGCCGATCAGGACCCGGCTCGGCGCCTCGCGCATGTCGTCGGTGTTGGGCTTGAACGCGAGCCCCCAGAGCGCGAACCGGCGCCCGGTCAGGTTCGCGCCGAAGCGGCGCTCGATCCGGGCGGGCAGCACGCGCTTTTGCGCCTCGTTCACCCGCTCGACCGCCTCGAGCAGCTCGAGCGCGAGCCCCGCGTCCCGCGCGGTCTTGATCACCGCCTTCACGTCCTTCGGGAAGCACGACCCGCCGTAGCCGACCCCGGGATAGAGGAAGTGGTAGCCGATGCGCGGGTCGGCGCCGATCCCGCGCCGCACGTGCTCGATGTCCGCGCCGAGCCGCTCGGCGAGGTTGGCGAACTCGTTCATGAACGAGATGCGCGTCGCGAGCATCGCGTTCGCGGCGTACTTGGTGAGCTCGGCCGAGCGCACGTCCATGACGATCAGGCGCTCGTGGTTGCGCTGGAACGGCGCGTAGAGCGCGCGCATGATGCGCGTCGCCTCCTCGTCGTCGGCGCCGATCACCACCCGGTCGGGACGCATGAAGTCCGCGATCGCCGCGCCCTCCTTCAGGAACTCGGGGTTGGACACGACGGTAAAGGGAATCTCCGCCTTGCGCTCCGCGAGCGCCGCGGCGATCGCGGCACGCACCGCATCGGCAGTGCCGACCGGCACCGTGGACTTGTCCACCACGATGCGGTGCGCCGTCATGTGCCGTCCGACCGTGCGCGCCGCAGCGACCACGTGCTGCAGGTCGGCCGAGCCGTCCTCGTCGGGCGGCGTGCCGACCGCGATGAACTGGACGCGGCCGTGCGCGACGCTCTCCTGCGCGTCGGTGGTGAAGCGCAGGCGTCCCGCGGCCCGGTTGCGCGCCACCATCTCCGCGAGCCCCGGCTCGTGGATCGGGATCCCGCCGTCGTTGAGGACGCCGACTTTGCGCGCGTCCACGTCGAAGCACAGGACGTCGTTGCCGACCTCGGCGAAGCACGCGCCGGACACGAGTCCGACGTAGCCGGTGCCGATCATGGTGATCTTCATCTGCGTTCCTTCATGCCCGCGCGCGCCTCACGAGGTCATGGCGCGAGATCGAACTCCTCGGTGCGCCGCGGCGGGTAGGTCTCCCACGCCATGCAGGCCGGGCACTGCCAGTAGAACTGGCGCGCGCGGAAGCCGCAGTTCTCGCAGCGGTAGCGGGCAAGCCGGCGCGTCTGCCCCTGCACCAGGCTGCGCACGAGCTCGAGATCGTGGCGCCGGTCCGCAGGCGCGTTGAGCAGCTGCGCCTCGAGCAGCTTGTCCAGGCCGAGCAGCGTCGGATTGCGCCGCAGCTCGTCGCGCACCAGCCGGTAGGCGACCTCCGCGCCTTCCGCGTCGAGCGTCGACTGGAACGCGACGTCGAGGAGGTCGAGCGACGGAAAGGACGCGAGGTAGCCGCGCAGCAGCGTGAGTCCGCTCGCCGGCTGCCCGAGGGCCTGGAAGCTCCGCAGCAGCCGGTGCGCGACCAGCGCGAGGAACGCGGGGTTCTGGGTCTCCACGCGCTTCCAGTGCTCGATCGCCTCGTCGTGGCGACCTGCCGCCGCGGCGAGGTCGCCGAGCTGGATGCTCGCACGGACGCACTTGCGGTTCTCCCGGAGAGCGTCTTCGAGGTGCGCGCGCGCCGCATCGGGGCGCGAGTGCGTCGCCTCGACCGCCGCCATCTCGCAGCGGAACTCCGCGACCTCCTTCTGCCAGGACTGGCCGGTCTCCTTCTCCAGGTCGCGCGCGACGCCGATCGCCTTCTCCCATTCCTTCTCCTGCTGGAAGATCTCGAGCAGGCGCCGCAGGGCCTCCAGCCGCTGCGGCCCGTCGCGCAGCTTGAGGAACGCCTCCTCCGCGCGGTCGAGGAGGCCCGCCTTGAGGTAGTCCTCCCCGAGCTCGAACAGCGCCTGGCGCCGCTGCTCGGCCGCGAGGTCGGAGCGCTCGAGCAGGTTCTTGTGCATGCGGATCGCGCGCTCGGTCTCGCCGCGCCGCCGGAAGAGGCTGCCGAGCGCGAAGTGCAGGTCGACCGTCTCGGGATCGACCTTCACGACCTCGATGAACGCCTCGATCGCCTTGTCGGGCTGCTCGTTCAGCAGGAAGTTGAGGCCGCGGAAGTAGGTGCGCGGGACGCTGCGCGACTCGGTGACGAGGTGCTTGATGTCGATGCGGGCGGCGAGCCAGCCCAGCCCGAAGAAGACCGGGAACGCGACGAGCCACCAGACCTCGAATTCCATGCGTCGCGCCGCTCGCGGTCGAAGGGCCTAGGACTGGGAGGGGACGTCCGGGGCGAGCGTCCGCGCGGGCTCGCGCGGCGCGGTCTCGGCGGCGCGCAGGCGCAGCTCCTTCTGGAGGCCGGCAAGCGCGCGGCGCTGGCGCACCATCGGCGGCACGCACGCGAGCACGCCGACGGCGGCGCCGACCGCGAAGCTCGCCAGCACGACGAAGACGAGCGGCGCCTGCCAGGACTGGTCGAAGTAGAACTGCAGCGTGACCGGGTCGGTGTTCTTGATCGCGAAGAGCAGCGCGACCACGAACACCGCCGCCCACATGAGCGCGGTGAGGAGCCTCACGAAAGCCATCTGGCCAGCCCTCCGGCGGGGCGCAGGCCCGCCGCCGCGCCGCGCGCGGCCGGCCGGACCCGGCAGGTTGTGCTCAAGGCCTCGCGGCGGACGGGCGCGGAGCCGCCGCCCTAGCCCGCCTGCGGCCGGTCGCCGTCGAGCTCGCCGTCGACGCGCTCGCGCAGCTCCTTGCCGGCCTTGAAGTGGGGGACGAACTTCTCGGGCACGTGCACCTTCTCGCCCGACTTCGGGTTGCGTCCGACGCGCGCAGGGCGGTGGTTGAGGCCGAAGCTGCCGAAGCCGCGGATCTCGATCCGCTGGCCGCTCACCAGGCTCTGCGTCATCGCGTCGAGGATCATCTTCACCGCGTACTCGGCGTCCTTCGCCACGAGCTGCGGATAGCGGCCCGCCAGCCGCGCGATGAGCTCCGACTTCGTCATTGCCTCCCCTCCGAGAGCGGCCCGGGCGCGCTAGTCGCGCTGGGCGTTCTTGTTGTCGAGCTTCGCTTTCAGCAGCGCGCCGAGGTTGGTCGAGCCGGAGCTCGCCGCCGAGGCGCTCTGCAGCTTCGCCATCGCCTCGGTTTCGTCGGCGAGGTCCTTGGCCTTGATGGACAGGTTGATGTTGCGGTTCTTGCGGTCGATGTTGACCACCATCGCGTTGACCGTGTCGCCTTCCTTGAGGTGCGTGCGCGCGTCCTCGACGCGGTCGCGCGCGATCTCGGAGGCGCGCAGGTAGCCCTCGATGTCGCCGGCGAGCAGGATCACCGCGCCCTTGGCGTCGACGCTCTTCACCGTGCCGGTGACGAGCGCCCCCTTCTCGTGCGTCGCGACGAAGGTGTTGAACGGATCGCCCTCGAGCTGCTTGATGCCGAGCGAGATGCGCTCGCGCTCGACGTCGATCGACAGCACCACGGCGTCGAGCTCGTCGCCCTTCTTGTAGTCGCGCACCGCCTCCTCGCCGGGCTTGCTCCACGAGAGATCGGAGAGGTGCACCAGGCCGTCGATGCCGCCCGGGAGCCCGATGAAGATGCCGAAGTCGGTGATCGACTTGATGACGCCGTGGACCTTCTCGCCCTTGCGGTGGTTCTGCGCGAACTCCTCCCACGGGTTGGGCATGCACTGCTTCATGCCGAGCGAGATGCGGCGGCGGTCCTCGTCGATCTCGAGGATCATCACCTCCACCTCGTCGCCGAGCTGCACCACTTTCGACGGGTGGACGTTCTTGTTGGTCCAGTCCATCTCGGAGACGTGCACCAGGCCCTCGATGCCGGCCTCGATCTCCACGAACGCGCCGTAGTCGGTGAGGTTGGTGACCTTGCCGAAGAGGCGCGTGCCGGGCGGGTAGCGGCGCGAGATGCCGACCCACGGGTCCTCGCCGAGCTGCTTGAGGCCGAGCGAGACGCGGTTCTTCTCCTGGTCGAAGCGCAGCACCTTCGCCTGCACCTCGTCGCCGACCGAGAGCACCTCGGACGGATGCTTGACCCGGCGCCACGCGAGGTCGGTGATGTGCAGCAGGCCGTCGATGCCGCCGAGGTCGACGAACGCGCCGTAGTCGGTGATGTTCTTGACGATGCCCTTGACAGTGGTGCCTTCCTGGAGGCTCGCCAGCAGCGCCTCGCGTTCGGCTCCGGCGGTCTGCTCCAGCACCGCGCGGCGCGAGACGACCACGTTGTTGCGCTTGCGGTCGAGCTTGATGACCTTGAAGTCCATCGCCTTGCCTTCGTAGGCCGTCGTGTCCTTCACCGGCCGCATGTCCACGAGCGAGCCGGGGAGGAAGGCGCGGATGCCGTTGATCATCACGGTCAGGCCGCCCTTCACCTTGCCGGTGATCACGCCCTGCACGACCTCGCCGGACTCGAGCGCCTTCTCGAGATCGAGCCACGCGGCGAGGCGCTTCGCCTTGTCGCGCGAGAGGCGCGTCTCCCCGTAGCCGTCCTCGAGCGCCTCGATCGCGACCGACACGAACGCGCCCGGCTGGACGTCGACCTCGCCGCGGTCGGAGCGGAACTCGTCGATCGGGATGTAGCTCTCGGACTTGAGGCCCGCGTTGACCACGACGAAGTTCTGGTCGACGCGCACCACCTCCGCGGTGATCACCTCGCCGATGCGCATCTCCTTGCGGTTGAGGCTCTCCTCGAAGAGCGCAGCGAAACTTTCCTGCGGGGCGACCGCCGGGGAAACTGTAGCCATGAGTGACCTGATCCTTCACCCGAACGCGGGCAGTGCGCCGCGACGGGGTTGGTTGCGATTCGGCAAGCGGGCTCGTCGCCCTCCTTGCCACCCGTTCATCCGCTCGCCTCGCGCACCCACGACAGCACGGTCTGCGCCGCCTCCATCGCGGTCATTCCCGTAGTGTCGAGGCGTCTCGCGTCGGGGGCCGCCCGGAGCGGCGCCACCGCCCGCGCAGCATCGCGCGCATCGCGCTCGCGAAGGTCGAGCAAAAGAGTTTGGATGTTAGCAGGGATTCCTTTGTCATTCAACTGCTTATATCGGCGCTCGGCGCGCGCCTCGGGCGTCGCCGTCAGGAAGACCTTCAGGCGCGCGTCGGGGAACACGACGGACCCCATGTCGCGGCCGTCCGCAACCAGGCCGGGGGGCTGCCGGAACGCCCGCTGCCGGTCGAGGAGGGCCGCGCGCACGCCCGGGACGGCGGCTACGCGGGAGGACGCGACGCTCATCGTCTCGGTGCGGATCGCCTCGGTCACGCGCTGTCCGTCCAGCCACACCTCGCCCGCGTCGAAGCGGACGTCCAGCCGCGCGGCGAGCGCCGCGAGGCCGGTCGCATCGTCGAGATCGACGCCATGCCGGGCCGCCGCCAGGGCGACGAGCCGGTAGAGGGCCCCGCTGTCGAGATAGTGGTAACCGAGCGCCCGCGCCACCTGCTGGGCCACCGTCCCCTTCCCCGAGGCGGAGGGTCCGTCGATCGCGATCACCGGGGCCGGGGACACGGTCCTGTCGCTCAGGCCGGCGCGGTCAGGCGCCCGAGCGCCCGGAAATAGTCCGGGAAGGTCTTGTTCACGCACGCGGGATCGTTGATCCGCACCGGGACACCGCCGAGCGCGACGAGCGCGAAGCACATCGCCATCCGGTGATCGTCGTAAGTGTCGATGACCGCGTTCGGGGTGAAGCGGCCGGGCTGCGGGGGCGTGATGCGCAAGCCGTCCGCGCCCTCCTCCACCCCGGCGCCCACCTTCCGCAGCTCGGTCGCCATCGCGGCGAGGCGGTCGGTCTCCTTGACCCGCCAGTTGCCCACGTTGCGGATGACCGACGGGCCGTCCGCAAACAGCGCCAGGATCGCCGCCGTCATCGCGGCATCCGGGATGTGGTTGAGGTCGAGATCGATCGGGCGGAGCGGCCGGTTCCCGCGGACCTCGATCCAGTCCTCGCCGAGCGCGACGGTCGCGCCCATCGCCTCGAGCACCTCGACGAACCGCACGTCGCCCTGGACGCTCGCGCGCCCGACCCCTTGCACGCGCACCGGCCCGCCGCCGACCGCGCCTGCGGCGAGAAAGTACGACGCCGACGACGCATCCCCCTCGACGTGGATCGTCCCGGGGCTGCGGTAGCGCGCACCGTCCGGCACGACGAAGCGCCGCCAGCCCGCGCGCTCGACCGTGACCCCGAAGCGCTGCATCGAGTTCAGCGTGAGCTCGACGTAGGGCTTCGAGACCAGTTCGCCCGCCACTTCCACCGCGATCGCGCGCCGGGCGAGCGGCAGCGCCATCAGCAGCGCGCTCAGGAACTGGCTCGAGACGTCGCCGCGTACCGCGAGCGCGGCGGCGACGCCCGGCGGCGACGGCCGGATCTCGAGCGGCGGAAAGCCGTCCTTCCCGAGGTAGCGAACGTCCGCACCGAGATGGCGCAGCGCGTCCACCAGGTCGCCGATCGGCCGCTCGTGCATGCGTGGCACGCCCGCAAGGCGATAGGTCCCGCCGGACAGGGCGAGCACCGCCGTGAGCGGGCGGAACGCGGTGCCGGCGTTGCCGAGGAAGAGCTCGGCGCGCTTGACCCGGAACTCGCCGGCGCATCCCTCCACGCGGTAGCCGCCCGGTACGCCGGTGGGGGACCAGGCGATGCCGAGCGCGCGCAGCGCCTCGAGCATGCGCGCGGTGTCGTCGGAGTCGAGCAGCCCGACGATGTCGGTCGTGCCCTCGGCCAGCGCTGCGAGGAGCAGCGTCCGGTTCGAGATGCTCTTCGATCCGGGCAGCGTGACCGTCCCCGCGACGCGCGCGACCGGCGCGAGGTCCAGGTGCTCCGGGCGCGCGGCCGGTTGCGCCATCGGCGTCTCAGCGGCCCTCGCCGGGCGCGCGCGGCGCTGCCCCCAAGACCCGCCGGGCCGCGCGCGACTCGGCAAAGGCGCGCTCGAGCGCGGCCGCATCGCCCTGCTCGAGCATCGCGCCGAGGCGGGCCAGCTCGTCCTGGTAGCGCCGCAGCTCGCCGAGGAGCGCGGCGCGGTTCGCGAGGCAGATGTCGCGCCACATCTCGGCATTGCTCCCGGCGAGGCGGGTGAAGTCCCGGAAGCCGCTGCCGGCGTGGGCGAGGAAGCTGCGCGCGTCGGCACGCTGCGCGATCTCCCGCATGAACGCGAACGACAGGAGGTGCGGCAGGTGGCTCACCGCAGCGAGGACGGCGTCGTGCGCGGTGGGCGTCATCTCGGTGACGCGCGCGCCGCAGGCCTGCCATGCGGCGCGCACGCGCTCGACGGCCGCGGGCGGGTTCTCGGGCAGCGGGGTAATGATGACTTCCTTGCCGCGGTACAGCCGCGCCGAAGCCGCGGCGACGCCGCTTTCGTCGGAGCCGGCGACCGGGTGCGCCGGCACGAACTGCGCGACGCGGTCGAGCAGGCCGAGGCGGGCCGCCGCGCACACGTCGGCCTTCGTGCTGCCGCCGTCGGTGACGACCGCCCCGGGCGCGAGGCGCGGCGCGATGCGCGCGAAGATCGCGGGCATCGCGCCCACCGGGGTCGCGACGAGCACGAAGTCGGCCTCCTCCACCGCCGCGCCGGCCTCCGGCTGCGCGGCGTCGATCACCCCGAGTTCGAGCGCGCGACGGACGTTGGCCGGATCGCGTCCCACCCCGATCACCCGGCGCACGGCGCCCGCCGCCTTGAGGGCGAGCGCGAACGACCCGCCGATCAATCCGGTCCCGATCACCGCCAGGGTGTCGATCGGCGCCACGCGGTCAGGACTCGCCGAGCGCGGTGGCGAGGGCCGCGAGGAACCGCTCGTTCTCCTCGGGCAGGCCGACGGTCACGCGCAGGTGGTCGGGCAGCGCATAGCCGGCGACCGGCCGCACGATGACCCCGGCGCGCAGGAGCTTCTGGTACACCGGGCCGGACTGGCTCGCGCCGTCCTTGCGCGGGATTTCGACGGTGACGAAGTTCGCGCACGAGGGAATCCAGGCGAGCCCGAGCCGCGCGAACGCCGCCGTGAGCTGCGCCATGCCCGCCTGGTTGAGCTCGCGGCTGCGGCGCAGGAACGGCTCGTCGTCGAGCGCGGCGATCGCCGCGACCAGCGCCAGGTTGTTCACGTTGAACGGCTGGCGCACGCGGTTCAGCAGGTCGGCGATCGACGGGTCGCAGAGCGCATAGCCGACGCGCAGGCCGGCGAGCCCGTAGGCCTTGGAGAAGGTGCGCGTGATCACGAGATTGCGGTGCCGCGCGAGCCACTGCAGGCTGTCGTAGCGCGCCGCGGCCGGCAGGTACTCGTTGTAGGCCTCGTCGAGCACCACGACCACGTCGCCCGGCGCCGCGCGCAGGAAGGCCTCGAGCTCGGCGCCGGTGAGCAGCGTACCGGTGGGGTTGTTCGGGTTCGCGACGAACACGACGCGCGTCTCGGGCTCGATCGCCTTCAGCATCGCCGCCAGGTCGTGGCCGTAGTTGCGCGCCGGGACGACGATGCCGCGCGCGCCGCGCGCCTGCGTCGCGAGCGGGTACACCGCGAAGGCGTGTTGCGAGTACACCGACGAGCGGCCGGGGGCGAGGAACGCCCCGCCCACGAGCTCGAGCACGTCGTTGGAGCCGTTGCCGAGGACGATGTGGTCCATCGGGACGCCGAGCTTGCGCGACAGCGCCTTGGCGAGGTCGAAGCCGTCCGGGTAGCGCGCGAGCTCGGGCAGCGCCGCCTCGATCGCGGCGCGCGCGCGCGGCGACACCCCGAGCGGATTCTCGTTCGACGCCAGCTTGACGATGCGCGCCTCGTCGAGCCCCATCTCGCGGGCGAGCTCGGTGATCGGCTTGCCCGGCTGGTACGGGGCGATGGCGCGCACGTAGGCGGGCGCGCGCTCGCAGGGATCGGCAGGCGTCGAAAGGGGGGCGCTCATAGGACGGCCGCGGGATAGGAGCCCAGGATCTTGAGGAACGGCGCGAGGTCCTTCAGCGCGGCAAGCGCGTCGGCGACCTTGCGGTCGCGCTGGTGACCTTCGACGTCGATGTAGAACATGTACTCCCAGCGACCGAGGCGCGCCGGGCGCGACTCGATCCGGCTCATGCTGACGCCGTGCTGCGCGAACGGCGCGATCAGCGCGTGCACCGCCCCCGGACGGTTCGGCGCGGACATGACGAGCGAGGTCAGATCCCGGCCGGTGGGCGCGGTCTGGAGGTTGCCCAGCACGAGGAAGCGCGTGAGGTTGTTGGGCGCGTCCTCGATGTTCGCCGCGAGCAGGTTCAGGCCGTAGCGCTCGGCCGCGATCGCGGGGCCGACCGCGCACGCGTCCGGTTCCTGCCCGGCGAGCCGCGCGGCCTCGGCGTTGCTCGCGACCTGCAGGCGCTCGGCGTGCGGGAGGTGGGCGGCGAGCCACTGGTGGCACTGCGCGAGCGACTGCGCGTGCGAGTAGACGCGCACGACGCCGACGGTCGAATCGCGCTTGCCCATGAGGTTCTGGTGCACGCGCAGCACCACCTCCGCGCAGATCGCGAGCGGCGTCTGGAGCAGGAGGTCGAGCGTGCGCCCCACTGCGCCCTCGGTCGAGTTCTCCACCGGCACGACCGCGAACTGCGCCGCGCCCGTCTCCGCCGCGCGGAAGACCTCGTCGATCGAGGCGAGCGGTTCGCCCTCCACCGAGTGCCCGAAGTGCTTGGCGACCGCCATCTCGCTGAACGTGCCGGCGGGACCGAGGTACGCGATCTTCAGCTTCTGCTCGAGCGCGCGGCAGGCCGAGACGATCTCGGCGAAAACGCGACCGACGGCGTCGTTCGGGAGCGGACCGGCGTTTGCCGCCACCGCGTGGCGCAGCACCTGCGCCTCGCGCTCGGGCCGGTAGACGGGGCCGTCGCCCTTGAGCTTGCCGATCGCCTGCGCGTGGCGCGCGCGCTCGGAGAGCAGGCGCACCAGCTCCCCGTCGATGCGGTCGATCGCGGCGCGCCGGCCGGCGATGCCCTGGTCGATCGAGTCGTCGTCCATCGCGCCGCTCTAGTCGTCACGACACGAGGGGGCAGAGCTGCTTCGCAGCGCCCCCTCGTGCTCCCCGATTCCTGGAAACGGATGCCTTCGGCATCGGCTTCTCCTCACGACGGCAGGTAGCGCACCGCAAGCACGCCGTCGATGCGACGGATCGCCTCGATCGCCTCGTCGGGGACGCGGCTGTCGACGTCCACCAGCGTGTAGGCCATCTCCCCCTTCGACTTGTTGAGCATGTTGTGGATGTTGAGCCCGGCGCGCGCCATCGCGGTGGAGATCTGGCCGAGCATGTTCGGCACGTTCGCGTTGGCGATCGCGACCCGATACGGCGCCTCGCGCTCCATCACGACGTCGGGAAAGTTCACCGCATTGCGGATCGTGCCGTGCTCGAGGTAGCCGCGCACCTGGTCGACCACCATCACCGCGGAGTTGTCTTCCGCTTCCCGGGTCGACGCGCCGAGGTGCGGCAGCGCCACGACCGCCGGATGCCCGGCGAGACGCGCGGTCGGGAAATCGGTGACGTAGGCCTTGAGCCGGTGCCCATCCAGCGCCTCCACGACCGCCGCGTCGTCGACGATCCCCTCGCGCGAGAAATTGAGCAGGATCGCGCCGGGCCGGAGCACCGCCAGCCGGTCGGCGTTCACCAGCGCGCGCGTGGCCTTCGTCAGCGGCACGTGCAGCGTCACGAAGTGGCTGCCCTTCAGGACCTCCTCGATCGAGTGCGCCTTCTTCACCTGCGAGGGCAGGCTCCAGGCGGCGTCCACGGTGATCTCCGGATCGTAGCCGACGACGTGCATGCCGAGGCGGATGGCCGCGTCGGCGACCAGGCTGCCGATCTTGCCGAGCCCGACCACCCCGAGCGTGTGCCCGGGCAGCTCGACGCCGGCGAAGCGCTTCTTCTCGTCCTCGACCTGCCGCGCGATCGACTCGTCGTCGCCGCGCAGGCCGGACACGAACTGGACGGCCGGCACGAGGTTGCGCGCGGCGATCAGCATTCCGGCGAGCACCAGCTCCTTGACCGCGTTCGCGTTCGCGCCCGGGGCGTTGAAGACGGGCACGCCGCGCTTGCTCATGTCGGCGACCGGGATGTTGTTCGTGCCCGCGCCGGCGCGGCCGATCGCCTTCACCGACGACTCGATCGTCATCGCATGCATGTCGGCCGAGCGCACCAGGATCGCGTCCGGGCGCGCGGCGTCCTTGCCGACGGCGTAACGCTCGGGCGGCAGCCGCTTCAGGCCGGCGGGCGAAATCTGGTTCAGCACCAGGACCTCGAAGCGGCTATCCATGCTGCGCCTCGAACTCCTTCATGTACTCGACCAAGCGCTTCACGCCCTCGATCGGCATCGCGTTGTAGATCGACGCGCGCATGCCGCCCACCGATCGGTGGCCCTTGAGCTGCACCATGCCGCGCGCCTCCGCGCCCTTGAGGAACGCGGCATCGAGCGCCGGGTCGCGCAGCGTGAACGGGATGTTCATGCGCGAGCGGTCCGATTCGCGCACCGGACTGCGAAACAGCGTCGAGTCGCCGAGATACTCGTAGAGGAGATTCGCCTTGGCGAGGTTCCTGCGCTCCATCGCCTCGAGCCCGCCCTGCTCCTGCAGCCACTTGAACACCAGGCCGGCGATGTAGATCGCGTACGTCGGCGGGGTGTTCGACATCGACTGGGCGTCGGCGTGCACCTTGTAGTCGAGCATGCTCGCCGTGCCCTTGGGCGCGTGGCCGAGCAGGTCCTCGCGCACGATCACGATCGTGAGGCCGGCGGGGCCGATGTTCTTCTGCGCGCCGGCGTAGATCAGGCCGAACCTGCTCACGTCGATCGGCCGGGACAGGATGTGCGACGACATGTCGGCGACGAGCGGCACGGCGCCGGTGTCGGGCACCCAGTGGAATTCCACCCCGCCGATGGTCTCGTTCGTACAGACGTGCACGTACGCGGCGTCCGGGTCGAGCTTCCAGCGGTTGCGCTCGGGCGCGTACGTGAAGTTCGCGTCCTCGGCCGAGGCGGCGACGTTCACCTTGCAGAACGCCTGCGCTTCCTTGATCGCCTTCTTCGACCACTCGCCGGTGTTGACGTAGTCCGCGGACGCCTTCCCGCGCAGGAGGTTGATCGGCACCATCGCGAACTGCAGCGACGCGCCGCCCTGCAGGAACAGCACCTTGTAGTTCGCCGGGATCGCCATGAGGCTGCGCAGGCCCGCCTCCGCCTCCTCCGCGATCGCGATGAACTCCTTGCCCCGATGGCTCATCTCCATCACGGACATCCCGCTGCCGTGCCAGTCGAGCATCTCCGCGGCGGCCTGGCGGAGCACCGCCTCGGGCAGGACCGCCGGTCCCGCGCTGAAATTGAACACTCTCACTCTGCCGGTCCTTCGCTCTCTTCGGCTCCGCCCTCGCCGTTCGCGTGGCCGTTGCCGTTCTCCTCCTCGGTCTCGGCGATCTTCTCGACCCCGGCGAGCTTGGTGCCCTCGTCGAGGTTGATCAGGCTCACGCCCTGCGTCGAGCGCCCCATCTCGCGGATCTGCGCGACCTTGGTCCGGATCAGGACGCCGCCGGTGGACACGAGCACGAGCTCGTCCTTCTCGTCCACGAGCGCCGCGCTCACCACCTTGCCGTTGCGCTCGCTCGTCTGGATCGCGATCACGCCCTGCGTGCCGCGGCCGTAGCGCGGGTACTCCGCGATCGCCGTGCGCTTGCCGTACCCGTTCTCGGTCGCGGTGAGCACGCTCTTCGCTTCCGCGTCGGCGACCAGCATCGAGATCACCCGGCTGCCCTCGGCGAGCTTCATGCCGCGCACGCCGCGCGCCCCGCGCCCCATCGGGCGCACGTCGTCCTCGGCGAAACGCACCGCCTTGCCGTCGTCGGAGAACAGCATCACGTCGCAGCGCCCGTCGGTGATCGACGCCCCGACCAGGTAGTCGCCCTCCTCGAGGTCCACCGCGATGATCCCCTTCTCGCGCGGCCGGGAGAAGTCCGAGAGCGGCGTCTTCTTCACCGTCCCGTTCGCGGTCGCCATGAAGATGAAACGGTCCTCGTCGAAGGTCTTGACCGGCAGCACGGCGCTGATCCGCTCGCCCTCGGCGAGCGGAAACAGGTTCACGATCGGCTTGCCGCGGCTCGAGCGCGTCCCCGCCGGGACCTCGTAGCCCTTCAGCCAGTAGACCTGTCCGCGGCTCGAGAAGCACAGGATGTAATCGTGCGTGTGGGCGATGAACAGGCGCTCGATGAAGTCGTCCTCCTTCATCGCCGCGGCCTGCTTGCCGCGCCCGCCGCGCCGCTGCGCGCGGTAGTCGGCGACCGGCTGCGCCTTGATGTAGCCGGCGTGCGAGAACGTGACGACGACGTCCTGCGGCGCGATGAGGTCCTCGACCGCGATGTCCTCGGCGTTGAGCACGATCTCGCTCCTGCGCGCGTCGCCGTACTGCGTCTTGATCGCGCCGAGCTCGTCGCCGATGATCGCGGTGATGCGCGCCGGCTTCGAGAGGATGTCGAGAAGGTCGGAGATGGTCGCGAGCAGCTCCTTGTAGTCTGCGACGATCTTTTCCTGCTCGAGCCCGGTCAGGCGCTGGAGCTGCATCTCGAGGATGCGCTGGGCCTGCGGGTCCGAGAGCCGGTAGCCGTCGGCCGTCAGCCCGAAGTTGGGGCCGAGCTCCTCGGGCTGCGTCGCCCCTTCGGGCGCGCGCGCGAGCATCTCGGCCACGAGCTGCGAGGGCCAGCTCTTCCCCATCAGCCCCTGCTTCGCCTCGGCCGGGGTGCGCGCCGCCTTGATGAGCGCGATGATCTCGTCGACGTTCGACAGCGCGACCGCGAGGCCCTCCTGCAGGTGCGCCTTTTCGCGCGCCTTGCGCAGGTCGTAGGCGGTGCGCCGGGTGACGACCTCGCGCCGGTGCGCGAGGAACGCCGTGAGCATCTGCTTGAGGTTGAGCAGCCGCGGCTGGCCGTCGAGCAGCGCGACCATGTTGATGCCGAAGCTGTCCTGGAGCTGGGTCTGCTTGTAGAGGTTGTTGAGGACGACTTCGGGGAGCTCGCCGCGCTTGAGCTCGATCACCACCCGCATCCCAGACTTGTCGGACTCGTCGCGGATGTCCGAGATGCCCTCGATGCGCTTCTCGTTGACGAGCTCCGCGATCTTCTCCTGCAGCACCCGCTTGTTCACCTGGTACGGCAGCTCGTCGACGATGATCGCCTGGCGCTGCCCGCCCGGGATGTCCTCCACGTGGGTGCGGGCGCGGATCACGACGCGGCCGCGGCCGGTGCGGTAGCCCTCGTGCACGCCGGCGAGCCCGTAGATGAGCCCGGCGGTGGGGAAATCCGGCGCCGGCATGAGCTTGATCAGTTCCTCGATCGCGATGCCCGGCTGCGCGAGGAGCGCGAGGCACGCATCGACCGTCTCGCCGAGGTTGTGCGGCGGAATGTTGGTCGCCATCCCCACCGCGATGCCCGAGGAGCCGTTGACGAGCAGGTTCGGCAGCCGGGTCGGCAGGACCGTCGGCTCCTGCTCCTTGCCGTCGTAGTTCGGGACGAAGTCGACGGTCTCGCTGTCGATGTCGGCCAGGAGCTCGGAGGTGATGCGATCGAGCCGGCACTCGGTGTAGCGCATCGCCGCCGGGTTGTCGCCGTCGACCGAGCCGAAGTTGCCCTGGCCGTCGATGAGCGGATAGCGCATCGAGAAGTCCTGCGCCATACGCACCAGCGTGTCGTAGATCGCGGTGTCGCCGTGCGGATGGTATTTGCCCATCACGTCCCCGACCACGCGCGCGCACTTGACGTACGGCCGGTTCCACACCGTGTTCGCTTCCTGCATCGCGAACAGCACCCGCCGGTGCACGGGCTTCAGCCCGTCGCGCACGTCGGGGAGCGCCCGGCCCACGATCACGCTCATCGCGTAGTCGAGGTAGGACCGACGCATCTCCTCTTCGAGGCTGACCGGGAGCGTTTCCTTGGCGAACTGTTCCATTCAGGCGGGACGTGTTTCGGCTGAGCGTGAAAGCGCGGATGGTTGAGCGTGAAGGCGCGGATTCGGGCGCGCACAAAGCGTCGAATTTTAGCATCCGGGCCCGGCGCGGGCCAAGGTTCCGGCACCCTGGAGCACCGCCGCGCGGAGCCGATGCGGTAGTATCGACGCGCCAAAATGCCGAGCCCGCCGCAAGCCGCCGACCTCGTCATCGACGCGCGCTGGGTCGTGCCGGTGGAGCCCGACGGCGTCGTGCTCGAGGCGCACAGCGTCGCCGTCCGCGCCGGCCGCATCGTCGCCGTGCTCCCGACCGCCGCAGTCGCCGCCGCCTACGCACCGGCACGGCGCGTCACCCTCGGCGCGCACGCGCTCATCCCAGGCCTCGTCAATCTGCACACGCACGCCGCCATGAGCCTCATGCGCGGGCTCGCGGACGACCGGCCGCTGATGGAGTGGCTCAAGAACCATGTCTGGCCGGTCGAGCTCAGGCACGTGTCGCCGGAGTTCGTCTACGACGGCACCCTGCTCGCGTGCGCGGAGATGCTGCGCGGCGGGGTGACCTTCTTCAACGACATGTACTTCTTTCCCGAGGCCGCCGCGCGCGCCTGCGTCGACAGCGGCATGCGCGGCGCGATCGGACTGATCGCGGTCGAGTTTCCGAGCGCGTACGCCGCGGACGCGAGCGATTACCTCGCAAAGGGCCTCGCGCTGCGCGACCGGCTCGGCGGCGAGGAGCGCCTGTCGTTCTGCCTCGCGCCGCACGCGCCCTACACGGTGAGCGACCGGACGTTCGAGCGCATCGCGATGCTCGCCGAGGAGCTCGACCTTCCCGTTCACATCCACCTGCACGAGACCGACAGCGAGATCCGGGAAAGCCTGGCGGCCCACGGCAGGCGCCCGATCGAACGCCTCGAGGCGCTCGGGCTGCTCAGCCCGCGGCTGATCGGGGTGCACGCGATCCACCTCGACGCGACGGAAGTGGCGGCCCTCGCCCGCAACGGCTGCTCTGTGGCGCACTGCCCGTCGTCCAACCTGAAGCTCGCGAGCGGCTTCGCGCCGGTGGCTGCCCTGCTCGAGGCGGGAGTCAACCTGGGCGTCGGGACCGACGGGGCGGCGAGCAATAATCGCCTCGACATGTTTCAGGAGATGCGCACTGCAGCCCTGCTGGCGAAAGCGGTGGCGGGACGGGCCGACGCCCTGCCGGCGCACGCCGCGCTTCGCTGCGCGACGCTGGGCGGCGCCCGGGCAGTCGGCCTGGACAGCCTGATCGGCTCGATCGTCCCGGGAAAGGCTGCCGACCTGTGCGCAGTGGTATTACGCGACCCGGAAACGCAACCCTGCTACGATCCGGTCTCGCATCTGGTCTACGCGGCCGGTCGGGAGCACGTCACTCACGTCTGGGTGGACGGCGAGGCGGTCCTGGCCGACCGGGCCCTGGCCAAGGTCGACGCGCGGGTGTTGGAAAAGCGGACAGGCTTGTGGCAGAATAAGTTGCTGACATAAGAAAGGGATAGCCGGCCCGATTGCCGGGCGGCTGTTGGGTCAGGCTCCACACTTCTCAGGAAGGGGAAACGATGTTGAAAACAAAGGTGGTGTTGGCTGCGTCGGCCGTCGTGATCGGCCTGGTCGCTGCCCCCGCGTTCGCGCAGCAGGGCAAGGGCACGCAAGGCTACGTGACCGACACGCGCAACGCGATCATCAAGGATCCGTACAACCTCTGCTGGCGCACCGGCTACTGGACACCGGCGATCGCGAACTGCGAGTGCGACAAGGATTTGCTGCCGAAGCAGGTCTGCGAGCCGCCGCCCCCGCCGAAGCCCGCCGTCGCGCCGCCGCCGCCGCCCGCGCCGAAGCCCGCGCCGCCGCCGCCCAAGCCGGTCAGCGAGAAAGTCACCTTCGCGGCTGACGTCTTCTTCGACTTCGACAAGGCGATCCTGAAGCCCGAAGGCAAGGCGAAGCTCGACGATCTCGTCGGCAAGCTGAAGTCCGTTGCGCTCGAGGTGATCATCGCAATCGGTCACACCGACAACATCGGGTCGAAGGAGTACAACCAGAAGCTGTCGGTCCGCCGCGCGGAAGCCGTGAAGGCGTACCTGGTCAGCAAGGGCATCGAGCCGAACCGGATCTACACCGAGGGCAAGGGCCTCACGCAGCCGATCGCGGACAACCGCACCGCCGCCGGCCGCGCGAAGAACCGCCGCGTGGAGATCGAGGTGGTCGGCACGCGCCAGAAGTAACGGCAACAGCACCGGCAAGAAGCCCCGCTCCGGCGGGGCTTTTTGTTTTGGTGGCGGTCCCGCGCTAAGCTCACGCCACTCCGCATGCCCCAGACCACGAACGCCGATCCGAACGAGCTCGCGAAGTTCAGCGACCTCGCGCACCGCTGGTGGGACCCGAACGGCGAGTTCCGGCCGCTCCACCAGATCAACCCGTTGCGTCTGGCGTGGATCGAGGGCAAGGCCCGGCTCGCGGGCAAGCGCGTCCTGGACGTGGGTTGCGGCGGCGGGATCCTCGCCGAGGCGATGGCGCGCGCCGGGGCGCAGGTGAAGGGGATCGACCTCGCCGAGAAGCCGCTCGCCGTCGCACGGCTGCACGGCCTGGAATCCCGGATCCCGGTCGACTACGAGGCGGTGTCCGCCGAGGACCTCGCCGCGCGCGAGCCCGCGGCCTACGACGTGGTCACCTGCCTGGAGGTGCTGGAACACGTGCCCGACCCGTCCCGCACGGTCGGCGCGTGCGCCACGCTCGTGCGGCCCGGTGGGCACCTCTTCTTCGCGACGATCAACCGCAACCCGAAGTCCTATCTCTTCGCGATCATCGGCGCGGAGTACGTGCTGCGACTCCTCCCCCGCGGAACCCACGACTACGCGCGGTTCATCAAGCCCTCGGAGCTCTCGCGCTGGTGTCGCGACGCGGGCCTCGACATCGGGCACCTCGTCGGCATGACCTACAACCCGCTCACGCAGGTCTACGCGCTCGGGCCCGATACGGACGTGAATTACATCGTCCACGCCACCCGCCCGGAATGACCATTCGCGCGGTTCTCTTCGATCTCGACGGCACGCTCGCGGACACCGCGCCCGATCTCGCCGGCGCGCTCAACGCGCTGCTGGCGGAGCGGCGTCGCCCGCCGGTCCCGGTGGCCGACGCGCGCCCGGTCACTTCGAGCGGCGCGCGGGGAATGCTGCGGGTCGGCTTCGGCATCGACCCGGACCACGGCGACTACGAGGCGCTCAAGGCGCGCTTTCTCGATCTCTACGCGGCACGGATCTGCGTCGAGACGCAGCTCTTCGCGGGTATCGCGGAGCTCCTTGCCGCACTCGAGACGCGCGCAGTGCCATGGGGCGTCGTCACGAACAAGGCGGAGCGGTTCACGCGCCCGCTGCTCGAAGCGCTCGCGCTGCTCGACCGGGCTGCGTGCGTGGTGGGCGGCGACACGACGGGGCGCGCGAAGCCGCATCCCGACCCGCTCCTCCATGCCGCGCGCGGCATCGGCATGGAGCCGGGGCGTTGCCTCTACGTCGGCGACGATCTCCGGGACGTGCAGGCGGCACGTGCGGCGGGAATGCCCGTGCTCGCCGCGGCCTACGGCTACCTCGGCGTGGGCGGGGATCCGCACGCCTGGGGCGCCGATGCGGTCATCGACCATCCGCTCGAGGTCTTGAACCACCTCGGTTCGCCCATATAATTCATGTGCGCGGGTCGCTTGCGATCCGCGGGAAATCCGTGCGCAGCACACGTTCCCTGGGGGCGACCTGGTCTCGACGGGGGTTGCGAAGCAGCGCAGGGCATGCCGAGGCCCAGCCACCTCGTAAATCCAACTGGAACGCTATAAACGCCAACGACGAGCGTTTCGCTCTCGCCGCCTAACACCGGCGAGACGCTGCACTAGCTTGCTGATGGGCTAGGCCCCGAGAGGGGTGCAGCGTCATTGACATCAGCCTCTCCGCCCGGTCTGGCCGCTTGGCCGGGTGGATCCGTCGAAGCGGCTGGCTGAGCGTCAGCCTGCCGGCCGGCGGGCGCGAGGCGAGATCCAAACGACCAGGCTAAGCATGTAGTCCTGACTGCGGAGGACTTTCGGACGCGGGTTCGATTCCCGCCGCCTCCACCACTGAAACACGACGGCCGACCCCAGGTTGGCCGTTTTTGCTAGGAAAAGCATTCCTCGGCCGTCCATAGGCGTACTTGGCAGTCCCTCGCGATTCGGGGTAGCGTAGCGGGGTATTGCTGAAGGAGGCTACCTATGGTTCGGGGTAACGAACGCCTCACCGAGACGACGATCAAGGGCTGGGCGAAAAGCGCGAAGCCCGGGCAGAAGCTTTTCGACGGACGTGGACTCCACCTCGCGAAGCTGCCCTCGGGCGCCACGACGTGGCGGCTGAAGTACCTGTTCGACGGGAAGGAGCGCCTCTACTCCATTGGCGACGTCTCGCTCGCCGAGGCGCGCCAGGAGCGCGACCGCGTTCGGAAGCTGCTCGGCGCCGGCCACGACCCGGTGCAGGAGCGCCTGATCGTCCGTGCCCGGAACGTCGAGGCCTCCAAGACGACCTTCGCCGAGGTCACTGGGGAGTGGCTCAAGAAGCAGAGGCCCGCCTGGTCAACGATCCACTTCACAAAGTCCGAGCGCGCTCTCGAGCGCGACGTACTCCCGAAACTCGGGAAGCTGCCCGTATCCCGCATCGAGCCGTCGATGGTCGCGGGCGTAATTGAGGCGATCCAGACGCGCGGCGTGCGCGACACCGCCTTGAAGGTTCTCCAGCACGTTCGCGCGATCTTTGATTACGGGATCGGTCAGGGCTACCGCAACGACAACCCAGCGGAGGCGGTCGACGAAATCATTGCGCCGCCGCAGCGAGTCAAGCACCGCCCTGCCCTGCTCGACTTTCCCTCGCTCGGGAGCGTGCTGCGGCGAATGGAAGCGGCTAACGTGACTCCCGCGGTGCGCCTCTGCCACCACCTGCTTGCGTACACCGGGGTTCGCATTCAGAACGCGGTCCAGGCACGCTGGCACGACTTCAAGCTCAACGCCGAGGTGCCCATGTGGGTGATCCCGCGTGAGCACATGAAGGTCAAGAGCCGCGAGTACCCCCACAGGGTCATCCTCCCGCGCCAGATCGTCGAGAAGCTTCTTGCCTGGCGTGACGCCCAGCGGGCAGCCGAATACAAGGGTGAGTTCCTGTTTCCGGGCGGCGATGACGGACACGTCTCGCGCGAGGCGATCGAGAAGGCTCTCCGGGTGACGCTAATGCTCAGGGACAAGCACACCGCGCACGGATGGCGCGCGGCGCTGCGCACGCTCGCCGAGGAGTCGGGCGAGAACTTCGATGACGAGGCCATCCTGCTAGCGCTCGACCATGAGGCACGCGACAAGGTCGCCCGGGCGTACGACCGCGGCGAGAGGCTCAAGGAGCGCATCCGCCTCGCGCAATGGTGGGGCGATCAGCTCGATCGCGCAGCGCGCGGCCCGGAGAACGTCCTGCCGTTCGAGCGGAAGGCTGCGGCGTGACGCGGAGGGTCTTCTTGAACGCCCGCCCGCCGAATAGGGCAACGCTGCTCCGAATGTATGCACCCCAGGGTAGGGGCCGCCCGCGTGAATGGGGCCCGTGGCTGCTCTACTGGCTTTGGGTTGAGTCCGAAGTAATCCTGCAAGCGGACACTGGGAAGCGTGAGGTGGCCCGTATCCTCGCGAAGCGCTACGGGGTCACGCCCAAGGCCACGCGTGCTCTCTTGCGCGCGGCGCTCAAGTCGCCGTTCACCAAGTTTGGGCAAGCGGTTATCAAACGAGTCGGACGCCGGCGTTTCTTGGCCGCTCTCAATAGCATGCGCGTGCCGACGTTGCGGGATCTTCACGATAGCCGCGGGGCGTTCCTTGAAGCCCTCCATGGGTTCTCGCCCCTTGCGTTCGATGAACGGCTCGAGAGCTACCGCTACATCGACCAGCGTCTCAACAGGCTCCTCAAGTAGTCGCTACCGGGACTGTTTCCCGGCTCCTGCCTACGCCGAAACTCGAAAGGATTTTCGGTTCGTTTCGTTTCCTAAGATCCTCGTGTCAGGTCTGCGCGAGGTGTCTATGGAACAACAGCAATCTCAGTATCGCCCGGGGCGCCTGCTCCGGCTCCCGGATGTGCTCGAGCGCGTGCCGCTGGCTCGCTCGAAGATCTACCGCCTGATCGCTCAGCGGCGCTTCCCCGCGCCTGTGAAGGTCGACCGGGCCGCGCTCTGGCGCGAAGGCGACATCGACCAGTGGATCGCCGAAGCGGGCTCGCAAGCGGGCGTGTCATCGCGCGATGAGGCCGCAATGCTCGACGAGCGCCGGCTCGCTCAGCGCTTGGGCGTTTCGGTCAGCACGCTGCAGAAGGACCGCCTGCGGCGACAGCCTAAGTTTCCCTTTACCCGCGTCGGTCGCTCGGTTCGCTACAGGTGGGCCGACGTGCAGTCGGCGCTCGCCAACGCACAGGAAGTCTCGTCATGCCGCGCCTGAAGCAGGAAAACATCACCTTCATTCCGCCGCGGGAGGCGCTGATCCGCTCGCCGTGGCTAGGGCAGTCCTCGGCCTCGCGGACTCGCAGTTGGTGCGCGCGATCGAGCGCGGCTACCTGCCGCGCCCGCGCCTGCACCCGACGGACCTCGGCTGCGAACAGCGTTTCTACGCGCAGAGCGAGATCGCCAACTACATCGAGCGGCAGATGCGCCGTGCTGGGGCGCCGGGGGAAGAACACATGAACACATTCCACGAACAACTCGACGTGAGCGATCGACTGTCCTGTCTGGAAGGCGAGGATTTCGCGCGCAAGAATCACCACGTCGCCCTGTCCTTCCTAATGGCCCTGCGCCTCTGCCGAAACGATAAGGATCTGGCGAACAAGGTCGTCGCCGTCGTCTACCGCCGAGCGCGCGACGGCTGGGATTACCTGACCGTGTTCGTCGAGACGGTGTTAACGGTGCGGGAAAAGTGGTCTATCGAGTACCGCGCGAAACACATCTTGCCCGGGGAGAACCCTCTCGACTCTCCTGGGGGTATCCCCCGTAGCTTCGACCCGTTCGCCATGCATCGAAAGGTTGTGGCCGTGCTCGTCGACTCCGAGGATTACGCAACCGGAGAGCCGGTGAGAGACCCGGGACTGTTGCGCATGCTCGCGACGATTCACCGGCAATGCGCCGACATACTCGATGAGCAGCTCGTCTCTCAGTGCAAGCGAATCGTGATTCTCGAGGCTCGCGCTGCGGAGTACGAGAAGGATGCGCTCACTAAGAAGACCAGAAACGGAGGTGCCACGTGAGCATCGAAGTGAGAAATCAGCACGCCGCGGAGATCACCGCGCAGATCGGAGCGCATGGCGCGCCGGAAGAAGGCGATCAGTGGATCGCCGACAAGGCCGCGGAGCTGTGCGATCTTCTGTGGGAGGACGGTGAGTTCGACCGCGAACGGGACATCCTGGCGCAGCTAATCGGCAACACGGGAAAGTTCACCTGCACCGTGACCGAGATGAGACAGATCGTTGCCATCGCGAAGGTTATCGGGGATCGCCTGCGACCCCCAAAAGAGAAAGCCCCGGACGCCGAGAACGACGCCGGGGCGCAGAAAGAGGTCGCTAAACCTGGGGAGCAGTCTACTCCAACGTTGTCGGAGGAGGCCAGTTCGCCGGCAAAGGCGGCGGTCGACCACTATGGCCTCGAGGTGCAGTTCTCGCGCACCCCGAACGTGACCTCCACCGGTGTTATGGAGCGCACGCAAGCGCCCTGGGGCATGCTCTGCAAGGCGCTCAAAGGCGTTCGCGAGTACGAGGCGAAGGCGGACATGCCTCTGCTGAGCGGCGCGGCGTTCGGCCCCAAGAAGAATGGCAAGGGATCGCTGCGTCACAACGAGAACGTCCAGGAGGTGTACTTCCTCACCGGGGACTACGACGCGGGCGAGGTCAGCGTCGACGAGGCGGAGCGCCGCGCGAAGGGCGCCGGCATCGAGGTCGCGTTCTACACGACCCCCTCGCACAAGCCCGAGGCCCCACGCTGGCGCGTGCTGGCGCTGCTCTCGAGGCAGCACAAACCCGCGGAGCACAACGCTCTCATGGACCGGTTGAACGGCGCTCTCGGCGGCGTGCTCGCGTCGGAGAGTTGGACGCTGTCGCAGGTCTACTACTACGGCCGGATCAAGGGCGGCGTGTACGAGGTGCGCCACGTGGCCGGTGCACCGATCGACCTCGTCGACGGCATCACGCCGATCGGCAAGCCCGCCGGTGCGAAGAAGGCAAAGAAGGCGAAGAAGGCGGGCAAGCAACCCCGTGCTCTGCCGGAGTCGGCGGGCAACGATTCCGCGCCGAAGGAGTTCAGCGCCGTCGACATGCGCCGATTGGAGTCCGCGGCGATGCACTGCGCCAAGAACGGCGCGGCCGGGGAATACGTCTCGTGGGTGAATAACCTGGGCCTACCGCTCGCGTCGCTGAAAGGCACCGCGTTGGAGGACCGCGCGCGGGATCTCTGGCATCGATGCTCGGAGGTCGACCCGAGTTATGACTACGACCAATCCGAGGAGAAATGGGAGGGCTTCGAGCCGGACGAGATCACCTACAGGACGATCTTCAAGCTCGCGCACGACAGCGGTTGGCGCGACGTCGATTACGAGCACAAGGTCGACTGCACCGACACCGGGAGCGCGAACTACCTGGAGCAGATCGCCGACGGGAACCTGCGCTTTGTGCCCGAACTGAAGCTCTGGATTCACTGGAACGGCCGGCAGTGGGTGCGGGACGAAACGGGCGCGCTCACGCGCAAGCTGGCTGGGAAGGTGGCAAAGCATTGGGAGGGGGAAGCGAAGGAATGCAAACGCCGATCAGAAGATGATGCCCTGCCCTCCGCTGATCGCAAGGGTCTCGCGAAGGTCGCCGAGACGTACCGCAAGTGGGAGAAGCAGTGCCGCGACAAGAACCGCCTCGATGCGATGCTCTACGAGCTGAGCAAGCGTTCCGCGATCGAGATCCGGCTCGAGAAGCTCGACCGCAATCCGTGGTTGCTGGGCGTGCAGAACGGCGTCGTCGACCTGCGCACCGGGACGCTGCGCGCTGAAGGCAGGGACGACTTCGTCACGAAGCGCTGCTCGGTGAACTTCATCCCGGATGCGAAAGCGCCGCGGTGGGAGCAGTGCGTCGAGGAGGTCACCGGACAGCCGATCGAGGTGGCGCGTGATTTGAACGGGGCCGTGATCCGATCGAGCGTCGGCAAGTACGTGCGTCGCGAGGACGTGGTCGGGTACGTGCAACGGGCGCTCGGCTACAGCATCACCGGGCTCAGTCGCGAGCAGAAGATGTTCATCGCCAGCGGGGAGGGGTCGAACGGGAAGAACGTCCTGCTCGACATCCTGAAGGAGTTGCTCGGGCCGTACGCGGTGACGCTTCCGCCGTCGGCGCTGATGACCACCCGGAACGGCGACGACGCGGAACGGGCGACGCCGGTGCTGGCATCCCTTGCGGGGGCGCGTCTGGCGATCACCAGCGAGTCGAAGGAGGGTGAGAAGCTCGACACGGCCCTGGTGAAGCGACACACGGGGGATGGGCACATGACGGCCCGGAAGTTGCGCGAGAACACCTTCACCTTCGAGATCACCCACAAGCTCTGGCTGATGACCAACCGCGAGCCCGGCATCGACCACCTCGACGCCGCCATGCGCGGACGGTTGCACCTCGTCAAGTTTCTGCGACGCTGGAACCGCCCCGGCCACCCTGAGCACGATGACACGCTGCCCGACGGCGACCCGACGCTCAAGGACACCCTGAAGGGCGAGCTGGAGGGCATCCTGGCGTGGCTCGTGAGGGGCGCAGTGCAGTACGCCGCTGAGGGCCTGCCCCCGCCCGCGGACGTGGTGAAGGAGACCCGCGGGTACTTCAGGCGGCAGGAGCCCCTGGTGCGCTGGCTGGAGGACTACGAGCGCTGCGATCCCCGGGAGGGCACGGCGGCGAGCGCGCTCTTCGAGGACTTCGAGGCGTGGGCCAGGAGGCACGGGTTCGGCCGTCAGGTGGGGGCGGTGAACCTGACGACGTTTGGCCCGGCTCTGGAGAAGGAGGGCGTGCAGCGGGGGCGGACAAACCGGCAGAAGCTCTATGGCCTGCGGAAGGCTGGCGCGGATCCGGCGGCGGGGATGGAGGATCTGGCTGAGACTTTGGACGGAGAGGAGCTGTTGTGACCTCGCGGAGGGCCGAGTGCCGGGTTGTGCCGGGCTGTGCCGGGTTTCCCGCATTACCCTATAGATAATCAATTTTTCGAAGTCTTATGGATGAACTAGGAAAACCCGGCACAACCCGGCACACCCGGCACCGGTGTCATTTTCGACCCGGAACTCCCTACGCACCCCGGCCAAGCCGGACTCACGTACGCGCAGGCCCCGGGGCTGGCCGCACTCTGGTCGCCCCGGGCCGCATCGGCCCGACTGTCGCCGGTCGAGCCCTGGAGCTGTGCCCGTTGAGCGGCGCCCTGGCCCCGCCGCTGTCCGCAGTCGCGCCATGCGGGCTGGCCATTAACCGGAATAGGCTTCTTGTGCGGATGCCACACACGAACCCGTGCACCGCCTTCTATGCGTCGTTGATCTTTCGCGATCGTGCCTAGCAAGTTGACCTTCATGTCGTTGTCCCCGCTGCCTATACTCAAGCGTCGCCCGGGGAACACAAAGGCTCGCGCCGATGCACTGGCGCATGCCGAGTCGCTCCGCCCATTGCTCGCGTCGCTTCTCCGCCATCCGGCCACGCTAGGCGAGATTTCCCGCATCCTCAACCTCTGCGGTTTTCGCACGGCCCAGGGGCACCTCTATCACCCTGAGCAGGTTCACCGAATGCTTCGCCTCTTGACTTTGATACCGCCCCGACAACCGAAATCGCCCTCCGAACGGGCACGGATTAGATGGAGTCGCGTCCGACGCATTGTTGTTAACGGGACCATGATCGATGAGCTCGACTAGCTCCGAGCGAGCCCTAATGTCTCGCGACACAGAGTCTCCTCGTATTGCAATGCACCGGATCCCTCCTGACCGCGTGAGTTTTCGATGGTCCTCGCGCGAGTCCAACGTGCGGCTTGATTAAACTGAGTCTCGTTTGTGACGGAGCCACTCCGCGAGCGCTTGGGCGTCTCGTGCCATGGCCGGAATCTTGAGCGCATCCTGAGCTGTGGGCGCGAACTCGGCGGCATGACAAATCAGATCCCGGACTATCTTCAAGGCCTCAAATTGTCGATGGGTAGCGTCATCCCGTTCAAATAGGCCCAGGCCGATCGCAGCCTGAATTTCATGACCCAGTGAGGCGCAGGACAGTCGGTCGACCCATACATTGCTACCCTGGGCCTCTTGCCAGAGCTTCTCCACAGTACGTTGTTGCTTCGGCGCCAAGTGTTCCATCCACGCGTCAGGTTTAGTCCTGCAGATCTGGCGAATCGTGTTCATTAGGAGCATCTCCACCGCAATCACAAGCTCAAACAGTAGTGCGTACACCGGCAGCCGCTGTAGGTCAGAAAGTGTCACCAGTCCAGATACTTGACTTCCTGACAGTAAGAACCGAAAGCTCGGGCGATCAGCACTCTCAACGAAGGCAAGGAGTGGCGCATCCGCGGCCATAAACATCTCAGTGGTAAGTGGTACTCGTCCTTTGCCGCGAACGAATACACCCTCGATGTTTGCACCGTCTTTCGAGGTTAGCGGTACCTGGTCAAAATCTGTAAGTGTGGCGTCCTTCTCTATTCCATGCCATAACGCGACAGGTCGGCATTGCAGCTCGGATCGAGGGGTCGCGATTAACGACACGGGGCCGTGCGATCGCACAGCTTCGAGGTACTGCCCATCCGCTGCATCGCGGAAAGGATTCGCCCACTGCGTCATTAGTATCTCCAGTAGCGGATATCTGATCTCTAAAGCGCACTCTATACAACCCGCCGCGCTGCGCTTTCGGGCCAGGATAGTCTTAGGGGAGGTTATCGGTAATCTTTCGCAATCTAAGGTCGCGTCGTTTTAAATTGCAGGCATCATGGCCTAGGTACGCTGTGCCTATATGGCGCGTTCCGACTTGCATTGACTTCGATGTCATTCGTTGAGTTGGATACACCGGTACGACCTTCGTGGTGACACTGCGGAGACCGCCCATGCCCCATCGCTTCACGCGTCAAGAGCTATACGACCTCGTCTGGGAGCAGCCACGCTCAACCCTATCCAAGAGATACGGCGTCTCGGATGTTGCATTGGCGAAGGCATGCCGCCGAGCCGGCATCCCGATGCCCGATAGGGGCTACTGGGCGAAACGCCAAGCTGGTCGGCGCACGATAAGAGCCGCAATGCCACCCAGAGCGCCTGGAGCCGCGGACGCAATTACGGTGGGCGGGGAAGGTCGCTGGGGATATCCCCTTTCATACGACGAGCATGATTACGAGCCAATCCCTCCAGCGCCGAATTTCTCCGAGTCGATCGACGAGGTAGCGCAGCGCATTCGAAAGGCGGTCGGTATCGTTCGGCTTTCCCGCTCGCTCCAGAAACCTCATCCACAGATTGCGCAGTTCCTAGAGGAGGACGAGCGAAGACGCCAGAAGCACCAGACGTCGCCATACAGCTGGAACGAGCCGCAGTTCGACTCAGCATTTGAACGGCGGCGACTGCGTATCCTCAATTCGATCTTCCTGGCGCTCGTCCGACTTGGCAGTAAGGCAACGATGCGCGGTGAGAAGGCCCGTGATCTCAGCGTTCGTGTCGGGGACCAGTACGTCTCCTTTGCGGTCGACCGCCCTACAATGGGCGCTGGTTCTCGGCAACGGACAAAGAATGACGCTCAGCCCAATCAGATGCGACTCGAAATCAGCGGGTCCTCCGCGCCAGGGCTCCGGCTGGTTTGGGAAGACGCGCCAGAAGCCTCTCTTGCTGACCATCTTTCGGAGATCGTGGTCAGCCTCCTGGTGGCCGGTGAGCTCGAGTACCGCGAGAGTCTCGAACATCACTACAAGTGGAGGCTAAAGCGGAAGACAGAGCGCGAAGAAGAGGCTCGCCAACAGAAGGCCGAGGTAGAGCGCCTCGAGCGCGAACGCCGGAGAAAGGCCGCCCAAGCAAAGGTCGATCGACTACTTGCGGACGCCGCTGCCTGGCGTCAGGCGGCTGAGGTACGGGTGTTCATCGCGGCGGTGAGGTCCAAGCATGCACAGGACTTGGATAGCCCACGCGCAAAGGAGCTAGAGGAGTGGGCTCACTGGGCTCTTTCTCAGGCCGAGCAACTGGACCCGCTAAACCGATCTGAGCTGTCTCCGCCCGTACCGGCCTATACGGAAACCCCCTCGGATGGGGCATAGCGTTGGTCCCCTGACGTCAAGCACTTACCGAGGCGTCAAGAACTGCACCGAAACCAATTGCTTTTTGTATGAACCGGGGCGGGACCTGGTTCTCACCGACGAGTGCTTCCTCGACTCTACGGTCTTCCTTGAGCCCTCTAGCGGGGCGTGGTAGGTTTTGCTTACTCATCCGCTTTCCAAGCGACCGCACACGCTATGCCCAAGCGCTCGCAAGCCCAGTCACGCACCGAGGCGGCTGTTGACCACGACTGCAGTCGCCCCGACTGCCCCTTGAGGGGTCAACCCTTCTTGGTCGAGGTGTGGCACAGCATGAGGCCCTTCTGCGTGCGCCTCGCGGAGGACTTCGGACTCTCTGCCTCCCTTTGGCTATCGTTCTTCCTCTTTTCGTGGATACTGACTCTTCTGCCCGTCGAGGGATGGGCGTCCGACTTTATCCATGGAATTCACGCAGCCGCCACTGTGGCGACGTACGGCCTATTTGCAGGTCTTTTCCTCCTCAACATCTACCGCGTGCGCTTAAGGCACGCAGCCTAGCGGGCGGGCATCCGCCAGAATGCCCGCTTGCGTCGGTCCGCATAGATGCCTCCTCGAGATTTTCGCCTGAGCGCCTTGGTCTTCGCTAGTTGTGGCGTTTTGATTGCGGCCGTTGCGATTCCCCTCGGCGTAAGCGAGCGAGTAGTTCTTCCGTTGCTCTTTGTGTTTGCCGCGCTGCTCCCGATTTGGCTCGCCGCACGCAATACCGCAAGAGTTCGAACGAGCATTACACCGTCTCAGTCAGAGGAACACGATCCGACGGTAGCGAGTTCCGATGTGCGCGAGCAACGAAAGGGGGAGGAAGGACACTCCCGAACGCGGAACACAATGCCAGGTAGTAGTAACGCGCAGCTCTTTAACGCCGGCCGCCTTTTTCTGCGCCCCTATGTCGCCGCAGACCGAGAGAAATGGGCCTCATTCGTTCGGGGATGCCCAGATGCGACATTTTTTCACCGCATCGAGTGGAAGGAGATCATTGAACAGATTTTCAGACAGCGCACCCACTATTTTCTCGCGGAGCGAAACGGCAGTGTGGTGGGTGTACTACCGCTCGCTGAGACTCGAAGTTTGGTCTACGGCCACTCGCTCGTATCGCTGCCATTTTGCATCTATGGCGGCGCAGCGTCTACGGATTACCAGGCCGCCAGAGGATTGCGCGCGGCGGCACAGGACCTCGCTCGTGAACTTCGCGTGACCCAGCTAGAGCTCCGGCACCGAAAAGCACAAGAGCCGGATTTGGCAGACGAAGTCGGGTACGTCGCATTCCGAAAGCGGATCACGCCCGAGGCGGAAGCAAATATGCTGGCCATTCCGCGCAAGCAGCGTGCGATGATCCGCAAGGGTATCAAGTCCGGTCTGCGCATCGAGTTCGACCAGACCGTAGACCGCTTCTTCGCGCTCTACACTGACAATGTTCGCCGCCATGACCTTCCGCCCCTTCCCAAGCACTACTTTGCGGCGCTGAAACAGGTGTTTGGTGAAGACTGCCGTATCCTGACGGTGCTCGATTCGCGAGGGGAGCCAGTTTCTACCGTCATGGCCTTCTACTTCCGCGGCGAGGTCCTGCCGTACTACGCCGGGGACAACGCGGGTGCGCGTGAACTCGCCGCGAACGACTTCAAGTACTGGGAGCTTATGCGGGATGCGTGTGAACGCGGGTCTACCGTCTTCGACTTTGGACGAAGCAAGCGCGGAACCGTCTCATTTGACCTTAAGCTGAATTGGGGATTCGAACCCTCACCCCTCGACTACGAGTTCCAACTATACGGAAAATCCCAACTGCACATACCTGGGTTGTTCAGGGCGACGAAGGCTTTTGCCGACGCTTGGAAGCTACTACCCACCAACATGGCGACAGCCATCAGCCCACATCTCATCCGGCTGGGCTTTTACAGCGATTTGGTATACGAATAGCGGATCTTCCGCTCGCAATTGCGCCTGCAATCCATTACTGAGCTCATACCCGCTAAGGCTCATTGGCGACTCCAAGAGCGTTGCATAAAGCGCGCTCGGGGCGATCCGACAGTCGCTATGGGGTGCCAATATCGCATCGTCGAAAGTGGTTAGCCGATCTAGGCTGCCGCTCCGTTGCGGACACCTACGAATCGCGATCGCCCTCCATTTGATCGGACACAGTCGTACATTCATGCAAACGGGAAGCTCCTGAAGTTGCACTAGCGCAGGAGCACCAGCACCCAGCCGACAACGATCCCCGCTGCGAGGGAAGGCTCGGCACCTCGCGAAGGAGTGTTTCGCGCTTAGCGGACGTTGGACGTCCAGGAAATGCCCGACGTCCTGTCCTCCAGGGCCGCCATCCCGAAAAGGTTCGTCTTCGGGACATGTCTCACGGCACTTGGGAAACAAGGCATTGTGAGTCCCTGACGTAGCCCCTTCAATCGCCGGACACGGTGTAGTCCTAGACTTCGGGATAGGAGTACGCCTGTGTCTATGACTAGTCGCAAGCACGAACCGGAAGTCGAGGTGCTCAGCGGCGACGCCGGCTGGTGCCACCGCTGGACGGCTGGGGAGAAGATGGCAATGGTGCGCGAGACCCTCGAGCCGGGGGGGTTCGGTGTCGCTGGTGGCGCGTCGCCACGGGGCCAATTCGAATCAGATGTTCCATTGGCGCAAGCTCTACCAGACCGGCAGCCTCATGTCGGTGGCCGCTGGCGAGCCGGTGGTGCCGGCCTCGGAACTGGCCGCGGCGACGAGGAAGATCCGGGAACTTGAGCGGCTGCTGGGGCACAAGACCCTGGAGAACGAGATCCTGAAGGAAGCCGTCGAGGTCGCCCGAGAACGAAAGTGGATAGCGCGCTCACCCTTGTTGCCCGGGGACGAAAAATGAGCACGGTGTGCAGAGTCCTGGGTGTAGCGCGCTCCAACGTCCATGAACGGGCAAATCGGGCTGCTGACGGGGCCGATGGTCGAAAGAACCGCCACCCGGCCGACGACCAGGACCTGGTCGCCGAAATTCGGGCTGAGGTCGTCGAGCTGCCCACCTACGGCTATCGGCGTACCTGCGAGCTCGTGCGCCAGCGTCGGCGAGCCGAGGGCCGGCCCGTGGTCAACCACAAGCGGGACTACCGCGTCATGCAGACCTACGCGCTGCTCTTGCCATGGTCGCCGCGTCGGGGCGCCGATCGGCGTCACGACGGCCAGATTGCCGTCGACCGAAGTGACCTGCGCTGGTGTTCCGACGCCCTGGAGACCCCGCCGACAACGGCGAACGCGTCCGGATGGCCTTTAGCCTGGACTGCTGTGACCGGAAGGTGATGAGCTGGGTCGCCGTCGTCAATGCCGGAATCGACGGCGACCTGGTGCGCGACATGATGCTGGAAGCGGTCGAGAACCGGTTCGCTGCGACCGAAGCGCCTGTGCCGATCCAATGGCTCTCGGACAATGCCCCCTCCCTTTTTTGTTGCCGCGGACACGCGATCGTTCGCAAGAGAGCTGGGTTAGAACGACCTCCCACTAATTAGGTCGCGACGGCCCTGTCGCTCAAACGAGCAGGCTTCGGTCGCGGCAGAATCGGGCAAACCAATCTGGCATGTCGTTGACGCCTGTCCCAAGGAATTTAGGCCAAGAATTCTTCACGAATCTCGCGCGATCGTCGGTGTCGAGCGCCGCAATGAACTGATCGAGCCGCAACCCTTCTGCGCCGGCGAACAATCCGGCCGGACCGAGGTTGACCAGGCTCGCTAACCTCCTCCCCGCCAGCGCCTTCAACAGGCACCAGTTCCGCGCGAGCTCATAGCAACCTGACGCTCTTACATCCCCGATGCGCCAAACCAGCCCGGCGGCGGTTGCATATCTGGACCAGCCGGGATAATCAGCCGCTTTCCGATCGTTTCGGCTGAGATACTTGACCTCGATGAAGACGAGCCCGTCGGAGCCAAGATCGATGATCACATCGGGCTCTGAGAAGGAGTTCGGATCCTCCTGAAGCCGAACGCAATGATCGCTCAACTGCTTTCGGATCTCTGTTCCGCGCCCGGTGTCGTCGATGGGCACACCCCACAACAGGAGCGTCGGCGCCAGTCCGAAAGATGCGTTTGTGATCAACCCAACCCGTCGAAGAGCATCACGTAGTTGACCGGACCGTAGCAGGTAGGTGAACACCACCCACGTCACCGCATCTTCCGAAGTTGAGAATCCGAATCGACGCCACTTGGATTCCCGGCTGCGCACATTGAGCGCCTGGGCGAGCGCTTCACTCGCCCCCGCGCAGCTCTCGACCGGAATGTTCTCCAGTGGATCGCGATGAATGTAGGTGACGCGGTTCGGATCTGCTGCGTTTGATGCGCCGACCCCGCATGGTTCGCAGCGCCGCAGGCAGTCCTCGAACTTTCTCGTCACTATGATCTTGTCGAAAGTCTTCACTGCCGCCAGCGGCCGCTGACATCTGGGGCAGGTCACCGATGGCAGTTCAGGCATGAGGACTTCACGTGTCCGAAGAAGGTGACGTCCGCGTGCGCTGGCTGGGTCTCACATAGCGGGGGCTGGCTCAACCACAACTGGAGCGATCCGAATCGCGCCGGCCGCAACCGGCAGAACGAGCCATGTCTCCGTTACCGTGCGGCCAGTAATGCGAGCCAGCGCATCGACGTAGACCGACAACTGTCCCCCGTGCTCGGCAGCGAGCAGTCCCCACCGATCTCTGGGCGCCGGATTCGACTTGTGATCGAGGAGCACCCAGCCGTCCGCTGTCTCGAGCAGCAAGTCGATGCGTCCGTGCACGACTTGCCCGGTCGCCAACACCGATTCGAATGGAATCTCGGCATAGCGCCGGCAGACTGGCCAGCGTGTGACTATCCACCGGTCGAGTGCGCTGATCTGCCGCACGAGCGCTTCGGGATCGAGTGCGTCCGCCAGCCCGAACCTGTCGAGGAGTTTTGCCACCCGCTCTTTGTCCAGCGACGCCTCCGGGTCGGTGAACGCCACCGCGATACAGGCGTGTATGGCGTTGCCGAGCGAGATCATGTCGGTTCCAGACTTCAGTGCCATCCGATCGCCGATGATCACGGAATCGATGACCTTGCATGGCCGGGCGTCGGCAGCCGAAGCCATCAAGGTCGCCGGCAAGCGGCCTGTCCGCGAGGCGGGAACAGGGAACCACCGAAGCGCCGAGGGAGAGTCGTCCCGCGTCGGCGATGCTTCTGGAACGTCCACAGCTCGCACCTCACACGGCACCCTCAATCCATTCGGTAGGGCAACCGAGTCGTTTCCCGGACCTAGAAGGAGCCAAGGCGCATTCAGCGTACTCAGCCATTCGCACGCATTTGTCTTAGCCGGGAACGCCAGCACCAGAAAATCCCGCGCCCGAGTCATGCTCACGTACAGAAGGCGTTTCGCCTCGTCGATTGCCTCCGCGCGCAATCGCAGTCCTTCCAGTGACTGGGCGATCGCATCGGCGATATCGACCTTCCGCTGGGCGCCGAAGGGCCAGGGCCAGTAGCGGATCCAGCGATCCTTGAGCGGTGCGGAGACGTCAAGGGCCGCGTCGGAACGGGCGCCGACCGACCAGAGTCGATCCTGGACGTTCCTTTCCAGATCTAGAAGGATGACGACCGGCCACTCGAGCCCCTTGGCCGCATGATGCGTCATGACCTTGACGGCATCCACGGAAGGTTCGGCGAGCATGTCGGATTCGGTTCTCGCCTGCTCTTGGAACCAATGGATGAGCCCTGATACCGTCGCCGGTTCGCGCCGTGCGAGGCTTGCGTCCTCGTAAGCCTTTGCGAGTCCGAGGACGGCTTCCAGGTTCGCAAGACGCACGCGCGCGACCAGCTCGTCCCGCCGCCATCGCAGGACGCGTGCCGCCAGGTCGCAGTGCGTGATAACGAGCTCCATCGCGGCGTACGGCGATAGCAGCGGAGCATGCGCACGCAGCGCCGAGAGTCGCGCAAGCAGCGGATGACTGTCCGCGCCCTGGTCCCGCCAGAGGCGGCTGTCACCCCCGCCTTGGATATAGCGCAAACGATCCGCGAGCCAGGATTCAGGCGGTTCGCAGTCCGCCAGCGACACGATCTCCGCGCTCGCCAATGTGTCCTTTGGGTCGTTCAGCCTCCGCAGGCATGCAAGCGCGAGTACGGCTTCGGGGGTAGAGAGCAGTCCCGATTGTTGTGTTGCCCAGGGGACGGACGCGCTGCGTAGCGCCTCTGCGACGGTCTGCACGCCGTCATTCGTCTTGGATAGCACCGCGATATCGCCGTAGTGCGCGGCCCGCGGCTCGTTCGTGCCGGGATCGACGATGCAGTATCCGGATGCGATCAACCCCTTGATGCCCGCCGCGAGCGCTGCCGCGCGCTCCCGGACATTCTTCCCGTTAAGGGTCCAGTTCGCGAATGCCGCGTCCGGGACCACTTCCGGACGGACCGCCGCCAGTTCGACTTCCGAGCGAGAGAGCCGCGGCGCAAAGGCATCGCCGAAGGCGCAATTGACGAGGTGAACCAGATGCGGCCGGGACCGGCGCGACGTTCCAAGAACCTCTCTTGATCCGCCCAACTTCGGAAGCTCTCCGAGTACTGTATTCATCAGCTGCGCGTCGCTGCCCCGGAACCCGTAGATCGCCTGTTTGACGTCGCCCACCCAGAGCGTTTCGCGCGCAATGCGCGACAAGCGCACGAAGAGCTCGAGCTGGATCGGGCTGGTATCCTGGAATTCGTCCACCAGAAGCAGTTCGACCTCCTCCGAAAGCGCTTGGGAGACCGACGGTATCTCCAGCAGCCCTAGGAAGAGGTGCTCCTGGTCCACGAAGTCGATGACGCCCAGTTCGCGTTTGCGCTGCGCGTAGGCATCGAGCGCCTTTGCCCCGAGCGTGAAGATCGCTGAAAGGTATCGCTCGATCTCCTGCCGCAGCCGCGGATGCGCCACGTACCGACCGGAAAGATCCGCCACCGGCTGCGCGACCGGCTGGAGACCCTTCTCCGGCGCGCCCTTGGAGAGCCGGACCCAGTCGGCCCAGGTCGCGTGCTTGTTCCGCAGGAGGCGCGCGCTCTCTCGCGCGAGCGCGATGTAATCGGCGGTGTTCTTTTTGCCCGTCGCACGCTTTTCGAGCTCGGGCACGACGGCCTCGATCGCGCTGACGACCAGGGCGTCGAGATCATCGGTAGTCGGAGCCGGAAAGTGCGCGAGCAGATCCTTCGCGTTCCTCGGGCCGAACGCGGCAAGGCGTGCGGGCGCGATGTCGTTTGCCCGCGCCTGGTCGATGAGCGACTTGAGCTCTCCCTCCCAGCTTTCGACGCCGAATCTTCGCCCCAGCTCGACGAGCTCCTGTACCGTGGCCGGATCGGAGACCATGTCGATGGCCTCGCGTACGAGCGCGCCCGCTTGCGCTTCCTCCAGCACACGCTGTTCGGGGGACAGGCCAGCCTCGAACGCGAAGCGCTCGAGGAACGCGCCGCACACGCTGTTGACGGTACCGATGCGTGCCTGCCCCATCGCGCTCGCCAAGGCGAATTCGCCTTTCTCGAGAAGCGCGGCCCTGACGCGCTCGCGAAGCTCGGTCGCGGCCTTGCGCGTGAAGGTCGTCGCAATCACGCCGCCCGGGGTCGCCGCGCCCGAACTGAGCTTCTCGTGGAGGATCTGCGTCAGGCGGTAGGTCTTGCCGCTGCCCGCCCCCGCGCTCACGAATCGGAGCCCGCCCGCCATCGGTCAGCTCTCCCAGCCCGCAAGCCAGCGGTAATCACTGTAGGCCTCGGGCAACGCTTGCGGCTCGAGGGCATCCGGAGGCGCGACGGAGTCGGCGGTCGGCTCGATGCCGTCGATGGCCACCTCGATCAGTCCCGCATCGAGCTGGGACCGGCGCCACGTCCAGGCAGCAATGAACTGCTGCCACAGCAAGGCGGTGGAAGCCGAAGCGTTGGATTGCACCGACTGCGCCCCGGGAAAGAACCCCGCATCGGGCGCAAGGAGACGTGAAGAGCTGAGGATGAAATAGCTGACCTGCGGCCACGCGCCCATTTCCTGGCGCAGCATCTCCGCATAAATCGCGAGCTGTAGGTGCCGATTGCGTTCAAGGCTGTCCTGGTAGCGAGTGCCGCCGGCCCACTTCATGTCGACAATCGCGCGCTGCCCTGCCGCGTTACGAACGACCAGATCCGCGTGCCCTTCGAGCTTGCCGCCCGGGAACTTCCCGAACAAGCTACGCTCGGACTCCACCTGATTGACGCCCGCGGATGCGAACTGCCGCTGGAGCTCCGAAAGCGCACGGCCCAGCGCTCCGCGCAACCGTTCATAGTCCGCGCGCCGCCCGGGCATGAGCAGGACCGCGCCCTCCTCTGCCACGACCGAGTCGAACGCGTGCGAGAACCAGGCCATCAATGCGTCCCCGTGCAGGGTGTGTGTCCCCTGATCGCGGAAAAACCGATCGATCAGCCGGTGCGCGAGACTGCCGTAGAGGAGATTTCCATCGGCCACTGCCAGGAGGTTGGACGGGTTCAGTTGCGCCGCGTACTTCAGAACCCATTGATACGGCACATTCAGGAAGGCGTTGAGACTTGAATAGGATTCGCTCGGGCGAGGTGGGATCTTCGCTTCGGCTGGCAGGCTCCACCAGCGCCTGCGTTCCGGCAGAGGTGCGTGAGCGACTTCCGGGAGATCGGTGGCGGTGCGGCCAGTGAGCAACTCTTCCAACGGCTCGGGGCGCACCCCCTCGACGAACCAATCGATCTCCTGCCACAGCGGGTGCAGCTCTTCGCCGGGCGGGGGAAGGACAAGAACGAGCTGCTTCCGCGCGGCCAGGATAGGCCGGAGCCACGCCTGGCTCCGTTGCTGGAGCAGCCCGGCGAGCGGCGGAAGATCCACGCCCACGTCCGAGAGCGCCGCAATCTCGCTTCTACTCCAGGGATAGTGGCCGGGAAGCGCCGGCGCGCCCATCTGCCACCAGATCACCCGATCGAAGGGCTCGATCATAGCGCCGGGCTCGCATGCCGAAGGCACGCATCCCACCTGGGCGTGCATCGCCGAGTTGCGCGCGCCACCAGCGGTGCACTGGCTAACCAGTGCTTGAAGCGCCTCCCGGCTGAGCGAGCCTTGGCCTTGTGCCGCGAAGGTTTCGAGCGCGGCCGTCACCGCGCTCGTCTGCGCGTAGCCGGTTCCCGCTGCGGCGCTGCGCACGGGGTCCTGATCCGCGAGCCTGGCGGCATAGTAGTCGCGGATCCCGCGGCTGCGCTCGATGAGCACCGTGAGCGGCGCCCCTTGCGCGGGGCTGTACCGGGGATGCTCGGCCCAGAACGCGATCGCCTTGCGAGTATCGGCAGCACGTTCTGGCACTCGCCGTTCGATTTCAGCGATGGTGTCGAGCCACCGCGGCCCACCGATTCCGGGGCTTTCTGCGATCGTTTCGGCGAGGCGCCTCCGGGCGTAACCGGGGACCGGGCCAATCGGATGGGTAAGGAATTCGAGCAAGGCATACACGTCCAGCGGTTCCCAGACGACGGCGAGCGCGAGCGGCAGTACCTGGAGCGCGGGCACAAAGGAGTTCGGATCCTGAAGCCCCTGCCGGGCGATATCGACCGCATCGAAGGTCGCGTCGAGCAACGAGCGATTCCGTTCGGCGACGATCGCGACCTCGCCCTGTCGTGACGCGAACGCGTGCGCAATCCACCGCGCAGCGACCAGGCCCGTATCGGCCTGGACGACGCAAAGGCTGCCGTCGCCCGACCAGGGGATCTTCCCGTCAGGCTTCTTGCCCTGACGGGAGAGGACGAGCGCGTTCTGGAGTTTCCCCAGGACGGTGGTCGCGTCGGCCGACGGTCTGAATGGACGAACCGCCCGGACAGGCAACTTCCCGAGCACATCCCGCCAGCGATTCGGAAACGCTTCAATCGGGTCGACCACTTCGACGCTCTGGATCCCGCACTTCCGCTTGGAAAGGGCGTCGGCTACGGCAATCAGCCGCTCGCCCACTGACGGAAACAGGACCATTCGGGCGCTGGTCTCGACCACGGCCAGGTCGGCTATCCGCGGCCCCGCCCCCGGTGGCGGCTCGCCGTCCCAGCCGTGCAGGTACCAGAGATCGCGCCACGAGAGGAGCGCGGCGGCCGTGCCGATCGGATCGACTCCGAACGAGGCGTGATAGCAGCGGCCCGGGGCGTCGGCGCGCTCGAGGCACTCTCGGTACTGAGTAACCCGCTGCGCCTGCGGGCAATCGGCCCGGAGCAACCCGAGCCGCGTCTCAAGCAGATTCAGAAATCCCAGCGGGCCGACCACCGGCTCGCCCAAGCGATCCGCCGGGCGCCAGCCGTGCTCGCCGTCCAACTGCAGTCCGAAAGTGACCTGCATCGCGTGGCTCTATGATCGATCAGGAGACGAGCGCCACCCTGCTAGGGAGCCGCGGCCGGAAACTATGCTAGTCCCAGCGACGCGTCATCTCACCCCGCGGCACGGCCCCACCGCATACGGGACAGGAATCCCCTGCCTTCCAGGGCACGGCGTCGGCCGTCGCCGGAAGGTGCCGCTCGAAAGCGCCTTGCATGTCGAGCCTCCCATTCAAGTCCCTCCTTCGACCTGCGGCGCCCCCGCATCCTGTCCCGGGAGAAAACGTCCGCCTGCGTGACCCAGTATGGCCGGGTCAGTGGCTCACACGATGAGCCCGTACCGTTCGCGAACCGTCAATTACCGTCAAAGACCGAGCAGTGGCTCACCTGGCCGCGCACGCACGCCGGGCGGCGGCTTTACCCTCATCCGGGCGGGAGGTCGCGCAACGGGATTGAGACTAACCCAGGAATTCGAACCGTTCGGAAGTGGAGTTTCCGGCATGATTTTCACCCCGTGAAGCGGGAGGTCATGTCGTGAAGCGCTCGAAGTTCATTGAAGAGCAGATCGCGTTCGACCTGAAGCAGGCCGGGGTGGGCACTCGGGTCGAGGAGGCGCGCCGCACGATGGGCATCTCGGATGCCACCTTCTACAACTGGCTCAAGAAGTACGGCGGACTGGGGCCCTCGGAGCTGCGCCGGCTCAAGCAGCTCGACGAAGAGAACGCGAAGGTAAAGCGGCGGGTCGCGGATCTGTCGCTGGACAACGCGAGGCTGCAGGCCGTGCTCTCAAGAGAGCTTTGAAGCCCTCCAGCAAGCGACTCTGGTGCCCAATCTCATGCATCGGTTCGGTGCAAGGCAGCGCCAGCCCTGCGCGGTGCTCCGACAGTCTATGTGGGTGTACCTGTACCGATCACGCGCACGCGAGGCAGCGCCGCTGAGGATACGCGTCAAGGAGATCACGGGCGTGCGCGTGCACTACGGCTATCGCCGGGTACACGCGCTGCTGCGCCGGGAGGACTGGAAGAACAACCACAAGCGCGTCTACCGGTTCTACCGAGCCGAGGGCCTGTCCCTGCGCTGGAAGCGGCCAAGGCGCAACAAGGCGGCGCGGCTGCGTCAGCCCAAGCGTTGGTGAGTGCCATGAACGAGGTCTGGAGCATGGATTTCGTGACCGATGCGCTCTTCGACGGGAGGCGCCTGCGTGCGCTCGCGGTGCTCGAGAACTGCAGCTGTGAGTTTCTGGCGATCGAGGTCGGACAGAGTCTGAAGGGCGAGTACATCGTCCGCACCCTCGAGCGGATCAGGGTCGAACGCGGATTGCCGCGCACGCTCATGGTCGACAACGGTTCCGAGTTCGTATCCAAAGCCATGGACCGGTGGGCCGACGAGAACGCAGTCGAGCTCGATTTCTCACGGCCAGGGCGACCGATTGACAACGCCAAGGTTGAATCCTTCAACGGCGGGCTGCGTCAGGAGTTTCTGAACGCGCATTGGTTCTTGTCCTTCACCGACGCGCAAAGCAAGATCGAGGCGTGGCGGCAGTACTATAACGAGGCGCGTTCCCACAATGCGCTGGGGTGGCTTGCGCCGGCTAAATTCGCCCGTGAGTGCGGGGCTCCCCCGTACTGACGGGCTACAAGGAGCCGGAGACTTCCACCGTCGAGCGGTACTGAATCAGGGGCAGCCTCAACCCACCGCCTGGACTCGCAATTCGACGGTAGGAAAACTAAGACCCTCCAATGTTGTGACGCTTCTTCTCCACCATTGAATCGCGGAAAGTAGATATGCTCGCTCGCTCATCCACCCTCTCCTGGCTAGTTTTCTCTGACTCCGACATCCAGGACGCCCGTCGCTTCATCGACAACCTGGACACCTCCGACGCCACCGTCGACACCCTGGGCTTCGGCGTGATCCTGGAGTCGTTGTCCGAGATCTTCTTTCCCGCGACATCGACGTTGCACCGAAACATCCGTTACCAGATATTCATCCCCGCATTGGTCTGGTCTCTACAGAGACAAAAACACACTCCCGATGCTCGCCTCGCCCTCAAGAAAATCGAGTACGACCTACAACGCGCGCTAGTCGACTCCGGCGAAACGGAAGGCGTAATTGGTCGCACACGAAGAGAGGCCCTGAAATACTGGCCCTCGTTGCTGTACTGGAACGCAACCAACAAACTGCAGATGTTTGGCAAAGACACCGCCTACAGCATGGACGAAGTCTTCCGGATTCTCCAAGAGCGTGGCCAAGCCCTGCTTAACGACGACAGCGAAATAGAAAACTCATCTTCAATCACCGACCCCAAGGCCATCACCTTAGACCCCGAACTCATAGCCATCGCCGAGGCGCTCTTCAACAAGAAAACGAGCAAGCTCCGGCATCCCGTAACCTTCCAACTCACGAAGCCCGAGGCCGCATACCTCAAGAAGAAGTTTCAAGACCTCTTTCCCAAATCCCTTACCTCCTACCTCCTGGACCGAGCCTCCGGCACCCTCGAGCGCGTCGACTCCCTCTTCAAGCTCACCTCCACCCCCACCCCAGCGCTCAACGAGTTGGTCCGCCAGGCGGAGTACTTCTCCCGCTTTGCCATGGGGGCCACTTATGCCTACCGCTGGGCCCTCTGCGAGCATCTCCGAGCGCACGCACCTAGCGCTACGTCTCGGAAGGACCGCGCCACATCCCGCGATCACGCTGAAGCACACTTCTCGCGCTGGCGAAAAGAGTCGCCCCAAGTTCTGAAGTGGACCTGCGCCGAGCTTACGCGTGCTGCCGCCGCCTTTGACATCGACCTTGCCGACTCGAAACTCGACGAGCTTCAGAAAAAGGTCCTCGATGCTGCCCGGTTCAAAGGTCCCACCCAGCAGGCGCTTCACGGTCTCAAGAAATTCCTGCGAGCCCACGAATATCAGATCAAGCGCAGTAGCTCCCGCTTCGAAAACCCGAATATCAGCATTCCTAAGAACGTTTTTCAAAAGGACTTTGGTGGAAGCACTCTCTTCGACTACCGCTGGAGCAGCATCGCCAGGTCCAATGCCTTGGCAATCGTTCGCGCGCTGGAGCGCACGAAATGATCTCGGTCCGGGATCAAAGTTCCTTTCTAGGCCAAGCCAAGCCGCCCGCTGGCTACCGACTTACATACTGCGTGGGCACCACCTTTTCTCTCGACCTCGAGTGTCTGCTCCAGCTCGCCCTCAACTCCCGCGCGATCGAGAGCCCTCTCCTGGAACTGAACGAGTTGGAAGGTTTTAGCGCACTCCAAGATTTTCAGACAAGAGCCGTCATCCTTTGCCAGAACTGCCGAATCAAGGAATCGCTCTTTTTCCTCGAGGAGACCCGACGCTCCAAAGGCATCCGAAGACTATTGGCTGCGCTCGATTCGTCCGTCGTCGCTGTACCCTCCCCGGCATTCAAGGCCGCGTTCCACCCCAAGGTCTGGCTCTTTCGCTACGACGGCGACGCTGGAAAGGCTCCTCCTGCCTTCACTCTTTGTATCCAAAGCCGGAACCTCACCGCATCCAAGGACTGGGACATTTCGACAACATTTGCCGGGTCGTACTCGCAGATTAAGAGCACGAAGAATCAGGCGCTCATTCAGTTTCTCAACTACCTCAAGAGCCACGCCAAGCGCAGTCAGAAGCAAAAGCTTGTCCAACGCGCCATCGATGACCTTCCTCACGTCCACTTCAATTCAATTCCCGGCATCTCGGAGCGCTGGGAGTTTCTCTTTCGCTGGCCGGTGCACCCGCGCTGGGCCCTTATCGATCCCAGCCGCTACCGCGAACTCATCGCGGTCTCACCCTTCCTCGGCAAGACCGTGGCCACGCTCCAGGCCTTGAGCTCCGTCCCGAAGTTCACGCTCATCACGGGCCCGAAAGACCTCAACACTATCAAGCGGGTGAAGAGCCTGGCTCACCGCACCTATGTAATGGCCGGCACGAACGAAGGAGCCTGGGATACAACCGACTCCCGCCCCGACCAGCTCGGCCTCCACGCGAAGATCTACCTCGGCCTCAGGAATGACTCCCAGGATGTGGATGTTTTCGTAGGCTCCATGAACCTTACCGACGCCGCCTTCCGCGGCAAGAACTGCGAAGCCTTGGTACGTCTGAAATGCCACCTGCGTCACTTCCGAGGCTTCGAGTCAGAGTTCATCTATAAGGATTCAAAGAAAAAGATCCTCCACCCCTGGCTACAGAATTTCGAGACGCTGATCGACTCTCAAGGCGAGTCCGACATCAAGGAAAATCCCTCCCAAAAGCTCCTCGAGGAGCTGCGCGGCCGAATCTCGCAAGGTAGCTTCCACATCCGCTTTCTCAAGCGGAATCAGAAAGCCACGCTCCGGTTCACAAGCGATGCGCCAATCCACCTTCCTCGAGGCGTCCAAGCACAGTTCCGGTTGGCGACCTCAGCAGAAATCTTTCCGCTTGGACCCGCGCTCGCAGGGGAGCAACAGGTCTTTCAAGCCGTCGGCGATGAGCGCACCGAATTCCTCAGCCTTTGCTTAACTCATGGCGATCAGGAGTTGCGTTTCGTCACCGTCGCAAGCTCCGATCTGAATCGTGCCGCGCGCTCGCGCACGACGCTGAATAGGATGGTCAAGGACGCCAACGCCTTCTTCCAACTCCTCGGCTTAATCCTCGGAACCACGATCCGAGAGAGCCACGCAGGAGACGCCATCTCCAAGGGGTCCGATAAGCCAAAACGCAAATCTCGCAAACACACCCGGTCCTCTCTTGAAGGAAAGGCATTTCTAGAGCCTCTCCTCCTACGTGGGCTAATGGATCCAGAGCGCGAAGATGCGATTGAGGAAGCGATTCAAGCGTTTCTCGGTTCCTCTCACCCTTCATCGCAAAAGAAATCTGTAGCTCAATTCGAGAGGTTCTGGGCCCAGTACCGCAAAGCCAGCGGGGCACTGAGACGCAATGGGTAAACCGACTTTCCGACCTGAGTTCCAGAAGTGCACGGCGGCATGGGCCATTGAGCGGCTTTTTGGGAGGGAGAACCGCGCCCCGGCTGGCCGCGCGCTCATCGCAGATGAGGTGGGGCTCGGGAAGACCCACATCGCGAACGATGTCTGCGACCACCTGCGCGCGCTCCATCCGCGCAAGAACATCCAGATCGTCTACATGACCTCGAGCCTTGATATCTGCAGCCAGAATCGAAAAAAACTCTCCCGCTCCCGTGCTGAGCTCGTAACCGCCGATCGAATCACACTTCTGCATGCTTTCAAGCCGATAGAGCAATCAAGGGTCACGATCTTCTCGATGACCCCGGGCACTTCGATCCAGATCGGCAACCTGGCCGGAAACACCGCCGAGCGGGTCTACATTGCGTGGCTCGCGCAAAAGCTCTTTCACTTCGGCAAGACGCAGGCCTGTCGTGTCTTCGCGCTCGATGCCCCCGTGGGATTTCCTGCAAGATTCCGCCAGGGCACTTTCGAAAAATACCAGCGCCTGCCTCGCGAGTTCTGGCTGGCCCTAAAACCCATCTGGCGAGCTGTCGAGGTCGGTGGCAAGAAGGTTCAGGATCTGATTCATGACCGAAATATCGGGAAGGTGACGGCCCGAGCGCTAGTCAAGGCACTCCGAAGAGCGCTCGTGGAAGTACTTCTTGACCGCTTCAATCCCGATCTGATCATCCTGGACGAGTTCCAGCGTTTTAAGGACCTCCTAATAATGAAGGAGGATGGCGGCCTAACGGAACCGCTTGCCGCGAAGTTTCTAAAAACATCCACGCCGACGCTCCTTCTTTCGGCAACCCCGTACCGCCTCTGGGATAGTGGCGTCCAGACAAACGCCAGTGAGCTTCCGCATCAGGAGGACCTTGAGCGCACTTTTGGCTTCCTATTCAATTCGCATACCTCAGCCAAGCGGCTAATGAAAGACCTTGACCATTTCGGTCAGAAACTCCTCACACTCAAGCGAGAAGCCGTGCGCGACTTCTACAAGCAGAAGAGGCTCGTTGAGACAGCAATGAAGCAGGTCATCGCCCGAACTGAGCGCGTTAACTTCGTCGACAAGGACTCCGCTCTAACTCGCCCGGTTTTTATGTCGGACTCTACACAGACGCTGTGCGACGAGGAGATCTATGAATACCTCGCCTTAAGCGCCTCATCTGCGAGCCGGCAGACGCTACTCTCCTACTGGAAATCGGGTTCCTCACTTCTCAGCTTCATGCAGGAGTACCAAATCCGAAAGGACTGGCTGGCAGATCGGCGTGTGCGACTGGACTCAAGTCTGTGGGCGCACTTCGGGAAGGCTGAGCCAAGGAACCGGAAGCTTCGCTATCTGCTCGACGACGTATTCGGGCCCGACGGCGGGAACTTTAGTTATCTTTGGGTTCCTCCCACACGCGCCTACTATGCGGGCCACGGAATATTCGATCCGAGGTTCTTGGCTTCCCGGAAAATCAAAAAGGGGCTCGTCTTCTCGACCTGGAAGTTCGTGCCCCGCCTGATCGCTGCGGAACTCAGCCATCGCCGGAAATTTAGATTCAGAAGGATCAAGCACAAAACGAATCCGCTTCGCGCGACGCCCGTGACATGGGCGCGCTTTTACTTTCCCTCGCCCTTCTTGGCGGGCATTTTGAGCCACGCCGACTTCGTGCAGGCCGAAACCTACAAGGCACTCCTCGCGAAAGCAGCCACCAGGGTCCGCGCGAAACTTGAGGGCTTGGGCATCGAGGTCCGAGCAGGCGCAACTGGCAAGCCCTGGCAGGTGCTACGCCACGTCGACTTCCTTGCCGAACATTCCCTAGGTCCGGCGCTCTACGCTTATCAGAAGCTCTACCACCAGGGCTCGCTAAAGGGCAGACGAAAGGGCAGGTCGTTCGAGGACCGCTACCTAGTTGTTTGGAAAGAGTTCAGAGCAAAGCCCGCGGTCACCTTGAGAACGATTGACGCACTGGCACGGATGGCGATCGGATCGCCAAGTGTCTGCCTGCGCCGCGCGCTCGAGCTTCTTTTTGGAAAGTTGGGGGATAAGGAGCATCTGGGGCTCCTTGAATTCTGCATTCATGACGTTAGGAACTATCTAAATCGCTCGACGAATTATGCAGTCATCTCTTCGGTCTTCCAGAAGGGGTCGTATGCCAATCGCGTTGAGGCGTATCTCACCGCCGGGAATATCCAGGCACTCTTGGACGAATACCTTTCACTGTGTGACGTCGGCTCGGAGCATGGGCCGACCCTGGACTCGATCAGCATCCTTCGCACAGTGCTAAGCGGCGGTTCGGCGGGTTCAGTGACTGTGCCCGCGAACGCGAACGGCAAGAAAATCCGCGTGACCACAGACGTTGCCATCGCGTTTGGCGAAGGAAAGGAGATTTCGGAGTCGCGCGACTCCGTACGGGAAGGATTCAACTCTCCCTTCTGGCCGATGGTCCTTGCCACGACCTCGATCGGGCAAGAGGGTCTCGACTTCCACCTGTACTGCAAGGACATCTACCACTGGAACCTACCGAACAACCCGGTGGCGTTCGAACAGCGCGAGGGACGTCTCAACCGATTCAAGAGCCTCATGGTACGGAAAAACCTTGTAGCCAATCAGCCCGTGCCGATCGTCCGCGAGGGCGATCACCTTTGGCAACGGTATTTTGAGGATGCACCGAACCACAGCCCGGCTAACGACCGTTACAACCTCGGACTCTCGCCCCACTGGATTTACACGCCGAAGCTCGCGAGCCGCGAAACGGCGTTCCAGCGCCACATTCTGGATCTGCCGAACAGCGACGATAGGACGCGGTACGAGTTGCTTATGACGGATCTCACGAACTACCGCCTGGCCCTCGGGCAGCCGGATCAGGCCGAGTTCTTGAAAAAAGTTCGGGATAATCCCTATCTCGTGGCAGCGGATCCGCGGGGGCTCACTCTGAATCTTTTCCCGGTCGAGTACCGCGATTCTGCTGCGACGATCTCGCTCAGGGCATTCCCGCTCAGACGCCTCGTCCGGGACGCACGTGCCTATCTTCGTTCCACGGAGAACTTTCCGCGAAAACGAGCTCTTCGCTCTACCGTGGAGCGCTGCATCCGGCAGGTCGACGAATTCCTTTCAGCGCACCGCGAGCGCAGGAGGGCCTTGGAGCTAACGACTGCACGGGCGGCGGAGGCCCTTCAATATTTTGTCGACCCGCACGACCAGAGCAATGACCGAATCCCCGAACTCGGGTTCGATGACGATCTGGAGGTACTTCGGAAGGCTCGATCGCGAACTTGAATGGCTATTCACGGTCGCGGTAGGGAATGGCAAGGTAGCCCGAAAGGCTTTGGGGCCTTACCAGACGGGTAGCTCCAGGGCATCCCTTCAGGCTGAAGAGAAGCACCCCCCTTCCCTATTCGAACCGCTGACCAACGGACTAAAGGCTCGAGTCTTCAACCGTAAGTAGTTGAGATTGGCCCGCCACCGTTCGCTGAAGATCGTGGAAACCCACCGAAAACCCTACGTTTTCCTTTCGGCGGTCGACGCACAGTCAAACGGGCGATCATCTGTCCACTCGCGCCCGCTTGGGCATCTCATCGTCTAACGAACGCGGCGCAGCCTGCTCGAGCAGCGGGAGCCCGCTCGGCGAGCCAATCCTTACCCCGAGCGATTGGCCCCATTACACCAGCGCGGCCGCGGTGCTCCGTTCGACCTTCACAATCTTCAGGACGACTACAGGCCTGCCCGGTTGCTCGAGAGAGCCAAGATCGCCCTCTTGCAGTCCAAGCATCGCCTCCGCAAGAGGCGAGGCATCGCTAATCTCGCCTTTGGCTAGATCGTTCCTGCGGCCGACGATCACGGTCTTAACTGCGCCGCCAATCCCCTCCTGATAGGTTACGCGGTCACCGATCTGCACTTCCAGCGGCTCGTCCTCATCGTCCTCCGCCGACACACCAAGCTGAGCAAGGGTCGTAACACTGGGCGTGACGACGATCTCGGCCAGCGGCACATCTCTCTCGAAAGTCTTCGATGCAACCACCCCACCTGAGGCTACCTCCTCCGGCTCTGGAGGCAGATAGGCCGCGTCGAGAGGCTCAGCCTCGCGACCTTTCAACCATTCGAGCAACCTGCGCGTCTCGCCGGCGGGATTCCGGAACCAATCGGTTGACCAGATGCGAAAAATACGCCCGCGCCAGCCAAGCGATTCCAGGATGTCCTGCCGGATTCGGTCGCGGTCACGCGCACTCCTGCCCGAGTGATAGCTAGCCCCGTCGCACTCGATCGCGGCGAGGTACCCACCGACGTAGCGCGGATGCTTAACAGCGAGGTCAAGCCGAAACCCCGCTACCCCGAGTTGAGGTACGCACGAATAGCCGGCGCTCTCAAGGACCCCCATCACCGCAACCTCGAAGTCGCTTTCTGGCGGGCCTTGGGACCCACTGTTCTGTGGCACAACCCCGCTGCGAGCAAACTCAAGATAGGCCTTGAGCTCTACCGTCCCGCGCGGAGTCCCAGAGTGCTCGACAATGTCTTCAGGACGCATAGATGTGAAGACGGTAAGGGCTTTCCTCGCCCGCGTAAAGACGACGTTGAGCCGCCGCCAACCGTCGTCTCGGGAGATGGGCCCGAAGCGTTGATAAACCGCGTTGCTATCCCGTGCTGGCCCGAAAGTGGTCGAGACAAAGATGACGTCGCGCTCGTCTCCTTGCACGTTCTCGAGGTTCTTCACGAAGAACCCTTGCGTTGTTTCTCCCCACCGCTCTCTGTAGGCATCTGCAAACGCAACCCCTTCCATCCTCTTCTCCAGGTGCTGTTCGATTAGATCGCGCTGCTTCAGGTTAAGGGTCACGACTCCGAGGCTGTCCTGCGGGCGAGCTTTCATATGCGCCAGAATCGCGTCGACGACGACCGACGCCTCGGCCGCGTTCTGCTGATTCTCGTAGACAGCGCCCCGCACGTAGCGCATTTCTACTCCTAGCGCGCGACTCCTTTCGTAAGGAGACGGAAACACAATCAGGTCTCCACCGTAGAACCGTGTATTCGAGAACGCAATAAGGGATTGATGCTGACTGCGGTAATGCCATTTCAACCGCCGAAGCGGAAAGTGGCCCATACAAAGGTCAAGGATGCTCTCGAGCGTGAGCGCAGCTTGACGTTCACCCTCTTCCATGTCCTCTTGTGTCTCGCCAAGCTTGTCGAAAAACGCGGTTGGCGGCAGCTGTTTTGGGTCGCCGACGACGATAAGCTGCTTACCGCGTGCAACAGAGCCGATTGCTTCTTCAGTCTTGAGCTGAGAGGCCTCGTCCATGACCACGATATCGAATGCGACCTTTCCGGGTTCGAGAAATTGCGCCACAGCCTGCGGGCTCATCATGAAGCAAGGCAGATACTCCTGAACCGCGCGGCCGGACGCGCGCATGAGGTGACGAATAGAGACCTTCGGTCGGATCTGCGGCAGCAGGTACTTGATGAGCTCCATCTCAGTCTTGTCACCTACCTTCGCACCTGTAACTCCTCCCGGCGGCTTTGCGGCAGCCGCTGACGTAGCCGCACACTCTCGCCCTCTAAGTTTGATGATGCTTCTGTCGAGCTCGGCAAACTCGTGTCGTAGGTTCTCATGCGAATAACCAGAAAATCGACCCAGCGCAGGCTCGCTCGCGAAGAGTGCTTCAGCTATTGAGCCGTAGAAGCGGTACCCGAAGACCGGCACCAGAACATCGCGCGGAATCTTCTCCGTTTCCAGTAGAGAGACGAACGCTTCAAGTCCGCGCTCGCGTGCGCGGTCTGCCGCCTGCAAGTACTGCACCCAGGCGAGTAGCTCGTCGGTCGCCGCAGCTGCCGCACGCGCGCGTTCGGCGAACCCCTTCGCAAAGTCCGCACTCGACGGCGCCACCCCGGCCCACTGCGCGAGCTCAAACGCCCCATGCACACCGAGTGAGTCGCAGAAAATCTCAACGGGATGCCAGGCTGACTCTATGCGGGCGAGCACCTCGAGCAGCCGCTCGCGCACGCGTGCGCCTTCCTCGGAGAGTAAGAGGGTCTCGAAGCGGGCGGGAAGCGCCAACGAACGAACGGCCTGCCCGTACGAGAGAGCGTCCAACGCCGGCCTGATGTCAGATTCCAGCCCTGCAAAGCGGGCCCCAAGAAGGGCGCGTGCAGCGGTGTCTCCATCCAGCGCGAGCGCTAACGCCTTGTGCTCCTCGCATGCCGCCATCATTGCAGCGATTTGCGAGACCTTGGTCTCCGGAGTCGCCCAGCGCTGAAATTCTTGCGCGAGGGTCTGGAGTTTCTGCGATACCCGCATCACAAGATCGGCGCGCGCAGCCCAGTTCGGCTGCCGAGTGAAAGCCTGTCGGAACGAGCTCGCGGGCGCAAAGCGACTCTCGACGAGCGCTTGAAGCGCCTCGAGCTCTGACCTGGCGCCCCGGTACCGGGAAGCCGCGCCCGCGAGGGCAGCAAGCCTTGCCGGTGCAATCTCAAGCGCTGGAAATACTTCACTTGAAAGCTCCGCGGCGAGTAAGCGTTCTTCGGCCTCTCGCAACCAGCTGGCTACCGCGAGTAGCGACTCGAACGGACTTTCCTCGCCCTCGAAGTGCGAACCCATGACGCGCGAATATCGCGGTTCGCTCTTTGCGCTGCGGACCTCGCGCAGATGAAGGAGGAGCATCTCCAACTCCTCACGCCGCTGAGAGCGAGACGCCTTCTTGTTCCGGGCAATGCCACGGTGCAACGCAATTGCGCGTCGATAACGCCCGCTAAGAAGTACGCGCCACCATTCGTCCCCCTCCTGTAGGGTAACGATCGCTTCTTCTAGACGGCTTTCATCAACGCCTACGCTCAGATAGAACTTGGACTCTAGGGCGGTGTGCCTCCCGGCAATCCGGCGGAAGCGTGTCATCGCCTCTTCGATGATTGAGCCCGCATCCGGCGCTGCGAGCTGGTGGCAACGCCGATGCAGGTGCGGATGGGGCGCGCGCGTTGCCAAGTCGAGCACGGTCTGGATGCGTTTCAGACAACGCTCGGTGTGCTCCACCGGGATACCACTCAGCTTCCCGAGGGCGTCAAGCTCCGCAACAGCTCGATGAACATTGGCCGCGGCATCCCGTAGGCGAGTCGCGAGCTCGCTGAGATCGCGAGGCGAGCACTCCGGGATGCCGAGGTGGGACAGCACATCCAGAGCGTCTTTAGCGTCAGCGAGCGCTTCGGGGGTAAGGCTCTCCGGGGCGAAGAGGCGACCTTCGAAAATGGCTCGAAGTTCCACCGATTGCCGCTGCGCGCGGCCAATGCGCGCGAGATGCTCCCTTGCCACTTCTGCGGACCGGTCGGCGCTCGTGAACATACGCGGCAGGCAGTCCTCCGCCATACCAACGGTCGTGTGTCTTTCCAGCCCCGCGAGCTGCTCGACAATCCGCGTCGCCTCTTCCTTCGCAAGGCCGACAGCCTCCTCTCCCGCCACACGAGCGGCACCTTCGTATGCAGTCGATAGCGCCTCGCAGGCGGGGATGGCGCGCTCGATCAGCTCACGAATCGAGATCTCCTCGCCCGGGGCGAGCGAGCGCGGATAGAAGCCCCAGAACGGGGCACGCGAATCAAAGTGCACGATTCGAGCGTGCTCTCTCACGAGACGCGAAAGTTCGCCCTTCAGCGAATCGAACTCCGCGCCGGTAGTTGCCTCTGCCCGGGCGACCACGAGCTTCTGCGCTGCCATCCAGGCTTCGCCCGCATCCCGCCGGTAACGTTCCGCACGCCATAGCACTTCGTGCACAGTGAGCCCTTGCGCGTTTCCAAGCACGGAATTGACAAGGGCAGCGTACGTGCTCAGCGCCTTTCGCTTCTCCTCAAGAGCTTTCAGCTCTTCGACGAGTCCTCGTGGAGCGAAGTAATGACCACTCCGCCGCTTTGCAACCTGATCTAGGAGCGCTTTCTTGGTAGTCTTGTTGGAGTGGAGCTCGAGGCAGAAGTCCCCGAGTCCGGCTTGCGCCAGCCGGTCCCGAACGACCTGCAGCGCAGCTAATTTCTCTGCGATGAAGAGAATCTTTTTCCCTTCTACGATCGCTGAAGCGATGAGATTGGTGATCGTCTGGCTCTTACCCGTGCCGGGCGGGCCTTCAATTACGAGGTTCTTGCCTAGTCGTGCGTCGATAAGCGCCGAATGCTGAGAGCTGTCCGCATCGTAGATAAGTGGCAACGCGGCGAGCGGATGGTCTTCTACCGAATGGTCCTCGCCTTCGTCACCGCCCCCTCCGCTCTCTCCGCCACCGGTGAGCACGCGCCGCACAATAGGATGCTGAAGAAGCGCGGTCGGGCCACTGTTCGGCCAGTTCATTGGATTGAGGTCCCGAACGAGAAGCATTCGCGACATAGAGACAAGCGCCAGGGTCGCTTGCCGACGCACCACGAATCCTGGAAGCCCTTTGACCGCGTCTTCGATAAGCCTGAAGTAATCCTCTAACGAAACCTCCTCGTCGCGTTCTGGCAACTCGAGCTCGAAATCGGCCTTGAGCTTCTCCCTGAGTGAAAGGTTCTCTTCGAGCTCCTCGCCGGTGTAAAGGAGGCTGTAGCGTGGCGCCGCACTTCCGCGCTCGGGTTCCCCCTTCTCAAGTGATGTCGGTACAAGCACAAGGGGGGCGACCATGAGCTTGTCGCTCCCCGCAGACTCCGGAAACTCGAGGAATCCGAGGAGAAGGAAGAGCATGTTCGCGCCGGTCTCTTCGATGGCCGTTCTAGCCGAACTGGCGAGGCGGCGCGCGCGCCCAGCGAGCTCCTCCGGATACTCAAGCGCGCGAAGTGCAGAGATGGGCCGCTCTCCTCCCTTGGCCGGATGAAGCTCGAAAGAGGTATCGATACCGACCGTTCTTGCGTGCTCGGCCGCTTCGGGCCTCGTCAGGCGCCCTTGCCGCATGACCCACCTGTCCTTGGTAGGCTCGGGAACCGGATTCAACGCAATGCGCCGCTCAGTTGGCTCCATGAGGCGCTTAAACACCGCCTCGGGATGAGCGTCGCAAAACCGCAGCGACTTTCCAGCGGTGGCCTTGAAGTTGAGAAGCCTATTTCTACGAGTCAGCTCAAGCAGTCGAAGTCGCATCTTCTCGAGCGCTTCGCCAATGGTGCGCGCGCCGCTGGCGAATCCGTCGTCTTCGATTGCCATGCCCCCCTCCCATCGTCCCGCAGGTGCCCTTTAGTCACCGCGAAGGCGGCTTTCTAACGCCCGGCTCTACCCCAGCCTGCATGTTCCGCTGAAACCAAGCCCCCTCTTGGCAGTTAGCGCAGCCACGCTACAGCCAACTATCCCTCCAAATTCTGTAGAAAAACTCGACACCTCATGGCGGAAAATGTCATGAGATGCGGTATTAGTTGAGAAACTCGGTGATCTCTCCCATACATCTCCGGACACGAACTCTCACTCCACCAGCGCCTGCTCGCACCGTAATATCCGAGGCGAACGCATTCTGATAGACGGGCGCTGATGCAGTCCATTGTAATGCTCGATCCAATGCGGCCAGCTCGTTAGGATCGTGCGCGCGTCCGGCGTCGGGTTCATTGACACGTAGTCGCGCTTGAGCGTGTGACCTGTGCCGAGGAACCGGGGTGACGTCACACCGACGATCTCTTACAGACGAGGCTTGCGGTGTCGGTGGTTTGAGTCTCTACCAACCCCTCGCAGCAATCGATCGGTCGCCGTTCGTTTTGCGTTGAAATGCAACCGCGCCACGTCAGCCCAAACTCCTCGGCAGTCCAGATTCAAGAGGGCCTTCACGACTCTCTAGCGGGCGTTGCCCTTCGCCAGAGGGGGCGTCAGCGCGAACATCTGAAGTTGCGCGGAATCGCCCATGGAGCCGCTCGTCGAGTCAATCAACTTCGACTCAAACAAGAAACGGCTTGGATGTACACCAAGACCACAGGAGCGCTTGAGGTAGCTAATTGCGAGATTTGAGCTCGCGCGCGTCATCGCTACGTAGAACAACCTACGCTCTTCCTCCATGACGCCGTTGCGGTGAGGGATGAACCCCTCGTTTGCGCCGATAAGAATCACCGTATGCCACTGCAATCCCTTCGATCGGAAGTAAGTGGCAAGCGCCACGCCATCCTTGTTCTTTCCAAACTCACCCTTCTTGGCTCGGTCCAGGGCCGACTGGACCTTAGTCACGAACTCCGCAATCTTTGTATCGTACGCTGCAGCAAGCTCAAAGATCTCGCCAAGCGGAACCTCGTTCTCTGCCACTTCCTCAAGCGAGCCGATCATTGCGGCCATGCCCTTAAAGTGACGCGCAACAATGGTTAGTGTCTCAACAAGCCGCTTCGCCTGGACGACCTCGCCCAAGTGCTCGCAGTACTTATCGAGTGCGAGTCTTTCGTCTATCTCTGGGAATACATCAAGATCCCTTTTTGCATCGATGAATCGAGCGGCCTTTGATTCGAAACCCTCTGGCAGCACCCTAAAGTAGCCGCGAAGGGAGGTGACAAAATCAGCGGAGGTAATGGCCTCACCCTTCTCCAATTGAAGCTTCACTCGCAGTATCGCCAGTAGCTTTGCAAGCCCCTCGCTCGCCACAATGCTGTCCTCTTCGCGAACGAAATAAGGAATATCGCGAAGGATGAACTCGATTTGGATGGGTAAGCTCTGGGCGTTGTTGCGGTATAGAACCGCAAAATCGCTGAAACCGAGCTGCTTGTTCTGCTTGCGGACTTGGCGAATGAACGTCGTTACGAATCGCGCTTCCGCCGTCGCGGAGGTGCTCTGGACGATCTTGATTGAAGCGTCGTCATCCCGAGCGGCTACCGGATCCTTCGGGATACGTCGCGAATTGTTGCGAATGAGCGCATCCGAGAACGCCACTATGTTTTTCGGGCATCGATAATTCACTTGCAACACGTGCGTCTGCACTGGCTTTCCAAGTCTCGCCTCGAAGTCAATCATGAAGTCGGGCGAGCAGTTGCGAAAGCCGTAAATCGCCTGATCATCATCGCCCGTCACGACGAGCCGACTAACGGCTGCCAAAGTCTCAATCAGCCGAAAGTCCAAGACGTTGATGTCCTGAAACTCATCGACTACAACCTCATCCCAGGAACGCTGCACGACGCCGCGGACCCCGTCGTTCTCGTTGAGGCACGCCCACGCACGGAGCTTCTGGTCATCGAAGTCGAGGCACCGTCCCTGCCCCATGACAACGTCCAGGTTCTTGTAGAGCCAGATTAAGGACTGAAGAATCAGCTTGCGCTGCTCCTTTGTCTGCTTTGGCTCGAAGAACACCGTGGCTTGTGGAGACTCCAATAGAAAATTTGCCAGCGACTGGACGTCGAGCACCCTAGGGTCGAATAGATTGTTCTTGAGAAGGGAGAAGAAATCGAGATAGAAGTAGTTGTTGACGCCTTTCGGCAGGAGCGCCGACGCCTGAGGATTCGTGGTGGTAAGACTCCTCCTCAAATTTCCCAGCATCTTGGCCTGGCGCGGTTTGTTCACGACGCTGAACGCGTGCTCTGGGAAATAGTCCTTAAGGATGCTATTGCCGTACGCGTTTAGCGTAGTAACCCTGGCCTGAAACAGGCCCAACCGGTCATCGCCCGCCGTGCTCAACAGCTTCGACTTGATTGCATTCGCAGCGGCGTTATCGAATGTCAGCATCAACGTGCGTCGGGCGGACGCCCCCTGCCGAACTCGCTTGACCAGACGATTGATCAGTGTCTGCGTCTTTCCCGCTCCCGCCGGGGCAACAATCCGTATGGCATCGGCGTCGTCATTGATAACTGCTTGCTGAAACTTGTCTGCATTTGCGTGATACGCTGGGAGCGCGGCATCTCCTGAAGTCCGCGAGCCCTCTAGACGCTTGTCAAGCCTCTCGGACAGGGCGTCGTCGACCTCAAACTCTAGAAGGTCGAATGGAACTTCACTAAGCTCAATGTGCTCGACGTCAGAGGCGCGCGCGTTCATCGTCTATCGGTCCTTCAATACCTTCTCGATCTTTAGGAGTGCCTCTCGCTGCTTCGCAGAGATGGATCCGCGGTCACTACATTGCGAATGCACACTCTGTAGAAAGGTATCGTCGAACCAAGAGTGCTTTGCAGCAATCTTGATGAGGGACTCGATCCACGTGAGATCGCCAGCAGGAGCCTTCGACCAACCGTTCACAGGAAGGCCGCGCTTCTTGAGTTCAAGGAAGCACCGAGTTGTGCGCAATGAAATGCACGTCACGCGACAACGCTCTGCGAAATCGGTCGAGAATCTCCCGAACTGGAGACCCTTCGCGCTTTGCTCTGGTTGTTGTAATCCCATGGATTTTTGCGGCGTCTTCGGGAATCGTAAATCCCTCCGGATACACGATCGCTTCGCCAGAAGTCTGCTCTCGACCTTGATGGTCGGTCACTAGCCAGCCAAGTTGTACCAGTCGGGGCCAGTTACCCACATCTTCTACAGGCGCGAATCGCGATCTCGGCACACCCGTTGTTTCAGTATCAAAGAAGAGGTACACACGCCCCCCTCTGTGCCGATTGACTATTGAAGGCGTACTTTCCGGCGGACGGAATTTGGCAAGCAAGCTAATCAAGGAGCTCGGTGACTATTTGTTTGCCACCTGGATCCTTTTTGGAATGGAAACCTTCCTTCGAGAGCCTCGTTCCGTGTAATCCATCACACGGAAGGAAGAAGACCACCATGGCTAGCACCGACTGCCGCCTGTAGCAACTAGCAGTCTCCCCCTTCACGTAGCCCAGCTTGCCAGCGCTGACGCCGCGCACGATGGTCCGCCCGCGACGGGGTGTAGGTAGCCTTACACTTCCGCCCGAGACAGGCGATCTCTCCACTTCGCCCAATCTTGGATCAGGCGGCCGAGCATCCGCCAGTACGCCGGACTGTGATTCGGAATCCTGAGATTGACGAGCTCGTGCGCAATGACATGATCGAGATAGGCCGGCGCAAGCTTCACAACGTCCACAGTACGAGTGATCCGCCCGGATTCCGTGGTCGACCCCCAGCGGTGGTTCCGTTGCCACTCCCTTGTGGCGGTACGGGGTCGCAGCTAGAGGAAGCCCTGCTTCGACGGGGCTTCATTTTTCCGCCCTGATTCTGGCGATGGGCCGCCTTGGGTCGATCGCGGTCAGACAACGCTGGCTCGAGTGGAACGCCACCCGGGCCGACGCTACTACGAGCGAAGGCCCTCCAGTCGATACCCGACGGGCGTCGCTGATAGCTTTTCCTGTTCGAACATTCCCCACGGGTCGTTCAGGAGTCTGATCTGAGGTACTGCCGACTCGCATTCGGCGACTAGGACCAAGTTGTAGTTCTTCCGCAGCCGTTTTGCAGCCGCCCACTCATTCGCGGTCACTTCAATGGCAGGGAACTGCGTCCCATTCGTCGCCTTGACCTCGTACGCGATCTTCGGGTTCGATCGCCTATCTTCAATGTCCCACCCTGGCGTCAGATTAAGCGCAGCGACATGAACGATCTGTTCGCGCGCCGCTTGGGAAGCGACCTTGCTCTGAAGCCATGCTAGCGCTATGCGCTCTGCGTGATCACCAATCTCCTTCGCACGGCCACCTCCACGGCCACCGTACGTCGTCGAGCCATCGCTGTCGCTAGTCTTCTTCTTTCCCAGGACTAAGAGGTCGAAGGGATTGTCGCCCTCCTGGACGTTGGTTGGCGTCTCAACGGACCTTGGCTTCGTCAGGAATATGCCCGCGAGTTTGAGGATGCGTCCGAAGGCCTTGTCTGAAATCTCCCGAACGCCCGTCTCCCAGTACCGAGTTGGCGCCTTCTTGCTCCCTAGCTCAAGGTAAGTTTGATCTGCAGCTCGAAAGGGCACTGGCATTCGAAACTCTCGGTAGTCCTCGATGTCGCATAGCCAATTTCGCCTTGCGGCTGGACCACCCGCTGTCGTGGGGTCTTGGGAGACGGTGCCGATGCGTCCCCACCCGAAATATTCGGGCGTCCCACGTCCCCCGCCCTTGCGGCGGCTACCCTTGTAATAGATAAACTGGCGACCTGGAACGATCTTGTTCCGGTAGCTGTTCGGGAAGTGGTATCGCTCGCCGGTGACATCTCGCCACTTGGAGAACTCGGGCCTTGCATGCACCTCATTCTCGGTGAAGACGAGATAGCGATAAGGGTTCGGTACGACGCGAAAACCGAGGCGGCCGAGCGCGATCTCGACTGAGTATTTGCCCCCGCTGAAGTCTTGCCAACGAAGAGGTCCTTCCTTTGGGTACTGGAGACCGTACGCAACCGCGGTGATCGCTTTTGAATCGTAATAACGACCGTTGTGCTCTACGAAGTACTCACGAGCCGTACCGAACCCGTACTTCTCAAGAAAAGCCGATCTACCCAGACGGTCCGCTTCCCGCATTGCGCGGGTGACAGCACCCGGATCCGTGAGCTTTGTCAGCTCGGCCATTCTCGCTCTCTCCCTGAAAGACGCTCGAGGTTGAAAGCTATCTATCAGCGCTCACGAGGGCAACGCTACCAGTCGACGCACTGACTATTACTCCGCACGGCGATTACGCCATTCCCACGGCGCAACCGGCTTCGTATCCTTCCACAACCCGCGGCGCGCTGACCGCGCGTCATCTTCCGCCGCAGCGTAGCTCGCGCGATCCTCGGCGCTCTGCTCCTTCGCGTACTCACGGTACCACCACGCCATGCCGGCGCGGAGCTGCTCGAGGTTCGCGTCCGTTCCGCCGCGCATGACCTTGCAGACCTCGCGGCCGTAGCGGTCCTTCTTATGACAGTGCGCGTCGATGGCCTTGTCGAACACAAGATGCGACAGGCTCTCCCTCGATCGGTCGCCGAAGGCTTGCCCCTTTTCGGGCGCGTCGATGCCCGCGAGCCGGATCTTGTGCTGGCGCTTGTCGCGGTCGAGGACGGTGATCGTGTCGCCGTCGGAGATCCCGACGACGCGGCCGGAGACGGTCCAAGGGTCGGCGGCAAGCGCCGTGCCCGCAATTAGGAAGATCGCGGCGAGGAAAGACTGTCGGAAGAGTCTTCGCTTTCGCATCGGGGAGTGCGGTCGCAAAACCACACTCCCCGCTGCGTCATGCAGCCCGTACCGCGCCTAGCCAAGTCCTACCATGCCTGTCCAAGCCGAGCCTGTCCTAACCAGACCGAACCCAGCCGAGCCCTTCGGTGCTTTCGCACCGGAGCGCGTCCTCTCGCGAAGAAGCGCCCCGCTGCGTGAGCAGCCCACGCCACACCGGGCCGAACCGGACCGCATACAGCCGCACCTAGCCGGTCCCAACCGGACCATGCCTAGCCTTACCGCATGGCGCTTTCGCACCAGAGTGCCGACCGTTGCCGATCAGCACCCCGCTGCGTGAGCAGCCCAAGCCTTGCCTGACCCAACCTGGCCGCACCGAGCACCACCAGTCCTCACCCAGCTCTGCCATGCCTAGCCATGCCGTGCGGTGCTTTCGCACCGGACGACCCGCTCTTGCGAACGAGTCGCCCGCTGCGTGAGCAGCCCAAGCCCCACCTTACCTAAGCAAGCCTCTTCAAGCCTAGCCGCGCCGAACCATGCCGCACCAGACCGTGCCTTGTGGTGATTTCGCACCGGGTAACGCATCACGAGGACGCGCTACCCGCTGCGTGAGCAGCCCTTGCCTTACCGTGCCGTGCCGCGGCGAACCCAACCTAACCAGAGCCTGCCAAAACCCGCCTTGCTACGCCAGGACGAGCCATACCTTGCCGCACCTTTCCACACAGCGCTTTCGCGCCCAACAGCACCCGCTCGCGCAGGCGCTGTAAGTCGCTTCAGACGGACTTGAATTCCTTGACGCTGAACCGCCCGTAGCGAGGTCGCCAGTCGCAGAGGCCGACATACAGACCGGCGTCCCGCAGCCAGTCCTTCACGTCGCTCTCATTCGCGACGTTGTCCATCACTTGCAGCTTGAAGGTAGCCGACCACGTGTCGAACTTAGGTCGTGTGCGAACGATCCTCGCGGTACCGACTTTTACAGGCACGGCCAATCGGAACTCTGGCTTGCCTTTGATCTCATCGAGGGTCACTTGCTTGCCGCGCACGAGGAACTCTGCATCACCATCAACGAAGAGTGCCGTCTTGGCAGCTTGACCCATCTTGCTTTTCTTGGCCCCCGCGACGATGCAAGATTCGATCACATGGCCCGAGATATTGACCTTTGGTAAGTTGTGCGAGCGGTCCAGGTATAGTGCCGCCTCCCATTCGATCTCGGCCATCTTCTCGTGGTCGGCATCGACCTTCTTCCGCTTGCTCGAAATCTGCTTGAGGGCTTTCGAGTAGGCGTTCAGCGGATCCGCCGTTTGCCCGTTATGCATCACGAGGGGCACCGAACCCTCGATGGTCACTTGGTACTCCTTGTATCCCTTGCTCATGTGTGATTCCTCCCTTTGACCTTAGAACGGGCGAACTCTCGTCGGCACATTGTTGGTGCCGGTCGGTGCGTCCTCTCGCGGCGGCTCTACGGCAGGAAGCCCCGGTCTTTGAGCTTGCGCAGCGGGTGATGGCAACGCCTGCTCGTGTATTTCAACTGGCGGGAGTCCCGGCCTCGGCGGTGCATAGGTCCCCGCGTCAACCTTGTACTCGTCGGTCATCCTGAACCGCGACGTGATGTACTCGTGGCACAAGCTGCACAGAATCACAACGTCGTCAGCCTGCTCGTTACCCCAGTTCTCGTAGTGCCGGTGGTGAAGTTCCAACTGGTAGCCGTTGTTGATGTCGTTGGGGCAGCAGGCACACGCGCTGCCTTGCTCGGCCATCTTGAGAACGCGCAAGTTCTCCCAATGGGTAGGGTTGGGATGCGACTGCGCGGGCCGCAGCGCGTTCTTGTGGTTGATGGTGCGTCGCATGGAGCTACCTCGTGAGCAACGTCGCACTTAGTCTAGCGCGGAAGGTGGCCCACCCGGTGAGCCACACCCGCGTCTACACTGCCGGTCGTGCCCGCCAGCTACTTCTCCCCGCACGTCGTAGTCGTCGATCGCGACTGCCGCACCTGCCAGCACTCGATCGGCACGCCCGATGGCTGGCACCTCTGGTGCGGACGGCACCGTCTCGTGGTCGTGTTCCCATGCGGACTGTGGGAGAGGGAGGCGGGGACGGATGAGAGCCGGCGCATCGAGGGAGTGGCTCATCCGGTGAGCCACAGCGTCAGCTAGACTGCATAGTTGATTCGACAGAAGCTGGGAGTTGAGCCTATGGCGCAGGTCAAGATTCAAAGCATCGTGGAGCACCTCGATAGCGAGATGAAAAGGGCCTTGGAGGATGCCGTCTCCCGTGTCCTCCCGGAGGTTCAAGTCGATCGCAATGAGTTGTATCGCGAGTTCCGGCGTGCCGTAGGCAGGAAGGCGTCGATGTGGGTCCGCGTCCCGGATGGCGACGTGAAGAAAGTGTGCGAGGCGTGCGGGGAAGGCGCCTGAACCGGCGCCAGAAGTGACTTCCCGGTAATGTTTCGGGATGGCACTCGATCCGGAAACCCTGTACCGACAGCTCGGGCAGATCATCGCCGAAGCGCCAGACCTTGCCGCCGACGACGGCCCACTCCTGCCGGACACTCTCCTGTGGCTGGGCCGTGCTACAGCTCTGGTCACTCAGGTAGTCGGTGTGGTAGATCAGGCCAGATTCACGCACTCCTGCGATCACTTGAACACTGCTGCGCGTGAACGCAACGCGGAGCAGATCATGATGATCCTATACCGTGCGCTCGCACTGGCCGAAGCGAAAGCCCCGCCCGGTGTACAGGGAGCGTTTATCCCAGCGGGCGCAGCGTTCGATGCCCTTCAAGCCGCCGTCAAAGTGCTTGGTGAGGCGAAGGCTGACGTGCTGATCGTCGATCCCTATATGGACGCGAAGGTGCTCACGGATTTCGCACCATTGGTGCCTGAGCGCGTGGTGATTCGACTATTGAGCGATTCGCACTACACCAAACCTAACATTGTAATGACCGTTGCCGAGCGGTGGATAAGGCAGTATGGCGGCGCCCGACCGCTGGAAGTTCGCCAGACCGCACCCCGCGCACTGCATGACCGGTTGATCTTTGTTGATAGCCGCGTCGTGTGGGCACTCACACAATCACTCAAGGATTTCGCAAGTCGCGCCCCAGCAAGTGTGCTGCGGGTTGATGGGGAGACGGCGAAGCTGAAACTGGAAGCCTACGGGGCCATGTGGGCGGAATCGGCGCGCCTGCTCTAGGGCGCTGGATCGAGATGTTGGGCCACAATTTGACAGACGAAAACCTCGCCGCTCTGGCGTCTGTACTCTGTGAATTTGGAGAGCGAGTTCCATGATATTTGGCTGGAGAGAACGATGAGTATCTTCGACCTGTTTCGCAGCGATAAACGCGAACCCGCGCAGTATATGGAGCTGCCCCCAGAAAGCCCGAAACCGGAGCCGGCCCCGAAGAAATCTTCGTCGGAAATGCTGATTGAGTCTGTACGGAAATTCCGTGCTGAGTTTGCTGCGGTCGAAGCAGCAGCGCGGCAAGAGCACGAGGCAGCTATAGCGGACGCGACGAAGCGAATCGGGGCGGCGAATCGACTCGTCAACGAGACAGGAATCGACAAGTCGCTCTGCATACTCTTAGCGGAAGTATGGCACTGGCCATCGTGGGCGAAGCAGAAGGGTTTTGATCAAGACAAGAATTTCGAAGCCACGAACGTCAGAGGTGAGGAAGAGAGGAGCAATAAGGCCGAGATCCGACGAGTCTTCTTTGATTTCGCGGACTTTCCATACTGCCTCATATTCACGGAAGACACCGGCTATTTCGACGGCACGAAGTTCGGCCGGATTGATCTGTTCGCTGGCGATAGAAAAGTTATTTCGCTCAGCGTCTGCCACGATCTCAATAGTAATCTCGAATACAACGAGTGGACTCGGGTGCAGATCGACGCGCTCGAGCCTGGACCGTGGATCGCGCACGTCGTCGAGATGGAGCAGAAGATCAAACTAAATGTTCAGCGTCAGCGCGACGACATGGTGCGCGAACGGCTGCAGGCGCAGTCGAGGAATCTCCCGGCGCTCGACTAGAGGTGCTTTCGCGACCGAAGCGACTCCCTTGCCGCTATAGAGGACACGTTACCTCTTCACCGACTTCGCATCATCTCGATCAAGTCGCGCGCCTCGGCGTGCTCCAGCTCAAACTGCAACAGCCGCTCCGCGGTGAGGTCGAGCCCGGGAATGGGCTTGAGTTGCGATCGGTCGACTATCGCTGCGTATCCCTGGCCGGTCACCTCGCGGCCGTCGTCCATCCTCCGCCAGACCTTGAAGCTGCGCCCAGCGACGCATCGCACGAGATAGCACTGGGGCCCATAGACCGTCGGGCCCGAGTAGTACACGACTTTCACTAAGCGACCAACTTCGGTCCCACTGTGCGTGCGAATGACGATGCAAAGCGTTCCTGGGGAGAGTCTGTTCATGCCGCCCTCCCGAGGAACACGTGATGCAGATTGCTCGCCTCGTCGTCCGGCGTGATCAGCGCCATGCCGATCAGGAAGCCGTCACTCGTACGGTTCACCTCGATCAGCTCGATGCCGCCGTAGCGATCGTCGTACGCGACGCGGTTGAGGTGCGGGAAGCCGGGGAAGGTGTTGCGTACCGCGGATGCGGCGGTGTCGGGCTGCGTGGTCATGCTCGTCTCCGTTGCGGAGGCGCCCTGCTTTAGCGGTCTTGGGTGACTCGCCGGCCCCGCAAGTGAGGGCTAAATCGGCCGACAGTCAGATGATCTCACGAGAAGGGGCTAAGGGGTGGCCCGGCCGCGCCACTGCCGTGCCACCGTGCCATAAATTCCTCGGCGGCAGGAAATGACATGGCGCGAACACTGCTCCGCGCCACCGCGATCGAGACACCCTTACGGGTCAGGCACTTACGCAACGTGCCCGGTGGAGCGGTCCATCGGATGATGTCAGGTGATGCGGGCACGTGTTTGGACGTGTCGAAAGCACGCGCTGCCGGTGGTTCATTCGATGCAAGGCAATACAACCTCCTCGATTGGGAGCGGACGACTACGGCGGCCTAGCGAAGCAACTACGGCACCGGATCGAAGCAACCCTCGGCCGAGGGCCGATCAAGCATTCGCGAGCAGCACTCGCTCGCGCGAATGTTACGTACGGAGGGCCGGGCGCCTGCTGCGGGTTTACGGCCCCGCGAAAGCAAGGAGCCGCGGGCGGCCCCTCGCTTTCGCCTAATGCTATGAGCTACTCCTCGGGCTCTTCCTCCTCCACCACGATCTCGGATCGCTTAACGACCGGGTTCCTCGACCTGACCCGCCACCACACCTCGAGCCCATCCTGCTGGGCCTTCTCGATGACGTTGCCGTCGACCAACTTAGCCGGCCCGAGCTCGTCGCCGACCGCCGCCGCAGGCACGTGATGCGCGATCCAGTGCTCACCCGCAGGCGAGACTGGGATGAGCTCAGCGGCGGCCCCAATGGAGACCGCGACCAGATCGGGCAGCGGCACATCAATAGCCTACCCCAAGCTCCTCCCCGGAAGCACGGGCGTCGCTGGTGCGCGGACCCCACCGACTAACGTGCCACTGGCAAGTCTCAAGAGCGCCAGGCGGTGGGCTGCCCCCTCGCCGGCGGCGAGAGGTAAGCAATGCGAGTCTGCCGCAGCTCGACTTACAGGAGGTGAGGAAGAGGTATCGGACTGGGGTAACGCGGCTTGCAACGTGTCGCAATGGCTAAATTATTTCAATGGATCAATCCGTTATATAACTCGTCGATTCCCGCCGCCTCCACCAAAACGACGACGGCCCCGGTTGGGGCCGTTCGCGTTTCGGGCGTGCGCGGGAAGAAAACCCGCAGGTCCGACGACCCGCCGGGCGGCTACTCCGGATCGATCTTCGCTTCCTTCACCATCTGGCCCCAGCGGTCGATCTCGCGCGTCGTGAACGCCGCGAGCTCCGCCGGGCTGCTGGTACGGACGTCGAATCCCTGAGCGGCGAGACCGCGCTTGAAGTCCTCGCGCTCGGCTGCAGCGCGCGCCGCCTGGAAGAGCGTCTGAACGATCGCGGGGTCGGTCCCCTTGGGCACGTACAGGCCGAAGAACACGATCAGCTCGAAATCGGGCAGGGTCGCCGCGAGCGGCGGAACGCCGGGAAGGACGGGCGATTCCTGCAGCGACGTCACCGCGAGCGGGCGCACGCTGCCGCCGCGGATCTGCCCGAGAACCGCCGAGACGTCGACCGCCATCATCGCGACCCTGCCACCGACCACGTCGGTCAGCGCCTGCGGCGGGCTCTTGTACGAGACGTTGGTCATGCCCAGCCCCAGCCGGTCGGAGAGGATGCGGCTCGGAATGATGTTGCCGGCCGTCCCGGACGCGTAGAAGAGCTTCCCGGGGTTCTGCTTCGCGTACGCGATGAACTCGGCCATGTTCGTGGCCGGCACGCTCGGATTGACCACCAGGACCTGCGGAATAGTGCCGAGCCCGACCACCGCCTCGAAATCCGTGCGCGGGTTGTAGCTGAGCTGCTTGAAGAGCGCCGGATTGGCGGAGATCACGGTGGTCGCGCCGGCGAGGATGGTGTAGCCGTCCGGCGCCGACTTCGCCACGTGCTCGGCGGCGATCCGACCCTGGGCGCCGACGCGATTGTCGAGCACGACCGGCTGCTTGAGCGCGAGCGACATCGGTTCGGCGAGCGGCCGCACGAGATTGTCGGTGGCCGTGCCCGGCGCAAAAGGAACGACGATGCGGATCGGCTTGGTCGGGTAGGTCTGCGCCTGCGCGGTCGAAGCGAGCGCCAGCGCGGCGCAGACGAGCAGCGGCTTCCAGCAAGTCATCGGATCTCCTCCTGTCGAACACGCCCATCGTTGCGGCGTCGCATCGGGCGCGTAACGCGACGCATCGGAACCTGCGCGTGCTGGCGGACTACGGCGCCCGCACTTCCATCCCCCGCTCCCGGAACGCAGCGCGCAGCGCCGTCGCGAACCGCACCGCGCCCGGCTGGTCGCCGTGCAGGCACAGCGTCCCGGCCTCGACCGGCACTTCCGTCCCGTCGAGCGACCGGAGCTTGCCCTGCTCCACCATCATCAGCACCTGGGCGACCGAGGCGGCCTCGTCGGTGATCATCGCCCCGGGCTGCCCGCGCGGGGTGAGCGTGCCGTCGGACTGGTAGGACCGGTCGCCGAACACCTCGCCTATCGCCCGCACACCGTGGCGCTTCGCCGCCTCCATCATCAGGCTGCCGGAGAGCGCGTACAGCAGCACGCCTGGACCGAGATCCTTCGTCGCCCGCGCGATCGCATCGGCGAGCGCCGCGTCCTTCGCGGCCACGTTGTAGAGCATGCCGTGGATCTTCACGTGATGCAGCCGCGCCCCGGCCGCGCGCGCGAACGCCTCGACCGCGCCCGCCTGGTACACGACGAGGTCATAGCACTCCTGCGCGCTGATCTGCATCACGCGCCGTCCGAACCCCTGCAGGTCCGGGTACGAAGGATGCGCGCCGACCGCGACGCCGTGATCGACCGCGAGCCGGACCGTCGTCCGGATGGTCGACGGGTCCCCGGCGTGGAAGCCGCACGCGACGTTCGCCGACGTGATGAGCGGCATGACGGCGCGGTCGTCGCCCATCTTCCAGGCGCCGAAGCTCTCGCCCATGTCGCAGTTGAGGTCAATCGTCCGCATCGCCGAACTCCCAGAGAATCCGTTCGACCAGCTCCGCAGCGCGCCGCTCCAGCGCCTCCCGCGCCGCATCCGCCTCGTCGAGCTTGGCCGGCACGAACCGCACCGCCCCGCCGGGCGCCAACTGCGCAACGCCCGGCGCGTCGGCCCCGATCACCTCCGCGATCTTAGGGTACCCGCCCGTCGTCTGGTGGTCCGCCATGAGCACGATCGGCTGCCCGCTCGCCGGCACCTGCACGGTACCGAGGCACGTGGCCTGCGAGACGATCTCGGTCGGGGCCACGAGCTCGAGCTTCGGCCCGAGGAGCCGGTAGCCCATCCGGTTCGAGTCCGGCGCGACGCGCCAGCGCTCGTCGTAGAACGTGGCGCGCGCGGCGTCCGTGAAGAGCGCCGCGTGCACACCCTCGATCGCCCGCGCGATCACCGGCACGGTCATCGGCACCGTGAGGCTCGGCGCGAACCAGCCCACGCTGCGCGCGGCGCCGCCCGCGAGCGCGACCTCGCGTTGGTTTCGGATCGCGCGGGCGAAGCGGGCCCGAGCGAGCCCCTCCGCACCGTCGGCCAGCGGCAGGGCCGCGCCGGACGCGACCAGACGACCCTCCAGCCCGCCGAAGTGCCCCGGCAGGTACGTACTGCGGCTCCCCAGCACCGCGGCCACGTCGAAACCGCCCGCGACGGCGAGGTACGCGAACGCGCCCGCGGTGGCGCGGCCGATGCGCAGCCGGGCACCCGAGCGCACCAGCGCCGGGCGCGCGCCCGGAAAGGACGCCCCGTCGACCCACGCGTCGAAGCGCGCGCCCGCGAGCGCCACGAGTGTGTCGCGCTCGAAGAGCAGCTCGGGCCCCGAGATCGCGATCTCGAGCGTGGCCGCGTCCGCGCGATTGCCGACGAGCGCGTTCGCGACGCGATGCGAGACGGGATCCATCGCCCCGCCCGGGACGATGGCGAGGTGCTGCAGCCCGTGGCGCCCGAGATCCTGCAGCGTCGCCAGCGCGCCGGGCCGCACCACCTTCACCGTCATCGCCCGCGACCTGCGGCGATCCGGTCGAACGCCTCCTTCGAGATCGGCACGAAAACGACGCCGTCCCCGGCCTCGAGCAGGCTGGGCGGCTCGCGCGCGGGATCGAACAGCGCGAGCGGCGTCCGGCCGATGACGTTCCAGCCCCCGGGCGTGGCGAACGGATAGATCGACGTCTGGGCGTTGGCGATCGCGACCGCGCCGGGCTCCATCCGCGCGCGCGGCGACGCGCGCCGCGGCACGCCCAGCCGTGCGTCGAGGCCGCCGATGTACGGATGGCCGGGAACGAAACCGATCATCAGCACGCGGTGCGCCGATTCGACGTGCGCGCGCACGACCTCCTCCTCCGGCAACCCGGTCGCCGCGGCGATCTCGGCCAGGTCGAGCGCATGCGGCGCCTGGTAGCAGACCGGGATCTCCACGACGCGCCCCGGGGTGGCAGCCGGGGCGCCGCCTTCGCGCTCGATCGCCTCCAGGAGCAGGCGCGTCGCACCGTTGCGGCGCGCAGCCGCGTCCGCGGCGGTGGCCGCGGCGAAGTGCAGCGTGACCGTCACGATCGCCGGCACCACGTCCACCACCCACTCGGGCGCGTTGCGCCGCACGTCGGCCGCGATCCGATGGGCCGCCGCGTTCGCGTCCAGGTCGACGCGGTCCGCGAGCTCGGCCATCACCGCGCCGTCGCCCAGCGGCAGGACGCGCGGCGCGAAGGCCGGCTTGCCGCCGGTGCGCGGTCGGGAGCTCATCCACGCGATATTGCCACGGCGCACGTGTCGCGCGGGCGACAACGGCGAACCCCAGTCCTTGCTAATCTCGCGACCGCAGCAACCGATCAGCCGTCCACCGCGATGAACGCCTCCGTCGCCGCCCGCACCGCTGCATTTGCGCGCACGCCGCGCGCGCGCAAGATCCTGTGGTGGGCGCTCGGGCTCCTCGCCGCCTTCGCGCTGATCGGTTTCCTCGTCGTCCCGCCGATCGCGAAGTCGATCCTCGAGGACGAGCTGTCCAAGGCCCTGCACCGCAAGGTCTCGATCGAGAACGTACGCGTCAACCCGTTCGCCCCGTCGATGACGGTGCGCGGCTTCGCCGTGCGCGAGCGCACCGGCGAGGCGCTGTTCGTCACCTTCGACGAGCTCTACGTCAATGCGGCCTGGACCTCGGTCTTCCGGCTCGCGCCGGTCGTCGACACGGTGACGCTCACCGGACCGCACCTGCGCGTCGTCCGCAACCCCGACCAGACGTACAACTTCCAGGACCTCGTCGACGAGGCGCTGGCCAAGCCGAAGAGCGAAGGGCCGCCGCCGAAGTTCGCCGTGTTCAACATCCAGGTCCTCGAAGGCCGCGTCGAGGTCGACGACCAGGCGACGCGGCAGAAGCACGAAGTCGCGGACCTCCGCGTCGGTGTCCCGTTCATCTCGAGCCTCCCCGCGCACGTGGAAGTCACGGTCGTGCCCGAGCTCGCCGCGCGGGTCAACGGCGCCCAGCTCGGCGTCAAGGGCGAGAGCCAGCCGTTCCACGAGAGTCGCGACACAACCCTCAACGTCGATCTGGACGAGTTCGACCTGACGCGCCTGGTGCAATACCTGCCGTTCAAGCTGCGCGGCAAGGTCAAGTCCGCCCTGCTCGACACCCGCCTGGTGGTGGCCTTCGAGCAGCGCGACGGCCAGACGCCGCAGATCAAGGTGCGCGGCAGCACCGCGATGAAGCGCGTGAACGTGCTCGACCCGGAGGATCGCCCGATGCTCGCGTGGCAGCGGCTCGGCATCAGCCTCAACGAGGTCGACGCGCTCGCCCCGGCCCTGGACCTCAGGTCGATCGAGGTCGAAGGCCTCGACGCGCACGTCCGTCGCGACAGGTCGGGCGCGATCAACCTCGAGCGGCTCGCCCAGGTCGCCGTCGCGGGCGAGGAGCGGCAGCGGGAGGCGCGGCGGGATCCGGGGCGCGACGTCGTACCGATCAGGATCGGCCTGCTTGCGGTGGCGGGAAAGGCACGCTTCACCGATGAGACGACCACCCCGGCGTTCGAGACGATTCTCGACGAACTCCGGCTGGAGAGCCGCGACTTCGACAACGCCAAGGGCAAGCGCTCCGAGTGGTCGCTGGCGGGGCGCACGGACGCGGCCGAAACCGTCAAGGTTGTCGCCGGAACGATTTCCGAGCCGCCCAGCGTCGACGCCCGGATCGACGTCGCCGGCGTCAGGCTCAAGCGCTACCAGCCGTACCTCACCCAGGTCGCGAACCTCGAGCTCGACGAGGGCGAGCTCGGGCTCGGGCTCGCGTTCAAGTGGGCCTCCGACATCGCCTTTTCGAAGCACGACCTCAAGGTGTCCGACGCCAGCCTCGACGTGAAAGGACTTCGCGCACGCCTGAAGGGCGAGAAGGACGCTCTGGTCCGCGCCGCGTCGATCGAGGTCAAGGGCGCCAGTGCGGACCTCCAATCGCAGACTGCGAACCTCGGGACGGTCACCGTGCGCGAGGCCGCTGCAACCGTGCGCCGCGACAAGAACGGAACGCTCAATCTCGAGCGGATCATGCGGTCCGGTACGACCGGCGCGAGCGAGAAGGCGCAGGGCGGAGCCGACGCAGCCGCGGCGCCGGGGCAGCCCTGGCGGGTCGACCTGGACGCGCTCAGCCTGGAGCGCGGCGCGGTCGCGCTCGAGGACCTCGCGGTCGCCGACCCGCTCAAGCTGAGCGTCGCGCCGATCCAGCTCAAGGCGGAGAAGCTCTCCACCGCGAAGGGCCAGCGCGGCCAGATCGACCTGCGCGCGACGATCGACAAGTCGGGGACGCTCGCGGCGAGCGGCCCGCTCTCGCTCGACCCGCCCGCCGGCCGCCTGCGCATCGACGCGCGCTCGATCAACTTCGCGCCGGTGCAGCGCTACATCGACGACCAGGTGAACGTGACGCTCACCAGCGGCACCGCCTCCGCGAAGGGCGTGGCCACCTTCGAATGGCCGCCGGGCGGCGCGCTCAAGGCCGCGTACAAGGGCGACGTCGCCGTCACCGACTTCGCGTCGGTGGACAAGCCGACCACGCAGGACCTCCTGAAGTGGAAGACGCTGACGCTCGGCGCGGTGGACTTCAACCTCGAGCCCCTGAAAGTGGCGGTGGACGAGGTGGCGCTCTCCGAGTTCTATGCGCGGATCATTCTCTCTGCGCAAGGCCGCCTCAACCTGCAGGACATCGCGCGACCGCCCGGGGAAGCGCCGCCCGCCGCGGCCCCTGCGCCGAAGCCCGACGCGCCTGCGCCCAAGCCTGCGGCGGCGACCGGCGAAAAGGCCGCCACTGCACCGCCAGAACCCGCCATGCAGGCGCTACCGTCGAACGTCCGGGTGGGCAAGATCACGCTGCAGGGCGGCAACGTCGACTTCAACGACTTCTTCATCAAGCCGAACTACTCCGCGAACCTGACCGGGGTCGGCGGCGCGGTGACCGAAATGACCCCGGAGAAACCGGGCGATGTCGAGCTGCGCGCAAAGCTCGACAACACCGCGCCGGTCGAGATCCTCGGCCGCGTCAATCCCCTCGCGGCCGATCTCTTCCTGGACCTCAAGGCGAGCGCCAGGGACATCGAGCTGCCGCCGATGTCGCCCTACTCGATCAAGTACGCCGGGTACGGCATCGAGCGCGGCAAGCTCTCGGTCAAGGTGGAGTACCACATCGAGAACCGGAAGCTCGCGGCGAAGAACAACATCTATCTGGATCAGCTCACCTTCGGCGAGAAGGTCGAGAGCCCGACCGCGACGAAGCTGCCGGTGACCCTCGCCGTCGCGCTGCTGAAGGACCGCAACGGCGTGATCGACGTCAACCTGCCGATCTCCGGCTCGCTCGACGACCCGCAGTTCAGCGTCATCGGCATCGTCTTCCAGGTGATCGGCAACCTGATCGTCAAGGCGGTCACCGCGCCGTTCGCGCTGCTCGGCGCGGCGTTCGGCGGCGGCGAGGAGCTCGCCTACCTCGAGTTCGCGCCGGGCTCGGCCGCGCTCGACGGCGAGGACGTCGGCAAGCTCAAGAACCTCGCCAAGGCGCTCACCGAGCGGCCGGGACTCAAGCTCGACGTCGCCGGGCGCGTCGAACCGGACGCCGACCGCGAAGGGCTCAAGCGCGCGTCGATCGACCGCAAGGTGAAGGCGCAGAAGTTCGACGATCTCCGGCGCGAGGGCAAGGCGCCCGCCTCGGCCGACGCGGTGAAGGTCGAGCCGGCCGAGTACGAAAAGTACCTGCGCCGCGCTTACGGCGACGAGAAGTTTCCGAAGCCTCGCAACGCGATCGGATTTGCCCGGGACCTCCCGGTGCCCGAGATGGAGAAGCTGATGCTCACGCACGCGCAGGTCACCGACGAGGACCTCCGGCTGCTCGCCAACGCACGCGCGCAGGCGGCGAAAGACTGGATCGTCGACGAGGGCAAGGTCGCGGCGGAGCGCGTCTTCCTCGTCGCGCCGAAGCTCACCGCCGACGGCATCAAGGACAAGGGCAAGCCGACCCGCGTCGACTTCGCGGTCAAGTAACCCTCACCGCTGTGCAAGCGCGCGCAGCGTCGCCTTGAGCACCTTTCCCGTCGCCGACGCGGGAAGCGCGGCCATCACCACGATCTCCGCGGGAACCTTGTAAGGCGCGAGCCGCGCCGCGGCGAAGGCCCGCAGCGCAGCGGCGGTCGCAGCCGCGCCCGCGCGCAGCTCGACGAACGCGACCACCTCCTCGTTGCCCGGGACCGTGCGCCCCACCACCGCCGCCTGCGCGACCGCGGGATGCTGGCCGAGCACCGCTTCGACCTCGACCGGGTAGACGTTGAAGCCCGAGCGGATGATCAGCTCCTTCGTGCGCCCGACGATGAAGAGCGCCCCGTCGGGCGCCATGCGGGCGAGGTCGCCGGTGTTGAACCAGCCTTCGCGGTCGATCGCTTCGGCAGTCAGCGCCGGCTCGCGGTAGTAACCCAGCATGACGTTCGGGCCGCGCACGTGCAGTTCACCCACTTCCCCGCACGGGAGCGCGCGGCCGTCGGGGGCGCAGATCCGCAGCTCGATCCCCGGGACCGGCGGGCCGACGGAGAGATCGTCGCGCGGCGCTTCGATGCGCGTCGACGAGATCGTCGGCGAGGTCTCGGTCAGCCCGTAGCCGTTGTGCAGCGGCTGGCCGAGCGCGCGCTCGGCCGCGGCCTTCAGCGCCGGGTCGAGCGGCGCGCCGCCCGCGTACGCGAATCGCAACCGCGGCGCCCGGATCGGGCGACCCGTGCGCCGGGCATGCTCGAGTAGCCGCGTGTACATCGCCGGCACGCCGGGCAGCACGCTGATGCCGTCGTGCTCCAGCGCGTGGGCGAGCCCTGCGGCGCTGAAGCGCGGGACCAGATGCAACGTCGCCCCGGCGAGCAGGCTGCCCATGCAGCCGGACGCGAGGCCGAAAATGTGCGAGATGGGAAGCGCGATGTAGACGCGATCGCCGGGCGCGGTTCGGCGGAGCGTCGCGCCGGCGACCGCGGCGAACAGCAGATTCCGGTGCGACAGCATGACGCCCTTCGGGGCGCCGGTCGTTCCGGAGGTGTAGACCAGCGCGGCGACCTGGCGCGCCGGATCGGCCTCGACCGGCTCGGGTTCGGCGGACGCATCCATCGGTCCGATAGCGACGTCGGCGATCCCGGGGAGCGGCACCGACTCGGTCCCGACGCGCCCGGCGTGCGCCACGGCGTCGGGCGAGACGGCGGTCGTGAACAGCGCCCGGCGTGGCGTGCAATGCGCCGCAATCGCGTCGATCTCGCGCGCGGACAGGCGCGCGTTCACCAGCACCGGCCAGGCGTACACGCGCACGCACGCCAGCGCGAGCACGAGCGCCGCCGCGCAGTTCTCGTTGACGAGGAGGACGCGGTCGCCGCCGCGGATCCCGGAGCGCGCGAGCGCGGCCGCCGCCGCATCGACGGCATGGGCGAGTTCGCGATAAGTGAGCGCGCCGTCCGGCGCGACGACCGCAGGCGCTTCGGGATCGCGCGCGGCACCGCGCGCGGCAAGCTCTTCGACCCGCGCGGGCGGGACGTGCGGCTCGCGCCGCGCGGCGCGCGCCTCGTCCCCGGTCAAGACCCCATCGCGACCAGGACGCTGCAGGGCGCGTAGTCGAGCAGCGTGGCGCCGACCGAGCCGCGCCACCAGCGCGCGGCGAACGACTGCTTCTGCTTGTGGCCGACCACGATCAGGTCGCACTTGAGCTCGGCGGCGAGGCGGCAGATCTCCTCGACCGGCTCGCCGACCGCGAGGTGGCCGGCCACCGAGTACCCGCGCTCCTTGAGGGTCGCGAGGCCCTCGTTGAGGACGTCCTGCATGCGCTTCTTCTCCTCCTCGATCAGCTCCTCGGGCAGGAACCCCTCGGTGAGGAACATGCTGGACGGCATGCTCGCGACCGCGAGCAGGTGCGTCTCGGCGCGCTCGAACGCGGCGATCTCGGTGCAGGCGAGCAGCGCCGTCTTGCCCTCGAGCGTACCGTTGTACGCCATGAGGATGCGCTTGTACATCGGTCGTCCTCCTATGGACTGGCTGTTCCGCGCCGATCCTGGGCGCAGCGCGCGTACCGCGCGCTGCGCCGGGCCGTCGGGCAGCCTCTCGCTCGCCGGCGCGTACTCCGCCGGAGATTGCCGAAAAGCTTAAGGTGCGTCAATCGCCCGGTCCGGGCGCCCCCGCTAGAATCGCCCGCAGTCCCCGCGCACGCCCGGCCGCGTGCCGCGGCGACCCGCGCCACTGCCCGTGCGCCGCTGCAAGCCCCGCGCCGCGCTTGGACTATCATCTAACGCGCTCGAGACCCGAACGGAGAGCCCGCATGAACGCCCCGCTCAAGCCCCACGCCGGCAAGGCCCGATTCGTCTGGGACGATCCGCTCCTCCTCAACGACCAGCTCACCGAGGATGAGCGCATGGTGCGCGACGCGGCCGGCGTCTACTGCCAGCAGCAGCTCGCGCCGCGCGTGCTCGAGGCATTCCGCCACGAGAAGACCGATCCGGCGATCTTCCGCGAGATGGGTGCGCTCGGGCTGCTCGGCCCGACCATTCCCGCCGAGTACGGCGGCCCCGGGCTCGGCTACGTGTCCTACGGCCTGATCGCGCGCGAGGTCGAGCGCGTGGACTCGGGCTACCGCTCGATGATGAGCGTGCAGAGCTCGCTCGTCATGGTGCCGATCTTCGAGTTCGGCACCGAGGCGCTGCGCCAGAAGTACCTGCCCAAGCTCGCGACCGGGGAGTGGATCGGCTGCTTCGGGCTGACCGAACCCAACCACGGCTCCGACCCGGCGAGCATGGTCACGCGGGCGAAGAAGGTCCCCGGCGGCTACCGCCTCACCGGCGCGAAGATGTGGATCTCGAACTCGCCGATCGCGGACGTCTTCGTCGTCTGGGCCAAGGACGAGGCGGGCGAGATCCGCGGCTTCGTGCTCGACAAGGGCACGAAGGGCCTCTCGGCGCCGGCGATCCACGGCAAGGTGGGCCTGCGCGCCTCGATCACCGGTGAGGTCGTGCTGGACGAAGCGTTCTGTCCCGAGGAGAACGCCTTTCCCGACGTGCGCGGCCTCAAGGGCCCGTTCACCTGCCTCAACTCCGCGCGCTACGGCATCGCCTGGGGCGCGCTCGGCGCGGCGGAGGACTGCTGGCACCGCGCGCGCCAGTACGTGCTCGACCGCAAGCAGTTCGGCCGGCCGCTCGCCGCGAACCAGCTCGTCCAGAAGAAGCTCGCCGACATGCAGACCGAGATCACCCTCGGTCTGCAGGGGTGCCTGCGCCTCGGCCGGATGAAGGACGAGGGCACCGCCGCGGTCGAGATCACCTCGATCATGAAGCGCAACTCGTGCGGGAAGGCGCTCGACATCGCCCGCATGGCGCGCGACATGATGGGCGGCAACGGCATCTCCGACGAGTTCGGCGTCGCGCGCCACCTCGTCAACCTCGAGGTGGTCAACACCTACGAGGGCACGCACGACATCCATGCGCTTATCCTTGGTCGGGCGCAGACGGGAATACAGGCGTTCTTCTGAAGTGCCCGCGCGCCCGTCCAACCTAGGGGATCGCAAGGGGATGTGTCCCCTTGCGTCGTTCCCGGTCCTTGGTCGGGCGCAGACGGGAATACAGGCGTTCTTCTGAAGTGCCCGCGCGCCCGTCCGACCTAGGGGATCGCAAGGGGATGTGTCCCCTTGCGTCGTTCCCGGTCCTTGGTCGGGCGCAGACGGGAATCCAGGCGTTCTTCTGATGGTGGGAGGGCCCCGGCCTTCGGCCTGGACGCCGGACGGCCGTAAGCGCTGCGCGTGGTGCCTCGGCAGTCAGGCCTACGTCAGGTACCACGACGAGGAATGGGGTGTCCCGGTCCACGACGACCGCACCCTGTTCGAGTTCCTGATCCTCGAGGGCGCGCAGGCGGGACTGTCCTGGTCGACGATCCTCAACAAGCGCGCGCACTACCACAGGGCGTTCGACGGGTTCGATGCCGAGCGCATCGCTCGGTACGGGGCGCGCAAGCGCGCCGCCCTCCTCGCCGACCCGGGAATCGTCCGTAACCGCCTGAAAATCGAGGCCGCGGTGGCGAACGCGCGGGCCGCGCTCGCCGTCCGCGAGCGCCACGGCAGCCTGGACGCCTACCTGTGGCGGTTCGTCGGCGGCCGCCCCATCCGGAACCGCTGGCGGCGCGTAGAAGCGGTACCGGCACGCACCGCCGTCTCGGATTCGATGTCAAGAGACCTCAAGGCGGCGGGTTTCCGCTTCGTCGGCTCGACAATTTGCTACGCTTTCATGCAGGCGGTGGGGATGGCGAACGATCACCTGGTGAGTTGCTTCCGCCACGCCGCCGTTGCCTCGCTAGAATAGGGCCGTCGCACCGTTTTCGAGGACGAACCGATGACACGCTGGTCCCGCCTGCTCGCCGCCGCCCTCCTCGCCGTCACCGCTTCGGCGGCGTCGGCGCAGGGCCAGTCCCCCTCCACCGAGGGCGCCGTGTTCCTCGTCGCCGCGCCGGCCTTCCGCGATCCGGAGTACCGCCAGACGGTCCTGATCGCCTCGCCGACGGCGAACGGCGGCCACGTCGGCGTGATCATCAACCGCCCCACGCGCCGCTCGCTCTCGAGTCTCTTCCCTGATCACGAGCCGTCGAAGAAGGTGATCGAGCCGGTGTTCTTCGGCGGGCCGTTCTCGACCACCGCGCTGGTCGCGGTGGTGCGCGGCGACGCGAGCCCCGGTCAGGGCTCGCTCCTGATGATGTCCAACCTGTATCTCGCGATCAACGTCAACACCATCGACAAGATCATCGAGGAGCGGCCGACCGAGGCGCGCTTCTACGTGGGCTACGTCGGCTGGCGCCCCGGCGAGCTGCGGCGCGAGATCGACCGCGGGCTGTGGCACGTCATGAACCCGGACGTCAACACGATCTTCCGCAAGGACACCGATTCGCTCTGGGAAGAGCTGGTCCGGATGTCGCGCCAGATCAGCGCGTCGGCGGAGCCCGGCCACGCCGTCGACTGAGGCACCGGCTTCGCCGGGCGAAGGCGCCCGCGTCATGTTGCGTTTCCTGCTCGGCGCATTGCTTGCGCTCGCGACGTCGGTCGCCGCCGCGCAGCCGACCGACCGCGGGTTCTTCCTGGTTGCGAAGCCGAGCCTCCTCGACCCGAACTTCCAGCGGACCGTCGTGCTCGTGGCCAACGCGCCGGACGGCGCCACGCTCGGCGTGATCGTCAATCGCCCCACGCAGCAGTCGCTCGCCAACATCCTCCCCGGCAACCCGACGCTCGCGCGCTTCACCGAGCCGCTCTTCTTCGGCGGACCCGTCGAGCGCGTCGGCCTGTTCGCGGTGTACCGCGCGAAGGAGACGCCCGGAAAGAGCTTCTCCGCCGGCGACGACCTCCATCTCGCGCTCGACCCCGCGACCGTCGAGCAGCTGCTGCGCAATCCCCCGGAGCAGGTGCGCTTCTACAACGGCTTCGCCGGCTGGGCGCCGGGACAGCTCGCGAACGAGCTCCAGCGCGGGGACTGGTGGGTGTTCGACGCGGACCCCGAAACCGTCTTCCGCAAGGACACCGCGACGCTCTGGGAGGAGCTCGCCCGGCGTGCGCGCTCTCTCACCGCGCGCGCGGCCCGCACGCCCTGACCGATCGGCACCGCGCGGCCGAATCCCGCTCGCCCTGCGCGCCCCGGAGCTTCAGGCAGGCCCTGAAGCAACCTTAAGCCATGCCGGGATCGCCTCAAGTAACCTCCGAAAATCGACGTTCGCCAGACGGAGCGCCCTCTTGCACCTTCCGTACACCCGGCTGTTGCGCGGCAAGATCCAGGGGTTGCGCAGGCGGTTCAAGCGCATCGCGTCCGTGCACAAGCCGCCGGGCGAGCCCGTGTCCCGCTTGTTCGGGCTCGACCGGGGGAGCTCGATCGACCGCTACTGGATCGAGGCCTTCCTCGCGCGCCACGCGTCGAATGCGACCGGCTCGGCGCTCGAGGTCGGCGGCACCGATTACATCAGCCGGTTCTTCCCCCGGCAGGGCCCGCACCACCTCGAGCTCGCCCACGACGGCACCCCGAACTGCGTGGAGTGCAACCTCGAGGCCGGTCCACCCGTCTCGGCCGGCGCATTCGACACCTTCGTCGCGACCCAGGTCTTCAACTTCATCTACGAGACGCGAGTCGGCCTGCGCTCGGCCACCGCGCTGCTCAAGCCCGATGGGGTGATGCTGGGCAGCGTCGCTGGGATCACCCAGGTGAGCCGCCACGACGCGGATCGGTGGGGACACTTCTACTCGTTCACCGCCCAGTCCTGGGAGCGACTGCTCCGGGAGGCATTCGACGAGGTCGATGTCGAAGCCTTCGGCAACGTCGACAGCGCGTGCGCGTTCCTCAACGGCTTGTGCGCCGAGGAAGTCGATCGCGCGGTCCTCGACCACCACGATCCGGACTATCCCGCTCTGCTTTGCTTCCGGGCAACGCGACCGCGACGGGGCAGCTGAGCGCACGGCCGGTGCCCGCCGGGCGGGCGCGGTGCCCTGGACACCACCTTGCGCGCCCGCTGCGCCCCTTGACAGGCGGGGATCGATCACCTAAAAAGCCCGGCACGTGGGTAGAAGCGGTCGGCCGGACCGGCGCGCGGTGCAACGCCGCGCTCCACCCGGTGGGAGATTGCTCACAAGCGAGGCGAATCGCGCACGCGATCCCGACCGCCAGCCCGCCCGCGCCCGCCGAGGAGCGCCCGCGCCGGCCCGTGGACCGGGGCCCTGCCGCAAGCCGCCTGCGCGCCCACTCAACGTTCGCCGGAGGAGCGCCCGCATGATCATCGACATGAGCTGCTACCCCACGAAGGTCGTCGACACGGCGTGGCGGCACGACGGCGAGCCGTTCACCGCCGAGCACCTGCTGAAGATGATGGACGGCCCGTACACGGTGAACGGCAAACCGCGGCGCATCGACCGGGCCTTCATCCAGCCGCCGCAGGGCAACACCCTGCACAACTTCGACAACGACCACCTCGACCATCGCGAGGGCATCCGCGCTTACATGGCCTACACGGTGGAGCTGGTGAAGAAGTATCCCGACCGCTTCTTCGGCTGTTTCGTCTACAACCCGCGCTACGGCGTCCAGGACGGCGTCGAGGAGTTCGAGCGGCACGTGAAGGAGTACGGCTTCAAGATGCTCCAGCTCCACGCCAACATGCACGCCTACCGCCCGGACCGCGCGAAAGACTGGGTGCGGCCCGTGCTGAGAAAGGCCGAGGAGCTCGGCACGCTGGTCAAGCTGCACACCGGCGACGGCCCCTACAGCATCCCGACCGAGTGGGTGCCGCTCATCAAGGAGTTTCCGAAGGTCAACTTCATCATGGCGCACTTCGGCGTGCAGACCGGCGGCGTGTACTGCTTCGAGCCGTTCCAGTGGGCGATGGAGCTCCCCAACGTCTACTGCGAGTCGGGCTGGTGCCTGCAGTCGCGCATCGTCGAGTTCGCCAAGGACCTCCCCAGGCACAAGATCATGTTCGGCTCCGACACGCCGCCGAACGAGCCGGGGATGTGGATCCGCCTTCTCGAGGTGCTGTGCATGGAGCCGCCGCAGGGGCTCAACCTCGACGAGGACACGCTCGAGGACTACCTCGGCAACAACCTCGCCCGCATGATCGGGATCGCCCCCACCGCGCCGCCGCGCACGGTCGACGAGGCGAAAGCCCGCCTCGCGGGGAAGAAGCCGGTCGCAGCCTAGGACGGTCGGAGCGCAATCGTGATCATCGATACCCACCTGCATCCCACCAACCTCGTGGACGAGGCCTGGCGCCACACCGGCACGCCGTTCACCGGCGAGCGCATGCTGAAGCTCATGGACGGCCCGTACATGATCAACGGCAAGCCGCGGCGCATCGACATGGGCTTCATCCAGCCGCCCCCGGGCAACACCGTTCACCGCATCGGCGGGCGCACCGGCCGCGACGGCATCCGCGACTACACCGCCTACTGCGCGGAGCTCTGCCGGAAGTACCCCGACCGCTTCATCGGCAACTTCAACTTCAATCCGCGCTTCGGGCCCGAGGAGGGCGCCGCCGAGCTCGAGTTCCACGTCAAGGAGTACGGCTTCAAGATGCTGAAGCTCCACTCCAACATGCACAACTACCGTCCCGACCGCGCGCTCGACTGGCTGCGGCCGGCGATGAAGATGTGCGCGAAGCACAACGTGGTGGTGCTGATCCACACCGGCGACGGGCCGTTCAGCATCCCGACGCAGTTCTACCCGGTGATCCGCGAGTTCCCGATGGTCAACTTCATCATCGGCCACTTCGGCATCCAGACCGGCGGCAACTACTCGTTCGAGGCGTTCTGGATGGCGATGGACACCCCGAACGTCGTGTGCGAGTCCGGCTGGACGTTCCAGTCGCGCATCGTCGAGTTCGCCAAGGAGCTCCCGCGGCACAAGATCGTGTTCGGCACCGACTCGCCGCCGAACGAGCCGGGGATGTGGCTACGCGAGCTCGAGGTGCTGTGCGGCCCGCCGCCGCAGGGCATGAACCTCGACGAGGACGGGCTCGAGGACTACATGGGCAACAACATCGCACGCCTGTGCGGCATCAAGACCACGCCGCCGCCGCGGACGCAGGAGGAGGCCCAGGCGCGCCTGAAGGACACCTACGCCGGCGTGAAGTAGCGACCGCGTACCCCGCGCCGGGTGACCCGATGACGCACCCCGCTCCGCCCGGCGCGCAGGACTTCCGCGTCTTTCTCGAGCGCTACCGCGCCGGCTACCCGGACGACGTTCTCGCCGTCGCCGACGAGGTCTCGCCCGACCAGGAGATCACCGCGGTGCTCTGGCGGCTTGCGGCTGCCGGGCGACAGCCGCTGCTCGTGTTCGAGCGCGTGCGCGGGATCGGCGCGCGGGTGGCGACCAACGTGTTCGGCTCGCGCGAGCGCATCGCGCGACTGCTCGGTGCCGGGCCGGCGCGGCTGCACGAGGCCTACCAGGCGCGCGCGCACGCGGCCTGTGATTTCCGGGTCCTGGACTCGGGCCCGATTCTCGACTCGGTCGAGAGGCGCGCGCCCGACCTCGCCACGCTGCCGCTGCTCAAGCACTTCGCGACCGACCGCGCGCCCTACGTGACGAGCGGTATCGTCGTCGCCGAGCATCCCGAGACGGGCGCCGGGAACCTCAGCTACCACCGGGCGATGGTCCACGCGAAGACCGAGCTCGCCACGAGCCTGCACTCGCGCGGCCACCTCTGGCGGCTGCTCCAGCTCTACGCCGAGCGCGGGCGCCCGATGCCGGTCGCGATGGTGATCGGCGCGCATCCCCTGTTCATGCTCGCCGCCTCGGCGCGCGTCGGTTTCGGGGTCGACGAGCGTCGCGTCGCCGGGGGGCTCTTCGGCGCGCCGCTCGAGGTCGTGCGCACACCGGTGCACGGGATCGCGGTGCCGGCCGCCGCGGAGATCGTGCTCGAGGGGACGATCGACCCGAAGGCCCAGGCCGAGGAGGGGCCGTTCGGCGAGTTCACCGGCTACTCGTCGAACCGCTCGACGAACAACGTGATCAAGGTCGACGCGATCCTGCGCCGGCGCGACGCGTGGCTCGTCGACGTCGCCGGGGGCAACTCCGCCGAGCATCTCAACCTGGGTCGCGTCCCGCGCGAGTCGGAGATGGCGGAGAAGCTGAAGGAGCGATTCCCGAGCGTGACGGCGGTCCACTACCCGACCTCCGGCACGCATTTTCACGCGTACGTCGCGCTCAAGCCGCTGCGTGCCGGCGAGGCGCGGCAGGTCATGCTGGGGCTGCTCGGCTGGGATCCCTACCTGAAGACCGTCATTGCGGTCGACCCCGACGTCGACATCACCAGCGATTCCGAGGTGCTGTGGGCGCTCGCGACGCACTTCCAGCCGCACCGCGACGTGATGATCGTCGACGGCCTGTCGGGCAGCGCGCTCGATCCGTCTGCCACCGGGGCCGGCACGACCTCGCGCATGGGGCTCGACGCGACGCGCAAGCCGGGCTTCGAGGGCATCCGCGCGCAGGTCTCGGACAAGGCGATGGCACGCGCGGCGGAGCTCCTCGGCCGCATCAAGTCATGAGCGTCCACGACCTTCGCAGTTATCTCGACGTCGTCCGCGCGGCGGGCGAGCTGAACGAGATCCGCGCGACCGTCGATCCGGTGCGCGAGCTCGGCGCAGTGCTGAAGGCGTGCGAGCGCGCCGACAAGGCAGCGTACTTCCACGCCGTCAAGGGGTTCGACGTGCCGGTGGTGGGCGGACTGCTCAGCTCGCCGCGCCGGATCGCGGCTGCGCTCGGCTGCACGGTCGCGGAGGTGGGCGGCCGGATGGCGATGGCCACGGAGAAGCCGATCGCCGCGCAGGCGGTAGACGGTCCGGCTCCCTGCCAGGACGTCGTGATCGACAAGCCCGACCTCGGCCGCTGGCCGATCCCGACGCACTCGCCGCTCGACGCCGGGCCGTTCATCACCGCCGGGGTGGTGATCGCGCGCGATCCGCAGACCGGACGGCACAATCTTTCCTACAACCGCATGCAGATTTTCGGCGCCGACCGCGCCGGGATCAGCATGAACATCTGGCGGCACATCAAGGCGTTCTTCGACAAGATCGAGCCGCAGGGGAAGAACCTGCCCTTCTGCGTCGCCATCGGCCCCGACCCGGTCGTGATGATGGCCGCAGCGTTCCGCTACGACGGCGACGAGTACGACATCGCGGGCGCGCTGCGCGGGGCGCCGATCCCGGTGGTGCGGGCCCAGACCTGCGACGTGATGGTACCGGCCGAGACGGAGATCGTGCTCGAGGGCGAGGTGCTCGCCGGCGTGCGGCAGATGGAAGGTCCGATGGCCGAGTTCACCGGCCACTACTCGGGCGCCGACGAGAAGCACGTGGCACGCATCACCCGCATCACCCATCGGAAGCACCCGATCTTCCAGACGATGAACGGCGGCGGGTACGAGCACGTCAGCGTCGGGAACATGATCACCCGCGAGCCGCTGCTCGCGCGCTTCGTGCGGCACATCACGCCGCGGATGAAGGCGGTGCACCTCCCGCCCTACGCGGCCGGGTTCACGGCCATCATCAGCCTGGACAAGCCGGAGCCCGGGGAAGCACGCAACGTCGCGCTCGCCGCGATGGCCGCGCACGTCAACTTCAAGACCGTCATCGTCGTCGACGCGGACGTCGACGTCTACGATCCGGCCGACGTGATGTGGGCCCTCGGGACGCGCGTGCGCTGGCACGAAGACGTGATCCCGATCCCGGGGACGCACGGGAACGAGCTCGATCCCTCGTCCGACGCGCACGGCGTGGTCGCGAAGGTGATCATCGACGCGACCCTGCCGCGCGAGAAGCACGAGCGCTACGTCAAGGTCGTCTATCCGCCGGTCGACCTCGAGCGTTATCTTCGGCCGGAGCCGGGATGAGATCGATAGGAGGGGTCCGATGAAGAGAGCGATTGCGATATCAGGCGTTGCCGTGGTGCTCGCATTGACCACGGCGGGCGCACCGGCGCAGACCGGGGGCGACTCGGCGGCGGGCTACCCGACGCGCACGGTCCGCATGGTCGTGCCCTACGGCGCCGGCGGCGTGTCGGACATCATCGGCCGCGTCCTCGCGCAGAAGCTCTCGGACCAGCTCGGGCAGCCGGTCGTCGTCGAGAACCGCGGTGGCGCCGGCGGCATGCTCGGGACCGGGCTGGTGGCGAAGTCCCCGCCGGACGGGTACACGATCGTGCTGTCGAGCTTGAGCGCGTTTGCGATCGGCCCGCGACTGGTGCGCACCCTGCCGTACGACCCCGTAAGAGACTTCACCGCGATAGCCGGCGTCGCCCTCACCCCGACCATCCTGACCGTCAATCCAGCGCTGGCGCAGCGGACCGTGAAGGAGATCGTGGACTACGCGAAGGCGAATCCGGGCAGGCTGAACTACGGCTCCTCGGGTGTGGGCAGCATCGGGCACATTTCCGCCGAGCTGCTGCGCGACGCCTCCGGCGCCGACCTCGTCCACATCCCCTACAAGAGCGCGGCGTTCGCCTATCCCGATCTGATTTCCGGCAGCGTCACCATGGTCTTCGACGCCCTGCCTTCGGCGATCCAGTACATCCGCACGGGAAAGGTCCGGCCGGTCGCGATGATGTCGGAGCAGCGCTCGCCGCTGCTTCCCGACGTGCCGACGTTCGCGGAGGCCGGTTTCCCGAGCGTCAAGCTGCGGCTGTGGGTGGGCCTGCACGGCCCTTCCGGACTGCCGCCCGCGGTCGTGCAGCGGCTGAACGAGGCGACCGCCAAGGCGCTCGCCGCTCCCGACTTGCGCGAGCGCTACGCGTCGGTCGGCGCCGATCCGATGCCGATGTCGGCACAGGCCTTCGGCGCGATGGTGCGCGAGGACGTCGCGGCGCTCGCGAAGACGATCGAGGCGGCGGGGATCAAGCCCGAATGACCGTGCGCGCAGCAGCTCAGCCTTCGCGGAGAACGCCGCGCTTCTCGATCGGCGCACGGGCGAGCGGCACGCGCTGCTTGATCCCGATCGAGGTCTCCAGCGGATGATGCCGGCCAAACCCTAGAGTCGAGACCCGCGCACCATGAAGATCATCCGTATCCACTCGCAGATCGTCCGCCTCCCGGCCGACGAGCCGCTCGCCGGCGGGCCCGCCGACCCCGGCATGCCCCGCGACTTCGTCACCGTCAAGGTCCAGACCGACGAGGGCGTCGAAGGAGTCGGCGTCACGTTCTTCGGCGCCGCGCTGTCCGGCGCGCTGAAGCACGCCGTCGACGAGCTCGGCGCGCTCGCGCTCGGCGAGGATCCGCGCCGGACCGAAGCGGTCGGGCAGAAGCTGCGCGCGGCATTCGCCGCGTGGTCCGGGCCGGGCGGCATCGCGATGCTCGCGTTCTCGGCACTCGACATGGCGCTCTGGGACATCAAGGGCAAGGCGCTCGGGCAGCCGCTCGCCGCGTTGCTCGGCGGGCTGCGGCAGCGCGTTCCGACCTACGCGAGCGGTGCGCTGATGCGCACCTTCCCGCTCGAGCATGTGACCAAGGCGGCGCCGCGGCTCCTCGAGCAGGGCTTCCGGCAGATGAAGATGCAGCTCGCGCTGCCCGGCGCGACCTCCCCGGCGCGCGAGGTGGAACGCGCGCGCCTCGTCCGCGACGCGGTCGGGCCGGACGTCGACCTCATGTGCGACATCAACCAGCGCTGGAGCGCGCACCAGGCGATCGACATCGGGCGGCGGCTCGAGGACGTGCACTTCTACTGGCTCGAGGACGTGACCGCGCACGACGACTACCCAGGGCTCGCCCGGGTTGCCGACGCCCTCGCGACACCGGTCGCCGGCGGCGAGTACGTCTACGGCATCGCGCCGTTCCGTCACTTGCTGGAAGCGCGTGCGGTCGACATCGTGATGGTCGACCTGCTGCGCGTCGGCGGCATCGCGAACTGGATGAAGGTTGCCGGGATGGCCGAAGCGTTCAACCTGCCGGTGGTGAGCCACCTCCTGCCGGAGATCCACGTCCATCTCGTCGCCGCGGCGCCGAACGGCCTCACGGTGGAGTACATGCCGTGGTCGGCGAAGCTCTTCGTCGAGACGCCCGTGCCCGAAAGCGGCGAACTCGCGGTCCCGGCACGGCCGGGTCTCGGGCTCGCGTTCGACGAGGACGTGCTGCGCCGGTACGGCGCCGGCGGCTGAGCGCTGGCGCGGAGGCGGCCGAGAGAGCGGGTACTCGACGAGAGCGCCCGCTACTCCCGTTCGCGGAGCACCCCCCGCTTCTCGAACTCCGCGCGGATGCGCCCGGTGTGCTCGAGGAACGCCGGCTCCGCGTGGATGTGCCAGCGCCGCGGCCGCGCGAGGTCGACGCGCAGATCGAGGTCGATCCGCCCGGGCCGCGGTGACATCACCAGCACCCGGTCGGCGAGGAACACCGCCTCGGCGATGTCGTGGGTGATGAAGATGACGGTGTTGCGCACGTCGAGCCACATCGTCTGCAGGTCCATGATCATCTGCTCGCGCGTGAGCGCGTCGAGCGCGCCGAACGGCTCGTCCATCAGGAGCAGGCCCGGCTCCTGGATGAGCGCCCGGGCGAGCGCCACGCGCTGCTTCATTCCGCCCGAGAGCTCCGATGGGTACTTCTGCCCGAATCCGGCGAGCCCCACCTGCTCGAGGAGCCGCTCGGCGCGCGCAGCGTACGCGCGTCGATCCCAGCCCTTGATCTCCACCGGCAGCAGCAGGTTGTCGAGCACGGTGCGCCAGTAGAGCAGAAGGTCGGTCTGGAAGACGACCCCGACCTTCGGATGCGGCCGCCTCACCGCTTCCCCTTCGATCAGGATTCGCCCGCTCGAAACCGGGAAGAGCGCCGCGACGAGCGAGAGGAGCGTGCTCTTGCCGCACCCGCTCGGTCCCACGATCGCGACGAACTCGCCCGGCGCGACGTCGATATCGGTCGGGTCGAGCGCAGGGAGCGGATCGCCCTCCCGGGTCTCGTACACCTTGGTGACGCCTTCGATGCGCAGCGCGACGCCGTGCGCGGTCATCGCTCCGGCCTCAGTGCGCCCGGTCGCGCTGGAACACGAGCCGGGCCTCGAATGCCGCCAGCACGAAGTACAGCACGACGCCGACGAGCGAGATCACCACGACCGAGGCGAAGTTGAGCGTGGTGTCGAACTGCGAGTTCGCCTGCATCTGCAGGTAGCCGAGACCGCGCTCGGAGGCGACGTACTCGCCGATCACCGCGCCGATCACCGCGAGCGCGATCCCGACCTTGAACCCGCCGAAGATGCTCGGCAGCGCCGCCGGTAGCCGGATCTTCCAGAACGTCTGGCGCTCGCTCGCGCCCATCGAGCGCACGAGGTGCACGAGCCCCTTGTCGAGCGACTGCAGGCCGACCACGGTCGAGATCACGATCGGGAAGAACGAGATGAGGAACGCGAGGAAGATCTTCGGCGCCCAGCCGTAGCCGAGGTAGAGCACCAGCAGCGGCGCCAGCGCCACCTTCGGGATGGTCTGCAGGCCGACGAGCAGCGGATAGATCGCCTTCTCGACGATGCGGGAATAGAAGATCGCGAGCGCGAACGGCACGCCGGTCGCGGCGGCGAGTCCGAAGCCGCCCACGACCTCGGCCATCGTCACGCGCGTATGCGCGAGCAGCAGGGCGAAGTCGGTGTAGATGCGCTTCAGGATCGCCCACGGCGAGGGGAGGATGAACTCCGAGATGCCGAACACCGCCACCGCGCCCTGCCACGCGAGCAGGATGCCTGCGGCGAGGACCGGCGCGGCGAGGCGCTCGAGCAGCGCGCGCCTCAAGTTTCGTCGGGGCATATAAAGCGACGAGCCGCCGGGGCGGCTCGTTTCGCTCGGGGTCGGAGTCGGTTTACTGCAACAGGGCGTTCGTGTAATACGTGCCGAGCGGCTTGGGCGCGTCGATCTCCTTCGCGCCCTGCAGGATCTCGAGCGCGGAGGCGATCACCTTCTCGTCGATCCAGCCGACCGGCCGGCCGCCGCCCGCGGGAATCGCGTCGACCGTCGCCTTGACCTGCCTCGTGACGACCGCCTCGGCCGGCCCGCCCGACCAGCTCTTGAGCATCAGGCGCGCTGCGTCGGCGGGGTCCTTCTGCGCGTCGCCGACGGCCTTTCCGGTCGCGCGCAGGAGCTTGCGCAGCGCCTCGGGCTTCTCGGCGATGAGCCTGTCGCTCGAAACCAGCGCCATCCCCGGCACCTGGAGTCCGTGCTTCGGCAGGTCGAGGACGACGAAGTTCGCGTCCTTCTGCTGGGCCTCGATCAGCGGCAGGTCGTTGGTCTGGTAGACGCTCAGCCCGTCGACCTTGCGGGCCACGAACTGCGACGCGCGCGCCTGCGGCGCCATTTGCACCTTGTTGATCTTCGTGCAGTCGACGTTGTTCAGCTTGCACAGCACGTCGAGGTACGAGGTCGCGGTCTCGCCGACCGAGTGCGGAATGGTCTTGCCTTCGAGGTCCTTCGGGGTGCGGATCGGGTTGTCGGGGTAGGAGATGATCGCCATCGGCGTCTGCGGGTGGTACAGCGCGATCAGCTTCACCGGCATGCCCTTCGAGATCGCCGTCAGAGCGAAGATCCCGGGCAGCAGCACCGCGTCCTCCTGGCCCTGCAGCAGCGCACCGAGGGCCGCCTGCGATCCGGCACCCTCGCCGAGGCGTACGTTGAGCCCCTCCTGCTTGTAGTACCCCTTCTCCTGTGCGACGTACATGTGCGCGTACTCGCCCTTCAGCTTCCACGAAAAGCGCACGTTGACGTCCTGCGCCAGCACGGCGCCGGAGACGCCCAGCACGGCGAGCGCAAGCGCGGCGCGAACGAGACCCCGGGATCGAGCAGTCATGGGTTCCTCCTCTGTGGACGGTGCGCGCGCAAGCATACGCCTTCCCGGTGCCTACTCCACCTTCCCCGCGCGCGCCGCGCGGATCGCGCGCGCGAGGTTGTCGAGCGAGAGCGGCATGGCGGTGATCGAGACGCCGAGCGGCGCGAGCGCGTCGGCCACGGCGTTGCCCACGGCCGCGCCGACGGCGACGATGCCGCCCTCCCCGGCGCCTTTCGCGCCGAGCGGATTCAGCCGCGACGGCGACTCCTCGAAGGTGAGCGCGGCGACGTTGGGGAAGTCGGTCGCGGTCGGCAGCAGGTAGTCAGCGAACGAACCGGTGAGGAGCTGCCCCTCGGGGTCGTACTTGAACTCGTCCAGGAAGGCGCCGCCGAGACCCTGGACCGCCGCGCCGATCGCCTGCCCGTGGACGATCAGCGGGTTCACCGCGCGACCCACGTCTTCGGTGGACAGGTAGTCGAGCACCTCGACCTCGGCAGTCTCGGGGTCGACCACCACGTGGCACAGGTGCACGCCGTAGGTGTAGGTGCGCTCGGCGACCTCGAAGGTCGCGATCGCCTCCACGCCGGCGTGCTCGGCCGCCGGCCGCTGCGCGAGCTGCGCAGCGAGCTTCTCGCCGGCGAGCTTCACCGCGCTCCCGCCCACGACCACCGCGCGGCTGTGGAAGGTGCCGAAGCCCTGCGGCACGAGGCCGGTCGACCCGTGGTGCACGGTGATCGCGTCGAGCGCGACGCCGAGGGTGTCGGCGAGGATCTGCGCGAGCGCGGTCTCGTGCCCCTGCCCGGAGGACGAGGTGCCGGTGTAGAGGTCGAAGCGGCCGTCGCCCCGCGCGACCACGCGCGCGGTCTCCGCCGGCCCGGCGCCGCTCGACTCGACGAAGCAGCCGAACCCGACCCCTTCGAGCCGGCCGTCCTGGCGGCCCGCGGCGCGCTCGACGCGCCCGGCGTAGTCGAACTCGTCGAGGGCGCGGCGGAACAGCCCCGGATAGTCGCCGGTGTCGTACGCCGTCTCCGGCTCGTACGGCACGGTCTTGCCGATCGACCACGGCAGCTCGTCGGGCCGCAACAGGTTCTTCTCCCGGAACGCCACGCGGTCGAGGCCGAGCTCCGCGCAGGCGATGTCGAACAGCCGCTCGCGGAAGAAGTTCGCCTCGAAGCGCCCCGGCGCGCGGTAGGTGCCGATCGGGGTCTTGTTGGTCAGCGCGAGCTCGACCTCGCAGCCGAAGTCGCGCACCCGGTACGGCCCGAGCAGGAACTGCGCCGCCTTCGACGGCACCACGCCGCTGTTGGTGCGCGTGTAGGCACCCATGTCGACCGCGAGGCGTGCGCGCAGACCGAGCAGCGTGCCGTCGCGCGCGAGCGCGACCGACAACTCGCATTCCATCTCGCGCGAGTGGTTGGCGGCCATCAGGTGCTCCCGCCGGTCCTCGATCCACTTCACCGGCCGCCCGAGCGCGAGCGCCGCGAACGGGATCAGCAGGTCCTCGGGATAGAACTCGCCGCGCGCCCCGAAGCTGCCGCCAACGTCCACCTCGATCAGCGCGATCGACTCCACCGGCCGCCCGAGCATCGCGGCGAGCGTGCGGCGGTTCCAGAACGGCACCTTGGTGGCGCCCCACACTTCGAGGATCCCGTCGTGCTCCCGGCAGACGAGGCCGCGCGTCTCCATCGGCACCGCGCCGTGGCGCTGGCAGCGAAACGTCTCGGTGCGCACGTAGTCGGCGCGCGCGAACGCGGCGTCGACGTCGCCGAGGCCGACACGGTACGCGCACGCGACGTTGGTGCCCACCTCGGGAAAGAGCAGCGTCTCGTCGGCGCGCGACGCCGCCGCGTCGATCACCACCGGCAGCGCCTCGTAGTCCACCGCGACGAGCTCCCCGGCGTCCTCGGCGACGAAGCGGTCCCGCGCCACGACGAGCGCGACCGGCTCGCCCACGTAGCGCACGCGGTCGGCAGCCAGCGGGCGCTGCAGATAGCGCTCGGTGCCGGCGAGGGGTCCGGTGCGGACCGGGATCGGCGCCGCGTGCCGCGCGACGTCGGCGAAGGTGTACACCGCGGCCACGCCGGGCAGCGCGAGCGCCGCCGACGCGTCGATCCCGCGCAGCCGCGCGTGCGCATGGGTGCTGCGCACCACCACGGCGTGCAGCATGCCGGCAAACTTCAGGTCGTCGACGTAGCGTCCGCGCCCGGTGACGAAGCGCAGATCCTCGCTCCGCTCCACCGCGCGCCCCACCCAGCGGTCCTGCGCGCCCGGTTTCACTCGCGCGCCTCCTTGGCCGCGGCGAGCACCGCCTCGACGATGCCGACGTAACCGGTGCAGCGGCAGATCTGACCGGAGAGCGCCGCACGCACCTCGTCGGGCGTCGGGTCCGGGTTCTCGGTGAGGAGTGCCGTTGCGGCGACGAGGAATCCCGGCGTGCAGAACCCGCACTGGAGCGCGTGATGCGTGCGGAACGCGCGCTGCAGCGGCGCGAGCGCATCGCCCCGGGCGAGGCCTTCGACGGTCACGACCTCCCCGCCGTCGGCCTGCACCGCGAACACCAGGCAAGAGCGCACCGCCGCGCCGTCGAGGAGCACCGTGCAAGCGCCGCACGCGCCGTGCTCGCACCCGAGGTGCGTCCCGGTGAGCGCGAGGGCCTCGCGCAGGAAATCGGCGAGCGACTGGCGCGGCTCGACCGCTCCCGTCACTCGCTCGCCGTTCACCGTGAGCGCAATGTTGATCGGCATCACGCCGCCTTAGCCGGCGCGAGGCCGAGCGCCTGCTCGAGCGCGCGGCGCACCAGCACCTCGACCAGCTCGGACCGGTACTCGGCGCTCGCGTGATGGTCCGAGCGCGGCGCGATGCGCGCGCGCGCGAGGCGGCCCGCCTCCCGCGCGGCGTCCCCGCCGCGCCGGCCCACGAGCGCCTGCGCTGCCTCGCGCGCGAGCACCGGCGCGTCCGCCGCGCCGAACACGGCAATCCGCGCCGCTGCGACCGCGCCCTGCCCGTCCAGATCCACCGCCGCCGCCACCCCGACGAGCGCGAAGTCGCCGTGGCGGCGCGCGACCTCCACGAAGCCGTGCCGGCGCAACGCCGCCCAGGCCGGAAAGCGGACCGTGGTCAGGATCTCGCCCGCGCCGACGGCGGTCTCGAACAGGCCGGTGAAGAAGTCCTCCGCGCCGACGGCGCGCGTCCCGTCAGGTCCCGCGATCGTCATCGTGGCGCCGCAGGCGAGCGCGACCGCCGGCCACTCGGCGGCCGGATCCGCGTGGCAAAGGCTGCCGCCGATCGTCCCGCGATTTCGGATCGCCACGTGGGCGATGAACGGGACGGCCGCGGCCGCCAGCGGCTGCGCCGCGCGCACGCGCGCGTCCCGTTCGAAGACGCGATGCCGCGTCATCGCCCCGACCGTCAGCGCGCCGTCGGGTTCGAGCGCGATGCGCGCGAGCTCGGGGATCCGGCGCAGGTCGACGAGCAGCGGGGGCGCGGCCAGCCGGAAGTTGAGAATCGGGACCAGGCTCTGGCCGCCGGCGAGGAGCTTCGCCTCGCGGTGCGCGGCGAGCAGGGCGAGCGCCTCTCCGAGCGTCGCCGGGGCACGATAATCGAAGGCGGCGGGTTTCATCGACGCTCGCTCAGAGAATCCCGCGCATCCCGTCGTAGAAGAGCCTGAGTCCGGTCAGCAGCAGGAAGACGTAGATCAGCGTGTAGAAGAGCTTCGCGTTGACCCGGCGCTGTAGCCACAGCCCGATATAGACGCCGGCGACGCCCACCGGGACCAGCGCCGCTGCGGTCGACACGTTCCGGACGCTCAGCAGGCCGAGCCACCAGTACGGCACGACCTTCGCGTAGTTGAGCCCCGCGAACAGGACCGCCACCGTGCCGACGAGGATCGCCGGTTGAAGCCGCAGCGGCAGGAGGTACACCTGCAGCGGCGGGCTGCCGGCGTGGGCGATGAACCCGGTGACCCCGGATACAGTGGCCCAGAACCAGCCCTTCGCGGCCGAGCGCGGCGCCGGCGGCGCATCCGGCACGTGCATCACCCAGCGGTAGAGGACGAACGCCACCGCGATCACCCCGAGCGCAAGGCGAATCGCGTCGGGCGTGAGATAGCGGAACGCCGCCGTGCCGATGCCCATGCCCACGAGGCTCGCCGGCAGCAGCAGCTTGATGAGACCGCGGTCGAACGACCGCCGGTACGCCCACACCGCGGCGAGATCCATCACGAGCAGGATCGGCAGCATGATCGCCGCGGCCTGCGGCACCGGGACCGCGAGCGCCATGAGCGGCACCGCGACGATGCCGAACCCGCCGGCGAAGCCGCCCTTCGCGATCCCGTAGAGCAGCACCGCCGGCACGGCGGCGAGATAGAAGACCGGGTCGTCGATCACGCCGCACGGCTCGCGCCTCCCGTCAGGCGGCGAGGCAGGCCTCGAGCCCCGCCTCGATCGCCGCGCGATCGAGGTTGCGGCCGATGAACACGATCTTGCTCGACGGCGCCTCCGCCCCCCACGGGTTCGCGGGCCTGAGCTCCATGATCCGGTGCACCGCCTGCAGCACGCAGCGGCGGTGGTCGCCGGACACCGCGACGATGCCCTTCACGCGGAAGAGGTCGTCCCCGTGCGCGTCGAGCAGGCGCTTCAGGAACCCGGCGAGGCGGGCCTGACTGAAGCTCGCCTCGCGTACGACCGCGAACGACTCGACCGCAGGATCGTGGCTGTGCGCGTGGTGGCGGTCGTCGAGGAAGTCCGGCTCGATCGCCATCGTCTGCGCCAGGTCGAACGCGCCGATGCCGAGGATGCGCTCGAGCGCGACCTTCGCGTAGCTCGAGCGGATGATCTCCGCGGTCGCGTTCAGGCCGCGCACGCGCGCCTCGACCGCCGCCGCCCCGGCCTCGTCGACGAGATCCACCTTGTTCACGATGATGCGGTCGGCGGTCACGATCTGGTCGACCGCCTGGTTGTCGTGCCCGTGCAGGCCGGGGTCGTCGAGGTGCTGCCCGATGTGCTTCGCGTCCACCAGCGTGACGATCCCGTCGAGCGACACCTGCCGCGCCACCGCGTCGTCGACGAAGAAGGTCGCCGCCACCGGCTGCGGGTCGGCGAGCCCGCTCGTCTCGACCAGGATGTGGTCGAACTTCTCGCGCCGCGCCATCAGCTGCTTCAGGATCTTGATCAGGTCGGTGCGCACGCTCCCGACGCAGCAGATGCAGCCGTTGGTGAACTCGTAGATCTGCTCCTCCGAGGTCAATACCAGCCCGGAATCGATGTTCACTTCGCCGAACTCGTTCTCGATCACCGCGATGCGGTGCCCGTGGCGCTCGGTGAGGATGTAATTGAGCAGCGTCGTCTTTCCCGCCCCGAGGAAGCCGGTGAGGATCGTGACCGGGACCGGCGCGTGCCCGGCGGGCTCAGGCGGTGCCACTCGACTTCTCCTTCAGTGCGGCGAGGACCTGCTCCGGGGTGATCGGAAAGTGGCGGAACCGCACGCCGATCGCGTCGTACACGGCGTTCGCGATCGCCGGGCCGATCGCGATGATCGGGTCTTCGCCGATGCCCTTTGCGCCGTACGGCCCGCCCGGATCCGGCGCGGTCTCCAGGATGATCGTCCTGATCGGCGGCATGTCCATCGAGAGCGGCATCTTGTAGTCGACGAACCCGGCGTTGAGCGAGCGGCCGGTCGCGGGGTCGACGACGTAGTCCTCGGTGAGCGTGTGCCCGATGCCCTGCTGGATGCCCCCCTCGATCTGGCCGGCGGCGGCCAGCGGATGGACGACCTTGCCCACCTCGTGCACCGGGACGACCTGCAGCACGTCGATCTGCCCGGTCCCGGTGTCCACCTGCACCTCGACGAAGTGCGCGGCGAACGAGTACGACTTGGTCGGGGTGTAGGTGCCGTTGCCGAGGAGGTTTGCCGCCGGAACGCCGAGCTTCGGTCCCATGCACTCGCGGACCGTGATGCGTTTGCCGGCGACGCCCCGCACCGCGATCGCGCCGTCGCGGATCTCCAGGTCCTCGGCGGCGACCTCGAGCTGCTCGCCCGCGCGCTTGAGGAGCTGCTTCTTCACCTCGCCGGCCGCGATCTGTGCGGCGCGTCCGACCATGAACGTGGTGTGGCTCGCGAACGCGCCGATGTCCCAGGGCACGATGTCGGTATCCCCGTGCACCACCGACACGTCGTCGAAGGCGAGGCCGAGCTCCTCGGCGACGATCTGCGCGAGCGCGGTATGCGCGCCGGTGCCGAGGCCGGCCGCGCCGGTCAGCAGCACCGCCGTGCCGTCCTCGTTCATCTTCACGATCGCGTTGCCCTGCTCCTTGATGCCGGGATACGCGCTCGAGCCGTGCATCTCGCAGCCCATGCCCCAGCCGCGGCGGAGCGTTCCGGTGCTCTCGCGCGGCCGGCGCCGCAGCGCCGCCCAGCCCACTTCTTCGGCGCCGCGCCGGATGCAGTCCTCCAGGCCGTGGCCGACGAGCGGATGGCCCGACGGGGCGATGTCGCCTTCCCGCACCGCGTTCTTCAGCTTCAGCTCGACCGGGTCCATGCCCAGGCGCTCGGCCGCCTCGTCCATCTGGATGTCGAGCGCGTAGTAGGTCTGCACCACACCGTAGCCGCGGAACGCGCCGGCGATCGGGGCGTTGGTGTACACGCAGCGTCCCTCGAGCTGCACGTTCTCGCAGCGGTAGAGCGAGGTGAGCGCGGTGGTGCCGACGATCGTCACCCCGGGGCCGTGCGAGCCGTAGGCGCCGCTGTTGAAGACCGTCCGCGCCTCGCGCGCGACGATCGTGCCGTCGCGCTTGAAGCCCTGCCTGAGCCAGATCTTGCACGGATGGCGCGAGCGGCCGCCCACGAAAGTCTCGCCGCGCGTGTACTCCATGCGCACCGGGTGGCGCGTCTCCTTCGCCAGCAGCGCGCACAGGAACTCGTGCTGGAAGAGGTCCTGCTTCGCCCCGAAGCCCCCGCCCATGTGGTCCACGAGGACGCGCACCTTGGTGAGCGGAAGCCCGAGCACCTCGGCGAGGATTCCGCGCACCATGAACGCCGCCTGGGTCGAGACCCACACCGTCAGCTTGCCGGTGTTGTCCCATTGGCACACGCAAACATTCGGTTCCATGTACGCCGGCGTGGGGCGGCCGGTCTCGTACTCTCCCTCGATCACGAGGTCGGCCGCGGCGAATCCCTTTGCGACGTCGCCGCGCGCGGCGACGACCGGCTTGAAGAGGAGGTTCCCGGCGTACGCGGTCGCGTGGATCTGGGGCGCGCCGGGCGCCTGCGCCGCCTCGACGGTGAACACCGCCGGCAGCGGCTCGTACTCGACCTCGATCAGGTCGAGCGCCTCCTCGGCAATCTCCTCGCTCGTGGCGGCGACCGCCGCGACCCCTTCGCCCCAGTACCGCACCTTGCGATCGAAGATGTACTGGTCGCACGTGACCGAGATCGAGCGCGGATGCGGCGCGCCGTAGTGCAGGACGCGCGGCACGTTCTCGTGCGTGAGCACCGCCTTCACGCCGGGCAGCGCGAGCGCCCGGCGCGCGTCGATGCGCCGGATGTTCGCGTGCGCGATCGTGCTGCGCTTGATCTTTCCGTGCAGCATTCCGGCGAGCTTCACGTCGCCGGCGTACTGGGCCGTCCCGGTGATCTTGCCGATGACGTCGGTGCGCTTGACGCTGGTGCCTACGATCGAGCTCACGCCTTCGCCTCCGCGAGTATCTTCGCCGCGGCCTGGATCGCGGTCACGATCTTCGTGTAACCCGTGCAGCGGCAGATGTTGCCGGCGATCCCGAACCGGATCTCGTCCTCGGTGGGCGCGGGGTTCTCGTCGAGGAGCGCGGTTGCCATCATGATGAAGCCGGGTGTGCAGAAGCCGCACTGCGCGGCGCCGTGCTGCATGAAGCTCTCCTGCAACGGATGGAGGCGATCCGGTGCGTGCTGCAGGCCCTCGATCGTCACGATCTCGCACCCGCCCACTTCCACGCCGAGCACCAGGCACGAATTGACCGGCTTCCCGTCGAGCAGGACGGTGCACGCCCCGCAGTCGCCGACGTCGCAGCCCTTCTTGGTGCCGGTCAGGCCGACCTCGTTTCGCAGCACGTCGAGCAGGCTGCGATAGGGCTCGAGCGCGAGCTCGTGGCGCTCGCCGTTGATCGTGACTTCGATCGGGCGCTTCACTGCACTGCCTCCCTTGCCCGCTCGATCGCGCGTGCGGTGAGCACGCCGACCATCTCCCGCCGGTATTCGGCGCTGCCGCGCACGTTGCTGATCGGACGGCACTCGCCCATCGCGATCCGCGCCGCCGCCCCGATCGCCGCGCCGTCGAGCGGCCGGCCGCGCAGCGCGTCCTCCGCCGACCGCGCGCGGATCGGCGTGGGCGCGACTGCGCCGAGCGCGATCCGGATCTCGCCGCACCGCTCGCGCTCGAGCGTCAGCGCCACCGCGACCCCGACGGTCGCGAGCTCCATCGCCCTGCGGCGGCCGTGCTTGATGTAGTGCTTGCCGGTGCGCGGCGCGGGCGCCGGAACGACGACCTCCGTCACCAGCTCGCCCGGCGCGAGGACGGTCTTCCCCGGGCCGGTGAAGAAGTCCTCGAGCGCGATCGTGCGACCGCCCGCGGGCCCGTGGATCCGCACGGTCGCGCCGTCGGCGATGAGGGGCGGGAGCGTGTCGGCCGACGGCGAAGCGCGGCAGATGTTCCCGACGACCGTCGCGCGGTGCCGGACCTGGATCGAACCCAGCTCGCGCGCGGCCTGCGCGAGACCCGGGTACTTCGCCAGCACCACGGGCGAGGTCTCGATCGCGCGCGCGGTCACGAGCGCGCCGAAGCGCAGGCCGCTCCGCTCGTCGTACTCCAGCGCCGCGAGCCCGGCGATCCGCTTGACGTTCACGACGTGCTTCGGCCAGCGCAGGTGCTCCTTGATCTCGACCAGGAGATCGGTCCCGCCGGCGAGCAGGCTCGCCTCGGCCCCGTAGCGGACGAGGAGCGCGGAGGCCTCGTCGAGGTTCGCGGGCTCGTGGTACTCGAAGCGTCGCATCGGTTCAGGCGGCGAGCTTCCGCACCGCTTCGCGCGCGCGCGCGAGCAGACGCGGCAGGTCCTGCCCCGGGATCGCGTCGTTCTCGACCACCACCCGCCCCTGGACGGTGGCGAGGCGCAGATGGGGCCTGCCGCCGCTCGCCACCGGCCCGATGGCGGGGTCGTGCAGCCCCGCGTAGCGCGGATGATCGAGCGAGTAGACGGCGAGATCCGCGGCGCGCCCCACCTCGACCGCGCCGATGTTCTCGATGCCGAGCACCTGCGCCCCGCCGCGGGTCCCCCAGTGGATCACGTCCTCGACGGTGACGGCGCCGGCGCCCCTGGCGGCGCGATGCGTATGCCAGCAGGTGCGCGCCTCGGAAATGAAGTCGGCCGACTCGTTCGACGCCGCGCCGTCCACGCCGATCGAGACCGGCGCCCCCGCGCGGGCGAGCGCCGGGATCGGCGCGATGCCGCTGCCAAGCCGGCAGTTGGAGGCGGGACAGTGCGCAGTGCCGGTGCCCGTCTCGGCGACCAGCCGGATCTCCGAGTCCGAGAGGTGCACCATGTGCGCGAACCAGACGTCCGGCCCGATCCACTCGTGGTCGGCGACGAACTCGACCGGCTTGCGGCCGTGCTTCTCGCGGCAGAACGCCACGTAGTCGGCGGTCTCCGACAGGTGCGTGTGCACGCGGATGCCGAGCTTGCGGGCCGCCCGCACGGCGGGCTTGAGCTCCTCGGGGCGCAGCGACCAGGTTGGCGTCGCCGGCGCCAGCACGACGCGCCGCATCGCCTCGGGGCCCGGATCGTGATACGCGCCGACGAGCCGCTCGACGTCGCCGACGATCGCGTCAAGGGTCTCGGGCGGAACGGCGTTCGGATCGTTCGCCTCGAACGCGCGCTTCACCGTGGCGCCGCCCCGGCACAGGACGAACCGCATGCCGAAGCGCCCGGCGAGATCGAAGTACAACGCGGCCGGGTCGTAGTCCATCCCCGGCCAGTAGACGTAGTGGTGGTCGGCGGTCGTCGTGCAGCCGGAGAGCAGGAGCTCCGTGAGCCCGATCTCCGCCGCGAGCGCGAGCAGCTCCGCGTCGAAGCGGTGGCGGAAGCGGTACGGCACCGCGTCCAGCCAGCCGAGGAGCGGCAGGTTGAGTCCCGCGGGCACGCCTTTCAGCACCGACTGCGCGAGGTGGTGATGCGTGTTGACCCAGCCGGGGTAGACGACGCAGTCGGTGGCGTCGACCACGCGCTCGCCCGGCTGCGGCGCGAGCGTGCCAATTGCCGCGATGCGGCCGTCCGCGTCGATGCGCAGATCATTGCCGACGGCCCGCGCCTGTGCGCCCGGCAACCCGGTCATGATCGCGGTGGCGTTACGGATCAGCATCGAAGGCTACGTCTCGTGTACCACTTCCGACTCGTGCCAGCTCGCGAGCGCGAGCTTCGAGAGAAAGACCATCAGGAGGAACAGAGCCACGCCGGTGACGGTGATCATCAGCAGCGCCGCGAACAGGCGCGGGATGTTGATCTGGTACCCGGCCTGCAGGATCTGGTAGGCGAGTCCCGCCCCCGTGCCGCCGGTCCCGGCGACGAACTCGGCCACCACCGCGCCGATCAGCGCGAGGCCCGAGGAGATCCGCAGCCCGCCGAAGAAGTACGGCGCCGCCGACGGGATGCGCAGCTGCGTGAGCGTCTGCCAGCGCGTCGCCTTGTTCATGCGGAAGAGGTTGACCAGCCCCGGGTTGACGCTGCGCAGGCCCAGGATCGTGTTGGAGATGATCGGGAAGAGCGCGACGATGGTGGCGCACACGATCAGCGCGAGGGTGGGCTGCTTGACCCAGATGATGATGAGAGGAGCGATCGCCACGATCGGCGTGACCTGCAGCAGCACCGCGTACGGGAAGAGGCTCATCTCGACCCAGCGGCTCTGGACGAACAGGAACGCGACCAGCGTACCGATCACGACCGCGAGGAAGAACGCGCCGAAGGTGATCTTGAGCGTCACCAGCAGCGAGTTGAAGAGCAGCCCCCAGTCGGCGATCAGCGTCTCGGCGACGAGCAGCGGCCCCGGCACCAGGAACTTCGGCACGTCGAACGCCTTCACCAGCACGTGCCAGAGCACCAGCACCAGCACGCCGACCGCGAGCGGGGCCGCCCACTTCATCAGGCGTTCGCTCATAGGTCGGTCGCGCCCTTCGCGCTCGCCTCGGCGAGCAACTCGGAGAGCTCCTTCGCGTAGGCGGCGAACTTCTGCGTGACGCGGAACGCCTCGGTGCGCGGGTGCGGCTCGTCGATCACGACCTCCTTGAGCACCCGGCCCGGCCGCGCCGCCATCACCACGATGCGCGTGGAGAGAAAGATCGCCTCGTAGATGCTGTGGGTGACGAAGACGACCGTGAGCTTCTTCTTCCACCACAGCTGGATGATGTCCGCGTCGAGCTTGTTGCGGGTGATCTCGTCGAGGGCACCGAACGGCTCGTCCATGAGCAGCAGGTTGGGCTCGGTCACGAGCGCGCGCGCAATCGACACGCGCATCTGCATCCCGCCCGAGAGCTGCCGCGGGTAGTTCGTCTCGAAACCCGTCAAGCCGACGAGCGCAAGCGCATCGGCCACGCGCGCGTCGGCCTCGGTGCGCGGCATGCGCGCCAGGTCGAGCGGCAGACGCACGTTGCGCTGCACGCGCGCCCAGGGCATGAGCGTCGCGTCCTGAAAGACCATGCCCAGCTTCTTGCCGGGCTCGCCGACGTGGTCGAAGCCGCTCCGCCACCAGGCGAGCTGCCCGGAGGACGGCGTGAGCAGGTTGGCGATCATCTTGAGCAGGGTCGACTTCCCGCAGCCCGAAGGGCCGAGCAGCGTGATGAATTCGCCACCGCGGATCGCGAGCTCGACCGGCAGGAGCGCCCGGGTCCCGTTGGCGAAGACCTTGTCCGCGCCCCGGACGTCGACCACGACGTCGTGCGCCGCCGCAGCGCGCGCCGCGGGTGTTGCGATGGCTGACATGGAAAGCGAACCCGGGCGGCCCAGCGCGCCGCCCGCGCCCTGCCTACGGCATGACCTTGAGGTCCTTGACGAACTGCGTCGTGTACGCCTGCCGCACGTCGACGTTCGGCGCCAGCAGCCCGGCCGAGACCATGTACTCGTGGGTCTTCTTCCAGCGCTCGTCGGTCATGACGCCGATCCCCATCTTCGCCGCGTCGCCGCCGGTGACGAGCCCGTACTCCTTGAGCTTCGCGACCGCGTAGGCGATCTGCTCGTCCTTCATGTTCGGGTTGTCCTTCTTGATCAGCTCGGCTGCGGGCGCCGGGTCCGCGAGGAAGCTCTTCCAGCCCTCCATCGAGGCCCGCACGAACCGCTGCACCACCTCCGGCTTCTCCTTCACCATCCGCTGGGTCGCGACGATCGTCGTGCCGTACGGCGGAAAGCCGTCGCGTGCGAACAGGAAGAACTTGGCCTTCGTGCCGTTGCGCTCCGCCTGGAACGGCTCGGAGGACATGTAGGCCTGCTGCGCGATGCTCTTGTCCGCGAAGAACGGCTGCAGGTTGAAGGTGTACGGGCGCACCTGCTCTTCGCCGTAGCCGTACTTCTGTTTCATCCACGGCCACCACGACGTGCGGCCCGCGGTCGCCACCAGGATGGTCTTGCCCTTCAGGTCGCCGAGACTCTTGACGTCGTCGTGCGTCATGAGGCCCTGGAGGTCGTGCTGGAACGACGTGGCGACGGTCACCGGGGTCAGGCCCTGCTCGATCGACTTCAGCACCTGGAAGTCGTAGCCCATGTGCATGTCGGCCTGGCCGGCCATCATGAGCTGCATCCCGTTGACCTGCGGCCCGCCCATGCGGATCACGACGTCGAGGCCCGCCTGCTTGTAAAGCCCTTTGGCGAGCGCCTGGTAGAACCCGCCGTGCTCGGCCTGGGCGTACCAGCTCGTCAGGAACGTGATCTTGTCCTGCGCCGGCGCGGCGAGCGGCAGCGCGGCCAGGGCAAGGGCGAGAGACCGGGTGAAACGCGCGAACATGGCTACCCTCCTCGAAGAATAACATTGCGTCATCGGGACACGACGGGGCGCGAGTGCTGCCGCAGGCGGCAGCCCCGCTTGTTCTTCTCGCGGAAGCAGGGGAAAGCGCGGCATGGGCACCCCGATCAGGAATCGCACAGCGACACGCCTGTGAGCAATCTCCGACCGGACCACCGCGGCATTGCGCGCGCGCCGGTCCGGCTGACCGCTTCTACCCACTCACGCTAGAGCGCGTGTATAGGTGATCGCCCCGGGGTTGTCAAGCCGCGGGGGCGCCGCGAATCCGCCCGCGCTTCAGGCGGCGCGCGCTTGCGTACCGGCCACCTTCTCGAAGGTCATCCCGCCGCGCTTCCAGTCGACGCGGATCGTGTCCTTCGGCGCGAAGCGCCCCTCGAGGATCGCCTTGGCGAGCGGGTTCTCGAGCGTCTGCTGGATCGCGCGTTTGAGCGGCCGCGCCCCGTAGACCGGGTCGAAACCGACCTTCGCGAGCTCGGCGAGCGCGCTCTCCGACACGTCGAGGCCCAGCTCGAGCTTCGCGAGCCGCTCGGCGAGCTGACGCAGCTGGATCTTCGCGATCGCGGCGATGTGCTTCTCGTCGAGCGCGTGGAAGACGACGATCTCGTCGACGCGGTTGACGAACTCCGGCTTGAAGTTCGTCTTCACCTCGGCCATCACCGCGGTCTTGACGAGCCCGGGGTCGCTGCCCGCCATCGACTGGATCATCTGCGAGCCGAGGTTCGAGGTCATCACGACCACGCTGTTCTTGAAGTCGACCGTACGCCCCTGGCCGTCGGTCAGGCGGCCGTCGTCGAGCACCTGCAGCAGCACGTTGAACACGTCCGGGTGCGCCTTCTCGATCTCGTCGAGCAGGATGACCGCGTACGGCCGGCGCCGCACCGCCTCGGTGAGGTAGCCGCCCTCCTCGTAGCCGACGTACCCCGGCGGCGCGCCGATCAGCCGCGCCACCGAGTGCTTCTCCATGAACTCGCTCATGTCGATGCGCACGAGGTGCTCCTCGGAGTCGAAGAGGAAGCTCGCGAGCGCCTTGCAGAGCTCGGTCTTGCCCACCCCGGTGGGGCCGAGGAACAGGAACGAGCCGTACGGCCGGTTCGGGTCGGAGAGGCCCGAGCGCGAGCGCCGGATCGCGTCGGCGACGAGCCGCACCGCCTCGTCCTGGCCGACGACGCGCTCGTGCAGCTTCGCCTCCATGAAGAGCAGCTTGTCGCGCTCGCCCTGCATCATCTTCGCCACCGGGATGCCGGTCGCGCGCGAGACGACTTCCGCGATCTCCTCCGCGCCGACCTGCGTGCGCAGCAGCTTCGGCCTGTCCTTGCCCGCGCCCGCCTTCTCGGCCGCCTTCAGCTCGCCCTCGAGCTGCGGGAGCTTCCCGTACTGGAGCTCCGCGACCTTGTCGAGCTTGCCCTCGCGCTGGAGCTTGGCGATCTCCGCCCGCAGGCGGTCGATCTCCTCCTTGATGTGGGCGGAGCCCTGCACCGCGAGCTTCTCCGCCTTCCAGATCTCCTCGAGGTCGGCGTACTCGCGCCCGAGCTTCGCGATCTCCTCCTCGATCGCGGCGAGGCGCCTCTGCGAGGCCTCGTCCTTTTCCTTTTTCACCGCCTCGCGCTCGATCTTGAGCTGGATCAGCCGGCGATCGAGCCTGTCCATCGCCTCCGGCTTGGAGTCGATCTCCATCTTGATGCGCGCCGCCGCCTCGTCGACGAGGTCGATCGCCTTGTCGGGCAGGAAGCGGTCGGTGATGTAGCGGTTCGAGAGCTCCGCCGCCGCGACGATCGCCGGGTCGGTGATGTCCACGCCGTGGTGCAGCTCGTAGCGCTCCTGCAGGCCGCGCAGGATCGCGATCGTGGCCTCGACGCTCGGCTCCTCGACCAGCACCTTCTGGAAGCGGCGTTCGAGCGCGGCGTCCTTCTCGATGTACTTGCGGTACTCGTCGAGCGTGGTCGCGCCGACGCAGTGCAGCTCGCCGCGCGCGAGCGCGGGCTTGAGCATGTTCCCGGCGTCGATCGCGCCCTCGGCCTTGCCCGCGCCGACCATCGTGTGCAGCTCGTCGATGAAGACGATCGTGCGCCCCGAGTCCTGGGCGAGCTCCTTCAGCACGCTCTTCAGCCGCTCCTCGAACTCGCCGCGGTACTTCGCCCCGGCGAGCAGCCCGGCCATGTCGAGCACGAGCACGCGCTTGTCCTTGAGCGTCTCGGGCACCTCGCCGTTGACGATGCGCTGCGCGAGGCCCTCGACGATCGCGGTCTTGCCGACGCCCGGCTCGCCGATCAGCACCGGGTTGTTCTTCGTGCGCCGCTGCAGGATCTGGATCACGCGCCGGATCTCGTCGTCGCGGCCGATCACCGGGTCGAGCTTCCCGGCGCGCGCGCGCTCGGTCAGGTCCAGGGTGTACTTCTCGAGCGCCTTGCGTTGCCCTTCAGCCTCGGCGCTGCCCACCGACTCGCCGCCGCGGAGCCGCTCGATCGCCTGCTCGATCGCCTTCCGGTTGCCGCCCGCCTCCTTGAGCAGGCGCCCCGCCTCGCCCTTGTCCTCGGTGAGCGCGAGCACGAAGAGCTCGGAGGCGACGTACTGGTCGCCGCGCTTCTGCGCGTCCCGGTCGGTGAGGTTGAGGACGTTGTTCAGCTCGCGCGAGATCTGCACCTCGCCGCCCGTCCCGGAAACCTTCGGCAGACGGTCGGTCGCCTTCCTCAGCGCGTCCTTGAGCCGCGCGAGGTTCACCCCGGCGCTGGAGAGCAGCGCGGCGGTGCCGCCGTCCTCCTGCCCGAGCAGCGCCTGCAGGACGTGGGCCGGCTCGATGAACGGGTTTTCCGCGCCCACGGCGAGACTCTGCGCATCGGCGAGCGCTTGCTGGAACTTGGTGGTCAGGCGGTCGAGCCGCATGTGCACGCCCCTTCGGTTCGGTACTGCTACTGGTTATGTGGACAAGTGCCGGTTTTTTCAAGCCTCGGCGCGGGTCGTCGTAGGGCCGGCCGGCAGCCCTGGGCTAAACTCGCTGGTCGGCGAAAAACCCCCTAGAAATGATGAAGTTCGAGCTCGAATGGCGCATCGGCAAGTACCCGATCACGCAGGAGATCGGGCGCGGCGCGACCAGCCGGGTGTACCTCGGGCGCGACCCGTTCGCCGACCGCGACGTCGCCATCAAGGTGTTCTTCTTCGAGGAGAACGTCGGCGAGCAGACCGCCAAGCTCCTGCGCAAGGGCTTCCTCGCCGAGGCCGCGCTCGCCGGGCGGCTCAACCACCCGCACATCGTCGCCATCTACGACGCGGTCAGCGAGCCCGAGTACAGCTACATCGTCATGGAGTACGTCAAGGGCACCACCCTCGAGACGTACAGCGAGATCGACAGCCTGCTGCCGCTGTCGAAGGTCGTCGAGGTGATCTTCAAGTGCATCCGGGCGCTCGACTACGCGTTCCAGATGGGCGTGATCCACCGCGACATCAAGCCCGGCAACATCCTCTACAGCCCGGAAGGCGACATCAAGGTCAGCGATTTCGGCGCCTCGTTCCAGGAGCAGCTCGCCCAGGACACCACGCAGCTCACCGGGATCGGGTCGCCGGCCTACATGTCCCCCGAGCAGATCCGGCTCGAGGACGTCACCCACCACACCGACATCTACTCCCTCGGCGTGGTCATGTACAAGCTGCTCACCGGGCGGCTGCCGTTCAACGCGTCGAACCAGCTCTCGCTCACCTACGAGATCCTGAACGTCACCCCGCCGCCGCCGTCGCAGCTGCGGCCGGAGCTGCCGGCGCTGCTGGACGAGATCTGCCTGAAGGCGATGCAGAAGAATCCGGCCAACCGCTACGAGAGCTGGATCGACTTCGGCAAGGACCTCTCGAAGGCGTTCGGCGCCCTGCGGCTCGCCGGCGAGTCGATCTCGGACTCGGCCAAGTTCAACGAGCTGAAGACGCTGTCGTTCTTCGAGGACTTCGACGACGCGACGCTGTGGGAGGCCCTGCGCATCAGCCAGTGGCGCGAGATCCCGCGCGACAGCGTGATCATCCGCGAGGGCGACCACGGCGAGAGCTTCTTCCTGCTGATCGAGGGCGAGGTGGACGTCTCGATCGGCGGCACCTCGATCAACACCATCCACCGCGCCGGCTGCTTCGGCGAGCTGCTCTACTTCAGCGACCGGGTCACGCAGCGGACCACGACCATCAAGGCGCTCGGCAACATCACCGTCATCGAGATCAAGTCGATCGCCCTCCGAGTGGCGAGCTCGACCTGTCAGGTGAACTTCCAGAAGGCGTTCATGCGCGTGCTGATCGACCGCCTCACGCAGGCGAACGCGAAGCTCGCCGGCCGCGGCTGAACCGCAGCGCCTCGGTCTCCGCCACGCCCCACAGCGCACGGACGACCTCGAGCAGCGCCACGATCGCGGGATCGCGCTCCCGCTCGGCGAGAAAGACGAACCACAGCGGCGTCACCACCCGCACGTCGCGCCAGGTGCAGACCTCGCCCGCCGCCGCCATCTCGCGCGCGCGGTCCTCGCGCATCAGCGCCACCCCGACCCCCGCGCCGACGAGCGTGCTGATGAGCGCCTCCTGGTCCGCGACGACCACCTGCGTGGGCTCGACCGCGCGCCCCGCGAAGAGCTCGCTCACGAGCTGGTTGTGGGTGCTGATCGACGGGGTCATGATCCACGGCATCGCGGCGAGCGCCGCCCAGTCCGCTTGGGCCAGGCGCTCGCACCACTGCGCCGGCGCGACCACCCGGTAAGCCATCTCGCCCAGCCTCAGGCCGGCGACCGCCGGGTGGGCGAGCTTGCCGAAGTAGAAGCTCGCGTCCAGCTCGCCCCGGCGCACCTGCTCGAACGCCTCGCCGCTCACCGCCTGGTGCAGCTCGATCTGCAGGAGGGGATAGCGCTCGACCGAAGCGGAGAGCAGCGCCCCGATGCGGATGAACTCCGGGTCGGACACGGTGCCGATGCGCAGGCGCGCCGCCACCTCGCCCTTGAGGGTCCGCGCTGCGGCGGCGAGGGCCTGGGCGGCCGCGAGCACCTTTTCGGCTTCGCCGAGCAGGCGGTGGCCGCCGACGGTGAGCTGCATCCCGCTCGGGGTCCGGTCGAAGAGCGGCACGCCGAGCTCGTCCTCGAGCGCCTTGATCTGGGCGCTCAGGGCGGGCTGGCTGAGGTGCAGGCGCTCCGCCGCCCGGGTCAGGTTCCCCAGCTCGGCGACCGCGGCGAAACCGCGCAATTGGTAAAGCTCCACTAGATCTCGCCTCTGACCACTAAGTCATTGATTATTCAAGATCGATCGGGGATGCAGCCGTGACTTTAGACACGGTATAGGCAACGCCGATGGCGCTGATCCAAACATGCGATTTGAAGCGCCCTCCGGGAGGCTATATGTTGTCATCGTGCAATGCAACAACGCATTGAGATCAGAGACCTAGCAAGGAGTTTGAGATGAGACTGACCGCCCCCCTGTACGAAGGCGATAGCGTGCTCCGGTCCGGTCCCGGGTTCGGTGCGGACGAGGCCCCGACGGGCGCCGAGCGCGTCGCGGAGGTGGCCGCTGAACCGGTCGCGAAGTCGACCGAGACCCCGTTCGAACTGAACGTGACCGAGATCGAGGCCCGGGCCCGCGCCATGCGCGCAGCCTACATCAGCGCCGCGGTCAAACGGCTGTGGGACCGCTTCGAGGCCTGGCTCGAGAAGGGTCGTCGGGAGCGTGACGAGGCGTATCTCGCGCGCGCCGCCAACCTGTCCGACCTCGAGGCGCGGATGCGCCGGCTCGAGCGCGACGGCTACGTCAGCCACATCTAACCTCACCTGCTGAGTCGGCCCGCGCGGCGGGCCGGCACGACGATTTCCCCCCGCGCTGGATCGGGCGCCGGGGAGCGGCGGGGACCCTCCTCCCTCCTCCTCCTCCCGGTCGTTCACCGGCCCCGTCCAGCGCGACCCGGGGAACCTCACCCCCGCCCCGGACGCCGCGAAACGCGGCCCCCTTAGAATCGCTCCCGCGCGCGCCTCGCGCGCCACCCAGGGAAGCCCACGGATGAATCTGGCGAGCCTTCTCGCCCGGGCCGGGCGCGTCTTTCCCGATGCGCCCGCGCTGGCGCTCGGCGAGCGCCGCATCGCGGACTATCGCGGTCTCGCGCGCGTGTGCGCCGCGCGCGCCGCAGGCCTGCGCGAGCGCCTGCGCCTCGCGCCGGGCGACCGGGTCGCGCTCTTCATGGCGAACTCGCCGGCCTATGTCGAGCTCACCTGGGCCGCCTGGTGGGCGGGCCTCGCGCTCGTGCCGATCAACGCGAAGCTGCACCCGAAAGAGGCCGCCTACATCCTCGAGCACTCGGGCGCGCGGGTCTGCTTCGTCGACGACGAGCGCGCGCAAGCCATCGGCGCCCTCGCCGCCTCCCTCCCGGCGCTCGAGCGCACGATCGACGTCTCCGGCGCGGACTATCGCGGCCTCGCGGGCGACGCCGGACTGCCGCTCGCGGACGCCGCGCCCGACGACCTCGCCTGGCTCTTCTACACGAGCGGGACGACCGGGCGGCCGAAGGGCGTGATGCTCACGCATCGCAACCTGCTCGCCATGACGCTCTGCTACTTTGCCGACGTGGATGCGATCGGGCACGGCGACTCGATCGTCCATGCGGCGCCCATGTCGCATGGGTCCGGCATCTACGGTCCACCGCACGTCGCCGCGGCGGCGCTGCAGGTGATTCCCGAGAGCGGCGGGTTCGAGCCGGCGGAGATCCTCGCGCTCGCGCGCCGCTGGCCGGGCGCGGCGATGTTCGCGGCACCCACGATGGTGAAGCGGCTCGTCGATCACGCGCGCGCCGCCGGGCCGGCGCTCGACGGGCTCAAGACCGTCGTCTACGGTGGCGGGCCGATGTATCTCGCCGACATTCAGGACGCGATCGCCGTGATGGGACAGCGCTTCGTGCAGATCTACGGCCAGGGCGAGAGCCCGATGACCATTACCGCGCTGTCGCGCCACCACCACGCCGACGCGTCCCACCCGCGGCACGCGCAACGGCTCGCCTCCGTCGGCGTGGCGCAATCGTGCGTCGAGGTGCGCGTTGCCGACGCCGAGGACCGGGCGCTCGCGCCCGGCACGACGGGCGAGGTCCTGGTGCGCGGCGACGTCGTGATGAAGGGCTACTGGCGCAACCCGGAAGCGACGGCCGCCGCGCTCCGCGGCGGCTGGCTCCACACCGGCGACGTCGGCGCGCTCGACGAGGACGGCTTCCTCACGCTGATGGATCGCTCCAAGGACCTGATCATCAGCGGCGGTTCGAACATCTATCCGCGCGAGGTCGAGGAGGTGCTGCTCCGCCATCCCGGCGTGCAGGAAGCCGCGGTGGTCGGGCGGCCGCATCCGGAGTGGGGCGAGGAAGTGGTGGCGTTCGTCGTCCGCCGCGCCGGCGCAGCGGCGAGCGAGGCCGAGCTCGATCGGCTGTGCCTCGACAACATCGCGCGCTTCAAGCGCCCGAAGTCCTACCGCTTCGTGGCGGAGTTGCCGAAGAACAACTACGGGAAGGTGCTCAAGACCGAGCTGCGCGCGCGGCTCGCGGAGAACGACGCATGAGCTTCGAGCTCGACGCGTAGTCCCCGCGGCTTATTACCGCGTCGCGCTGCGCGAGCGCGCGATGAACGCGCCGACCGCGTCCGCGGTCGACGCGGCCGCCTTGACGCAGTCGCCCACCGATACTCCGTCGCGGTAGTTCGACCGGAAGAAGAGACCGGGCACGTCCGCCTCGGCGCGCTCGAGCGCCGCGATCCGCGCGAGGTGGCCGAGCGTGTACTGCGGGATCGCGCGCGGCCAGCGGACCACCTCGCACCATTGCGGCGTGCCGGCGCCGAGCAGCGCCGCGAGTTCGCGCTCGACCACCGCCGCGATCTCGCCCGGCTCCGACTGCGCGAGCTCGGGGTTGCGCGCGCCGCCGACGAACGTGGTCAGGACCGCCGCATCAGGCCCGGCCCGTCCCTCGAACATGCTGCTAGAGAACAGGGTACCGAGGATCGGCCGGCCCTCCTTCCGCGGCGCGAGGAAGCCGAACCCGTCGAGCGCGTGGCGCACGTCCGCGCGCCGGTACGCGGCCGCGACGACGGCGACCGGCGAGTACGCGATCGCGTCGAGCGCCTGCGCCGCAGCCGGCGCGACCGCACGCACGAGTGCGGCCGCCGCGTCCGCGGGGACCGCGAGGACGAGCGCCCGCGCGCGGACGACGCGCGGCCCGCCGGCCACCTCTCCCGCCACCTCGAACGCGGCGCCCTTGCCGCGCGCGACCCGCGCGACGCGCACCCCCGTCTCCAGCCCGCGCAAGCCGCGCGCCAGCGCGGCGGGGAGCGTCTGCATGCCGTCCCGGAACGAGAAGCTCGCCGCGGTGTTCTTCGCCTTCTCGCCGCGCCGCGCGCGCTCGCGCGCGCCCAGGATCTGCCCGCGGATGAGGCTGCGGTAGCGGCGCTCGAGCGCGTGCAGCCGCGGAAAGGCCGCCTGCACCGAAAGCCGGTCGGGATCGCCGGCGTAGATGCCGGCGACGAACGGCTCGATCGCGTAGTCGAGGAACTCGCCGCCGAGCCGCCGCCGCACGAAATCGGCGACCGTCTCCTCGCGCCCGGGCGGCGCCGGCGCGACGAACGGCTCGCGCGCGAGCGCGAGCTTCGCGCCGAGCGAGAAAAGTCGCGTGCGCAGGAACGCACCCGCAGAGGTGGGCAGCGGCACCAGGCGGCCGCCGCGCAGCACGTAGCGCTTCGCCGCCGCCGCGGTCGCCTCGATGCGCTCGCCGGCGATCCCCGCCGCGGCGAGCAGTTCGCCGACGAGCGGCGTGGTGTCGAGCGTGCTGTTGGGGCCGGTTTCGTAGAGCGCGCCGTCGCGGCGATGCGAGGCGATCACGCCGCCCGCGCGCGGCGCGGCCTCGAGCACGCGCACCGCGTGCCCGCGGCGCTCGAGGTGGAAGGCGGTCGCGAGGCCGGAGATGCCGGCGCCCACGACCACGACGTCGCACTGCGCGGGCGCGCCGGCCACCGCCGCGCTCAGGGCAGCGTGTTGTCGATGACGACCGCGACGCCGCTCGCGCCGACCTTGACCGGCCGCGACAGCCCCTCGAGGTCGCCGCTCTGCGGCGTAGCGTTGCCGGAGCGCGAGACCCGAGCCCCGACCACGACCTCCGCGAAGCTCGAGAGCTTCATGTTCGGCGCCATCGCCATCGAATCGTCGAGCGCGAACTCGACCGGGAGGTCCTTGACCTGCTTGCGCAGGATCGCGAGCGGCATGCGCGGGCCCTCGGCGGCGCGCGCGAAGACGAACACGGTGTCCGTCGGGGCGACCTTCGCCTTGAGCGCCGGGCTCAGGTCGACCTTGCCGGTGACCCGCCCGGCCGCCGGCGCCGCCGCGGCAGCGGCCGCGGGCGGTTTCGCGTCGCCCTTGATGCCGCCGAGCGCGCGCGCCTCCGCGATGCTCGCGTCGATCTGCTGCCGCATCGGCGAGTCGGGCGGCGCGGTGGCCTTGAGCTTCTCCCAGTAGGCGATCGCGGTCTTGTAGTCCTTGCGGTTGAACGCCTCGGTCCCGATCAGCGCGAGCGCCTTCCAGTGCGTCGGATCGGCGGCGAGCGCGCGCTGCGCGAGCTCGAGCGGCTTGCCGCTCAGGTTGCCGCCCTGCGTCACGGCGAGCGCGTCGGCGTAATCGGCCAGGATGTCGGGGTCGTTCGGCGCGAGCGGGACCACCCGCTCGAAGGCCCTGGCCGCGTCGTCGTGGCGGCCCATCACGGCGTACGACCGCGCGAGGATGATCCACCCCTTGACGTTCCCGGGCTCCTTCTCGAGCCGCGCCGCGAGGTCGGCCACCATCCGCTCGACCTCCTCGCGCGTCACCTGGTGCCCGCCGTCCGCGCCGCCGCTCGCGCCCGCCTGCGGGCCGAGCGCCTCCGGCGTGCCGATGACGAGATAGAGCAGTACCGCCAAGACCGGCAGGACGCCGGCGAGCGCCGCGGCGGCCCAGGGCGCACCCCGCGCCTTCCCGGCTTCACCCGCCGCGGATACCTCTTCGAGCACCCGGCGCTCGAGCTCGCGCCGCGCCTCGGCGTGGCTTTCCGCGGTCAGCGCGCCGCGCGCGAGGTCGGCGTCGAGCTCCGCGACCTGGTCGCGCAGGATCGCCGCGTTGGACGCGTCGCGATCCACGTCCGCCGCGCCGCGCCGCCGCGCGAGCGGGACGACGATCCACGCGAGCGCGACGGCCACCATCGCGGTGGCGACGAGGGCGAACGCGATCACTTGGGCGGCTCCCTGCCGAGGAGCCGCGCGGCCCGCGCGCGCTCTTCGTCCGAGAGCGGCCGCTCGTCGGCCGCGCGGTTGCGGCTGCGCAGGACGCGCGCGAGCGCCCAGAGGCCGGCGAGCAGCAGCAGCGCCGGGCCCAGCCACAGCAGGAGGGTGGCGGCCTTGAACGGCGGCCGATAGAGCACGAAGTCGCCGTAGCGCTGGACCATGAAGTCGACGATCTCGCCGTCGGTGCGACCCGCGGCGATCTGCTCGTTGATCTGCCGGCGCAGGTCGACTGCGAGGTCGGCGTTCGACTCGGCGATCGACTGGTTCTGGCAGACGAGGCAGCGCAGCTGCTCGGACAGCTGGACCGCCCGCCTGGCGGCCACCGGGTCCTGCTCGGTCGGTGCCGCGTCCTTCGCGCACGCGAGGAGCGGCGCGGCCGCGAGCAGAGCCGCGACGACGAAGCGCTTCACGACTTCTGCAGCTCCCGCACGAGCGGCAGGATCTTCCTCTCGAGCGCGTCGGGCGTGATCGGGCCGATGTGCTTGTAGCGGATCACCCCGGCCTTGTCGATCACGAACGTCTCCGGCACACCGTACACCCCGTAGTCGATCCCGACCCGGCCGTTGAGGTCCGAGACCGAGAGCTGGTACGGGTCGCCGAACTGCTTGAGCCAGGCTTTCGCCTCCTCCGGCTTGTCCTTGTAGTTGAGGCCGACGAGCGGGACGGTCTTCGCCTTCGCGAGCTCGACCAGCAGCGGATGCTCGTCGCGGCAGGAGATGCACCAGGACGCCCACACGTTCAGGAGCCAGACCTGCCCGAGCAGGTCCTTCTGGGTGAACGCGCGGTCGGGCGCATGGAGCTGCGCGAGCTGGAACGCGGGCGCAGGCTTGCCGATGAACGGCGAGGGCACTTCGCGCGGGTTGAGGCCGAGCCCGACGAACAGGAACGCGACGATGACCGCAAAGACGGCGAGCGGGATGGCGAATCGGCTCATGAATGCCTCGAGTACGTCAGCCGGCGGTAGCGGCAGCGCTGCGCGCCGCCGCGCCGGCGCGCGCGGGGCCGACGCGATAGCGGCGGTCCGAGAGCGCGAGGAAGCCCCCGAGCGCCATCAGGATGCAGCCGAACCAGATCCAGTTCACGAACGGCTTGTCGTAGACGCGCACCGCCCAGGACCCGTCTCCCACCGGGTCGCCGAGCGAGACATAGATGTCGCCGAGGAGCCCCGAGTCGATCGCGGCCTCGGTCATCGGCATCTGCTGCGCGAGGTAGACCCGCTTCTCCGGGTGGAGCGTCTCGATCGACTTGCCGTCGCGCGACACGTCGACGGCCGCGCGCGAGGCGTTGTAGTTCGGTCCGGCCACGTCGCGCACGCCGTCGAAGCGGAAGGTGTAGCGGCCGACGGTCACCGTGTCGCCCACCGCCATGCGCACGTCGCGCTCGGTCTCGTAGCCCTTGACCAGCGTCACCCCGACGATGAACACCGCGACGCCGAGGTGGGCGAGCGTCATGCCCCAGTAGCCGCGCGGCTGGGCCGCCAGCCGGGCGCCCAGCCCGCCGCGCAGGTTGCGAATGCGCTCCTTCACGCCGACCACGGTCGACGCCAGGATCCACAGCGCGAGCAGGAGGCCGAAGCTCACCAGCGGCTTCCACGATCCGGCGACGAGCGGGAGGAGCGCGGCGGTGACGAGGCTCACGCCGAGCGCCCACTTGAGGCGGGTCCACAGGTCGGGGAGCTCGGCCGCCTTCCAGCGCGCGAGCGGGCCGATGCCCATCAGGAACACGAGCGGGGTCATGATCGGCACGAACACCGCCTCGAAGTACGGCGGGCCGACCGAGATCTTGGTCTGGCCGCGGCTCAGCGCGTCGAGGAAGAGCGGGTACAGCGTGCCGAGCAGCACCGAGCCGGCGGCGACCACCAGCAGCACGTTGTTGACGAGCAGCATCGACTCGCGCGACACCAGGTCGAACTTGCCGCCCAGGCCGACCTTGGGCGCGCGCGCGGCGAACAGCGCGAGCGACGACCCGATGACGACCACGAGGAACGCGAGGATGAAGACGCCGCGCTTCGGGTCGGTCGCGAAGGCGTGCACCGAGGTCAGCACGCCCGAGCGCACCAGGAACGTGCCGAGCAGCGAGAGCGAGAAGGCGCACAGCGCGAGCAGCACCGTCCAGGTCTTGAAGCTCCCGCGCTTGTCGGTCACCGCGAGCGAATGCACGAGCGCGGTGCCGACGAGCCACGGCATGAACGAGGCGTTCTCCACCGGGTCCCAGAACCACCAGCCGCCCCAGCCGAGCTCGTAGTACGCCCACCAGCTGCCGATCATGATGCCGAGTGTGAGGAAGCACCACGCGGCGGTCGTCCAGGGGCGCGACCAGCGCGCCCAGGTCGCGTCGAGCCGGCCGCCGAGGAGCGCGGCGATCGCGAACGCGAACGCGACCGAGAAGCCGACGTAGCCCATGTAGAGCATCGGCGGGTGGATGACCATGCCCGGGTCCTGCAGCAGCGGGTTGAGGTCGCGGCCGTCCGCCGGCACCGGGAACAGGCGCTCGAACGGATTCGACGTGAGCAGCATGAACAGCAGGAACCCGACCCCCACGAGCCCCATCACGCCGACCACGCGCGCCACCATCTCGCGCGGGAGGTGGCGGCTGAAGAGCGTCACCGCGACCGTCCACACGTTGAGCATCAGCACCCACAGCAGGAGCGAGCCCTCGTGCGAGCCCCAGCTCGCGGCGACGCGGTAGTGGGTGGGAAGCTTCGAGTTGGAGTGCGTGGCGACGTTCAGCACCGAGAAGTCGTTCGTCACGAACGACCAGACGAGGCAGGCGTAGGCAGCGGCGACGAACAGGAACTGCCCTTGCGCGAGCGGTCGCGCGAGGCCCGCCCAGGCGGCGACGCCGCGCTGCGCGCCGACGAGCGGCAGCGTGCCCTGCACGAGCGCGAGCAGGAGCGCGAGGATGAGCGCGAACTGGCCGATCTCGGGGATCACGCGCGCCGCCTACCTGCCCTGGATCGTCTTCTGCGCCTTCGCGCCCTGCTCGAGCGCGTGCGCGGCTTCCGGCGGCATGTAGTTCTCGTCGTGCTTCGCGAGCACCTCGGTCGCCTGGAAGACCCCGTCCGGGCCGAGCCGCCCCTGCGCGACGACGCCCTTGCCCTCCTTGAACAGGTCGGGAAGGATGCCGGTGTACTTCACCTGCACCGACTTCGCGGTGTCGGTCACCTTGAACTGCACGGTCAGGCCGTCGCCGCCCCGCTTGAGGCTCCCCTCCTCGACCATGCCGCCGATGCGGAAGGCCTTGCCGACCGGCGCCTCGTTCGCCGCGACCTGCGACGGGGTGAAGAAGAACACCAGGTTCTGCTGGAACGCGGTGAGCACGAGCGTGACCGCCCCCGCCAGGATCACGAGGCCGGTTCCGATCAGCAGCGCGCGCTTGGTTCTCGGTTTCATCGTCTTCGTCACGCTCCGCGCCGGCGGATGCGCTCCACTTCGTCGCGCGCCAGGCGCCGCCTGCGCCGCGCGAGCCAGATCTCGGCCGCCAGCGCGGCCACCGTCACGCCGTACGAGCCCCAGACGAAGGCGCCGTAGCCGCCCATCGCCCAGAACGCGTCCCAGCTGCCCCAGACCATAGATATCAGGCGCCGGGCGCCAGTTCCTTGATCCAGTCGGACCGGCGCTCGCGCTCGAGGATGATTGCCCGCACCCGGATCAGGGTGATTGCGATCGAGTACATCCAGAACCCGAGCGCCATGACCAGCATCCCGGTCAGCATGGTAGCGGCCATCGTCGGCGCCTTGGTGAGGCTGACCGAGGCCCCCTGGTGGAGCGTGTTCCACCACTTGACCGAGAAATAGATGATCGGGACGTTCACCACGCCGACGAGCGCCAGCACCGCGCCGGCCCTGTCCGCGCGCCGCGGGTCGTCGATCGCCGCCTGGAGCGCCATGAAGCCGAGGTAGAGGAAGAGCAGGATGAGCTCGGAGGTGAGGCGCGCGTCCCAGACCCAGTACGTGCCCCAGGTCGGCCGGCCCCACAGCGCCCCGCTCCAGAGCGCGATGAAGGTCATGAGCGCCCCGGTGGGCGCGATCGCGCTCGCCATCATCGACGAGAGCCGCGTGTTCAGCGCGAGGCCGACGCCGGCCCAGAACGCCATGACCACGTAGAGGAACATCGACATCCACGCCGCCGGCACGTGGATGAAGATGATCCGGTACGACTCGCCCTGGGTCGCGTCGGTCGGCGCGACGAAGAAGCCGATGTAGAGCCCGACCGCGCACAGCGCGGTCGCCGCGACCGCAAACCACGGGATCATCTTCCCGGCGAGGGGATAGAAGTGGTTCGGCGCGGCGAAGCGCCACAGGCCGCCGCCGGCCGGGAGTGCCTTGGTGTGCAATTCAGCTCACTCTACCGAGATCCGCAATGCCGCCGACACGGCCCACGGCGTGAGAACCACGGCGAACAGCGCGAGCGCGCCGAGGAGCAGCAAGTACGGCGCGGCGCCCAGCCCCGCCGCGACCGCCTCGACCGACCCCGCGCCGAGGATCAGCACGGGCACGTACAGGGGCAAAACGAGCAGCGATACTAGCACGCCGCCCCCTCTCAGCCCGAGGGTGAGCGCGGCGCCGACCGCGCCGATGAGCGAGAGCACCGGCGTGCCGAGGGCGAGCGAGGCCGTCAGAACCGCGGTTTCCCCTGCGCCGAGGTCGAACATGATCCCGAGCACGACCGCGATTGCGGTCACCGGCACGCCGGTGACGAGCCAGTGCGCCGCGGTCTTGCCGAGCACGATGAGCGGCAGCGGCTCGGCCGAGATCAGCATCTGCTCGAGCGTGCCGTCGGCGAAGTCGGCCGCGAAGAGGCGGTTGAGCGAGAGGATCGCGGCGAGGAGCGCGGCGACCCACACGACGCCCGGCGCGATCGAGCGCAGAAGGTTCGGCTCCGCGCCGACTCCGAGCGGGACCATCGTCACCACCACGACGAAGAAGATGAGCGTGTTCGCCACGTCGGCGCGCTGCCGGAACGCGAGCAGGAGGTCGCGCCGGATCACCGCCGCGATCGTCCTCACCACGGGTCGGCTCCGTTGTCGCCGAGGTCGATCGTCGCCGCGCGCGCCGCGTCGACCGGCACCTCCTGGTGGGTGGTGAGGACGACGATGCCGCCGTCCGCGACGTGGCGCGCCACGAGCGCGCGCAGCGTCTCCACGCCGCGCGTGTCGAGCGCGGTGAACGGCTCGTCGAGGATCCACAGCGGCACGCCGCTCGAGAGGTAGAGCCGCGCGAGGGCGATGCGGCGGCGCTGGCCCTGCGAGAGGAAGCGCGCGAGCGAGTCCTCGAAGCCCGCGAGCCCGATCGCGTCGAGCGCGCGGCGAAGCGCGGCCTCGTCAGCGTCGAGCGCGGCGATGCCGGCGGAGGCGCGCAGGTTCTCGGCCGCGGTGAGGTCGTCCTTGACGCCGTTCAGGTGCCCGACGTAGGCGAGCGCGGCCCAGTACTCCTCCTTGAGGAAGCGGATCGGCTTCTCGCGCCAGCGGATCTCGCCCTGCGTCGGCTGGAGCAGGCCGCACAGCATGCGCAGCAGGCTGGTCTTGCCGGTGCCGTTCGGGCCGGCGACGCGCAGCAGCGTGCCCGGCTCGATGCGGAGCTCGAGCCCGCTGAAGAGCACGCGCTCGCCGCGGGTGCATTCGAGATCAAGGGCTTCGAGCATAGGGTGCCGGTCGCTGCGGGCGCGGTCCGGGCGGGACGCGGGAGGCGCGAAGGGTAAGGGAGGCGCGGGGCGTCCGCAAGTCGCGCGTGCGGCGGCGCGGCCGCCCGAAAAAAAGCGCCGCCGGGTTTCCGGCGGCGCTTCCCGAGGGCCCGCCCTTACCAGCCGGTGTAGGCGACGGAGAACCCGAACACGTTCGCGCTGTACCGCGGTGTCTGCTGTCCGGTCAGCAGGACGTTCTGCGACGAGGTCGCGGTCGCGCCGTCGTAAGCCCAGTCGTCTCCGCGGTACCGCTCGTACGCGTAGTTGAGGCGGAAGAGCACGTTCTTCGAGTACTGGTACTTCCCGTAGAGCTGCAGCGAGTCGAGCCTCGTTTTGGTGTCCGGAACCGGCGTCACCGGCCCCACGCCGGCCGGCGCGTTCGCGGCGGCGCCGAGGCTGTACTCGCCGGTGCCCTGGCTCATCACGTACTGCGCGCCGAAGTCGTACTTCGTGCTGGGCGGCTTGAAGTTCAGGCCCACGCCGAACGTGTAGTCGCTGAAGTCCATCTTCGCGCTCCAGTCGCGCGCCGTGCTCGTCTGCTGGGCCGCCGTCCCGTTCTGGGACCGGCTGAGCTGGTCGGTGCTGTACTGCTGGTAGGTGAAGAACGCGAAGGTCGTCCAGTTGTCCTGCGGCATCCAGGAGGCGTCGACGGTGTACGACTGGCCATCGGCTTTGGTACGGCCGAGGCACTCCGCGGGGAAGGTCGCCGCCGGCGCGAGCACCTGGTCGGCCGCGCCGCCGCAGTCCGGTCCCTTGTAATCGACCCCGTAAAGGTCGGCACGCAGGCCGAGCGACAGACGCTCCGCGGGGCTCCACGTCCCCGTTACCGTCACCAGGTTGCGGTCGTAGTCGGCAACGAAAAAGTGGCGCAAGGTCGTAATGTTCTCGACCGGCACCGCCGCGGTCTGCGCATTGGTGTAGGTCGCCGTATAGGGGGCGTTGTTGTCGTACCCGGAGCCCCGCCGCTGGACGTACACGTAGCGCATCGAGCCGGTGAACGTCTCCGACATGATCCGGCGCAACTCCGCGCCCAGCGTGTTGTTGGTCGCGCGCGTGCGCAGTTCCTCGGACGCCTCCTCGTACTCCGTCTGCCCCCACGAGTAGAAGCCGCGGAGCAGCGTGCGGTTGAACACCTCGTAGTCCGCGTCCACCTTGAACCGATTCTCGATCGTGCCCGGCGGCAGATTGCGGCGGATGCGGGGGGACGCGATCGTCTCCGGATTCGTCCCCGGCGGGATCGGCGTCTGGGCGATGGTGTCGCCGCCCACGTACGAGTACCAGTCCTGCGGCGTCTTGTTGTCGTGCTTGTTGTAGCGGTAGTTCAGCTTCAGGGTGGTCTTCGCGAACGGCTTGCCGATGAGCGACCAGTCGAACAGCGTGTTCTCGATCTTGCCGTCGAGCGAGTTGCGCGGCAGCGCGGTGGGCACGGTGAGGACGTTCGACCCGGGCGGCTGCGCCGGTCCGCCGGGGAACGCAGGCCCCATGATCGTGTAGGGCAGGTACGAGTCGTCCTGCGTCATCACGCTGTACGCGAGCGTGCCGGTCATCCGCCACGCCTTGTTGAAGTTCCACCCGCCGCTCGCCATGATCTGGTGGAAGTCGTTGTCGGGCATGAGGCCGAGCCGCCCGTAGCCGGTGGGGAATCCCGTCCCGGCGCCCCATCCTGCTGCGAGCGTATAAGGGTTCTGCCACGTGAGGGAGGTGGCGTCGTTCGAGTACTTCGAGTACCAATACGAGAGATTGAGCTGGCCCTGCTTGCCGGTCCAGCTTGCGACCGCCTCGACCTGCTGCGTCTTGGCGTTCAGCTCGTAGGGCAGGATCGCGGCGCGCGGGTTGCCCCCGGTGTTGCCCATGACCGAGCCGATGAGTTTGTTGCCGTCGAAGTTGTCCTGGCGGTAGTCGAGCGAGAACTTCCACTCCGGCCCGAGGAAGAAGCCGCCGCCGAACTTCCACACGTCGCGCTCCTGCTTGATCGTGAAGGTCTGCAGGAACGGGTTGATCTGCGCGGCGCCGGTGGTCGGCTGGGCGAAACCGCCCGCGCCCGGCGGCAGGGTGAGCAGGCTTCCGCCGAGGCCGCTGTGGATGAATTGGGTGTCGTCGTACTGGTAGCGCGTGAGCTGGTCGAGCCCGGCGTTCACCCAGTACCTGCCCTGCTGCCCGACCTCGCCGAAGAGCTGCCGCGACGGCAGGCCGAGGTTGTAGCCGTAGGCGTTCACGTATCCGGTGCTCTCGCCGAAGCGCTTGCGCACATTGGCGTTGCCGATCAGGAACGCGCCGTCCTTGTACAGGCCGCTGAACTCGCCGAACTTGTACGAGTCCTCGCTGTTGTACCCGACGCCGAGCTCGACGTAGTTCGAGTCGTAGCGCGTCATGTCGGCGCCGCGTGTGAGCGGCACGAGCAGCATGGGCTCGCCAACCGCCGCCCCGGGCACCGCCAGGGCGACGGCGATCGCGATCGTCAGCGGGTTCAGCCGGAAGTCCGGTGTCGCACGATGGATCTTGCTCATGGTCATCCCCTCTCGTCCCTGTTCCGTTCGTCAGCGCGTGAACCGGGCGCCGGACGGATGGTTGCTGCCATGCACCTTGGAGTGGCAGTTCGCGCAGTTCTGCCCGAGCATCCGGGAGAAGTTGCCGCCGGGCGGCTGGCCCTGCGGGATGCCGCGACCGTCGTAGAAGCCACTCGGGTGCTGGGGCGCGATGTGGCACTGCTGGCAGAGGTACGGGCCGCGCACCTTGAGGAGATACGAGTTGTTCGAGCCGTGCGGGTTGTGGCACTCGCCGCAGTTCTCGCGTGCCGGCGGGTGCTCCCACAGGAACGGACCGCGCTTGTCCGCGTGGCACGAGTAGCAGGTCTCGTTGACGGTGTTGCGCACGAGGTTGGAGTCGGACGGCGAGCCGTGCGGCGCGTGGCACGACGAGCAGGTCATCCAGCCGGTGCGCAGCGGGTGGGTGGAGAAGCGGAACATGTCGGCCCGCTTGTCCTGATGGCAGGTGAAGCAGACGCCGGCCTGCGTCTGCTTGACCAGGACCTGGTCGCGCGCGACGTGGATGGTGTGGCAGCTCGCGCAGGCGAGCCGCGAGCGGTCGTGGCCGCTACCCTGCCAGTGGACGCGGCTCCCGCCCTGGTGGCAGGTGACGCACGCCTCGTTCTGGACCTCGGGCGGGGTCTGCTCGTTGTTGCGCTTGAAATTGCGGTCCGGCTTGGGCCGCGCGCCGCCGCCCGGCCGTTCCACGTGGGCGTTGCTCTCGCCGTGACAGCTCGTGCAGGTCGGCGTGCGGTCGTCCGCCTTCACGCCGTGCCGGGTCTGTCCGATGGCAAGGACCTGGGGTGCGTCTTCCGCGTCGTGGCAGCGCGTGCAGCGCGCGTCGCCTCTGAGCACGAGGTCCGGCCGCGAAAGTTGCGACGCGGGCGCCTGCGGCGCTTGGGCCTGCTGCGCTTGCGGCTGCTGCGCCTGTGCCACCGCCGGGTCCACGCCCAGGACCGCTGAAACGACCGCCAGGCCGGCCAGTATGCGAGTCACCTGCTTCATGATGCGGATCTCCCCCAGATTCCAGAAGCGGCTTTGCAGCCCCAGTGTCGGCGTTTCAGCCCACGGTCACATGGCCTTCCCCACCCTCAGCTCACGCGGCCCGGGCCCGCCCTCGGGCTCCTTGTGCGCGATCCCGAAATGGCAGTCGATGCAGGTCAGGCCCTCGGATTTGCCCTTTGCGTGGCGCGCTTTCGACTTCTCGGATTGGACGTCCGGATCCATCGAGTCGTACTTGTGGCAGTTGCGGCACTCGAGCGAGTCGGTCTCCTTCATCCGCACCCAGACCCGCTTGGCGAGCTCGTAGCGGTGCTTCTCGAACTTCTCCTTCGAGTCGATCACGCCGGTGAAGTGGCCCCAAAGCTCGCCGGTCGCCCGCACCTTGCGCCACAGCATCGGAATCGGCTCGCGCGGCACGTGGCAGTCGGAGCAGATCGCACGCACGCCGGTGCGGTTCTTGTCGTGGATGCTGCCCTTGAACTCGGCATAGACGTTGTCGCGCATCTCGTGGCAGCCGATGCAGAACGTCTCGGTGTTCGTCCAGGCGAGCGCACCCGCGCCGATGACCATGAAAGCGGCCCCGAAGAGCACCGTCACCAGGACGACGCCGAGCCCGAGCCGGACGCGCGAGCAGGTCTTGCACTGGCGGGTGAGCGCTTCCCACAACCGCTTGAACACCGGTTCGTCCCTCCCCCGGGCCGAGATTGCGTCAGCGCGACAGGATCCACCTGGCCACGTTGCGGACCTCGGCCTCGTTCTTGGTCTTGATCGGGTCGTGCTCCTCTTCCTTGCCGTCGACCTTGATCTTGGAGTTCGTGGAGATGAACGCCACGATCTTCTTCTCGGCGTCGGCCTGGCCCTTGTATTTCGCCGCGATCTCCTTGTAGGCCGGGGCGTCCTTCTTCGTCGTCACCGAGTGGCACTTCAAGCAGCCGCTCTTGCGCGCGAGCGCCTCCGCTGCAGCGTCGTCCTGGGCCAGCGCGATACCGCTCGCGCCGAGGAAGCCGGCCAGCACGAGGCCCGACATCAGGTTCGATCCGATCCGGTTCATGTTCGACCTCACCGCGACAGAATGAATGCGACCACGTTACGAACCTCCGCCTCGTTCTTCGTCTTCAACGAGTCGTGCTCCTCTTCCTTGCCGTCCACCTTGACTTTCGGGTTGGTCGTCAGGTGGGTCATCAGGGCTTTCTCCGCGTCCGCCTTGCCCTTGTACTTCGCCGCGGTCTCCTTGTAGGACGGGCCATCCTTCTTCTGCGTCACCGAGTGGCATTTGAAGCAGTTGCTCTTCTTCATCAGCGCTTCCGCCGCGGCGGCGTCGACGCCCTGCGCCTGCGCCGTGGTCGCGGCCGCAAACAGCGCGGCGGCAATGACGATTCTTGGTTTCATTGAGTGACTCCTGGTTGTTGCAGAGAGGCGAGCGCGCCCGGCAGCGGTGGGCAGCGGCACGGAAGCAAGGGCGGAACTGCGGGGGCGGAGAAGAAAACAGCGGTCCGCGGCCCTCTCGACTGGGTCTGGTGAGGTCGCTGTAACCGCTCCCGTCACTCACTCCTCCCGAACTGCCGCCGCTCCTGTCCCGCCATGTAGCCGGATTCCGCGGTGCCAGCCTTGACCTCAATCAAACGCCGCGTTCACGCGCGCTCGTTTCGTTCTTCTTCTGGATCGCTAGATACCTCATGATTTCGCGCGCAGTCAATACGTGACTCGCAGATCGTGGTCGGAATACAACGGAATCGCGATTACATTCTTGGAAGAGGTATAAGCGCGCATGCCGAGCGCAATCATTCCTGTAACGGAGCGCGTTACACTCGGCCCGCCGCACCGGACGGCGATCGCGGCACGACGCGCGGTCGACCCGGCCCGCGCGGACTACCGGGTCGATAGGTCGCCGACGCCTTTGACCCGGGTCAAGGTCGGACCGCCCTGCCCGGCTCTAATGGCGTCAGGGTCGACGTGACCCGCAGCGCAGCATGAACGACGGATCACAAGAAGCCCATCGCACATGGCGCAACCGAAGGGGGATAACCAGACCGACCGCGAAGTCGAAGCGGCGATCGCACGCGTCCTCGACGCCGAGCGTCGCGCGCGCACCGACGTCGCCGCCGCCCAGGCGCAGGCGGAGACGGTCCGAGCCGACGCGCGCGCCCGCGACAAGCGCATCGCCGAGCGAGCCGCCGCGCGCATCGCGGTGATCCGTGCCGGCATGGCCGAGAAGCGCGCGGCGCGCCTCGCCGCGCTGGAGGCCGAGTCGGTCGGCCCCGATCCGCAGGCCGCCGAGGACGAAGCGGCGCGCGGCCGCCTCGACCACGCCGTCGCGCGCCTAGCCGACGAGCTCATCGGGAAGGAGGCGGCCGAATGATCGGCGGCCTCCCGATCGAGTACGCCCAGGCCCGCCTGCAGGCCCGGTACGGCCAGCGCGGCGACGAGCCCTTCTGGACCCAGTTCCGCAGCGCCCGGACCCTTGCCGCCGCGCTCGAGCTCGTGCGCGCCTCCCCGCTGCGCCGCTGGATCGGCGCGATTCCGGTGGACGCAGATGCCGACGAGATCGAGCTGCGCCTGCGGAACGAACTCCGGGCCGCCGTCGCCGAGGTCGCGGGCTGGTCGCCCGACGAGTGGCAGCCCGCGATCCGGTGGACCGCGCACCTCGTCGACTTGCCGGCCGTCGCGCGGCTCGCGACCGGCGAGCCGCCGGCCGCGTGGATGCGGCGCGACCCGGTCCTGCAGCAGTACGCGGAAACCGACGCGGACGCGCGGCGTCACGCGCTCCGCAACGGACCGCTGGCCGTAATCGTCGCGGCGATCGAGGCGCAGACGACCGAAGGCGCCGCACGACGAGCCGTCGCGAACGAAGCGGTCGCCCGCTCGGCCTGGCATGCCGAGTGGCGCCGCCGCTGGCCCGATCGCGGCGGCGAGGACGCGCAGGCGCTCGAGGACCTCGCCGGCCTCTTCGAGCGCCACCTGCCGCGCTTCGTCGAGCTCGGGGCGGAGGAAGCCTGGGCGCTGCGACGCGACCTCGAGCGGCAGGTGGTCGCGCGCTTCCGGCGCCATGCGCTGACGCCCGTCGCCGCCTTCGCCTACCTCGCCCTGGTCGCGCTCGACCTCGAGCGCCTGCGCGGCCAGCTCGTCCTGCGCGCGGCCTTCAACGTCGTCCCATGATCCGCCCGGAGCCCGCCCGCTGGTTCGAGGTCCTCGTCGCGCGCGACGACGCGTTCGTTGCGCTCGAGGCGCTCGCCGCGACCGGCGCGGTCGAGATCGAGTGGCGGCGCGCGGACCTCGACCCCGAGACCGCGGGGCGGGTCAACCGCCTCCTGCGCGAATACGGTGCGCTGACCCGCCGCTACCGGCCGTACTGGCCGGCGGCCCGCCTGCGCGAGACCGCGCGCGTCGCCCCCGCCGACGCGCTCGCGCGCGGCGTCGAGGCGATCGGAGCGTGGGCGGCCGAGGCCGACCCGGTGATCGCCCGGCTCCAGGACGCCGAGACCGAGATCGCGCAGCTCGACACGGTCGCGCGGGTGATGGAGCAGTTTCGCGGCGCGCCCATCGACTTTTCCGCGATCGGCGCCCCGGGCGGGCGGCTGGCCGCGTGCGTGTTCGTGTACCCGAAGGGTGCGCGGCTCACGCTCCCCTCGAGCATCCTCGTCCACCCGCTCGATGTGGGCGAAGAGACGTTCCTCCTCGCGGTCGGAACGCCCGAAACGGTCGAGCCCCTCGCGCAGGAGGTGGTCGCGGCCAACGGCCGGCGCGCGCGCGTACCCGAGTGGCTGCGCCCGAGCGCCGAAGAGAACCTCGCGCTGATTGCCGAGCGGCGCACCGAGCGGGTGCGGGACGCGGACGCCGCGCGCGCCGAGCTCGGCGCCCTCAACGAGCGTCACGGCGTCGCGCTCGTGCTCGGCGACGTGGTGCGCGCCACCTGGTGCTTCGAGAACGTCGGCGCGATCGAGGGCGGCGAAGTGTTCTCGCGCATCACCGGCTGGGTCGCGGACGCCCCGCGCCTGCGCGCGGCGATCGACGGCGCCGACGCGCGCGCGCTCGCGGCCTTCCCGAAGCCGCCGCGCGGCGTGCGGCCGCCGCTGCTGCTGCGCAACCCCTGGTGGGCGAAGCCGTTCGAGGTCTTCAGCCAGCTCTTCGGCATGCCCGGCCAGCACGGCGCCGACCCAACCGCCCTCCTCGCGCTCGCGGTGCCGCTGCTCTTCGGCTACATGTTCGGCGACGTCGGCCAGGGGCTCGTGCTCGCCGCGCTCGGGTTCGCCCTGCGCAAGCGCATGCCGGTGCTGCGCCTCCTCATCCCCGCGGGCGTGTCGGCGGCGATCTTCGGCCTGCTGTTCGGCAGCGTCTTCAGCGTGGAGCACCTCTTCCACCCGCTCTGGCTGAACCCGCTGGAGAAGCCCCTCGTCGTCCTCGGCGTCCCGCTCGCCGCGGGCGTGGTGCTCCTCACCCTCGGCCTCGGACTGCACGCGCTCGAGGCCTACTGGGCCGGCGAGCTCGGCGACTGGCTCGCGACCGAGGGCGGCTTCGTCGCGGTGTACCTCGGCATCCTCGCCGCGTTTTTCCACTGGGCCGGTGGGGTCGTTGCGCTCCTGGGCGTCGCCGCGGTGGTGCTGGGCCACGCGTGGGTCCACGGCGGGGTCGGCGCGGGGCTCAAGGCGCTCGGCGAGCTGGTCGAGCGGACGATGCAGATCCTCATCAACACGCTCTCGTTCGCGCGCGTGGGGGCGTTCGCGCTGGCGCACGCCGGCCTCTCGTCCGCGGTGGTCGCGCTCGGCCACGCGACCGGCAGCACGGCCGGGTTCATCATCGTCCTGATCATCGGCAACGTGGTGATCCTGGCGCTCGAAGGCCTGGTGGTGTCGATCCAGACCACCCGCCTGATCCTGTTCGAATTCTTCGCACGCTTCTTCCAGGCGGAGGGCCGCGAGTTCCGGCCGCTCCGGCCGCCGCCCGTCGCCCTTCAGGAGACCTGACGATGCAAAAGACGAAAGCCGCCCTCCTCCTCACCGCGCTCGCCGCCGCGCTCGGGCTCGGCGCCACCGCGCTCCTCGTCTGGGTCGCGCCGGTCGCAGCCCAGGCCGGAGCGGCGCCGGCCGGCATCGGCGGCGACGCGGCCGGCTGGGGCCTGATCGCCGCCGCGCTCGCGACCGGGCTCTCCTCGCTCGGCGCGGGCGTCGCCGTCGGACGCCTCGGCACCGCCGCGGTCGGCGCGCTCGCCGAGAAACCGGAGCTCCTCGGCCGACTGCTGATCTTCGTCGGGCTGGCGGAGGGAATCGCGATCTACGGCGTGATCATCTCGATCCTGATCCTCAACCGGCTCGGCTAGAGGCCCGCGCGGATGCCCGCACCGATCGCCTTCGTCGGCGACGCCGTCATGGCGAGCGGCTACCGGCTGGCCGGCGTCTCGGTGCACGTCCCCGAGGCGGGCGAGGAGCTGGCGGCGTTCGAGCGCGCACGGAGCGAGGCGGCGGTCGTGCTGGTGGCGCTCGACACCGCGCTGAAGCTCCCGCTCGCACGGCTGGAGCAGGAAGTCGGCGCGCTCGCGCCGCTCGTGCTGATCGTGCCGGACCCCGACGGGCGGCCTTCGCCGGTCGATCCGGCGGCGCGCGTGCGGCGGCAGCTGGGGCTCGAGGAATGAGCGCCGAGGAACGCGCCCGCGCGCTGCTTGCGCTCGTGGACGAGTACCGCGACGCAAGATCGCGCGAGATCCTCGACGCGGCGAACGGCGAGGCGCGCGCGGCCGTCGCGCAGGCACTGCGCCTCGCCAAAGCCCGCGTGCACGAGGCGATCGTCGAGGAGCGCAAGCGCTACTCGGCCGCCGTGGCCGCGGCCGAGGCCCGCCTGCACACCCGCCAGCGCCTCGCGCACCAGGGGCGCGAGGCGGCGATGCTCCTCGAGGGCTGGCGTCGCCTGCCGGCGGCGCTCGCCGCCGCGTGGCGCGACCCGGCCGGGCGGCGGCGCTGGGCCGAGACGCATCTCGGCCGCGCGCTGGCGACGCTGCCCCGCACCGACTGGGAGATCGTGCACGCGCCGGGCTGGACCGAGGACGAGCGCCAGGCGGCGGCGGCCTGGCTTGCCGCGCACGGCGGGCCCGACCTCGCGTTCACCGCGGACGCCGCGCTCGCCGCGGGGTTCCGCGTGCAGGCGGGACACAACACGCTCGACGCGACGCTGGAGGGCCTCCTCGCCGACCGCAAGGCGATCGAGGGGCGGCTGCTGCATCACCTGGAGCCTGGAGCGGGAGAAGCATCTTGAGCACGGCACGAATCAAGTGGATCAGCGGCCCGGTGCTGCGCGCGCGCGCGGAGGGGCCCTTCAAGCTGCGCGAGGCGATCCGCGTCGGCCCGCAGGCGCTGCTCGGCGAGGTGATCCGCATCAACGAGGACGAGATCGTCGCGCAGGTCTACGAGGACACCACGGGGCTGCGCCCGGGGGTGGAGATCGCCGGCACCGGCGAGCTGCTCGGCGTCCAGCTCGGGCCGGCGATGCTCGGCGACATCTTCGACGGCCTGATGCGCCCGCTCGCCGGCGCGCAGACGAAGTACGTCGAGGCCGGGATGAGCGGGTCGCGCTCGACGAAGTTCGCGTTCACGCCGCAGGTCAAGGTCGGCGACCGCGTCGGCCGCGGCCAGGTGTTCGGCGAGGTGGCCGCGGGCAAGGGCAAGCCGCAACGGGTGCTCGTCCCGCCGGGCGTGTCGGGCGAGGTCGTCAGCATCGTCCCGGCCGGCGAGCACGCGGACGACGCGCCGATCCTGAAGCTGCGCGCCGAGGACGGCACGGTGCGCGACGTCGCGATGAGCCACTTCTGGGCGGTGCGCGAGCCGCGGCCGGTGCGCAACCGGCTGCCGTCCGACGAGCCGCTGATGACCGGCCAGCGCATCCTCGACTCGCTCTTCCCGATCGCGCTCGGCGGTAAGGGCGCGATACCCGGCGGCTTCGGCACCGGCAAGACGGTGCTGCTCGAGGCGCTCGCGAAGGCGTGCAGCGCCGACGTGATCGTGTACCTCGGCTGCGGCGAGCGCGGCAACGAGATGGCGGGCGTGCTCGACGAGTTCCCGCGCCTCGAGGACCCGCGCAGCGGCCGCCCGCTGATGGAGCGCACCGTCATCATCGCCAACACGTCCAACATGCCGGTCGCCGCGCGCGAGGCGAGCGTGTACACCGGCGTGACGGTCGCAGAGTACTTCCGCGACCAGGGTCTGCACGTCGCGCTGATGGCCGACTCGACGAGCCGCTGGGCCGAGGCGCTGCGCGAGGTCTCCGGCCGCTTCGGCGAGCTGCCCGGCGAGGGCGGCTACCCCACCTACCTCTCGAGCCGCATCGCCGACTTCTACGAGCGCGCGGCGAAGGTGACGACGCTCGGCGGCGGCACCGGCTCGGTGACGCTGCTCGGCTCGGTGAGCCCGCCCTCGGGCGACTTCTCCGAGCCGGTGACGAGCCACACCAAGCGCTACGTGCGCTCGTTCTGGGCGCTCGACGCGAAACGCGCGCAGGCGCGCTTCTACCCGGCGATCAACCCGCTGCAGTCGTACTCGGAGGACGCGCTCAACATGGCCGAGTGGTGGCAGCAGGCGTACTCGAAGCTCCCCGCCGGCGGCAGCCCCGCCGCGAGCGGCGCGAACGAGTGGCTCGACCTGCGCCGCCGGTTCTTGACGCTGCTCGACGAGCAGGCGCACCTCGAGCGCATGGCGCGGATCATCGGCAAGGACGCGCTGCCCGCGCGCCAGCAGCTCACGCTCTTCTGCGCCGAGCTGGTGAACGAGGCGTTCCTGCGCCAGTCGGCGTTCTCGGAGATCGACCGCTACGCCGGCCCGGCGCGGCAGGGCGCGATGATGCGGCTCCTCGCCTACTTCATCGACAAGGCGGAAGGCGCGCTGCACGCCGGCGTGACACCGGACCGCATCGCCGCGATGCAGTGCCTGCGCCCGCTGCAGCGCATGGGCGAGGAGATCGCGGAAACCGAGCTCGACAAGTTCGCCGCGCTCGAGGCGCGCATGGTGGCGGAGTTCCGCGCCCTTGCCCCAGCTAAGGAAGAGGAAAGTGCATCCGAGAGTGATCGTTAGCGACGCGGCGACCCGGCTCGAAGGGCCGCTGCTCTTCCTGCGCCGCACGCTCGACGTCGGCCTCAACGAGGCGGTCGAGGTGCGCGGCGGCGATGGCCGGCCGCGCCTCGGGCGCGTCGCGGCGATCGACGAGACGCACCTCACGATCGAGCTGCTCGAGACGAGCGCCGGTCTGGCGCTCCAGCAGACCGCGGTGCGCTTCCTCGGCGAGCCGATCTTCTTCGGCCTGGGTCCCGGCATCCTCGGGCGCGTGTTCAACGGCATCGGCGAGGCGATCGACGGCGGACCGCCGGTGCCGGTGAAGAAGACGCTGCGAATCGAGGGCCTGCCGATCAACCCGGTGGCGCGCGCCACGCCGCGCGACTTCATCGAGAGCGGGATCACCGCAATCGACCTGATGAACAGCCTGGTGCGGGGCCAGAAGCTGCCGATCTTCTCCGGCGCGGGGCTCCCGCACGACCGCATGGCGGTGGAGGTGGCGTGCAACGCGCGGCTGCGCGGCGCGGCCGCAGGCGAGTTCGCGATCATCTTCGCGGCGATCGGCGTGCCCTACGACAGCGCCGAGTACTTCCGGCGCTCGCTCGAGCAGTCGGGCGCGCTCGAGCGCGCGGCGCTCTTCCTCAACCTCGCGAGCGACTCGTCGACGCAGCGGCTGCTCACGCCGCGCTTCGCGCTGACCGCCGCCGAGTACCTCGCGTTCGAGGAAGGCAAGCACGTGCTGGTCATCCTCACCGACCTCACCAACTACTGCGAGGCGCTGCGCGAGGTCGCCGGCGCGAAGGGCGAGGTGCCGGGGCGCAAGGGCTACCCCGGCTACATGTACTCCGACCTCGCGACCCTCTACGAGCGCGCGGGGTGCGTGCACGGCGCGAAGGGCACGCTCACGCAGTTTCCGATCCTCACCATGCCCTCGGACGACATCGGGCACCCGATCCCGGACCTCTCGGGCTACATCACCGAGGGCCAGATCGTGCTCTCGCGCGAGCTCGACCGCGCCGGCGTGTATCCGCCGGTGAACGTGCTGCCGAGCCTGTCCCGGCTCATGAAGGACGGCACCGGCAAGGGCTTCACCCACGCCGACCACCCCGCTTTGTCGAGCCAGCTCTATGCCGGGTACGCGCGCGCCATCCAGGCGCGGGTGCTCGCGAGCGTCGTGGGCGAGGAAGGCCTGTCCGAGACCGACCGCAAGTACCTCGCGTTCGGCACGCGCTTCGAGCACGACCTCGTGCGCCACCCCGAGGCGCGCACGCTGGAGGCGAGCATGGACGCAGGTTGGAAGTGCCTACGCCTCCTGCCGAAGAGCGAGCTCGCGCGCCTCTCGGATGCGCAGATCGAGCGCTACATCGACAAGGCGGCATGAGCACGCTGCACCAATGAGCGACATCACCCCGACGCGGAGCGTCGTCATCGCGCTCAAGGACGAGCGCCGGACGATGCGGGAAGGCTACGCCTTCCTCGACGAGAAGTGCCTGCTGCTCGCCGGCGCGATGCTGCAGGAGGTGCGCCGATTCGAGAAGCTGCGCGCCGAGCTGCGCGAGCTGCAGGGCGCAGCGCGGCTCGCGCTCGGGGCCGCGGCCGCGCGCCACGGCCTGCAGGGCGTGCAGTGCTACCCGCCCGCCGACGCCTCCACGCTCGCCGTCCACACGCACCGCAAGTCGCTGCTCGGAGTCGCGCTGCTCGAAGCGCGGCTCGAAGGGGTCGCGCACAAGGCCGAGCCCGCCGCCAATCCGTCGCCCGAGGCCGAGGCGGCGCGCGCGGCCTTCGCGAAGCTGCTGCCGAAGCTCGTCGAATTGGCGGCGATGATCGGCAACCTCGAGCGGCTGTACCAGGAGTACCGGCGCACGGTGCGCCGCGTGCGGGCGTTACAGGACGTGTTACTGCCCGAGATCGACGCGACGCTCTACGAGGTCGAGACGCGGCTGGAAGAGCTCGAGCAGGACGAGGGCCTCTGGGTGCGGCTGAAGCGCTGATCGGTCGACCGGGAAGCACCGCGCCACGACGCTGGCGGGTTTGACGTCTTGACCCCCGCCTTGCTATACAGCCGGAAACCGCGAACAAGGAGGCACCGGATGGCCGACGCGTCGAGACCCGGTTTCATCAAGCGCTGCTGGCGCGCCCTCACCTCCCCGAGCGCGAAGTGGTCGGTGCTCGCCCTGCTCGTGGCCGGCATCGTGATCGGCGGCGGCGGCGTGCTCTTCACCGATTTCATGGTGAAGCGCACCGGCACCGTCGAGTTCTGCGGCGAAGCCTGCCACTCGATGAAGGCGTTCACGCTGCCGGAGTACAAGGAGAGCAGCCACTTCTCGAACAAGACCGGCGTGCGCGCGACCTGCGCCGACTGCCACATCCCCCACAACTACCCCGCCAAACTCTTCTACAAGGCCAAGGCGGGGATCAAGGACATCATCGGCGAGGCGCGCGGCGTCATCTCGACCAAGGAGAAGTACGAGGAGGCGCGCTGGCGGATGGCGAACCACGTCTGGGACGAGATGCGCGCGAACGATTCAGCGAACTGCCGGACGTGCCACGACTGGAACGCGATGGCGCTCTCTGCGCAGTCGTCCCGGGCGCAGAGCCGCCACGAGAAGGCGCGCAAGAGCGAGGGCAAGACCACCTGCATCGACTGCCACCAGGGCATCGTGCACCGGGAGCCGGAGGAGCCGGCGAAGCCGGCCGAGCAGAAGTCCGAGGACGCCGGTAAGGGCGAGAAGGCCGCAGCGAAGTAGGCAGCTGCGGCGGCAGTCCCGTACCTAGACCACGCCAAACTCGACCTCGTAGCGCACGACGAAGAGATCGAGCTTCTCGGCGGCGAGCAGCGCGAGGAAGCGCTCGGCAAGCGCCGGCGTGCTCACGAAGTGCAGCACGACCGGCAGGTCGCCCGCCAGCTCGAAGAAGCGCTCGTGGTGCAGCCCGTGGCGCCCGAAGCCCTCTATCGCGCGGAGCGCGGAACCGCCGGGCAGCCCGACCTCGCGCGCCTTCTCGATGAGCCACTCGTAGAGGAGCCGGCCGTCGTGCCGGCGCTTCTCGGCGACGTACAGGACGAGCGCGACGCCCTTCTCCATGGTCCTATCCCTTCAGCCAGCGCACTGCGTACATGCCGGCGATCGTCAGCGCGATCGAGGCGAACAGGTGGCTCCCGATGTGCGCCGCCGCCCAGCCCCACTGCGCGCGCGTGAGCAGCGCGACCGATTCCGCCGAGAACGTCGAGAACGTCGTCAGCGCGCCGAGGAAGCCGGTGATCACGAAAAGCCGCATCTCCGGCGGAACGCCAGGGTGGTCGGCGAAGAGCTGAATCGCAATCCCGATGAGGAGCCCGCCCACCGCGTTCGCGGCGAGCGTGCCGAGCGGCAGGTCCGCGAGTACCGGGTTGAGCCAGGCGCCAAGGCCCCAGCGCAGCCAGGCCCCGAGCACCGCGCCGGCGCCCACCGCGAGGGCGGCTGCCGCGTTCACGCGGCGTCTTTCTTCTCCGCGGCCCAGCGCGCCGCCGCGTCGTCGTCGGAAGCGCGCGCCTCGACCCAGCGCGCGCCGGCAGGCGTCTGCTCCTTCTTCCAGAACGGCGCGCGCGTCTTCAGGTAGTCCATCAGGAACTCGCACGCGGCGAACGCCTCGCCGCGGTGCGCACCCGACACCACGACGAGCACGATCTGGTCGGTGGGCTTCAGCTCGCCCACGCGATGGACGACCGTCACGTCGAGGATCTTCCAGCGCGTAAGCGCCTCCTCGACGATCTTCTCGAGCGCCTTCTCAGTCATGCCGGGATAGTGCTCGAGCGTCATCGTCGCGACCGCCTCGCCGTCGTTGCGGTCGCGGCACACGCCGACGAAGCTCGCCACCGCGCCCACCGCCGGATTGCCTGCGCGCAGCTTCGCGATCTCCGCGCCGGCGTCGAAGTCCTCGGTCTGAATGCGAATCGTAGGCATCGTCAACCTCCGGTGACCGGAGGGAAGAAAGCGACCTCGTCGCCCGCCTTGACCGGCGTCGCCGGGTCGGCCATCTCCTGGTTCACCGCCACGCGCAGCGCCTTGCCGTTCGCAAGCACGCTCGCCCACGCCCCGCCGCGCGCCATCAGGTGCGCGCGCAGGCCGGCGACGGTCGTGACGTCGGCCGGCAGCGCGAGCGCTTCGGCGCCGGTTCCGAGGTCCTCGCGCAGCCGCGCGAAGAAGAGCAGCTTCACCATATCAGTGCAGGAGCTCGGCGAAGGGCAGGAAGCGCACCGTGTCGCCGCGCTTGATTGCGTGCTTGGCCGGGTTGTCGATCAGCCCGTCGCCCCATACCGTCGAGGTGAGCACGCCCGAGCTCTGGTTGGGGAAGAGCTCGAGCCCGCCGTCGCGGTTGAACCGCGCGCGCAGGAACTCGCGCCGCGCGTCGGGCTTCGGCCAGTCAAAGTCGGCGCGCGCGGCGTAGCCCCGCGGCGCGATGTCGGCGACGCCCTGGAGCCGCAGCACGAAGGGCCGCACGAAGAGGAGGAACGTCACGAAGCTCGACACCGGATTCCCGGGCAGCCCGATGAAGCTCGCCTCCCCGCCGTCCGCGCGGCGCACCGCGCCGTAGGCGAGCGGGCGGCCGGGCTTGATCGCGATGCGCCACAGGTCGAGCCGGCCTTCGGCGTCCACCGCCGGCTTGACGTGGTCCTCCTCGCCGACCGACACGCCGCCGGAGGTGATGATCACGTCGCTGATCGCGGCCGCCTCGCGCAGCGTCGCGCGCGTCGCCGCGAGCGTGTCCGGCACGATCCCCAGATCGGCCACCTCGCAGCCGAGCATCTGCAGCAGCCCGGTGAGCGTGAAGCGGTTGGAGTTGTAGATGGCGCCGGCGGGCAGCGGCTCGCCCGGCATCACGAGCTCGTTGCCGGTCGAGAAGAGCGCGGCCCGCACGCGGCGGAACACCGGGAGCGACGCGAGCCCGACCGACGCGGCGAGCCCGATCTCCTGCGCACGCAGGCGCGTGCCCGCGGCGAGGATCGTGCTGCCCGCGCGGATGTCCTCGCCCGCCCGGCGGATCCACTCGCCGGGCTTCGGCGCGTGTTTCACGATCACGTCGTCGCCAATCGCCTCGCACTGCTCCTGGGGGACCACCGCGTCCGCCCCGGGCGGGATCGGCGCGCCGGTGAAGATGCGCGCGGCGGTCCCCGGTTCGAGCGACTTGCCGACCGTGCCGGCCGCGATGCGCTGCGCGACGCGCAGGCGCGCCGCGCCAGACGCGCAGTCGGCCGCACGCACCGCGTAGCCGTCCATCGACGTGTTGTCGAGCGGCGGCACGTCGAGCGTCGAGGATTGCGCGTGCGCGAGGACGCGCCCCGACGCGGCGATCGTGGGCACCGCCACGATGTCGCCGATCGCGCGCGTGCCGGCGAGCAGCCGCTCGAGCGCCTCCTCGACCGAAAGCGGCGCCTCGCTCATGCGAGCATCGTCCGCTTGAAGCCGTGGTGCACGAGCACGAACTCGGCGATTGCGTCGTAGTCGTTCAGGTCGAACTGCGGCAGCGGCGACGCGAGCGGCCGGTCGGTCGCGATCGCGACGATGTGCGGGTCGTCCGGATGCAGCGGCGCCTTGCCGTTCGCCGCGCGGAAGACCTCGAGCTTCGGGATCGGGTCGAACTTGAAGCCCTCGACGAGCAGCAGGTCGCACGGCGCCATGCGCGCGATCTGCTCCTCGAGCGTGGGCTCCCGCGCGCCCCGCAGCTCGTGCATGATGACCCACCGGTGGGCCGAGGCGACCATCACTTCCTTGCAGCCGGCCTCGCGATGCCGGTACGAGTCCTTGCCGGGGCGGTCGATGTCGAAGTTGTGGTGCGCGTGCTTGATCAGCGACACGGCGAGCCCGTTCGACACGAAGCGCGGGATGAGCTGCTCGATGAGCGTCGTCTTGCCGCTATTGGACCAGCCGGCGAAACCGAACACTTTCATGGTCTGGGGTCGGCGCGCCGGCGAGCGCCGGCGCGCGCATCGAAGCCCTTGATTGAACGGGCCGATTCTAGCAGGGCGGGCACGCTGGCCCACCCCGGACCGGGCAGGGTCTTGCGCCCGCAGACGCCCGGCGCCGCGTCGCCGACCACGCCGCGACCCGAGGACGGCCCGGTCGTCAGTCGGTGAGAACGTCCTCCGCCCAGGAGAGAGCGGCCACCACGTTCGGAAACCCGACCGTGGCCGCGATGAGCATGATCGCCTGGCGCACCTCGGCGACGGTCGCCCCCGCCTCGATCGCCCGGCGGACGTGGCTGTGCACTGCGCCCTCGGAGCGGATCGCCGCCGCGGCGGCAAGCTGGATTAGATGCGCCGTCTTCAAGTCGATCGGGCCTTTGCCGCGCACGGCTTTCCCGACCGACTCCCATGCGGCGAGGAATTCGGGCTGCGTCTTCTTCAGCTTGAGATAGAACTTCGGCGGGTTGCGCTTCGCAGCCACGGCTTCCTCTCGTTGTTCGCCTGAATGTGCCTGTCAGCTTAGGCCGCGGACACCCCGCCGCCTTGACCTGGATCAGCGCCGGGTTTCTTCTCCTCGAGAGGACGACTCAGCTCGCCGGCTTCGTGGCGCGGATGAACGCGCTGACGAACTTGCCGTCGACCTCGTTCGCAACCGCATCGACGTCGAACCCTTCCGCCACCAGGAAGGTTCGCGCGTCGTCGAGCCCGTAGATGCGCGTGACCTCCACGTCGATGCCGCTGAACCCGGCCGCCGCAAGCTTATCCCGGTACTCGGCTTCCGAAAGCGCACCGGCGATGCAGCCCGTCCACAGCTCCATGCTCTTGCGGATGGCCGCCGGCACCTCGCCGCGCACGACGACATCCGACACCGCGAACCGCCCGCCCGGCTTGAGGACGCGAAAAGCTTCCTTCAGCACCCGGTCCTTGTCGCCCGACAGATTGATCACGCAGTTCGAGATGATCACGTCGACCGACCCGTCGGGCAACGGGATGGCCTCGATCTCTCCCCTCAGGAACTGAACGTTGGCAAGTCCGCTCCTGCGCTTGTTCTCTTCGGCCAGCGCGAGCATCTCGTCGGTCATGTCGAGGCCATAGGCCTTGCCCGTCGGCCCCACCCGGCGCGCCGAAAGGATCACGTCGATGCCGCCCCCCGACCCCAGGTCGAGGACGATCTCGCCCGGCTTCAGCTCGGCGAGTGCGGTTGGATTGCCGCACCCCAACGATGCCTGCAGCGCGGCGTCGGGCACTTCGCCGGCCTGATCGGCGTCGTACAGGTTCGAAGTGATCGGATCGCAGCAGCTCGTCCGGCTCGGCGTGCTGCCGCAGCATCCGGTCCGGCCCGCTTTCACCTGTGAGGCGGCAGCGCCGTACTTTCCGCGGACGATCTCTTTCAGATCGGTGCTTGCAGTCATGGGTGGGTCCTCTCGATAGGAAGCGGCGACCGCCCATGTCCACCCAGTTCGGGCACGCCCCGAGGCCTCACGGGCGAGCGTCCGACGCGAGGGCGCCTGCAGGCTGCGGCGCCGCGAAATACCTGCGCTGAAAGTGGAGCGCGGCGTTGACGAGCAGGATCAGCACCGGCACCTCGACCAGGGGGCCGATGACGGCCGCAAACGCTTCGCCGGAATTGATCCCGAACACCGCGATCGCGACGGCAATGGCGAGCTCGAAGTTGTTGCTGGCGGCAGTGAAGGACAGGGTCGCCGTCTTGGGGTAGTCGGCGCCGATCTTGCGCCCCATCCAGAACGACACCAGGAACATGACGACGAAGTAGATGACGAGCGGGATGGCGATGCGCACCACGTCCAGGGGGATCCGGACGATGTAGTCGCCCTTGAGCGAGAACATGACGAAGATGGTGAAGAGCAGCGCGATCAGCGTGATCGGGCTGATCTTCGGCACGAAGCGCTCGTGGTACCAGGCCTTGCCCCTGGCGCGCACCAGCGCCAGGCGGGTGAGCGCGCCGGCGAGAAACGGGATGCCGAGATAGATGAAGACGCTCCACGCGATGTCGGCGATCGTGATGTCCACCTTGAACGACTGCAGGCCCAGCCACCCCGGCAGCACGGTGAGGAACACGTACGCATAGACCGAAAAGAAGAGCACCTGGAAGATCGAGTTGAACGCGACGAGTCCGGCCGCGTATTCGGTGTCGCCCCGGGCGAGCTCGTTCCACACGATGACCATCGCGATGCAGCGCGCCAGCCCGATCAGGATCAGGCCCGCCATGTAGTGCGGGTGGTCGTGCAGGAAGACCACGGCCAGCACGAACATCAGGATCGGCCCGATGACCCAGTTCTGCACCAGCGACAACGCGAGCACCCGGCGGTTGCGGAACACGTCGCCCAGGTCCTCGTAGCGAACCTTTGCGAGCGGGGGGTACATCATGAGGATCAGTCCCACCGCAATCGGGATGTTCGTCGTCCCGCTCTGGAACCGGCCCCAGAGTCCGCTGACGCCCGGGTAGAGGTAGCCCACCACGACCCCGGCGAACATGCCGAGGAAGATCCACAGGGTGAGGTAGCGGTCGAGAAAGCCGAGCCGGCGGGTGTCCTGTGTCATGCGGGCTGCCCGTTGTCTGGCGCTGTCAGCTTCCCGATCTCGCGCACCTTCGCGCCGATCGCGAGCCGGTCGAGCGACTCGAGCCGCAGGCTCGCGAAGATCCGGACGCGGTTGCCGAGGATCTGGAACGCGTTGAGGAACGCCCGCCGTTTCGCCTCGTCGCTTCCCTCGGCCGCGGCCGGATCTTCGACGCCCCAGTGCGCGGTGATCGGCTGTCCGGGCCAGATCGGGCAGACCTCGCCGGCCGCGCTGTCGCAGACCGTGAATACGAAGTCGAGCGCCGGCGAGCCGGGCTGCGCGAACTCGTCCCAGCTCTTGCTGCGCAGCCCCTCCACCGGCAGGCGGTGCTTCTGCAGGAGCTCGAGCGCGAACGGATTGACCCGTCCGGTGGGATGACTCCCCGCGCTATAGGCGCGAAAGCGTCCTTGCCCAAGGTTGTTCAGCACCGCCTCGGCGAGGATGCTCCGCGCCGAGTTGCCGGTGCAGAGAAACAGCACGTTGTAGGTGCGGCCCGCCATCGGCGTTCAGCAGCAGCGGCTGGTCTTGGCCCACTCGGTGAACTGCACCGGCGCCACCGCCGCCGGCGCGCAGCACGCTGCCTTTACCTCGTCCCGGCCGGCGATCTGGGTGTCCGCGCCGAACACCGGGATCTGGTCGAGCGTGTGGAAGGTCTCCCAGGCGATGCCCTGCGGATCGTTGATCCAGTACTTGTCCGACTTGGCGTAGCAGCACGCGGCCTGCGCCTGGTCGAACGCGGCGATCTCGGCGCTCCCGACCTGCGCCCGCAGCTGAGCGAGCTCCTCGTCGGACTCGACCTGCAGGCCGAGGTGGTCGAGACCGGGCTTGGCGCCGCGGCTCGAGATCGCGAAGTTGACGCGCGGATCGTCGAGCATCCACTTCGCGTAGTCGTCCTTCACGACGCTCGGCTGCACGCCGAAGACCGTCGAGTAGAACCGGATGTTCGCGGCGAGATCGTCGACCGCGACGTGCACGTGGAACCGTTTCATGTCTTGAGCCCTTTCCTGGTGCGTGGAATGCGGAGCTGCTCCGGCCCGCAGGCGTTGCCGCCGCAGCAGTTCTCGGTGAGGAAACCGACGAGCGTGTTCATCGCGCCGAAGTCGGCCGAGTAGTAGATGAACCGGCCGTCCTGGCGCGGCCGGACGAGCCCTGCCCCGGCGAGCTGCGCCAGGTGGAAGGAAAGCGTCGCCGGCGGGATGCCGAGCTCGTCGCCGATCGCTCCCGCCGCCCGCCCCGCCGGCCCCGCCTGCACGAGCAGCCGGTAGATGGCGAGCCGCGTTTCCTGGGCGAGCGCCCCGAGCGCCTTGATCGCGTCCGTCGTTTCCATATTTCTAGAATCTTCGAAATAATGGCCGGACGTCAAGCGCCGTTTTGTAACTGCGCGGTCAGGCGCGGGCTTCGAGGGCGACGAAGCGCTCGGTCAGCGCCGCGAGCGCGCGGTAGAAATCCGTTTGGGCGCCAGCGGTTACCGCCGCGCCGAACCGCCCGATCCACGCCCCGAGGTGTTCTTCCAGGAACCGCCGGCGCAACGCGTCCACCGTGCTCGCCGCCGCTGAATCCCCGCCGATGCGGGCCTGCGCCAGCTTGAACACCAGGAGATAGAGGAACTCGAGTTCGGCCGCGACGTGATCGGGCAGGTCGCGGAATTCGTCGGCGATCTCGAACCCGCCCTCGGCGTACAGCGCCGCCACCGCCACCGTCGAGCCCTGCATCAACCCGCCGTCCGTCTCCAGCCACACCGAACCATAGGGCTGCGCGAGCGCCTTTACCGGCCCGAGAAAGAGGCGTGCGTAGTCCACGAGAAGCGCTTCGAGGCTCGCGGCCGAAAAGGCATCGGCCAGCCGCCGCGCCGGCGCTGTCAGCTCGGGATCGACGATCGACGCGGCCGCGACGATCGACTCGAAGACCCGCTCCTCGGCGAGCGCGGCGCCGGGCTCGTAGTAGCAGGCCGCCAGCAGCCGGGCGAGGTCCGCGCGCGCCGCGTCCCGCCCGCCACCGGTCGCCGTCATGCGCTCAGCCGCGCGCGCTGTACTTGCCGACGTAATGCACGTTCGGCTTCGTGCCCTTCTCTTCCTTCAGCCGGAACGACTTCTGCGCCCGGAGCACCTTCGAGATCTCCGCGTTCGCGTCGTCCTGGTCGCCGAAGATGCGGGCCTTCGACGGGCAGACCTCGACGCACGCGGGCTGCAGGCCGTGGCTCGTCCGGTGATAGCAGAAGGTGCACTTCTCGATCGAGCCGCCCTTGCGGATCGGCGGCACGTCGCCCGCCTGCCAGTTGTTGAGCGCCGGGATCGCGGCGCCCGCCCGCTGCGCGGTGTCCGCGCCGGAGGCGGTGACGCCGGGAATGAGCGCGGTCTTGTCCGCCCACTTCGGCTGCGTCGGCCGGTCCTCCTCGTTGTAGCTGATCACGCTGTAGGCCTCGCCCGCAAGGCTCTCGTCGCCGAGCTCCACCTGGCTGTACGGGCACGCCTTCTGGCACCTACCGCAGCCGATGCAGAGCGAGTTGTCGTACATCGTGACGCCTTCGGGCGTCTTGTAGATCGCCTTGTTGGGCTTGACCGGGCAGACCTCGACGCACGGCGCGTTCGAGCAGTGGTTGCACAGCACCGGCATCACCCAGTGGGTGACGTTCGGGAACGTGCCCTCCGTCTTCATCAGGAAGTCGGCCCAGTTGTAGCTCTGGCCGTCGGCGCGGTCGCGCGTGTTGTTCTCCGCCTTGCACGCGAGCGCGCAGGCGCTGCAGCCGACGCACCGCCCCAGGTCGATCACCATTCCGAGTCTCATCGTTCGCTCCTTCCCGGTCCGCTCAGGCCCTGGCGACCCGCACGCCGACGAAGCCGCCGTTGCGCGCGGTCGAGCCGCTCAGGCGGTCGTAGTCGTCGACCAGGATCTCGTTGTTGTTCCCGCCGCGCGGAAGCGCTTTGGCATAGTCCCCCGCGGCGATCCGGCCGTAGGCCCAGTGCCCCTGGCCGTAGCACTTCGCGACCGTGCCGGGCCGCACCCCTTCCCACAGCTTGAGCTTGACGGTCATCGAGCCCGCCGGAGAGGTGACCTTCACCATCTCTCCGGTCTTGAGACCGAGCCTCGCGCCGTCGGCCGGGTTCATCTTCAGCACGTCGTCCCACGACACGTCGCCGGGATCGACCTTCTTGAACTCCTGGTACCAGGCGAGGTTCGCCGAGCGGCCCTCGCGGTTCAGGCGCGACTTGTAGTCGATGAACGTGAACGGGTACTCGGCGACGCTGCCGTGGCGCTTCGGCGGCTCGTAGTGCGGGACGAAGGCGACCTCGCCGCGCGCGACGTAGCCGGTGACGGCCATGATGTCGTCCACCGTCGTGTTGAACTTCTTCGCGTGCTCCTCGAGACCCTTCTTCGCGGCCTCGCTGTAGAACTCGAACCGCTTGGTCGGAGTGCTGAACTTGCCGCCCCAGCCGCGGTTCAGGGCGTAGCGCGGGTTGCTGTAGATACCCTTGCGCCGGAACTCCTCCCAGCCGGCGATCGGGTCGCCCTTGAGCGGCTCCTTCGGCATCCAGATCGGCGCGCTCGAGATCTTCGTCGCGATCTCGCTGAACTCCCGTTCGTTCGTCGGGAGCTTGCCGGTTTCGGGGTCCTTGAATTCCTTGCCGTAGTAATCGGCCAGGTTCGCGAAGCCGCGCGCTTTCAGCTTCTGCGCCAGGAGCCAGACCACCTCGGTCTCCTCCTGCTTGACGTCCCAGAGCCGCTTCACCGCGCCCTGCTGGATGGAGGTGAAGCCGTAGCCGTTCCCCATGTTGGTGATGATCGACCAGCCCTCGGCCGAGTTGAACGTCGCCGGCAGCACGATGTCGGCGAACTGCGTCATCTCCGACGGGTTGGTGACCATGTGCACGAAGAACGGCACCCGGGCCATCGCCTGGTCCCAGCGCTTCGGATCCGTGCACGAGAAGTTGAAGTTCGACCAGGACGAGAGGAACACCTTGCACGCGCCCGGATCTTTCAGCAGGCCGTTGGCGACGTTGTTCGTCACCACCCCGCTTCCGGGCCGCGCGTTCATCATCGCGGGCATATCCTTCTCGCCCCGCCCGTCGAGCTTCTTGCCCTTCACCGCGGCCTTCGCGAGGTCATCGACGTACGCATCGCTGCTCGGAAAGCGACCGGTCAGCGAGCTGCTCGCCTGCCACACCCCGCCCTCGGCGTCGATCGAGCCGAGCAGGCCGTTCAGCGCGTACACCGCCATCGCTGCATAGGTGCCGCGCGGATTCATCGCCACGCCCGGCCCCATCCAGACGGCGACCTTCGGCGCGGCTTTGCCCATCGCGCGCGCGACGCGCACGATCTGGGCCGCCGGGATGCCGCACTCCTTCTCGGCCCACGCGGACGTGCGGTCCTTCAGCTCGAGGTTCCACCACCTCACGACGCCGTGAGTCTCCCTTTCCGCGAAGGCCGCCTCGTCCACCGTGCGGCCCGCGACGAAGAGGTTCTTCCCGTCCTTAAAGTCGCCGACGAACTCGCGGCTCCACAGACCCTCGGTGAGGAGCACGTGGGCGATCGCGCCCGCGAGCGCGCCGTCGGTGCCGGGCTTGACCGGCAGCCACTCGTGCGCTTTCGCCGCCGCGTTCGAGAGGCGCGGATCGACCGCGATCACCGTGCCGCGCGCGACGATCTCGTGGAAGCGGTGGATCGTGTTCGGCACCATCCGGTTGGACGCGAGCGGGTCGCAGCCCCAGACGACGAGGCATTGCGTCTTCTCGAGGTCGTAGTCGCGGTAGCCGAAGAAGCCCTGCGTGAGCCCCGGCCCCATCTTCTCGGCCTCGGCGCAGATCGCGCTGTGCGAGAAGTAGTTCGTCGTGCCGAAAATCCTCGGGAGCGTGCCGTACAGCAGGTTGGTCGAGGTGGCCGAGTACCGGCCGCGCAGGTACACGAGCTTGTGTGCCTCGTTGTTCTTGCGGAGCTCGATCATCCTGTCCGCCACCGTGTCGAGCGCCTCGTCCCAGGTGATCGGCACCCAGCGCGGATCGACGCCGCGGCCTTTTTGCGAGTTGGTGCGCTTCAGCGGGACCTTGATCCGGTCGGGGTCGTAGACCTGCTGAGGGATCAAGTGGCCGCGCGGGCAGCAGAACCCGTGGTTGGTCTTCGAGAGCGGGTTGCCGCGCACGCGCACGGCGCGACCCTCCTGCACGAAGATCTGGATCGCGCACCATTGCGTGCAGCCCTGGCAAGTGCTGGCGATCCACTCGCCCTTGGCCGGTCCGGCCGGCTTCGCCTTGCGGACCGCCATGGCGCTCGTCGTGGGTTCCGTGGTCGCGCAGCCTGCGGCCAGCATCGCCGCCGTTGCGGCCGATGCCTTGATGAACTCGCGTCTCGTCAGTTTCATGGGTTGCGCCCCTTCCACACGCAGATTCGATTCACACTGGAAATCATGCTGCGCCGCGGGAGCGCGATCGGTTTGACCGCCATCAACCCCTAACTACATCATGGTTTCCTAATCTTGTTACGTCCCTGGTGGCAGCCGGTGGCAGGGCCGCGATTGCGAGGCCGCACGAACCCCCTGGCGCCATTTTCAGCGCGTCGCGTTGCCCAGTAATCCCGGTCGCGGTTGCGACCCTCTGGTAAAGTCCGCCCCCACCTGTTTGAATTTCAAGGGGATTGGCGGCGCCAGCCGTCAAACCAGCCCACCCATACGTCGAGGCGGTAGCAATGAGGATCGGCTCAGGAATTGTTGCGGGTACTGCGGTGGCCACGGCGATCGCCGCCGGGATGTTCGGTGTCGTCAGCGCGCAGAGCTCGTCCGCCCCCGCGCAGGCCACCGCGCCCACAGCGGTGGTCACGGTCCCCGGCATGCCTCCGGTGCCCGACCCGCGCAACGTCTACAGCGAAACCGCGGCCGGCAAGATGAGCCCAGCGGTCGCCGGCCACCTCGAGCGCATCTACGTGCCGAACCTCCGCTCGAACGACGTGTACGTGATCGACCCCGCGACCCTGAAGGTCGTCGACCGCTTCAAGGTCGGCATCGGTCCGCAGCACATCGTGCCGTCGTGGGACCTGAGCACCCTCTGGGCGACCAACAATGCCGAGGGCCGCACCGACGGCAGCCTCACGCCGATCGACCCGCTCACCGGCAAGCCCGGTAAGGCGATCCCGGTGGACGACCCGTACAACATGTACTTCACGCCCGACGGCAAGTCGGCGATCGTCGTCGCGGAAGCGCGCAAGCGCCTCGACTTCCGCGACCCGAAGACGATGCAGCTGCAGTACTCGATCGACACGCCCGGCTGCCCCGGCATCAACCACGCCGACTTCTCGATCGACGGCCGCTATGCGATCTTCACCTGCGAGTTCGCCGGCACGCTCGTCAAGATCGACCTCCCGTCGCGCAAGGTGCTCGGCTACATCAAGCTGCAGATGCCCGAGAAACGCTTCAAGGAAGTGGCGGGCGGCCCGCGGGCCAAGGCTGGCCTGCCGTGGGCGCCTGGCGACATGGAGATCTGTACCGCCACGCGCGGAATGCCGCAGGACATCCGCATCTCGCCTGACGGCAAGCGCTTCTACATCGCCGACATGCACGCCGACGGCGTGCACGTGGTCGACGGCGAGGCCTTCAAGCAGGTCGGGTTCATCTCGACCGGTCTCGGCGCGCACGGCCTCTACCCGAGCCGCGACGGGAAGCAGCTCTACGTCGCGAACCGCGGCTCGCACAAGATCCACGGCCCGAAGAAGGGCGAAGGGAGCGTGACGGTGATCGACTTCGCCACCGAGAAGATCGTGGCGCGGTGGCCGGTGCCCGGCGGCGGCAGCCCCGACATGGGCAACATCAGCGCGGACGGCCGCTGGCTGTGGCTCGCGGCGCGCTACGACGACGTCGTCTACCGTTTCGACACCACGAACGGCCAGGTCGTCCAGGTCACGGTCGGCGCCGAGCCGCACGGCCTGACCGTGTGGCCGCAGCCCGGCCGCTACTCGGTCGGCCACACCGGCAACCTGCGCTAGGCGCGCGGGCCCGCGCGAAGACCTAGCGCGCGTCGGCCAGCCGCGGCACGCAGACGCGTCGCGGCGCGCCCGCTTCGTCGCTGACCGCCTCGATCCGCACCTCCACGCCGTAGACGAGGCGCAGATGCTCGGCGGTCACCGCCCGCTCGGGCGTGTCCGCGCACAGCAGCGCGCCGCGGTGGAACAGCGCCACGCGGTCCGCGCACAGGAACGCCTGATCAGGGTCGTGCGTCGACATCACGACTCCGACGCCTCCGGCGGCGAGCGCGCGCACCTGCTCGAGCACCTTCACCTGGTTGCCGAAGTCGAGGCTTGCGGTGGGCTCGTCCATCACGACGATCCGCCCCTCCTGCGCGAGCGCGCGGGCGACGAGCGCGAGCTGGCGCTCGCCGCCGGAGATGCGCGTGTACTCCGAATCGGCGAGATGGGAAAGCCCCATGCGCGCGATCGCGCCCTCGGCCACGTCGCGGTCGTGCCGCGACGGCGCGGCGAACAGTCCGAGGTGCGCGGTGCGGCCCATCAGCACGACGTCGCGCACCGTGAAGGGAAAGTAGCCCGCGTGCGCCTGCGGCACGTAGCTCAACCGGCGCGCGATCTCGGCGCGCGCGAGCGTCGCGACGTCGGTGCCGTCGATGTACACGCCACCGCCCTGCGGCGCGAGCAGCCCGAGGACGGTCTTGAAGAAGGTGGTCTTCCCGCCGCCGTTCGGCCCTAGGAGGCAGACGATCTCGCCGGCGTCGAACGCGAGGCTCACCCCGCGCCCGACCGGGTGGCCCGGGTAGCCGAAGGCAAGGTCGCGCGCCTCGAGCCGCATCACTGCCAGCTCCGCCGCGCGGCCGCGAGCTGCCACAGGAAGAGCGGCGTCCCCACGAACGCGGTCAGCACGCCGAGGGGAATCTCGATGCGCGCGACCGTGCGCGCGAGGGTGTCGACGCCGAGCAGGAAGGCCGCGCCGAGCACGACCGCGGTCGGCAGTAGCCGCCCGAAATCCGGCCCGACCAGGAGCCGCGCGAAGTGCGGGATCAGCAGGCCGATCCACCCTATGATGCCGGAGATCGACACCGCGGCTGCCGTCATCAGCGTCGCGCAGGCGACCACCGCGACGCGCGTGCGCCCGGTCTCCACGCCGAGCGCCTTGGCCTCCTCGTCCCCGAGCGAGAGCAGGTTGATGCGCCAGCGCAGCAGCCACAGCGGCACGAGCGCGGCGAGCATCAGCGGCGCCGCCGACACGAAGTCGTCGCGGTTCGCGGCGGCGAGGCTGCCGAGCAGCCAGTAGGTGATCGCGGGAAGCTGGTTGTACGGGTCGGCGAGATACTTCAGCAGCGCGACGATCGCCCCGAGCAGCGCGCCGACCACGACGCCCGCGAGCACCAGGACCAGGATCGGGTCGTGCCCGCGCACCGCGGCGGCGGTGAAGTACACGAGCGCCACCGCAGCCAGGCCGAACGCGAAGGCGAGCCCCTGGATCGCGAAAACGTTGAGCGAGAGAAAGATCCCCAGCACGGCGCCGACCGCCGCCCCGGCGGACACGCCCAGGATGTCCGGCGACACGAGCGGGTTGCGGAACAGACTCTGGTAGGCCGCCCCGGCCGCCGCGAGCGCAGCGCCCACGACGAGCGCGGCGAGGACGCGCGGCCCGCGCACGCTGAACACAACCGTCTCGACCGTCGCAGGCAGGCCGTGCGGCGCGCCCGTGACCTTGCTCCACAGCAGCGCGACGAGATCTCCGGGCGCTACCGGATAGCGCCCAATCGCGAACGCCGCGAAGAGGACGAGCGCAAGCGTCGCGAGCGCGCACGCGGCGACGACCGCGGTGCGCGCGGTCATCCGGCCTGCGGGCGCACCGAGGCGAGCAGCGCGTCGAGCTGCGCCGCGCTCGGGGTCTGGTGGTACATCCGAGCGTAGAAATCGCGCACCACCGGCCGCAGGTCCTCCGGGAAGGCCTCGGGGTACAGCACCCGGCAGAGCCAGCGCAGGCCGATCAGGCGGTTGATCGACGGCGGAAAGTCGATCCAGCCGAACGGGGCGTTCGGCGCGAGATGGACGCGGCCCGCTTTCACCGCCGCGACCTCGCGCCAGAGCGGGTCGCGCCGCACCGAGGCGAAGAAGTTCGGGTCGATCGTCACGATCACGTCGGGGTTCCAGCGCAGCACCTGCTCGATCGAGACCTGCACGAGCCCGCCGCGCCCGAGCTCCGCCGCGACGTTGATCGCGCCCACCTGCTCGATCGACTCGACGTTGATCGAGCCGGCGAGCCCGGTGTCCAGCCCGCGCGGCCCGCGCCCGTAGTACACGCGCGGACGGCTCGCCACGGGAATCCTCGCCACGCGCGCCGCGATCTCGGCGACGGTGTTCCGGGCGTAGCGGGCGAGGTCGGTCGCGCGCCCTTCTTCCCCGACGATGCGGCCGAACTGCTCGATCGAGTCGGCCATGCGGTCGAAGTCGCCGTCGAGCAGCACGTACGGGATCCCGGTCTGGGCCTGCACCCGGTCGGCGAGGGACGCGAGCGTCGGCTTGACCGCGCCATAGTCGAAGATCAGGTCCGGGCGCGCGCCGATCACGACTTCGACGTTCGCGGTGTTGCCGCGCCCGGTGAGGCGGCCGAGCGTGGGGAGGTCGGCGTACTTCGCGGCGACGAACGGCCGCTCGTAGTCGCGGAACGGGCTCGTCCAGCCGATCAGCTTGTCGGGGGCGACGGCGAAGGCGAGCACGCTCGCCGGCGGGCCGGCGGCGTAGACGCGGTCGACGTGCGCCGGCAGCGCGACCTTGCGCCCGGCCGAGTCGACGATCTCGCGGCGCGCCTGGGCGCGCGCGGCCGCCGGCGCGAGCGCGGCGGCCGCCAGACCCGCGAGGAAGCCGCGTCGCGAGGTCCGCACTGCGCGGGTCGGCCTACTTTCCGACGACGACGTCGGACGCCTTGATGATCGCGGCTGCGTTGTCGCCCGCTTTCAGGCCGAGATCGTCGACGGCCTCGACGGTGATCGACGACGTGATGACGATGCCGGGAGCGATCTCGATCTTGACGTGCGCCGTCGTCTGGCCGCGATTGACGGCGACGACCTTGCCGGGGAAGACGTTGCGGGCCGAGAGCTTCATCGAGTTCCTTTCAGGGTAGCGTGGGTGCCGCGAATCCGTGCCCCGCGAGAATACCCTGCCCTTCGCCGGACAGGACGAACAGCGCGAACCGGGCCGCGCCGTCGCCCGCGCCGCGAATCACGGTGAGCCCGTAGTCCGCGCCGACGGCGAGGTTTTCGGGGATCTGCACGACCTCGAGCGCCGGGTTCTCCTTGCGCGCCGCGAGCGCGTTGGTGCAGTAGGTGAGGTACACGTCTGCCGACCCGTCGGCGACCAGCGCGCCGTACTGGCTGCGGTCCTTCGGCGGCGGCGGCGAACCGGGGCCGCCGGTCAGCTTGAGCGCCTTCCCCGAAAGGGCGGCGAACGCGCCCGGGCGGACCTTCTCCGCCCGCTCGAAAAGCGCCCACGCGTAGTCCCCCGACGGATCGGCCTTCGGCGTCGAGGTGCCGAGCTTCACCCCCGGGTCGAGCATGCGCTCCAGGAGGTTCGCCGTCGTCACGCCCGCGCGCGGCGCGGCGAGCGCGCACAGCCGGTTCCGCGCGAACAGCACCACGGGCGCCGCGCGCCCGTCGCGGGCCAGCGACTGCGGGTGCTCCATGTTTGCCGACGCGAAGACCTCCGCGCGCTCGCCCTTGGCGATCCGGTCGCGCAGCAGGCCGGACGGACCGAACTCGCCGACAACCTTCATCCCCGCGATCCGCTCGAACGCAGAGCCCACCTCGAGCATCGCGGTGCGCAGGCTGCCGGCGGCGAACAGGCGCACCGGCTCCTGTGCGTGCGCGGCCATCGTCAGGCCAGCCCCGAGCGCCGTGGCTGCGAGCGCTGCGGCAATTGCGCGGCTACTTCCTCGCATTGGGGAAGAAGAGCTGCTGGCCGCCGATCGTGTACTGCGCGATCGCGCGCTGACCGTCCGGCGAGACGACCCAGTCGGCGAACTTCTGGCCGAGGTCCTTCTTGACGTGCGAGTGCTTGGCCGGGTTCACGAGCATCACGCCGTACTGGTTGAAGAGGCGCTTGTCGCCCTCGACGACGATCGTCAGATCGCCGCGATTCTTGAACGAGAGCCATGTGCCGCGATCGGCGAGGATGTACGCGTTCATCGACGAGGCCGTGTTGAGCGCCGGCCCCATGCCCGAACCGGTCTCGCGGTACCACGGGCCCTTCTGCGCGGGCATGTCGATCCCCGCCGCCTTCCACAGGCGCAGCTCGGCGGCATGCGTGCCGCTGCGGTCGCCGCGCGACACGAACGGCGCCTGGGCGCCCTGGATCTTCTTCAGCGCCGCGGTGATGTCCTTGCCGCCGGCCACCTTCGCCGGATCGGCTTTCGGGCCGATCAGCACGAAGTCGTTGTACATGACGTCCTTGTGGCCGACACCGTAGCCCTCGGCCACGAACTTCTGCTCGGCGGCTGGGTCATGCACGAACACCACGTCGGCGTCCCCGCGCCGGCCCATGTCGAGCGCCTGGCCGGTGCCGAGCGCGACGACGCGCACCTGGATGCCGGTGCTCTTCTGGAAGATCGGTAGGATGAAGCCGAACAGGCCCGACTGCTCGGTCGAGGTCGTCGAGGCGACCGTGATGAACTTCTCCTGGGCCTGAAGGGGCAGCGCCACCGCGGCAGCCACCGCGATCAGGGATGCAAGCAGAACACGAGGGGTCGTTACCACAGCAGTTCTCCTTTGAGGAATGCGGCCGCTTCGTGGCCCGCGGGACCGGTGAAGAAAGCGATCGCGGACGCGCGTTCCGCAACCCTTCCGTTGTGCAGGAATACGACCTCGTCGGCGAGCCTTCGCGCCTGCCCGAGGTTGTGCGTGACCATCACGATCTTGGTGCCGCCGGAGTGAATCGCGGCGATCGCCGATTCGATCTCGTGTGTGGCATTCGGGTCCAGGTTGGCGGTGGGTTCGTCCAGAAACAGCACCTCCGGGTTGAGCGCCCACGCTCGGGCGAGCGCGAGGCGCTGCTGCTCGCCGCCCGACAGGACGCGCGCCGGGCGATCCGCGAGGTGCGTGAGCCCCACGCGCTCGAGCGCAGCCCGCGCGCGAGCGTCGCGCTCGGCCGAGTCGACGCCCGCCACCTTCAGGCCGTAGGCCACGTTTGCGAGCGCCGAGCGACGCAGCATCACTGGCCGCTGGAAGACCATCGCCTGCCGCCGCATGCCGTTGGCGCGGTCAGCCGCGCTCCAGGCGATTCGGCCGGAGGTCGGCGCAAGCAAGCCGTGGCAGAGCCGCAGCAGCACGCTCTTCCCGGCGCCGTTCGGTCCGAGGATCACGGTGCGCGACCCGGCCTCGATCGTGAGCGACACGTCGTCGATGATCCGCCGGCCTCCGGCCTCGAAGCACACGCGGTCGAGGGTGAGCGGCAGCAGCGAGGTCGGCGCTCTCATCGCGGCCTCATCCATAGCGGCGCTGCGCCGTCTCCTTGACCAGGTAGGCAGCAGCGTTCAGCGCCAGCACGATCGTCACGAGGACGATCCCGAGCCCGAGCGCGAGCGGCAGGTCGCCCTTGCTCGTCTCGAGCGCAATCGCGGTGGTCATCACCCGAGTGACCCCGTCGATGTTGCCCCCGACGATCATCACCGCGCCGACCTCCGCGGCCGCGCGACCGAACCCTGCGAGCACGGTCGTGACCAGGGAGAACTTCGTGTCCCAGAGCAGCGTGAGCGCCGACTGGACCGGCCGGGCGCCGAGCGAGTGCAGTTGCTCCTGGTACTCGCGCCACGCATCCTCGACCGCCTGGCGCGCGAGCGCCGCGATGATCGGGGTGATGAGGATCGCCTGCGCGATGATCATTGCGGTGGGCGTGAAGAGCAGCCCGAGCTCGCCGAGCGGGCCGGAGCGAGAGAGCATCAGGTAGACGAGCAGACCCACGACCACCGGCGGCAGGCCCATCAGCGCGTTGAGCACGACGATTACGGTCTTGCGGCCGGGGAACTGCCCGACGGCGATCGCCGCGCCCAGCGGCAGGCCGACGACCGTCGCGATGGCCACGGCCGTGAGGCTCACGCGCAGGCTGAGCAGCACGATCTCGACGAGTGCGGGATCGAGCTGCGCGATCATCGCGACGGCTTCGCGGAAGGCGAGCTGGAGGGTGTCCACGACGTCTCGAGGGGAATCTTTTCGGGCGGTCGTCCAATCGGCAACCCGTTGCCAATTGGCCTGTTTCCGCAGCATGGGATGCTAGCCCGGCAACAGGCAGCGCAAAATATGCAAGACTGTGCATATGAGCGCGGGCCGCAAGCTGGTCGCCGAAGTCGCGTGGCGAACGCCCGGGGCGCGGCGCGCCTCGCTCGACCCGCGGGTCGTGCCGCTGCTCGAGGCGATCCGCCGCGAAGGGACGCTGCGCGCGGCGGTCGCCGCCGCCGGCGTCTCGTATCGTGCCGCGTGGGGTGTGCTGGCCGACGCGAGCCAGGCCCTCGGCGCGCCGCTGGCGGTCCTCGAGCGCGGACGCGGCGCGCGGCTCGCGCCGCTCGGCGAGCGGCTGCTCGCCGCCGACGCCGCCGCCCAGGCGGCGCTCGCGGAAGCGGGTGCGGAGCTCGCGCTCGGAGCGGCCCGCGGTCGCGCTGCCTCGGTCGCGAAGGCCCATCCGCTTCGGGTCGCGGCGAGCCACGACCTCGCCCTAGCGGCGCTGCGCGACGCCTGGGCGGAAGCAGGCACGCTGGCCCTCGACCTCGAGACGCACGGCAGCGTGGAGAGCCTCGCCGCCCTGCGGCGCGGCGCCGTCGACCTCGCGGGTTTCCACGTCGCGGCCGACGGCCTGGGCGCGCGGGAAGTCCTCGGCCGGCTCGACCCCGGCCGCTACGTCCTCGTCCGCTTCGCACGCCGACGGCAGGGCCTGATCGTTCCGCGCGGCAACCCGCGCCGCGTCCAGTCGCTCGCCGACGTGGCGCGACGGCGCCTGCGTTTCGTCAACCGCCAGCGCGGATCGGGGACCCGTGTGCTCGTCGATCAGCTCCTGCGCGCGCAGGCGATCGACGCGGCGTCGTTGCGCGGCTACGCGAACGAGGAGTTCACGCACCTCGCGGTCGCGGCGACCGTGGCGGCCCGAAAGGCCGACGTCGGCTTCGGGCTCGAGGCCGCCGCGCGCCAGTTCAAGCTCGGGTTCGTTCCGGTCGCCGACGAACGCTATCTCTTCGCCTGTCGGCGCGGCGCGCTTCGCCACGCGGCCGTCCAGCGCTTTCGCGAGCTCCTGGCCGGCACCGCGACGAGGCGGACCGTCGGCCAGCTCGCAGGCTACGCGCTCGATGCGCCCGGCGAGCTCGCCGCGCCCGCCGACCTGCGCGGCACGTAGGGTTGCCACGCGCACCGCGCCGGGGCTATAGTGCGCCGACGCGGGGATGCGCAGCCTCCCCGGCTCAAGACGGTGTCCCGTCCAAGCGCTGCGATCGAGCCATTCGCTTGGAGGAATGCCATGGACACCGTCGCCTCGATCTCCGTTTCGACGCTCCGCTCGCTCATCGGCACGCCGCGCGCGCCGCTCGTCGTCGACGTGCGCAAGCCCTCCGCCTTCGACGCCGACGCCTCGATGATCGCCTCTGCCCTCCGACGTTCCCACGACGCGGTCGACGCCTGGGCGAGCGCGCTGCCGCGCGGCCGCGACGTGGTCGTCTACTGCGTCCACGGCCACGAAGTGAGCCAGGGCGCCGCGCGCGCGCTCGCGGCGCACGGCTTGACGGCGCGCTATCTCGAAGGCGGCATCGAGGACTGGAAAGCCGCCGGCGGCCCCACGGTGAAGAAGCTCGCCGCGATCGGCCATGGCACGGGCGCCGCGACCCGCTGGGTGACGCGCGAGCGCCCGAAGATCGACCGCATCGCGTGCCCGTGGCTGGTCCAGCGCTTCGTCGATCCATTCGCGACCTTCGACTACGTGCCGCCGGAGCGCGTGCTCGACGCGGCGCGCGCGAACGCGGCCGTGCCCTACGACGTCCCCGGCGTGCAGTTCACCCACCGCGGCAGCCGCTGCAGCTTCGACGCGATGATCGAGGACTTCGGGCTGCGCGATCCTGCGCTCGACGCCCTCGCGGTCATCGTGCGCGGCGCGGACACCGCGCGGCTCGACCTCGCGCCCCAGGCCGCGGGCCTGCTCGCGGTGTCGCTCGGGCTCGCGCGCAACCTCGCCGACGACCACGACCTGCTCGAGGCGGCGATGCCGGTGTACGACGCGCTGTACGCCTGGTGCCGCGAGGCCCGCGGCGAGACGCACGCCTGGAACTTCCCGTCGTGAGCGCAACCGCTCCCGCAACGGCGGACCGGCCCGCGCCGGTCGGCTTCTGGCGGGCGTTCGCCTACTGGCTGAAGCTCGGCTTCATCAGCTTCGGCGGCCCGACCGGCCAGATCGCGATCATGCACCAGGAGCTGGTGGAGCGGCGGCGCTGGATCTCCGAGGGGCGCTTCCTGCACGCACTCAACTACTGCATGCTCCTGCCGGGGCCGGAAGCGCAGCAGCTCGCGACCTACATCGGCTGGCTGATGCACCGCACCTGGGGCGGGATCGTCGCCGGCGGCCTGTTCGTCCTGCCCTCGCTCTTCATCCTGATCGCGCTCTCGTGGATCTACCTGCGCTTCGGCGACGTGCCGTGGGTGGCGGCGGTGCTCCACGGCATCAAGCCGGCGGTGACCGCGATCGTGCTGTTCGCCGCCTACCGCATCGCGTCGCGCGCGCTCAGGTACAAGCCGCTCTGGCTCGTGAGCGTGGCCGCATTCGTCGCGATCTTCGCGTTCGACGTGCCCTTTCCAGCCATCGTCCTGACGGCGGGCGTGATCGGGTACGTCTGGGGCCGCCTCGCGCCGGGGCACTTCGGCGGCGGGGGCCACGGCGCCGCCGGCACGTCGCTCCGCACCGCGCTGATCGACGACGGGGCGGTGCTGCCTCATACGCGCTTCAGCGCGGCGAAGCTGATCGGCTTCGCGGTGGCCGGGTTCGCCCTCTGGGCGGCGACGCTCGGCGCCCTCGCCGCCGCTTTCGGCTGGCAGGGCACGCTCACGCAGATGGGCTGGTTCTTCACCAAGGCTGCCCTGCTGACCTTCGGCGGCGCGTACGCCGTGCTGCCCTACGTCTTCCAGGGCACCGTCGAGCACTACGGCTGGCTCACGCCCGACCAAATGATCGACGGCCTCGCGCTCGGGGAGACGACGCCGGGGCCGCTCATCATGGTGGTCGCGTTCGTCGGCTTCGTCGGCGCCTGGGCCGAGACGGTGTTCGGTCCCGAGGCGCTCGTGCTCGCGGGCGTGGCCGGCGCGACGGTGGCGACCTTCTTCACCTTCCTGCCCTCGTTCGTGTTCATCCTCGTGGGGGCGCCGCTCGTCGAGTCGACGCACGGCGACATCCGCTTCACCGCGCCGCTCACCGGGATCACCGCGGCGATCGTCGGGGTCATCGTCAACCTCGCGGTGTTCTTCGCCTGGCACGTCTTCTGGCCGCAGGGGTTCGCGGGGCAGACCGAGTGGTTCTCGATCGCCCTGGCGATCGCGGCCCTCGCCGCGCTCTGGCGCTTCAAGGCCGGCATCATCCCGGTCATCGCCGGGTGCGGCGCGGCCGGACTCGTGCATCATCTCGTCCGGACGATCACCTGAGAGGAGCCCGCAGCATGCCCGCGTATCTCGTCGCGACCGGAACGGTGAAGAACCCCGAGGCGTACCAGGAGTACCGCACGCTCGCCGCGGCGGCGATCGCGCAGTACGGCGGGCGTTTCATCGCGCGCGGCGGGGCGAGCGAGGTGCTCGAGGGCAGCTTTCCCGGGCCGCGCGTCGTGATCGTGGAGTTCCCGAGCCTCGCGCGCGCCCGGGAGTTCTTCCACTCGCCCGAGTATCAGGCGGCGCGCCAGAAACGCCTGGCGGTCGCCGACCTCAACCTCATCATCGTCGAGGGCGTCTAGGTCGGCGCTTTGGCGCCGATGTGGATGCAGGCGATGCCGAAGGTGAGATTGCGATAGTGCACGTCGGCGAAGCCGGCGCGCTCCATGATCGCCTTCATCTCCTCCTGGTCCGGGAAGCGGCGGATCGACTCGATCAGGTAGTTGTACGCCTCTGGCGCGCGCGCGACCCACGCGCCGAGGCGCGGGATGACGGTGAACGAGAACGCGTTGTAGAACGGCCGGATCGGCGCCCACGCCTTGGAGAACTCGAGGCAGAGGAACCGCCCGCCCGGCTTCAGCACCCGCCGGATCTCGGCCAGCGCCGCCGGCATGTCGGTGACGTTGCGGATGCCGAACGAGATCGTGAGCGTGTCCACGCTCCCGGTCGCGAACGGGAGCCGCTCGCCCGCCCCGGCGATCCAGGCAAGCGCGCCCCGGCCCCGCTGCTGCCCTGCCCGCATCATCGCGACGCTCGGGTCGCACACCGCCACGAGCCGGTGCGGGCCCGCCATCAGCGCAGCGATGTCGCCCGTCCCGCCGGCGAGGTCGACGATCACCTGCCCCGCGCGCGGTGCGGCCATGCGCGCGAACACGCGCTTCCACAGCCGGTGCGTCCCCATGCTCATGAGATCGTTCATGAGGTCGTAGCGCGGCGCGACGGTGTCGAACACCCGGCGGATGCGCCGCTCGCGCTCCGCCGGATCGACGCTCTGGTAGCCGAAGCTGCGCGAGAGATCGCTCATGGCACGGCCGCGCGGGCCGCTAGCGCGCCACGAGGGCGACGGCCAGCAGGATTCCGAACGCGAGCTGCAGCTGCGCGGTGCGCTTGAGGAAGTGATTGAGCACCGTGGTGATCGGGGCGCGCCAGAAGCCGACGACCAGCGCCAGGGCAAACGGCGCGGCCGCCAGCGGAAGCGCGACCCAGGCGCCGGCGCGCGTGACCGTGCCGAGGAGCGGCACGAGCGCGAACGCCGCGGCGACGAGCGCCGCGAACTCCACGCGCGTCGCCGCGCGGCCGATGCGCACCGCAAGCGTGATCTTGCCGGCGCGCTGGTCGCTGTCCATGTCGCGGTAGTTGTTGACGACCAGCACCGCCGCGGCGAGCGCGCCGAGAATCGTGCCCGCGATCAGCGCCGCGACCGAAAAGCGTCCGGTCTGGAGGAAGTGCGTGCCCGCCGTCGCCACGATCCCGAAGAAGACGAACACGAAGAACTCGCCCGAGGCGGTGTAGGCGATCGGCCGCGGCCCGCCGGTGTACGCGATGCCGGCGACGACGGAGGCGAGCCCGATCGCGAGGATCGGCCACCCGCCCACCGACACGAGGTAGGCGCCGAGCACCATCGCGAGGCCGAAGCTCGTCGCGGCGGCGCGGCGCACCTCCGCCGGCGCGACCCAGCCCATGGCCGTCGCACGCGGCGGGCCGAGGCGATCGGGAAGGTCGGCGCCGCGCTCGTAGTCGCCCACGTCGTTGAAGAGATTCGTGCCGATCTGGATCAGCATCGCGGCCACGAGCGCCACCGCCGCGACGACCCAGTCGATCGCGCCCGCGTCGCGCCAGGCGAGCGCGGTGCCGACCACGACCGGGACGACGGAGATCGAGAGCGTTGCCGGTCGCGCGGCCGCCCACCACGCGCGCAGCGGCGTCGGGGCCGCGGCGGCGGCGGCGCTCGAGGGCGTGGAGGTGCGATCGGTCATGCGGCGCAATGCTTGATCATCGGCAGGCTTCCCCCCGATACTCGCGCTCCGCGACCGGGCGCCCTGCCGCGTGCGCGATCGTAGGAACGCGAACGATTCTAGCATCGTCCCCTCGGCCTTCCGTCCTCGTGTTCGGGGCAAGCGGCTACGTCGGCTCGAGCCTGGTGCCGCGGCTCGCGCGGGAGCCGATCCGCGTGCGCGCCTGCGCGCGCAGCCGACGCGTGCTCGAGGCGCGCGGCTGGCCCGGCGTCGAGCTGGCGGAGGCCGACGCGCTCGTGCCGGCGACGCTCGCGACGGCGCTCTCGGGCATCGACGTCGCCTACTACCTCGTCCATTCCATGGCCGCCGGAAAGGACTTCGGCCGCCTCGACCTCGCGGCCGCGGACAACTTCGCGGCCGCAGCGGCGAGGGCCGGCGTGAAGCGCATCGTCTACCTCGGCGGGCTCGTCCCCCCGGGGGCCGACTCCGAGCACATCGTCTCCCGCCGCGACACCGGCGACCGCCTGCGCGCAGGGCCGGTGCCGGTCACCGAGATCCGCGCCGGCATCATCGTCGGCCCGGGGTCCGCGGCGTTCGAAGTGATGCGCGACCTCGTGCTCCATCTCCCGGTGATGGTGACGCCGCGCTGGGTGCGGGCGAAGTCGCCGCCGATCGCGCTCGACAACCTGCTCGAGTACCTCGTCCGGGTCGCGTTCGTGCCCGAAGCCGCGGGCCGGACCTACGACGCCGCCGGGCCCGAGTCGCTCTCCTACGAGGACATGATGCGCCAGCTGGCCGACGTGGCCGGCAAGCGGCGGCCGCTGATCGTGCCCGTGCCGGTGCTGTCCCCGCGCCTGTCCTCCTACTGGCTCGGCCTCGTGACGGCGGTGCCGGCGCCGGTCGCGCGCGCGCTGATCGGGGGGCTCAGGCACGACTTCACCGCGGACGACGCGGCGCTGCGCCGGCTCGTCCCGCAGCGTCTCCTCACGTTCCGCGAGTCCGTCCAGGCGGCGTTCGACGCCGAGCGGGCCCACGCCGTCGCCGCGCGCTGGACCGAAGGCGCCTTTGCGATGCGCGGCTTCAGGCACGACCACGCGTACTACGCGAAGCGGGCGAGCGGATCGGCGGTCGCCGACGCGCCCCTCGCGGCCGTGTGGCACCAGGTGGCGACCATCGGCGGCGCCAACCGCTACTACTACATGAACGCGCTGTGGTGGCTGCGCGAGCTCGTCGACTGGTGTGCGGGCGGGCCGGGCTTCACGCGCGGTCGGCGGCACCCGACGGCGCTTCGCGTGGGCGACGTCATCGATTACTGGACCGTCGTCGGACTGGAGCCCGAGCGCCGGCTCACGCTCCACTTCGGCATGAAGGCCCCGGGCACCGGCATCCTGGAGTTCGAGCTCGCGCCGGAAGGCGCGCGCACGCGCGTCTCGATCACCGCCTACTGGCATCCGCGCGGGGTCTGGGGCCTCGCGTACTGGTACGCGCTGATGCCCGCGCATCTCTTCGTCTTCCGCGGCTGGACCCGTGCGATCGCGCGGCGCGCCGAGGGCGGCACCCGCTAGCGGTCGCCGAGCAGCGGCCCGATCACGAAGTAGGCGAACAGCGTCACGACGACGATCGCCGACAGGTTGAGCATCAGGCCGGCGCGAACCATCTGCGGGATCTTCACGAGGCCGGTCCCGAAGACGATCGCGTTGGGCGGGGTGCCGACCGGCATCATGAACGCGAGGCTCGCGGCGAGCGTGCACGGGACGAGGAGCAGCGCCGGCGGTACGCCGAACCCCGGCGCGGCCGCGGCAAGCAACGGGAGCATCAGGGCCACCTGGGCGGTGTTCGAGGTGAGCTCCGAGGCGAACACGGTGACGGCCACGATCGCCAGCACCACCACGAGCGGCGGCAGCCCGCCGAGATGGTGGGTCAGGCTGCCGATGTAGGCGGCGACGCCCGTCGCCTCGGTCGCCGCGGCGAGCGAGAGCCCGCCGCCGAAGAGCAGCAGCACGCCCCACGGGAGCTGCACGGCGTAAGACCAGTCCATCGCGCGCAGCCCGGCCTTGCCTCCGACCGGGATGAGGAACAGCGCGAGCGCCGCGATCATCGCGATGCCGGCGTCGGTCAGCCCGCCGAACGGCTGCAGCCCGCCGAACTTGATCGCCACCACCCAGGGGCGCGTGATCCAGAGGCAGATCGTCGCGAGGAACACGACCAGGACCGCGCGCTCGGCGCGCGAGAGCGGCCCGAGCTTGGCGAGCTCGGCGTCGAGGTACTCGCGCCCGCCCTCGATCGGGCCGAGGCGGCTGCGGAACGCGACGCGGACGAGGATGAACCACACGATCGGGAGGAAGACGATCGTCAGCGGCAGCCCCACCGCGAGCCACTTCAGGAATGTCACCTCGATGCCGTAGGTCTGCATGATGAAGCGCGCCGCGATGCCGTTCGGCGGGGAGCCGATCAGCGTGGCCACCCCGCCGATCGAGGCGCCATAGGCGATCGCGAGCACGAGCGCGGTGGCGAAGTTGCGCTCGTCGACGCGTTCGGCGGGGATCCCCTGCTTCGGGTCGAAGCCGCTGCCGGTCTTCGTCCGCAGCACGAGGTCCACGACCGCGATCGCGATCGGGACCATCATGGCCGCCGCGGCGGTGTTGGAGATCCACATGCTGAGAAACGCGCACGTCGCAAGCATCCCTGCGACCAGCCGGCTCGGGGTCGTGCCCATCAGGCGCAGGGTCACGAAAGCGATGCGCCGGTCGAGGCCGCAGCGCTGGATCGCGAGCGCGAGCACGAAGCCGCCAAGAAAGAGATAGACCACGCTCGACGAATACGGCGCCGCGGCCTCCTCGATCGACATGATGCCGGCGAGCGGAAAAGCGACGATCGGCAGGAGTGCGGTGACTTCGATGTCGACCGCCTCAGTCATCCACCAGATCGCCATCCAGACGAGCATGGCGAGCGTCGCCCGCCCGGGATGGAGGAACGGCACGATCTTGCCCGCGCCGTCGGCAAACGCCGTGGGAAGCAGGAAGTAGGTGACGAGCGCGAGCACCGGCCCGGCGAAGAGGCCGGCGCGGCGGATCATGCCCGCCGCGGTCGCGCCGGCTCCGGACTCGCCCGAAACGGCGGGGTTCTCCACCGCCGCCCGCCCGCGCTCAGAAGTTGTGCAGGATGCCCAGCGCCCAGACTTCCGGATCGGCGCCGTAGGGGAACGGCGCGCCGTTCACGCTCGTGTATCCCGCGTTCGTGTAATCGGCAAACTGGTTCGACTTGTTCGAAGTGCCGTTATACGAGGCGTAGACCCAGGTGCGCTTCGACATGAAGTAGCGCACCCCGAGCATGTACCCGCGCGCGCTCGAGTCGCCGCACGACACGTTGCCCGGCGTCGCGTCCGAATCGCAGCTCTTCAGGTTGCCCAGCTCGCCGTACTGGGCCATGACCTGGAAGTTGCCGAAGGTGTGCTCCCAGTTGATCGTCCAGCCCCACTGATCGACCTTGTCCCCCGCGGTGAGGCCGAGCGCCTGGTTGTCGTACGCCAGCGTCCCGATCAACCCGATCCGGGCGCCCGGCATGTAGCCCCAGCTCGCGCCCAGCTTCCAGGCGCTCTGGTCGGAGCGTACCCCGCCGCCCGCCGGGGTGTTGCCTTCGTTCGAGACGTAGTCGAGCTGGCCGTAGAACGGGCCCCAGGTGCCGCGCGCGGTGGCACCCCAGATATTGCCGTTGGTGTCCGCGGTCGTGGAGGTCTGCACCGCCTCCTGCGCGTTCGGCGAGTAGTAGAGCGAGGCGTTGAGGCCGGCGAACGTCGGGCTCGTGTACATCACGACGTTGCTCTGGCGGCTGGCGGGGACGCGTACCCGGCCGAACGCGCGCCCGTCGGTCCACGGCACCTCGGTGTTGATGTAGTTCGCCGAGAACTGCGCGTTGACGCCGTTCGAGTAATAGATCGACTGGCGGCCGAAGGTCAGCCGGCCGAAGTTCGAGTCGAGGCCGACGTACGAATCGCGCGAGGCCCAGAACCCGGTCGAGCCGTTGCCCTGCCCGCCCTGACCGGTGTTCGAGCCGCTGTCGACGTTGACGCCGGTCTCGATCTGGAAGATCGCCTTCAGGCCGTTGCCCAGGTCCTCGGTGCCGCGCAAGCCGACGCGCGACGAGTTGTCGAACACCCGCACGCGGCTTTCGCGGTCGGCGGCGGAACCGCCCCCTGCAGCGCTTGCCCCATCGGCCGAGTAGACGTCCAAGCCGAGATTGGCGCGCCCATAGAGCTGCACATTGCTCGACTGCGCGGTCGCGCCGGAAGCCGCGAGCAGGCCGCACACGGCGGCGGCGAGGACAGACGGTCGGTAGGTCATCTCGGTGCTCCTGTACGGCGAGATCGCCTTGGGTTCAAGTCGTACCACAATCCTAGCGCGAGATCTCTTGCGCTCGCTCACCCGCGCACCGTCGTCCAGGGCACGCCGATCACGAGCAGCGCGACGACGAAGATCACGCCGAAGATCGCGCCGAGCTGCCAGAACTTGCTCGACGGAATGTAGCCGCTGCCGTAGTAGACCGGGCTCGGGCCGGTGGCGTACGGGGTGAGAATCCCGATCAGCCCCAGGGTGAGCAGGAGCAGCATGGTGAACTGCGGCATCGGGAGCCCCTGGACGGTCGAGCCGACCGTGAGCATCACCGGAAGCAGCGCGGTCACGTGCGCGGTGATGCTCGCGAACATGTAGTGCGTGAAGAAGAACACCGCGACCAGAACGACCATCGCGAGCGTCGGCGAGAAGCCGGCCATGTGTCCCGCGATTGCGGTTGCGAACCACTTCACGAAACCAACTCGGTTCAGGCCGTCGGCGAGCGCGACCAGGGTCGCGAACCAGGCGAGCGTGTTCCAGGCCTGCTTGTTCGCCAGGATGTCGTCCCAGGTCACCACGCCAGTCAGGATCATCAGCGAGATCACCACCAGTGCCGCGGTCGTCGCATCGACGAACTTGCCGCCGAAGATCCACAGCGACAGCGCGATGATGACCAGGATCGCCAATATGACCTCGTTCCGGGTGATCGATCCCATCTTCCCGAGCTCGGCGCCCGCCCACTTCGGCACCTCCTCGCCCGACTTCACCTCCGGCGGGTAGACGAAGTACACGAGCAGCGGCACCGCGATCAGCAGCACGATGCCCACCGGCGCGAACGCGGTGAACCACTGCATCCAGCTGATCTCGACCTTCGCCGTCTTCTGCGCGAGCTCGAGCGCGAGCAGGTTGGGCGCGAGCGCGGTCAGGAACATCGAGCTCGTGACGCAGGTGGCCGCGAGCGCGGTCCACATGATGTAGCCGCCGATGCGCCGCGCGGACGGATCGTTCGGCTTCGAGTCGTAGAGCGGCGGCAGGTTCTTGATCACCGGGAAGATCGTTCCCCCGCTGCGCGCCGTGTTGGAGGGGGTGAACGGCGCGAGGATCAGGTCGGCGACGGTGACGGCGTAGCCGAGCGTCAGGGTCTTCCGCCCCATCGCCTTCACGAGCATGAGCGCGATGCGCCGGCCGAGCCCGGTCTTCTCGTAGCCCATGGCGAACATGAACGCGCCGAAGATCAGCCACACCGTGGTGTTCGAGAAGCCGGAGAGCCCCCAGCGAATCGCCTCGGCGGGCCACCTCGAGCCGGCCTTCGCGAGCTGCTCGGGGGAGAGGTAGACGTGGTTGGCGAGCACGACGACCAGCGTGACGCCGATCAGCCCGATCGCCCCGCCCGGCAGCGGCTCGAGCATCAGGCCGACGATCACACCGGCGAAGATCGCGAAGTACCACCAGGCGTGCTGCGGCAGGCCCTCGGGCGGCGGGATGAGCGCCACGACGATGGCGACGGCGACCGGAGCTGCGGCTTTCCACCAGCTGTTCATCTTCTTCTCCTCGCGAGACCTACTTCCACCCCATCGCGACCATCTTGCGGCGGATGAACGCGATCTGGGTCTGCAGCGGCAGGTCCTTCGGACAGACGTCGTGGCAGGCGAGCAGCGACATGCAGCCGAACACGCCGCTGTCGTCCCCGATCACCTCGTAGAAGTCCTCGTCGCTCCGCTTGTCGCGCGGGTCGAGGCGGAAGCGCGCGATCTTGTTGATGCCCACCGCGCCGACGAAGTCCTCGCGCATGCGCGCGGTGCCGCAGCCGGCCACGCAGCAGCCGCACTCGATGCAGCGGTCGAGGAGGTAGATCTCCTCGGCGAGCTCGGGCTCCATGCGCTCCTCGATGCGCTTCAGGTCGACTTCGGCCTCCTTCATGTGCACCCAGGTCTGCAGGCGCTCGCTCATCGCGCGCATCCAGCTTCCGGTGTTCACCGACAGGTCGCCGATCAGCTCGAACACCGGCAGCGGCGCGAGGGTGAACGACTCCGGCAGGTCCTTGGTCTGGGTGCGGCAGGCGAGGCCGGGCCGGCCGTTGATCATCATCGCGCAGCTGCCGCAGATCCCGGCGCGGCAGACGAAGTCGAACTGGAGCGAGGCGTCCTGCTTCTCGCGGATCTCGTTGAGCGCGATGAAGAGCGTCATGCCGTCCGCCTCCTCGAGCTCGTAGGTCTGCATGCGCGGCTTGGCGCCCGGCTCCTGCGGGTTGAATCGCAGGCAGCTGATCTTGAGGTTGCGGTGCTCGGTCACGATGCCGCCCTCTTGGCCGGTTGTTCGAAGCGCTCGTCGATGCGCTCGTTCCGCCCGCGGTAGCGCGCCGGCAGCAGGTGCTCGTAGGGCATCAGCTTCGCCTGGACGGCGAATCGGTCGAGGCCTGCCGTCTTCCGGATTGCCTCCACCTCCCCCGCGCGCGCCGCGGTGTCGGGATGGTCGACGTAGTCCTTCGCGCCGTAGCCGCGCCAGCCCGGCGGGAGCTCCATCTTCCGCACGTCGAGCGGCTCGTAGGCAAGCGCCGGCAGCGTGTCCGCCTCGCCCTTCCAGGTCGCAAGCGTGCGCTTGAGCCACTCCGCGTCGTTGCGCCGGGGGAAGTCCTGGCGCGAGTGCGCCCCGCGGCTCTCGGTGCGGGTGAGCGCGCCGTATGCAATCGCGAGCGCGACCTTGAGCATCTTCTGGATCCGGTAGCCGGCGACGAGCTCGGGGTTGGCCCCGGGCGCCGTGTAGCGCAGCCCGATGTCGCGGCTGCGGACGAGCAGCTTCTGCAGCGCATCCACCGCCTGCTCGAGGTCCTTGCCGGTGCGGAAGATCCCGACCTGCGAGGTCATGATCTCCTGCATCGCCACGCGCAGGGCCGTCGCGTCCTCCTTGCCCCGGCCCGACAGCATCGCGCCCAGCTTCGCCTGCTCGCGCGCGAGGAACTCCCGCACGACGCCCATCGGGACGCTGGCAGCGTTCTCGGGCCTGTCGCAGAAGTCGCCGATGAATTCGCCGACGATCATGCCGGCGACGACGGTCTCGGCCACCGAGTTGCCGCCGAGGCGGTTGAAGCCGTGCATGTCCCAGCACGCGGCCTCGCCCGCGGCGAACAATCCCTTCAGCGTCGGGCTCTCGCCGGTGTGGTTCGTGCGCACGCCGCCCATCGTGTAGTGCTGCGCCGGGCGCACCGGGATCATCTCCTTCGTCGGGTCCAGCCCGAGGAAGTAGTGGCAGATCTCGTACACCTCGCGCAGGTTGTGCTTGATGTGGTGCTCGCCGAGCAGCGTGATGTCGAGCCAGATGTGCTCGCCGAACCGGCTCTTCACCCCCTTGCCCTTGTGGATGTGCTCCTCCATCCGGCGCGACACCACGTCGCGCGAGGCGAGCTCCTTCTTCTCGGGCTCGTAGTCGGGCATGAAGCGGTGCCCGTCGACGTCCTTGAGCAGCCCGCCGTCGCCGCGGCAGCCTTCGGTGACGAGGATCCCCGCCGGGAAGATGCCGGTCGGGTGGAACTGCACCGCCTCCATGTTGCCGAGCGCGGCCACGCCGGTCTCGAGCGCGATCGCATGACCCATCCCCTCGCAGATCACCGCGTTGGTGGTGACGCGGTACAGGCGCCCCGCCCCGCCGGTCGCGATTGCGGTGGCCTTCGCCACGTACGCGACCAGCTCGCCGGTGATCAGGTTGCGCACGATCGCGCCGTAGCACCGCCCGCCGTCGTGAATGAGCGCAAGCGCCTCGGTGCGCTCGTGCACCGGGATCGACTCGGCGATCGCGCGGTCGGCCACCGCGTTGAGCATCGCGTGGCCGGTGCCGTCGGAGACGTAGCAGGTGCGCCACTTCTTGGTGCCGCCGAAGTCGCGCTGCGCGACGGTGCCGTGGGCCTCGTCGCGCTCGGTGATCGTGACCTTCTGGCCGTTGATGATGACCTCGCGGTCGCCGCGCCGCACGCGGCTCCACGGCACGCCCCACGCGGCGAGCTCGCGGATGGCCTTCGGCGCGGTGTTGACGAACATGCGCACCACGTCCTGGTCGGCGCCCCAGTCCGAGCCGCGCACCGTGTCCTCGAAGTGGACGTCCTCGTTGTCGCCCTGACCCTTGATCACGTTGCCGAGGCTCGCCTGCATCCCGCCCTGCGCGGCCTTGGAGTGCGAGCGCTTGGCCGGGACGAGCGAGAGGATGATCGCGTCGTGGCCGCGGCGCTTCGCGCCGATCGCGATGCGCAGGCCGGCGAGGCCGCCGCCGATCACGAGGACGTCGGTATAGACGACGTTCATTTCGGCGCCTCCCTGACCCAGGAGGGCCACCACCAGGGCGGATCGGCTTTCGGCGGATCCTGCAGCCAGGCCGGGGTGTAGCGCGCGCCGGCGTTGTGGCGGTGGTCGTAGCCGATCTTCATGTACGCGGCGAGGGTCGCCAGGCCGAGCACGAGGAAGAACACGGTCAGGGCCCACTTGAGCGTCTTGAGCCGCTTGCGGCTCGCGTTCGGATCGGCGCCCTCGAACCAGCCCCACTTCACCGCGAGCCGATACAGCCCGATGCCGCCGTGCAGCTCGACGCAGAAGAGCATCACGAGGTAGATCGGCCACCACCGCCCGGTCCACACGCGGTCGGCCGACTCGAAGGGACCGATGTCGCCCGGGTGCATGAGCATCTGGTACAGGTGGACGGTGGCCAGAAAGAAGAGCGCGAACCCGGTCACGAACTGCACCCACCACAGCGTGGTGTCCTCGTGCCGGAGCAGGTTCTTGTGGCCGACGAACACGCGGTACTGCCGGTAGTTCGCCGGGAATTTGCGCATCGCGAGGAACGCGTGCAGCACGAAGATCGACATGATCCCGAAGACGATCACCGACACGATGCCCGGGAAAGCGCGGCCGAAGAAGAAGTAGCCTTCGAACATCTTCGTGACCGTCCACATGAAGTCCTTGCTCACCAGGATCGACGAGACGAAGAACATGTGGCCCCACATGAAGAGCCCGAGGACCAGGCCCGAGAGGCTCTGCACCAGGTCCATCCGCGCCGGCCAGCGGCTCTTGCGCGGCTTGTCCGCCAGGCCGACTCCGGCAATCACCTCTGCGTTCGTTCGCATGCCCGATCTCCTGGTCGGCGATTCCGCGCCGCCGCACGCCCCGGAGCGCGCCCTGCCCGGCCGTTCGCGCAAGAGCGTGCCTTCGCGGACGGCGAATGCGGAATCCGACCAAAGTAGGATTGCCGCTGGGCGGACGCGCGTCACGGTTAGTTTCGCCGCCGCCTCCGCGGGGCCGTTGACACAGATCAAGCGGGGGGCAGGGGCGTCCCCTACCCTGAGCGCAGTCCGCGGGCCCGCGGGCGTGCCACGCCCGGTCCGCGGACTTCATCCATGACCGTGCACAGGACAAGGAAGGGGCTCGATCTGCCCCTCGCTGGGGCGCCGGCGCCGCGCATCGAGGCAGCGCGGCCGGTGACGCGCGTCGCGCTCGTCGCGGCGGACTACGTGGGGCTGCGACCGGCGGTGCGCGTGCAGCCCGGCGACCGCGTGCTGCGGGGGCAGGCGCTCGTCGAGGACAAGCGCAATCACGGCGTCCCCCTCGTCGCGCCGGCCGCCGGTCGCATCGCGGCGGTGCACCGGGGCGAGCGCCGCGCGCTCGCCGCCGTCGTGATCGACGTGGACGAGCCTGCGGGCGCCGACGCCCAGGTGCCGCTCGCGAGCTTCGGCGGCCGGCCGCCGCAGAATCTCGATCGCGACGCGGTCCGGGCGCTCCTCGTCGAGTCGGGGCTGTGGGCCGCGCTGCGCGCGCGTCCGTTCAGCCGGATCCCGCCTCCCGACACGGTGCCGCACGCGATCTTCGTGACGGCGATCGACACGCGACCGCACGCGCCGCCGCCCGAGCTCGTGCTCGCCGACCGCGGCGAGGATTTCGCGGCCGGCGTGCGCGCGCTCGCGCCGCTCACCGACGGCCCGGTCTACGTCTGCACCGCGCCCGGCGCGCGCATCCCGGTGCCCGACGCACCGCGCGTGCGCGTCGAGGAATTCGCCGGCCCGCATCCGTCCGGCACCGTTGGGCTGCACATCCACCTCCTGCATCCGGTGAGCCTCGCACGCGCCGTGTGGCACGTGGGCTACCAGGACGTGGCCGCGATCGGCCATCTCTTCGCGACCGGCCGCATCGACGTCGGGCGCGTGATCGCGCTCGCGGGACCCGGGGTCGTGCAGCCGCGGCTCGTGCGCACGCGCCTCGGCGCCGCGACCGACGAGCTCGTCGCGGGCGAGCTCGCGCCCGGCGCGCAGCGCGTGGTTTCCGGCTCCGTGCTCGACGGACGGACCGCCGCGGGCGAGGCGACCGGCTACCTCGGCCGCTACCACCTGCAGGTGTCGGCGCTCCCCGAGGGGCACCGCCGCGAGTTCCTCGGCTGGCTCGCGCCGGGGCGCGACAAGCACTCGGTCAGCGGCGTGGTGCTCGGCGCGTTCGCGCGGCGCGCGCTCGCGCTCACCACCACCACCAACGGCTCCCCGCGCGCGATGGTGCCGATCGGCACCTACGAGCGCGTCATGCCGCTCGACCTCCTGCCGACGTTCCTGCTGCGCGCCCTGATCACCCGCGACGACGAGCAGGCGGAGGCGCTCGGCTGCCTCGAGCTCGACGAGGAGGACCTCGCCCTGTGCACCTACGTGTGCCCGGGCAAGCACGAGTACGGGCCGCTGCTGCGCGGCGCGCTCGAGCGCATCGCGAAGGACGCCGGATGAAGGGCCTGCGCGCGTGGCTCGACCGGCAGGCGCCGCACTTCGAGAAGGGCGGCCGCCTCGAGAAGCTGCACGTCCTGTACGAGGCCGCCGACACCTTCCTCTACACCCCGCCGTCGGTCACCACCGGCGCGGCGCACGTGCGCGACGCGATCGACCTCAAGCGCATGATGATGATCGTGGTCGTCGCCGCCGTGCCGTGCGTGCTCATGGCGATGTACAACACCGGCCTGCAGGCGAACCTCGCGCTCGACCCGGCGAAGACCGCCGCGCTCGAGGGCTGGCGGCACGCGGTCCTGCGCGCGCTCGGCGTCGGCTACTCGCCGGAGAGCCTGGTCGGCAACGTCGTGCACGGCGCGCTCTACTTCCTGCCGCTCTACGTGGTGACGATGCTGGTGGGCGGCGCATGGGAGGTGCTGTTCGGCGCGGTGCGGCGCCACCCGATCAACGAGGGATTCCTCGTCACCGGGCTCCTCTTCCCGCTGATCCTGCCGCCGACGACGCCGCTCTGGCAGGCGGCGCTCGGCATCAGCTTCGGCGTGGTGCTCGCGAAGGAAGTCTTCGGCGGCACCGGCATGAACTTCGTCAACCCCGCCCTCGCCGCGCGCGCCTTCGTGTTCTTCGCCTACCCGGCCGAGATGTCGGGCGACAAGGTCTGGACCGCCGTGCCGGAGGGCACCGCCGTGGACGGCTTCTCCGGTGCCACCACGCTCGCACAGATGCGCGTGATGACCGAGCCCTTCGCGGCGCAGGAGTTCTCGTGGTGGACGACGTTCGTCGGCCTCGAGCCGGGCTCGATGGGCGAGACCTCGGCCGCAGCCTGCCTGCTCGGCGCAGTCGTTCTGCTCGCGACCGGCGTCGCGTCGTGGCGCACGATGGCGGGGGTCGCGCTCGGTACGATCGCGATGGCGAGCCTCTTCAACGCGATCGGCTCGGCGACCAACCCGTGGTTCGGGGTGCCGTTCTGGTGGCACATGGCGCTCGGCGGCTGGGCCTTCGGCACCGTGTTCATGGCGACCGACCCGGTGACCTCGCCCTTCAGCGAGCGCGGGAAATGGGTCTACGGGATCCTCATCGGGGTCCTGGTGGTGCTGATCCGCGTCGTGAACCCGGCGTACCCCGAGTCGATGATGCTGGTGATCCTGTTCATGAACGTGATGGCGCCGGCGATCGACCATGTGTTCGTGCGCGCCAACATCGCGCGGCGGAGGAAGCGCAATGCCTCGGCTTGACTCCGCGCGCTACACGTTCGGCTTCGCGGCGGCGGTCTGCGTCGCCTGCGCGCTGCTCGTGGCGGCGTCGGCGGTGCTGCTCCGCCCGCGCCAGGAGGCGAACCAGCGCCTGTACATGGAGAAGAACGTGCTGATCGCCGCCGGGCTGATCGAGCACGACGAGGTGCATTCGCCGGCATCGCTGCGCGCGATCTTCGACCGCGACATCGAGGTCCGGCTGGTCGACTTCGCCACCGGCGAGCTCCTCCCCGCCGACCGGATGGACGCGCGCGCGTACGACCAGCGCCGCGCGCGCAACGACCCGGCGCAGAGCCGGCCCGCGCCGCCCAACCGCGCGGGGATTCCGCGCATGCCGCACTACGGCACGGTGTACTTCGTGCAGGGCCACGACGGCGTCGAGCAGGTGGTGATCGCCGTCGAGGGCCTGGGCATGTGGGGCACGATCTACGGGTTCGTCGCGATCGACCGGGACGGGCGCACCGTCCGCGGCCTGACCTACTACGACCAGAAGGAGACCCCGGGCCTCGGCGGGGAGATCGGGAACCCGAAGTGGCAGGCGCTGTGGCAGGGGCGCAAGGCCTACGACGACAAGTGGGAGGCGCGCATCACCGTCATCAAGGGCAACGCCGGCCCGCCCGACCAGGACCCGCTGCGCGTCGACGGCCTGTCCGGCGCGACGGTGACGAGCAACGCGGTCACGCGCCTGATGCAGTTCTGGCTCTCGGACGCCGGTTACGGGCGGTTCCTCCGCCGGTTCCGCGAAGGGGCGCGGACATGAACGGCGTCGCCGGCCTCGCGTTCGGCGCGCGCGAGCGCGCCGCGTTCGTCGACCCGCTGGTCACCAACAACCCGATCAGCGTCCAGGTGCTCGGCATCTGCTCGGCGCTCGCGGTGACCACGCGCGTCGACAAGGCGCTCGTGATGGGCGTCGGCGTGATCCTGGTCACCGCCCTGGCGAACTTCGCGGTCAGCCTGCTGCGCAACCACACCCCCGGCAGCATCCGCATCATCGTCCAGCTGTCGATCATCGCCTCGCTGGTGATCGTCGTCGACCAGGCGCTCAAGGCCTACCTCTACGAGCTGTCGCTCGAGCTGTCGGTGTACATCGGGCTGATCATCACCAATTGCATCGTGATGGGGCGCGCCGAGGGGTTCGCGATGCAGAACCCGCCCCGGCTCGCGCTGATCGACGGCCTCGCCAACGGCATCGGGTACGCGCTCGTGCTGCTCGCGGTCGCGCTCACGCGCGAGCTCCTCGGCGCGGGCCGCGTGTTCGGCGCGACCCTGCTGCCGCTCGCGAAGGAGGGCGGCTGGTACGTCCCGAACGGCCTGATGCTGCTCGCCCCGTCGGCGCTGTTCCTGATCGCGCTCCTGATCTGGCTGGTGCGCACGATCCGGCCCGAGCTCCAGGAGAAGGACTAGCGGCCGTGGAGCACTACCTCAACCTCGCGCTGCGCGCGATCTTCGTCGAGAACATGGCGCTCGTCTTCTTCCTCGGCATGTGCTCGTTCCTCGCGTGCTCCCGCAAGGTCGAGACCGCAGTCGGGCTCGGGCTGGCGGTCGTCTTCGTCCAGACGCTGACCGTGCCGCTCAACAACCTGCTGCTGCGCGGGCTCCTCGCCGAGGGTGCCCTTGCATGGCTTCACCCGGCGCTCGGACGCGTCAGCCTCGCCTTCCTCTCCTTCATCGTCTTCATCGGCACGATCGCCGCCGCGGTGCAGATCGTCGAGATGACGATCGAGCGCTTCGCGCCCGCCCTGTACGCGACCCTCGGGGTGTTCCTGCCGCTGATCGCGGTGAACTGCGTGATCCTCGGCGGCGCGCTGTTCATGCAGGAGCGCGACTACACCTTTGCCGAGAGCGTCGTGTTCGGCTTCGGCTCGGGGCTCGGATTCGCCCTCGCGATCGTCGCGATGGCGGCGGTGCGCGAGCGCATGCGCTACTCGAACGTGCCGGCGGGCCTGCGCGGCCTCGGCATCAGCTTCGTGACCGCAGGCCTGATCTCGCTCGCATTCATGGTGTTCTCGGGGATCCAGCTGTGAGGCGGCGATGACCGAGATCGCGCTCGGCGTGGCCATGTTCACCGGGGTGATCCTCGCCCTGGTGGCCGTCCTGCTCGCCGCGCGCCGCCGGCTGGTGCCCTCGGGCGAGGTCGCGATCACCGTGAACGAGGACGCCTCCCGCGCGCTGCGCACGCAGGCAGGCACCACGCTCCTCGGCGCGCTCGCCGCGAACAAGATCTTCATTCCCTCGGCCTGCGGGGGCAAGGGCGCGTGCGGCGTGTGCGAAGTCGTGGTGAGGGAGGGCGGCGGCGCGCTGCTGCCCACCGAGACCGGCTTCGTCTCGCGCAGCGACGCTCGCCGCGGCGTGCGGCTCGCCTGCCAGGTAAAGGTGCGCGGCGACCTGAGGATCGAGCTGCCGCCGGAGACCTTCAGCGTGCGCCGGCTCGAGTGCCGCGTGGCGTCCAATCGCAACGTGGGGACCTTCATCAAGGAGCTGAAGCTCGAGCTGCCGCCGGGCGAGGAGATCGCCTTCCGCGCCGGCGGGTACATGCAGCTCGAGTGCCCGCCCTACGCGCTCTCGTTCCGGGACTTCGACATCGACCCGCAGTTTCGCGACGCGTGGGACCGCTTCGATCTCTGGCGCTTCGGCTCGCAGTCGGCCGTGCCGGTGGAGCGCGCGTACTCGCTCGCGAGCTACCCGCTCGAGAAAGGGCTGCTCCTCTTCACGATCAAGATCGCGTTTCCGCCGGGCTATCGCGAGGACCTTCCGCCGGGCCTGATGAGCTCGTGGCTCTTCAACCTCAAGCCGGGCGACAAGGTGACCGCCTCCGGGCCGTACGGGGAGTTCTACGCGCGCGAGACCGACAAGGAGATGTGCTTCATCGGCGCGGGCGCCGGCATGGCGCCGCTGCGCTCGCACATCTTCGACCAGTTCCATCGGCTCCGCACCAAGCGCAAGGTCACGTTCTGGTACGCCGCCGCGAACCTGCGCGAGGCGTTCTACCGCGACGAGTTCGACCGCCTCCAGCGCGAGCACCCGAACTTCACCTGGCACCTCGTCCTGTCGGAGCCCCTGCCGGAGGACCACTGGACCGGACCGGTGGGGCTCGCGCGGAACAAGGTGGTGCGGGAGCTGTACCTCAAGGACCACCCCGCGCCGGAGGAGATCGAGTACTACCTGTGCGGCCCGCCGGTGATGACCAAGGCGGTGATCGCCATGCTCGCGGACCTGGGGGTCGAGCGCGAGAACATCATGCTGGACGAGTTCGGTTGAGAGGCTAGGAGGCGCGCGATGACGATGTCGGTCGGTTCGTTGATCAGCGAGCGGGGATCCGCCGGGCTCGTCTCGATCGAGGCGGGCGCGACGGTCGCCGAGGCGGTGGACCTGATGGTCGAGCGCGACGTGGGCGCGGTGCTGGTGATGAGTGAGGACGAGCTCTTCGCCGGGATCTTCACCGAGCGCGACCTGCTCGTGCGCGTGGCCAGGCTGCGCCGCGACCCCGCCGCGACCCCGCTCTCGCTCGTGATGACGCGCGACGTGAAGTTCGTGACCCCGGATACGCCGGTGGAAGCAGCGCTCAGCCTCATGCACGTCAACCACTACCGCCACCTGCTGGTGATCGACGGCCCGCGCGTGCACGGGCTCGTGTCGATGCGCGACCTCGCCTACGAGCTGATCCGGCGCGGCGAGGGCCGCTTCGAGGCCGCGATCCGCAAGGCGGGGCAGAATACGGAGACCTGACCATGGACACGATCCTTTCGCTCAAGCGGCGCGCCGTCCTCAAGGTGCTCGGCGTCGCCACGCTCGCCGCCGCCGGCTGCAGTCGCACCGACGAGCGCACCGCGGGCTTCCGCTTCGGCGGCCCGACGATGGGCACGACCTACACCGCGACGGTCGCGGCGCCCGGGCTCAGCGCCGCGGGACGCGCGGCGGCGCGCGAGGCGGTGCGGCTCGCGCTCGACACCGTCGAGCTGCGGATGTCGACCTACCGGCCCGATTCCGAGCTCTCCCGGCTCAACCGCCATGCGGCGGACACACCCTTCGCCTTGTCGCCCGACGCGTACGCGGTGTTCGCGCTCGCGCAGGAGGTGGCGTGGCGCACCGGCGGGGTGTTCGACGTCACCGTCGGGCCGGTCGTCGACGCGTGGGGGTTCGGGCCGAGCAAGCTGAACCGGATCCCCTCGGCGCAGGAGCTCGCGACCCTGGGCGGGCGGGTGGGTCACCGCATGCTCGTTCTGGACCCGCGCGCGGGCGCGATCCGCAAGGCGCGGCCGGACGTGAGCGCGGACCTCTCGGGCGTCGCGAAGGGATTCGCGGTCGACCGGGCGGCCCGCGCGCTCGAGGCGCTCGGGTTCGAGGATTACCTCGTCGAGGCGGGCGGCGAGGTGCGCACGCGCGGCCTCAACCCGCAGCATGAGCCGTGGCGCATTGGCATCGAGCGTCCCGACGCCGTGCCGCCGGTCGTGGACCACGTGGTGCCGCTCGGCGGGCTCGCCATGGCGACCTCGGGCGATTACCGCATCTACTTCGAGGAAGCGGGACGGCGGTACTCGCACGAGATCGACCCGCGCACCGGCGCGCCGATCGCGCACGCGCTCGCGTCGGCGAGCGTGGTGGCGGCCGATTGCGGCTTCGCGGATGCCATGTCGACCGCGCTGATCGTCCTCGGCGCCGAGCGGGGCTACGCCCTCGCCCTCGAGCAGGGGATCGCGGCGCACTTCATCCTGCGCACCCCCGACGGCGGGTTCGAGACGCGGTCGACGCCCGCGTTCGCCGCCCTCGGCGGCCATCCGGCGGCGGGATGACCGCGATGGATCTCACGGTCGTCGCGCTCGTCGTGCTCGGCGCGCTCGCCGCATTCGGCGCCGCGATCGGCGCGATGGCCCTCGGTTCGAAGCTCACCGGCCGCTGCCTGCGCGGCTCGTGCGGCGGTCCCGCGGTCCGCGGCGCCGACGGCGAGCCGCTCTCCTGCGCGAGCTGCCCGAACCGCGCGCGCTAGCGCGTCAGGCGACGACCACCGGAATCTTGCCGATCTTCGCGCGCCACTCGGCGGGGCCGGACTTGTGGACCGCGTTCCCGGCCGGGTCGACCGCCACGATCACCGGCATGTCCTTCACTTCGAACTCGTAGATCGCCTCCATCCCGAGGTCCTCGAAGGCGCGCACCCTCGAGCCGCGGATCGCCTTCGAGACGAGGTAGGCCGCGCCGCCGACGGCGATGCAGTAGAGCGCGCCGTGCTTCTTGATCGACTCGGTGGCGGCCGGCCCGCGCTCGGACTTGCCGATCATGCCGATCAGCCCCGCCTGCGCGAGCATCGGCTCGACGAACCGGTCCATCCGCGACGAAGTCGTGGGGCCGGCCGGGCCGACCACCTCGTCGCGCACCGGGTCGACCGGGCCGACGTAGTAGATGAAGCGGTTCGTGAAGTCGACCGGCAGCTTCTCGCCCTTCGCCAGCATCTCGGTGAGCCGCTTGTGCGCCGCGTCGCGGCCGGTGAGAATCTTCCCTGAGAGGAGCAGCCGGTCGCCCGCCTTGAACTGCGCGAGATCGGACTTCTTGAGCGTGTCGACGTTGACCCGCTTCGCGGCCGAGACGTCGAGCGCGAGCTTCGGCCAGTCGTCGAGGCTCGGCGGCTCGAACTTCGCCGGCCCGCTGCCGTCGAGCACGAAGTGGAGGTGGCGCGTCGCCGCGCAGTTCGGCAGCAGCGCGACCGGCTTCGACGCCGCGTGCGTGGGGTAGTCGACGACCTTGACGTCGAGCACGGTGGTGAGGCCGCCCAGGCCCTGGGCGCCGATCCCGAGCGCATTCACCTTCTCGTAGAGCTCGAGCCGCAGCGCCTCGGCGCGGTTCTTCGGTCCGCGCGCCTGCAGCTCCTGGATGTTCATCGGCTCCATCATCGCCCACTTGGCCATCAGCATCGCCTTCTCCGGCGTGCCGCCGATGCCGAGCGAGAGCATTCCCGGCGGGCACCAGTCGGCGCCCATCGTGGGCACCACGGACAGCACCCAGTCCACCACCGAGTCGTTCGGCAGCAGCATCGCGAACTTCGACTTGTTTTCCGAGCCGCCGCCCTTCGCCGCGACGATCACCTCCACCTTGTCGCCGGGAACCAGCTCGACGTGCGTGACGCCCGGCGTGTTGTCCTTCGTGTTGACGCGCTTGCCGTCCGGGTCCGCAAGCACCGAGCCGCGCAGCTTGTTGTCCGGATGCGTGTACGCGCGCCGCACGCCCTCGTTCACCATCTCCTCTAGGGACATCGTCGCCTGCCAGCGCACGTCCATCCCGACGCGAACGAACGCGATGCCGATCCCGGTGTCCTGGCACATCGGGCGGTGGCCCTCGGCGCTCATGCGCGAGTTGACCAGGATCTGGGCGATCGCCTCCTTCGCGGCGGGCGACGCCTCGCGCTGGTAGGCCTCATACAGGTTCTTCAGGTAGTCGGCCGGGTGGTAATAGGAGATGTACTGATAAGCGTCGGCGAGCGACTGAATGAGGTCTTCCTGCTTGATGAGGGTCATGGTTCGATCTCCGGGGAGCGCGCGACCGGCCGCGCCTGCTCCCACAAGTATAGGGTCGCCCCGGCACGCGGACCTGTGTCAGGTCAAATCCCGCGCCGGGCGTCGGACAAAAACAAAGCGGCGCCCGAAGTCGGGCGCCGCTCGAGGGTCGGGTGGTCCTACTTCTTCGCCGCGGGCGCGGGCGGGGCCGCCTTGGGCGGCGCTGCGGCCGCGGCCGCCTGCGGCGCAGCCGGGTTCACGCACGGCTGCGTCATCTGCGGCGTCACGGTCTTGCCCTTCGCCTTCTCGGCGGCGATGTACTTCGCTGCGACGCGGTTCTCGGCCTCGCACTGCTGATACGCGCCCACCTTGGCGGCCGCCGCCGCTTTTGCCGCAGCCTCCGCCGCGGCGGCCTTCTGCGCGTCGGTCAGCGTCGGCGCCGGCAGCTTGGCCAGCGCGACGCCGCTCGCCACTGCGAGCGCGGCGGCGACTGCGATCGAGCGTGTCGTCATGTCCCCTCCCCCTTCAACTGTGCTGGATCACACCGAGGACGCGCGACCGCGTCTCGGCCGGCACGTCCTGCGCGTACTTCTGCCGGCTGCGCCCGGCCTTGACTTCCTCGTACCAGTACTCGTGGTGCTCCTTGGCCCAGGTCTCGTCCACGTAGCCGGTGCGCATCGCCTGGTAGGCGCCGCGCATCCCCACCGTCCCGAGGTAGATGTGGAAGCACGCCATCGCGATGCCGAGCAGGCCGAACACCATGTGGAGGACGTTCGCGGTCTGCATGGTGCTGCGGGTCTGCCCGAAGTTCGGGAAGTTGAGGATGTAGCCGGTGACCACCAGCACGATCGAGATGACGACGACCAGCCCCCAGAACAGCGCCTTCTCGCCGGCGTTGAAGCGGCCGGAGGGCACGTGCCCGCCCTTCTTGTCCAGCATGCCGCCGAACTTGGCGATCCACTTGGCGTCGTGGGCGCGCGGCAGGTTGTCGCGGATGAACATCACGATGAAGATCGGCAGCGCCACCGAGAAGATCGGGCCGACGAAGTTGTGCAGGTTCTTCGAGAAGTTCGCGAGCCACGCGAACAGCGTGTAGCCGATCACCGGCAGCAGCACGTGCTTGCCGAACGTGAGGACGAGGCCGGTGAGCCCCAGGATCGCGAACGAAATCCCCATCGTCCAGTGCGCGATCCGGTCGGCGGTGGAGAAGCGCTGGATCAGCTTCCCGGTGGGCTTGTCGTGCAGGCCGATCGACCCGCGCCAGCTGTAGTAGCCGATCAGCGCGAGCAGCGCGAGGGCGATGATCGCGCCGCCGATCGAGGTGATCGGGACGCGCGCCTCGCGCCAGGTCTCGCCGCGGCTCTGCACGAGGACGCCGGCCTCGGGGCCGCGCGCGGTCGTGTAACCCGGCTCCCCGGAGCGGACCTCGCGCCAGAGCGGCGCGTTGTTCAGGGGCTGGCTCTGCTGGCGCTGGGCCTGCGCGGCGGCGCCCTCCGGCGCACCCGGCTGCTGCTGCGCGGTCGCGGGGACAGCGCAGGCCATCGCCGCCGCGGCGAAGAGCGCGGCGATTGCACGTCTGGTCATGACCTCAACCTCCCCTGCCGCCGATGCGGGCGTACTCGTTCTGGTTCTGCGCGCGGGCGTTGATCGCGCGCTCCCAGTCGGCCTGCTTGCCGCCGAACTGCGGGCTGTCCCAGGGTTTCGCGTCGGGCTTGCCCTGGTACTTGCCCTGCTTGTACTGCACGACCTGCGGCTGCTCGCCGCACGCGGCCAGGCCGAGTGCCGCGACCGCTGCGAGAACGGCGATGCGTTTGCGCATGGCGCCCTCCTCAGCTCTTCGGCTGCGCGGCCGGCGGCTTCTGCCCGCCCGGCCCGTAGGCCGTGCCCCAGCCCCAGACTTCCGAGCCCTTGCCGCGGGTCAGCACGCGCTGGCGATAGATGTCGGCGATGACGTCGCCGTCGCCGCCGAGCAGCGCCTTGGTCGAGCACATCTCCGCGCATGCCGGCAGCTTGCCCTGCGCAAGGCGGTTGGCGCCGTACTTCTTGAACTCCTCGGCCGAGTTGTCCTTTTCCGGCCCGCCGGCGCAGAAGGTGCACTTGTCCATCTTGCCGCGCAGCCCGAACGCGCCCGCCTGCGGGAACTGCGGTGCGCCGAACGGGCAGGCGTAGAAGCAGTAACCGCAGCCGATGCACAGGTCCTTGTCGTGCAGGACGACGCCTTCCTCGGTCTTGTAGAAGCAGTCGACCGGGCACACCGCCATGCACGGCGCGTCGGAGCAGTGCATGCATGCGACCGAGATGGAGCGCTCGCCCGGCACGCCGTCATTGATCGTGACGACGCGGCGCCGGTTCACGCCCCAGGGCACCTCGTTCTCGTTCTTGCACGCCGTCACGCAGCCGTTGCACTCGATGCAGCGCTCGGCGTCGCACAGGAATTTCATTCTCGCCATGGCTCGCCTCCGTTACGCCCGCTCGATCTGGCAGATGGTGGTCTTGGTTTCCTGCATCATCGTGACGGTGTCGTAACCGTAGGTCGTGGCGGTGTTGACCGCCTCGCCCCGCACGATCGGCGCCGCGCCGTCCGGGTAGTAGGGCAGCATGTCCCTGCCCTGCCACCAACCGGCGAAGTGGAACGGGATGAACGCGTGATCGGGGCCGACGCGCTCGGTGACGAGCGCCTTGACCTTGAGTCGCGCGCCGGTCGGCGAGGACACCCAGACGTACTCGCCGTTGCGGATCCCGCGGTCGTTCGCCGCCTTCGGGTTGATCTCGACGAAGTTGTCCTGCTGCAGCTCCGCGAGCCACGGGTTGGACCGCGTCTCGTCGCCGCCGCCCTCGTACTCCACCAGCCGGCCCGAAGTGAGCACGATCGGGAACTTCTCCGCGAGCTTCGCCTCGATGTTCTTCTTCTGCACGCTGATGAAGAGCGTCGGCAGGCGCCAGAAGGCGCGCTTGTCGGCCTGCGCCGGGTATTTCTCCATCAGGTCCGGGCGCGTGCCGTAGAGCGGCTCGCGGTGGATCGGAACCGGGTCCGGGAAGTTCCACACCACCGCGCGCGCCTTCGCGTTGCCGAAGGGGTGGCAGCCGTGGTTCTTCATCGTGACGCGGATGATCCCGCCCGAGAGGTCGGTCTTCCAGTTCTTGCCCTCCGCCTCGGCCTTCTCCTCGGCGGTGAGCTCGTCCCACCAGCCGAGCTTCTTGAGCAGCACGTGGTCGAACTCGGGATAGCCGAACGGGAGGTCCGCGCCCTTCGACGCCGAGCCGTCCTCCGCGAGCAGGCTCACGCCGTCGCGCTCCACGCCGAAGTTGGCGCGGAAATTACCGCCGCCGTCCATGACGTGCTTGGAGGTGTCGTACAGGTTCGGCGACCCGGGATGCTTCAGGGCCGCGTTGCCGTAGCACGGCCACGGGAGCCCGAAGTAGTCGCCGTCGCACGGGCCGCCCTTGGCGCGCAGCGTCTTCACGTCGAACGTGTGCATGTTCTTCATGTGAAGCTTCAGGCGCTCCGGCGACTGCCCGGTGTAGCCGATGGTCCACGTGCCGCGGTTGATCTCGTTCGCGAGCGTGTCCTCCATCGACGGCTCTTCGTAGCCCTTCGCGGTCTTGATTAGGCGCAGGTTCTGCTTGCCGTCCTTCTTGCCGATGAACTGGTCGCCGAACCCCCACTTCTGCGCGAACGCGTACATGATCGCGTGGTCGGAGCGCGACTCGAAGAGCGGCTCGATCACCTTCTCGCGCCACTGGATCGACCGGTTCGACGCGGTACAGGACCCTTCGGTCTCGAACTGGGTCGCGGCCGGCAGCAGGTACACCGCGCGGTTCGCGTTCGCCTGCTTCTTGGCGTCGGCGAGGATCTTCTGGCCCTGCTCGCCGAGCGGCATTGCGGCCATCGCGGCGGTGGCCGACGGGTACGGGTCGACCACCACCAGCAGGTCGAGCGCGTGCATCGCGGCCTGCATCTCGACCCCGCGGGTCTGCGAGTTCGGCGCGTGCCCCCAGAAGAACATCGCGCGGATGTTCGGGTCCTGGTCGATGTTCTCGTTCTGCTCGAGCACGCCGTCGATCCAGCGCGACACGGTGATGCCGGGCTTGGTCATCATCGCCGGCGAGGCGAACTGCTTCTCGAGCCAGGCGTAGTCGACGTTCCAGACGCGCGCCCAGTGGCGCCACGATCCCGGGACGATGCCGTAGTAGCCCGGCAGCGAGTCGGGGTTCGGGCCGACGTCGGTCGCGCCCTGCACGTTGTCGTGGCCGCGGAAGATGTTCGTGCCCCCGCCCGAGACCCCGACGTTGCCGAGCACCAGCTGCAGAATGCACGAGGCGCGCACCATCGCGTTGCCGGTGGTGTGCTGGGTCTGGCCCATGCACCACACGACGGTCGAGGGCTTGTTCTTCGCCAGCGCCTCGGCGACGCGCTTCATCTGGTCGGGCTTGACGCCGCAGGCCTCCTCGACCTTGTCGGGCGTCCACTTCGCCATGACTTCGGCCTTGACCTTGTCCATGCCGTAGACGCGGTCGTTGATGTACTTCTTGTCCTCCCAGCCGTTCTCGAAGATGTGGTACACGAGGCCGAACAGGAACGGGATGTCGGTGCCGGAGCGGATGCGTACGTACTCGTCCGCCTTCGCCGCCGTGCGCGTGAAGCGCGGGTCGACGACGATCATCTTCGCGCCGGTCTCCTTCGCGTGCAGCATGTGCAGCATCGACACCGGGTGCGCCTCGGCGGCGTTCGACCCGATGTACATCGCGCACTTCGAGTTCTGCATGTCGTTGTAGGAGTTGGTCATCGCGCCGTAGCCCCAGGTGTTGGCCACGCCCGCGACGGTGGTCGAGTGGCAGATGCGCGCCTGGTGGTCGCAGTTGTTGGTCCCCCACAGGGAGACGAACTTGCGGAACAGCATCGACTGCTCGTTGTTGTGCTTCGACGAGCCGACGAAGTACGCGGCGTCGGGGCCCGACTCCTTGCGGATCGCCATCATCCGCTCGGTGATCTCGGTGAGGGCCTGGTCCCAGCTGATGCGCTGGTACTTGCCGTTCACGAGCTTCATCGGGTACTTCAGCCGGTGCGAGTGCTCGGTCATGCCGTGCTCGCGCACGCTCGCGCCCTTGGCGCAGTGCGCGCCGAGGTTGAGCGGCGAGTCGAACACCGGCTCCTGGCGCACCCAGACGCCGTTCTGCACGATTGCGTCGATCGCGCAGCCGACCGAGCAGTGGGTGCACACGGTGCGCTTGACCTCGACCTTCGCGTCGGCGGCTGCCTTCTCCTGCGCTTCGGCCTTGCCGACGAGGTTGAACGGCAGCTGCGAGGCGAATGCCCCGGCGCCGACGGCGACGCCCGAGCGCTTGAGGAACGCGCGCCGGTCGACGGTGCGCGCGAGGGTGCCCGAGAGGCTCCGCGCGAGACGCGACTGCGGAGCGGAGGTGACGGCGGATTTCTTGGTGAGCAGCATGGCGCCCTCCTCGCTCTAGACCAGCGTGGTGCGGTAGTAGTTGCGGACGTGCGCGGTGAGCTGGTACCCGGAACGCTTGCCGCCCTCCTTCTTCTCGCCGCCCGCGGGCTGCGGCGCGGTCTTCGCGCCGATCGCCGCGACTGCGGCCGCGCCGGTGGCGCCCGCTGCGATCAGGAAGTTCCTGCGGCTGTGCCTGGTCTTGTCCATTTTCTAGTCTCCTTCCGGGAAGTCAGACCATCTCGAACGACTGGGACTCGAGGTCGAAAAAGACCCTCGTGACGCGCGCGACGTCTTTGTAGAACCGCGTTGCTGCAGCGTTGAGAATCTCATCCGTAAGCTGGATGTAAGCAGGTGAAATATAGCGCATAAAGAACTGCTTTTGTCGGCCAATCGCTTGATCGTCGGAGCCAAGCGAAACGAGGTGGCGCATCACTTCGCAGAGCACGGCGACGTGGTCTTCCGGCTCGTGCGTCTCCCCCGTTCGACGGAGGCCCAGGTCGCGCAGTTCGTCCCGCAGTGCAACAACGACTCGCTCGCGTCCCGCCGAGGTCAGGTAGCGGCTGCAATACAGCGTCACCTCGGCCCTCCCGACCCCGACGAAATGCGAGTCGTATTCGAGGCTTAGCGCGGCGGGTTCGGCTTCGCGGGCGGCGCGCGCGAGCGCTCGCCAGGCGCGTCCAAGCGGCACGTCGTCCGTGCCGAACAAATCCTCGTTGCGTGCGATGGAATCGAGCAGCGCGCGCTCCGGCGCGGCGAAGAACAGCCCTCCGAGCAGCGCGTACAGGTCGGCGCGCGCCCGATCCTCGTCGTTCAGCGCCGATCCCCCGCCGATCGCAGGGGTTTCCGGACGGCCCGCGCCGTTCACGGCTTCACGTCGAAGATCGACGCCTCGCCCTTGTTCTCCATCATGTCGACCACCCGGCAGTCGGCGCACATCTGCAGCCGCCGCAAGGCGCCACCGGAGGCAAACATCGAATGGGCATTCAATCTTCCCACCATGGCCTCGATCATCTGCTTCGTGCCGAACGGCTTCCCGCAGCGCACGCAGCTGAACGGCTCGGCCTGGTTGAGGACGACCTCCTGCTTCGCCTGGGCGGTGAGCAGGAGCCGCGGCACCAGGCTCACGGACTTCTCGGGGCAGGTGCTGACGCACAGCCCGCACTGCACGCAGTTCCGCTCGATGAACTTCAGCATCGGCGTCTCGCGGCCGTCGACCAGCGCGCTGGCCGGACAGGCGCCGACGCAGGCCATGCACAGCGTGCAGGTCTTCGGGTCCACCGCCACCCGGCCGAACGGCGCGCCGGCGCCGAGCGGAATCTCCTCGCGCGGCGTGGGCCCGTGGCGCGCGAGGTGCTCGAGCGCGAACTCGAGCGTCGTGCGCTTCTCGTGCGAAAGCGCAAACGTCGCGCCTTCCGCGGGCGCGGCGGCCGGAGCGAGCCCCCAGAGCGCCGACTCGAGCCCTGCCGCGTCGGTCGCGCGCACCAGCGCGAGATGTGTCCCGCTGTAGCCGAGCGCGGTGAGGATCGTCTGCGCATGGCGCATCTGCCGCTCGATCGCGGCGCCGTACTCGTCGGCCTCCGAATCGGTGGCGACGATGACCACCTGGCTCGCGCCGTAGGCGATCGCGCCGAGCCAGACGTCGAGGCCCGCGGACGCGGCGTGGAAGATCTCGAGGGGGATCGCGCGCGCCGGCAGGCCGCGGCCGCGGCGCGCAATGCGCGGGATCAGGTCGCGCCCGACGTCCGCGCCGTGAAACACGATCGCCGCGTCGCGCCCGCCCGCCGCCCGGTACGTCGCGAGCAGCCGCTTCAGTCGCGCGCCCAGGTCCGGCACGCGCGGGTTCGCGTAGGTCATCGCGCCCGACGGGCAGACGGTGGCGCAGCCGCCGCAGCCGAGACACAGGTGCGGTTCGACCCGGACCTTGTCGCCGTCGGAGGCGATCGCGCCCGTGGAGCAGGTGTCGATGCAGGCGGTGCAGCCGGTCTTGGACGAGCGCGCGTGCGCGCAGATGCGCTCGTTGTAGAGGTAGAACTTCGGCTTCTCGAACTCGCCGACGAGCTTCGCCACCTCGGCCGCCGCGAGCGCCTGCTCGAGCGGATCGCGGCCCGGCGCGAGATAGCCCTGCGGCTTGCGCGGCACCTTGAGCACCGGCTCGGCCGAGAGGTCGAGCACGAGGTCGAAGCTTTGCTTGCGCGCGCGGCCGGCGCGGTTGAAATCGATCGCCTGAACTGGGCCGCACGCCTTGACGCACGCCCGGTGCCCCTTGCAGCGCTCCAGGTCGATCTGGTAGGTGAAGTCGATCGCCTGCTCGGGGCAGGCGCGGATGCAGGCGGTGCAGCGCGTGCAGACGTCGAGGTCGATCGGGTTCGTCTGCTCCCACTCGACCTCGAAGGCGCCGAGCCACCCCTTGAGGGCGGTCACGCGCCCCGACCACACCGGGAAGCGCCGCACGTCCGGCAGCTCGCCGCCCTTCGCGTTCGTGACGAGCACATTCACGTCGAGCTGGTCGGCGAGCCGGCTCGCCCACTGGACGGCGGCCTCCGCGGGCCCGATGACGAGCAGCGCGCCGCCCGATTTGTACGACACGCTCGTCATCGGCTCGGGCTCGGGCAGATCGGCGAGGGCGAGCAGCGCGGCGATCTTCGGGCTCGCGCGCGCGCCCTCGGCCGACCAGCCGGCCACCTCGCGAATGTTCACGAACCTGAGCTCGGCCTTCGCGCCGATCGTTTCGGCCACCTCCAGGAAGAGGGGCGCCTCCTGGGTGCACGCCACGACGCATTCGCCGCCGCGCGCGGCGGTCTCGAACGCGGCGATCTCCTTGCGGCAGAGCTCGGTGTGGATCTCGACCGGCCGCTCCGACCCGAGGGCGCGCGCGAGCGCCTTCGCGTCGAGCGGCATCGTGCGGTTGCAGTTGCAGAGCTTCAGCGTCTTGTCGTCGAGCGGCATCGGGAGCGGCCCTTCACGCCGCGTCGGGCTTGCGGGGAAGATCGGCGGGCTGCTGCGGCGCGACCGGCTGCGGCGCCTCGGCCGCCGCGGTCGGCGCATCCGGCACCGCCGGCGCGGGCGCCTCGAGCGCGGCCGCCTCGGGTGCGGACGTCGGCGTCTCGGCCTTCTTCTCCTCGTCGTCGAAGAGCCCGAGCATGCGTGCGCCGCTCAGCGTCCTCAGCACCGCGGCCGGAATCGGATCGGGGATCGAGTAGTCGTCGATGTAGACGTCCAGGCGGTCCATCGTGTTGAAGTGCGGATCGCCGAAGAGCTTCTTGAGCGCAGCGGTGCGCGCCGCGGGATCCACGTCCGGGCGCATGAACGCCTTGTAGTCCGATTCGAGCCCCTTGAGCGTGTCGAGCGAGGGCAGCTCGGGCGGCCCTTCCGCCGGCGGCGGCTGCGTCGCGGCGGCGGACGGCGTCTCGGTTTGCGCCGGGACGGGCGGCGCGGGCGGCACCGCGGGCTCGGGCAGCGCATCGCCGCGACGCGCCGCGACCTTGCGGCGCGACCAGCGCGCGAGGAACGCGTCCTTGTCGGCGTCGCCGCTCACTCGTCCCTCCGTGCGCCCTTGAACGACGGCGGGCGCGCGCGTCGCTTCGGCTCGGGCCGGTAGTTCGCGTCCACGTACTCGGCGAGCCAGGCGGCGAGCTCGCCGGGCAGCGGCACCCCGTCGACCTGCGCACCGCCGTCCATCATCCGCGCCGCCTCGTGGTAGCTGGGCGTCACGATCTTCGGCACCGCGCGGTCGTCGTCCATGCGCCACATCACGAACATGTACGGCTGCCCGGCGGTCAGGTTCAGGTAGTAGCCCTCGGCCTCGTCCCGGTGCAGGACCACCTCGAAGCCCGGATGGAGCCACTGCGACCGGGCGCCCTCCTCCAGGATCACGTGCGGGGCGGCCGTCGCGCCGGGGGCCTCGGGCACCACCGCCACCGGCTGCCAGGTTTCCGACTGCCACCGGTTGGCGAGCGCGCGCCGCTCCATCACCACGGCGAGGCGCACGCTTTGAGGCGATGCGCGAATGAATCTAGAATCCGAGAGTTCCATCGCACCATTATGATGCGGGGACGCGGTCTCTGTCTCTGTGAGCAAGCCTGACGATGTCCGACCGGATCATTCCCCTCGTCGACGCGCGCCGCATGCCCCTGCCGGACGTGGGGCCACTCGCGCCGGGCAGCCGCGCCGCCGACGCGCTCGGCCGGCCGCTGCGCGACCTGCGCATCTCGGTGACCGACCGGTGCAACTTCCGCTGCACCTACTGCATGCCGAAGGACGTGTTCGGCCCGGACTACAAGTTCCTCCCGCGCAGCGCGGTGCTCACCTTCGAGGAGATCACCCGGCTCGCGCGCGTGTTCAAGGGCTACGGCATCGAGAAGATCCGCCTCACCGGCGGCGAGCCGCTGCTGCGCCGTGACCTCGAGCGGCTGATCGAGATGCTGGCGAACCTCGGCGGGCTCGACCTCACCCTCACGACCAACGGCTCGGCGCTCGCGCGCAGGGCGCGGGCGCTGCGCGACGCCGGCCTCCAGCGTCTCACCGTCAGCCTCGACTCGCTCGACGACGCCGTATTCCGCGCGATGAACGACGTCGACTTCCCGGTCGCCGCGGTGCTCGCGGGCATCGAGGCGGCTGCGGCCGCGGGCCTCGCGCCGATCAAGATCAACATGGTGGTCCAGCGCGGGGTGAACGACCACACGATCGTGGACATGGCGCGGCGCTTCAAGGGCACCGGCCACATCGTGCGTTTCATCGAGTTCATGGACGTCGGCAGCTCCAACGGCTGGCGCATGGACGACGTCGTGCCCTCGGCCGAGGTCGTGCGGCGCATCGACGCCGAGCTGCCGCTCGCGCCGGTCGACCCGAACTACTTCGGCGAGGTCGCCGAGCGCTGGCGCTACAAGGACGGCAGCGGCGAGATCGGCGTGATCTCGTCGGTGACGCAGGCGTTCTGCCGCACCTGCACGCGCGCGCGGCTGTCGGTGGACGGAGCGCTGTACACCTGCCTCTTCGCCACCTCGGGCTACGACCTGCGCGCGCTCCTGCGCGGCGGGGCGTCCGACGACGAGATCCACGCGGCGATCGCGCGCATCTGGCACGCGCGCGGCGACCGCTACTCCGAGATCCGCACCGCGGAGACGGCCAGGCTGCGCAAGGTCGAGATGTCGTACATCGGCGGATGAGATCCGGCGGATGAACGCGCCCCACAAGCCGCAGCTCACTGCCGCCGCGCGCCCCGCGACCTTCGAGGTCGAGGCGCTGAACGAGCGCGGCGAGGCGGTGCCGACGCCGATCGCCGGCGAGCACGCGCTGACGCTCTACCTCGACAAGCGCGAGATCGTCACGCTCATGACGCTCGCCCAGGCGCCCGAGGCGCTCGCGATCGGGTACCTGCGCAACCAGCGCCTTCTGCGCTCGATCGAGGAGATCGCGTCGGTGCAGGTGGACTGGGAGACCGATTCGGTCGCGATCACCACTCGCAAGGGCGTGAAGGGCCTCGGCGCGAAGATGAAGAAGCGCACGGTGACGACCGGCTGCGGGCAGGGCACGGTGTTCGGCGACCTGATGGAGGAGATCGAGTCGATCGATCTGCGCGACGACGTGCGCCTCGCGGAGGACACCCTCTACGCGCTGCTCGACGCGGTGCGCCGGCACGAGACGATCTACAAGGCGGCGGGCGCGGTCCACGGCTGCGCCTTGATCGCAAATGAGACCGCCAACGCGCCCGGCGCGAGCCCGATCATCTTCTTCGTCGAGGACGTCGGGCGGCACAATGCGGTCGACGCGATCGCCGGGCAGATGTGGCTCGAGGGCATCGACGGCTCGGACAAGATCTTCTACACCACCGGCCGCCTCACCTCGGAGATGGTGATCAAGTGCGCGCAGATGCGCATCCCGTTCCTCGTCTCGCGCTCCGGGCTCACCCAGATGGGCTGGACCATCGCCTCCCGCATCGGGATCACGATGCTCGGGCGCGCGGTCGGCAAGCACTATCTCCTGTTCACCGGCCGGCACCGGTTCGTGAAGACCTCGATGCCGACGATGACAGCGTAGGTTGAAGCCGATGACGCAGGCATCGCCTTCCCCGACCTCGGGGAGCACGAGGGGGCGCCGCGCAAGCGGCCTTGCCCCCTCGTAGCGTGGAGAACTGATCAGGATGGATCTCCGCGACACGTTGCGCGTCACCGGCCTGATCCTCGCCGGCGGCCAGGGCCGGCGCATGGGCGGGGTCGACAAGGGCCTGCAGCCCCTGCGCGGCCGGCCGCTCGTCGCCTGGGTCCTCGACCGCCTGAAGCCCCAGGTGACCGAGGTGATCGTCAACGCCAATCAGAACCAGGCCGAGTACGCGCAGCTCGGCTGCCGGGTGGTCGGCGACGAGATCGGCGGCTTCGCCGGCCCGCTCGCCGGGCTGCACGCGGGCCTGAAGGCGAACGTGCACCCGTTCCTCGTCACCGTGCCGTGCGATTCCCCGTTCCTGCCGCTCGACCTCGTCGCGCGTCTGCACGCGGCGCTCGTCGCGAACCATGCGGACCTCGCGGTCGCGAAGACCGGCGACCAGCCGCATCCGGTCTTCTCGCTCGTGCGCGAGTCCCTCGCCGGGCACCTCGAGAAATTCCTCGCGGGCGGCGGGCGCAAGATCGACGCGTGGTACGCCGCGCTGAAGGTCGTCGAGGTGCCATTCGACGACGAGGCGGACGCGTTCTCCAACATCAACACGCCGGAAGAGCTGGCGGAGCACGAGAAGCGTACGTGAGCACGCTCAAGCAGGTCGTGAGCTGCATGGACGACTACGACCCGGAGTCGCTGCCGGTCGAGACCGCGCGCCGCGTGATCCGGTCGCTCGTGACGCCGGTGACCGCGTGCGAGCGCGTCGCCGTGCGGGCGAGCCTCGGCCGCGTGGTCGGGGCGGACGTCGTGTCGACCGTGAACGTGCCCGCGCACGACAACTCGGCGATGGACGGCTTCGCGGTGCGCGGCGCCGACCTCAGGGCGGAAGGCGACACCGTGCTGCGGGAAATCGGCAGCGCGTTCGCCGGGCGCACCTTCGACCGCCCGGTCGGCGCCGGCGAATGCGTGCGGGTCATGACGGGCGCAGTCATGCCCGCGGGAGCCGACACCGTCGTGATCCAGGAGGCGGTGCGCGTCGAGGGGCGCCGCATCGTCGTCCCGCCCGGCCAGAAGACCGGGCAGAACCGCCGCTTCGCCGGCGAAGATCTCGCAGTCGGCAGCGTCGCGATTCCGGCGGGACGGCTCGTGCGCCCGGCGGACCTGGGGCTCCTCGCCTCGCTCGGCCTCGCCGAAGTCACCGTGCGACGGCGCCCGCGGGTCGCATTCTTCTCGACCGGCGACGAGCTCGCGTCGGTCGGCGCGCCGCTCAAGGACGGCGAGGTCTACGACTCCAACCGCTACACGCTCTACGGCATGCTCGCGCGGCTCGGCGTCGACCTGATCGACATGGGCGTGGTGCGCGACGATCCGCCGAGCCTCGAGCGCGCGTTTCTCGACGCGGCGGCAAACGCCGACGCCGTCATCACGTCGGGCGGCGTGTCGGTCGGCGAGGCCGATTTCACGCGCGAGCTGCTCGGCCGGCTGGGCGAGGTGCTGTTCTGGAAGATCGCGATGCGACCGGGGCGGCCAATGGCGGTCGGACGCATCGGTGGCGCGCACTTCTTCGGGCTGCCGGGCAACCCGGTCGCGGTGATGGTGACCTTCTACGGCTTCGTCCGCGACGCGCTGCTCCGGCTCGCGGGCCGCACCGAGGACTGCGAGCTGGCGCTGCTGCAGGTCCCGTGTGCGACGCCGCTGCGCAAGAAACCCGGGCGCACCGAGTTCCAGCGCGGCGTCCTCGCGCGCGGCGACGACGGCCGGTGGTCGGTGCGGGTCACCGGCCAGCAGGGCTCGGGCGTGCTGCGCTCGATGTCGGAGGCGAACTGCTTCATCGTGCTCGAGCACGACCGCGGCGACGTGAAAGCGGGCGACCTCGTCAGCGTGCAGCTCTTCGAGGGCCTCGCGTAGGCCGCGGCGCGGCGTTCAGCGCTCGTCGGGCAACCGCACGACGTTGTTTGCGAGCGGCGCGGGTTCGGCCTCCGCGTCCTCCTCCAGCAGGCCCGCGGCCTCCGGCGCGGGCAGCGCCTCGACCCCGCGCAACTTGCGCTCGATCGCCCGCGTCCGCACCTCCGCGCTGCCGATGGTGTTGGTGGCCTCCTCGAGCTTCTTCTTCGTGCGCGCGAGCACCTCGCCGAACTTCCCGAACTCGCCCTTCACCGCGCCGAGAATCTGCCAGACCTCGCTCGAGCGCTGCTCGATCGCGAGCGTGCGGAAGCCCATCTGGAGGCTGTTGAGGATCGCGGTCAGCGTGGTCGGGCCGCACACGGTCACCCGGTGCTCCCGCTGCAGCGCGTCGAAGAGCCCCGGCCGCCGCAGCACCTCGGCGTACAGGCCTTCGAACGGCAGGTAGAGCAGCGCGAAGTCGGTCGTCCCCGGCGGCTCGAGGTATTTCTCGGCGATGGTGCGGGCCTCCAGGCGGATGCGCGCCTCGAGCGCCTTCGCCGCGAGCTCCACCCCGTCGACGTCGGCCGCCTCCTGCGCCTTCGCCAGGCGCTCGTAGTCCTCGAGCGGAAACTTCGCGTCGATCGGCAGCCAGACGACGCTTTCGCCGTCGCGCCCCGGCAGGCGGATCGCGAATTCGACGCGGTCGTTCGAGCCGGCGCGCGTCGCCACGTTGGTCGCGTACTGGCCGGGCGCGAGGATCTGCTCCAGCAGCGCCGCCAGCTGGACCTCGCCGAGGACGCCGCGGGTCTTGACGTTCGACAGCACGCGTTTCAGGTCGCCCACCCCGGCGGCGAGCGTCTGCATCTCGCCGAGGCCCTTGTGCACCTGCTCCAGCCGTTCGCTGACATGCCTGAACGACTCGGCCAGCCGGCTCTCGAGGGTCTTGTGCAGCTTCTCGTCGACGGTGACGCGCATCTCCTCGAGCTTCTTCTCGTTGCCCGCGGCCAGCTCGCCGAGCCGCTTCTCCACCGCTTCGCGCAGTTCGCCGATGCGCCGGTCGTTGGATTCGGTGAGCGCGCCGAGCCGCAGGGCGAAGGCGTCGAGCTGGCTGTTCTGCACCGACGCGAAGCCGGCCATCTGCGCCGAGAGCGTCTGGCTCATCTGCCCGATGGCCTGCGCCTGCTCGGCGCGCGCGGCGCGCGCCGCGTCGCCGGTCTCCCGCCGGCCTTCGGCGAGCGCCTCCCGCAGCTCGCGCTCGAGTCGCTCGTTCTCGTGCGCGAGCTGCTCGACGCGCGCCTGGGTGGCCGACGCCTGGCCGGGCACGCGCGCGAGGCGCACCAGCAACACGATCGCGACGATGGCCGAAACGGCCGCGGCGGCCAGGATGGCGTAAGGAAGCGCATCGGTCATGCGCCCGATTCTAGCGAATGCGGTGGCTCACCCGGCGAGCCCGCTGAGTACAATCCGCGGCCATGCACTGGACCGACGTACCCGAGATCCGGGAGGAGAGCCACTTCGGGCGGCGGCTGCGGTGCTTCGCCGAGCGCCCGCGGAACCTCGGCGCGATGTTTGCCGCGACCGTCGCGCGCCAGGGCGCGCGCACCGCGCTCGTCGACGGCGCGCACCGCCACGACTACGCGAAGCTCGACCGTGTCGCCGACCGCGTCGCCGGCCACCTCCACAAACTCGGCCTCGCGCGTGGCGACCGTCTGGTGCTCCTGCTCGGCAACGAGCGCGAGTTCGTGTATTTCCTGCTGGGCGCGCTGCGCCTCGGCGCGATCGTCGTGCCGGTGAACGTGCGCGAGCAGCGGCCGGAGCTCGCGTTCATCGCGAACCAGTGCGGCGCGAAGGCGATCGCGTTCGACGCGGCCCTCGCCGAGCGCGTCCCCGGCCCCGCGGAGGCGCCCGCGGTCGCGGCGCGCCTCTCGGTCGGCGGGCCGGCGCCCGGCGCCGCGGACTTCGACGCGCTGATGGACGAGCACTCGCCCGCAGCCCCTCGCGCCGATCCCGGCGAGGAGGAGACCGCCGTCATCCTCTACACCTCGGGGACGACCGGCCGGCCGAAGGGCGCGATGCTCACGCACTTCAACCTCGTCCACACGATCCTCCACTACCGCACATGCATGCGGCTCACCGCGGCCGACCGGTCGCTGCTCGCCGTGCCCGCAAGCCACGTGACCGGACTGGCCGCGATCCTGCTGCCGCTGTTCGCGGTCGGCGGGTGCGTCGTGTTGATGCGCGAGTTCAAGGCGCGCGCGTTCCTCGAGCTCGCCGCGCGCGAGCGGATGACGCACACGCTGGTGGTCCCGGCGATCTACAACCTGTGCCTGCGCGACCCCGAGTTCGCGCGCTTCGACCTCTCGGCGTGGCGGATCGGCGGCTTCGGCGGCGCGCCGATGCCCGCGGGGACGCTGCGCCAGCTCGCCGATCGGCTGCCCGGCCTGACGCTGATCAATGCCTACGGCGCGACCGAGACGACGTCCCCGACGACCATCATGCCGCCGGGCGAGCAGGCGGCGCATCTCGACAGCGTCGGCGCGGTCGTGCCGTGCGGACACGTGCGGGTGATGGACGACGACGGGCGCGAGGTGCCGGTGGGCGAGCCGGGCGAACTCTGGATCGCCGGTCCGATGGTCGTGCCGGGGTATTGGGAGAACCCCGCGGCCACCGCGCGCGAGTTCGCCGGCGGTTACTGGAAGTCGGGCGACATCGGCGCGATCGACGCGGCGGGCTTCGTGCGCGTCGTCGACCGCAAGAAGGATCTCGTCAACCGCGGCGGCTACAAGGTCCCGAGCGCCGAGGTGGAGAGCGTGCTGTCGCTGCACCCGTCGGTGGTGGAGTCGGCGCTGGTCGCGGTGCCCGACCCGGTGCTCGGCGAGAAGTCGCTCGCGCACGTCGTCACGCACGATTCGGCGTGCACCGCGGAGCTGCTTCGCGCGCACTGCGCGCGCCACCTCGCCGACTACAAGGTTCCCGACTTCATCGAGCTGCGCGCCGAGCCGCTGCCGCGCAACGCGAACGGGAAGCTCCTCAAGCGCCTGTTGCGGGCGGGGTAGGTCGCTCGAGCCGGCGCAGCGGCGCGCTGCGGATCGCGGCGAGCTCCTCCGGCGTCGGCCGCGGCAGGCTGCGCCAGCGCTCCAGGTCACGCGCGAGCTCGGTCGCGTCCTGGTAGCGGTCGTCCGGGTGCTTCGCGAGCGCGCGCGCGAGGATGCGCTCGAACACCGCCGGCACGCGGTGGTTGTGCGCGCTCGGCGGCGCGTGCCGCTCGCCCACGATCGCGTTCAGCAGGTCGGTGACGCTGCCCTTGCGGAACGGCGGCACGCCGGTGAGCATCTCGTAGAGGACGACGCCGAGCGCGTAGATGTCCGAACGCTTGTCCGCGCCGCGCCCAACGATCTGCTCCGGCGCGAGGTAGGTCGGCGTCCCGACGATGAGGCCGGTCCTGGTGCGCATGCCGTCGGGCAGCCGCGCGATGCCGAAGTCCATGAGCTTCACCGCGCCGTCGGCGCCGAGCATGATGTTCGGCGGCTTGACGTCGCGGTGCACGATGCCGTGCCGGTGCGCGGCCGCCAGCGCTTCCCCGACGCGGGCGCCGATCCGGCAGCTCGCCGCGACCGGCAGCGGCGCGCCGGCGTCGAGCAGCGCGCGCAAGGTCCGCCCCTCCACGTACTCCATCGTGATGAACGCCGTCCCGTCTGCCAACTCTCCGACGTCGAAGATCGTCACCACGTTCGGGTGGTTCACGCGCCCCGCGCTGCGCGCCTCGCGCAGGAAGCGTTCCCTGAACTCCGCGAGCTCGCCGCCCTCGAGCTCGACGCCGAGGGTCTTGATCGCGACCGTGCGCTCGATGAGGGGGTCGCGCGCCTTGTAGACACGCCCCATGCCGCCCTCGCCGAGGAGAGACTCGATCTCGTAGCGGCCGAACGTGCGCGGAAGCATCGCGATCAGGCCGCCGCCGGCGGGTCCTCCGGCGTGCGCTTCATCACCTTCGCCTCCACCAGCGCGATGTGCTCGCGCAGGGTGTAGAGCAGGTTCGCGAACGCGAGCGGCGTCGCGAGGCGATGCACCTGGTCCTCGATGCGGTCAAGCTCGGCGAGCCACTCCGCGCGGCTGCGCGCCCCGGGGTTCTCGTCGAGCTCGCCCTCGAGGAACTTCAGCTTGCCGTACCACTTGTAGACGCGCGAGCGGGCCCGCCAGCCGTACAGCGCCGGCGCGAAGCGCATCACCGGCAGGACGATCGCGACGAGCGGGATCAGCAGCACGAGCGTGCGCTCGATCAGCGTCGCCAGCCAGAACGGAAGGTAGCGCTGGAGGAAGCGCGTGCCCGACTTGTAGAACCGGTCGGCCTCCCTGGACAGCGGGAAGTCGACGCTGCGCGCGTTCGGGAACTCGCCCGGCCGCTGGAAGAGGCCCGCGCCGCCGTGGACCTGGACCGCGGCCTGCAGCAGGAGGTCGATCAGCGCCGGATGCGTGCCTTCGCGCGCGACGATCGTCGCCATCGGCGCGACCAGCTCGACGTCCGCGGACGGGATGTCGCGCTGGAGGTCGATGCCGCCGCGCGGCAGCACCAGCCGCGCGAGGAACGGGAACCGCCGCACGTAAGCCTCGGCGTGGGCGAAGCTCATCAGCCGCACCTCCGGGGTGTAGAGCGCGCTCCACACCGCCCCCGACTGCGCCGGCCCGACGAGGAAGATCGCATCCACCTCGCCCTTCGCCAGCGCGCTCACCGCCGCGAGACCGCCGAGCGGCACCAACCGGGTGCGCTTGTCGGTGCTCGCCACGCCGCTCGCCTCGAGCAGCTCGAGCGCGAGCTTGCGCGTGCCGCTGCCCTCCCCGCCGATCGCGACGCGCTTGCCGCGCAGCTTGACGAGCTGATCGATGCTCTCGGGACCGCGGTAGAACACCCACAGCGGCTCGTGATAGAAGCTCCCGAGCGAATAGAGCGTCTCGCTCTCGACGCCCACGCCGAGACCGCCCTGGACGAACGCGACGTCGACGTCCTCCTTCGGATCGAGCAGCCGCTGCAGGTTCTCGACCGCGCCCGCCGAGGCGCGCTCGCGCAGCTCGATCCCCTGCGCCGCGAGATGGGGCCGGTAACGCGCCGCGAACGCCTCGTACGCGCCGCCCGGCGCTCCGGTCGACATGAGGAGGAAATCGGGGGGCGCCGGGCGGATGAACTGCGCCGCGAGCCAGAACCCGCCGACGATGAGCGCGATTGCCGGGAGGCCCACGGCGAGCAGGTCGCGCAGCGCAAGATCGCGCAGCCGGAAGCGGTAGCGCAGCGGGTTCTTCATCGGTTCCGCATCCAGTCGGCGGTACCGAAAAGCGCCTCGGCGAGCGCAGCGCGCAGCCGCTCCTCCACCCCGACGTCCTCCATGGCGCGCATCATGCACGCCATCCACGCGTCCCGCTCGGCGGTCCCGATCGCGAACGGCAGATGGCGCGCACGCAGCATCGGGTGCCCGTAGCGCTCGACGTACAGCCCCGGCCCGCCCAGCCACCCGGACAGGAACATGAAGAGCTTCTCCCGCGAGTGCGCGAGATCCGTGGGATGGAGCCTGCGGATCCCCGCGTACTCGGGCTCGAGATCCATGAGGTCGTAGAACCGGTCGACCAGCGCGCGCAGCTGCGCCTCGCCGCCGAGCCGCTCGTACGGCGTCGCGCGCGGCGCGGGCGCGCCGCCCATCAGGCCTCCCGCAGCGCCAGGATCGGCGGCCGGCTGAGCGCCGCCCGCGCGCCCGCCCAGGCGTTCAGCCCGACGCACGCCAGCCCCGCGAGCGGGCCGGCGAGGAACACCCACGGGTTGACGGTGTAGTCGAACTGCAGGCCGCGCGTCGCGATCAGGTAGCCGATGGCGGTCGCCCCCACCGCGGCGAGCAGCCCGGCGAGGAGCCCGAGGGCCGCGAACTCGGCACGCTGCGCGGCGAGCACCTGCGCGCGGCTCGCGCCGAGCGCGCGCATGACCGCCGCCTCCTGCACGCGCTCGTCCTGCGTGGCGACCAGGGCGGCGTACAGCACGAGCACGCCGGCGCCGAGCGCGAACAGGAACACGAACTGCACCGCCCGGATCACCTTGTCGGCCATCGCCTGGACCTGGCGCAGGATCGCGCTCGTGTCGATCACCGTCATGGTGGGAAAGCGCTGCGCGAGGCGGTTGACGAAGCTGGCCTGCGCGTCGGGCAGGTGGAAGCTCGTCACGTAGCTCGCCGGGAACCCCTCGAGCAGCTTAGGGGTCGCGATCACGAAGAAGTTGACCCGCATCGAGTCCCAGTCGAGCTTCCGGAACCCGGTGATCGGCGCGCTGAAGCGCTGCCCGGCCACCTCCCAGGTGAGCGTGTCGCCGAGCTTCCAGCCGAGCGAGCGCGCGATGCCCTCCTCGACCGAGAGCGCGCCGCGCTCGAGGTCTGCGGTGCCGAACCACGCGCCGGCGGTCTGGCGGTTGTGCCCCGGCCGCTCGGCCATGAACGACAGGTTGAACTCGCGCTCGACGAGCCGCCGCTCGCGGTCGGCGTAGGCGTCCACATCGACCGGCGCCCCGTTCAGCGCCAGGTAGCGCCCGCGCACCATCGGATAGGTGGTCGGCGCCGCGACGCCGTTGTCCGCAAAGAAACGCTCGAGCGGCGCGCGCTGGTCGGGCTGGATGTTCACGATGAAGCGGTTGGGGGCGTCCGGCGGTGTCTTCGCGCGCCAGGTGTCGAGGAGATCGCCGCGGGTGAACGTGAGGAGGAGGATCGCGGCGAGACCGAGGCTCAGCGCGACGATCTGCACCGTGTTGCTGCGGGCGCGCCGGCGCAGCGACGCGAGGCCGTAGCGCCAGCTGGGACCGGCGATGCCGCTCAGACCCGCCCCCGCGTGCAGCGCGGCGAGCGCCACGGCGCCGAACAGCACGATGCCGGCCGCGAATCCGCCCAGCACGATCAGCCCGAGCCGCGCGTCGCCCGCCTGCCAGACGAGCAGCGCCCCGATCGCGGCAGCCCCGGCGCCGTACGCGACGAGCGCGCTCTGACCCGGCGTGCCGACGTCGCGGCGGAGCACGCGCAGCGCGGGCACGTTCTTGAGCTGGAGGAGCGGCGGCAGCGCGAACCCCAGGAGCAGCGCGAGCCCGGTGAGGAAGCCCTGCGCCGCCGGCACGAGCGTCGGCTGCGGGAGCGCGACCAGCATGAGGTCGGACACGAAGGCGGCGATGACGAACTGCGCGGCGTACCCGGCGAGGCAGCCCGCGGCCGCCGCGAGGACGCCGAGCACCGCGAACTCCAGCGTGAAGAGCCGCACGAGCTGGCGTTGCGTCGCGCCGAGGCAGCGCATCACCGCGTAGCCGTCGAGATGGCGGCGCGTGTAGCGCCGGGTCGCGAGCGACACCGCGACCGCCGCGAGGACCACCGCGAGCAGCGCGGTGAGGCCGATGAACTTCTGCGCGCGCTCGAGGCCGGCGCGGATCTCGGGGCGGGCGTTCTCGAGGCTCTGCAGCGACTCGCCGCGGCCGAGCCGCGGGCCCACCCAGGCCTCGAACGCGCGCGCGGCCGCCTTGTCCCCGGCCGCGAGGAGCGAGTACCACACGCGGCTGCCGGGCTGGATGAGACCGGTCGCCGCCACGTCGTCCTTGTGCATCATCAGGCGCGGGGCGACGTTGAAGAACGTCGTGCTGCGGTCGGGCTCGAGCGTCAGGATCGCGCCGACCGTCAGCGTGGCGTCACCGAGCTCGAGCCGGTCGCCGCGCTTCAGCTCGAGCGCGGCGGCGAGCCGCTCGTCGGGCCAGACGGTGCCGCGCGGCGGGCCCGCCTCGGCTTCCGCGTCCGGCTCGTTCAGCGCGGGCGCGGCGCGCAGCCGTCCGCGGAGCGGGTAGGCGTCGCTCACCGCCTTCACGCCGGCGAGCTGCGCGCGCTCCCCGGCCCGGGCCATGCTGATGAAGGTCGTTGCCTCCGCCACGCGCAGGCCGCGCGCGGCCATTTCCACGCGCATGGACGCCGCCCAGGGATGGTCGGCGGCGAGCACCACGTCGCCGCCGAGGAGCTGGTGGGCCTCGTGCACCAGCGCCTGGCGCACCCGATCCGCGAAGAACGCGACGCTCGTCACGCTTGCGACCGCGATCACGAGCGCGGCGGCGAGGATGCGCAATTCCCCGGCGCGCCAATCCCGTCCCAGCATTCTCCATGCGAGCTTCAGCACGTCACGCCCCCGTCTCGAGCAGCAGGTAGAGCGCCAGCAGCCCGCCGGTCACGGCGAGCGCGGCCGCGGTGAACGTCGGCAGCCACGTGCCGTAACCGACGGGGACCTCGCGCGGCCCGAGCGCGCGGACGAAGCGCACGTGCTGGCGCAGCGCCACCCCCAGCACGACCGTTGCGAGCACGACGAAGGCAATTCCGATCCACGCCGACAGGCCGTGGTGGCCGGCCGGTGCCGCCGCCCCCCGGAGCACCGCAAGAAACACCCCGAAGCGCGCGACGACGAACCCGAGGCCCATCAGCGTCACGCTGGTGCGCACCCACGCGAGGAGCGTGCGCTCGGCGGCGAACAGCACGCGCGGATCGTCGAGGTAGCTCACTGGATGCGGCCTCCCGCAAGCCGGATCTGCCGCGCGCACCGGCGCGCGAGCGCCTCGTCGTGGGTGACCAGGACGAGGGTCGTGCCCTCCTCGCGGTTGAGGCGGAAGATCAGGTCGATGATGTCCGCGCCGGTCGCCGCGTCGAGGTTGCCGGTCGGCTCGTCCGCGAGGAGCAGCTTCGGCCGCATCACGAAGGCCCGCGCGAGCGCGACGCGCTGCTGCTCGCCGCCGGAGAGCGTCTTCGGGTAGTGCCGGAGCCGCTCGGCCAGGCCGACGCGCTCGAGCATCTCGCGCGCCTTGCGCTCGGCGTCCGCGTCGCCGGCGAGCTCGAGCGGCAGCATCACGTTCTCGAGCGCGTTGAGCGGCGCGAGCAGCTGGAAGGACTGGAAGACGAACCCGACCAGGCGCTTGCGCAGGCCGGCGCGCGCGTCCTCGTCGAGCGTGAAGAGCTCCTCGCCGTCGAGGCGAACGCTGCCCGCAGTGGGCGTGTCCAACCCGGCGAGCAGACCGAGCAGCGTCGACTTGCCCGACCCCGAGGCGCCGAGGATCGCGACCGCCTCCCCGGGCATGACCGCGAGGTCGATATCCTGGAGAATCGCGAGCGTCGCGGCGCCGTCGGCCTCGGAGAGCCGCACGCTCTTCCCGAGGCCGCGCGCCGCCACGATCGGCTGCGAGGCATTGACGGACATGCTGAGATTCCTGCTCTTCGCGTTAGCGACCACCTGGAGCGCCGCCTCCGCGGCGGGAACGATCCTCGTCTACGGCGACAGCCTGTCGGCCGCGTACGGCATCGGCCAGAAGGAAGGCTGGGTAACCCTGCTCGAGGAAAGGCTGAAGCAGCGCAAGCTCGATTATAGCGTCGCGAATGCGAGCATCTCGGGTGAGACCACGAGCGGCGGCCTCGCGCGCATCGACGCGGCACTTGCGCGGCTCCAGCCCGACGTCGTGATCCTCGCGCTCGGCGCCAACGACGGCCTGCGCGGGCTGCCGGTCGCCGAGATCAAGGCGAACCTCGAGCGCATCGTCGCCGCCGCTCAGGCGCGCAAGGCGCGCGTCCTCGTCGTCGGCATGCGCATGCCGCCCAACTACGGCGCCAAGTACAACCAGGCGTTCGTGCAGGCCTTCGCGGAGGTGGCGAAAGAGCGCCGCACGGCGTACGTGCCGTTCCTGCTCGACGGGATGGCCGACCGGCGCGAGCTCTTCCTGTCCGATCAGATCCATCCGAGCGCGCAGGCGCAGCCGATCATCCTCGACACGGTGTGGAAGGGGCTCGAGCCGCTGCTCAAGCGCTGAGTCAGTGCGGCCCGATCCGCAGGTTCGCCGACGCGATCAGGATCTCGCGCAGGAACACGATTAACGCCGCGCTGAAGGAGGCGAGCGCCCCGACGAAGATCGCGGCGAGCATGAACGACAAGTCGGCCGCGATGAAGGCGTCGACGAACGCGGCGATCAGCAGGAGCGTCACGAGCAGCGCGCACAGCACCGCAAGCGCGATCGCCCGGCCGATCAGGCGGGCGCGCACCGAGATCGACTTGAGCTCCGCGTGGATGCGCTCGTCGCGGCCGGGCCCCGCGGAAGGCAGCTCGGCCTCGAGCGCGCGGGCGCGGTCGACCACCCGGCCGAGCCGCGTGCTCATCGCGTTGACGATCGCCCCGACCCCCGCGAGCAGGAACACCGGCGCGACCGAGAGCTGAATGATCCCGGCGATCTCCGAGACGTGCGCAGCCGGGAAGGCCATCGGTGGCGGCGCTACTCGATCGTGACCTGCGCCGGCCCGGCGCTCATCGCGCCGATTGGCCGCGCCTCGGCGAAGCCGTCCCTGCGGAACTCGGCGAGCACCGCCTCGACCGCGTCGGGTGCGCACGCGACCAGCAGCCCGCCGCTCGTCTGGGGATCGGTGAGGACCTTGCGCTTCCACTCGGCGAACCCCGCCGGCAGCGCCACCTCCCCGCCGTAGCCCGTCCAGTTGCGCCCCGACGCCCCGGTGGCGACGCCCCGCTCCGCCCAGGCGCGCGCCTCCGGGATCAGCGGGATGTCGTCGAAGCGCAGCCGCGCGCCGAGCTTCGAGCCGCGGCAGATCTCCAGCAGGTGGCCGGCGAGGCCGAAGCCGGTGACGTCGGTCAGCGCGTGCACGCCCTCGAGACGCGCGAGCCGGATGCCCGGCGTGTTGAGCTTGGTCGTCCACTTCAGCATCTCGGCGTAGCCCGCCGCCGACAGCTCGCCCTTCTTCAGCGCCGCGGAGAGGATGCCTACGCCGAGGGGCTTGCCGAGGACGAGCGCATCGCCGGGCTGCGCGCGATCGTTGCGCTTCACCCTTTCCGGGTGCACCACGCCGAGCGCGACCAGGCCGTAGATCGGCTCGAGGACGTCGATCGAGTGTCCGCCCGCGATCGGGATCCCGACGTCCGCGCACACCGACTCGCCGCCCGCGAGGATGCGCTGGATCACCTCCAACGGCAGCTTCTCGAGCGGCATCCCGACCACCGCGAGCGCGAAGAGCGGCTGCGCGCCCATGGCGTAGACATCTGAGATGGCGTTGGTCGCCGCGATGCGGCCGAAGTCGTACGGGTCGTCCACGATCGGCGTGAAGAAGTCGGTGGTCGCCACGATCGCCTGCGAGTCGTTGAGCTTGTAGACCGCCGCGTCGTCGCTCGATTCGATGCCGACCAGCAGCGCCGGCGGCATCGCGCGCGCCGGGCCCTGCGACAGGATCTCGGACAGCACCGCCGGGGCGATCTTGCACCCGCACCCGCCCCCGTGGCTGAACTGGGTGAGCCGCACGAGCTCGGTGGGGGCGCTCATCGGGTGCATCTCCTGGGTTCGCAGTGGCCCGGGACGGTAGAATCCGTTGCGCGGCCGGTGTAGAGACGTGCGGGCCGGACGAGTTTGCCACAAGAGGTCGTGCGAGTGCGATTCCCGGATTCGGCCAGGGTGGGCGAGATCGACCTCTACGACGAGGTGATCGACGTGCGCTCGCCCGCGGAGTACGCCGAGGACCACGTCCCCGGCGCGCGGAATTGCCCGGTGCTCGACGACGCCGAGCGCGCCGAGATCGGCACGCTCTACAAGCAGGTCTCGCCTTTCGACGCCAGGCGGCGCGGCGCGGCGCTCGTCGCGCGCAACATCGCGCGCCACCTCGAGGGCGCGTTCGCCGGCCGCGACCGCGGCTGGCGGCCGCTCGTGTACTGCTGGCGCGGCGGCAAGCGCTCGGGCGCGATGACGCACGTGCTGCGCGAGGTCGGCTGGCAGGCCGCGCAGCTCGAGGGCGGCTACAAGGCGTTTCGCCGCGCGGTCGTGGCGGCGCTCGAGAGCGGGCCGCGCGGGTTCCGCTACGTGGTGCTCTGCGGCGAGACCGGCAGCGCGAAGAGCCGCGTGCTCGAGGCGCTCGCCGCGCGCGGCGCGCAGGTGCTCGACCTCGAGCGGCTCGCGTGCCACCGCGGCTCGGTGCTCGGCGGCCTGCCCGACACCCCGCAGCCGGCGCAGAAGCGGTTCGAGACGCTCGTGTGGGACGCGCTGCGGCGCATGGACCCGGCCGAGCCGGTGTTCGTCGAGGCCGAAAGCAAGAAGATCGGGCAGCTGCAGGTGCCCGACGCGCTCCTCGCGACGATGCGCGCCGCGGAGTGCGCGCGGATCGAGGCGCCGCTCGAGGCGCGGGTCGCGTTCCTGATCGACGAGTATCGCCACTTCCTCGCCGCGCCGCCCGCTCTGAAGGCGCAGCTCGAGTGCCTGACGGGACTGTACGGTCGGGAGACGGTGGCCGGCTGGCAGGCGCGCGCCGACCGGGGGGATTGGGCGGGCCTGGTCGCGGAGCTCCTCACCGCGCACTACGATCCCGCGTATCGACGCTCGACGATCCGCAACTACGCGCGCCTCGCCGACGCGTACGTCGCGCGGCCGCGCGACCTCGCGCCCCCGTCGATCGCCGCTGTCGCCGAAGCGCTGCACGCGCACGCCGCGCGCGCGCAGCCCGTGGCGGTCTAGCCATCCAGTCCGCCGAGCACCCTCAGGTGGTGCACGACGCTGCGGCCGAGCGCCGAAAGCGCGTAGCCGCCCTCCAGCACGGACACGATCCGGCCCGCGCCGGTCCGGTCCACGACCGATTTGACCTCGCGCGTGACCCAGCCGTAGTCCTGGTCGACGAGGCGCATCATCGCCATGTCGTCCTCGAGGTGCGCGTCGAAGCCGGCGGAGAAGAACACCATCTGCGGCTCGAAGTCCCGGAGCGCGGGCAGCCAGCGCGCGGCCACCGCGTCGCGGAAGCCGGCGCTGCCGGTGCCCGCCGGGAGCGGCACGTTCACCATGTTGCGCGCGGGGTTGTCGGCGCCGCTGTACGGATAGAACGGGTGCTGGAAGGTGCTCACCATCAGCACGCGCTCGTCGTCCTCGAAGATGTCCTCGGTGCCGTTGCCGTGGTGGACGTCGAAGTCGATCACCGCCACGCGCTCCAGGCCGTGGTGCTCGAGCGCGTGCAGGGCCGCCACCGCGACGTTGTTGAAGAAGCAGAACCCCATCGCGCGGTCGCGCGTGGCATGGTGCCCCGGCGGGCGCACGCTGCAGAAGGCATTCTCGGCCTGTCGGCCGACCACCAGGTCGGTCGCGAGGACCGCGGCGCCGGCCGCGCGCAGCGCCGCCTCCCACGTGCCGGGGCTCATCGCGGTGTCCGGGTCGAGGTGCACGATGCCGCGCTCCGGCGCCGCGGACCGGATCGTGTCGATGTGACTGCGCGGGTGCGCGCGCGCGAGCTGGGCCTCGGTCGCGAGCGGGGCTTCGTGGTGCTGCAGATACTGGATCAGGCCCGAGGCGATGAGCTGGTCTTCGATCGCCGCGAGGCGCGAGGGGCACTCCGGGTGGTAGCTGCCCATGTCGTGCCTGAGGCACGCGGCATGGGTGATGAACGCGGTTGCCATATTTTCCTCAATACTCGGGTACTGCCGTAGAAATCATAGCGTAAGGGCGCATAAACTAACGCACTTCGGACCCCACCTCCAGCATGGCAGCCGCTCTTCAACGCGTCATCACCCAGGTCGGCCGGGTCATCCTCGGCAAGGAGCACCAGATCCGGATGGCGCTCGCGTGCATGCTTGCGCGCGGTCACCTCCTCATCGAGGACCTGCCGGGGGTCGGCAAGACGACGCTCGCGCACGTGCTCGCGCGCTCGCTCGGGCTCGCGTTCCACCGCATCCAGTTCACCTCCGACATGCTGCCCGCCGACATCATCGGCGTGTCGATCTACGACCGCGACTCGAGCGGGTTCAAGTTCCATCCCGGGCCGATCTTCTCGCAGCTCATCCTCGCCGACGAGGTGAACCGCGCGACGCCCAAGACGCAGTCGGCGCTGCTCGAGGCGATGGAGGAGCACCAGGTGACCGCCGAGGGCGAGACGCGGCGCCTGCCGGAGCCCTTCTTCGTGGTGGCGACCCAGAACCCGTCGCACCAGGTGGGGACCTTCCCGCTGCCCGAGTCGCAGCTCGACCGCTTCCAGATGCGCATCGAGCTCGGTTACCCCGACCGCGAGGCCGAGCGCGCGCTCCTGCAGGGCATCGAGCGGCGCGACATGATCGCCACCCTCGAGCCGTGCCTCAACCCCGGCGAGCTCCTCGAGCTGCAGCAGCTCGTGAAGCGCGTGCACGTGTCGGGGGCGCTCTTCGACTACATCCAGGCGCTCGTCGAGCACACGCGGCGCTCGCCGGAGTTCGTCACCGGCCTGTCGCCGCGCGCCGCGCTCGCGCTCACCGCGTGCGCCCGCGCGTGGGCGCTGATCGACGGGCGCGACCACGCGCTGCCGGAGGACGTCCAGGCGGTGCTGCCCGGCGTCGCCACGCATCGCCTGCACCCGGTGATCAACGGCGTGAAGCGCTCCGGCTCCGACATCGCGGTCGGCGTCCTCGAGGCCGTCCCGGTCCCGTAGCGTCGAGCGCACGAGGGGAGCCCAGTGAGCACGCTCGATCGCCTGCTCCAGCGCTCGGAGCTCTTCCACTTCTGGCGCCTCGTCTCGGGCCGCGCGGCGCCCGAGTCGGGCCCGGTCGTGCTGTCGCAGCGGCGCGTCTACATCCTACCCACTCGCCACGGGTACACCTTCGGCCTCGCGCTCCTGCTGATGCTCGCCGGCTCGATCAACTACCAGCTCTCGCTCGGGTACATCCTCACCTTCCTGCTCGCCGGCATGGGCGTGGTGTCGATCCTGCACACCTACCGCAACCTCGCCCATCTCAGCGTGAGCGCGGGCCGGGTGGAGCCGGCCTTCGCCGGCGGAACGGTGCGCTTCCATCTCTTCTTCGACAACCCGACGACCTTCGCCCGGGTGTCGATCGAGGCGCGTTGCGACGGCGCGCGCGCCGCGTGCGACGTGCCGGCGCACGCCGGCGCCGCGGTCGTGCTCCTGCTGCCCGCGACCGCGCGCGGCTGGTACCGCGTGCCGCGCGTGACGATCGAGACGCGCTATCCGGTGGGCCTGCTGCGCGCCTGGAGCTACGTGCTGCCCGACGCGGCGGCGCTCGTCTATCCGCGGCCGCTCGAGTCGGCGCTCCCGGCTGCGGTGGCGATGCCCGAGCGCGGCGAGGCGGCGATCGGCGGCAGCGGCAACGACGACTACTGGGGCCTGCGCCCCTACCAGCCGAGCGATTCCCCGCGCCACATCGCGTGGAAGGCGGCCGCGCGCGGCGAGACCCTGCTCACGAAGATGTTCGTCGGCCACGCCGCGCTCGAGCTCTGGCTCGACTGGGACCGGCTCCCCGGCAGCGCGGGCGTCGAGGCGCGGCTCTCGCTGCTCACCCACCAGGTGCTCGCCGCCGAGGAGGCCAACGTCGCCTACGGCCTGCGCCTGCCGGGCACGGTGCACGAGCCGGGACTCGGCGAAACCCACCGCAACGCCTGCCTGAAGGCGCTCGCCCTGTTCGATGGCGGCCGCGCGTAACGATCCACTGCCGTTCTACCCGCTGCTCGCGCTGCTCGCGGGCTGCCTGCTCGCCGCCGTCCCGCACGGCCCGCGCCTGCCGTGGTGGGTCACCATGCTCGCCGCGGCGATGCTCGCCTGGCGCGCCTGGGCGCAGTGGCGGAACGAGATCCTGCCGCGCCGGTGGCTCCTCCTCCTGCTGGTGCTCGTCGGGCTGGGCGGGGTCTACCTCACGCACCGCACCGTGTTCGGGCGCGACGCCGGGGTCACGCTGCTCGTGCTGTTTCTCGCGCTCAAGCTGCTCGAGACGCGCACGCACCGCGACGCGGTGGTCGTGACGTTCCTCAGCTACTTCCTCGCGCTCACCAATTTCTTCTACAGTCAGACGATCGCGACCGCCGGCTTGATGCTCGCGACCGTGCTGGTGCTCACCACCGCGCTGGTCGCGTTCAACGGCCTGAAGCGGCCGCTGCGGGAGAGCGCGCGCGTGGCGGCGATGCTGCTCGCCCAGAGCGTCCCGGTGATGGTGATCCTGTTCTTCCTCTTCCCGCGCGTGACCGGCCCGCTGTGGGGCATGCCCGCGGACGCGTTCAGCGGCTCGACCGGCCTCTCGGACTCGATGACGCCCGGGAACATCTCGTTTCTCTCGCAGTCCGACGCGATCGCCTTCCGGGCGAAGTTCGACGGCGCGCCGCCCGACCGCCGGCGACTGTACTGGCGCGGTCCGGTGTTCTGGCACTTCGACGGGCGCACGTGGCGCGGCGGCAGCCTCCACCTGTCCGACGCCGCGCAGTTCGAGTCGCGCGGCCAGCCGCTGTTCTACTCGGTAACGCTCGAGCCGCACGAGCGCGGGTGGCTCTTCGCGCTCGATCTCCCGGCCAAGGTCCCGCCCGGCGCGATCGTGACCGGCGACTTCCAGCTGCTCGCGCGCCTGCCGGTCCGCCACCGGGTGCGCTACGACACGAGCTCGTTCCTCGAGTACCGCGCGACCGGCGGGGCGAGCGAATCCGAGCTGGACGCCGGGCGCCAGCTCCCGGCCGACTTCAACCCGCGCGCGCGCGCGCTCGCGCAGAGCTGGCGGCGCGAGGCCGTGACCGGCGAACGCATCGTGGCGCGCGCGGTCGACTACTTCCGGCGCGCCAACCTCGAGTACACGCTCGCGCCGCCCCCGCTCGGCCGCGACTCGGTGGACGACTTCCTGTTCGAGACCCGGAGCGGCTTCTGCGAGCACTTTTCGTCCGCGTTCGTGTTCCTGATGCGGGCCGCGGGCGTGCCGGCGCGCGTGGTCACCGGCTACCAGGGCGGCGAGGTGAATCCGGTCGACGGCTACCTCGTGGTGCGCCAGTCCGACGCGCACGCGTGGGCGGAGGTGTGGACGGCTAGCGAGGGCTGGATCCGGGTCGACCCGACCGCGGCCGCCGTGCCGGTGCGCGTCGAGTCGGGCCTGGCCGCTGCGGTGCCGCGCACCGACCCCCTGCCGCTCCTCGGGCGGGCCGACCTCCCGTGGCTGCGCGCGCTGCGCTTCAACTGGGAGGCGCTGGCAAACTACTGGAACCAGTGGGTGGTCGGCTACAACGTCGAGCGCCAGCGCGAGTTCCTGTCGCGGTTCGGCATGCCCTCGCCGTCCTGGGAGAAGCTCGCGATGGCGCTCTTCTGGATCGTCGGACTCGTGGTCGCCGTCCTCTCGCTGTGGCTCCTGCGGCGCGCGCACGGCGAGGACGCGGTGACGGTGGCCTGGCGGCGGTTCTGCCGCAAGCTCGCCCGCCGCGGCACGGCCCGGCGCGCCGCCGAGGGTCCGCGCTCGTTCGCGGAGCGCGCCGCGGCGGAGCAGCCGCACGTCGCCGCCGACGTCAGCGAGATCGGCGAGCTCTACGTGCGCGTCCGGTACGGGCGCGACCCGGACCCGTCGCTCGTGGGGCTGCTGCGCCAGCGCGTGCGGGAGCTCCGGGTTTGAGGCGCTGGCTGCCGGCCGCGACCGCGGCCCTGCTCGCGTGCGCCGCGCCGACGGCCGCCGCGCAGCGCTACGCGGACCGTCCGGAGGTGCGGCAGTTCATCGCCGAGATGGTCGACCGGCACGCGTTCGGCGAGCGCACGCTCGAGCGGCTCTTCGCCACGGTGCGCGCGCAGGATTCGGTGCTCACCCTGATCGCGCCGCCGCCCGGCGGCACGCGATCCTGGCGCGTCTATCGCTCCAACTTCGTGAACGCGCGCCGCATCGAGGCGGGCGTGGCGTTCTGGCGCGCGAACGCGGCTACCCTCGAGCGCGCCGCGCGCGAGTTCGGCGTCCCGCCGGAGATCGTGGTCGCGATCATCGGCGTCGAGACCGAGTACGGCCGCAATACCGGCACCTTCCGCGTCATCGACGCGCTCGCCACCCTCGCGTTCGACTATCCGCGCCGCGCCGAGTACTTCCGCTCGGAGCTCGAGCAGTACCTGCTCTACACCCGCGAGGCCGGGCTGGACGCGGCCGCGCTGAAGGGCTCCTACGCCGGCGCGATCGGCATCCCGCAGTTCATGCCCGGCAGCATCCGCCGCTTCGGCGTGGACTTCGACGGCGACGGCCGCCGCGACCTGCGCGCGAGCCGCCCGGACGCGATCGGCAGCGTCGCAAACTTCCTCGCCGCGCACGGCTGGGTCGCGGGCGCGCCGGTCGCGATCGCCGCGAGCGTGCAGGGCGATGCCCATCGCGCGCTCGTGAACGGCGAGGTGGTGCCGATCTACCGGCCCGAGGTGCTGCGCGAGGCCGGGGTCGAGTTCGCCGGCACGGTCGAACCGGACGCCCCGTGCGTGCTCGTCGAGCTGGAATCGCCCGACTCGCCGCCGGTCCACCTGGTCGGGCTGCAGAACTTCTACGCGCTCACGCGTTACAACCGCTCGAGCTTCTACGCCGCCGCGGTCAACGACCTCGCCGACGAGATCAAGGTGGCGCGCGGTGCGCGCTGACGCTTCGTGACCGAAACCGCGCCCCTGTCGATCCGCCCGGCCGCGCCCGCGGACGTCCCGGTGCTCCTGGAGCTGATCCGCGGGCTGGCGGAGTACGAGCGCCTGTCGCACCTCGTCGCGGCGGACGCGGCGACGCTCGAGCGCGAGCTCTTCGCGCCCGGCGCGAACGTCGAGGCGGTGATCGGTTTCGCGGACGGCGAGCCGGTCGGGTTCGCGGTGTACTTCCACAACTTCTCGACGTTCCTCGGCCGCCGCGGGCTGTACCTCGAGGACCTGTTCGTGCGACCCGCGCACCGCCGCCGCGGATACGGCCGCGCGCTGCTCCGCCACGTCGCGCGGATCGCGCACGCGCGCGGTTGCGGCCGCTTCGAGTGGATGGCGCTCGACTGGAATGCGCCGGCCATCGGTTTCTACACATCGCTCGGCGCGGTCGAGATGGCCGAGTGGCGGCTCTTCCGCGTCACCGGCGAGGCGCTCGCGCGGCTCGCGGCGGCCGACTAGCCGCGGCCCGTCAGTTCGGACGGTTCGGGAGGTATTGGAGCGGATCGACCGGCTTGCCGAGCCGGCGGATCTCGAAGTGCAGCTTCGCGGTATCGCTCCCGGTCGCGCCGAGCTCGGCGATCTTCTGCCCCTTCGCGACGCTCTGCCCTTCCTTGACCAGGATCTGGCTGTTGTGAGCGTAGGCCGAGAGATAGGTGCTGTTGTGGCGGATGATGACGAGCTTGCCGTAGGCCGGAATGCCCTCGCCGCTGTAGACGACCCGGCCTCCGGCGGAGGCGAGCACCGGATCGCCGACGCGCCCCCCGATGTCCACGCCCTTGTTGCCGGCGCCGTTGAAGTTGGCGATGACCCGACCCTGCGCCGGCCAGCTCCAGTCCACGCGGTCCTCCGCGCTGTCGGGCTCCGGTTTCGGGGTCGGGGTCGGCGCCGGTTCGACCCTGGCGACGGGCGGCGGTTCGGGCTTCGGCGCCGGCGCAGCGGCGACGGGCGGGGCCGCGGCGCGCACATCGCCCCGCTGCAGGGCCGCGAGATTCTCATCCGAGTACGGCAGGCGCAGTCCCTTCGGCTCGGTTCTCAGCACGCCGGGCGCGGCCGCTGCCGCCGCGGGCGACGGGGTCGCAGCGGGCGCGGGCGTGTCGGTCCCGATCGGGCGGCCGGTGATCGGCTGCGACGGTGCGACCGGGCTCACCACGACCGGTCCGTCGACGATCGGCGCCGGCGCCGGCGGCCGCACGACGAGGGTCTGCCCGACGCGCAGCTGTGTCGGGTCGGAGAGCTGGTTCCACGCGGCAAGGTCGCGCCAGTCCACGCCCTGGTCGAGCGCGATGCTGTACAGCGTGTCGCCGCGCTTCACGACGTACGTCTGCGGCTGCGGCGCGGCAGGCGCGGCGGGGGCCGCGGGCTTCGCCACGGGCGCCGGGGCGCGCTCGACCACCGGCGCCGGCCGCCGCGACGCGCACCCCGCGGCGACCACGAGCGCGCAGCCGACCGCAAGCCAGCGGACTGCGGGTCGCATCACGCCGCCCTCCGTCGGCCACCCATCGTCACCCCTTCCCGACCCGCATCGGCACGAACCGCACCGGGTCAAGCCGATGCTCCCGGAAGCCGCTCGCGGTGCGCTCGATGACGCGCAGCTCCTGCTCCTCGTCGCCGACCGGGATCGCCAGCCGGCCGCCCGGCGCGAGCTGCTCGAGCAGCGCCTTCGGCACCTCCCGCGGCGCCGCGGCCACCACGATCGCGTCGAACGGCGCCGCCTCCGGCAGGCCGAGGAATCCGTCGCCGTGCACGAGGCGCAGGTTCGCGATGCGCAGCGGGCGCAGGTTCGCCCGCGCCTTCTCCGCGAGCGCGCCGATGCGCTCGATCGAGAACGCCTCGGCGGCGAGGCGGGCGAGCACCGCAGCCTGGTAGCCGCAGCCGGTGCCGACCTCGAGCGCACGGCCGAGCGCGCGCCCGGCGCGCACCGCCGCCAGCATTCGCGCGACGACGTAAGGGCGCGAGATCGTCTGCTCGAACCCGATCGGCAGCGCGGTGTCCTCGTAGGCGCGGCTGGCGAGCGCCGCGTCCACGAACGCGTGCCGCGGCACCGCCGCCATCGCCGCCAGCACCGCGTCGTCCGCGATGCCGCTCTCGCGCAGGCGCGCGATCATGCGGTCGCGGGTGCGCTGCGAGGTCATGCCGATCCCCGGCGGCGCGGCGCGCGCGTTCATCCTATCCACTCCTTGATGCGGGTGATCTGGTGCGCATGCGTGAGATCGACCTGCAGCGGCGTGACCGACGCGCGATTGGACGCGACCGCGTGGAAGTCGGTGCCCGGACCGGCGTCCTGCGCCGCGCCGGCGGCGCCGATCCAGTACATCAGCTCGCCGCGCGGGTTCTCGACCTTGACGATGCCCTCGGCCTTGTGCCGCTTGCCGAGGCGCGTGACCTCGATCCCCGCGAGCGCCTCGAACGGGATGTCGGGCACGTTGACGTTCAGCAGGACCGGGTGCTCGATCGGCTGCACCTGGAACTGGCGCACGAGGTCGCGCGCGATGCGCGCCGCGGTCGGGAAGTGGCGCCCCGCCTTGCTGGTGAGCGACACCGCGATCGCCGGGATGCCGAGCTGGAACCCCTCGGTCGCCGCCGCGACGGTGCCCGAGTAGATCGTGTCGTCGCCCATGTTCGCACCCAGGTTGATGCCGGACACGATGAGGTCGGGCAGCCGGTCGAGGAGACCCGTCACCGCCAGGTGCACGCAGTCGGTCGGGGTCCCGTTCACGAACAGGAAGCCGTTCGCGGAGCGCCGCACCGCGAGCGGGCGGTCGAGAGTGAGCGAGTTGGACGCGCCGCTGCGGTCGCGCTCCGGCGCGACCACGACGACCTCGCCGAGATCGGCGAGCGTGTCGGCGAGATGCGCGAGGCCGGGCGCGAAGTAGCCGTCGTCGTTGGAGAGGAGGATCCGCATCCGACGGGAGTCAGGCCCGGGGAACTGCCGCTGGCGTTGCTGCGTGGGGCGTGTGCATCGTCCGGCGCGATTGTAGCGCACGCTCCGCGTGCGCCCGACGGCGTTGCTCAGGACGGGGGCACCGCGCGCATCCGCTCCAGGCCGTGGCTCGCGGCGCCGAGCAGCGCGACCCGGGTCGCGGTGACGACGTGGACCGGCATGGGCGCGATGACGGACCGCATCCTTCCCCTGTCGTGGAGACGCGCGAGGAAGTCGCCGGCCTGGAGCCGGCGCACGAGGCGCGCGGCGATGCCGCCGGCGATGTAGGCGCCTCCGCTGCTCAGCGTCGTCAGCATCAGGCTCGAGGTCGCGGTGCCGAGGATCGCGACGAACGTCGCGAGCGCCGCGGCGCAGAGGGGATCGGGCGCTGCGGGGGCGAGCGCCGCGTCGATGATCACGCGCGCGCGTTCCTGCTCGGGCGCCCCCGCGAGGCCAGCGGCCACCGTCGGCGATTCGGGAACTCCGCGATCGCGGTGGAACGCGTAGAGGTTCGGAAGTCCGATGCCGGAGCACACCCGCTCGTAGCTGACGTGGCCGAAGCGCTCCCGCACGCATATATATAGTGAGGCCTCCTCCGGCGTCATCGGCCCGAAGGCGGCGTGCCCGCCTTCCGACGCGTGCGCGCGATAGCGAGCGCCGTCCCAGGTCAGGAACGCCTCGCCGAGACCGGTGCCGGGCGCAATGACCGCGATCGGACCGCCCGCGACGGGCGTCCCGGCGTGCAGCGTGACGAGATCGTCGGGCCGGAGATGCGGCACCGCGGTGGCCGTTGCGGCAAGATCGTTCAGCAGCCAGGCCGCCCGAACGCCAAGCGCACGCACGAGCTCGCGCTCGTCGAGGGTCCACGGGAGGTTGGTGAGCCGTGCCTGCCCGTCGAACACCGGCCCGGCCACGGCGACGCTGGCGTAGTCCACCGCGAGGCCGTGCGCGTCGAGAAACGCGCGCGCGAGGGGCGCGAACCCGTCGTAGTCCGCGCTCGACAGCTGCCCGGCGGCGAGCGGCGCGCGCGGCCCGGCGTCGAGCGCGTACACGCCGAGATCGGTCTTGGTGCCGCCGAGGTCGGCGGCGAGCAGGCAGGGGCCCTGCGCGGGGCGGGTGGTCGACATCGCGGAATCAAGTCGCTCGTCGATCGATGGTAGCGCAACGCCGCCCGGCTTCGCGCGGCGCGGCGTTATCATGCGCGCACCGCCGGACGGAGGAACCCCGTAGTGATCGTCAAGCAGATCTGGACCGCCAACGCCTACCGCAACTTCAACTACCTGGTCGCCTGCGGGGAGACGGGCGAGGCGCTGGCGATCGACCCGCTCGACCACGAGAAGTGCCTGAAGGCGGCGCGCGACCAGGGCTGGACCATCACCCAGATCCTGAACACGCACGAGCATCGCGACCACATCGGCGGGAACGCGGCGCTGGTCGCGCAAACCCGCGCCCGGATCCTGGCGCACCGGAACGCGGCGGACAAGATTCCCGGCATGGCGCGCGGCCTGGCGGCCGGCGACGTGGTGAAGGTGGGCCGGACGGTCGAGCTCGAGGTGCTCGACACGCCGGGCCACACGATGAGCCACGTGTGCCTGCTCGCGCGCACCGACGCGCCGGCGCTCTTCTGCGGCGACACCCTGTTCAACGCCGGCGCGGGCAACTGCCACAACGGCGGTCATCCGGCGGAGCTCTACCGGACCTTCTCCGAGCAGCTCGACCGGCTGCCGGACGCGACGCTCGTCTACCCGGGGCACGACTACATCGAGAACAACCTCCGCTTCACGCTCGACCGCGAGCCGGACAACAAGGCGGCGGCCGCGATGCTCGCGCGGCTCGCGGGGCAGGACCCGAACCGGGCCTACGTGTCGACGCTCGCGGTCGAGCGCGAGGTCAACACGTTCTTCCGGCTGACGAGCGCCGCGGTGATCCGGCGGCTGCGCGAGGCCTTTCCCGACCTGCCGGAGCGTCCCGACCCGCGCACGGTGTTCCTGAAGCTGCGCGAGCTGCGCAATTCGTGGTGAGCGGCGCACTCACCGGCGCACGCTCCGAGCTCGGCCGCCTGCTCGCCCGGCGCCGCATCCCGCGCGGCGTGCACATCAACGTCGCCGGCCAGGCGGCGAACACGCTGCTGCACGACGGACACGCGTGGCAGGGGTTCGCGCGCGCGTCGCTCGCCGGCGTGCGCCGGGCGGTGCGCGCCGAGGCCCGCCTGCTCGTGCACGCGAGCTTCGCGTTCGTGCTCGGCCGCCCGCGCGCCGATCCGCTGCGCTCGATCGTGGAGACGATCCTCGAGTGCGAGCGCCTCGCGCTGTCGGGCCCCGTTCCCGCGTGCGTCGTGCGGCTCGGGTATGTCTACGGCCCCGCGAGCGCCGACCTGCGCGCCTACCGCACGGCGTTCCGGCTCGGCCGCCCGTACTGGGCCGGGCCGCGCGGCGCGCTGCAGTACCACCTGCACCAGGACGACGCCGTCGCCGCCCTGCTCGCCGCAGCGCAGCCGCGCAACGCGGGGAAGTGCTTCTACGCGACCGACGGCCACCCGGTCCCGTTCATGCAGCTCATGGACGACTTCGCGCGCCGGATCGGGCGCCGCCATCCGCTGCACGTGCCGCGCCTCGCGGCGCCGGTCATGCGCCTGATCGTCCGCGAAGAGCACATGCAGCAGGCCGCGCTTGCGATGCCCGCGCGGGCGCCCGGCCCGCGCGTGCCGGGGTGGAGGCCGGTGTACGCCGATTACCGCGCGGGGCTCGACCAGGTCGTGGCGACCTGGGCCGAGGACGAGGACCGCTAGCGCGGCAGGGGCCGCGCCGGCGTCAGAGGCTCTCCAGGCGCAGCCCGAGCCGTGTCGCCGCGATGAGCGCCTGCGTGCGCGTGCTGACGTCGAGCGCCTGCAGCACCGCGCGTACGTGCACCTTCACGGTGTTCTCGGCGAGGTCGAGCTTGCGCGCGATGAGCTTGTTCGGCAGTCCCTTCAGCAGCAGCACGAGCACGTCGCGCTGCCGACCGGTCAGCCCAAGCTCGGCGGCGGACCGCGCCGCGCCCGTGCCGGGCGCGTCGCCCTCCAACTTCCCGCCGCGCGCCCTGAGCGCCTCGACGGGCACATAGATTCCGCCGGAGGCCACGAGGCGCACCGCGTTGAGGAGGACGTCGCGGGTGGAGGTCTTCGGGATGAAGCCCATCGCGCCGAGGTCGAGCGCTTCGAGGATCGTGTCCGGGTCGCTCGTGGCGGACACCACTACGACTGGCAGGTCGGGCCGCGCCTCCCGCAGGCGCGCGAGGCCGTCCGGTCCGGCGCAGTCGGGCAGCCCGAGATCGAGGAGCGTGAGGTCGAAATGCACGTCGCCGGCGCTGGCCGCAAGCGCGGCGGCGAGGTCGCCGACGCAGACGACGTCGGCCGTTCGCTCGAGCGTGAGCAGCGCCTGACGCAGCGCGTCGGCCACGATGGGGTGATCTTCGACGACGAGATACTTCATGCGTTCGGGGTGCCGGGAAGAGGGCGTCGGCGCGGATCTTAACGCGCCGCATCACGGCTCGCGTCCGGCCGCCGGACGCCGGCCGCGCGGGGCCAAACCTTTGACCTATGGCCGAGGCGCGCCGGAAGGCTTAACCTCCAGTCCGCCGTGAGGTCGGATACGCACGCCGAAAGCCCGGATGGCGCGCGCCGGAACGCATCCACGGAAGGGGGACGGCCATGACCACGACCGGCATCACCGCCGCGGCGTCGCGGGCGGAGGCGTTTCGCGACGACGTCAACGCGGAGCTCGTCCGTTACCTCTACCGGCAGGCGCCCGGATCGATGATCGCGATCCTCGTGGTCGGCGCGATCCTCGCGACGGTGCTATGGGATGCCGCGCCGCGCGCATGGCTGCTCGGCTGGCTCGCCGCGCTCCTGGCCGTGATCGCGCTGCGCTTCGCGCAGATCCGCGCGTTCCTGCGCCGTGCGCCCGCGAAAGAAGCGATCGCCCGCTGGGCCATCGCCTCCGCGGCCGGGTCGGTGCTCATCGGGCTTGCGTGGGCCGCCGCCTCCGTTCTGTTCCTGCGCCCGGAGCACACCGTCAGCCTGGTCGCGATCACCGTCATCCTGATGGGCGTGTGCGCCGGCTCGATCGTGAACCTGGCGTCGTATCTGCCGTCCTTCTGGGCGGTGGTCGGCCCCGCGATGGGCGCGCTCGTCGCCGTCCTCGTCTGGCGCGGCGGGCCCGTTGCCAACACCGTCGCCGTGCTGGCGACGGTCGCCACGCTCGCGTACTTCGTCGGCGCACGCAACGTCCACCGCCTGCTTACCGAGTCGCTGCAGCTCGGGTTCGAGAACCTGGCGCTGCGGCGCGAGGCGGAGGAGAAGACCGCTCTTCTCGAGGCGACCCTGCAGAACATGCGGCAGGGCATCAGCCTCGCCGACGCGCACGGGCGCCTGCGCATGTCGAACCCGCAGTTCGCGGACCTGCTGGGCGTTCCCGCCGAGAGCGCCGCCGAGGGCGCGCCGATCGCCGAGGTGCTCGGCGCCGCGCGCCCGCCGCTCGCGCTCGGCGACGCGCAGCGCATCGAGTACCGGCGCGACGACGGCACGGTCGTCGAGGTGGCGCAGAACGCGATGCCGGACGGCGGGCGCGTCGTCACCTACACCGACATCACCGACCTGAAGCGCCGCGAGGCGGCGCTGGAAGCGGCGCGCCGCAACGCCGAGCAGGCGAATGCGGCGAAGACGCGCTTCCTCGCCGCCGCGAGCCACGACCTGCGGCAGCCGATCCACGCGCTCGGGCTCCTCTTCGCGACGCTCGCCGACCGCGTCCGCGACGAATCGACCGCGCCGCTGCTCGAGCAGATCGATTCGGCGGTGGACGCGGTCGACTCGATGCTGAACAGCCTGCTCGACATCTCCAAGCTCGACGCGGGCGTGGTGCACCCGGACGTGCGGCCGGTGGATCTCGCCGCGGTGCTGCAGCGGGTGGGGAACGAGCACCAGCTGATCGCGCAGGTGACGGGCAACCGGCTGCGCGTGCGATCCGCGCGGGCGGTGGTGCGCACCGACGCGGCGATGCTGCAGCGGATCCTCGCCAACCTCGTCTCGAACGCGCTGCGCTACACCGCGCGCGGCAGCGTGCTGGTGGGCGCGCGCCGGCACGGCGGCACGGTCCGGATCGACGTCTTCGACACCGGGCCCGGGATCCCGGCCGAGGCGATCGACGACATCTTCCTCGAGTTCCACCAGCTCGGGAATCCGGAGCGGGACCGGCGCAAGGGCTTGGGTCTCGGGCTCGCGATCGTGAAGCGGCTTGCCGACCTGCTCGGCCATCGCATCGAGGTGCGTTCGGTCGTCGGGCGCGGGTCCCGGTTCTCGATCACGCTGCCCGTCTCCCGCGAACCGGAGGCGGCCGCAAAGGGTGCCGCGCCGCCGGCCGACCTCGGCGCCGACCTGCACGGCAAGCGCGTGCTCGTCCTGGACGACGACACCGCGGTGCTCGACGCGATGGCGAGCCTGCTCGAGCGCTGGGGGTGCGACGTCGTCACGACGTCCACCCCGGAGGAGGCGGAGGCCGCAGTCGCTGGCGAAGCGGCGCCGATCGACCTGCTGATCGTCGACTACCGTCTGCGGCAGCACGCGTCCGGGATCGAGACGATCGGACGATTGCACGCGCTCGCCGGCACGCGCATCCCCGCGCTGGTGATCACGGGGGACACCGCGCCGGACCGGCTGCGCGAAGCGGAGGAAAGCGGCTATCCGCTCCTGCACAAGCCGGTCAAGCCTGCGCAGCTGCGCACGGAGATGCGGCAGCTGATCCTGCAGACGCAGGCGGCGTGAACACCGGGCACGAACGCGAATCTGCGCCACCAAGGAGAACACGATGGCCGATCCGACGAAAAGCTGGTTCAACGAGCCGATCCAGGCGCGCCGCGACGGCATCGAGCGGCCGACGAACGAGGCCGAGGTGATCGCGATACTGCGCAACGCGCACGCGTACCCTTCTCCGGTGCGGCCCGTCGGGTCGCGTCATTCCATGACGCCGTGCATCTCCGCCCAAGGACCGTACGGCGCGAACACTGCCGCGCCGTGGGGCACGCTCGTCGACATGACCGGTCTCGTCACGCTGCGCGCGGATCGCCCGCGCGATGGCGACACGTCGCTCAGCATCGACTGGGATGCGCGGCCGGTGACCGTCACCGTTCCGGCCGGCCGGACGTTCATCAAGGTCGCACACGATCTGCGCGAGTTGCGCCACCCCGAGTTCCCTTACGGCTTGGCGTTTCGCATCAACACCGAGCTCGGCACGCTCACGATCGGCGCCGCGGCGTGCGGCGCGACCAAAGACTCCTCCTTTCCGGGCGAGTTCGGGCAGGTGTGCTCGGACGTCGTCGGCATGCGCGTCGTCCATCCGGACGGTCAGGTCCGGGAATACAGCGAAGGCAACCCAGCTGACCGCGAAGCGCTCCAGGCACTGCGCTGCAGCTACGGACTGTTCGGGATCGTCACGGAAGTGACCTTCCGCGTCTACCCGCTCGAATACATCTCGATTTGGCACGACAAGGTCAAGCCGCAAGACGAGAAACGGTTCACACCGACCGAGCTGCGCAAGCACTTCAACCAGTGGCTGGGCAGGGAACGGAACCAGAACGCAGTGTTCCTGTACATGTTCCCTTACCGCCACCGTATCGTCGCCGAGATGCGCCGCAAACCCGCAATCGGAGAGGGCGAGAAGAAAGACGTCTCCTTCCGCCTCAAGACGCGGAACAAGTTCTGGGAGAAGGGCATCCACGACTGGGAGGCGTTCGCGCGCGGCACCACGCTCCGGCACCAGCTTCAGGACGCCTTCGACAAGGTCCTCGCAGAGTGGCTCGACAGCTCACTCAAGCTCGGACAGGTCAATCCGGTAGCCCAGCTCGTCGACTTCGATATCGATGACCCGGGACACAAGTTCACGTTCAGCATGTGGGCGTTCCCCGAGGACCAGTTCCCCGAGATCCTCCCGCGCTACTTCGAGCTATGCGAGGCGCACGAGTCGACCTACCGAAGCTGCCTCCCCCACGTGAGCTACCACATTGCGCGAGATGAGCGCTCGATCCTGTCGTACTCCCACGACGGCCCGGTCTGGACGCTCGACCCGATCTGTCCCGAGAACGAAGTTGGATGGGAGAGATTTCTGGACGCGTTCAACGAATTCTGCAGCACCAAGGGCGGCGTACCCCTGCTGAACCAGACCCCCCGCCTCAAGCGTGAGCACCTCGTGCGGGCGTTCGGGGACCGGCTGCCGACGTTCGAAGCCGAGCGCCGGCGATTCGATCCCCAGAACCGGATGCTCAACGACTACTTCGCGCGACTCCTGAAGCCCTAGCCGCGCCCGCCGCCGCCCCGACGCCATGTCCGCCACTCCGATGGACAAAGCGGCGCACGATTTCATCGTCATCGGCACCGGCGCCGGCGGCGCGCCGGCCGCCGCCCGCCTCGCCGAGAACGGCTTCACGGTGCTCGTGCTCGAGCAGGGACGCGACCTCCCGAGCAAGTACGTCGACGTCCCCCTCCTCTCCGGCGCCGCCTCCCAGGAGAAGGACACCGCCACCTCCTACTACGTCGAGCACTTTTCCGATCGCGAACGGGCGCTCCGGGACCCGAAGTACGTCCCCGGCAAAGGCATCGTCTACCCCCGCGGCACCGGGCGCATCGGCGGCTGCACGCAGGTTAACGTCCAGGTCTGGGTGCGCGTCGACGACGCCGACTGGGACCACTGCGCCGAGGTCACCGGCGACGACTTCTGGCGCGCGCGCAACATGCGCGAGCTCCTCAAACTCGTCGAGAAGTGCGAGTACCGGCCGCTCCTCAAGCTCCAGGACCGCCTCGGGCGCCTGCTCGGGATCCGCGCGCTGCGCAACCGCCGCGGCCACGGCTTCGGCGGCTACATCGAGACCGCGCGCGCCCCGGTGACGCTCGTCTTCAAGGACTGTCAGCTCGTCCGCATCGTGGCCGCGACGTTCCGGCACGCGTTGCGCCTGGGCGGCTGGGGCGACCTGCTGAAGCGCCTGGTCACGTACTTCGACCCCAACGACGACCGCACGCAGCACACCGAAGGCCTCGCCCTCACCCCGATGACGGTGAACCGGCAGGGTCGGCGCTCGGGCGGCGTGCGCGACCGCCTGCTCACCGTGCAGAGGAAGCACCCCGACAAGCTCACCGTCCGCACCGGCGCCACGGTGCGCCACATCGAGCTCGACGCCGGAGATGAAGCGGTGGCGGTGCACTACGTCGATGCGGCGGGCGCGACGCACGTCGCTCGGGTCGCCCGCGAAGTCATTGTCGCCGCCGGCGCCTTCGAGACCCCCGCGATCCTGCTCCGCTCCGGCATCGGCCCCGGCGGAACGATTGACCGTCGCGGGGTCGGCCAGGGTCTGCACGACCGCTACGAGATCGGCCTCGTCACCGCGCTGAAGCGGAACTTCGCGCTGCTCGAAGGGGTGAAGTTCGACGCCGATCCGAGCGATCGCGCGTTTGCGAAGTGGCTCGCCACCGGTCGCGGCGTGTACGCCACCAACGGCGTCGTCGTCGGCTTCCAGATGAAGTCCGCATCGGGCCTGCCCGACCCCGACCTCTACGTCTTCTGCCTGCCCGCCGCGATCCGCGGCTACGAGCCGGACTACTTCCGCAAGGCGGTCGCGCAGACGAACATGCTCACCTGGCTGGTTCTGCACGAGAACAAGGGCGACCGCCGGGGCACCGTCGAGCTCGATCCGGAGAATCCGGCCGGCCCGCCTAGGATCAACTTCCACTACCACGCCGAGGAGCGCGCGGGCGACAGCGGACCGCTCGTCGTCGGCATGAAGGCCGCGCGTGCGGTAACACGGTCCTACGCGAGCCTCGTCCGCGACGAGGTGTGGCCCGGCGCACACGTGCAGTCCGACGCTGCGCTCGCGGCAGCGATCGAGTCCTGCTCGTGGGGCCACCACGCCAACGGCTCCGCACGCATGGGCCGGCGCGACGACCCGCTGGCGGTCGTCGACGGCGACCTCAAGGTGATCGGCGCGAAGAACGTCCGGATCGCCGACGCCTCGGTCTTCCCGCGCTCGCCCGGCAGCTTTATCGTGAGCGCGGTCGTGCAGGTCGGCGAGGCGGCGGCGATCAAGGCGATCGCGGCCGCGCGCGGCGAGGCGCCGCTCGAAGCGTTGCGTACGATCGTGCGCGCGGCCTGAGCGCGCGCCGCCCCTGGCCGCGAATACCGGATTCATTGCACAATTGCCCCCACGCGCATGCGTCGCGGCGCGGGGAACTTTCGCCGCGCAAGGCGGGTCGCACCATGGATCCGCAGCGTGCATCGGGCCGCGCCAGGCGCCCGTGCGCGCGATCAACGTCGTGCAGGAGGCGCTTCGCCGCGCGCCGCCCTGCCCACAATGCTCGCTCGCGCACTACAAGGGGAGACACCGCTGCTCACCGATCACGACGTCTATCTCCTGAAGGAAGGCACGCACGGGCGGCTCTACGAGAAGCTCGGCTGCCACCTCGACGGGCGCGGCGCGCACTTCGCGGTGTGGGCGCCGAACGCGCGCGCGGTCGCGGTGATCGGCGAGTTCAACGACTGGCGCGCCGAGGCTCATCCGCTCGCGCCGCGCGCCGACGGCTCCGGGGTGTGGGAAGGCTTCGTGCCCGGCGTCGCGCGCGGGCAGGCCTACAAGTACCGGATCGCCGGGCGCGAGGCGGGCTTCGCCGCCGACAAGGCCGACCCGTTCGCCCTCCACGCGCAGACCCCGCCCGAGACCGCCTCGCGCGCGTGGTCGCTCGAGTACGACTGGGGCGACCGCGACTGGATGGCGCGGCGCGGCGCCGCGAACGCGCTCGGTGCGCCGATGTCGGTGTACGAGGTCCATCTCGGCTCCTGGCGCCGTGGCGAGGACAACCGGTTCCTCTCCTACCGCGAGCTCGCCGAGCGGCTCGCCGACTATGCGCGCGAGATGGGCTTCACCCACGTCGAGCTCCTGCCGGTCACCGAGCACCCGTTCTACGGCTCGTGGGGCTACCAGACCACCGGCTACTTCGCGCCCACCGCCCGCTACGGCACGCCGCAGGACTTCATGTACCTGGTCGACACGCTGCACCGCGCCGGCGTCGGCGTGATCCTCGACTGGGTGCCGTCGCACTTCCCGAGCGACGGCCACGGGCTCGCCTACTTCGACGGCACCTATCTCTACGAGCACGCCGACCCGAAGCAGGGCTTCCACCCCGAGTGGAACTCGTACATCTTCAACTACGGCCGGCACGAGGTGCGCGCGTTCCTGCTCTCGAGCGCGCTGTTCTGGCTCGACCGCTACCACATCGACGGGCTGCGCATCGACGCGGTCGCCTCGATGCTGTACCTCGACTACGCCCGCGGGCCGGGCGAGTGGGTGCCCAACCGCTACGGCGGCAAGGAGAACCTCGAGGCGATCGAGTTCCTGCGCATGCTCAACCTCGCCGCTTACCGCGACCACCCCGACGTGCAGACCATCGCCGAGGAGTCGACCGCGTGGCCGATGGTCTCGCGGCCGGTGCACGTCGGCGGGCTCGGCTTCGGCATGAAGTGGAACATGGGCTGGATGCACGACACGCTCGCCTACCTGCGCGAGGACCCGGTGTTCCGCAAGTACCATCACGACCGGCTCACCTTCTCGATCTGGTACGCGTTCGCCGAGAACTTCGTGCTGCCGCTCTCGCACGACGAGGTGGTGCACGGCAAGGGCTCGCTCGCCGGAAAGATGCCCGGCGACACCTGGCAGCAGTTCGCCGGCCTGCGCGCGCTCTTCGGCTACATGTGGGCCCACCCGGGCAAGAAGCTGCTGTTCATGGGCGGGGAGTTCGGGCAGCGCCGCGAGTGGAACCACGACGAATCGCTCGAGTGGTGGGTGCTGCAGTTCCCCGAGCACGCCGGGCTGCGCCAGTGGGTCGGCGACCTCAACCGCCTGTACCGCGCCGAACCGGCGCTGCACCAGCTCGACTTCGACGCGGACGGATTCGAGTGGGTCGACTGCCACGACGCCGACGCGAGCGTGCTGAGCTTCGTGCGCAAGCCGCGCGAGGGCCGCCGGCTGGTGCTCGCCGTCTGCAACTTCACCCCGGTGACGCGCGCGAACTACGTGCTCGGCGTGCCGCGCGCGGGCTACTGGCGCGAGGCGCTCAACAGCGACGCGACGCTCTACGGCGGCAGCGGCGCCGGCAACTTCGGCGGCGTCGAAGCGGCGCCGCTGCCGGCCCACGGGCGCGCGCACTCGGTCACGGTGACGCTGCCGCCGCTCGCGACGCTGCTCTTCGTGCACGGAGACGGGGATGCCTGAGCGCGCGCTCCCCGTCGAGGGCCGCGTGCGCGCGGTAATCGAGAACGTCACGCCCTGCGTGGACGGCGGCCGGTTCGCCGCAAAGAGCATCGCAGGCGACCGCGTCGCGGTCGAGGCCGACTGCTTCGCCGACGGACACGACGTCCTCGCGGCGCGCGTGCTCTGGCGGCGGGACGCGGACACCGCCTGGCGCGAGGCGCCGATGGCGTCGATCGGCAACGACCGCTGGCGCGGGCACTTCGACGTCGACACGATCGGACGCTACGAGTACACCGTGACCGCGTGGGTCGACGCGTTCCTGTCGTGGCGCCACGACTTCGCGCGCCGGGTCGAGCTCGAGGACCTGCGCGTCGCGGCGCTCGCGGGCGCCGAGCTCGTCGCGGCCGCCGCGCGCCGCGCGGACGGCGCCGACCGCGAGCGCCTCGCCGAATGGGCCGAGCGCCTGCGCGTCGCGACCGGCGCCGGGACGACGTTGCGGGAGGTCGCGCTCGAGCCCGAGCTGGGCGAGCTCGCCGCGCGCTACCCCGACCGCCGGTTCGCCGCTACGTTCCCGCTGGTCCTGCCGCTCGTGGTGGACCGGGAGCGGGCGCGCTTCGGCGCGTGGTACGAGATGTTTCCGCGCTCGGCCGCGCCGGAACCCGGCCGGCACGGTACGTTCCACGACTGCGAGGCGTGGCTCCCGCGGATCGCGCAGATGGGATTCGATGTGCTCTACCTCCCGCCGATCCACCCGATCGGCCGCGAGCGGCGCAAGGGCCCGAACAACGTGCTCGCCGCCGGGCCCGACGACGTCGGCAGCCCGTGGGCGATCGGCTCGGCCGAGGGCGGGCACAAGGCCGTGCACCCGGCGCTCGGCACGGCTGCCGACTTCAGGCGCCTGGTCGCGGCGGCGCGCGGCCACGGGCTGGAGATCGCGCTCGACATCGCCTACCAGTGCGCGCCCGACCATCCGTACGTCGCGGCGCATCCCGCGTGGTTCCGCCGCCGGCCCGACGGCACGGTGCAGTACGCGGAGAACCCGCCGAAGAAATACCAGGACATCTACCCGTTCGACTTCGAGTCGGACGACTGGCGCGCGCTGTGGGCGGAGCTGAAGAGCGTCCTCGACTTCTGGATCGACGCGGGCGTGACGATCTTCCGCGTCGACAACCCGCACACCAAGGCCTTCGCGTTCTGGGAGTGGGCGATCGGCGAGGTGAAGCGCGTGCATCCGGAAGCGATCTTCCTCTCGGAGGCGTTCACCCGGCCGAAGGTCATGCACCGGCTCGCGAAGCTCGGCTTCAGCCAGTCCTACACGTACTTCGCGTGGCGCAACACCAAGCACGAGCTCACCGCGTACTTCACCGAGCTCGCGCACGGCGCCGGGCGCGAGTACTTCCGGCCCAACGTCTGGCCGAACACGCCCGACATCCTGACCGAGTACCTGCAGTTCGGCGGCCGCCCCGCGTTCATGATCCGGCTCGTCCTGGCGGCCACGCTCGCCGCGAGCTACGGCATCTACGGGCCGGCCTACGAGCTCGCCGAAGCCGCGCCGCGCGAGCCGGGGAGCGAGGAGTACCGCGACTCGGAGAAGTACCAGCTGCGCACCTGGGCGCTCGACCGGCCCGACAGCCTCGCCGGGTTCATCGCGCGCGTGAACCGGGTGCGGCGCGAGAACGCCGCGCTGCAGGCCGACCGCGGCCTCGCGTTCCACGCGGTCGACAACGACAGCCTGATCTGCTATTCGAGGAGCACCGGGAGCGGCGACAACGTCGTGCTCGCCGTGGTGAACCTCGACCCGTACCACGTGCAGTCGGGCTGGGTCACCCTCGACCTCGGCGCGCTCGGCCTCGACGCAGGGACGCCCTACCAGATGCACGAGCTGCTGTCCGGCGCGCGCTACCTCTGGAGCGGCGCGCGCAACTACGTGAGCCTCGACCCGGCGCGCTCGCCCGCGCACCTGTTCCGGCTCCGCAGGCGGGTGCGCACCGAGCGCGACTTCGACTATTTCCTGTGACCGGGCGATGAACGAGCGCGTGACCGAAGCGATCGAGGCGCCGCAGGCCGCGGGCGGGCCGCGCGCGAGCGCGCCCGACCCGCTCTGGTACAAGGACGCGATCGTCTACCAGCTCCACGTGCGCGCGTTCTTCGACTCGAACGACGACGGGCACGGCGACTTCCGCGGGCTCACCGCCAAGCTCGACTACATCAAGGAGCTCGGGGTCAACACCGTCTGGCTCCTGCCCTTCTATCCCTCGCCGCTGAAGGACGACGGCTACGACGTCGCCGACTACCACAACATCCATCCGCAGTACGGCACGCGGCAGGACTTCCGCGCGTTCATGCGCGAGGCGCATCGCCGGGGGCTGCGCGTCATCACCGAGCTGGTCGTCAACCACACCTCCGACCAGCACCCGTGGTTCCAGGCCGCGCGCCGCGCGCCCGCCGGGTCGTCGAAGCGCGGCTTCTACGTCTGGAGCGACACCGACCAGAAGTACCGCGGCACGCGCATCATCTTCACCGACACCGAGAGCTCGAACTGGAGCTGGGACCCGGTGGCGAAGGCCTACTACTGGCACCGCTTCTTCGCGCACCAGCCCGACCTCAACTTCGACAACCCGAGCGTGCTCAAGGCGGTGTTCCGCGCGATGCGGTTCTGGCTCGACATGGGCGTCGACGGGTTCCGGCTCGACGCGATCCCGTACCTGGTCGAGCGCGAGGGCACCTCGAACGAGAACCTCCCCGAGACCCACGCGGTGATCAAGCGCATCCGCGCCATGGTCGACCAGCGTTTTCCCAACCGTGTGCTGCTCGCCGAGGCGAACCAGTGGCCGGAGGACGTGCGCGAGTACTTCGGCGACGCCGACGAGTGCCACATGGCCTACCACTTTCCGCTCATGCCGCGCATGTACATGGCGATCGCGCAGGAGGACCGCCACCCGGTCGTCGAGATCATGCAGCAGACCCCGGACATCCCGGACACCTGCCAGTGGGCGATCTTCCTGCGCAACCACGACGAGCTCACGCTCGAGATGGTGACGAGCAAGGAGCGCGACTACATGTACCGCATGTACGCGGAAGACGCGCGCGCGCGCATCAACCTCGGCATTCGCCGCCGCCTCGCCGCGCTGATGGAGAACGACCCCGACCGGATCAAGCTGATGAACAGCCTGCTCCTGTCGATGCCGGGCGCGCCGATCATCTACTACGGCGACGAGATCGGCATGGGCGACAACATCTTCCTCGGCGACCGCAACGGGGTGCGCACGCCGATGCAGTGGTCGCCCGACCGCAACGCCGGGTTCTCGCGCGCCGACCCGCAGCGCCTGTACCTGCCGCCGATCATGGACCCGGTGTACGGGTTCGAGGCGGTCAACGTGGAGGCGCAGGCACGCGACCCGGCGTCGCTCCTCAACTGGATGAAGCGGATCCTGGCAGTGCGCCGCGCGCACCGGGTGTTCGGGCGCGGGCGGCTCGCGTTCCTGAAGCCGGGCAACCGCAAGGTGCTCGCCTACCTGCGCGAGCTCGGCGACGAGGCGGTGCTGTGCGTCGCCAACCTCGCCCGCTCGGCGCAGCCGGTGGAGCTCGACCTGCGCCGCTACCGCGGCCGGGTGCCGGTCGAGATGCTCGGCCGCACCGCGTTCCCGCCGATCGGCGAGCTGCCCTACCTCCTGACCCTGCCGGCGCACGGCTTCTACTGGTTCCGGCTGGCGACCGACGCGGAGGTGCCGCGGTGGCACGAGGAGCTCATCGCGCGCGAGGAGATCCCGGTGCTGGTCCTCTTCGACGGCTGGATGAGCCTCTTCCGCGATCGCGTCGTGCCGTGGCGCATCGCGCTGGCGCAGAAGCTCCGCGAGCAGTTCGAGCACGAGACGCTGCCGCGCTACATCGAGCCGCAGCGCTGGTACGCGACCAAGGCCGAGCGGATCCGCCGCGCGCAGCTCGCCGACCATGCGCTGTGGGAGCACGGCGGCCACGCCTGGCTCGTCGGCCTGTACGACGTCGAGGCCGGCGCCGAGGCCACGCGCTACTTCCTGCCGCTTGCGCTCGCGTGGGAGGAGGCCGAGGAGGCGCGCGTGCGCGCGCTCGGCGCCGCCACCGTCGCCAAGGTGCGCCAGCAGGCGGCCGTCGGCGTGCTGGCCGACGCTTTCGCCGACGCGGCGTTCTGCCGCGCGCTCGTCGCGGCGATCGGCCGCGGGCTCGAGGTGCCGACCGCGCTCGGGCGGCTGCGGTTCGCGCCCACCGCCGCGTTCGCGGCGATCGCCGGCCCCGATCCGGCTTCGCTCGAGGTCGCGCCGCCGAAGGCGCAGAGCAGCAATACGGTGGTCACCTTCGGCGAGCGGCTGTTCCTGAAGGGCTACCGGCGCGTGCGCCCGGGGCGCAACCCGGAGCTCGAGATCGGGCGCTTCCTGACCGAGGTGGCGCAGTTCGCGAGCTGCGTCCCGGTCGCCGGCGCGCTCGAGCACGTGGCCGGGGACGGTACCGCGACCACGCTTGCCCTGCTGCAGGCGTACGTCGAGAACGACGGCGACGGCTGGACCTGGGCGGTCGAGTACCTCGTGCGCCACCTCGAGGGCCTGCGCACGGCGAGCGAGCCGCCGCCGCCCGACGTCCACAGCGGGTTCGTCGCGCTGGTGCGGACGCTCGGCACCCGGACCGCCGAGCTGCACCGCGTGCTCGCGCGTCGCACCGGCGACCCCGCGTTCGATCCCGCGCCTTTCGGGCCGGAGGATCTCGCCGCCTGGCAGGCCGCCCTGCGCGGCGCGCTGCAGGCGACCCTGGAGACGCTCGAGGCGCGCCGGCGCGAGCTGACGGTGCCGGTGCGGCTCCAGGCGCAGGCACTGCTCGACGCGCGCGCCCAGCTCGGCGCGCTGATCGAGGCGGCCGCGGTGCCGCGCGGCGGCACGCTCCGGACCCGGGCCCACGGCGACTACCACCTCGGCCAGGTGCTGCTCGCGAAGAACGACTTCGTGATCATCGACTTCGAGGGCGAGCCCGGCGGCACGCTCGCCGAGCGCCGCGCCAAGCACACGCCCCTGCGCGACGTCGCTGGCATGCTGCGCTCGTTCGACTACGCGCGCTGGGCGGCGCTGCGCGACGTCGCGCGCGACGACGAGGCGCTCGCGCGGCTCGGGCCGGCCGCAGACGCCTGGGCAGACGAGGTCCAGCGCGCGTTCCTCGACGCGTACGCCGCGGGGCTCGCCGGCGGCGAGCTCTTCGCCGCCCTCGACGAGGTGAAGCCGCTGCTTGCGCTGGCCGAGCTCGAGAAGGCGCTGTACGAGCTGCGCTACGAGCTGGGCAGCCGGCCGGGCTGGGTCGGCATCCCGCTCGCCGGCCTGCTTGCTCTCGCGCGCGCGGCCTGACGGCCGCGAGAACCGCAACCGGAGGAGGAATATGGACAAGTTCGACATGCTGCTCGAGCCCGCGCGCGCGTTCCTCGCGCAGGCGGGCGCGTTCCTGCCGCGGCTCGCGCTCGCGCTGGTGGTGCTCGTCGCCGGCTGGCTCGCGGCGAAGGTCGCGCGGTTCGCGATCGAGCGCGGCTTGCGCGCGGTCAACTTCAACGTGCTCGCCGAGCGCGCCGGGATGGACGGGTTCCTGCAGCAGGGCGGGATCCGCACCGACACGGTGGGCATCTTCGGTTTGATCGCGTACTGGGTGGTGGTGCTCGCCGCGCTGATCATCGCGTTCAACGGACTCGGGCTGACCTACATCACCGAGCTCCTGCGCCAGGTGGTGCTGTTCGTACCGCACGTGATCGTCGCCCTGCTCGTGCTCGCGTTCGGCGCCTACTTCGCGCGCTTCATCGGCGCCGCGGTGACCACCTACTGCCGCAACGTCGGCATCCAGGACGGAGACCTCCTCGGCCGGATCGCGCAGTACGCGATCATCGCCTTCGTCGTGCTGATCGCCTTCGACCAGATGAGCGTGGGCGGCGAGATCGTGCGCGAGAGCTTCCTGATCATCCTCGCCGGCGTGGTCTTCGGGCTCGCGCTCGCGTTCGGCCTCGGCGGGCGGCGCTGGGCCGCGGCGATGCTCGAGCGCTGGTGGCCGAGCCGCGGCGGGCAGGACAGGCGGTGAGGGCAGCCGGTATCGGCGCGCTTGCGCCAGCTGCCTGAGGGCTCCGCCGGCAGAATCACGCTAGACTCGCGCGCGCGAGCGCGGGGCTCGCGCCAACCACGACCTGAGACGCGCGCACGTGTCCAAGCTCTTCTTCCTGCCCGACTGGCCGCTCGCCCTCGGACAGCTCGCGTGGGTGGCGGTGCTGCTGCTCGCCGCGATCGTCGCCGGCGAGGCCGCGCGCCGCTGGCTGCGCGTGCCGCGCATCCTCGGCTACATCGCGGTCGGCGCCGCGCTCGGACCCGAGGCGAGCGGCGTGGTGACGAGCGAGACCCTCGCCGGGCTGCGCGTCCTCGTCGACATCGCCGTCGGCCTGCTGCTGTTCGAGCTCGGCCAGCGCGTCGACCTCGGCTGGCTGCGCCGCAACCCCTGGCTGCTCGCGACCAGCGTCCTCGAGGCCGGGCTCGCGTTCGCCGCCGTCTTCACACTGCTCACCCTGATCGGCGTGCGCCCGGTCGCGGCCTCCGCCGCCGCGGTGATCGCGATGCTGACCTCCCCGGCGGTGGTGATGACGGTCGTGAAGGACCTGCGCGCGCAGGGGCAGATCACCGAGCGATTGCTGCTCCTCACCGCGCTCAACACCGCGTACGCGGTGATCGGGCTCGCGATCGTCGCCGGCTGGGTCCACCTCGAGCGCGGCCGCGACGCGCTGCTCATGCTCGCGCACCCGCTCTATCTCGTCGCCGGATCGGTGCTCGCCGCGGCGCTGATCGCCGCCGGCGCGCTCGCGCTGCTGCGCGGGATCGGCCGGCGGCCCGGCTTCCAGTTCTCGATCCTGGTCGCGATCGTTCTCCTCACCGTCGCCGCGGCGAGCACCCTGAAGCTCTCGGTGCCGCTCGCGCTGCTCGCCCTCGGCGTCTTCAGCCGGGCATTCGACCGCGCCCGCCACTTCGTGTCGCTGCGGTTCGGGGAGACGGCGATGCTGTTCGTCGTCATCCTGTTCGCCGCCGCCGGCGCGAGCCTGGAGCTCGACGGCTGGGGCGCGGCGTTCGCGACCGCGGTGGGCCTGGTCGCCGCGCGCTTTGTCGGCAAGGCGCTCGCGCTGACCGTGCTCGCGCGCCCGAGCGCGCTCAGCCTGCGCAGCGCCTCGCTCCTCAACCTCGGGCTCGCGCCGATGTCCGGGCTCGCGCTCCTGCTGGTCCAGGACCTCGCGCGGCTCGACCCGCGGCTCGGCGCGGAGATCATGCCGAGCCTCATGCTCGCGATCACGATCCTCGCGTTCCTCGGTCCGCTCGCGACCGAGTTCGCGCTGCGCCGCAGCGGCGAGGCGGCGGAGAGCCGCGCGCCATGAATTCCCTCGAATTCAAGTCCTCGCAGCCGCTCACCCTCGGCGTCGAGCTCGAGCTGCAGATCCTCAGCCGCATCGACTGCGACCTCACCCGCGGGGCGGACGAGCTGATCGCGCTCATCGAGAAGCGCGGCCACCCGGGGGACGTCAAGCCGGAGATCACCTCCAGCATGATCGAGGTGAGCACCGGCATCCAGGAGCGCCACGGCGCGCTGCTCGCGGAGCTCGTCGCCATCCGCGACGCAGTGGTCGGCGCCGCCGACCGGCTGAACCTGCTGATCGCAGGCGGCGGCGCGCACCCCTTCCAGCACTGGCGCGAGCGCCAGATCTTCGACCGGCCGCGCTTCAAGCAGATCTCCCAGCTCTACGGCTACCTCGCCAAGCAGTTCACGATCTTCGGCCAGCACGTGCACGTCGGTTGCGCCGAGGGCGACAGCGCGCTCTATCTGCTGCACTCGCTGTCGCGCTACATCCCGCACTTCATCGCGCTCGCGGCCTCCTCGCCCTACTACCAGGGCGTCGACACCGCGTTCGACTCGTCGCGGCTCAACGCGGTGTTCGCCTTCCCGCTGAGCGGGCGCGCACCGCTCGTCGAGCGCTGGGCGGACTTCGCCGTCTACTTCGAGAAGATGCGCGGCTACGGCATCGTCGAGAGCATGAAGGACTTCTACTGGGACATCCGCCCCAAGCCGGAGTACGGCACGATCGAGGTGCGCGTCTTCGACACCCCGCTCACCGTCGAGAAGGCCGCCGCGCTCGCAGCGTACGTGCAGGTGCTCAGCCGCTACCTGCTGATCGAGCGCCCGGGCGCGGTGAGCGAGGACCTCTACCACGTCTACAACTACAACCGCTTCCAGGCCTGCCGCTTCGGCCTCGAGGGGAACCTGATCGACCCGACGACGCAGACGCACCGCTCGATCCGCGAGGACGTCCTCGAGACCGTCGCCGCACTCGACGTGCACGCGCGCGAGCTGCAGGCGACCGAGGCGATCGGCCAGATCGAGCGCGCGGCGCGCGACGGTTCGAACGACGCGCGCTGGATGCGCGAAGTCTACGCGGCGAGCGAGTCGCTCGAGGAGCTGGTTTGGCAGCAGAGTCGACGCTGGAGCGGCCAGGCCTGAAAGGCGCGCCGGCCGCGCGGCCCGCGCCGGGCGGCCGCGAGCCGCCGCTGCGCATCGGGCTCTCGGCGCGCATCCTGCACGCGGATTCGGCCGGCCTCCTCGGGTTCCGCAACAAGACGCTGCAGTTCCTGGAGACTTCCATCGCCCACTGGATCATGTCGCACGGTGCGATCGTCTTCATGATCCCGACGCTGGAGAGCGACGCGAGCCTGCGCCGCGCGAGCGTGTCGATGCGCGATTACGTCGAGGCGCTCGACGGCCTCGTTCTGCAGGGCGGCGCCGACCTCAGCCCGCTCACCTACGGCGAGGAGCCGCGCCGCCCCGAGTGGCGCGGCGACCGGGCGCGCGACCTGTACGAGATCGACCTGCTGTGGGAGTTCGTCATCCACCGCAAGCCGGTGCTCGGTATCTGCCGCGGCGCACAACTCATCAACGTCGCCTTCAACGGCACGCTGCACCAGGACATCGGCACCGAGGTGCCCGACGCGCTGCGCCACGTCGACCGCGCGGCGTACGACACGCTGCACCACGAGGTCGCCTTCGAGCCGGGCTCCTTTCTCGCGCAGCTCTACGGCGAGGGGGGCCGGGCGCGCGTGAACAGCATCCATCACCAGTCGGTGAAGCGGCTCGGCAACGGTCTGGTGGTCGAGGCGCGCTCGCCCGCAGACGGCGTGGTCGAGGCGATCCGCTGGACCGGCAGCAGCTTCGTGATGGGGCTGCAGTGGCACCCGGAGTTCCACCCGTCCCTCGGCTCGGATTTCCTCGACAGCGCGCCGATCATCACCGAGTTCCTCGACGCGGCGCGGCGGCGCAGGCAAGGCGGCGCGCAGCGTCCCGCCGAGACCCAGGCGGGCGGCCAGCGCTGAAGCGGCGCGGCTGAACTTCCGACCCGGTTCCGGGTCGCATCAGGAGGCCGGGCGTCGCGCCCGGCCGCGGCGCGGTTCTTGCACGCACCGACCACCGGCACCGCAATCCGCGCGGGGACACCGGTCCCGCGCGCGGTTGCACGCGCCCGCCCTCGCGGGCTGCGCACCCACGGCGAAAGGAGACCGCATGACCTTCGCACTGCCTCGCCTGCCGTACGCCTTCGACGCGCTCGAGCCCTACCTCTCGCGGCGCGCGATGGAGTTCCACTACACCAAGCACCACGCCGGATACCTGGCGAAGCTCACCGAGCTCGCGCACGGCACGCCGCTCCATTCGCTCGGCCTGGCCGAGATCGTGATCCGCACCGCCGAGGACCCGGCGCAGGCGGCGCTGTTCAACAACGCCGCGCAGGCCTGGAACCACGCGCTCTACTGGCAGAGCATGCGACCGGAGGGCGGCGGCGCCCCGCAGGGCGCGCTCGGGTCGCGGGTGCGCGAGACCTTCGGCGGGCTCGACGGCTTCCGCAAGCGGTTCCTCGAGGCCGCGGTCGCGCAGTTCGGCAGCGGCTGGGCGTGGCTCGTCCTCGACAACGGCAGGCTCGAGGTCGTGACCACGGCGAATGCGGATACGCCGATCGCGGACGGCGCAACGCCGCTGCTCGTCTGCGACCTCTGGGAGCACGCCTACTACCTCGACTATCAGCACCGCCGCGCCGAGTTCGTGCGCGCGTTCCTGGACCAGCTCGTGGACTGGCACGCGGCCGAGGCACGGTTCGAATCGACCCACGTCTGATCGACCGGCCGCGCGCCGAGGCTCGGTCCGGCGCGCCGGCGGCGTAAGATGCGCAGGCCCGGGCGCCCGGCGGCGCGCGGGCCCGTTTCCTGCCGCCGTCATGGCCGATGCGAGGACGTTCGATCGACTGGCGATCCCGAGCGCGCGGCGGCGCGCGCTGCGCGCCCTCGCGCTTCTGCCCGTCGGCGTCCTCGCCGGCGCCTGCGGTGCGCGCGACGCCGACGGCGCCGTCGTGCTGCGCCATCCCAAGCTCTTCGGCGACCCGGGGCCGCTCGACGCCCTGATCTCCGGCTTCGAGCGCGCGAGCGGCCTGCGCGTGCGCCGCGAGGTGCTGCCCGCCTCGAGCGACGAGCAGCACCTCTTCTACGCGATCAACCTCCAGGCGCGCTCGCGCGAGTTCGACGTCCTCGCCCTCGACACGATCTGGATCGCGGAGTTCGCGCAGGCCGGGTGGCTGCGCGACCTCTCCCATCTGCTGTCCGACGGCGACCGCGCCGATCTCTTCGCCGGCCCGCTTGCGAGCGCGACCTGGAACGGCCGCGTCCATGCGCTGCCGTGGTTCGCGGACGCCGGCCTCCTCTACTATCGGGCCGACCTCCTCGAACGGCAGGGCCTGCCGCCGCCGCGCACCTGGGACGAGCTCGTCGGTGCCGCCCACGCCGTGACGCGGGCGGAGCGCAGGGTGCACGGCTTCGTGTGGCAGGGCAAGCAGTACGAGGGCCTCGTTTGCAACGCGCTCGAGTTCGTGTGGAGCCACGGCGGCGCGCTCGACGCGGCGCGGGCGGACGCCGCGGCGCGCGGCCTCGCGTTCATGCGCGCGCTGGTGACCGGGGGGGTGACGCCACCCTACGTCACCACGCTCATTGAGGAGCCCTCGCGCGTGATCTTCGGCCGCGGCGACGCGCTCTTCCTGCGCAACTGGCCCTACGCCTGGCGCCTGTTCGAGCGCGCCGGCTCGCCGGTGCGCGGGCGGGTCGGCGTCGCCCTCCTGCCGCCCGCGCCGGGGCATCCGCCCGCCGCGACGCTCGGGGGCTGGCTGCTCGGCGTGAACGCGTTCTCGGCGCGCCCCGGTGAGGCGGAGCGGCTCGCGGCGTTCCTCGCCGCGCCGCAGTCGCAGCGGGCGCTCGCGACGGCCTACGGCTACAGTCCGCCGCGGCGGTCGCTTTTCGACGATGCCGGGCTGGCGGCCGCGCAGCCGTTCCTCGCGCGCCTCCGCGGCGTGCTCGAGGCGGCGCGGCCGCGCCCGGTGTCGCCGCACTACGTCGCCCTATCGCAGACGCTGCAGGCGGAGTTCAGCGCGGTCCTCGCCGGCACGCGACCGGCGGAAGACGCCCTTGCAGCGATCCGGCGCGCGGCAGCGCGCCTAGAGGCGCGATGAGGTCGCCACGCGCCGAGTCGCTGCGCTTCCTCACCCCGGCCGCGCTCCTCCTCGCCGCGGTCACGGCGCTGCCGATGGCCCACGTCGTGTGGCTCAGCCTGCAGGACCGCACGCCGTTCCGCGCCCCGGCGTTCGCCGGCCTGGACAACTACGCCCGCCTCGCGGCTGACGCGCGCTTCTGGCACGCGCTCGCGAACACCGCCTACTTCACCGCGGCGTCGGTCGCGCTCGAGCTCGTGCTCGGCCTCGCGATCGCGCTCGCCGTGGCGCGCGCCGGCCGCGCGCGGTCGCTCGTCTACGGCGCGATCCTCGTTCCCTGGGCGATCCCGACGGTGGTCTCGGCGCGCATGTGGGAGTGGATGTACAACCCGGAGATCGGCGTGCTCAACCACCTGCTCGGAGCGCGCCTCAACTGGCTCGGCGATCCGGTCCTGGCGCTGCACGCGGCGATCTTCATGGACGTCTGGAAGTCCACGCCGTTCGTGGCGCTGCTCCTGCTCGCCGGCCTCCAGGGCATTCCGCGCGACCTGTACCGCGCGGCGGCGGTCGATGGCGCGAGCGCCTGGACCGCGTTCCGGCGCATCACGCTGCCGCTGCTCGTACCGGTGATCCTGGTGGCGGCGGTGTTCCGCACGATCGACGCATTGCGCGTCTTCGACGCGATCTACGTGCTCACCGGCGGCGGCCCGGCGAACGGCACGGAGACCCTGTCGATCTATGCTTACAAGGTTCTGTTCCAGGCGCTCGACTTCGGCTACGGTTCCGCGCTCGCGGTGGCCGTGCTCGCGATCACGGCGGTCGCGACCGCCGCCTACGCGCGGCTGCTGCGCGGAGGCCCCGGATGAGGCGGCTCGGCGTCTGGCTCGGGCTCGCCGCGGCGGTCGCATGGTCGCTCGCCCCGTTCGCGTGGCAGGCGCTCACCTCGCTCAAACCGACCGCCGAGCTGGAGACCTTGCCCCCGCTCCTGCCCGGCGCGCCGACGCTCGAGCACTACGGCGCGGTGCTCGCCGTCGGGTCGTTCGGGCGGATGCTGCTGAACAGCCTCGTCGCCGCGGGCGGCGCGACGCTCCTCGCGCTCGGGCTCGGCAGCCTCGCCGGCTTCGCGCTCGCCAAGCTGGGCCCGCCCGCGCGCGCGCCGACGCTCGCCGCGGTGGTCGCGCTGTCGATGCTGCCGCCGATCGCGACGGTGAGCCCGCTCTTCCTGATCGCCAACGCCGCGGGACTGCACGACACGCTGCTCGCGCTCGTCCTCGTGTATGCGGGCTTCTCGCTGCCACTTGCCGTGTGGCTGATGACCCAGTTCTTCCGCGGCGTGCCCGACGAGCTCTACATTGCCGCGCGGGTGGACGGCTGCTCCGCGCTCGGGGCGTTCGTGCGGGTGATGCTGCCGCTCGCCGTGCCCGGCCTGGTCGCGACCGGGCTGCTCGTGTTCATCTTCGCCTGGAACGAGTTCCTCTACGCGCTCACGCTCACCGCCAGCGCGTCCGCGCGCACCGTTCCGGTGGGGATCGCGCTCTTCCCCGGCATCCACGAGGTGCCGTGGGGCGAGATCGCGGCCGGCTCGGTGATCGCGACCGCGCCGGTCATCGTGGCGGCCGTCCTCTTCCAGCGCCGGATCCTCGAGGGCCTGACTGCGGGCGCGGTGAAGGGCTGATGGCGACGATCGCCTTCGAGCAGGTGAGCAAGCGTTTCGGCGCGGCCGTCGTCGCCGACGACCTCTCGCTCGCGATCGCCGACGGCGAGTTCTTCGTCATTCTCGGCCCGAGCGGGTGCGGCAAGTCGACGTTGCTGCACATGGTGGCCGGCGTCGAGCCGCCCGAGAGCGGGCGCATCCGGATCGGCGGCGCCGATGTCACCGACCTCGCGCCGCAGAAGCGCGACGTCGCTATGGTCTTCCAGAGCTACGCGCTCTATCCGCATCTCGACGTCGCCGGGAACCTCGCCTTCCCACTGCGCAGCCGCGGCGTATCGCGCGGTGCGGCGCGCGCGGAGGCGGCGCGCGTTGCCGAGACGCTCGGCCTCGCGGCGCTCCTCGACAAGCGGCCCGCCCAGCTCTCCGGCGGCCAGCGCCAGCGCGTGGCGCTCGGCCGGGCGCTCGTCCGGCGTCCGGCGGCGTTCCTCATGGACGAGCCCCTCTCGAACCTCGACGCGGCGCTGCGCATCGAGCTCCGCGAGGAGATCAAGCGCGTCCACCAGACGCACCGGATCACGACCGTCTACGTCACGCACGACCAGGAGGAGGCGCTCGCGCTCGCCGACCGCGTCGCGGTGCTGCGCGACGGCCGGGTGCAGCAATGCGACGCACCGGCGGCGCTGTACGCCCGCCCGGCGGACGCGTTCGTCGCGCGCTTCGTGGGCACGCCGCCGATGAACTTGATCCCCGCCGCCGCGCTCGCGCAGCACCCGGCGGTGCGCGAACGCCTCGGCGCCCGCGACGCTGCCGGCGTGACCGTCGGATTGCGTCCCCAGGCGCTCGAGGCGCATGCGGCGCCGCGCCCGGACGCGATCGCGCTCGCGGTCGCGTTGGTGGAGCCGGCGGGGGCGGAGACCTGGGTCGTCGCCGGCGGTGGCGCGGCGCGGCTGAAAGGCCGGCTCGCTCCGGGCGCGGCGCTCGCGCCGGGGGCCGTGGCACACTTCACGTTCGCCGCCGGCTCGGTACACCTGTTCGACGCGGAGGGCGGCAGGCGGCTCGACTGAGCGCCGCCAACCGGAGAAAGGGAGGCGCCATGCAGCTTCGCACGCTGCTCCTCGTGCTCGCACTCGTCCTGACCGCCGCGTTCGCCGCGGTGAACTGGAGCGCGTTCACCGCGGCGACAGCGCTGTCGCTCGGTTTCACCACGGTCGAGGCGCCGCTCGGGCTGATCATGCTCGCCCTCACCGCGCTGATCGCGGTGCTGTTCCTGGTGTTCATCGTGTACCTGCAGACCGGGGTGCTGCTCGAGGCGCGGCGCCACGCACGCGAACTCGAGGCGCAGCGCCAGCTCGCGGACCAGGCGGAGGCCTCGCGGTTCACCGAGCTGCGCGCGTTCCTCGAGAAGGAGATTGCGCGGCTCGCGGCGGAAATCGACTCGGCGCGGGCAGACCTGCGTACTGCGATCGAGCAGTCGGACAACTCGCTCGCGGCGCAGCTCGGCGAGCTCGAGGACCGGCTCGAGCGCCGGTCCACCCCCGCCGGCTGACCGCGCGCGGCGGGGAGCGCTCGGCCCCAGCGAATTTCCGTTCAATCATCAAGCGTTTACCGCCGTCCAGCGAACTTCGCCAGCGCGGGGAACTCTGTCCGGCCCGGGCTGTCCAGTTATCTAGCGCGGTCGGCAGAGCTCCGCAGAGGGTGATCGTCTGCGTCGTTTCAGCGCGCGCCGCCGCATGGCGCAGAAAGCCCCGCAGGTCCGTTTCCGCGCGCATCCGCGCGCGTCGGCCTCGTGCGCGGTCACCTCACACGAAGGAGGCGCTCATGCATCGCTTCATTGCATCGCACCCTGTCGGAATCGCGCGCTCGATGCAGGACATGAGCGCGTTAAAGGGCCGCGCAATCGACGCGGCCAGTGCACGCAAGGAGGCAGCATGACGATTGCAGAGTCCACCCGCCCACCCGCGCCCGAGGCGTTGTTCGGGACGTTTCTGGAGGGGCTGCGCGACGTCTACGCGCGCGGCGGCATGCGCGACGTCCTGCAGCTCGCGGTGGGCGCGGCCGCGACCGCGCCGCCGGTCCCGGTGCCCGCGGCAGGCACGCCCGACTCGGCGGCCCGCGCGGCACCGCTCGCCGGAATTCAGGACGACGAGCTCTTCGAGGCGCTCGTCGCGGCGCTCGAGGACGCGTTCTGCCGCGGCGGGCTCGAAGCGGCGATGCACGAGCTCGCGGTCGTGGGCGGCGTGGTCGAACGCGCGGCGCGCGCGGATCCGGTCCCGGAACCGGAAGCGCCCGGCGAGCGCCGCGCGATGCGCTTCGCGCAAGCGGCGTACGAGAAGGCCGTCGCAGGACGCCGGCACTGAATGCCGCCGGTCGCGAACGTGAGCATCCTCGAAACCCGGGTGGTCGGCCCGCGTCCGCTCGCGCGGCCCCCGACGCGAATCGCCGTGCCGGTCGATGGCTCGCGCGCCGCGCAGCGCGCGGTGCACCACGTCGTCGACCGTGCGAAGCGCACCGGCCGGATCGAAGTCACGCTCGTGGGGCTCGCGCCGGGCCTGTCGCGCGCCCTCCCGCGGGCGCTCGCCCGAGCCCTTGCGCCGGTGCGCGCCGCCGCGCTTGCGCGCAAGCGTGAGGCGCGCGAGCTGCTCGCGACGCACCGCATCCCGTACCGGCTCGCCGCGGGCGTCGCCGATCCCTCGGCCGCGGTCGCCGAGGCGGCGCGCGCGCACGATTGCGACGAGATCGTCATGGGAGTAATCCCAGGACCCGTTCCGCTCGCGCACCTGCTCGCGCCGGCGCCCGCGCGGATCGCGCAGCTTTCGCAGCGGCGGGTCACCGTGGTCGACAGCGCGCGCGCGGAGCCGCACAATGTGGCCGGCTGAGCGCGCCCAAACCGCGAAGAACGATGTCTCCCGACGGACAGATTCACCACCGCGCCGAGACGCCACCGCACGCCGCGCCGCGCCGCGCGGCGAACCGCGCGGTCAGCGCCCCGATCACCGCAGTCTGGCCCGGGCGCTCCTACCCGCGCGGCGCGAACTGGGACGGCGAGGGGGTGAACTTCGCGCTCTTTTCCGAGCACGCCGAGAAGGTGGAGCTCTGCCTCTTCGATCCCGCCGGCCGGCGCGAGCTGCAGCGCATCGAGGTGAAGGAGCGCACCGACTTCGTCTGGCACTGCTACCTCCCCGAGGCGCGGCCCGGCCAGCTCTACGGCTACCGCGTCCACGGGCCGTACCGGCCCGAGGAAGGTCACCGCTTCAACCCGCACAAGCTGCTCGTCGACCCGTATGCCCGCAACATCGTCGGGAACATCCGCTGGAGTGACGCGCTCTTCGGGTACACGATCGGCCACAAGCGCGAGGACCTCGCCTTCGACCGGCGCGACAGCGCGCCCGGCATGCCGAAGTGCAAGGTGATCGACCCGGCGTTCACGTGGGGCGAGGACAAGCGGCCCGCGGTGCCGTGGCACGAGATGGTGATCTACGAGCTGCACGTGCGCGGCTTCACCATGCGCCATCCCGAGGTGCCGCCCGGCATGCGCGGCACCTACGCCGGCATCGCAACCGCGCCGGTGATCGACTACCTGCGGCGGCTCGGCGTGACGACCGTGGAGCTCATGCCAGTGCACACGTTCGTCGACGACCGGCCGCTGGTCGACCGGGGGCTGCGCAACTACTGGGGCTACAACACGATCGGATTCTTCGCCCCCGATGCGCGCTACTCCGCCTCGGGCAAGGTGAACGAGTTCAAGACGATGGTGAAGGCGCTGCACTCGGCGGGGATCGAGGTGATCCTCGACGTGGTCTACAACCACACCGCCGAGGGCAACCACCTCGGGCCCACCCTCGCCTTCCGCGGCATCGACAACACCTCGTATTACCGCCTGAAGCCGGAGGACCGGCGCTACTACATGGACTACACCGGCACCGGCAACACGCTCGACATGCGGCATCCGCGCGTGCTCCAGCTCATCATGGACTCGCTGCGCTACTGGGCCACCGAGATGCACGTCGACGGCTTCCGCTTCGACCTCGCCTCGGCGCTCGCGCGCGAGCTGCACGAGGTCGACCGGCTCGGGACGTTCTTCGACGTGATCCGGCAGGACCCGGTGCTGAACCAGGTGAAGCTGATCGCCGAGCCCTGGGACCTCGGCGAGGGCGGCTACCAGGTCGGCAACTTCCCGCTCGGCTGGGCGGAGTGGAACGACAAGTATCGCGACACGATGCGCGCCTACTGGAAGGGCGACGGCGGCCTGATCGGCGAGTTCGCGCGGCGCGTCACCGGCTCGAGCGACCTCTACGGCCGCTCCGGCAGGCGCCCGCACGCGAGCATCAACTTCGTCACCGCGCACGACGGCTTCACGCTGCACGACCTCGTCTCGTACAACGGCAAGCACAACGAGGCGAACGGCGAGGACAATCGCGACGGCCACGACAACAACCTGTCGTGGAACTGCGGTGCCGAGGGCCCGACCGACGACCCGGCGGTGCGGCGCCTGCGCGAGCTGCAGAAGCGCAACATGCTGGCGACGCTGCTGCTGTCGCAGGGCGTGCCGATGCTCGCCGCCGGCGACGAGATCGGCCGCACGCAGGGCGGGAACAACAACGCGTACTGTCAGGACAGCGAGATCTCCTGGCTCGACTGGGACCTCGACGCGGACAAGCGGCGCCTGCTCGAGTTCGCGCGGCGCATGATCGGCCTGCGCCGCGCGCACCCGGTGTTCAGGCGGCGCGACTTCTTCCAGGGCCGCCCGATCCACGGCACCGAGGTGAAGGACATCATCTGGCTCAAGCCCGACGGCACCGAGATGTCGGCCGACGAGTGGGAGCACGACTTCGCCCGCTGCCTCGGGGTGTATCTCGCGGGCGAAGCCTTGAACGAGACCGACGCGCGCGGCCGGCCGGTGGAGGACGAGAGCTTCCTCGTGCTCTTCAACGCGCACCACGAGGAGATCGCCTTCCGCCTCCCCGACTACGGCGGCGGAAACTGGTCCGCGCTCCTCGACACCGCGCACGAGGACGGGCTCGCCCCCGACGGTGTCCTCGAGCCCGCAGCGGAGTACCCGCTCCGCGGCCGCTCGCTCGCGCTGCTCCGGCACGACCGGGCCGCGCGTTGACCGGCCGCGATTGACGGCCTGCCCGTCGCGGCGGCACTACGGAGCACGGCACAACCATGCGCTTTCGCTTCCTGCTCGGCCTGGTGATCGGCGGCGCGGCCGCCACCCTGACCCTCTTTCACGCCGGGACGGTCGAGCTCGCGCTGCTCCGCGGGTCGGCGCAGGTCTCGAGCGCGCTGGTGCACCTGCTCCTGATCGCGTTCGGCCTGCTGATCGGCTGGATCCTGCACGACGAGCGCGAGACCGGTCGCCGGGCACGCGCGGACGGGGTCGGGCGCGACGCGGCATGAAGCACCGCCACGAGATGCCCTTCGGCGCCGCGTTCCGCGAGAGCGGTGCCACGCAGTTCAGGCTGTGGGCGCCAGGCGCGCGGCGCGTAGATCTGGTGCTCGCGCAAGACCGTAGGCGCGCCGAGCTCGCGATGCCCGCCCTGGAGGCAGGCTGGTTCGAGGCGGCGGCGGACGCCCCGCCGGGCGCGCGCTACGCATTCCGCATCGACGGCGGCCTCACCGTTCCCGATCCCGCGTCGCGCTTCAACCCCGACGACGTGCACGCCCCGAGCGCGGTGGTGGACCCGCTCGCGTTCGACTGGGCGGACGACGGGTGGGCCGGGCGGCCGTGGGAGGACGCGGTCCTCTACGAGCTGCACGTCGGCGCGTTCACGCCGGCCGGGACCTTCGACGCGGCGGCCGAGCGGCTCGACTATCTCGCCGACCTCGGCGTGACCGCGATCGAGCTGATGCCGGTCGCGGACTTTCCGGGTCGTCGCAACTGGGGCTACGACGGCGTGCTGCCCTTCGCGCCGGATGCGTCGTACGGCCCGCCTGCAGCGCTCAAGCGGCTGGTCCAGGCCGCCCACGCGCGCGGCCTGATGATGCTGCTCGACGTCGTGTACAACCACTTCGGCCCCGAGGGCAACTATCTCCACCTCTACGCCCCGCAGTTCTTCAACCCGCGGCACCAGACGCCGTGGGGCGCAGCGGTCAACTTCGACGGCGAGCACGCGCGCACGGTGCGCGACTTCTTCGTCCACAACGCGCTCTACTGGCTCGAGGAGTACCGGTTCGACGGCTTGCGTCTGGACGCCGTGCACGCGATCGCCGACGACTCGGCGCCCGACATCGTGTGCGAGATCGCCACCGCCGTCGGTGCGGGGCCCGGCCGCGACCGCCACGTGCACGTCGTGCTCGAGAACGACCGGAACGAGGCGCGCTACCTCGCGCGGGACGCGGCGCGCCGTCCGGTGTGCGCCACGGCGCAGTGGAACGACGACACGCACCACGCGGCGCACGTGCTCGCGACCGGCGAGCGCGACGGCTACTACGCCGACTACGGAACGCGGCCGCTGTGGCTGCTCGGGCGCTGCCTCGCCGAGGGCTTCGCCTATCAGGGCAATCGCTCGCCCTATCGCGGCGACGCGCCGAGAGGGGAGCCGAGCGCGCACCTGCCCGCGACCGCGTTCGTCAATTTCCTGCAGACGCACGACCAGGTCGGCAACCGCGCGTTCGGCGAGCGCCTCGGCGCGCTCGCGCCGCCGGCGGCGCTCGACGCCCTGGCCGCGTGCGTGCTGCTCGCGCCCTCGCCGCCCCTCGTCTTCATGGGCGAGGAGTTCGGCGCCTCGACACCGTTCCTGTTCTTCTGCGACTTCGGGCCCGAGCTGGGCGAGGCGGTGACGCGAGGCCGGCGCGCGGAGTTCGCCCGCTTCGAGCGCTTCGGCGACCCGGAGGCCCTCGCCCGCATTCCCGACCCGAATGCACCGGCGAGCTTCGAGCGCTCGAAGCTCGCGTGGAACGAGCTCGAGCGGCCCGGCCATCGCGAGCGGCTGGAGCGCTACCGGCAGCTCCTCGCGGTGCGACGCGCGCACATCGCGCCGCGGCTCGCGCGGCTCCAAAGCGGCGGCAGGTTCGAGGTCCGGCCGCCCGGACTGCTGCGGGTCGAGTGGGCACTCGGCGGACCGGCGCGGCTCCATCTCCTCGCGAACCTCGGCGGCGAGCGCGCCCGCGACGTCGCCCCGCCGCCGGGCCGGCCGATCTACGTGCATCGCTCGGCGGCCGGTAGCCCGCCCGCGGCCGGCGAGCTCGGCGCCTGGAGCGTCGTGTGGACGCTCGCGGAATGAACCCGCGGCTCGCCGAGCTCGCCGCGCTGCACGGCATCGGACTCGAGTACCACGACATCTGGGGGAAGGCCCACCGCGCGACCGACGCGACGCTCGTCGCGCTGCTCGGCGCGATGGAGGTCGACGCCGCGAGCGACGCCGCGGTCGACGCGGCGATCGCCGCCCACGCGGCGGGCGAGTGGCGCGCCGTGCTCGCGCCGGCGATCGTCGTCCACGCCGAAGAGCCCGGGAGCCCGATCCGGCTCAACCTGCCTGCCGCCCTGGACGGCGCGACGCTCGGCTGGCGCCTGGCGGAGGAAGGCGGCGCGCGGCACGCGGGCGAGTTCGTCCCGGCCGCCCTCCCGGCGCTCGGGGACGGCACGGTCGAGGGTACGCGCCACGTCGCGCGCGAGATCGTGCTCGCGCCCGGACTGCCGCCGGGGTACCACCGGCTCGAGGTCGTCCGCGACGAGGCTGTGATCGGCACGTGCACCCTGGTCGCAGCCCCGCGCACGTGCTACCGGCCGCGCGCGCTGGAGGGCGACGGGAAGGTCTGGGGGGCCGCGGTCCAGCTCTACGGCGTGCGCTCCGAGCGCAACTGGGGGATCGGCGACTACACCGATCTCGTCACGATCGTCGACCAGTGGGGCCGCCGCGGCGGCGGGATCGTGGGCGTGAGCCCGCTGCACGCGCTCTATCCCCACAACCCGGCCCACGCGAGCCCCTACAGCCCGTCGAGCCGACTGTTCAAGAACGTCCTCTACCTCGACGTCGAGGCGGTCGACGATTTCCGCGAGTGCGACCCCGCGCGCGTGACGGTGCGTTCGGCGGGGTTTCAGGCGCGGCTCCAGAGCCTGCGCGATGCGGCGCTCGTCGACTACCCGGCCGTCGCCGCGGCGAAGTTCGAGGTCCTCGAGCGGCTGTACGCGCATTTCCGCGCGCAGCACCTCGCGGCCGGCACGGCGCGCGCCCACGCGTTCCGCGCATTCCAGGCCGCCGCCGGCGAGCCGCTCCGTCGCCACGCGCTGTTCGAGGCGCTGCAGGAGCGCTTCCACCGCGCGGACCCGTCGGTCTGGGGCTGGCCCCGGTGGCCGGAGGCGTACCGCGATCCGGACTCGCCCGCGTGCGCCGAATTCGCGCAGGCGCACGCCGAGCGCGTCGAGTACTACGAGTACCTGCAGTGGCAGGCCGACCTGCAGCTCGGCGCGGCGGGCCGGCGGTCGTTCGAGCTCGGGCTCGGCGTCGGGCTGTACGAGGATCTCGCGGTCTCGATCGACCGCGCGGGCGCGGAGGCGTGGGCGAACCAGCATCTCTACGCCGTGCGCGCGAGCGTGGGCGCGCCGCCAGACGACTTCAATCTGAAGGGCCAGGATTGGGGCCTGCCGCCGCTCATGCCCGGGCGCCTGCGCGCCGCAGGCTACGCGCCGTTCATCGCGACCCTGCGCGCAAACATGCACCACTCGGGCGCGTTGCGCGTCGACCACGTGATGGGCCTCGCGCGGCTCTTCTGGGTGCCCGAGGGCGGGACGCCTGCCGACGGCGCGTACGTCCACTACCCGTTCGCCGATCTTCTCGGCATCCTGGCCCTGGAGAGCCACCGCAACCGCTGCGTCGTGATCGGCGAGGACCTCGGCACGGTGCCGGACGAGGTGCGCGCGGCGCTCGGTGCGGCCGGCGTGCTCTCGTACCGACTGCTCTACTTCGAGCGCCAGCCCGCGGGTGAATTCAAGGTGCCGGCCGAGTATCCCGAGCAGGCGCTCGTGGCGGCCTCGACGCACGATCTCCCCACGCTCGCGGGCTGGTGGGCGGGCACCGACCTCACGGCGCGCGCCGAGCTCGGGCTCTTCCCCAGCGCGGAGGCGCGCGACGGCCAGGTGGTCGCGCGCGCCCAGGACCGGGCGCGCCTCCTCCTCGCCCTCGAGCGCGAGACGCTCCTGCCCGCGGGCGCGACCGTGAACCCGGTGTCGCTCCCCGAGATGACCCCCGAGTTCGCGCGGTCGATCGCCGTCTATCTCGCGCGCACGCCCGCGCGGGTGATGGTCGTCCAGCTCGAGGACGTCCTCGGCGTGCGCGAGCAGGCGAACCTGCCCGGGTCGATCGAGGAGCATCCGAACTGGCGCCGGAAGCTGCCGCTCGCGCTCGAGCGCTGGGCGGACGACGACCGGTTCGTCGAGCTCACGCGCGCGGCCGCCCGGTTGCGCGGCCGCGCGCACGCGCCGCCTCCACCGCGGACCGGCGCGACGACCGCGATCATCCCGCGCGCGACCTACCGGCTGCAGCTGCACCGGGACTTCACGTTCGCCGACGCGACCGCGCTCGTGCCGTATCTCGCCGAGCTCGGCGTGAGCCACGTCTACTGCTCGCCGTATCTGCGCGCCCGGCCCGGCAGCCGGCACGGCTACGACATCATCGACCACGCTTCGCTCAACCCGGAGATCGGCAACCGCGACGACTTCGACGGCTTCGTGGCCGCGCTGAAGCGCCACGGCATGGGCCAGGTCCTCGACATGGTCCCGAACCACATGGGCGTCATGGGCGCCGACAACGCGTGGTGGATGGACGTGCTCGAGAACGGTCCCGCCTCGGCGTACGCGGAGTACTTCGACATCGACTGGACGCCGATCGATCCCGGCCTCGCGGGCAAGGTGCTGGTGCCCGTCCTCGGCGATCACTACGGCAACGTCCTCGAGCGCGGCGAGCTCGCGCTCGCCTACGAGCCGCAGGGTGGCGCGTTCGCGGTCTGGTACCACGAGCACCGCTTCCCGATCGACCCGCGCGAGTACCCGCGCATCCTGCAGCGCGCGCTCGAGCTGCTCGCGCCGGCCGCCCTGCCGCCCGAGGTCACCGCCGACTTCGAGAGCCTGATCGGGGCCTTCGGCCACCTGCCGCCGCGCGGCGCGACGGGCGCCGAGGCGGTCGCGGAGCGCAGCCGCGACAAGGCGGTGCACAAAGCGCGCCTCGCGCGGCTCGTGCGCGCGCAACCCGCGCTCGCGGAGGCGGTGGAGCGCGCCGTGCGCGCCACGAACGGCGCTGCGGGCGAGCGCGCGAGCCTCGCCGCGCTCGACGAGCTGCTGGAGGCGCAGGCGTACCGCCTCGCGTCCTGGCGCGTCGCGGCCGACGAGATCAACTACCGGCGCTTCTTCGACATCAACGACCTCGCGGCGCTGCGCACCGAGAACGAGGCGGTGTTCGAGGCGACGCACGCTTTTGTGCTCGAGCTCGCCGCCGAGGGCAAGGTCGACGGCCTGCGCATCGACCACCCGGACGGGCTCTACGACCCGGCCGAGTACTTCCGCCGTGTCCAGGCGCGCTACGCGCAGCTTGCGCGTGGCGTCGAGGCCCCGGCCGATGCGGGCGACCGCGCGCTCTACGTCGTCGTCGAGAAGATCGTCGCCCCGCACGAGCGCCTCCCGGAGCGCTGGCCGGTGCACGGCACGACCGGCTACCGGTTCGCGAACGTCCTGAACGGGCTCTTCGTCGACGCGGCGGCGAAGTCGCGCGTGGACCGCGCCTGGCGCGCGTTCGTGCGCGACGAGGCCCTGGACTTCGAGGAGGCCGCCTACCGCGGCAAGCGCGTCATCATGCGCAGCGCGCTCGCCGGCGAGCTGACGGTGCTCGCGAACCGGCTGCTGCGCATCGCCCGCGCCGACTGGCGCACGCGCGACTTCACCTTCAACTCGCTGCGCCAGGCGCTCGCCGAGGTGGTGGCGTGCTTTCCCGTCTACCGCACCTACATCGCCGAAAAGGTCTCCGCCCAGGATCGCCGCTACGTCGACTGGGCCGTGGCCCAGGCGAAGCGCCGCAGCGCCGCCGCCGACCTGAGCGTGTTCGACTTCGCGCGGAACGTGCTCCTCGTGCGGGCGCCCAAGGACGCGACGCGGGATCTCGTCGCGGAGTACCGCCGCTTCGCGATGCGCTTCCAGCAGTTCACCGCGCCGGTGACGGCGAAGGGCGTCGAGGACACCGCCTGCTACGTCTTCAACCGGCTCGTGTCGCTGAACGAGGTGGGCGGCGACCCGGACGGCTTCGGAATGGCGGTGTCGGCGTTCCACGGCGCTTCGGCCGACCGGGCGGCGAAGTGGCCGCACACGCTGCTCGCGACCTCGACCCACGACGCAAAGCGCTCCGAGGACGTGCGGGCGCGCATCAACGTCATCTCGGAGCTGCCGGCGGCGTGGCGGCTCGCGGTGCGCCGCTGGAGCCGCATGAACCGCAGCAAGAAGCGCGCGGTCGAGGGTCGTCCGGCGCCCTCGCGCAACGACGAGTATCTGCTCTACCAGACGCTCGCCGGGACGTTTCCCGCCACGGCCGTCGACGCGCCCGCGCTGGCCGCGTACAGCGAGCGCATCGAGCGCTACGTGGTCAAGGCCGCGCGCGAGGCGAAGGTGCACACGAGCTGGGTCAATCCCAACGAAACCTACGAGAACGCGCTCACGAGCTTCGTGCAGGCCCTGCTCGGCAGGCTCGAGGGCAACCTGTTCCTCGAGGATTTCCGCGGTCAGGCCGCGACGCTCGCCTGGTTCGGCGTCCTGAACAGCCTCTCCTTGGCGCTCGTCAAGTACACCTCGCCCGGCGTGCCCGACCTCTACCAGGGGCACGAGCTCGTCGCGCTGACGCTGGTCGATCCGGACAATCGGGGGCCTGTGGACTACGCCCTGCGCCGCGAGGCGCTCGCAGCGCTCAAAGCACTCGCGGCCGATCCGGTGGCGCTTCCCGGCCGCGTGCGGACGCTGCTCCAGTCGCCGCACGACGGGCGCGCCAAGCTCTGGGTCACCTGGCGCGCGCTCGAGCTGCGCCGCCGGGATCCGACGACCTTCGAGCAGGGCGACTACGCGCCGGTCACCGCGGCGGGCGAGCGGGCCCGGCACGTCGTGGCGTACGCGCGGCGGCGCGGGCAGGCCGGCGTGGTCGCCGTCGCGGGGCGCCTCTTCGCGTCCCTGGGTCTGGACACCGGCGTCCCGCCGCTCGGCCTCGCCGCTTGGGGCGACACCACGCTCGACCTCGCGTTCATCCCCGCCGGCACCGCGCTCGCGAACGTGCTCACCGGCGAGACCCTCACCGCAACCGGCGGCGCCCTCCCGCTCGCGCAGGTCTGCGCACACTTTCCGGGCGCGATCCTCGCGTACGGGACAACCGCCGCCTGAGCCCGCAATGGAGACCGACGTGAACGAACTGCCGCGTATCCTCGAAACGCTCAACCCCGCGCACTGGAGCCCCGCGATGACGGCGACCCTGCGCGTGACGATCATCGTCGTCGCGGCCTGGGTTGCGATCGCCGTCCTGCAGCGCCTGATCCGCCTCTTCCGCGAGCGGATTGCGCGCCGCTTCGACGACGCCGAGGCGCAAAAGCGCGCGGCGACGCTCGGACGGGTCTTCCGCTACATCGTGGGGGTGGTCGTGACGCTCGTCGCCGGGATGCTGGTGCTCGGCGAGCTCGGCGTGTCGGTCGCGCCGATCCTCGGCGCCGCCGGCGTGGTCGGCATCGCCGTGGGCTTCGGGGCGCAGAGCCTCGTCAAGGACTACTTCACCGGCTTCTTCATCCTGCTCGAGAACCAGATCCGCCAGGGCGACGTGGTGCGGATCGCGGACAAGGCCGGCTTCGTCGAGGAGATCACGCTGCGCTACGTGCGGCTGCGCGACTACGACGGCAACGTGCACTACGTACCGAATGGACTCGTCACCACCGTCACCAACATGAGCCGCGGCTTCGCGCAGGCCGTGATCGACGTAGGCATCGCCTACCGCGAGGACATCGACGAGGCCTTCGACGTGATGCGCGCGGTGGCGCGGGAGATGCGTGCGGACCCGGCGTTCGCGCCGCGCCTGCTCGACGACCTCGAGATCGCCGGAGTCGAGAAGTGGGCCGACTCGGCGGTCGTGCTGCGCTGCCGGTTCAAGGTCGCGCCGCTCGAGCAGTGGAGCGTGCGGCGCGAGTTCCTCCGTCGCCTGAAGCGCGCGTTCGACGCGCGCGGCATCGAGATCCCCTACCCGCACCTCACCGTGTACGCCGGCGTAGGGAAGCACGGCGCGGCGCCCGAGTTCCGCGTGTGCGCGGCCCCGGCCGCGCCGGCGACCTCGTAGCGGCTACACTCGGGGGGGTGACCCTCGAGCGACACCACGACCCGGCGCCGGCCGGCGGCGGAGAGGCGGCCGAAGCCGGCCTGCTCGAGCAGGCTCACGAGCGCGCGATCGCGCTCCTCGAGCGCAACCTCACCCCGCACGGGATCCTCGCCGCGACGCCCGGCCCGCGCGCGCACGCGCGCGGCTACATGGCGATCTTCGCGCGCGACGCCGCAGTGTGCGCGATCGGCATGGCGCGCTCGGGCAACCGCCGGCTCGAGGACGAGGCGGCGACCGGGCTGCTCACGATCGCGGAGAGCCAGGCGCCGAACGGCCAGATGCCGAAGTTCGTCGACGTGCGCCGCAACGAGGCCGACTTCTGGTACCTCGGCTGCATCGACGCGACCCTGTGGTGGCTGGTCGGTGTCGCGTACCTCGACGCGGTGCAGCCCGCACACGCGCTGCGGCGCCGGTTCGCCGACCGGATCCGCCGCGCGATCGACTGGCTCGCGTGCCAGGAGCACCAGCGCTTCCACCTCGTGCAGCAGAACGAGGCGAGCGACTGGGCGGACATCATGCCGCGCTCCGGCTTCGTGCTCTATACGAACGCGCTCTGGTACCTCGTGAAGCGGCTCTACGACCTGCCGCGCAGCGACGACACGCAGGCGGCCGCGAACGAGCTCTTCCATCCCTTCGGCCGGGCGATCGCGGAGTACCGGCGCGCGCGGCTGCTCACGCACTACGTGCGCCGGCGCGCCCGCAACCGCGAGCTCTACCTGAGCTTCGTCAACTTCGCGCAGTTCGGCGACGAGGGCGACACGTTCGGCAACCTGCTCGCGATCCTCTGCGGCCTCGCCGACAACGCCGCGCGCCAGCGCACGCTCCGCGCGCTCGAGCGCGCGGGCGTGGGCGACCCCTACCCGGTGCGCGTCGTCTGCGAGCCGATCCCCCAGGAGAGCCTGCTGTGGCGGCCGTACATGTCGCGCCACCGCCAGAACTACGCCTGGCAGTACCACAACGGTGGCATCTGGCCGTTCGTCGGCGGCTTCTGGGTCGCAGCGCTCGCCGAGAGCGGGCAACGGGAGAAGGCGCTCGTCGAGCTCGTCAAGCTCGCCCGCGCCAACGCGCTCGACGACTGGGCGTTCAACGAGTGGCTGCACGGCCGCACGTTCGCGCCGAGCGGCATGCGCGGCCAGTCGTGGAACGCCGCGGCCTTCCTGATCGCCGAGCACGCGCTCGCAACGCGCCGGCCGCTATTCGCGCTGGAGCGCACTTAGGCGCCGCTCACGCCTGGGCGCGCGCCGCGGCGTGTCGGCGCGCGCGCAGGAGGCAACCGACGCCGAGCGTCGTGACCAGCGCGAGCAGCGCGAAGCCCTCGCCGTAGCTCACGTCCAGGCGGTCGTGCAGCGCGGCGAACGCGGACGGCCCGACGATGATCCCGGCGTAGGTGATGCTGAGCGCGCCACCGGTCGCCACGCCGATGCTCGCCGGCGGGCTCTGCCGCGCGACCGCGGCCATGAAGACGCCGTTCCAGCCGATCGCGGAGAAGCCGTAGAACGAGGTTGCGGCGACGATCGCCCAGAGCGGCCACCCGCCGGCGATCGCCGCGGTCGCGAGTGCGCCGGCGGTCGCGAGACTGCCGTTGACGATCAGCGCCGCCGTCGCCGATCGGAGCCGGTCGGCGAGCCAGCCCCAGACGAGCCGCCCGCCCGCGCCCGCGGTCTGCGCCACGGCGAGCACCGTTCCCGCCACGACGAGGTCCAGAGCGATCTCGGTCACGAGATAGGTGACCAGGAAGCCGACCAGGACGAGCTGGGCGGCCGCGTACGCGAGCGAGGCGAGCGCGAGCCAGCGCAGCACCGGGTGGCGCCAGATGAGCGCGAGGCTCCCGAGCGGCTGCGCGAGCATGCGCGCCGACGGGTCGCGGTCGCCGTCCCACGCTGCGCGCGCGCGCTCGATCGCCAGACCGAGGCCGACGGCGAGCGCGGCGCAGGCGACGAGGGCAGCCTGCCAGCCGAGCGCGAGCGTGATCGACGGCACGAGCAGTCCGGCGAGAATCCCGCCGATCGGCACGCCGGTCTGCTTGATCGAGAAGATGAGGTTCATCCGCCCGGTCGTCGGCGTGCGGGCCAGCAGCTGCGAGGCGGCGGGGTTGGTGCAGCCGTATCCGATCCCGATCACGAAGGCGCCGAGCGCGATCACCGGCAGGTTGCCGAGCGCCGAGAGCAGGCAGCCGGCCGCGGCCATCCACAGCGCGAACTGGCTCGCGCGCGCGGCGCCGAGCCGCCGCACCAGCCCGCCGCTGACCAGCGACGAGAGCATCGCGCCGACGTAGACGAGGCTCACCTGGTAGCCGATCAGCGCCGGGTCGGTCCCGATGTCGCGCGCGGCCCGGGGCGCGATCGCGGTCAGCGCCAGCGCCGCGAGCGTCGTGAGGGACTGGGTCGCGGTAGTGGCGGTCACCACCGGCCAGACGGGCAGCGGCGCCGCGACGGGTGTACTCACCGCGTCAGGCCGGCTCGCTGCCGCCGCGCGCGGACCGGGCCACGTAGGCATCGGTGTGCTCGCCGAGCAGCGGCGGCGCGGAATAGCGCGTCGGTTGTCCGTGGATCCGGATGGGGTTCCCGACCGCGCGCAGCGCCGGTTCGCCGCCGATCACGACCACCATGCCGCGCTCGGCGGCGAGATCCGAGCCGAGCGCGTCCTCGAGCGCGGCGACGCGCGACACCACGATGCCGAGCGGCTCGAGGCACGCGAGCCACTGCGCGGTGGTCCGGCCGCGCAGGAGGTCCGCGATCGCGGCGAGGACCACCTCGCGATTCGCGCTGCGCGAGGCCATGGTCGCGAAGCGCCCGTCGGCGAGCCATTCCGGGCGCCCGGCCTCGGCGCAGAACTTGCGCCAGAACTCGTCGTGGGTGATGAAGAGGATGAGCCAGCCGTCGGCGGTCGCGAAGAGCTGCGCCGGCACGATGTAGGGATGCGCCGAGCGCGCGAAGCGCTGCGCGCGCTCGCCCGCGTTGAGCCACGCGCCGGCGAGATAGTTGAGCTGCGAGAGCATGACGTCGAACATCGAGACGTCGACCTGGCCGCCCCTCCCCTCGACGATCTTCGCGACAAGGCCGAGCGCACCCATGATGCCGGCCGAATTGTCGACCGCCGAATAGCCGGCTTTCGTCGGCGGTCCGTCCGGATCGCCCGTCAGCGCCATGATGCCGGTGAGCGCCTGGATGACGTAGTCGTAGGCCGGCTTGTCCGACCAGCTCCCCTCGAGACCGTAGCCGGTGAGCGCCACGCACACGAGCCGGGGATTCACGGCCTGCAGCGCTTCGTACGTGAGGCCGAGCTTGCGAATGGCCGAGGGCCGCAGGTTCGCCACCAGCGCGTGCGCGTCGCGCGCGAGCGCGTGCAGCGCGGCCTGCCCCGCCGGCGCGCCGAGGTCCAGCACGACGCTCTTCTTGCTGCGGTTGAGGCTCGCGAAGTAGGCATTGTGCGGCCCGACCTGGTGCGGGCCGATGGTGCGCGCGATGTCGCCCTGCGCGCTCTCGATCTTGACCACCTCCGCGCCGAGGTCGGCGAGCAGCATCCCGCAGTAGGGCCCGGCGAGCATGTGCCCCACCTCCAGGACGCGAATGCCGGCCAGCGGTCCGCTCATGCAAGCGCCTGCGCGAGCTTGTCGATCACTTCCGCGAGCGGCATGTCGGCGGTGAACACGGCCCGCGCGCCATAGGCGAGCAGGACGTCGCGGTCCTCGGCGGGAATCGTGCCGCCCACGAACACCGCGACGTCGCCGGCGCCCGCGGCGCGGAGCTGCTCGATCGTCTCGAGCGTGAGCTCCTTGTGACTGCCGGAGAGGATCGACAGTCCGACCGCGTGGACGTCCTCGTCGACCGCGACCCGGGCGATGAAGCCCGGGCTCTTGCGCAGGCCGGTGTACACCACGTCCGCGCCCGCATCGCGCAGCGCGAGCGCCACGATCTTCGCGCCGACGTCGTGCCCGTCGAGACCGGGCTTGGCGAGGAGGATGCGCTTGCCGCGCAGAGAATGCGCGGTGCCCGCGGCCCCCTCGATCATAGCCGCACCGGCTCCTGGAACTCGCCCCACCGGTTCTTCAGCCGCTGCACCATCTCGCCGACCGTCGCGTAAGCGTGGCAGCAGTCCACGAGGTAGGGCATCAGGTTCTCGCCGTCCTTCGCCGCCGCCGCTTCGAGCCGTGCGAGCGTCCGTTCCACCTCTGCGCCGTTGCGCGACTGGCGCACCGCCTCGTACTTCTCCACCACCTTGCGGCTCACGTCCGGGTCGAGCCGGAACACCTCGCCGAAGCCCGACTTCTCGTCGTCGCGCCGGTAGCGGTTCACGCCGACCACGACGCGCGTGCCTTCGTCGACCGCGATCTTGCGCTCGAGGGCCCGCTCGGCGATGCGCCTCTGCAGCCAGCCGTCCTCGATCGCCTTGACCACGCCGCCGTAGTCGTCGATCTTCTGCATCACCGCGAGGATCTCGGCCTCCATCCGGTCGGTGAGCCATTCCACGTAATAGCCCCCGCCGAACGGATCCACGGTGCGCGCGATGCCGCTTTCGTGCTGCACGATCTGCTGAGTGCGCAGCGCCAGCTCGGCCGAGAACTCGGTGGGGATCTGGTACGCCTCGTCGTAGGCGCAGGTGAAGATCGACTGCGCGCCGCCGCCGACCGCCGCCAGCGTCTCGATCGCCACGCGGACGATGTTGTTGAACGGCTGCGCCGCCACGAGCGACGAGCCGCCGCACACGACGCCGAAGCGGAACATGAGCGCCTTCGGGTCCTTCACCCCGTAGCGTTCGCGCAGCAGCTTCGCCCAGATGCGCCGGCCCGCGCGGAACTTGCAGACCTCCTCGAAGAGGTCCATGTGCACGTAGAAGAAGAACGACAGGCGCTGCGCGAACTTCTCCACCTCGCCGCCGCGGGCGATGAGCTCGTCCACGTAAGCGAGCCCGTTCGCGAGCGTGTAGGCCATCTCCTCCACCGCGGTGCAGCCCGCGTCGCGCACGTGCGCCCCGGCGATCGAGATCGCGTTGAAGCGCGGCGTCACCTCGTTCGCGTACAGGATCGAGTCCGCGATCAGGCGCAGCGAGGGGCGGACGGGGAAGATCCAGGTGCCGCGCGCGACGTACTCCTTGAGGATGTCGTTCTGGATCGTGCCGGTGAGCTTCGCGCGCGGCACGCCCTGCTTGTCGGCGGCGGCGACGTACATCGCGTAGATCATCGCCGCCGTGCCGTTGATCGTGAACGAGGTGGAGATCGCGCCGAGGTCGATGCCCTTGAACAGGATCTCCATCTCGGCGAGGTTCGAGAGCGACACGCCGACCTTCCCGACCTCCGGCCGCGCCATCGGGTCGACCGGGTCGAGCCCGCACTGCGTCGGCAGGTCGAGCGCGACCGAAAGGCCGGTCTGGCCGCGCTCGAGGAGGAACCGGTAGCGCTGGTTCGACTCTTCGGCCGAGCCGAAGCCCGAGTACTGCCGGATCGTCCACGGCCGGCCGCGGTAGCCGTCCGCGAAGATGCCGCGCGTGAACGGGTAGTGCCCGGGCCGCTCGCGCTCGCGCGCGGCCAGGTCGTCGGGGGTCAGCACGACCGGCACCTCGATGCCGGAGGGCGTCGTCTCCGCAGCAGTCCTCGTCATTGCCCATGCTCCCGGGAAAGCAGGCGCTCCACCGCGCGCCAGTGATCGTCGTGACACCAGGTGAGCGCGAAGTGGCGGCGGTCGGCCGCGTCCGCCTCGCCGCGCGGCGCGCCGAACCGAGCGGCAATCGCCTGCGCCTTGAATGCGCGCATCACCTGCGGCCGCTGGCGCAGGAACGGCTCGATGAAGCGCGCAACCGACTCGTCGAAGGGCGTCCCCTCCGGCGCGACCGCCTCCACGAGCCCGATCGCCAGGGCCTCCTGCGCCTCCAGGATGCGCGCGCTGCCCAGCAGCGCCATGGCGCGACCGACGCCGACGTGCGCCATCAGGTCGAGCCCACCGCCCCAGCCGGTCGAGATGTTCAGCGTGCCCTGGACGAAGCCGATGCGGGCGTGCGGCGCGGCGATGCGCACATCGCACGCGACCGCAAGCTCGGCGCCGCCGCCAACGGCCAGCCCGTTGACCGCCGCCACGACCGGCACCGGAAAGCGCCGGATCGCGTCGAAGGCGGCGAACCCGGCGTCGAACAGGGCCTCGGCCGCGGCGAGGCTGCGGATCTGCATGAACTCCTTGAGGTCGCCCCCGGCCGCAAAGCTCTTGTCGCCGGCGCCACGGACGAGGGCGAGCGCGAGGTCCGCGTTCTCGCCGTGCTGGACGAACGCGTCGCGGAGCTGGGCGAGCACCGCCCGCGAGAGCGGGTTGCGCTTCTCCGCGCGGTTGACCGTGACGCGCAGCAGCGGCCCGTCCACAGCGACGAGGAGGTCCCCGCTCACGGGCAGCGCTCCGGCGCTCGGCACGCCGCGACCCGCCGCCTCGCGAGCGGCCCCAGCTTCGGTTCCATCAAAAGAGTGTGCGTCACATGAAACGCGCGCGCAACCCGAGCCGGGCGCGGCCGCGCCCGCCTTGCCCCGCCGGCGCCGCGGCGGGCAGAATCCCCGCATGAGCGCGTCCGCACCGTCCCCGCAGCCGTTCGTCCACCGCCAGGCGATCCGCTTCTCGCACTGCGACCCCGGCGGGATCGTCTACTTCCCGCACTACTTCGAGATGGTCTACGAGGCGATCGAGGACTGGTTCGACGCGCGCATCGAGGCGAACCTCGAGACGCGCCTGCGGCGGGAAGGGCTGGGCTTTCCCACCGTCAACACGCTGTGCGACTTCTTCAAGCCGAGCCGCGTCGGCGACGAGCTCGCCCTGGAGATCGCGGTCGCGCGCCTCGGTCGCAGCGCGGTCGAGTTCCTCGTCGCGGGCAAGGTCGCCGGCGAGGAGCGCCTGCGCTTTCGCCACCTGCTCGCGCTCGTCGCGCTCGAGCGGCTGCGCGCCGCGCCCCTCCCCGAGCCGTTGCGCGCCCGGATCGAGCCGCATGTCGCCGGCGGCGGCGGGCTCGCGCGTCTGCCCGAGCTTTCTGCCGGTGGCGCGCGGCCGTTCCCGACCGAGTACCTGATCCGCTTCTCGCACTGCGACCCCGGCGGCATCGTGCACTTCCCGCGCTACTTCGACATGATCAACGCCGCGGTCGAGGACTGGTTCGCGCAGGCCCTCGGGCTGCCGTTCGACACCATGCACATGGACCGGCGGTTCGGCTTCCCGATCGTCCACACGCAGTGCGAGTTCCTCAAGCCCTGCCGCATCGGCGAGCGGCTGGTGCTCGAGCTCACGGTGGCGCGGATCGGCCGCGCTTCGCTCGACCTGACGCTCCGCGGCCGCAGCGGCGGCGAGGAGCGCCTGCGCGCGCGCAACGTCCGCTCGATGATGTCGCTCGAGACCTACCGGGCGCTGCCGATCCCGGACGACCTGCGCGCCGCGATGGCGCCGTTCGTGGCGTCTGGCGCGAGCTAGCGCGCGTCGGTGAGGATCAGGTCGGAGGCCTTCTCGGCAACCGCGATCACCGCGGCGTTGATGTTCCCCGAGGGCACCGCCGGCATCACCGACGCGTCCACGACGCGCAGCCCCTCGATCCCGTTCACCCGCAGGCGCGGATCGACCACGGCGCGCGCATCGGTCCCCATGCGGCAGGTCGAGGTCGGGTGGAACACCGTGTCGCCGGCCTCGCGGCAGAACGCGAGCCAGTCCGCGTCGCTCTGGACGCGCGGCCCCGGGAACTCCTCGGCGACCACGTAGCCGCTCATCGGCGCGGTCTGCGCGATGCGCCGCGCGAACTTGAGGCCGTCGACCATGATCCGACGGTCCCGCTCGGTCGCGAGGTAGTTGTAGCGAATCGAGGGTGGCGTCCGCGGATCGGGCGCGGCGATGCGCACCGAGCCGCGCGACTCGACCTGGGTCTGCGACACCGAGAGCGTGAAGCCGGAGAACGGGTGGAGGTGCCCGCCGCGCTTCGCGGTCGAGAAATTGATGAAGTAGATCTGCGCGTCGGGGCGCGGGACCTCGGGCCGGGTCCGCACGAACGCCGCGGCGTAGCCCGCGCTCACCGTAAGCGGGCCGCGGCGCGCGAGCAGGTACTTGAGGCCGATCCGCGCCTGTCCCCACAGCGTGCGCATGTCGTCGTTCAGGGTGATCGGGCGATTGCAGCGCCAAAACGTGCGGCAGTAGAAGTGGTCCTGCAGGTCCTCCCCCACGCCGGGCGAATCGTGGACGACCGCGATGCCGTGGCGCTCGAGGAGCGCGCGCGGGCCGACGCCCGAGAGCTGCAGCAGCTGCGGCGAGTTGATGCTGCCGCCCGCGACGATCACCTCGCGCGCGGCCCGCACCTCGTGCTGCGCGCCGCGCGCGGCGTAGGCGACCCCGACCGCGCGCCTGCCCGCGAACAGGATCCGGGTCGCGAGCGCCTCGACCTCGACCCGCAGGTTCGGCCGCTTCTCGGCCGGGCGGAGATAGCCGACGGCCGTGCTGCAGCGACGGCCGTTGCGCGCGGTCGCCTGGTAGTAGCCGGTGCCTTCCTGGCGCGCGCCGTTGAAGTCGTCGTTGCGCGGCACGCCGAGCGCCTCGGCCGTGGCGATGAACGCATCGCACAGCTCGTGCCGGTCCGGCAGGTCGGACACCGCCAGCGGGCCGCCCACGCCGTGCCACTCGCTCGCGCCGTGGCTGTGGTCCTCGGACTTCTTGAAGTACGGCAACAGGTCGCCGAACGTCCAGCCCGGCACGCCCCAGCCGTCGTAGTCCTCGCGCTGCCCGCGGACGTGCACGAGGCCGTTGATCGAGGAGGAACCGCCGAGCACCTTGCCGCGCGGGGTAAAGACGCGCCGGCCGTTCAGGGCCGGCTCGGGCTCCGACTCGTAGGCCCAGTTCACGTCGGTGCGGGCGAAGAGCTTGCCGTAGCCGAGCGGCACGTGGATCCAGAAGTCCTTGTCGCGCGGCCCCGCCTCCAGCAGCAGCACGGTCGTGCGAGCGTCGGCGCTCAGCCGGTTCGCCAGCACGCAGCCGGCGGAGCCGGCGCCGACGATCACGTAGTCGTAGGGGGTCATGGGGGCGCAAGGATGCCAGAGGTCGCCCGCCGGCGCTGCCAGCGGGATTGCCACCCCCAGGAATATGCAGTATTGTGCGTCTCAGGAACAATAAGCCCGGAGCCCGGGACATGTCGAGCACCCTCCTGCAGAAGCCCGCGGCGGCGCGCAAGAGCGCCGGTACGCCCAAACCCCAACGCCCGGCCGACCCGGTCGCCGAGCCGGTGTTCGCGAGCGACCGGAAGGACCCGGCGCTCGTCGCGCTCGGTGAGCGCGCCCGCGCCCTGCGCGCGCGCCGCGGGCTGACCCGCAAGGCGGTGGCGGAGAGCGCGGACATCTCGGAGCGCTACCTCGCCAACCTCGAGTACGGCCTGGGCAACGCGTCGCTCCTCGTGCTGCAGCAGCTGGCCGGTGCGCTGCAGTGCTCGGTCGCCGAGCTGATCGGCGACGTGACGACGTCCTCGCCGGAGTGGCTCCTGATCCGCGAGCTGCTCGAAGGCCGGGACGAGGCGGCGCTGCGGCGCGTGCGCGTGGCCATCGGCGAGCTGCTCGGCACCGGCGGGGACAGCGCCGCGCGCAGTGCCCGCATCGCGCTGGTGGGCCTGCGCGGCGCGGGCAAGTCCACGCTCGGCCAGCTGCTCGCCGAGGACCTCGGCTACCCGTTCGTCGAGCTGAGCCGCGAGATCGAGAAGTTCGCCGGCTGCACGATCTCCGAGATCCAGGCGCTGTACGGCATGAACGCCTATCGCCGCTACGAGCGACGGGCCCTCGAAGAGGCGATCCAGATCTATCCCGAGGCGGTGATCGCGACGCCGGGCGGGCTCGTGTCCGATCCGGCGACCTTCAACCTCCTCCTGACCCACTGCACGACGGTGTGGCTGCACGCCGACCCCGAGGACCACATGAAGCGCGTCACCGCGCAGGGCGACCTGCGCCCGATGGCCGACAGCCAGGAGGCGATGGAGGACCTGAAGCGGATCCTCGCCGGCCGGGCCGCCTTCTACTCGAAGGCCGAGTTCAAGCTCGACACCAGCGCACAGCCCCTCCAGCCCACCTTCCTCGCCTTGCGTGAGCGGGTTCGGCGGGCGCTGAGACTGCCCCAGTAGCCCCTAAGGCGAACATGAATAAAAGTGCTTGACGGTCGAAAGAGACATGCATTATGATGCGTGCCACTGTTCGCCGCCCTGCACTTTGGTTCTAGACCCACCGGAGACCCGTTCGTGAGCGCCAATCCCCGCGTCGACTACCAAACGAACCCTTCCCAGTACCGCCACTGGTCCCTGAAGTTCGACGGCCCGGTGGCCACGCTCGCCGCCGACTTCGACGAGAACGGCGGGCTCCGCCCCGGCTACAAGCTGAAGCTCAACAGCTACGACCTCGGCGTGGACATCGAGCTGAACGACGCGCTCAACCGCATCCGCTTCGAGCACCCCGAAGTGCGCACGGTGGTGATCACCAGCCTCAAGGACAAGGTCTTCTGCTCCGGCGCCAACATCTTCATGCTCGGCGTTTCGAGCCACGCCTGGAAGGTCAACTTCTGCAAGTTCACGAACGAGACCCGCAACGGTCTGGAAGACTCGTCCCGGCACTCGGGCCTCAAGTTCCTCGCGGCGGTCAACGGCGCCTGCGCGGGCGGCGGCTACGAGCTCGCGCTCGCCTGCGATGAGATCATCCTGGTCGACGACCGGTCCAGCGCGGTGAGCCTGCCCGAGGTCCCGCTGCTCGGCGTGCTGCCGGGCACCGGCGGCCTGACGCGCGTGACCGACAAGCGCCACGTGCGGCACGACCTCGCCGACATCTTCTGCACGACGACCGAGGGCGTGCGCGGCCAGAAGGCGAAGGACTGGCGCCTCGTGGACGACATCGCCAAACCCGCGGTGTTCGCGCAGAAGGTCCGGGAGCGCGCGCTCGAGCTCGCCAAGCGGAGCGACCGGCCGGCGGAGGCGAAGGGCGTGGCGCTCACTCCGCTCGCGCGCACGATCGAAGCGGACGCGCTGCGCTACAGCCACGTCACGGTCGAGATCGACCGTGCGCGGCGCACCGCCACGTTCACGGTGAAGGGCCCCTCGGGGGCGCAGCCGACCGCGATCGACGCGATCGTCGCCGCCGGCGCCGCGTGGTATCCGCTCGTCGTGGCGCGCGAGCTGGAGGACGCGATCCTCTCGATGCGCACCAACGAGCTCGACATCGGCACCTGGCTCGTCAAGACGGCGGGCGACGCGACCGCGGTGCTCGCCACCGACGCGACGCTGGTGGCCCACAAGGACCATTGGTTCGTGCGCGAGACGATCGGCCTGCTGCGCCGCACGCTTAGCCGACTCGACGTGACCTCGCGCAGCCTGTTCGCCCTGATCGAGCCCGGCTCGTGCTTCGCGGGCACCTTCCTCGAGCTCGCGCTGGCGTGCGACCGCAGCTACATGCTCGCCCTGCCCGACGATCCGGCGCGGGCGCCGCGGATCACCGTCGCGGAGACGAACTTCGGCCTCTACCCGATGGCGACCGGCCAGAGCCGCCTCGGCCGGCAGTACTATGACGAGCCGCCCGCGCTCGAGGCGGTGCGCGCCAAGGCCGGGCAGCCGCTCGACGCCGGTGCCGCTTTCGCGCTCGGTCTCGTCACCTCGAGCCCCGACGACATCGACTGGGCCGACGAGGTCCGCCTCGCCATCGAGGAGCGCGCGGCGATGTCGCCCGACGCCCTCACCGGCATGGAGGCGAACCTGCGCTTCAACGGGCCGGAGAACATGTTCACGCGCGTCTTCGGGCGCCTGACCGCCTGGCAGAACTGGATCTTCCAGCGCCCCAACGCGGTCGGCGACAAGGGCGCGCTCAAGGTCTACGGCAAGGGCGAGAAGGCCGCGTTCGACTGGAACCGGGTCTGACCGCCGCGCTCCAACCCTCCATCAGCGATCACCAACACGGGAAGCACTCATGTCCGCGATCAACTACAGCGAGAAGATCCCCAACAACGTCAACCTGAGCGAGGACCGCACGCTCCAGCGCGCCCTCGAGCAGTGGCAGCCGAACTACCTGCACTGGTGGCGGGACATGGGGCCGGAAGGCGCGCAGGACTTCGACGTCTACCTGCGCACCGCGGTGAGCGTCGATCCCCAGGGCTGGGCGCAGTTCGACTACGTCAAGATGCCCGACTACCGCTGGGGGATCTTCCTCAACCCGGCCGACCCGAACCGCAAGATCCACTTCGGCGATCACCTGGGCGAGGCCGCGTGGCAGGACGTCCCCGGCGAGCACCGCGCGAACCTGCGGCGCATCATCGTCACCCAGGGCGACACCGAGCCCGCGTCGGTCGAGCAGCAGCGCCATCTGGGGCTGACCTGCCCGAGCCAGTACGACCTCCGCAACCTGTTCCAGGTGAACGTCGAGGAAGGCCGCCACCTGTGGGCGATGGTCTACCTCCTGCACAAGTACTTCGGCCGCGACGGCCGCGAGGAAGGCGAGGCGCTCCTCCAGCGCCGCAGCGGCGACCAGGACAATCCGCGCATCCTCCAGGCGTTCAACGAGAAGACGCCCGACTGGCTCGCGTTCTTCATGTTCACCTACTTCACCGACCGCGACGGCAAGTTCCAGCTGTGCGCGCTGGCGGAAAGCGGCTTCGACCCGCTCGCGCGCACGACGCGCTTCATGCTCACCGAGGAAGCACACCACATGTTCGTCGGCGAGAGCGGCGTGTCGCGCGTGATCCAGCGCACCTGCCAGGTGATGAACCAGCTCAAGACCGACGACCCGGCGACGCTCCGCGCCGCCGGCGTGATCGACCTGCCCACGATCCAGCGCTATCTGAACTTCCACTTCAGCGTCACGATCGACCTCTTCGGCGCCGACGAGTCGAGCAACGCCGCGATCTTCTACAGCTCCGGGCTGAAGGGCCGCTTCGAGGAGGGCAAGCGCACCGACGACCACCTGCTGAAGGGGGCGACCTACAAGGTGCTGCACGTCCAGGACGGCCGGCTCGTCGAGAAGGAAGTGCCGATGCTGAACGCGCTCAACGAGGTGCTGCGCGACGACTACATCAAGGACTCGATCGCCGGCGTCGAGCGCTGGAACAAGGTGATCGAGAAGGCGGCGATCCCCTTCCGCCTGAAGGCGCCGCACAAGGCCTTCCACCGCAACATCGGCTCGCTCTCGGGCGTGAAGGTGTCGCCCGACGGCCGGATGGTCTCCGATCACGAGTGGAACGCCAACGTCGAGCAGTGGCTGCCCTCCGACACCGACCGCGCCTTCGTCGGCTCGCTGATGGGCCGCGTGGTCGAGCCCGGCAAGTTCGCGAACTGGATCGCCCCGCCGGTGATGGGCATCAACCGGCAGCCGGTCGACTTCCAGTACGTGCGCTTCAACTGACCTTGTTCCGGACGCACGCGCGCGGCCCCATGCCGCGCGCGCGGGCCCCGGTCCGGGGCGCCCGCCGCCGTCGAAGGAGAGAACGCCGTGGACATGGCCGAGACGCAGGTCGTCAAGCAGCACCTGATCGACCCGGAGATCTGCATCCGCTGCAACACGTGCGAGGCCACGTGCCCGGTCGGGGCGATCACGCACGACGAGCGCAACTACGTCGTCGACGTCGCGAAGTGCAAGTTCTGCATGGCGTGCATCTCGCCCTGCCCGACCGGGTCGATCGACAACTGGCGCACGGTGCCGCGCGCCCGGGCCTACGGGGTCGCCGAGCAGCTCGGCTGGGATGCCTTGCCCCCCGAGCTGACGGCGGAGGAGCTGGCCGCCGAGGGCGTCTCGCCCGCCGCAGTGGCGGCCGCGGAGCCGGTCGCGCCGGCGGCGCCGGCCGCAACGGAAGAGGCCGCCCCGTTCAACAGTGCGCTCTACGGTGCCACGCTGCCGCCCTGGTCGGCCGCGCACGCGTACACCAACCTGTACGGGCCGAAGGCGCCGCAAAAGTTCATTACGGCCACGGTCGCGGGCAATCTCCGCGTCACGGCGGTCGGTCACGAGTACGACACGCACCACGTCGTGCTCGACTTCGGGTCGATGCCCTTCCCGGTGCTCGAGGGGCAGTCGATCGGCATCATCCCGCCCGGCACCGATGCGAACGGGCGGCCGCACCACCCGCGCCAGTACTCGGTCGCGAGCCCGCGCAACGGCGAGCGCCCCGGCTACAACAACCTCTCGTTGACGATCAAGCGCGTGCTGGAGGATTACCAGGGCCGGCCGGTGCGTGGCGTGGCCTCGAACTACATGTGCGACCTGCAGCGCGGCGACAAGGTGCAGGTGATCGGCCCGTTCGGCGCGAGTTTCCTGATGCCGAACCACCCGCGCTCGAGCATCGTCATGATCTGCACCGGCACCGGCAGCGCGCCGATGCGAGCGATGACCGAGTGGCGCCGCCGGCTGCGCGCGAGCGGCAAGTTCGAGGGCGGCAAGCTGATGCTGTTCTTCGGCGCGCGCACGAAGGAGGAGCTGCCCTACTTCGGCCCGCTGCAGAACCTCCCGAAGGACTTCATCGACATCAACTTCGCCTTCTCGCGTACGCCGGGCCAGCCCAAGCGCTACGTCCAGGACGCGATGCGCGAGCGCGCCGCCGACCTCGCGCCGCTGCTCACCGACCCGAACGCCTACTTCTACGTGTGCGGGCTGAAGGCGATGGAGGAAGGCGTGGTGCTCGCGCTGCGCGACGTCGCGCAGCAGGGCGGCCTGTCGTGGGACGCGGTGGCCGCGGCGCTGAAGAGCGAGGCGCGGCTGCACCTGGAGACCTACTGATGGGCGCGCCGGCTCTGCACGGCACGCCGCTGCTCGTCGTCGGCGCGGGCATCATGGGTGCGGGCATCGCGCAGGTGGCGGCTCAGGCCGGCCATCGCGTGCACCTGTTCGACGCGCGCGAAGGCGCGGCAGCCCAGGCGAAGTCCAAGCTCGCGTCCACCCTCGACGGGCTCGTCACCAAGGGCAAGCTCGCGGCGGACGCGGCAAGCGCCACGGTCGCGCGCATCGAGCCGATCGCCGCGCTCGGCGACGCCGCGGACGTGCGGCTAGTAGTCGAAGCGATCTTCGAGGACCTGGAAGCCAAGCGCGCCCTCTTCGGCCAGCTCGAGTCGATCGTCGGCGCCGACTGCGTGCTCGCGACCAACACGTCGTCGATTTCGGTCACCGCGCTCGCAAACGGACTGAAGCATCCCGGCCGCCTGGCCGGGATGCACTTCTTCAACCCGGTGCCGTTGATGAAGCTGGTCGAGGTGGTCTCCGGGCTGCACACCGATCGCGCGGTGGCCGACGCGATCTTCGAGCTGAGCAAGCAGTGGGGCAAGGTGCCGGTTCACGCGCGCTCGACGCCGGGGTTCATCGTCAACCGCATCGCGCGCCCCTTCTACGCCGAGACGCTCGCCCTGCTCCTCGAGCAGGCGGCGGCGCCCGAGGTGCTCGACGCCTGCGTGCGCGGCGCGGGCTTCCGGATGGGGCCCTGCGAGCTGATCGACCTCATCGGCCACGACACCAACTTCGCGGTCACGCAGTCGGTGTACGCGGCGAACTTCTACGACAAGCGCTATGTGCCCTCGCTCGTCCAGCGCGAGATGGTCGACGGCGGCCTCTTCGGCCGCAAGAGCGGGCGCGGATTCTACCGGTACCCAGAGGGCGCGCCGCCGCTGCCGAAGGTCGCGTACGACCCGCCCGCTCCACCCCGTGCCATCGCCGTGCACGGCGCCGGAGCGATCGCCGACTGGCTAGCGGAACGGGTTGCCGCTCATCAGCCGTCGCGCGAGCGGACCAGCGCCTGGACCGGGCTCGCGGTGGACGGCTCGCGCCTCGCGCTGACCGATGGCCGCCGCGCCGCCGAGCTGGTCGCTGCGCTGGGTACGGATGACGTCGCCGTCTTCGATCGACCGATCAACCTTGGCGGCTCGGCGGGCGGCGCGCTCGCCTACGCCGTGGCGGACCGTGCGTCCGACGCCTGGCGCGCGCAGGCGCCCGCCTGGCTCGCCGCGCTCGGGTTCGCGCCCCAGCCGGTGTTGGACACGCCGGGCCTCGTCGTCGCGCGCACGATTGCGATGCTCATCAACGAAGCCGCCGACGCGGTGCTGCAGGGCGTGTGCACGCCCGAGGGCGCCGACGTCGCGATGAAGCTCGGGGTGAACTACCCCGCCGGACCGTTCGAATGGCTGTCAGGCTGGAGCGCAGCGGGCGTCCAGGCCCTGCTCGACGCGCTCGATGCGCACTATCGCGGGGAGCGGTATCGCACCAGCGGCTGGCTGCTGCGGCACGCCTGAGCAGCGGACCGTGGCGACGGGGCGGGCGGAGCGGCCGGAATGGAAGAGCTGAACGTCGACGTGGCGGTGATCGGGGCCGGCACCGCCGGACTGAATGCGCGGCGCGAGGTCGAAAAGCGCGGCGGCAAAGCGGTCATGATCGAGAGCGGTCCGTACGGCACGACGTGCGCCCGCGTCGGCTGCATGCCCTCCAAGCTGCTGATCGCGGCGGCCGACGCGGTCCACGGCATCCGCCACGCGCCCGTCTTCGGCGTGCACGCCGGCGGCGAGGTCCGGATCGACGGCGCCGCGGTGATGCAGCGCGTGCAGCGCGAGCGCGACCGCTTCGTCGCCCTCACCGTCCGCGACACCGAGGCGATCGCCGCGAGCGCGCGCCTGCGCGGCCACGCGCGCTTCGTCGCGCCGACGACGCTGGTCGTCGACGATCGGGTGCGCGTGAGCGCGCGCGCGGTCGTGGTGGCGGCGGGCAGCCGCCCGTTCGTGCCGCCGCCGTTCGACCGGATCCGGGAGCGCGTCCTGACGAGCGACGAGGTGTTCGAGCTCGCGAGCCTCCCCGCCAGCATGGCGGTGATCGGCACCGGCATCATCGCGCTCGAGCTCGGGCAGGCGCTGGCGCGGCTCGGCGTGCGCGTCGCGTTCTTCAATCCCTTCGACGAGATCGGCCCGTTCACCGACCCCGAGATCCGCGCACTCGTGCGGCGCGATCTCTCGTCGGAGCTGGACTTCCGCGTGGGCGTTCGCATCGAGGAGGCGGCGGCGGGAACGGCGGGAATCAAGCTGCGGTGGCAGCCCCAGGACGGGGCGGCGCGCGAGGAGACGTTCGCGACCGTGCTCGTCGCCGCGGGACGGCGGCCCAGCGTCGCGGGGCTCGGCCTGGAGACGACCGGGCTCGCGCTCGGCGCGAACGGGCTGCCGGAAGTCGATCCGGAAACCACCCAGTGCGGCGAGTCGCCGATCTTCTTCGCCGGCGACGCCAACGCGCACCTGCCCCTCCTCCACGAAGCGGCCGACGAGGGACGCATCGCGGGGGCGAACGCGATGCTCTGGCCGAACGTGGAGCGTCACGAGCGCCGCACGCCGCTCGCGGTCGCTTTCACCGATCCGCAGATGGCGATGGTCGGCGCGCGCTTCGCGGACCTGCCGCCCGGCGCACATGCGATCGGCAAGGCCTCGTTCGAGAACCAGGGCCGCGCGCGTGTGGCCGGCCGCAATCGCGGGCTGGTCCGCGTCTACGGTGCGACCGGAACCTGCCGGCTCCTCGGCGCGGAGATGTTCGGCCCCGGCATGGAGCACATGGGTCACCTGGTCGCATGGGCGGTGCAGCAGCGCATGACCGTGCAGCAGGCGCTCCCGATGCCGTTCTACCACCCGGTGCTCGAAGAGGGCTTGCGCAGCGCGCTGCGCGACCTCGCGGGCGCGCTGCGCGCGCTGGGCGGTTGCCGCCCGGAGGATCAGGCCGACGCGCCGGGCGACTGACCCGCGCGCTCCGCGGGATGATTCAGTGAAGGATTTGGTCGGGGCGAAGTGATTCGAACACTCGACCCCCTGCACCCCATACAGACCCGGAAACGAGTCCCATCAAAGACTTAGGTTGAGACTGTCCCGAATACTTCCGCGAATCTCCCCGTTTAGAGCCACGTAGTTGCGTGTTTCGGGCAGTTGGTTCGGGACACCCAGATCGTGCGGATCCTCTAGGCGAGGCCATCCGCTCGATGGATTGGCGAGCGACGTCGGCCAGGTTGCGCGCATGTCCTTGCCAGCCGGTCCCCTTGTAGATACAGTGTATCTACGTCTGTTCTGGGATGGGGCGTTATGGAATCGATTATCCGAAAGTGGGGCAACAGCCCGGCGCTTCGCCTGCCCAGTTCGCTCCTGAACGAGGCGGGGCTTGCCGTCGATCAGCGCGTGCGAATCAGCGTGGTCGAGGGGTCGATCCGGATCGAGCGAGTGCGCAAGAAGCCGGCTTACCGGCTCGAAGATCTCCTCGCCAAGGCCACCGCAGAGACCCGGCACGGCGAGGCGGACTGGGGCCCGGCGCGCGGGCATGAAGGATGGTAAGCCGGCGCCAGGCCGACCCGGATTGGTCGCCCGACCAGGGCGACATCATCTATCTCGATTTCGACCCGCAATCGGGGCACGAGCAGGCGGGGCGTCGACCGGCCCTCGTGCTGTCGCCACGCGCCTATAACAGCACGGCGAGCCTCGCGCTCTGCTGCCCTCTTACGACAAAGATCAAGGGTTGGCCGTTCGAAGTGGATACCGAGACAGACCTCGCAGGCGCAAAGGGCGTCGTGCTCGCCGATCAGATCAAGGCACTTGACTGGCGGGCGCGCAATGGGGAACTCGCCGCCCGTGCTTCAAAGAAGGTCGTCGCGGATGTCCTCGCGAAGCTGAAAGTACTTCTTCCGGGAATCTGACTGATCCCGCCAGATTCTTGGTGGCGTCGAAGTGGATCGCGCGTTTGGACCGCGCTCCCTCAGGCGGGCGGAGCCACTGCTTGCGCATGCGTTAGCGCGCCTGCGTGCTTTTCAGGCACGCTTTCGCGATAGATCAATGAACTACGCGATCGAGATTTGGGACATTTTGGGCGGGATATTGGACAGTCACTTTTCTGCCCTCGCGCCCGTGCGCCAGCTCTTGCAGGAAATGCAGCGAAGCGCCTCACGGATCCCGCGACATTCCCGCAAATCTGCCGTCTACCTCGGTAGCCGATGGCTCACTTGGGCCCGCGTCAGGAAGGCCGCATCCACGGCTCCCGAGCGCAGTGAGGATTGACTGGTCCAGTGGCTTTCACCGGGCTCAGGAACGCTAGCGAGCGTCGGCAGCGAGCCCTGCTGCCCTGACGATAGGCGCCCAGAAAGCCGTGTCGGCCGCGACGATCGCCACGAGCTCGTCCGGGGTCGTCCCGGTGGGTTCCGCACCGAGGTCCATGACCTTGTCGCGGATGTCGGGGGTTCGAAGCGCCTTCGCGATCGCGACCGAAAGGCGATCGACCAGGGGTTTCGGCGTCGCCGCCGGCGCGTACACGGCGTTCCAGCCGATCGCGACCACCGACGGAAACCCCTGCTCCACGAACGTCGCCACCGACGGCAGGAGGGGGGAGCGCACGGGCCCCGAGGTCGCGATGATGCGAACCCTTCCGGTCCGGTGAAGTGCCAAGTAGTCGGCAACTCCGCTGATCGCAGCGCCGACCTGTCCGCCGATCAGCTCGGACTGGATCTGAGCGAGGCCGCGGTACGGGACGTGCACGAGATCGACGCCCGACGCGCGGGCGACCATCACGCTCAACAGGTGCGGGAGAGTGCCCGATCCAGGGTTACCGAAGGGTGCCTGCGACGGATTCGCTTTTGCCCAGGCCACGAGCTCGGGCACCGTACCGGCCGGGTGATCCGCTCGGACCGCGAGCGCGAAGGGATACCGCGCGACCTGCGCGACCGGGGCGAAGTCCTTCGCCGGATCGTAGCCGAGGTCACGGAAGACGAGTGGCGCCAACACCGTCACGACGATCGGCGCCAGGAGGAACGTGGTGCCGTCGGCTGGTGCGCGCTTCAGCGCTTCCGCAGCAATGCGTCCGGTCGCTCCGGGCCTGTTCTCCACGACGATCGGCTGTCCGACGGCGTCGCTGACAGCGTCGGCAAGGAGGCGAGCAGTGAGGTCGTTCGTGCCGCCTGGGGCCACAGGGACCAGCATCCGGATGGGACGCGTGAAGGCGGCCTGCGCCCGAGCTTCCGGGGAAGCGATGCCGACGACCGCGCCCACGAGGACGAGCCTGACCAACCAGACGGGGTGGCGCATTATGACAGCGCGATGACGGCCGCAAAGGGCAGGCAGAGGCGAAAGATAAGTGTGGCCGAGACCGTGACCACGGTCAATGTCGGTGCGGCCGGACCGAACGCCCCGAGAGTGCGACGACTGCCCCGATTGCGAAAAGCAAGCTCGACTGCACGAGGAAGCTCGAACGGACCGTACGGATCGCAGCCGCTGGATGCGCTGCTGATGTTCGCAGTGCTGCGGTAAGATTTTGTGAAGTAGGGTTTCCCGATGCGCGCACCACAACCCGCCCGGTCGATTGTCGACGCGTCAGGCAGCGCAAGCCTGGAGGAGCAGCTTGCGTTCGAGCGCATGCTCGGCGAGATCGCCACGCGCATCGCGAGCGTCGCGTCGGACGAAATCGACGCCGAGATCGCGGCCGCGATGCGGCGCCTGATCGACTTCCTCGGCTTCGACCGGAGCACGCTGTTCGCTTACGAGGTCGAACCCGGGCATCTCGTTGGCCTCCTGTCGATTGCGGTTCCCGGCGTCAAGACGGTCCCGCTGGGGAACCCCAGACCGCTTCCCTGGTACGTACAGCAGCTGGCAAGCGGGCGCCCGGTGATCGTTCCCCGACTCCCCGACGACCTGCCGTCGGAGGCGGTGGCGGAGCGCGAGCACTGCGCGCGCACCGGGTTGAGATCAAACCTTACAGTGCCCCTCGAGAGCCGCGATGGCGTGCGCTATTGCCTCGGCATCGGGGCGCTCCACGATACTCGCGTCCTGCCCGAAGCGCTCGTCGGCCGCCTCAGGCTGGTCGGTGATCTCTTCGTGCTCGCGCTGCAGCGTGCGAGGAGCGACAAGCGTCTCCAGGCAGCGATGGTGGAAGTCACCGCGCTCAAGGACCGCCTGCAGGCCGAGAACGTCTACCTTCGCGAAGCGGCGCGGCCGCGCCTGGCGGCCGACGCGCTGGCGAGCCGGTCTCCCGCGTTTCGCACTGCGGTCGACGAGATGCGCAAGGTCGCGGCGACCAAGGCGACGGTGCTGCTGCTCGGCGAGACAGGGACCGGCAAGGAGCTGCTGGCAAGCGCAATCCACGAGATCAGTCCTCGTGCCGGCCGGCCGCTGATCAAGGTTAACTGCGCCGCGCTCCCCGCGACGCTCATCGAGGCCGAGCTGTTCGGCCGGGAGAAAGGTGCCTACACCGGCGCGCTCTCCCGGCAGGCCGGGCGCTTCGAACTCGCCGACGGCGGCACGATCTTCCTCGACGAAGTCGGCGACCTGCCCCTCGAGCTGCAGCCGAAGCTCCTGCGCGTGCTCCAGGATGGGGCGCTGGAGCGCGTCGGCGGCGCAAAGACGATGCGGGTGGACGTTCGCGTCATCGCCGCGACCAACCGCGACCTGACGCAGGCGGTCCGCGACGGGAAGTTCCGCGAGGACCTGTTCTACCGGCTGAACGTCTTCCCGATCCGGCTGCCGCCGCTGCGGGAGCGGGTCGCCGACATTCCGATGCTGGTCTGGCACTTCGCGCGCGAGTTCGCCGACACCATGGGTCGGCCGGTCGAACGCATACCGGGAGAAACCATGGCGGCGCTCGCGCGTTACCGCTGGCCCGGCAACGTTCGCGAGCTGCGTAACGTCATCGAGCGCGCTATGATCCTCGCGACTGACCCGACGCTGCAGATCACCCTGCCCGAGACGCCGGACGAGCGTGCGCCCGCGGCCGCGACGCTCCGCGATAGTGAGCGACGCCACATCGAGGCGACGCTCGCGCAGTGCGGATGGCGCATCCGCGGCGAGAGCGGCGCCGCTGCGCGCCTCGGGCTGAAGCCCTCTACCCTCGAATCGCGGATGCGCAGGCTCGGCATCAGCCGGCCGAGCTGACCCCAGCGGTGCGAGCCGCCCTCCAGGAGCATCGGGGATTCCCCGAAATAGCGGGGGAGACCTTCGGTCCTCCGCGCCGCACGATCCTCGCGAAATCCCGCCAACCCGTTGATCTTCGGAGCGATCGCGCCTGCGCCGCGGATTCGCAGCGCGCCGGCACGAGGCTTGCGAGAGCAACGCGCGCCGCAGGCGCCGCGCGCTATCTCAAGCGGGAGATTCGAGATGAGAACATTCTTTCGCAGCATTCTCGCCGCCTCGGCGCTCGCGCTCGCAGCCGCAGCGGAGCTCCTGCCTCGGGCCGCGATGGCGGTGGAAGCACCCGCCGCGGCGCTCACGATGGCGCAGCTCCTCTTCGTCCAGAACGCCGCCGGCGTCGAGGTCGGCGCGGGCGGTAAGACGCTCACGCTGAAGAACTTCAGCCCGACCACGCTCTTCTTCTCCGACCGCCCGGTGCGCATCGCGGGCCACTACCGCACGGATGAATACCTGCAATTCTGGAAGGCCGGCCCCGACAGCTTCCTGAAGGATCCGCCAAATGCCACGCTGTCGGTGTTCGAGAAGGGCAAGGATGAACTCGCGGACGTCGTCGTCACGCTGCGCAACCCGCGCGTGAGCGGCAACGACCTCACCTACGACTTCGCCGTGATCTCGGGCACGCTGCCGAAGCCCGGAATGGGTCCCGCGTCGCTCTTCATCGACATCATCGGGCTGCCCTTCACGCCGCTGTCGTTCGCGGGCGTGGCGCGGCGCACCGCCTACCGCACGGTCGTCTGGGGTAGTGCAGCCGCGGCTGGGGCGGCTGCCGCGTCGGCCGCGTATCACCCCTACTACTACTCGCCGCCCGCGCCGGTGGTGTACCCGGCGCCGGTGCCGACTGTCCACGTCACCGAGACGGTGCAGACCGCGCCTCCGCCCGCGCCGCCACCGGCGGTGAGCTCGACCCAGGCGGCGGCGGTCGCGAAGCTGAAGGAGCTGAAGTCGCTGCAGAGCCAGGGCCTGATCACCGAGGCGCAGTACCGGGCGGAGTCCGAGAAACTGCTCAACCAGATCGTGCAGTAGCGACCGGATGAGGATTGCGGATGATCGACTCCCTCCTGGCAACTCAGGCGCCGCGCCGACGGCGGGAGGGGTGACGCCTCGATGCAAGTGCCGGCAGTGATGTTCAGCGTGCGGATGGTCGCGGGCGCCGAGGTGCACCGCGAGCTCGCAGCGCTCGTCGGCCCGACCCGGGCGCAGCCCGGATGCCTGCGCTGCACGCTGCTGCGGGATGCGGAGAATCCGGCGGCGCTCGAGCTCGTCGAGGAATGGGCGAGCCGCGCGGATCTCGACCGTCATCTGCGGTCCGAGGATTGCCGCCGCCTGCTCGCGGCGGCCGAGCGCGCCCACGCGCCGCCCGAGTTCCGCATCTGCACGCTCGCCGCGTGCGAAGAGATCGAAGCGATTGCGGCCGCGCGCGGCGGTCTCACCCACTAGACCGATCCGTGGTGCCGCTCAGCGATCGAACCTCCAAGCCGAAGAACGTCGGGCAAGATGACCGAACGCATTCATTCAAAGGAAGCAGGTCATGAAAACAACAGCGCTCGTATCGATGATGCTTGCCCTCGCGGTGTGGGCCCTCCTGGGCGAGCCGGCGGCGGCCCAGATCCAGACCCCCGGCACGCCGGGCTCGCCCGGCGCGACCACGACCATCGACGGTAGGTACCTGCCCAACCCGCCGCAGCCGTTTCGCGGCCAGATCAGCCCCAATGCGGTGCAGTCGAAGCCGTATTGGCCGGCGATCACCGTGCCGCCCAAGGGCGCGCCGAACGTCCTGCTGATCATGACCGACGACGTCGGCTTCTCGGCCCCGTCCACCTTCGGCGGCGTGATCCCCACGCCGGCACTCGACCGCATCGCGCAGATGGGCCTGCGCTATACGCGGTTCCACACCACAGCGCTCTGCTCGCCGACGCGCGCGGCGCTGCTCACCGGCCGCAACCACCACTCGGTGGCCACCGGCGTCGTCGTCGACCAGGCGACCGGCTACCCCGGCTACAACAGCGTCATCCCGCGCGACGCGGTCGCCATCGGCGAGATCCTGCGGCAGAACGGCTACGACACCTCGTGGTACGGCAAGGACCACAACGTGCCGCAGTGGGAGGGCAGCCAGGCGGGCCCGTTCCACAACTGGCCGACCGGCCCGGTCAAGGGATTCGACTATTACTACGGGTTCGTCGGCGACGACACCAGCCAGTGGCAGCCGAACAACCTGTTCCGCAATACCACGCCGATCGAGCCCTATCTCGGCAGGCCCGGCTGGAACCTGATCACTGCCATGGCCGACGAGGCGATCGCGCGCATCAAGATGCTGAACGAGGTGCAGCCCGACCGGCCGTTCATGATCTACTACGCGCCCGGCGGCACGCACGCGCCGCACCACCCGACCAAGGAGTGGGTGGACAAGATCAGCGCCATGCGGCTCTTCGACGAGGGCTGGAACAAGCAGCGCGAGCGCATCTTCGCCAACCAGAAGAAGCTCGGCGTTATCCCGCAGAACGCGAAGCTCACCGCCTGGCCGAAGGACCTGCCGCAGTGGGACTCGCTCTCGGCGGAGGCGAAGAGGCTCTACATCCGCCAGGCCGAGGTCTATGCGGCCTACCTCGCGTACACCGACCACGAGATCGGTCGGGTCATCGAGGCGGTCGCGGGCGCCGGCAAGCTCGACAACACGCTGATCATCTACATCAGCGGCGACAACGGATCGAGCCCCGAGGGCACAGTCCACGGCCTGTACAACGAGTTCGCGGTCGCGAACGGCCTGCACCCGTCGGTGGCGGAGAACATGAAGTTCTACGACACCTGGGGCACCGACCGCACTTACCCGCACTACGCGGTGGGCTGGGGGCTGGCCTGGGACACACCCTACCAGTGGACCAAGGAGGTGGCCTCGCACTTCGGCGGCACGCGCAACGGCATGGCGATCGCCTGGCCCGCGCGGATCAAGGACCGCGGCGGCATCCGCCACCAGTTCCACCACGTCATCGACATCGTGCCGACGATCCTGGAGGCGGCCGGCCTCCCGGAGCCGGTGATGGTCAACGGCATCGCGCAGCGCCCAATCGAGGGGGTGAGCATGGCATATACCTGGGACAACGCCAATGCGCCGGGCCGTCGAGTGACCCAGTACTTCGAGATGTTCGGCTCCCGCGCGATCTATCACGACGGCTGGATCGCCTCGGCGCCGCCGGTCCAGGCGCCCTGGGTCCTCACGCTAGAGAAGCCGCCCGCCGACGTCATGAATGGCTTCAAGTGGGAGCTCTACAACCTCGAGGAGGACTGGACCCAGGCGAACGACCTCGCCTCCAAGATGCCCGAGAAGCTGCGTGACATGCAGCAGCGCTTCATCCTGGAGGCGGAGAAGTACCGCGTGTTCCCGCTCGACGACACGCGCCTGCAGCGGTTCATCTCGCACAAGCCGAACTACGCGCCCGGCCGGACGCTCTTCACCTATTCGGGCGAGATCTCCAACGTGCCGTTCCCCGGCGTGGCCGCGCCGTCGCTGCTGAACCGCTCTTACACCATCACCGCCGAGATCGAGGTTCCGCAAGGCGGCGCCGAGGGCGTGCTGGTCACCGACGGCGGCCGCTTCGGCGGTTACGGCTTCTACCTGCTCAAGGGCCGGCCGGTGTTCACCTGGAACCTAGTGCAGCTCGCATTCGTCAAGTGGCAGGGCAAGGAGGCGCTCGCACCGGGCAAGCACGCGCTCGAGTTCGACTGGAAGTACGACGGCCCGGGCCTCGGCAAAGGCGGCACCGGCACCCTGAAGGTGGACGGGCAGGTGGTGGACAGCCGTCCGATGCCGCGCAGTCTGCCGATCGCCACGCCGTGGGACGAGACCTTCAACGTCGGCCTGGACACCGGCACGCCGATAGATGACCAGGACTACCAGGTGCCGTTCCGCTTCACCGGCAAGATCGGGAAGCTCACGGTGAAGCTCGGGGCCGAGGAGCTGTAATCGCGCGCGCAAAAGACCGTTCCCCAACAGGCCGGCCACGCACATATCGCGGCTGCGGCGGCCGCCGCTCGGAGGCTCGGTGGCTCGCTCAGCTTGGCGTTGAAAATCTGGCCCTTCGGATCTACACCGCACTCTGAGAAATCAACGAGCGTGATTCGCGTCATTGGCAGTGCAGCACTTGCCGGGGGTCCCGCAATATTCTCGCGGAATGATGAGGCTGCCGCGGAGGTTGAGCGGCTTAAGCCTTTGAGGGAATTGGTCGGGGCGAAGTGATTCGAACACTCGACCCCCTGCACCCCATGCAGGTGCGCTACCAGGCTGCGCTACGCCCCGACCGGAGCGTGGATTATACGAGGGAAAGCGCCGGCGGCAACGCCGCTCAGGCGCTCAGGTACTCGAGCACGCCCGAGATCTCGCGGCGGATGCGCGCGAAGTCGGCAGTGCCGATCGGGCCGAGCACCTCCGCGGCCTTTTCGCGATGAGTGCCGCGCTCGCGCATCGACTCGTCGAGCCGGTTGCGCGCGCCGCTGATGGTGAAGCCCTGCTCGTACAGGAGCTCGCGGATGCGGCGGATGAGCAGCACCTCGTGGTGCTGGTAATAGCGGCGGTTCCCGCGCCGCTTCACCGGCTTCAACTGGGTGAACTCCTGCTCCCAGTAGCGCAGCACGTGCGGCTTCACGCCGCACAGCTCGCTCACTTCACCGATGGTGAAGTAGCGCTTCGCCGGGATCGGCGGGAGGCTAACCTTCGCCGACTTGTTGTTGTTTTCCACCGTGCGCCTGCTCGACGAGCGCCTTCAGCTTCTGGCTGGCGTGGAAGGTCACGACGCGACGTGCGGTGATCGGGATCTCCTCGCCGGTCTTCGGGTTGCGGCCCGGCCGCTGCGGCTTGTCGCGCAGCTGGAAATTCCCGAATCCGGAGAGCTTCACGCTCTCCCCGCTTTCCAGCGCGATCCGAATCTCCTCGAAGAAGGCCTCGACCATGTCCTTCGCTTCGCGCTTGTTCAGCCCGACCTTCTCGAAGAGCATGTCGGCCAGCTCGGCCTTGGTGAGGGTCATTTGTCTCCCCAGGGAGGGGTATACCCCTCCTCTTCCTTCACGCTATCCACGTCTTTGGGCGCCGAATCGGGTCAACAGAACCTGCTCCAGCTCCGCCATCGCGGCGTCGACTTCGGCGTCGGTTAGTGTCCGGGCAGTATCTTGCATAACTACCCGAAACGCAAGGCTTTTTCGGCCTTCTGCGATATTTTGACCGCGGTAAAGGTCGAACAGTCGGACGTCCTGGACGAGCCCCGGCCGGGTTCTGGCGAGCGCCTCTAGCAAGGCATGTGCCGGTATGCCGTCGTCGACCTCGACCGACAGGTCACGCGTCACGGCCGGAAACTTCGAGACCTCGCTGTATTGCGGTACAGCAACGTGCATCAGCGGCGCCGCATCGACCTCGAACACGATCACCGGAGCCGGCAGCTCGTAGCGCTGCAGCCACTCGGGGTGCAGCTCGCCCACCCACCCGATGGCAGCGTCATCGACTTCGATCCGGGCGCAGCGCCCGGGATGCAGCGCCGGGTGATCGCCCCGGACGAACCGGGCCGATAGTGGCGCGAGGACCGCTTCGACGTCGCCCTTGACGTCGAAAAAGTCGACCGGGCGCCGTGGCACGCCCCACTGCTCCTCGTACGCCGGGCCGAACGCGGCACCGCCGATGCGCACCGGCTGTCGGATCTCCGCCACTTCGAGCTCGCCATCGGGCGCGCCGGGGGCGCGCAGGAACACGCGCCCCACCTCGAAGACGCGGATCCGCGGGAGCTTCCGGTTCAGGTTGTAGCGAACGTTGGCGACTAGGCTCCCGATCAGCGTGGTGCGCATGACGGCGAGCTGGCTGGCGATCGGATTCACCAGGCGAATCGGGTCGGCGTTGCCGGCGAAATCGTGCTCCCAGGCCGCCTCGACGAAGCTGTAGTTGACGACTTCCTCGTACCCGGCCGCGGCGACGCGCGCGCGCAGGTCGTGCAGCGAGCGCAGGCTTTCGGGCTGCGAGCGCATCGCGGCCGCGGCGAGCGGCGGCGCCGCCGGGATGTTGTCGAACCCGTATACGCGCGCCACCTCCTCGATCAGGTCCTCCTCGATCTCGAGGTCGAAGCGGTACGACGGTGGCGTGACGACGTAGGCCGCAGCGGCGCCTGCACCCTCGCGCCGATGCTCGAGCCCGAGCCGCCCGAAGATGCGGCCCATCTCGTCGCCCGGGATTGGCACCCCGATCACCTTCTGCGCGCGGGCGATGCGCATCCGCACCGGCTTGCGCTCGGGCAGGCGCGTGACCGTGTCGTCGATCGGGCCCGGTTCGCCCCCGCAGATCTCGAGCACGAGCGCAGTGATGTGCTCGATGTGCGCGACGGTCGTGGCGAAGTCCACGCCGCGCTCGAAGCGGTGCCCGGCCTCGGTGGTGAAATTGAAGCGCCGCGCCCGGCCTGCGATCGCGGCCGGCCACCAGAACGCGGCCTCGACGTAGATGTTGCGCGTCGCGTCGCTCACCGCGGTCGGGTCGCCGCCCATGATCCCGGCGAGCGCCTCGACCCCGTGGTCGTCGCAGATGACGCCGACCGTCTCGTCGACCTCGACCTCCTGGCCGTTGAGCAGCACGACCTTCTCGCCCGTGCGCCCCCAGCGCACGACGAGCCCGCCCGCGACCTTGTCGCGGTCGAAGATGTGCGAGGGCCGGCCGAGCTCGAGCATGACGTAGTTCGAGATGTCGACCAGCGCGGAGATGGAACGCTGCCCGGACCGCTCGAGCCGCTGCTTCATCCAGTCCGGCGTCGGCGCCGCCGCGTTCACGTTGCGGATCACTCGGCCCGAGAAGCGGCCGCACAGGTCGGGGGCCTCGATGCGCACCGGCAGCCTGTCGGCGGCGCGCGCTACAACGGGAGCGAAGTTCGGCGCGTGCAGCTTCGCGCCGGTGAGCGCGGCCACCTCGCGCGCCACGCCGTGCACCGAGAGGCAGTCGGCGCGGTTGGGCGTGAGCTTGATCGTGATCACCCGGTCGTCGAGTGACGCGTAGTCGCGGAAGTCCTGGCCGACCGTCGCGTCGTCCGCGAGCGCGAGCAGTCCGGAGTGATCCTCGGAGAGGCCGAGCTCGCGCGCCGAGCACAGCATCCCGTTCGACTCGACGCCGCGCACCGCGGCGCGCTTGATCACGAGACCGCCGGGGAGCTCGGCGCCCGCGAGTGCGACCGGCGCCTTCATTCCCGCCTTGACGTTCGGCGCGCCGCACACGACGTCGAGCGCCGCGCCGCCACCGGCATCGACCTTGCAGACGGTGAGCCGGTCGGCGTTCGGATGCCGACCCACCTCCAGCACCCGGCCCACCACGACCCGCGTGAAGGGCGGCGCCACCGGCTCGCACGCCTCCACCTCCAGACCGGACATCGTCAGAAGGTGCGTGAGTTCCTCGCTGGTCAACTCCGGGTTGACCAGCGTGCGGAGCCACCGCTCGGAGAATTGCATCGTCGTGCGCGGTCGTCAGGCGAACTGCCGCAGGAAGCGCAGGTCACCTTCGAAGAAGAGCCGCAGGTCGTTGATGCCGTAGCGGAGCATCGTCAGGCGCTCGAGGCCGGAGCCGAACGCGAAGCCGATGTAGCGCTCCGGATCGAGGCCGAAGTTGCGCACCACGCTCGGATGCACCTGGCCCGCGCCGGAGATCTCGAGCCAGCGGCCGTCGCGGAACGCCATGTCGATCTCCGCCGACGGCTCGGTGAACGGGAAGAACGAGGGGCGGAAGCGCACCTGCAGGTCGTCGGTCTCGAAGAACCGGCGCAGGAAGTCGGTGTACACGCCCTTCAGGTCGGCGAAGCTGATGTGCTCGTCGATCCACAGCCCTTCCACCTGGTGGAACATCGGCGAGTGGGTCGCGTCGGAGTCGACCCGGTACGTGCGCCCCGGCGCGATCACCTTGATCGGCGGCGCGTGCATGCGCGCGTAGCGCACCTGCATCGGGCTCGTGTGCGTGCGCAGCAGCAGGGGCAATCCGCCCGCGTCCTTCTCCTCGACGTAGAAGGTGTCCTGCATCGAGCGCGCCGGATGGTTCTCCGGGTTGTTGAGCGCGGTGAAGTTGTACCAGTCGGTCTCGATCTCCGGACCGTCGGCGATGTCGAAGCCGATCGAGCGGAAGATCCCCTCGACGCGCTGCCAGGTGCGGATGATCGGGTGAATGCCGCCGCGGCCGCGGTCGCGCCCGGGGAGCGTGACGTCGATCGCCTCCTCTGCCAGTCGCGCCTGGAGCTGCGCCCGAGCGAGCGCCGCTCGCCGCTCGGCCAGCGCGCCCTCGATGCGGTCCTTTGCAGCGTTGATGCGCGCTCCGGCGGCGCGCTTCTCTTCCGGCGGGAGCTTTCCCAGCCCCTTCAGGAGCTCGGTGATCCGGCCCTGCCTGCCGAGGAACCGCGCCTTGGCCTGCTCGAGCTGGACGGCGTCGGCGGCCGCTGCAAAAACCGCGACCGCTTCGGCGACGATTGCGTCGGGATCGTGCATCCGCGCGGGGCCCGGCGTGACGGGCCCCCGTTCGCGCAAGCGCCGCTACGCCGCGAGGCGGGCTTTCGCCTGCTCGGCGAGCTTCGCGAACGCGGCCTTGTCGGCCACGGCGAGGTCGGCGAGCACCTTGCGGTCGATCTCGATCGCGGCCTTCTTCAGGCCGTTCATGAACGCGCTGTAGCTCAGGCCGAACTGGCGCGCGCCGGCGTTGATCCGGGCGATCCAGAGCGCGCGAAACTCGCGCTTCTTCACCCGGCGGTCACGGTAGGCATACTGCCCCGCCTTCATGACCGCCTGCTTGGCGACGCGGAAGACGTTCTTCCGGCGGCCGCGGAACCCTTTCGCCTGCGCGAGGACCTTCTTGTGCCGGGCGTGGGCGGTGACGCCGCGTTTGACTCGTGGCATGGCTCATCCCCCTCGATCAGGCGTACGGCAGCATCTGCTTCACGGAACGCTTGTCGGCCTCGTGGACCGCTGTCGTGCCGCGGAGATGGCGCTTCCGCTTCGTGGACTTCTTGGTGAGGATGTGGCGCAGGAACGCGCGCGAGCGCTTCACGCCGCCGCTACCGGTCATGCGAAAGCGCTTGGAGGCGCTCTTCTTCGTCTTGAGCTTGGGCATAGCGATACTCCGATCTGGCCTGGCGCCGGGTGGCTCCCGGTGGGGAGCGCTTCAACGACCGCGGCACCACTTGTTTTTTCCCGCGCGTGGTGCGCGCGGGCCCTGCATGGCGCCGCCGCTATTGCGACGTCGCCGACTTCACCGTTGCCTTCTCCGCCGGCTTCTCGGCCGCGGGTTTCTCGCCCGCAGGCTTCGCCGCGGCGGGCTTCTTCTTCGGCGCCGCGCCCGACTTCTTCGGCGCGAGCACCATGATCAGCTGCCGGCCTTCCATCTTCGGGAACTGCTCGACCACCCCGTAGGGCTCGAGGTCCGCCTTCACGCGCTCTAGGAGCCGGATCCCGAACTCCTGGTGCGCCATCTCGCGCCCGCGGAAGCGCAGCGTCACCTTGGTCTTGTCGCCTTCCTCGAGAAACCGCACGAGGTTGCGCAGCTTGATCTTGTAGTCGCCCTCGTCGGTACCGGGGCGGAACTTCACTTCCTTGACCTGGATCTGCTTCTGCTTGAGCTTGGCTTCGTGCGCCTTCTTGGCCTCGCGGTACTTGAACTTCCCGTAGTCCATCAGCTTGCAGACCGGCGGTTTCGCGAGCGGCGCGATCTCCACCAGATCCACTTCGCGCTCCTCCGCCATCCGGAGCGCGTCCCTTGTCGGGACGATGCCGAGCTGCTCGCCATCCTCGGCCACCAGGCGGACCTCCGGTGCGGTGATCTCGCCGTTCAGTCGCTGCGCGCGCGTTTCCTGGACGATGTTCGATTCCCCTTCGTGAAGAAAAAGTCAGGCCGCGCTGCCCGGGACCGCCTCGTTCGCGAGGCGCTCGACGAAGACCTCGAAGTCCAGCGCGCCGAGGTCGACGCCGCCGCGGGTGCGCACGGCCACCTTGTTTCCCGCCCTCTCCTTCTCGCCGACGACCAGCTGGTAGGGCAGCTTCTGCAAGCTATGTTCTCGGATTTTATAAGTAATTTTCTCGTTCCGCAAATCGGCCTCGACCCGGAAGCCGGCGGCCTTCAGGCGCGCCGCGACCTCGGCCGCATAGGCCGCCTGGTGCTCGGAGATGTTCAGGACGACCGCCTGCACCGGCGCGAGCCACGCCGGCAGCGCGCCGGCGTAGTGCTCGATCAGGATGCCGATGAACCGCTCCATCGACCCGACGATCGCCCGGTGCAGCATCACCGGCACCCGGCGCGTGTTGTCCTCGGCCACGTACTCGGCGCCCAGCCGCCCGGGCATGTTGAAGTCGACCTGCATCGTGCCGCACTGCCAGACCCGGCCGAGCGCGTCCTTCAGCGAGTACTCGATCTTCGGCCCGTAGAACGCGCCCTCGCCGGGCGAGATCTCGAACTCGCAGCCCGAGCGCTTGAGCGACTCGATCAGCGCGGCTTCGCCCTGGTCCCAGAGCTCGTCCGCGCCGACGCGCTTCGGCGGCCGGGTCGAGACCTTGTAGATCACGTCGGCGAAGCCGAAGTCGCGATAGACCTTCTGCAGGAGCGCGGTGAACGCCACGCACTCGTCGAGGATCTGGTCCTCGGTGCAGAAGATGTGGCCGTCGTCCTGGGTGAACGCGCGCACGCGCATGATGCCGTGCAGGCTGCCCGAGGGCTCGTTGCGGTGGCACGCGCCGAACTCGCCGTAGCGCAGCGGCAGGTCGCGGTAGCTGTGCAGGCGCGCCTTGTAGATCTGCACGTGCCCCGGGCAGTTCATCGGCTTCACCGCGTAGTCGCGGTTCTCGGAAGCCGTGGTGAACATGTTCTCCTTGTAGTTCTCCCAGTGGCCCGACTTCTCCCACAGGCTGCGGTCGATGATCTGCGGCGCGCGCACCTCGCTGTAGCCGTTGTCCCGGTACACCTTGCGCATGTACTGCTCGACCTGCTGCCACAGCGCCCAGCCGCGCGGGTGCCAGAACACCATGCCGGGGGCCTCGTCCTGCGTGTGGAAGAGATCGAGCTGCGTGCCGAGCCGGCGGTGGTCGCGCTTCTCCGCCTCCTCGAGCATGTGCAGGTAGGCGTCCTGCTCCTCCTTGCTCGCCCAGGCCGTCCCGTAGATGCGCTGGAGCATCTCGTTCTTCGAATCGCCGCGCCAGTACGCGCCGGCGACCTTCATCAGCTTGAAGACCCGGAGCTTGCCGGTGGACGGGACGTGCGGGCCGCGGCACAGGTCGACGAAGTCGCCCTCGCGATAGAGCCCGATCGGCTCGCCCGCGGGGATCGACGCGATGATCTCGGCCTTGTAGAGCTCGCCGATCGACTTGAAGAACTCGACCGCCTTGTCCCGCTCCCAGACCTCGCGCGTGACGGGCAGGTCGCGCTTCGCGAGCTCGGCCATCCGCTTCTCGATCGCGGCGAGGTCCTCGGGCGTGAAGGGCCGCTTGTACGAGAAGTCGTAGTAGAAGCCGTTCTCGATCACCGGGCCGATCGTCACCTGCGCGTCGGGGAAGAGCTCCTTCACCGCGTAGGCGAGCAGGTGCGCGGTCGAATGCCGCAGGATTTCGAGGCCGTCCTTGTCCCTGGCGGTGACGATCGCAAGGTCGGCGTCGCGTTCGAGCTTGAACGACGTGTCGACGAGCTTGCCGTCGACGCGGCCGGCGAGCGCGGCCTTCGCGAGACCGGGGCCGATCGCCTGCGCGACCTCGGCGACGGTGACCGGACCGGGAAAGCCCTTCACCGCGCCGTCGGGGAGTCGGATGTTGATCATCTGAGAGGGTGTTTGCGGGAGACAAAAAAGGTGCGGGGGAGCCGCACCTTTGTCGTGACGCGCTATGCCGCGGCCGGGTCAGGTAATCCGGGTCGTCGTCCGCATCGTCAGGCCGCTATCCCCGCATCGCGACGCGGCGAGAAGAGCGCCTCGCCCCAGACCTCGTTCCAGTCGCGGCCGAGGAAGTCGAGCTCGCGACCGTCGGCCTGGAAGAACTTGTTGGGGATGAGGAACATCGCGAGCATTACGCCGCCCGCGGGTCCGCCCCAGGCGTCGTGCCGGCTCCCGGCCGGCCGCCACACGAACTCGCCCGCCTTGCACTCGCCTTCGCCGCAGACCAGGCTGCCCTCCAGCACGTAGGTCTGCTCGATGCGCACGTGCTCGTGGTCCGGCAGCTTCGCCCCGGGCGCCATCCGCAGGAGCATCGTCATCAACCCGGACTCGGGCTCGACGAGCAGCGTCTTGGTCTCGATCCCCGCGTATGCCGTCTTCTGCCACGGCATCGCGGCGGCCTCCACGAAGCGCGAGGCGAGAGGCGGCAGTTGCGCGTGGTGCGCAGCGCCGGGCGTCACAGCGGCCATCGTTCGCTCTCCTTCCGGCGGTCGTCGCGGGGGCGGGCAAGAAAGTTGGTAGGCGCGATTGGACTCGAACCAACGACCCCTACCATGTCAAGGTAGTGCTCTAACCAGCTGAGCTACGCGCCTACGGCGATCGCAATTCTAGCCGACCGGGCCGCTCGCTCGCAAACCGCCCGTTACGCCTTGCGGGCCGCCGACCGCAGCATCTCGCGCGCGTGGCTGCGCGAGGTGTCGGTGATCTTCATCCCGCCGAGCATGCGGGCCACCTCCTCCACGCGCTCGTCGGCCGCGAGCACGGTGACGCGGCTGCGCGTCGCACCGTTCACCGTCAGCTTCGCCACCGACCACTGGTGATCGGCCTGCGCCGCGACCTGCGCGAGGTGCGTCACGCACAGGACCTGCCGCTCCGCGCCGAGCAGCCCGAGCTTCCGCCCGACGACCTCGGCCACCGCGCCCCCGATCCCCGAGTCCACCTCGTCGAACACCAGCGTCGGCACGGCCGCCGCCTTGGCGGTGATGACCTGGAGCGCGAGGCTGAGGCGCGAGAGCTCGCCCCCGGAGGCGACCTTCGCGAGCGGGCGCGGCTCGACGCCGGGATTGGTCGACACGAGGAGCTCTACCGCCTCGTTCCCCAGCGCGCTGCCCCCCTCGAGCGGCCGGAGCGCCACCTCGAAATGGCCGCCCCCCAGCGCGAGCTCCTTCATCGCAGCGGTCACCTGCCGCGCAAGCTTCGTCGCCGCCTGCCGGCGTGCGGCGGAGAGCTTCGCGGCCAGCTCGCCGTAGCGGCCCTTCGCGGCGGCCTCCTGCTCGCGCAGCGCCTCCGGGTCGGACGCGGCATCGAGCTCCGCCAGCCGCGCGGCGAGGCGCTCGGCGAGATCCGGCAGCGTTTCGGGGCCGACGCGGAACTTGCGCGCGGTCGAATGCAGGGCGTCGAGCCTGCGTTCCACGTCCGCGAGCCGCGCCGGGTCGAGCTCCACGCGATCGGCGTAGCGGCGCAGCGCGTGCGCGGCCTCCTCGATCTGCGCCACCGCCCCGTCGAGGAGCGCGACCGGCTCGGCGAGCCCGCTGTCGTAGCCGGTCAGCGTGCGCAGCCGCGACGCCGCCGCGGCCACCGCTGCCGACGCGGCGCCGTCGGACTCGGAGACCGCCTCCAGCGCAGCGCGTGCGCCTTCGATCAGGCTCGCCGCGTGCGCGAGGCGGCTCTGCTCCGCCTGGATCTCGTCCCATTCGCCCGGCCGCGGCGCGAGCTTCGCGAGCTCGTCGACCTGCCAGGCGAGCTGCTCGCGCTCGGCGGCGCGCGCCGCGGCGTGCGTCTCCTGCTCTGCGCGCAGCCGCGCGAGCCGCTGCCACTCGCGGTACGCGGCGCCGACCTCGCGCACCGCGCCGCTCAGGCCCGCGTGCGCGTCGACGAGATCGCGCTGGGCGGCGGCGCGCACGAGCGACTGGTGCGCGTGCTGGCCGTGGATGTCGACCAGCAGCTCGCCGAGCTCCCCGAGCTGCTGCACGGTCGCGGCCGCGCCGTTGATGAACGCGCGCGATCGCCCGCCCCGGTCCACCACGCGGCGCAGGAGCACCCGCCCCTCGTCGCCCTCGAGCGCGCGCTCGTGCAGCCACGCCGCCACCGGCGGCAGGCGCTCGATCGCGAACTCGGCGGCGACCTCGGCCCGCTCGGCGCCGGCCCGGACCACCGTCGCGTCCGCGCGCGCGCCGAGCGCGAGCTCGAGCGCATCGACCAGGATCGACTTCCCCGCCCCGGTCTCGCCGGTGAGCGCGGTGAAGCCGCGCTCGAACTCGAGCTCGAGCGCATCGACGATCGCGAAGTCCCGGACCGAAAGGCGGATCAGCACGGCGCGCGAGCGCTCTAGAACAGGCTCTCGCTCCAGCGCAGCTTCTCGCGCAGCATCGCGTAGTAGCTGTAGCCGGGAGGGTGGACGAGCTTCACCGCGTGCGGCGCGCGGCGGATCTCGACGCGGTCGCCCTCGGCAAGGTCGAACTGCGGCTGGCCGTCGAGGTGCAGCCGCGCGTCGGCGCCGCGCTTCATCGTGATCTCGAGCGTCGCGGTCTCGGCGACCGCGATCGGCCGGTTGGACAGCGTGTGCGGGCAGATCGGCACCAGCGCGAGGGCCGGCACGCCGGGCTGGATGATCGGCCCGCCGGCCGACAGGGCGTACGCGGTCGACCCGGTGGGCGTCGCCACGATCAGGCCGTCGGCGCGCAGGTCGTAGAGGAACTGCGCGTCGATGCGCACCATCAGCTCGATCAGCCGGCCGCTCGCGCCCTTGCTCACGACGACGTCGTTCATCGCGCCGAGGTCGAGCACCGGCTGCCCGGCGCGCGAAACGCTCGCATCGAGCATCGTGCGCGTCTCGGTCGCGTACTCGCCGGCGACGATGCGGCCGACCGCGTCGGCCATCGCGCCGAGCGCGATGTCGGTCAGGAACCCGAGCCGTCCCTGGTTGACGCCCACGAGTGGCACGCCCGCGGGCGCCAGGGTGCGCGCGGCCGAGAGCATGCTGCCGTCCCCGCCGAGGACGACGGCGAGGTGGGCCTGCGCGGCGATCGCCGCGAAGTCGACGACCGGGAAGTCGGTGACCCCCGACTCGGATGCGGTGTCCTGGTCGATCAGGACCGTGCAGCCCCGATCGACGAGAAATCGCCCGAGGACGCGGAGCGGCTCGGCGACGTCGCGGCTCTTGTAGCGACCGACGAGCGCCACGGTCTTGAAGGCGGCAGGCATGGCACCCAAATTTACACCAGTGGCCGGACAAGTCCGCGCTCGCCGGCTGAAACCGCGGCGCGAGCGCGCCCGGCGGCCGCCCGCCGAGTTTGGTTAGAATGACCCGCATGCTGGACCAGCGCGCACAGCTCTTGCTCAAGACCCTGATCGAGCGCTACATCGCCGAAGGCGAGCCGGTGGGCTCGCGCGCGCTGTCGAAGTTCTCGGGGCTCGATCTCAGCCCGGCCACCGTCCGCAACGTGATGGCCGATCTCGAGGAGCTCGGCTTCATCGCGAGTCCGCACACCTCGGCCGGACGGATCCCGACCCCGCGCGGCTACCGCTTCTTCGTCGACACGCTGCTCACGATCCGGCAGCTCGACCGCGACGAGCTCGACCGGCTCGAGGGCAACCTGCACCCCGATCATCCGCAGCGGCTCATCAGCCAGGCCTCGCAGGCCCTCGCCGACCTCACCCGCTTCGCCGGGGTGGTCGCCGCCCCGCGGCGCCGCACTCCGGCCTTCCGGCACATCGAGTTCCTGGCGCTGTCGGAGAAGCGGGTGCTGCTCATCATCGTCACCCCGGAAGGCGACGTGCAGAACCGCATCCTCGTCACCGACCGCGCCTACTCGCCGGCCGAGCTGACGATGGCGGGCAATTTCCTCAACCAGAACTGCGCCGGCCTCACCTTCGACGAGATCCGCCACCGCGTGCACGACGAGCTGCGCCAGCTGCGCGAGGACATGACCGGGCTCATGACCGCCGCGCTCCAGGCGAGCGACGAGGCGCTCTCGCAGAGCGCCGAGAGCTACGTGATCTCCGGCGAGCGGCGCCTGCTCGACTCGGCCGACCTCGCCTCCAACATGAAGCGGCTGCGCGAGCTGTTCGAGCTGTTCGAGTCGCGCACCCTGCTCATGCAGCTCCTCGACGTGTCGACCCGCGCCCAGGGCGTGCAGATCTTCATCGGGGGCGAGTCCGGCATTGCGCCGCTCGACGAGTGCAGCGTCGTCACGGCGCCGTACGAGGTCGACGGCGTGGTCGTCGGGACGGTCGGCGTGATCGGCCCTACGCGCATGGCGTACGAGCGGGTGATCCCGATCGTCGACATCACCGCGAAGCTGCTGTCGAGCGCGCTCTCCCAGCACTAGCGCGCCCGAGTCGCCAACCCGGCATGGGCTTCGCGCACGAGCCGCCGTACGCGCACGGCACCCTCCCCCGCACCGGCATCCTGCTCGTCAACCTCGGCACGCCTGCCGCGCCGACCGCGCGCGCGGTGCGGACCTACCTGCGCGAGTTCCTGTCCGATCCCCGCGTCGTCGAGATTCCGCGCCTCGCGTGGCTCCCCATCCTGTACGGAGTCATTCTCACCACCCGCCCGCGCAGCTCGGCGCAGCGCTACGCGGCGATCTGGACGAAGGACGGCTCGCCGCTCGAGCTCTACACCGCGCGCCAGGCGAAGCTCCTCCAAGGCCTCCTCGGCGAGCGCCTGAAGGCGCCGATGGTCGTGGCGCACGCCATGCGCTACGGCGAGCCGGCGATCCCGGCGGTGCTCACCGGCATGCGCGCCGCGCACGTCGAGCGGCTGCTCGTGCTCCCGCTCTACCCGCAGTACGCGGCCAGCACGACGGCCAGCGTGCTCGACGCGGTCGCCGACTGGATGCGCCGCGCGCGCAACCAGCCGGAGCTGCGCGTCGTGAAGCACTTCCACGACCACCCGGCCTACATCCGGGCGCTCGGCGATCGGCTCCGCGACTTCTGGCGCGTGCGCGGACGGCCGGACAAGCTGGTCATGAGCTTCCACGGCGTGCCGCGGTTCACGCTCGACCGCGGCGACCCCTATCACTGCGAGTGTCAGAAGACCGCGCGCCTGCTCGCCGCCGACCTCGAGCTGCCCGACTCGGCGTGGCAGATCGCGTTCCAGTCCCGGTTCGGCCGGGCCGAATGGCTCAAGCCCTACACCGCGGAGGTGATTGCCGAGCTGGGGCGCGCGGGGACGCGGCGCGTGGACGTGGTCTGTCCCGGGTTCGTCGCCGACTGCCTGGAGACGCTCGAGGAGATCGCACTCGAGGCGAAGGCGCTCTTCCTCGGCGCAGGCGGCAAGGAGTTCAACGCCGTGCCGTGCCTGAATGACCGCCCGGGGTGGATCGACGCGCTCGCGGCGATTGCGCGCGACCACCTTGGCGGGTGGGGCGCGGAGGGTTGGGACCGCGCCGCTGCGGAGGCCGCCGCGCGCGAATCGGCGGCCCGCGCCCTGCGGCTCGGCGCCGCGCGCTAGGAGGATTCCGATGAAACTGCTGCTCCGTTGGCTGGTCAGCGCGTTGGCGCTGCTCGCGCTCCCGTACGTGATCAGCGGCATCGAGCTGAAGAGCTTCTACATCGCGCTCATCGCGGCGGTCCTGCTCGGGCTGGTGAACGCGGTGATCCGGCCGGTCCTGATCCTGCTCACCCTGCCGGTGACGATCCTGACGCTCGGGCTCTTCATCCTCGTCATCAACGCCCTGCTCTTCTGGTTCGTCGGGTCGTTCGTGGACGGGCTCCACGTCAGCGGCTTCTGGGCCGGATTCTTCGGGGCGATCCTCTACTCGCTCATCACCTGGGCGGCGAACGCGCTCCTGTTCGAGGAGCGGCCCGGGAGCTAGGCTCCGGCGAGCGCCCGGCGCACGTCCTGGAACAGGGCGCCGGCGGCGTCCGCCGCCATCGCGTCGAGCGCGGCCTGCCAGCGCGGAAAGAGGCTCGACTCCTCGCGGTGCTCGTGCTTGGCGAGCGTGCCCGAGAGGATCGCGACGAAGGGCTCGACCTCCCACGCCTCGGGCGCGGGTTCGGCGAGCGCGCTCTCGACCGCGCGGAGCTGAACGAGGATCTCGTCGTGCTCGCGGAGCATGACGCCGGCGGGGTCCGCATCGTCCGCGGCGGTCCCTGCGGACAGGCGCGGGGCGAGCAGCTCGTTCTCCACCCGGAGGTGTGCGGCGAGACCTGCTGCGAACGCCGCGACGAGCGGACGCGCGCCCGCGAGGTCCTGTGCATTCACGCGCCGCAGCGCCACGGCGAGCAGCTCGTCGAGCCGGTGGTGGTCCCGCACGAGGAGATCGATCACGCCGCTCGGCGCGGTGTCGGTGCGGCGGCGGACCACGGTGCGCCAGCCGGACGGCTCGCAGGCGATCTCCCAGGCGATCGCGTCGCGCAGCTGGAGCCCCAGGCTCGCCATCAACAGTCCGGGGGACACCGCGGTGAGGAGGACGACGCTCTCCCCCGGCTGCAGGTCGCGCACGGCGTAGAACGCCGCGGTCTGAACCTGTCCGGGCGGCTCCGAACGCAGGTCGACGGTGCCCGAATTAGTCATGTAGGCCCTTGATCCGGCGAGATTCTCGCACGGCCCTTGAATTCGCCCGCAACGCCCCAATTACCCACCATCGAAAGGGAAATCGCGATGTCCACCGAACAGCACGATCTTCCACCTCAGGCGCAGGACGAGCCGCGCACCGAAGCCGGTGAGCCCGCGGAAGCGGCGCCCGAGGGCGCGAACAGCCCGGCGGAGCAACTGCGCGCCGCCGAGCTCAAGGCGGCGGAGCATCACGACGCGTGGCTCCGCGCGAAGGCCGAGGCGGAGAACATCCGCAAGCGGGCGCAGGACGACGTCGCGAAGGCGCACAAGTTCGGCATCGAGCGCTTCGCCACCGACCTCCTCGCGGTGCGGGACAGCCTGGAGGCGGCGCTGGCCGCCGAGAACGCGACTGCGGAGAACCTGCGCAGCGGCGTCGAGGTCACGCTCCGCCAGCTCGACACGGCGTTCGAGCGCCATCAGCTGCGCGAGATCAATCCGGCGGGCGAGAAGTTCGACCCGCACCGCCACCAGGCCATCAGCATGCTCCCCTCCGACAAGGAGCCGAACACAGTCATCAACGTCCTGCAGAAGGGCTACACGCTGCACGACCGGGTGATCCGGCCCGCCATGGTGACCGTCGCCCAGCCGAAAGAGGCTTGAGTTCCCGGGACTTAGCCCCACATCGGTCGCAGATACGGAAATCAACGACAGGAACACCGTCATGGCAAAGATCATCGGCATCGACCTCGGCACCACCAACTCGTGCGTGGCGATCATGGAGGGCGGCAAGCCCAAGGTGATCGAGAACGCCGAGGGCGCGCGCACCACCCCCTCGATCGTGGCGTACATGGAGGACGGCGAAGTCCTCGTCGGCGCGCCGGCCAAGCGCCAGGCGGTCACCAACCCGAAGAACACCCTCTACGCGATCAAGCGGCTGATCGGCCGCAAGTTCGAGGAGAAGGAGGTCCAGAAGGACATCGGCCTGATGCCCTACCGCATCGCCAGGGCCGACAACGGCGACGCGTGGGTCGAGGTGCGCGGCAAGAAGATCGCCCCGCCGGAAGTCTCCGCGCAGGTCCTGCGCAAGATGAAGAAGACCGCCGAGGACTACCTCGGCGAGGAAGTGACCGAGGCGGTCATCACCGTCCCGGCGTACTTCAACGACTCGCAGCGCCAGGCGACCAAGGACGCCGGCCGCATCGCCGGCCTCGAGGTGAAGCGCATCATCAACGAGCCCACCGCCGCCGCGCTCGCCTTCGGCCTCGACAAGGGCGGGGTCAAGGACATGAAGATCGCCGTCTACGACCTGGGCGGCGGCACGTTCGACATCTCGATCATCGAGATCGCCGACGTCGAGGGCGAGAAGCAGTTCGAGGTGCTCGCCACCAACGGCGACACCTTCCTCGGCGGCGAGGACTTCGACCAGCGGCTGATCGACTACATCGTCACCGAGTTCAAGAAGGACCAGGGCGTCGACCTCTCGAAGGACGTGCTCGCGCTCCAGCGGCTCAAGGAGGCCGCGGAGAAGGCGAAGATCGAGCTGTCCTCGACGCAGCAAACCGAGGTCAACCTGCCCTACATCACCGCGGACGCGTCGGGGCCGAAGCACCTGACGATGAAGATCACGCGCGCCAAGTTCGAGAGCCTGGTCGACGAGCTCATCGCGAAGACGGTGGAGCCCTGCCGCATCGCGATCAAGGACGCGGGCGTCAAGGTGTCCGACATCCACGACGTGATCCTCGTCGGCGGCATGACGCGCATGCCCAAGGTCGTCGACACCGTGCGCGAGTTCTTCGGCAAGGAGCCGCGCAAGGACGTCAATCCCGACGAGGCGGTCGCGGTCGGCGCGGCGGTCCAGGGCGGCGTGCTGCAGGGCGAAGTGAAGGACGTGCTGCTGCTCGACGTGACGCCGCTCTCGCTCGGCATCGAGACGCTCGGCGGGGTGATGACCAAGCTCATCCAGAAGAACACGACGATCCCGACGAAGGCGCAGCAGGTCTTCTCGACCGCGGACGACAACCAGTCGGCGGTGACGATCCACGTGCTGCAGGGCGAGCGCGAGATGGCCGGCGGCAACAAGAGCCTCGGCCAGTTCAACCTCGAGGGCATCCCGCCGGCGCCGCGAGGGCTTCCGCAGATCGAGGTGACGTTCGACATCGACGCGAACGGCATCCTGCACGTGTCGGCGAAGGACAAGGCGACCGGCAAGCAGAACAAGATCACCATCAAGGCGAGCTCCGGCCTCACCGAGGACGAGATCCAGCGCATGGTGAAGGATGCCGAGGCGCATGCCGAGGAGGACAAGCGGCTGCACGAGCTCGTCGACGCGCGCAACCGCGGCGACTCGCTCGCCCACTCGGTGAAGAAGTCGCTCGCGGAATACGGCGACAAGGTGGGCGCCGACGAGAAGGCGAAGATCGAGGCCGCGCTGAAGGAGCTCGAGGAGACGCTCAAGGGCGACGACAAGGCGCGCATCGAGGCGAAGACCGAGGCGCTGGCCACCGCGGCGCAGAAGCTCGGCGAGCGGATGTACGCCGACGCGCAGGCCGCGGCGGGGGCGCAGGGCGCGGCGGGGGCGCAGGGCGCGGCGGGCGGCGCCGAGCAATCGGCCGGCGCCGGCAAGAAGGCCGACGAGAACGTCGTGGACGCGGAGTTCACGGAGGTCAAGGACAAGAAGTGATATTCCGGTCGCCGGTGCCCTCGCACCGGCGCCGGAATATCTGGCCGCGTTGAAGCGTCGCGAGGAGCGCGACGCTTAACGCGGCCGTCTGCTATCAGGGGCGGTAGGGAAACGGGCGATGTCGAAGCGGGACTACTACGAGGTGCTCGGCGTCAATCGCGACGCGGACGAGGAGGCCGTGAAGAAGGCCTACCGGAAGCTCGCGATGAAGTGGCATCCGGACCGCAACCCGGACAACCCGAAGGCCGAGGAGCACTTCAAGGAGGCGAAGGAAGCCTACGAGGTCCTCTCCGACGACCAGAGGCGCGCCGCCTACGACCGCTTCGGGCACGCGGGGGTCAACGCCCAGGCGGGCGCGGGCGGCGCCGGGTTCTCGAACTTCGCCGATGCGTTCGGCGAGATCTTCGGCGACATCTTCGGCCAGGGCCGCACGCGCTCGGGCGTGTACCGCGGGGCCGACCTGCGCTACAACCTCGAGGTCGCGCTCGAGCAGGCGGCGCACGGCACTGAGACCAAGATCCGCATTCCCACCTACGAGGACTGCGCGACCTGCAGCGGCACCGGCGCCAAGCCGGGCACCAAGCCGCAGACCTGCGCCACCTGCAACGGCCAGGGGCAGGTGCGGATGCAGCAGGGCTTCTTCTCGATCCAGCAGACCTGCCCGCGCTGCCACGGGTCGGGGAAGATGATCGCCGAGCCCTGCAGCGCCTGCCAGGGGGCGGGACGCACGAAGACCCAGAAGACGCTCGCGGTCAAGATCCCGCCCGGCGTCGACGACGGCGACCGCATCCGGCTCGCGAACGAGGGCGAGCCGGGCATGAACGGCGGACCGCCGGGGGACCTGTACGTCCAGATCCGGCTCAAGCCGCACCCGGTCTTCCAGCGCGACCACGACGACCTGCACTGCGAGATGCCGATCAGCTTCGCGTCCGCGGCGCTCGGGCGCGAGATCGAGATTCCGACCCTGGACGGGGCGGCGAAGATCAAGGTCCCGCCGGAGACGCAGAGCGGCAAGGTGTTCCGGCTCCGTGGGAAGGGGATCAAGGGCGTGCGCTCGAGCACGCACGGCGACCTCTTCTGCCACGTCGTGATCGAGACCCCGGTCAACCTCACCGAGCGCCAGCGCGAACTCCTGCTCGAGTTCGACGCGATCACCCAGAAACACAGCGATCGCCACAACCCCCGGGCCAAGTCCTGGATGGACAAGGTGCGGGAGTTCTTCGCTTCCTAGCCCCTGCCCCGGCGTTGCTTTCCCGCAACAGGCCGGGCCCTTGGGCCGCCATTCGGCCCATTCGTCCAGCCCGCTATTGTCTATTCCTGAACCTTTCCCCTAAGATCCGCGCATAAACCGTTGATCGGAGGGGAGGATGCGGGCTGGTTGGATCCGTGCAGGCGCGCTCGTGGTGCTGCTTGCCACCCTGGCCGGTGGGCCTGCACTCGCCGATCAACCCCTTGATCAGGCGAAGAAACTCCTCGAGGCGAAGCGGCCGAAGGAGGCCTTCGACCTGCTTCGTCCGCTGGAGGCCAAGCGCGCCGGAGAGATCGAATACGACTACCTCCTCGGGATCGCCGCCCTCGACGCGGGCGACGCCCAGGCCGCGATCTTCGCGCTCGAGCGGGTCCTCGCGGTCAACCCCAACTACCTGCAGGCCCGCGCTGAGATCGCGCGCGCCTACTACGTGCTCGGCGAGCGCGAGAACGCGCGGCGCGAATTCCGGACGGTGCGGGCGCAGAACCCGCCGGACGCGGCGCGCCAGACGATCGACCGCTACCTGTCGGCGCTCGAGCCCCAGACCTCGCGCCTGCGCGCGTTCGTGGAGGTCGGCCTCGGGTACGACACCAACGTCAACAGCGCGACCTCGCGCAGCACGATCGCAATTCCGGCCTTCGGCGGCGCGATCGGCCAGCTCTCGCCGAACGCGCAGGCGCAGTCGTCCTGGTTCGGCGCGGCGAGCGCGGGCGCGTCGATCGACCAGGCGGTCTCGAACGAGTGGTCGCTGCTCGCCGCCGCGAGCTACGCCGGCAAGTTCAACCAGGACTACAACGAGTTCAACACCGGCGCCCTCGACGGGAGCGCCGGGGCGCGCTGGACGCGCGGCGCGAACCAGCTGGTGGGCCTCGTGCAGGGCCAGATGTTCTGGCTCGACAACGACCGCTACCGGAACCTCTACGGCGGCACGGCGCAGTGGCTGCACAACCTCAGTCCGACGCAGCAGGTCACCGTCTTCGGCCAGTTCTCGGCGCTGCGCTATCCCCAGCCCTCCCAGTCGCCGCAGGATGCCAACCGTGCGGTCGGGGGAGTGGCGTACTCCCAGGCGTTCGCCGGCGCATACAGCCCGGTCGGGTTCGTCTCCGGCTACGGCGGGGACGAGCGCGCCACCGATTCCCAGTTCAAGTATCTCGGCTACACACCGTTCGGGGCGCGGCTCGGCGGGCAGGCCACGCTGACACCCCAGACGATCCTGTTCGGGTCGGCGGCGTACGAGCGGCGCAACTACAACGCGGAGAATCCCACCTTCCTCGTCACGCGCGAGGACAACCAGTACGACCTCCGGGTGGGGCTCGCGTACGCGTTCCTGCCAAAGTGGACTCTCACGCCCCAGGTCGCGTACACGAAGAACAACTCGAACATCGAGCTGAACGAGTACGACCGCACCGTGGCGACGGTCACGGTGCGGCGCGATTTCTGAGCGCGGCCCGCCCGCGCGCGGTGTGGAATTTGCTACCGTCTTGAACGCGGGTACGCCGGGCCCCGACGGAGCCGGCGGCATGCCCCCGCCTGCCGGGGATCCGACGGCAGGCGCCGGCTTCCCGTCGCATCGGACGCCGAACATTCGGGAGTAGGACGCATGGCGAGGTCGAACGCGCAGTACGCCGGACGCAAGCTCGTGATCGCCGCCGCGGTGGCGGCGCTGCTCGGCACCGAGGCCTACGCCGCGCCCGCGGGGTCGGTGGACTTCTCGGTCGGAAACGTGATGGCGACCGGGCCCGACGGGCGCGCGCGGCCGCTCGCGAAGGGGGCCGAGCTCAACTCGGGCGACCGCATCGTCACCAACGACGGTCGCGCCCAGATCCGTTTCGCCGACGGCGCGTACGTCTCGCTCCAGCCGAACACGGACTTCGCGATTCGCGAGTACCGGTACGACGGCAGGACCGACGGGTCGGAGCGCGGTCTCTTTGGTCTGCTGAAGGGCGCGTTGCGCACGGTCACCGGCGCGATCGGGCGCGTGAACCGGAGCGCCTACGAGATCCAGACCCCGACCGCGACCATCGGCATCCGCGGCACCGGCGGGCTCATCCAGGTGTTCGACGACGGGCGCACGCTGCTGCGCGGCTCGAGCGGCGTGTGGACGATCGCGGGCCTGGACAAGAAGAACGTGATCGACGTGCCCGGCGGCCAGGCGGCGATGACGTTCCCGGATCCCCAGAAGGGGCCGGAGATGGTGTCCGAGGGCCCGGTGCTCCCGCCGCCGCCGCTGTTGCCGCACGGCGAGGATCCCCCGACGATCCTAAGCGGCACCGGGAGCCCGCCGATGGTGCCGATCGGGGGCAACATCGCCGAGGCTGCAATCGCGTCGGAGTGGCCCATTCCACCGGGAACGATTCCGCCGGGAATCTTCGAAAACACGGCAGGTTTGACCGCGAATCCCAATCCACCGCTCGTCAGCGGGCCGGGGCAGGACCTCTCCTACGCCTCGGGCGGCGTCGCCCCGTTCACGGCGAACGACGGCCAGGTGACGGCGACGTACGACGCCGCGGGCAAGCTGACGAGCTGGACCGGCCCGACCGGCACCGCCACCCTCAACGGGACGCAATCCGAGTTCGGGACGGCTGGCGGCGCACTTGCCTGGGGCCGCTGGACGGGCCCGGTCGCCTCCACGATCACTGCGATCCCGCCCCAGACGTACGGCGCGAACGACGGGCTGCACTACGTCACCGGAATTCCCGCTCCGATCACCGCCCTCGCCGGTACCGGCACGGCGACGTTCAACCTGATCGGAGCAACCTCGCCGACCGACGGCGTGAACGCGCCGGGCACGGTCACCGGCGGCCAGCTCGTCGCCAACCTGGGGGCCGCTCCAACGGTGAACCTCCAGAACTTCACCTTCACCCACTCGGGCAGCAGCTACGTCATGAATAAGGCGGGGATGCCCATCACCGGGCCGTTTTCGCCGTTCAACGGCACGCTCGGAACGGCGGACTTCGCGGGCAGCACCGGCGCCTGTCAGTTCACGATCTGCTCGGCCCAGGTCAACGGGCACTTCTACGGCGCGAACGCCTCGCACGCCGGCTTCGCGTACCGGGTCACCGGCGGCGGCCCGACCATCTCGGGCGCCGCGGCTTTCGCCCGCTGACGCGGCGTTGTCCGATTCAGAACGCGGGCAGACGCTCGTCGCCGCAGCGTCGCGGCTGATCGAGCGGCGCGAGTACGCAGCGGCACTCGCGCCGCTCGCAGAAGCCTGCCGCATCGCTCCGCGCGAACCGTCGGCCCACTTTCTCCGCGGCGTTTGCCACCATTGCCTCGGGCAACTTCCGGAAGCGCTTGCCGCGTTCGACACCGCCGCGTCGCTCGATTCCGGCCACCGCGACACGCGCTACGCGGCGCTCGCCGTCCTGTGCCAAAGCGGGCGCACGGACGAGGCGCTGCGCCGGAGCGACGCCCTCACCGCCGACTTCGCCGACGACCCCGACGCCTGGTTCAACTGCGGGCTCGTACACGAGGCGCACGGTGACCTGCGCGCCGCACTCGCCGGCTACGATGCGGCGCTTGCGCGCGACGCGCGGCACCGTCCGGCGCGCCTGAACCGCGGGCTCGCGCTTACCCGTCTCGGCCGCCTCGAGGACGCCTACGCGAACAACCGCGCGGCAGCCGAGTCCCATCCGGAGCTCGCCGACTCGCACTACAACCTCGCCGAAGTCGCGCTCGCGCTCGGCCGGCACGACGAGGCGCTCGCGCACTCCGATCGCGCGCTGGCGATCGACGCCCGGCATTCCGGCGCCCTCTTCGACCGCGCGCTGGCATTGGCTGCACTGGGACGATTCGAAGCGGCGAACGCGGCCTGGACGGCGGCCCGGTCGGCGGACGCCCGCGGCATCGACGCGCGCTGGGCGTGCATCGCCGCGGGCGGTGTCCCGCCGCGCTTTTCCCCGGAAGCCGTATATCTCGCCCGCGTCTACGCCCGCCTGCAGGAATGCGACTGGCGCGAGCGCGATCGCTTCGTCGCGCTGCTCCACGAGCTCGCGACCCGGCGCCCGCGCGACCTGCCGACCGAGCGCGCGCTCGCGTTCGCGGCCGTGACGCTGCCGGTCGAAGCCGACGATCGCCTCGCGCTGGCGCGGTCCGTCTCCGCGCACATCCAGCGCGGGGTGGGCGCGGCGCTCCCGCGCCGGCGGTTGCGCAACGTGGGCAAGCTCCGCCTCGGCTACCTGTCGGCGGACTTCCGCAATCACGTCGTCGCCCGCGTCGCGCAGCCGCTGTTCGTGCACCGGGACGGGTCCGCCTTCGAGACCTTCGCGTACAGCCTCGCCCCGAGCGACGGTAGCGACCTGCGGCGCGCGATCGAGTCGCACGCCGACGCGTTTCGGGACCTGTCCGGGCTCGCCTACCGCGCCGCCGCCGAAGCCATCGCCGGGGACGAGATCGACGTGCTCGTGGACCTCGGGGGCTATACCGACGGCGCCCGCCCGGAGATCATGGCGCTCCGCCCCGCGGCGGTGCAGGTCAGCTACCTCGGCTTCCCTTCGACGATGGGGGCGGACTTCATCGACTACGCGGTAACCGACCGCCGGTCCACCCCGCCCGGACGCGAGCGGGCGTGGCACGAGCCGCTCATCTTCCTTCCGGACATCTGGTTCCTCTACGAGGAGGATCCGGTCGACCCGGCGCTTGCCGGGACGCGGGCCGACCACGGCCTGCCGGCGGACGGCGCCGTGTTCTGCGCGTTCCACGCCGCGCACAAGATCGGGCCGGACGCGTTCGCCGCATGGCTCAGCGCGGTTCGAACCGTGCCTGGGAGCGTGCTCTGGTTGGCCGAAACCGGGCCGGCTTGCAGGGCCAACCTCGAGCACGTGGCCGCCGCGGCGGGCGTCCCCCCTCGGCGCCTGGTCTTCGCGCCCCGGGTGCCGGTGGCGAGCCATCTCGCCCGTCTCGCACACGCGGACGTGTTCCTGGATGCCTTCGACTGGGGGGCAGTCACGGGCGCGTGTGATGCGCTCTGGGCGGGGCTGCCGCTCGTCGCGCGCCGTGGCGAATCGCCGGTCGCGCGCACGGCGGCGGGCATGCTCGCGCTGGCGGGGGTGCCGGAGCTCGCGGTGGACGGGGCCGACGCGTACGTCGCCGCCGCCGTCCGGCTGGCAACGACGCCCGCCGAGCTGGCGGAGGTCCGGGCCCGGCTCGAGCGGACTCGGGCCGCCAACCCGCTCTTCGATGCCCGGCGACGTGTGCGATACCTGGAAGCGGCCCTCCAGGAGGTGGCCGCCCGGGCCCGAAAGGGGCTGCCCCCGGCATCCTTCGAGGTCCCGGCAGGCCCCGCCGCGTGAGCTTTTCCCACCCCCTGGCGACCCCCCTTGCGCGGCCCCCCCCGATCGGCAATTCTTCCTGGACCGACACGGTATTAGCCGCGATTCTTCCTGCCTGACCTGAGCAGGTTCCAAGGAGCCCCCCGCCATGCACCGCAGAGCCTTTGTCGCCGCCGCCCTTGCCGCCGCGTTCACCCTGCCCGCGTTCGCCCAGCGGGACGCCGGAGCGATCGTGATCGGCCAGTCCGTGCCGCTGAGCGGATCTAACAAGGACCTCGGTGAGGACATCCGGGAAGGCGCGCTCGCCTACCTGAAGAAGGTGAACGACGCCGGGGGGATCAACGGCCGCAAGGTCGAGCTCGTGTCCCTGGACGACGCGAACGACACCAAGAAGTCCGAGGCAAACACCAAGACGCTGATCGACCAGGGCGTCATCGCACTCTTCGGCTACGGCAGCGCGACGCTCAGCCGGCCGGCGCTGCCTCACGTGGAGGCCGCTCGCATTACGTTCTTCGCGCCATTCACCGGCGCGGACCCGATGCGCGTCTTCAACCGGTTCGTCTTCAACCACCGCGCCAGCTACGCCGACGAGATGGAGAAGGTGGTCGATCACTACACCACCTTCGGCATCAAGCGCTTCGCAATCGTCCACTACGAGGATGCGATCGGGAAAGCGAACTACGGCGCGGTCGAGCGCGCGCTCAAGTCGCGCAACCTGAGCGTCGTGGCGGTTGCCCCGCTGCAACGCACGCAGAGCGACATCAGCAAGGAAGTGGCGAAGGTCCTGCAGGCCAATCCTGACGTCATCATCACGACGACGCTCTACAAGCACGCCGCCGATTTCGTGAAGCTGGCGCGCAAGCAGGGCTCCGGCGCGCAGTTCATCAGCAACTCGTTCCCCGGCTCCACCGCGCTCGCCGGCGCGCTCGGCGCGGAAGGCCTCGGCGTCGCGATGACGCAGGTGGTGCCGACCGTTTCCAAGCGCTCGATTCCGATCGTCAAGGAATACCAGGAAGCCTCCGAGAAGCTGACCGGCAAGAAGGCCTACTCCTTCCAGTCGCTCGAGGCGTACATCGCGATGAAGGTGCTGGTCGAGGGCATCCGCCGCGCCGGCCCGCAGCCCACGCGCGAGAAGGTGCTCGTCGCCCTCGACACGATGCAGAACTACGACCTCGGCGGCTACCTCGTGAACTTCTCGCCGACCAACCACAACGGCAGCAGCTTCGTCGGCCTGACGATCCTCGGGCGGGACCTCGCGTTCAAGGACTGACACGCGGCGGGTGATCCCGGCGGACGCCGGGATCCAGGCAGAAGAACGGGCGCTTCGGCGCCCGTTCTGTCTTCGTCACGACGGACGCCTAGGCGCGCCGCCAGGTCGTGCCCTGCGGGCCGTCCTCGAGCACGACCCCGGCGTCGAGCAGCTCTTTGCGGATGCGGTCGGCCTCGGCGAAGTTCTTCGCTTTCTTCGCAGCGTTGCGCTCGGCGATCCGCTGCTCGACGCGCCCGGCCGTCCAGCCGTCGGGCAGCTCGCCCTTCAGGAACGCCTCGGCGGGCCGCTCGAGCAGGCCGAGCAATGCGCCGAGCCGCTTCAGCAGCCGGGCCGCATCGGCACCGCCGGGCTTGTTCGCCTCGGTTGCCAGCTCGAACAGCACCGCGATCGCCTCGGGCGTGTTGAAGTCGTCGTCCATCGCCGCCTTGAACCGGGCCGCGCGCGGATCGCTCCAGTCGATCCCGCCGGCGGCCGACGGGGCGGCCCTGAGCGCGGTGTAGAGGCGCGCCAGACCGCTCTTCGCCTCCTCGAGGTGCGCGTCCGAGTAGTTGAGCGGGCTGCGGTAGTGGGCGCGCAGGATGAAGAAGCGCACCACCTCGGGGTCGTACTTCGCCAGCACCTCGCGGATGGTGAAGAAGTTGCCGAGCGACTTGGACATCTTCGCGTCGTCGACGCGCACGAAGCCGTTGTGCATCCAGTAGTTCACGAACGTCTCGCCGTGCGCGCCCTCGGACTGCGCGATCTCGTTCTCGTGGTGCGGGAATTGGAGGTCGGCGCCGCCGCCGTGGATGTCGAAGTGGCGCCCGAGCAGCGTCCCGGACATCGCGGAGCACTCGATGTGCCAGCCGGGACGTCCGCCGCCGTAGGACGACGGCCAGGTGGGCTCGCCGGCCTTCGCCCGCTTCCACAGCGCGAAGTCGAGCGGATCCTGCTTGTCCTGGTCCACCTCGACGCGCTCGCCGGCGCGCAGCTCGTCGAGCGACTTGCCCGAGAGCTTCCCGTACCCGGGGAACCTGCGCACCGCAAAGTTCACGTCGCCGCTCGGGGCGCGGTAGGCGAGCCCCTTCGCCTCGAGCGCTCCGATCAGCTCCAGCATCTGCGGAACGAACTCGGTCGCGCGCGGCTCGTGGTCGGGCGGCTGGACGCCGAGCGCGCGCTCGTCCTCGTGCATGTAGCCGATGAACTCCTCGGTCAGCGCCTTGATCGACACGCCGCGCTCGACTGCGCGCTTGATGATCTTGTCGTCGATATCGGTGATGTTGCGGACGTAGGTCACGTCGAACCCGCTCGCGCGCAGCCAGCGCTGCACGACGTCGAACACCACCATCACCCGCGCGTGTCCGATATGGCAGTAGTCGTAGACCGTCATGCCGCAGACGTACATGCGCACGCGCCCCGGCTCGATCGGCGCGAAATCCTGCTTGCTGCGGGCGAGCGTGTTGTAGAGCCTAAGCATGTCGGAAGCGGCGTCGCGGGGAGTGCCGGACGAATGGCCTCGTCGCTGTCTATCGCGAGGGCTTCTTGCTAGAATTCAAGGTCTTAAGTGTCCGTCGAAGTATAGCCCATATGCGTTTCGCGCCTATCGCAGCGCTCGCGCTTGCGCTGCTCGCCGCTGCGGCGAGCGCGCAGGTCGACGACCTGCGCGAGGCGCGCGCCGCACTGCGCGCCGGCAACCCGGGCGCTGCGCTCCCGATCGTGGACAAGCACCTCGCCGCGCGGCCGCAGGACGCCGACGGTCGCTTCCTGCGCGGCGTGATCCTGACCGAGCTCGCGCGTCCGGACGAGGCGTTCGCCGTCTTCCGCGCCCTGACGCAGGACTACCCCGAGCTCCCCGAGCCGTACAACAATCTCGCCGTCCTCTACGCCGCGCGCGGCGAGTACGAACGCGCGCGCGAGAACCTCGAGATGGCGATCCGCACCAAGCCCGACTTCGCCACCGCCTACGAGAACCTGGGCGACGTCTACGCGCAGCTTGCGGCCCGCGCCTACGAGAAGGCGGCCCAGCTCGACGCGCGCAACCGCAACGCCGCCGCCAAGCTGACGCTGGCGCGCCAGCTCACGCGCTATGCGCCGCGACCGAATTCCGCCGCGGCACCCGATTGATTTGTCTCCGCATGAAAGGAATCGCCTTGCGCAAGCTGCTCGCCATTTTCGCGCTCACCGCCATTGGCACCCAGGCGGCGCTCGCCGCCGACCCGCGCGTCGAGCTGAAGACCAACCGGGGCTCGATCGTCATCGAACTGAACCAGGCGAAAGCGCCGAAGACGGTGGCGAACTTCCTCCAGTACGTGAAGGACGGCCACTACAACGGCACGGTCTTCCACCGCGTCATCGACGGCTTCATGATCCAGGGCGGCGGCTTCGACAAGGACATGCGCGAAAAGTCGACGCGTGCCCCGGTCGAGAACGAGGCTGCCAACGGACTGAAGAACGACTACGGCACGATCGCGATGGCGCGCACGCCCAATCCTCACTCCGCCAGCGCACAGTTCTTCATCAACGTGAAGAACAACGACTTTCTCAACTATCGCGAGCCGACGCCGCAGGGCTACGGCTACACGGTGTTCGGAAAGGTGGTCGCCGGCATGGACATCGTCGACCGGATCGCGAAGGTCCCGACCGGCAATGCCGGCCCGCACCAGAACGTCCCGCGCGAGCCGGTCGTGATCGAGTCCGCCGCCGTTCTTCCAGCGAAATAGAAAGGTCACCATGGTGAAACTGCACACGAACTACGGCGTCATCGCGCTCGAGCTCGACGCCGCCAAGGCGCCCGAGACGGTGAAAAACTTCCTGGGCTACGTCGAGAGTGGTCACTACGCCAACACGATCTTTCACCGCGTCATCGACGGCTTCATGGTCCAGGGCGGCGGGTTCGAGCCCGGCATGAAGCAGAAGCCGACGCGCGCGCCGATCCAGAACGAGGCGGCGAACGGCCTGAAGAACGACCGCTACACGATAGCGATGGCGCGCACCAACGACCCGCACTCGGCCACCGCCCAGTTCTTCATCAACGTGAAGGACAACGACTTCCTCAACCACACCGCCCCGACGCCGCAGGGCTGGGGCTACTGCGTGTTCGGCAAGGTCGTCGAGGGCCAGGACGTCGTGGAAAAGATCAAGGCGGTGAAGACCGGTCGCAGCGGCATGCACCAGGACGTGCCGCAGCAGGACGTGCTGATCGAACGGGCCGAGGTCGTCTAGCCGGCGCGCCGCGCCGCGGAGCCGCCGTGGACCGTCCGGCGCTCTTCGTTTCCGACGTCCATCTCGCGCCCGAGCGGCCGGCCATGGCCGCCCGCTTCCTGCGCTTCGTCGGCGCGGAGGCGCGCGGCGCCGCCACGCTCTTCATCCTCGGCGACCTCTTCGACCACTGGCTCGGGGACGACGACGCGGACGAGCCCTTCAACCGGGAGGCGCTTGGCGCGCTCGGCGCGCTCGCCGCCTCCGGCGTCGAGGTCGCTTTCCTCCACGGCAACCGCGACTTCCTGCTCAGCGGCCGCGCCGCCGCGCGCGCAGGCCTGCAGCTGATCCACGACCCGACCGTGCGCGAGCTGTTCGGCACCCGCACGCTGCTCGTGCACGGCGACACGCTGTGCACCGACGACGTGCGGTACCAGCGCTATCGCGCGCGCGTCCGGCGCCCCGCGGTCGTCCGCACCTTCCTCGCGCTGCCGCGCGCCCTGCGGCGGGTAATCGCGGGCGGCCTGCGCTCGGTGAGCGAGAGCGAGAAGGATGCCAAGCCGACCGAGATCATGGACGTCGCCATTCCCACCGTCGAGGCGGCGCTGCGTGCGCACGGCTATCCGCGACTCATCCACGGGCACACGCACCGCCCGGGACGCCACCTGCACGAGATCGACGGCCAGACGTGCGAGCGCTGGGTGCTCGCCGACTGGTACCGGCGCGGAAGCTACCTGCGCTGCGACGCCCGCGGGTGCGCGAGCGTCGAGCTCGACTGACGCCGCCTAGCCGTCGAGGCCGCGCGCGAGATCGCGCTTGAGGTCTTCGACCGATTCGAGGCCGACGGCGACCCGGACCAACCCCTCGCCGATGCCTGCGGCCGCGCGCGCCTCCGCGCTGATCCGTCCGTGCGTCGTCGTCGCCGGATGCGTGATCGTGCTCTTCGTGTCCCCGAGATTGGCGGTGATCGAGACGAGGCGCGTCGAGTCGATGACCCGCCACGCCGCGGCGCGCCCGCCGCGCACGTCGAACGAGACGATTGCGCCACCCGCGGTCTGCTGCCGCATCGCAAGCGCGTGCTGCGGGTGGGAGGCCAGGCCGGGATAGTAGACGCGTTCGACGCGCGGATGCGACTCGACCCAGCCCGCGAGCTCCAGCGCGCGCTGCGACTGCGCGTCCATGCGGATGCGCAGGGTCTCGAGCCCTTTCAGCAGCACCCAGGCGTTGAACGCAGACAAGCTCGGGCCGGCAGTGCGCAGGAACGGGAACACCCCGTCCATGACGAGGTCGCGTCGGCCGACGACCGCACCGCCGAGCACGCGCCCCTGGCCGTCGAGGTACTTCGTCGCCGAGTGGATGACGAGGTCGGCGCCGAGCGCGAGCGGCCGCTGCAGCGCCGGGGTGCAGAAGCAGTTGTCGACCGCGAGCACGGCGCCCGCGCCCCTGGCGACTGCCGCCAGGGCGGCGATGTCCGCGACCTCGGTGAGCGGGTTGGACGGCGTCTCGAGGAACAGGAGCCGCGTCGTCGGCCGCACCGCGCGCGCCCACGCGCCCGGATCGGCCCCGGCGACGAAGGTCGTGTCGATGCCGAACTTGCCGAGCACCGTGGCGAAGAGCTGCACCGTCGCCCCGAAGATGCTCGACGATGAAACGATGTGATCGCCGCTCTTCAGCAGGCCCATCGCGCAGGCGAGGATCGCGGACATGCCTGAGGCGGTCGCGACGCAGGCCTCGCCGCCCTCGAGGGCCGCCAGGCGCTCCTGGAACGCGGTGACCGTCGGGTTGCTGAAGCGCGAATAGACGTAGCCCGGCTCCTCGTTCGCGAACCGCGCCGCCGCTTGTGCGGCATCCCGGAAGACGAAGCTCGAGGTCAGGTACAGCGCTTCCGAGTGCTCGTTGAACGCGCTGCGATGGATCCCGGCCCGGACGGCCTGGGTGTCGAAGTCGAATGGGTCGGTCGTGTTCATTGCGGCCACCAGAAAGCAAAAAACCCGTTATGGCCAGCTCGGCTCAAAACGGGTTGCCGACGCTTTAGCCGAATTTGTTTGTCGCGCGGCCTCCCGAGAACGAAACCCGGAGGACTGCGGGCGCCCGCAAGGTCGGGTAGGGACAGCCCGTTGCCGGGCCATCCCCCCCTAGGAACCGAACGTGCGAGTTTCCCCGCATTCGGCTCGAGCCTCCGCCAAGCTCAGCGCAAGCCAAGCCGGCAGCTTACCGTATGTCATCCATGATGCGCCTGCACATGGCAGGTCTGATGCAACAACACCAGATTCGACAGCTTCTCCGTCCCACCCAAATGGCGTGGGACGATGTGGTGGGCATCAAAAGTCTCATCGAACACGATGAGCTGCCCACAAACAGGACATCGGCCGTCCTGGCTCAGCCACAACCGCGCGAGCCGCTTTCGCAGCACCGCGGACTTGATCATTCTCAGCCGGACTCGCTCTTCAAGTTTCGGCTCCCACTCGGGAAGGAACGGGTTGAGCGCCCCCTCCACTTTCTTGTGGACGATGATCTTAGTAGCTGAAGCCTTGTACAACCGGACGACGATGCGCCCGCTGTCCGTGTCCACAGGCGCCTGAAACAACCATCTCCGGGAGCCTGCGTGGGCGAAGTAGTGGTCCTTCACCCATCTCAGACCCTTCCGAGGATGGCGTCGTCGCGCCCACTTCCACAACATCCGCCAAATACAGGCATCCACGGCGGAGTACGTCTGCTTCGCGTTGGCGGTCTTGTGATACTCCGCCCAACCCTTGATGACCGGATTGAGCAGCGCGATCAGGTTGACCGTCTTCGCCGCCTTGTTGCCCCGGATGATCCCCCGCACCTTCTCCAAGACCGCCTTCACGTTCTTCTTCGAAGGCTTGATGATCAGCTTGTCCTTGAACTTCCGGACGTGCTGACCGAGGAAATCAAATCCTTCGGTCACATGTGTGGTCCTCGTCTTCGTGGGGGATAGACGCAGCCCCCGCTCTGCCAAGAACGCTTCCACCAACGGCCGCACCTCGATTTCCAGCAGCTCCTTCGAGCGGCCGGTGATGATGAAGTCGTCGGCGTACCGGATCAGGTTCACCTTGTTGCTGTTGCGCCTGCCGAAATGTTTCGTCAGCAGGCGTTCCAGCCCGTCGAGGGTCATGTTCGCCAATACCGGCGAGATGACGCCTCCCTGTGGTGTTCCTTCCTCCGTCGCATGCAACCGGTGCAACTCAACATACCCCGCCTTCAGCCACTTGCCGAGCACCGCCCGATCCATTGGGATGTGCGCCAGCAGCCACGGGTGGCTGATGTGGTCGAAACAGCCCTCGATGTCCGCCTCGAAGATCCACTGTGCGCTCGTGCGCTGACTCAGTACCGTTCGGCACTGCTTCATCGCATCCGCCGCACAGCGATAGGGGCGAAACCCGTAGCTGTTCGCATCGGCTCGCGTCTCGGCTACCGGTTCCACCGCCAAGAGGTAGAGCGCTTGCATCGCGCGGTCCCTCAACGTCGGGATCCCCAGCGGCCGTTGGTTGCCGTTGGACTTCGGGATGTACACCCGCCTGAGCGGCAAGGGTTGATACCCACGCCGCCCCAGCTCAGTCACCCCACGGGCTTTGGACTCCGGCGTGGACCACAACACCTTGTCCACACCGGCGGTCTTTTTCCCGCGATTCTCGGTCACTCGTCTGACGGCCAATGCCTTGCCGCTGAACGAGCGGGTCAGAAACCGTTGCAGGGCTTTCACCCTGCGCCAATTCCCTTCCTTCGCTGCCTGAGCGATGCGTACCTGCAGGTTCCGAACGTTCCGGGTCGTCCTGGCCCAGTCGATGCCGTGCCAGTCCAACCGGTCCGCGGAAGACGCAGACGCAGGCCGCTCGACCAATTGCTTTGAGTCGTCGAACTGCATACTCACTTGCTTTCTCCCATGAACGGAGCCCAGCACGGAGACGCAACTCGCCCCTTGCGGGGATCATCGCGTTCCCCGCGAGGGTGTTTCACCAGAACTTCTACCGGCTCATCGCCCGTAGAGACCACGTGGAAGTGGGCCCGCTTTCGCGCGGGGTGACGTTCAAACCCCTATCCGGACCATTACAGCCCGGCATTCGCTTTTTCCACGATCCTCTACCCGCATTGCCAACAGCCTCTCTTGCGATCAGCTTGCCGACGAGTAAGACGACCTCGACGGCGGCGATACGGGCTTACCCAGTTCCATATCCGCGACACGAACAGCGTAGGTCCTGCCTCTCCACCGGTGGCGCCAATGTCGACGTGCCTCCTCACAGACGGAGACAACCGACCACGTACCGTTTGGTTGGGGCGTATGCCGCTGCGCCCGCCCCGCTTTGATAACGGTGTTTATCAGCAGTTCACGTACGTTGACCCTGCTGCTCAAGCCTGACCCCTTGCCCGCGTGCAGCTCGCGGACGCGCGCGCACTCCTCACGGAGCACGCGCATCGTCAAGACGATGAGGCGTTGTCAGGGCGCTTCACACGCAACGGTTACCCGTCACGCGCTGCCCTTAGGCTACGTTCGGTCGAACGAACGGTTCCTTGCCGTGCAGCACGGTGCATGACCGTGCAGAACCAAGGAACACTCGCGGACATGGCTTTCGCCACGCCAATGTTTGGTCGAATGACCAAACGACTCGGAACGCTACCTTTTTATGTGAATTGCACCGGCTCGTACGGGCCCGGAGGGTCGGGTAGCTTCCCTATCGGCGCGACCGCTGGTCGCACCTGTGCTTCAAATCGGCGCTGGACGGCACCTTACCGGGTCGGGCCGCCACGGTCAAGCCGCGGGCGTCCGCCCGTCAGGCGGCCTGATTGATGTCCGCGGAGACGGCGTCGACGTCGTCCGGATTCTCCTGCCGCTTGTCGTCGCGGCGGTGCTCGACCGCGGCCAGGTACTCCGAGGTCACGTCACCGGTGATGTAATTGCCGTCGAAGCAGGAGGTCTCGAAGTGCCTGAGCGCCGGGTTCGCCTGCCGCACGGCCGCGCGCAACGCGTCGAGATCCTGGTAGATCACCGCGTCGGCGCCGATCACTGCGGCGATCTCGTCGTCCGTGCGTCCGGTGGCGATCAGCTCGGTGCGCGTCGGCATGTCGATGCCGTAGACGTTCGGAAAGCGCACCGGCGGCGCCGACGAGGCGAAGAACACCTTGTTGGCGCCGGACTCGCGCGCCATCTGCACGATCTCGCGGCTCGTCGTCCCGCGCACGATCGAGTCGTCGACGATCAGCACGTTCTTGTCCTTGAACTCGAGCGAGATCGCGCTCAGCTTCTGGCGCACCGACTTCTTGCGGATCGTCTGGCCGGGCATGATGAAGGTGCGGCCGACGTAGCGGTTGCGGACGAACCCCTCGCGGTAGGTCACGCCCAGCCGCGTTGCGAGCTGCAGCGCGGACGGACGGCTCGTGTCCGGCACCGGGATCACGACGTCGATGTCGAGATGGCGGTACTGCCGTCCGATCTTGTCGGCGAGCTGCTCGCCCATGCGCAGCCGCGCCTCGTAGACGGAGACCCCGTCCATCAGCGAGTCCGGGCGTGCGAGGTAGACGTGCTCAAAGATGCAGGGCGAAAGCGTGGGCGCGGTCGCGCACTGCCGGCTGTAGAAGTTTCCCGCCTCGTCGAAGAGGATCGCCTCGCCGGGCGCCACGTCGCGCACCAGCTCGAAGCCGAGCGAATCGATCACGACACTCTCGGACGCCACGACCCACTCGGCGCCGGTCTCGGTGTCGTTGCGCCCGATGACGAGCGGCCGGATGCCGAACGGGTCGCGGAACGCGAGCACGCCCGCGCCGGCGATCATCGCGACCACCGCGTACGCGCCGCGGCACCGCCGATGAACGCTCGCCACCGCGGCGAAGATCGTGTCGGGCTCCAGGCGCGGCCCGCGCGCCGCCTGCTCGAGCTCGTGCGCAAGCACGTTGAGCAGGACCTCGGAGTCCGAGTTGGTGTTGATGTGCCGCAGGTCGGTGCGGAACATCTCCTGCTTGAGCTGCTCGGCGTTGGTGAGGTTGCCGTTGTGGCCAAGGACGATCCCGAACGGCGAGTTCACGTAGAACGGCTGCGCCTCGCCGCTCGAGAACGCCGAGCCGGCGGTGGGGTAGCGGCAGTGGGCGATGCCGAGGTGGCCGGGAAGCGAGCGCATGTCGCGGGTGCGAAAGACGTCGCGCACCAGCCCGGGCCCCTTGTGCATGTGCAGGCGCTGGCCATCGCTCGTGACGATGCCGGCCGCGTCCTGCCCGCGGTGCTGGACGAGCAGCAGCGCGTCGTAGAGCAGCTGGTTCACCGGCGTCTTCGCGAGCGCGCCTACGATTCCGCACATGGGATCACCTCACCGCTCGTAGCGTACCCGAGCCGCCAGCGGCGCGGGCAGATGGGGTTTCAGCGCCACCACGGCGGTCTCGAGCGGCCCGCTCAAGGTCGCCTCGCGCCAGAACGGCTCCTTGGGAAGCACGGTCAAGCCGGCGGCAAGCACCGCCAGCAGGCAGATGAGGGCGCCGCGCGCCAGTCCGAACACGCCGCCGAGCGTCCGGTCCGCCAGGCCGAACCCGGCCACGCGGAGCGCTTTCGCGAGGAGCATCCCCGCGATCCCGCATACGATCAACACCACGAGAAAGATCGCGATGCCTGCGGCCATGCCGCGCACGAAGGGTGTCGCGGAGCTGGCGGGCAGCCATTCGCCGGCCGGACCACCGAAGGCGAGTGCCGCGACCGTCGCAGCAACCCAGGCGCCGAGCGCGAACACCTCGCGCACGAATCCGCGCCAGAGCCCGATCAGGACGGACAGGGCAAGCACGGCGAGGACGGCGTAGTCGAACCACGTCATTGCCGCGCGATCACCGGACCGGGGCCGAACCCCATGCCCCGGAGCTTTTCGCGCGCCTGCTCGGCCGCTTCACGGGTCGGATACGGGCCGGCGCGCACGCGCGTCTGCTCCTTGCCGGCGACCACGACGCTCTCCGTGAAGTGCTTGATCCCGGCCTTTGCGAGTCGCGCCTCGAGCTTCGCCGCATTCTCCTTCTCCGCAAACACGCCGAGTTGCAGGACGAACGCCTCCGCATTGAGAATCGCCTCCGCCCGCTTCGCGTCGGCGGCCTTCCCCGCCGGGGCGGCGCGCGCGACCGTGTCGGCTTTCGCGGCCGGCTTCGGGGTGTCCGCCTTGGGCGGCGCGGCGGACGGGGGCGGCGTGGACTTCGATGCGGCCGGCGGCTGCGGTGAAGGCTTCGACTCGGCCACCGGCGGTGCCTCGGGCTTCGCCGCGGGCGGCGGCGCCTCGGACCCCTTCGTGACTGCGGCCGGCGGCGTGAGCCGGTTGGTGTCCTGGGACGGAATCTCGACCCGGAGGTCGGTGGTGACCGGTCGTGGCTCGAGGTCCATGATCCAGGGCGGAACGATCACGAGCGCGAGCACGAGCGCAATCGCACCGATCAGCCGCCGCCTCGCGCGGCGCCGCAGGTCAAGCGCGGCGTCGTTATCGGCCATTGGAAGGTCGGAAGGGCGCGGCGCGAGCGGCCATCACATCCGCGACTGTGAAGAAGGAGCCAAACACGAGGATTCTATCACCTTGGTTCGCCGCTCCCTGCGCTGCAGCGAGCGCCGCGCGCGGGGTCTCGAACCGGTCCACGCTCGCGCCGGGGCGCGCCTGGTCGATCGCAGCGGCCACCTCGTCCGCCGTGGCGCCGCGCGGATTGTCCAGCGTTGCGGCATACCAATGGTCGATGCGCGCGGCAAGCCGCCCGATCACACCCGCAAGATCCTTGTCGCGCAGCATGCCAACCACCGCCACGGTCTTCCGGTAGGGCCCCATGTCCGCGAGGTTGGCCGAGAGCACTGCGGCCGCCTGGGGATTGTGGGCGACGTCGAGTATCACGACCGGGCGGCCCGGAAGCACCTGGAAGCGCCCCGGCAGCTCGGCGCGTGCGAGACCGTCCCGGATCGCCTGTGCCGTCACCGGCAGCAGGTCGCGAACGCTGTCGAGGGCCGCGATCGCCGTCGCGGCATTGGCGAGTTGCGTCGCCCCGCGCAGGACCGGGTACGCGAGGCCGCCGCGCGTGCCGCCCGGTCCCCAGTAGCGCCACTGCTGCCGCGCGGCCGCGTGGCCGAAGTCGCGCCCAATGACTTGGACCCGCGCGCCGATCGCGCGCGCGTGCTCGAGCACCGTCGCGGGCGGGACGGGGTCGCCCACGATCGCCGGCCGGCCCGCGCGAAAGATGTGCGCCTTCTCCCATCCGATCCGCTCGCGCGTATCGCCGAGGTAGTCCATGTGGTCGAGGTCCACGCTCGTCAGGACCGCGCAGTCCGGCTCGAAGGCGTTCACCGCGTCGAGCCTGCCGCCCAGGCCGATCTCGAGTACGAGCGCCTCCAGTCGCGCGCGGGCGAATGCGACCCAGGCCGCAAGCGTGCCGAACTCGAAGTAGGTGAGCGGCGTGTCGGCCCGCGCGCGCTCGACCTCCGCGAACGCCGCCGCGAGCGCCTCGTCCCCGATCTCTTGTCCGGCGACCCGGACGCGCTCGTTGTAGCGCAGGAGGTGCGGCGAGGTGTAGCAGCCGACGCGATAGCCCGCCGCGTGCAGCATCGCCTCGAGCATTGCGCAGGTCGAGCCCTTTCCGTTCGTGCCGCCGACCACGAGGATCGGGCAGAACTTCGGCGTCGCAAGCCGCTCGAGCACAACCCGCACCCGCTCGAGCCCGAGCTCGATCGTCTTCGGGTGCAGCCGCTCGACATAGGCGAGCCAGCCGTCAAGATCGGCGGGAAGCGGCATGGCGTTGCGGGACCGTGCAGACCCCGCGTCCGGCGGTCAGCTGCCGGGCGGGGGCAGGCGCATGAGGAGCGTGACGAGGGTGGCAATCTGGTCGCGCATCTCGCGGCGATCCACGATCTTGTCGATCGCCCCCTTCTCGAGCAGGAACTCCGCGCGCTGGAACCCCTCGGGCAGCTTCTCGCGCACCGTCTGCTCGATCACGCGCGGCCCGGCGAAGCCGATCAGCGCCTTTGGTTCGGCGATCACGACGTCGCCCAGCATCGCGAAGCTCGCGGAGACGCCGCCCATCGTCGGATCCGCCAGCACCGAGATGAAGGGCAGGCGGCGCGCGGCGAGCTGGGTCAGGGTGGCCGTGGTCTTCGCCATCTGGAGCAGCGACAGCACCCCCTCCTGCATGCGTGCGCCGCCGGTTGCGGTGAAGCATACGAACGGCAGGTTCTGGTCGAGGCAGGCGTGCACGCCGCGCACGAAGCGCTCCCCCACGACCGACCCCATCGAGCCGCCCATGAAGTCGAACTCGAAGGCGGCCGCGACGAGCGGCACGTCGCGCACCGCGCCCTGCATCACCACGAGCGCGTCGGACTCGTTCGTGTCCTTCTCGGCCTCCTCGAGCCGCTCGGTGTAGCGGCGCGAGTCCTTGAACTTCAGGGTATCGACCGGCACGATCTCGGCACCGATCTCGTAGCGCCCCTCGGGATCGAGAAACGCGTCGAGCCGCGCGCGCGCGCCGATGCGGTTGTGGTAGGCGCACTTCGGGCAGACCAGGGCGTTCTTCTCGAGATCGGTCGTGTACAGCACCGCGTCGCAGGCCGGGCACTTCGACCACAGCCCCTCGGGGACCTGCCGCCGCGCTGCGCCCTCGGCGCGCTTGATCTTCGGCGGCAGCAGCTTCTGCAGCCAGCTCATGGGCTTACCGCCACTGCGGCCGGCCGATCGAGCGCGGCGCGGATCGAGGCGACGAACGCAACCGCACGATCGATCGCCGCGCCGGGTCCTCCGCGCTCCATTTCCTGGATGAGCGCGCTGCCGATGATCACCGCGTCCGCTACGGCGCCGATCGCGCGCGCGGCCTCCCCGTCCCGGATTCCGAAGCCGACGCCGAGCGGAAGCTTCGTCTTGCGCCGGATCGCGCCGAGTTTCGCCGCCACCTCGTCGACGTCTACATTTGCCGCGCCCGTGACGCCCTTGAGCGAGACGTAGTAGATGTAGCCGCTCGCGAGGCGGACGATGCGGTCGGTCCGCGCGTCGGTCGAGGTCGGCGCGAGGAGGAAGATGAGGTCGATCCCGTTGCCGCGGGCGAGCTCGGCAAAGGATGCGCACTCCTCCGGCGGATAGTCGACCACGAGCACGCCGTCGACGCCCGCGGCCCGGGCGCGCGCGACGAACGCCTCCGCACCCAGAGCCTCGATCGGGTTGGCGTAACCCATCAGGACGACGGGCGTCCGGTCGTCGGTCCTGCGGAACTCGGCGACGGCCGCGAGCACGGTCTCGAGGCTCGTGCCGGCAGCGAGCGCCCGCTCGCTCGCGCGCTGGATCACCGGCCCGTCGGCCATCGGATCGGAGAACGGCACGCCGAGCTCGATGACGTCGGCGCCCGCCTGCGCGAGCGCGTGCATGAGCGGCACGACCGGTCCCGCCGCGGGATCACCCGCGGTGACGAACGGGATGAGCGCCTTGCGCCGTTCGCCTGCGAGGCGCTCGAAGACGGCCGGAATGCGCGACATGCGAGGCGTGGCTACCACTTGATGCCGGATTTCTCGGCGACGGTGTGCATGTCCTTGTCGCCACGCCCGGAGAGGTTCACGAGGAGGCACTTGTCGCGCGCCATCGTCGGCGCCATCCGCGCGGCGTACGCAAGGGCGTGCGCGGATTCGAGCGCGGGTATGATGCCCTCGTAGCGGCAGCAGTCGTGGAACGCCGTGAGCGCCTCGTCGTCGTCGACGGTGACGTACTCGGCGCGCTGCGTGTCCTTCAGCCACGCGTGCTCGGGGCCGACGCCGGGATAGTCGAGGCCGGCGGAGATCGAGTGCGTCTCGAGAATCTGCCCGTGCTCGTCCTGCAGGAGATAGGTGCGGTTGCCGTGCAGCACGCCCGGCTTGCCGGCGCAGAGCGACGCGGCGTGCTTGCCGCTCGCTAGCCCGAACCCGCCCGCCTCCACGCCGATCAGGCGCACGCCCTCGTGCGGAATGTACGGGTAGAAGATGCCCATCGCGTTGGAGCCGCCGCCGACGCACGCGAGCACCGCGTCCGGCTGGCGGCCGGCGAGCTTCGGCATCTGCTCCAGGCACTCGCGCCCGATGACCGACTGGAAGTCGCGCACCATCACCGGGTAGGGATGCGGTCCCGCGACCGTACCGATGATGTAGAAGGTGTCGTGCACGTTGGTCACCCAGTCGCGCATCGCCTCGTTGAGCGCGTCCTTGAGCGTCTTCGACCCGGACTCGACCGGCACCACCGTCGCGCCGAGGAGCTTCATCCGGTAGACGTTCTGCGCCTGCCGTTTCACGTCCTCGGACCCCATGTAGACGACGCACTCGAGCCCGAAGCGGGCGGCCATGGTCGCGGTTGCGACGCCGTGCTGGCCGGCGCCCGTCTCCGCGATCACACGCGGCTTGCCCATGCGCCGCGCGACCAGCGCCTGCCCGAGCGTATTGTTCACCTTGTGTGCGCCGGTGTGGTTCAGGTCCTCGCGCTTGAGGTAGATCTGGGCGCCGCCGAGGAGATCCGACCAGCGCTTCGCGTGGTAGATCGGGCTCGGGCGGCCGACGTAGTGCTCCAGCTCGTACTCGAACTCGGCGACGAACGCGGGGTCCTTCCGGCAGCGTTCGTAGGCCGCGCGCAGCTCCTCGAGCGCGTGCACGAGCGTCTCGGCGACGAACACGCCGCCGTAGGGCCCGAAATGCCCGCGGGCGTCCGGAAGGTCATACATCTGCACTGCGCACGGCCTCCATGAAAGCGGCGATGCGCCGCTCGTCCTTCATCCCCTTGCCGGCCTCGACGCCGCTCGAGACGTCGACCGCCCAGGGTCGCACGCGGCGGATGGCCTCGCCGACGTTCTGCGCGTCGAGGCCACCCGAGAGGATCAGCGGCCGCGCGAGCGTGCGCGGCACGAGGTCCCAGTCGAACGCCTCGCCGGTGCCGCCGTAGAGCTCCTGGCGGTACGCATCGAGGAGCCACCCTGCGGCGTCGCCGAAAGACGAGAGAGATTCTAGCAAATCGACCTCCGGGCGAACCCGCGCGGCGCGCAGGTACGGCACGCCGAACCCGCGGCAGAAAGCGGCGGTCTCCTCGCCGTGGAATTGCAGCAGATCGGGGCGGCAGGCGCCGATCACCGCCTCGACCTCCGCGGCCGCGGGGTTCACGAACACCGCCACCCGCGCAACGAACGGCGGCAGGGCCGTTGCGATCTCGCGCGCGCGCTCGAGGGTCACGCAGCGCGGGCTGGGCAGGTAGAACACGAGCCCGATCGCGTCCGCGCCGTGGCGGGCGGCCGCGAGCCCGTCGGCCACCGACGTGATCCCGCAGATCTTGACGCGCGTGCGCATGCCTAGTGGGAGCCGCCCAGAAGCGCAAGCATAGGCGCCGGACCCGGCAGCTGCCACCGCTCCGGATAGGCGACCGCGGTCAGATAGAGGCCCTCCGGCCCGAACGTCGGCGCGGCGTTCGCGCGGCCACGGCTCGCCAGGACTTCGGCAACCCATTGCGCGGGCCGCGCCCCCTTGCCCACCTGCACGAGGCAACCCACGAAGTTGCGCACCATGTGGTGCAGAAACGCGCTGGCGGTGAACTCGAGCAGCACGTGCGCACCGTGCCGCGCGATCGCGACGCGGTACACGGTCTTGACCGGCGACTTCGCCTGGCACTCCGAGGAGCGAAACGCGCTGAAATCGTGCTCGCCTTCGAGGTGCGCCGCCGCCGCGCGCATCGTCTCCAGGTCGAGCTGATGGTGGAACCAGCCCACCTTGCCCGCGAACACCGCCGGCCGGACCGGGTGGTTGTAGAGCACGTAGGCGTAGCTTCGACTCGTCGCCGCGAAGCGCGCGTGGAAGTCGTCGTCCACGGGGCGCGCCCACTGCACCGCGATCGCGTCCGGCAAGTGCGCGTTGACGCCGCGCACCCACGCGCTCTCGGGGCGCGACGCGGCGGCGTCGAAGTGGGCGACCTGGCCAATCGCGTGCACGCCGGCGTCGGTCCGCCCGGCGGCAGTGACGCGCACCGGTGCGCCCGCGATCTCTCCCAGCGCGGCCTCCAAGCGATCCTGCACCGTATTGCCCGACGGCTGCGACTGCCAGCCGTCGAACGGCCGCCCGTCGAAGGCGATGCCGATCGCGATCCTCAAGGGAAGGGCCCCTCCTGTCTACGCAGCAGACGAACTCCCGACCTACGACAAGTGGGCCGCGCAGCCAACCTTTTCAGCCCGCCGCAAGGGTGCTTGCGCGGCGGGCGGTCGTCCCAAACAAAGAAGGCCGCAAGAGCGGCCTTCGAGGAACAAGCTGCGAAGCGGAGTCTAGCGCAGCGCCGCCAGCATCGTTTGCGCCTGCTGCTGCTGCGCGGCGTCTCCTTCCTTGATCACTTCGTTCAGCAACTCGCGCGCCCCGTCCTTGTCCCCCATTTCCTGGTAGGCCTTCGCGAGGTCGAGCTTGGTCGCAACCTCCTGCCAGCCGGCGTTCGCCGGGGCGCCTTCGGCGCCTGGCGCCGCCGGCGTCCCGAGATCGAAGCTGATCGCCGACAGGTCCATCCCCTGCGAGGTCGCCTTCGGCGCCTCGGGCTTGAAGTCGAAATCCACGACGTTGGTCGGCTGGGACCTGGCCATGATCTTCGCGGTCTCGGCGAACGCCCCCGCGCCCGCGGCAGGCGCGCCGCCGGGCAGCTCGAAGTCGATCGAGAGCCCACCGGCCTCGTTCTGCGCCTCCACCATGTCGCTCACTGCCTTCTTGGTGGCGGCGTCCATGATGAACGTTCCGCTCGGGGAGAAGTCGCTCGCCTCCTCGGCCGGCTTCTGCGAGTCGCCGCCGAGGTTCAGATCGAACCCGAGGTCCGCGGGCGCCTGGCTCGCAACGTCGAGCGAGAGGTCCGGTGCGGCGGGAGCTGCACCGCGGGTCCCCGCGTCGAGGTCGAAGTCGATGGCGGGCGGGGCCTTCGCGTTGAGGTCGAGCGCGAGGTCGGTTGCGGCGGCAGCCGCCGCTGCCGCGGGCAGCACGACCGTCGGCTGGGACTTCTCCGGCGCGGCGCCTGGCCGTCCGCCGTACATCGGGTTCGCCGGATCGACCTGCTGGCCGAGCTCGACCGCCTTCGCCCACTCGGGTCCCTGGCCGCCGGATGCGGCGTACAGCTCGCCCGCGGTGGTCTCGAACGCCTTGAGATCCTTGCGCGCCGCATAGATCTCGAGCAGCTTCACCCGCACTGCCTGGCGGTTCGGGTCCTTCAGCAGCGCTTCCTTGAGAATTTCCTCGGCTTGGGCGTCGCGGCCGTAGGCCATGTATACGTCTGCCTCGGCCACCGGATCGACCTCGTCGGTGTCGATCGCGCCGATGCCGCTCTGGCTGAAGTCGGTCTGGAGCGAGCTGCCGCCGGTGTCCACGCTGCGCCCACCGGTGGTGCCGAAGACCGAGCTCGAGTCGGTCGTGGTTACGCCAAGCAGGCTATTCTCCAACTTGGCGCTGCGCTTTTTCCGCCAGAGATAGCCCCCGATCAGCAGCGCGAGGATCCCGCCGCCACCGCCCGCGAGGTACAGGGGTTCCTCGAGGAGCATGTCGACGAAGCTCGGCTCGGGCGGCGGTGGCGGCGCGGGCTTCTTCGCGACCGCCTTGGGCGCTGCGGGCTTCGGCGCTTCGGCTTTCGGGGCTTCCGGCGGCGGCGGCGCGGCTTTGGGCGCCTCGGCAGGGGGCGGCGGCGCCGCGACCGGCGCTGCGGCGACGGCCTCGGCCTTGGGCGCCTCGGGCTTCGGTGCCTCGGGTTTTGGCGCCTCGGGCTTCGCCATTTCGACCTTGGGCGCCTCGGGCTTGGGCGGCTCCGGCTTCGCCACTTCCGGCGCGGGCGGTGGGGCCGGCTTAACCGGTTCCGGTGCCTTGGCCGCTGCCGGAGGCGGGGCGGCTTTCGCCGCCTGCGCCTGCTTCTGCAGCTCGGCGAACTGCTGGTTCTTCAGCTCCAGCAGCTTCTGCATGTCCTGCACGTTCTTCTCGAGCGCGGAGACCCGCTCGTTCGCTTCCCTCAGCGCGCGTTCCCGGGCCGCCGCGTCGTCGGCACGGGCGGTCGCCGCCGCCTTGCCGGCCTTCCCGGCGTCGGCTTTGGAGATGCGCAGCTCGTCCTTTGGCGCAGCCTTTGGCGCCGCTTGCGGCTCGTCGGGCTTCGCGGTGATCCGGCCGGCCGCGCGCTGCTGCGCCGGTTCGGCGCGCGCGGGTGCTGCGGCAACGGTCTGGCCGAGCTTGGCGCGGTATTCGTTGAAGTCCTGCCATTGCGCGACGACGATCTTGCCCGCGTCGGGCGCGGCGACCGCCTCGGCCGCCGCCCGGTCCGGAATCGTGAGCACGCGGCCCGCCCGCACGAGGTTCATGTTCTTGTTGATGAACGCGTCCTCGTTGGCGCGATAGAGCGCCACCAGCATCTGCTGCTGCGTCACGCCCTCGATCTTGTGCTCGGCGGCGATCTTGCCGAGCGTGTCGCCCTGCTTGACCTCGTAGGTGCCGGTCCCGCCCGGCGCGGCCTTGACCGGCTCCGGGGTCGGCGCTTGCGCCGGCGCAGGGGCGGGCGCAGGAGCCGGGGCCGCCTCGGCCGTCACGGCGGGGGGCTTGGGCTGCTCGACCGGCTTCACTTCTGGCGCCGCGACCTTCGGCGGCGCGGTGATCGCCTGCGGCCCCTTGTACTCCGCGGGATCGAGCAGGAACGTGTACTGGCGAACGAGACGACCCGCGGCCCAGTTCAACTCGACGAGCAGATCCAGGAACGGTTCCTCGACCGGCTGGTCCGTCGTCAGCGTGATGACGTAACGACTGTCGGGTCGGCGCTGCAGCGCGGCGCGCACCTGCGGCACGACGGCGCCGTAATCGACGCCGGCCTGCCGGAATGCGTCAGGCGTGGCGATGCGCGCGGCGAGCGTGTCGGCCTCCCCGCGCTGGACCGCGACCACGTCGATCTCTGCGCGCAGCGGCTGGCCGAGACCGGAAAGGACCGTGAGCTTGCCGAGCCCCGCCGCCATAGCTCCCAGCGGCAGGAGGAGGAGACCCGCTAGGGCGACCCATCTCGTTTTAATGATTGAAGTTCGCACCATGCCCCCTCGGGGTCTTGGATCGAGGTAATTAAAATAGCATCAGGGGGTTAGCCATGCAAGCTAACCCTCCGCGTGAGATTGGCCCCCAAGCGCACTATTCCTCAGTGGGCGTGGAGGGCGAAACTGCCGTGCCCCGGGGCCGGTACCCCCGGGGGGTCCCGCTTTTACCTGCGTCAGTATCGTTTCGCTATACCGTCGCCGCCGCGCGCCCGCCGCGGGCGCGGCTGACGCCGTGCTCGAGGACGATGCGCAGCATGCGGCGCAACGGCTCGGCGGCGCCCCAGAGAAGCTGGTCGCCGACGGTAAACGCAGTCAGGTACTGCGGCCCGATCGAGAGCTTGCGCAGACGTCCGACCGGGACGTGGAGCGAACCCGTGACCGCGGCCGGCGACAGCTCGCGCATGCTCGCCTCGCGCTGATTCGGAACCACCCGCACCCAGGGATTCGCCGTCGCCAGCATCCCCGCGATCTCGTCGAGCGGCGCGTCGCGCGTGAGCTTGATCGTGAGCGCCTGGCTGTGGCAGCGCATCGCCCCGATACGCACGCAGATGCCGTCGATCGGGATCGGGTTCGCGGCGCGGCCAAGGATCTTGTTGCCCTCGGCTTGGCCCTTCCACTCCTCGCGGCTCTGCCCATCGCCCATGTCCTTGTCTATCCACGGGATGAGGCTACCGGCAAGCGGCACGCCGAACTGCTCCTTCGGCAGCGCCTCGGAGCGCAGCGCGTCGGCGACCTTGCGGTCGATCTCCAGGATCGCCGCGGCCGGATCGGCGAGGAGATCGCGCGCCACGCCGTGAGCGACGCCCATCTGCGCGATCAGCTCGCGCATGTGCTGCGCGCCGCCGCCCGAGGCGGCCTGGTAGGTCATCGCCGACATCCACTCGACCAGGCCGTTCCTGAACAGGCCGTCGAGCCCCATCAGCATCAGGCTGACCGTGCAGTTGCCGCCGATGTAGTTCTTGATACCCCGCGCGAGACCCTCCTTGATCACGTGCAGGTTGACCGGGTCGAGCACGATGATCGCGTCGTCCTTCATCCGCAGCGCCGAGGCGGCGTCGATCCAATAGCCGTTCCAGCCCGCGGCGCGCAGTTTCGGGTAGACCTCGTTCGTGTAGTCGCCGCCCTGGCAGGTGACGACGATGTCGGCCGCCTTCAGGTCGTCGATCGACTTGGCGTCCTTGAGCGGGCCCGAATCGCCGCGGCCGACATCCGGCCCCTTGCCACCGACGCTCGAGGTCGTGCAAAAGATCGGCTCGATGTGGTCGAAGTCGCGCTCCTCGCGCATGCGCTGCACGAGCACCGAACCCACCATTCCTCGCCAGCCCACCAGAGCCACTCGCTGCATCGCCGTTCTCCCGTCCGAATGCTGTCAGCCGAGCGCCGCGACCACCGCGTCGCCCATTGCGTTCGTGCCGACCTTGGTCGTCCCGGTCGCGTGTATGTCCGCGGTTCGGAAACCCTTCTCCAGCACCTTCCGCACGGCCGCCTCGATGCGGCCGGCGGCACGCTCCTGATCGAGACTGTAGCGGAGCATCATCGCCGCCGAAAGGATCGTCGCGAGCGGGTTCGCCACGTCCTGCCCCGCGATGTCGGGCGCCGAGCCGTGGATCGGCTCGTACATGCCCTTGCCGCGCTCGTCGAGCGACGCCGACGGAAGCATCCCGATCGACCCGGTGAGCATCGAGGCCTCGTCAGACAGGATGTCCCCGAACATGTTCCCGGTGACGATTACGTCGAACTGCTTCGGCGCGCGCAGCAGCTGCATCGCGGCGTTGTCGACGTACATGTGCGAGAGCTCGACGTCCGGATACTCCTTGCCGACTGCGGTCACTACCTCGCGCCAGAGCTGGGAGGTCTCGAGCACGTTGGCCTTGTCGACCGAGCACAGCCGCTTCGCGCGCTTGCGCGCCGCCCGGAAGCCGGCGTGCGCGATGCGCCGGATCTCGGACTCGCCGTAGCGCATGGTGTCGAAGCCCTCGCGCTCGCCGCCGTCGGTGGTACGGATCCCCCGCGGCTGCCCGAAGTAGATGTCGCCGGTCAGCTCGCGCAGGATCAGGATGTCCATTCCCGACACCACCTCCGGCTTGAGCGTCGAGGCACCCGCGAGCTCCGGGTAGATGGTCGCCGGGCGCAGGTTCGCGAAGAGCCCGAGGTCCTTCCGCAGCCGCAGCAGCGCCTGTTCGGGACGCTTGGCGCGCGGCAGCTGGTCGTACTGCCAGCCGCCGACCGCACCGAACAGGATCGCGTCCGCCTCTCGCGCCAGCGCAAGCGTAGCCTCGGGCAGCGGGTCGCCAGACGCGTCGTACCCCGCGCCACCCACCGGCGCCTCGCGCAACTCGAGCTTCAGGCCGGCGCCGGAGAGCGCGCGCAGGACCTTGAGCGCCTGCGCGACGATCTCGGGACCGATGCCGTCGCCGGGAAGGACAGCGATCTTCATTGACATCACCCGAAGAGCCACGGCTGCTCGGCACGGCGGCGCTCCTCGAACGCGCGGATCTTCTCCGCATGCCGAAGGGTGAGCCCGATGTCGTCCAGGCCGTTGAGCAGGCAATGCTTGCGGAACGGGTCGATCTCGAAGCGGAAGGCGCGGCTCGCGTCGGGGTACGAGACCGCCTGCTGCGCGAGGTCGACCGTCAGGCGGAAGCCGGGGAACGCCGCGACGTCGTGGAATATGCGGTCGACTTCGGCGTCCTTGAGGACCACCGGCAGGAAGCCGTTCTTGAAGCAGTTGTTGAAGAAGATGTCGCCGAACGAGGGCGCGATCACGCACCGGAAGCCGAAGTCCATCAGCGCCCAGGGCGCGTGCTCGCGCGAGGAGCCGCAGCCGAAGTTCTCGCGCGCGACCAGGATGGAGGCGCCCCTGTAGCGAGTCTGGTTGAGGACGAAGTCCGGATTGAGCGGGCGCTTCGAGTCGTCCATGCCCGGCTCGCCCGTGTTCAGGTAGCGCCAGGAGTCGAACAGGTTGGGCCCGAAGCCGGTCCGGTGGATCGACTTCAGGAACTGCTTCGGGATGATCTGGTCGGTGTCGACGTTCGCTCTGTCGAGCGGAGCGACGAGACCGTTGTGCGTGGTGAATTTGTCCATCGGGCCGCCTCCGCTATCGCCACTGCCGCACGTCGACGAAATGCCCGGCGATCGCTGCCGCGGCCGCCATCTCCGGGCTGACGAGGTGCGTCCGGCCGCCGGCGCCCTGGCGCCCTTCGAAGTTGCGGTTCGACGTCGAGGCCGAACGCTCGCCGGGCGCCAGACGGTCGGCGTTCATCCCCAGACACATCGAGCACCCCGGCTCGCGCCATTCGAAGCCGGCGTCCCTGAAGACCCGGTCGAGCCCCTCCTTTTCCGCCTGCCGCTTCACCGGTCCGGAGCCGGGCACGACCATCGCAAGCTTCACGTTTGCGGCCACGCGCCTGCCGCGCACGATCGCGGCGGCCGCGCGGATGTCCTCGATGCGCGAGTTCGTGCACGAGCCGATGAACACCTTGTCGATCCGGATGTCCGTCAGCGGCGTGTTCGGCTTGAGCCCCATGTACGTCAGCGCGCGCTCGACGCCCTCGCGCCGCACGGGATCCTTCTCCTTGTCCGGATCTGGGACGCGTGCGTCGACCGGCAGCACCATCTCGGGCGAGGTCCCCCAGGTCACCTGCGGCTTGATCTCCGCCGCGGCCAGCGTCACCACCCGGTCGAACTTTGCGTTCTCGTCGCTGCGCAGCGTCCGCCAGTACGCCACGGCACGCTCCCACAGCTCGCCCCTCGGGGCGAACGGCCGGCCCCTGAGGTACTCGATCGTCTTGTCGTCGACCGCGACCATCCCGCAGCGCGCGCCGGCCTCGATCGACAGGTTGCACAAGGTCATGCGGCCCTCCATCGACAGCGCCCGCACCGCGCCCCCGGCGAACTCGATCGCGTAGCCGGTACCGCCAGCCGTCCCGACCTTGCCGATGATCGCGAGCGCCATGTCCTTCGCGGTCACGCCGCGCGCGAGCTCGCCCTCGACGACCACGAGCATGTTGCGGGACTTCTTCGTCACCAGCGTCTGGGTCGCGAGGACGTGCTCGACCTCGGAGGTGCCGATGCCGTGCGCAAGGCAGCCGAAGGCGCCGTGGGTGCTCGTATGGCTGTCGCCGCAGACCACCGTCATGCCGGGCAGGGTCGCGCCCTGCTCCGGGCCGATGACGTGCACGATGCCCTGGTTGCGGTCGAGGAACGGAAAGTACGCTTTCGCGCCGTGCGCGCGGATGTTCGCGTCGAGCGTCTCGACCTGCACGCGCGAGGTCGGGTCCTCGATGCCGGCGATGCCGCGCTCCCAACCCGTGGTCGGGGTGTTGTGGTCGGCGGTGGCGACGACCGAGTCCACGCGCCAGACCCTGCGCCCGGCGAGCTTCAGGCCTTCGTAGGCCTGCGGGCTGGTCACTTCGTGGACCAGGTGGCGATCGATGTAGAGGAGCGTGGTGCCGTCGTCCTCGGCGTGCACCGCGTGGCTCGCCCAGAGCTTGTCGTACAGGGTCTGCGGCGCCATGTGGGATGCCGTCGGGGAGGCCATCGAACGCTCTCGAAGCGGTGAGAAAGAGATCGATTATAACGAACGGGCCCGGCCGGCCCGCCGGATTCGCCGCCGATTCCCCTACTTGGAGCGGGCCGCCTGGTAAAGCGGCATTACCCGCTGCGCGTAGATCTCGAGATCCTTGATGCGGTTCTCGGGGGACGGGTGGGTCGAGAGGAATTGCGGCGGGCCGCCGTCGCTCGCCTTGGCCATCTTCTGCCACACGCTGACCGCCGCGCGCGGGTCGTAGCCGGCGCGCGCCGCGAGCTCGACCCCGATCCGGTCCGCCTCGATCTCGTGGGTACGCGAGTTCGGCAGCGTGAAGGTGACTTGCGCCACGAGGCTGCCCAGGTCCGCCCCGGCCTGCCCTACGCCGAGCACCGCGGCGCCGACCCCGATCACCGCGCTCGTGGCCATCTGCTGCGAGATGCGCTCGCGCGCGTGCTCGCGCAGCGCATGCGCGATCTCGTGGCCCATGATGGCGGCGATCTCGTCGTCCGAGAGCTTGAGCTTCTCGATCAACCCGCTGTAGACGGCGATCTTCCCGCCGGGCATGCACCACGCGTTGAGCTGGTCCGAGGCGATCACGTTCACCTCCCAGCGCCAGCCGGTCGCGTCGGGCCTGAAGACGGCGGTCTGCGGAATGAGGCGATTGGCGATCGCGCGCACGCGCCCGGTCTCGGCCGGGTTGCGGTTGAGCGCGCCCTTCTGTTGCGCCTGCCCGATCGCCTGCGCGTACTGCTTCTCCGCCGACTGGTTGACCTCCCGCGAAGACACCAGCATGGACTGCGAACGCTCGACGCCGACCGCACCCGATTGCGTCGTCTTGACCGACGCACAGGCGCCGACCAGGACCGCGGCCATGACGGCGATCACCACGCTACGCGTAATTGATTTCATAGGCTTTCACGTCCGGCGAGCCGCAGGAACGCGCGCCCGCCCTATCCGGTTGACCGGGGCGCACGACGCAGTAGCGTCGCATGCCGCACGAGTAGGATCAAGCCGATCGCCGCCGCACCGCTCGCGGCGGTGAAGGTCCACTGCGGCCCGAGCGGCTCCCACGCCGCACCGCTCGCCAGCGCGCCCACGAAACCGCCGAAGCCGAACGCCGCCGAGAGGTAGACCGCCTGCCCGCGCACCTGCCGGGTGCCCGAGAACCACTGGTTGACGAGCGCCACGGATGCGACGTGGCAGCTGCCGAACGTCGCGGCGTGCAGCACCTGCGCAACGACGAGCGCGGTTGGCGAGCCCACCGCCCAGGCGATGAGCGCAAAGCGCACGACCCCGAGCGCGAATGTCGCGATGAGGATGTCCACCGCGGCAAAGCGCTTCATCCACGCGGGGGCCGCCAGGAAGATGCCGATCTCCGCCAGGACGCCGAGCGACCAGAGCGCGCCGATTGCCGTCGTGCCATAGCCGGACTGCGCGAGGTAGATGCTGAAGAACGCGTAGAGCGGCCCGTGCGCGACGTTCATGAGCACGTTCGCCGCCAGCAGCACCAGGACGTCGCGCCGCACGAGCAGCGGCCAGACCGATTCGTGCGCGGTGGCACCCTGCGCGGGCGCGTCCCGCAGCGTAAGCGTGAGCACGAACGTCACGGCGAGCGGAACGGCCAGGATCCAGAGCAGGTTGGCGATCGCGATCCGGTCGAGCATCCAGCCCACGCCCAGCACCGCCACGATGAACCCGATCGAGCCCCACAGCCGGATACCGCCATAGCGCTCGACGCGGTCGCGCAGCCCCGCAAGCGTGATCGCGTCGAGCAGCGGCATCGTCGCGCTCGTGAAGAAGGCGAATCCGGCAAGCACGAGGAAGAGTCCGAGGAAGCTCGTGGTCGCGAAGACCCCCGCGTAGGCGACCAGCGCGCCCCCGAGCGTCGCCTGCAGCAGGCGCGCACGCCAGCCGTGGCGGTCGGCGAGCGCGGCCCACAGGTGGGGCGCACCGATCCGCATCAACTGCATCAGCGACAGCAGGAGGCCGATCTGGAACGCGCTCTGCCCGATCGACTGCAGGTACAGCGAAAAGTACGGCGCGAACGCCCCGATGTAGACGAAGTAGCCGAAGTAGAGCGCCGCGAGGCGGGCGTAGGGGAGCGGAACGGAAGGCGACACGCGGTGCGGTTCCGTGCACCCCGCAAGCGGTGCCGGAGGATCCTCGCGGGGATTGTGCCGCAATCCGGACCGCGCGGCTTTGCGCGCCGGGGTGCCTCCCGTAGAATCGCCGCGCGAACGCCGCCCACCCACGCGCACCGAGACGAGCCGCTTACGAACCACTTGTCCGCCACGCCTGCCCCGCCGGCCGTCCTCCAGTCGTACCGCCGCGGGCTGCTGTTCCTGCTCTTCACCGTCTCCGGCTTCGCCGGGCTCATCTACGAGTCGATCTGGAGCCACTACCTCAAGCTGTTCCTGGGGCACGCCGCGTACGCGCAGACGCTCGTCCTCGCGCTCTTCATGGGCGGCATGGCGCTCGGCAGCTGGGCGACGAGCCGCCTGTCGCGCCGTTGGGGCAATCTGCTGCGGGGCTACGCGATCGTCGAGGCGCTGATCGGGCTCGCCGCGCTCGCGTTCCACCCGCTGTTTGTCGCAGCGACGGATACATCGTACGAGGCGATCCTGCCGGCGCTCGGCAGCGACCTCGCCGCGGCCGCGTTCAAGTGGTCGCTCGCGGGCCTGATCATCCTGCCGCAGTCGGTTGCGCTCGGCATGACGTTCCCGCTGATGAGCGCGGGCCTGCTGCGCCGCCACCCGGAGCGGCCGGGCGAGGCGCTCGCGCTCCTCTACTTCACCAATAGCCTGGGTGCGGCGCTCGGCGTGCTCGCCAGCGGCTTCGTCCTGATCGACGCCCTCGGGCTGCCGGGCACGATCCGGGCAGCGGGGATCATCAACCTCGCGCTTGCCGCGGTCGTCTGGGCGCTCGCGCCCGGGCGGGACCCGGCGCCGGGGCGCGCCGCCGCCGCGACCCTCGCGCGCCGCGTCGAGACCCGCAGCGGCGGCGAGGCCCCGTGGCGATTGATGCTCGTGGTCGCGTTTCTCACCGGCACCGCGTCGTTCATCTACGAGATCGGCTGGATCCGCATGCTGACGCTGGTGCTCGGTGCTGCGACGCACTCGTTCGAGCTGATGCTGTCCGCCTTCATCCTCGGTCTCGCCCTCGGCGGGCTGTGGATCCGGAGCCGCATCGACCGCACGGCGGAGCCGCTGCGCTTCCTGGGGACCGTCCAGGTGGCGATGGGCCTGCTCGCGCTCGCCACGCTTCCGGTTTACTCCGGCATGTTCGATCTGATGCAGCTCGTGATCCGCGGCACGGCGAAGACCGACGCGGGCTACGGCATCTTCCTGATCGCGAGCCACGGCATCGCGCTCGCAGTGATGCTGCCGGCCACCTTCTGCGCCGGCATGACGCTGCCGCTCATCACCTTCGCGCTGCTCGGCGCCGGGCACGGCGAGCGCTCGATCGGCGCGGTGTATGCCGCGAACACCCTCGGCTCGATCACCGGCGTGGTTGCGGCGGCGCACGTCGGCATGCCGCTGCTCGGGCTCAAGGGGCTGATCGTGGCCGGCGCGCTCGTCGACGTGGGCCTGGGTCTGGTTCTTCTGTGGCGGCTCGCGATTGCGGGGGTCATGCAGCGCGGCGCGGCGGCGCACGGCAGCGGCGCCGGCCTGCCCGCGGGACTGACGCTCGGCGCGACGATCGTCTCGGTCGTCGCGTTCGCCCTGGTCGCCTTCGCGGTCACGCTCGATCCCTACCGGATGGCTTCCGGCGTGTTCCGCCGCGGCGACCTCTACACCGCCGAGGACGCAGAGCTCAAGTACTACCGCGACGGCAAGACGACTTCGGTGAGTCTGATGCAGTTCCGCGAGGGGCTGAGCCTGCGCACCAACGGAAAGTCCGACGGCGCCATCAACCTCGAGGACGGTGCGCGCATTTCGGACGAGGTCACGATGGTGCTCACCGCGGCGCTGCCGCTCGCAATCAAGCCCGATGCGAAGCGCGCCGCGATCATCGGCATCGGCACCGGCCTGACGACGCACACGATGCTCGGTGCGCCGACGCTCGAGCGCGTGGACACGATCGAGATCGAGCCGGCGATGGCGGAGGCGTCGCGATCGTTCGCCGCGCGCAACGCAGCCGCATTCGCCGACCCGCGCAGCCGCATCGTGTTCGACGACGCCAAGACCTACTTCTCCACCCACAACGAGCGCTACGACATCATCGTGAGCGAGCCGTCGAACCCGTGGGTGAGCGGCGTGTCGAGCCTGTTCACGACCGAGTTCTACCGGCACGTCCGCCGCTATCTCAATCCCGGCGGCGTCATGGTGCAGTGGTTCCAGCTCTACGAGATCGACGTCAGCCTGGTCGCCTCGGTGCTGCGCGCGCTTGCCGAGAACTTTCCCGACTACGCGATCTACGCAGCGACCGACTCCGATCTCCTGATCGTCGCGGGCGACGCCGCGACCCTGGCGCGCCCGCTCCACGACGTCTTCCAGATGCCCGGCGTCGGCGCCGAGCTGCGCAAGGTGCACGTGCAGCGCATCGGCGACCTCGACGTGCGCCGCATCGGCGGCCGGGCCTCGCTGCACCCGCTGTTCCTCTCGTACGGGGTGCCGGCCAACTCGGACTATTTCCCCTACCTCGACCTCCACGCGGCGAAGCACCGGTTCCTGCAGACCGGCTCGGGCGAGATTACGCGCATCGGCTCAGGCGGGGTGCCGCTCGTCGCCATGCTCGAGAGCCGCAAGCATGCGGTACGGCCGCTCTCGTACGACGGCGACGAGTTCCTCGATCGGATCGAGCTCGCGCGGCGGGCGCGCTATGCGCGCGACTTCTATCTCGCGGCCGAGCGGCCGCTGCCGGTCGCGATCCCGACCGACCTCGAGAAGAACCTCGAGCTCTCGAAGATGCGCGGCCTCGATTGCGTCGACGCCAAGAGCTTCGACGTCTGGGTCCAGGCGCTGTTCCAGGTCGCGCGGACTGTGAACGCGATACTCGATCCGGCGGAGGCCGAAGCGATCTGGTCGCGCTTCGAGAACGCGCCCTGCTTCAAGCGGCTCGATCCGGACGACCGTACCTGGGTCGCATTGTTCCGCGCGGTCGGCCGACGCGACGCGACCGCGATGGCCACGCACGCCGACGGGCTCCTCGCGCAGGGACGCGAGCTCTCCTCCACGCACAAGCAGTTTCTCCTGCGCGCCTCGCTCGCCGGAAACATCGTGCGCGGCGAGCTCGACCGGGCGCAGGCCGCGTGGGACCGGCATTCCCCGGATGCGCTGCGGGTGGCGCCGGACCTCGATCTGCGGCTGTTGCGCGCCTACCTCGCCGTAGCCAAGGCGACCGCGCCGAGCGGATCGTAGGAACTCAGCGCTGCCTGTCGCGCAGCCGCGGGGTCGGCGTGACGACGCCGGCGCACTGCGCGCGGTGGCGCAACGCGTGATCCATCAGCACCAGCGCGAGCATCGCCTCGGCGATCGGCGTCGCGCGGATGCCGACGCACGGATCGTGTCGGCCGGCGGTCTGCACCGTTGCCGGCCTGCCCTGCTTGTCGATCGACCGGCGCGGAATGCGGATGCTCGAGGTCGGCTTGAGCGCGATGCTGACCACGACGTCCTGACCGCTCGAGATGCCGCCGAGCGTGCCGCCCGCGTTGTTGGTGAGAAAACCCTCGGGCGTCAGCTCGTCGCCGTGCTCACTGCCGCGCTGCGTGATCGACGCGAAGCCCGCCCCGATCTCGACGCCCTTCACGGCGTTGATCCCCATCATCGCGTAGGCGATGTCGGCATCGAGCCGGTCGTACACCGGTTCGCCCCAGCCCGGCGGCACCCCCTCGGCGACCACGGTGATGCGCGCGCCCACCGAGTCGCCCGCCGCCCGCAGCTCGTCCATGAACGCCTCGAGCTCCGGGACGATCTCGAGGTTGGCGGCGAAGAACGCGTTCTGGCCCACCTCGTCCCAGGCGCGGAACGGGATCTCGATCGGGCCGAGCTGGGTCATGTGGCCGCGTATCGCGACACCGTGGTTCTCGCGCAGCCACTTCCTCGCGATCGCGCCGGCGGCGACGCGGACGGTGGTTTCGCGCGCGGAAGCACGCCCGCCGCCGCGCGGGTCGCGCACGCCGTACTTCTGCCAGTAAGTGTAGTCGGCGTGACCCGGACGGAACGTGTCGGCGATGGCCGAGTAGTCCTTGCTCCGCTGATCCTCGTTGCGGATCAGGAAGCCGATCGGCGTCCCGGTCGTCTTTCCCTCGAACACGCCCGAGAGGATTTCGATCGTGTCCGGTTCGCGGCGCTGCGTCACGTGGCGCGACGTGCCGGGCTTGCGGCGGTCGAGCTCCTTCTGGATGTCCTCCGAGTCGAGCGCGAGCCCGGGCGGGCAACCGTCGACGACGCCGCCGTACGCGGGGCCGTGGCTCTCGCCAAACGAGGTCACGCAGAAGAGCCTGCCGAGTGAGTTTCCGGACATCGCAGCGTGGCCCGCGCAAAGATGCAATCGAGTTTAGCATAGCGATATTGGCCGACTTCCCGTTGCGAAACCCGGTGTCGAGCGACGATCCCGACAAGCTGAAGGGACCCGGCGGCCTGACGATCCGCCAGATCCACGAGCAGGTTAAGAAGAGCGTGGAGCGCGATCGCGCGACGAAGACAGCCGCGAATCCGCTCGCGCAGCCACAGAGCCGGTGGCAGCGCTTCATCCGCTACGCGTGGGGGCGAAGCGGCCGGCGCTGAAGGCGAAGTCGGCGGTGCGCTAGCGCCGGTCGCCGCGCAGCGCGCTCACCTGCGCCTGCAGTGCTTCGGGCGTCGCAGTCTCGGCCGCAACCGCTGGCGCCACAGCCAGTCCGATCCTGGTCCAGACGCCGCGTCGTAAAGGCCGCGTCATCGCCGGAGCGTCCTTGCGGCTGAAGAAGCTCCCCCACAGCCCGCGCAACGCCATCGGCACGACCGGCACGGGCGTCTCCGCCAGGATGCGCGTGATGCCCGGGCGAAACGGCTGGATCTCGCCCGAATCGGTGATGCGGCCCTCCGGAAAGATGCCGACGAGCTGCCCGTCGCGCAGCGCCCGGGCGACCTCGGCAAAGGCGCGCTCCATCATCTCCGGATCGTCCTTGCGCGCGGCGATCGGAATCGCGCCCGCGGTGCGGAAGATGAAGTTGAGCACCGGCACCTTGAAGATGTTGTGGTCCATCACGAAGCGGATCGGGCGCCTGCAGACGCCCATGATCACCACCGCGTCGACGAAGCTGACGTGGTTGCAGACGATCAGTGCCGGACCCTCTTCCGGCACGTGCTCGAGTCCCGCCTTCTCGATGCGGTATACGGCGTGGATGAGCAGCCACGCCAGGAATCGCATCAGGAACTCGGGGACCAGCGTGAAGATGAACGCCGCGACGGCGACGTTGAAGAGCGCCGTCAAGAGGAAGAGCTGCGGCACCGTCGCCCCGAGATGCAGGAAACCGGCTGCGATCAGGGCCGCGGCCACGATGAACGCCGCATTCAGGATGTTGTTGCCGGCGATGACGCGCGACTGGTGCGAGCGGTCCGAGCGGCTCTGAATGAGCGCGTATAGCGGCACGATGAAGAAGCCGCCAAAAAGCGAGATGAGGAAAAGATCGATCAGCACGCGGGGCGCGCCCGGCGTGCGCACGAACTCGAGGACGGTCAGACCCTGCACTGCCGCGGGATTTGGCGTGGCGAAGAAGAGGTCGAACGCGAAGAGCGAGAGCCCGATCGCGCCGAACGGCACCAGTCCGATCTCGACCTTGTGCCCGGACATGCGCTCGCACAGCAGCGACCCGATTCCGATGCCCACCGAGAAGACGGTGAGGAGGAGCGTCACGACGCTCTCGCCGCCGCCGAGCCAGGTCCGCGCGTACACCGGGAACTGCGTCAGGAACATCGCCCCGTAGAACCAGAACCAGGACACCCCGAGGATGGAGAGGAACACGGTGCGGTTGCGGCGCGTGAACTGGAAGTTCGCCCAGGTCTCGGTGAACGGGTTCCAGTTGACGCGCAGCGCCGGCGTCGGCGGCCGGACGCTCGGCACGAACCGGCTCGCCGCATAGCCGGCGATCGCGATCCCGATCGTCGCCGCCGGCACCAGCAGCGTCGGGCCCGAGGCCGCCGCGACGAGGAGGCCGCCCGCGATGGTGCCGGCGAGGATGGCGAGCGAAGTGCCGGTCTCCACGAGCGCGTTGCCGCCGACCAGCTCCTCCTCCTTCAGGGTCTGGGGCAGGATCGCGTACTTCACCGGGCCGAACACGGTGGAGTGCAGGCCCATGAGAAAAAGCGCGACGAGGAGCAGCGCGAGGTTGCCGCGCGCGAACCCGATCGCGCCGATCACCATGATCGCGATCTCGAAGAGCTTGACCAGGCGCATGATCGCCGCCTTGTCGTACTTGTCGGCGAGCTGGCCGGCGGTCGCCGAAAACAGGAAGAACGGCAGGATGAAGAGCGCACCGGCGAGGTTCACCAGCACGTCGGGCGAGAGCGTCGTCAGGGAGGTCGCGTGGAAGGCGACCAGGATCACGAGCGCGTTCTTGTAGACGTTGTCGTTCAGGACCCCGAGGAACTGCGTGACGAAGAACGGCGCGAAGCGCCGCTCGCCGAGCAGCCTGAACTGGTTGCGGTCCGCCACGCCGTGCCTCTCCCCGATGCGGACCGGATTCTGTCACGCGGTCGCCGCGCGGCCCGTGAACCCTGCCACGCGGCGCGCGCGCCGCGACTCGCGGCATCGCGGCCTTCGACGCGCTCGAAAGGGCATGCGCGACACCGGCCGGACCTGTCCGGCGGTGCGACGGCGCGGCGGCCCGTCAGTCGGGCCAGTTCTTGATGTAGCCCTTGAGCATGCGGTTCTCGAAGCTCTGCTCCTCGAGGACCGCCTTGGCGACGTCGTGAAACGAGAGCACGCCGATCAGCGTGGAGCCGTCCATCACCGGCATGTAGCGCGCGTGCGTCTCGAGCATCGTCCGGCGCAGGTCGTCGACTTCCATGTCCGGGCCGACGGAGCGCGGCTCCTTGAGCATGACGTCCTGGACGGCGAGGTTCGGGAACCGCGACTGGAACCGGTGCATCGCGGCAAGCACCTCGCGGAAGGTGAGCATCCCGACCAGGCGCCCGTGGTCCATCACCACGAGCGAGCCGATGTCGTTCTCCACCATCGTGGTGACCGCGTCCGAAAGCGGTCCCTCGGGCGCGATCGTGTAGAGCACCGTGCCCTTGATCCGGAGAATTTCCTTGGTGAGCATGGCGTCCCTCCTTTCGGCGGTGGCGGCGGACGCCGCGCCAACATCTTAGACCAGCCAGCGGGGTGCGCAAGGCCCGCCCGGGCCAGGCGGCCGCCCGCGCGGGCGCATCAGCGTTCGAGCAGCTGGGCCTTGTCCCGGACCTTCGCCCATTCGTCCGCGTCGGCGGGGGCGGCCTTGCGCTCGACGATCGGCTTCCAGCGCTTCGCGAGCTCGGCGTTTAGGGCAGTGAAGTGGCGCTGCGCCGGAGGCACGTCGTCCTCGGCGTAGATTGCCTCCACCGGGCACTCGGCGACGCACAAAGTGCAGTCGATGCACTCGTCGGGGTCGATGACGAGCATGTTCGGCCCCTCGCGGAAGCAGTCCACCGGGCACACATCGACGCAGTCGGTGTACTTGCACTTGATGCAGCTCTCGGTGACGACGTAGGTCATGGCGCCGGCGGCAGGTCGGTCGGACGCGCCCCGGCGATACGCCCGGAGCACGCTGCATGGTAGCACGCGGATCCGGGCACCCGGCGAGGAATATCCCTTGCCAATCAACGGCAAGCGTAACGCCGTCAGGTTGCCGCTGGGCACTCGGCGGGCACGCTTGAAGGCGCGATTTTTTGCTAGCATACGGGCGATAAGAAACGTTCCTCCGCGGCGCCCGCTGCGAGCCCCCGCGAAACACCCCCGAAAGGAAGCGAATGACCGAGCACATCGTGCACGTCACCGACGAGACATTCGAGCCGGAGGTCCTGAAGTCCGACCTGCCGGTGCTGGTCGACTACTGGGCCGAGTGGTGCGGCCCCTGCAAGGCGATCGCGCCGATCCTCGAGGAGATCGCGCGCGACTACGGCGGCAAGCTCAAGGTCGCGAAGCTCGACGTCGACGCGAACGTGGAGGTGCCCAAGAAGTACAACATTCGCGGGATTCCGACGCTGATGCTGTTCAAGAACGGGAACGTCGAGGAGAGCATCGTCGGGGCGCGCTCGAAGTCGCAGCTCACGGCCTTCCTCGACAGCAACATCTAGACGTCACAGCGACCGCCGGTACTAGTGTCCGCCCCGCCCCGCCCCTCTGGCGCGCCCCGGAGATCCGAGCTAACATCCAACGCGCGTACCGACGCGCCGGTTCCGGCCGCGTCCTCCTCCCCCGGCGAGCCCCAGCAGCGGGCTCCATCGACCCAGGCCCCGACCCCCACCATGCACCTTTCCGAACTCAAGCAGCTCCACGTCAGCCAGCTGATCGACATGGCGACGCAGCACGAAATCGACGGCGCGAACCGCATGCGCAAGCAGGAGCTGATCTTCGCGCTGCTCAAGAACCGCGCGAAGAAGGGCGAGGCGATCTACGGCGACGGCACGCTCGAGGTGCTGCCGGACGGCTTCGGGTTCCTGCGCTCGCCCGACACCTCGTACCTCGCATCGACCGACGACATCTACGTCTCGCCGTCGCAGATCCGGCGCTTCAACCTGCATACCGGGGACACGATCGAGGGCGAGATCCGCACCCCCAAGGACGGCGAGCGCTACTTCGCGCTCGTCAAGGTCGACAAGGTCAACTCGGAGCCGCCCGAGGCCTCCAAGCACAAGATCCTGTTCGAGAACCTGACGCCGCTCCATCCCGACGAGCACCTCAAGCTCGAGCGCGAGATCAAGGCCGAGGAGAACGTCACCAGCCGCATCATCGACATCATCGCCCCGATCGGGAAGGGCCAGCGGGGACTGATCGTCTCGCCGCCCAAGGCCGGCAAGACGGTGCTGATGCAGCAGATCGCGCATGCGGTCACCTCGAACTACCCCGACATCGTCCTGATCGTGCTGCTCATCGACGAGCGCCCCGAGGAAGTCACCGAGATGCAGCGCTCGGTGCGCGGCGAGGTCGTCTCGTCGACCTTCGACGAGCCGGCGCAGCGCCACGTGCAGGTCGCCGAGATGGTGATCGAGAAGGCGAAGCGTCTGGTCGAGCACAAGAAGGACGTCGTGATCCTGCTCGACTCGATCACGCGCCTCGCGCGCGCCTACAACACCGTCGTGCCCGCTTCGGGCAAGGTGCTGACCGGCGGCGTCGACGCGAACGCGCTGCAGCGCCCCAAGCGCTTCTTCGGCGCAGCGCGCAACATCGAGGAAGGCGGGAGCCTCACGATCCTGGCGACCGCGTTGATCGACACCGGCAGCCGGATGGACGACGTGATCTACGAGGAGTTCAAGGGCACCGGCAACATGGAGATCCACCTCGACCGGCGCATGTACGAGAAGCGGATCTTCCCCGCGATCAACGTCAACCGCTCGGGCACGCGCCGCGAGGAGTTGCTGATCGAGCAGCCGATCCTGCAGAAGGTGTGGGTCCTGCGGAAGCTGCTCTACCCCATGGACGACCTGGAAGCGGCCGAATTCCTGGTCGACAAGATCAAGGCTACGAAGTCGAACGCCGACTTCTTCGACTCAATGCGGCGCGGCTAGCGCACCCCGGCACGGGCGCAGAGGCGTCCCGAGTCGTTGATTCGATTCGCGTTCTCTGACATAATCCGCGCCCTCGCCATCGGCTCGAAACGCGGTTCCTGCTGCGCCTGTCGCACCCCGCGAAACCGAGCCCAATCCGAAAGGACTCCCCGATGAAATCCGGCATCCACCCGCAGTACAAGGAAATCAAGGTCATCTGCTCCTGCGGCAACACCTTCACCACCCGCTCGACGCTCGCGAAAGAACTGCACGTAGAGGTTTGCGCCGCGTGCCACCCCTTCTACACGGGTAAGCAGAAGATCGTTGACACCGCGGGCCGCGTCGAGAAGTTCCGCCAGAAGTACAGCCGAGGCGCCGCCAAGACCGTCGCCAAGGCCGCCAAGGCGCCCGCCGCCGACTGACGCCGCCGCACGCACCGCCGCGCAAAGGCAGCTTCGGCTGCCTTTGTCGGTTCTGGAGAGCCGGTGGGCCCGGACCCCACGGGTAGAATCGCACACATGGTCCGCGCACGGCTCCCCGCCTGGCTCCGGGCGCCGATCCGGCTGCCGCTCGCGGGGTGGCCGCTCGCGGTGTTCGTCGCCGCATTTCTCCTGCCCGGCCTCGTCGGGCACAATCCGTGGAAGACGGAGGATGCGGTCGGCTTCGGCATCGTGCATCAAATGGTGTCGAGCGGAAACTGGCTCGCGCCGTACCTCGCGGGCGAGCCCTTCTACGAGGACGGGCCGCTCTACTTCTGGGTCTCGGGCGGCCTGGTACTCGCCCTCGGCAGTCTCCTGCCACCCCACGACGCCGCGCGGCTCGCGAGCGCGCTGTTCGTCCTTGCTGCGCTCTGGTTCGTGCGCCTCGCGGCGCGTGAGCTCTACGGCAAGCGCGAAGGCGACCTCTCGGTCCTCGCGCTCATGGGCTGCGTCGGCCTGCTCTGGCACGCGCACGAGACGGCCCCGGAAACCGCGATGCTGGCGGGGCTCGCGGCGGCGTATTACGGCGTGGCGATCTCGCACCGCAAGCCGATCAAGAGTGGCATCTGCTTCGGGCTCGGCGCCGCCGTCGCGTTCCTCGCCAAGGGGCTCGCCGCGCTGTTGCAGCCGCTCGCCGCCGCCGTGCTCGTGCTGCCGCTGTGCGCGTCGTTCCGCCAGCGCAACTTCGCGTTCGCCGTGGCGCTCGGGCTTGCCATCCTCGCCCCGCTCGTCCTCGTCTGGCCGTGGCTCCTCGCGGCGCGCGCGCCCGCGTACTTCGAGGGCTGGCTCGCATGGCAGCTGATGCAGGTCACCCATCCGCCGCGACTCGAGGCGGCGCTCGAGATCCTGAAGACGCTCGTCTGGGCCGCATGGCCGGTATGGCCGCTGACCGCTTGGGCAACCTGGGAATACCGGCGCAACCTGCGCGAGCCCGGGTTCGCCGTGCCGTTCGTGGCCACGATCGTCTCGCTCGTGCTGCTGCTGTTCATGGCGCGCCCGCGGGAGATGGACATGCTCGCGCTGCTCGTTCCGCTCGCCATCCCGGCCGGCAGCGCAGCGATCGGGGCGCGCCGTGGCGCAGCCAGCGCCCTCGCGTGGTTCGCGGTGATGACCGTATCGCTCGCCGCCGGCTACATGTGGTTCATGTGGCTTGCAACGTTGCTCGGGTTCCCGCAGCCGATCGCGGGCCACGCGATGCGGCTCGCCCCCGGCTTCGTCATGCGCGTGGAATGGGCCCCGCTCGCCGTCGCAATCGCCCTGACTGCGGCGTGGATCGTGCTCGTGAATCGCGCCGAGCGCACGACCCTGCGCAGCCTGACGTTCTGGGCCGCCGGCGTCACGCTGCTGTGGGGCCTCGCCACCACCCTCTGGCTGGACTGGATCGACTACTCGAAGAGTTACCGGCCGGTCGCCGAGAGCCTGCGCAAGGCGCTCCCCGCCAAGTTCCGCTGCGTCGAAAGCCGGGGACTCGGGGAGACGCAGCGTGCGGTCCTGCACTATCACGGCGGACTGGTGACGCGCCGCGCGGAGGTGCACGGCCCGACCGATTGCCCCTACCTACTCGTGCAGTCGAGCACGCGGGATCCGGACATCGAGCCCGCGGGCAAGTGGCGCCGGGTCTGGGAGGGAGGGCGGCCGCGGGATCGCGACCGGTTCCGGCTCTACGCCCGCCACTGAACCCCGGAGCGCGCCAGATTGACTTGCCCCGCCCCCGCGGTCTACGCTCGATCGCCCCTCCTGCCGCGAGACGCCAAGATGAACGAGGACACGCTCAACCAGTCGATCCGCAAGTTCCTGAAACTCGTCGGGGTCAGCTCGCAACGCGAGATCGAGCATGCGGTCAGTCGCGCGATCGAGTCCGGCGCGGCGCAGGGCAGCGAGTCGTTTCCCGCGACGATGACCCTCGAGGTCCCGGGACTGAAGCTGAACGTGAAGTTCGACGGGAAGATCGAACTCGAGTGAGACAGCCCAGGAGATCCACCCAATGAACAAGGCACGCGAACTCGACGCCGCGCTGCTCGCCGACCTGCGCGCAATCCTCGGCGACCGGGTCTCGACCTCGCGCGGGGTACGCGAGCACCACGGCAAGGACGAGTCGTACTACGCGTATGCCGCGCCGGACGCGGTGGTGTTCCCCCGCTCGACCGAGGAGGTGCGCGACATCGTCAACGTCTGCCGGCGCTACCACACGCCGATGATCCCGTACGGCGTCGGCACCTCGCTCGAGGGGCACATCCTCGCCACCGCGGGGGGCGTCTGCATCGACACGAGCCAGATGAACCGCGTGATTGCGGTGCACGCCGAGGACATGGACGCCACCGTCCAGGCCGGCGTGACCCGGAAACAGCTGAACGAGGAGATTCGTCACGCCGGCCTGATGTTCCCGGTCGATCCCGGGGCGGACGCGACGCTCGGCGGCATGGCCGCCACGCGCGCGTCGGGGACCAATGCGGTGCGCTACGGCACGATGCGCGAGAACGTCCTGTCCCTGACCGTCGTCACGGCGGACGGCCGGATCGTCCGAACCTCGCGCCGGCCCCGCAAGTCCGCAGCAGGCTACGACCTCACGCGGCTCTTCGTCGGCTCCGAGGGCACGCTCGGCATTATCACCGAGGTCACGGTCCGTCTGTACGCGGTGCCCGAGGCGATGTCGGCCGCTGTCTGCTCGTTCAAGGACATGAAGGGCGCAGTCGACACGGTCATCGAGACCCTCCAGCACGGCATCCCGATCGCGCGCAGCGAAGCGCTGTGCGCGACGACGATGAAGGCGATCAACGCGTACAACAAGACCCGCTACAAGGAGCAGCCCACCCTCTGGATCGAATTCCACGGGACCGAGGCGGGCGTCGCCGAGCAGGCCCGGCTCGTCCAGGCGATCGCGACGGAGAACGGCGGCGAGGACTTCGAGTGGGCGACGAAGCCCGAGGATCGCAACCGGCTCTGGTCCGCCCGGCACCAGGCCTATTTCGCCGGGCTGCAGCTGCGGCCCGGGACGCGCGCTGTCTCCACCGACGTCTGCGTGCCGATCTCGCGGCTCACCGAGTGCATCGTCGAGACCACCCGGGACATCGAGCACGCGTCGATGCCGATCCCGCTCTTCGGGCACGTCGGCGACGGGAACTTCCATTGCATGGTGCTCATCCGCCCGGACAGCGAAGCCGACCTCGAGGAGGCGAAGGCGTTCAATGCGCGCCTCGTCGACCGGGCCCTCGCTCTGGAGGGCACCTGCACCGGCGAGCACGGCGTCGGCTCGGGCAAGATCGGATCGCTGCGCAAGGAGCACGGCGAGGCGGTCGATCTCATGGTCGCGATCAAGCGCACGTTCGACCCGGAGAACCTCCTGAACCCGGGGAAGGTCGTGCCGCTCTGAGGCGCGCCGCGCGGCCGTGCGGGGCCACGCGCGCCGCAGGGCTAGAGCCGGATGAAGTGTTCCCTGTAGTACTTCATCTCGTCGATCGATTCGTGGATGTCGGCGAGCGCCTCGTGCTTGCCCTGCTTCGTCACGCCCTTGGCGAGCTCGGGTCGCCAGCGGCGCGCGAGTTCCTTCAGGGTCGACACGTCCAGGTTCCGGTAGTGGAAGTAGGCCTCGAGCCGAGGCATCCAGCGCGCGAGGAACCGCCGGTCCTGGCAGATCGAGTTGCCGCACATCGGCGAGGTCCGCGCCGGCACGTGGGCAGCGAGGAACGCGATCATCTGCTCTTCCACGTCGACCTCCGCGAGGCGCGCGGCGCGCACGCGCTCGAGCAGGCCGCTCTTGCCGTGCGTGCTCTTGTTCCAGTCGTCCATCGCGGCCAGCACGCTCTCGTCCTGGTGCACGACCAGGACCGGTGCCTCGGCGACCGTCTCGAGCTGCGCGTTCGTGATCACGATCGCGACCTCGATGATGCGGTCGCGGTCGGGGTCGAGCCCCGTCATCTCCATGTCGAGCCACGCGAGGTTGTTCTGATCCTGCGGCATCGCGTCCTTCGTCGGCGCCTGGCGCGTTGAGTAGAATTGCATTCTCGCACACGCTCCCGCAGCCCACGCATGCACGCCTTCACGATTGCCTTTCTCGCCGCGCTCGCGACCGCCACCGCGATGCGCCTGTGGCTCGCCGCGCGCCACGTGCGATATGTGCGCGCGCATCGCGGTACGGTGCCGCCAGAATTCACCCCGGCGGTGACGCTCGCCGCGCACCAGAAGGCGGCGGACTACACCGCGGCAAAGACGCGCCTCGGAGCCGTCGAAACGCTGGTTTCGGCCGGCCTGCTCCTCGCGTTCACGCTTGGCGGAGGGCTGCAGGCCCTGTACGACCTGTGGTCAGGCGCATTCGAACCCGGCGGCTACGCGCACGGCATTGCCCTCGTCCTCAGCGTGGGTTTCGTCAGCGGCGCGGTCGACCTGCCTTTCTCGATCGCTCGCACATTCGGCATCGAGGCGCGCTTCGGCTTCAATCGGATGACCCCGGCGCTGTTCGTCGCCGACCTCGGCAAGCAGATCCTGATCGGCCTCGCGCTCGCGGTGCCGCTGCTCTTCTGCGTCCTGTGGCTGATGGCGCGGATGGGGACCTATTGGTGGCTCTACGTGTGGCTGACGTGGATGGCGTTCAACCTGCTCATCCTCCTCATCTACCCGACCTTCATCGCGCCGCTGTTCAACAAGTTCTCGCCGCTCGAGGACACGACGCTGAAGGCGCGCATCGAGCGGCTCCTCGCAAAGTGCGGTTTCCGGTCCAAGGGGCTGTTCGTGATGGACGGATCCCGGCGCTCGAGCCACGGCAACGCGTACTTCACCGGTTTCGGCGCCGCGAAGCGCATCGTCTTCTTCGACACGCTCCTTTCCCGGCTCGCGCCGGCCGAAGTCGAGGCGGTCCTCGCGCACGAGCTCGGTCATTTCCGGCTCAGGCACGTGTGGAAGCGCGTCGCCTGGCTGTTCCTCGCAAGCCTCGCGTTCCTCGCGGCGCTCGGCTGGCTGATCGAGCGGCCGTGGTTCTACTCGGCGCTCGGCGTCGAGGGCCGGAGCACGGCGATGGCGCTGATTCTCTTCTTCCTTGTGATCCCGGTCTTCACATTCCTGCTTCACCCGATTGGCAGTCTCTACTCGCGCAAGCACGAGTACGAAGCCGACGCTTATGCGGCGCGGCACGCCGAGGCCGGCGATCTCGCGCGCGCGCTCGTGAAGCTCTATCAGGACAACGCCGCGACGCTCACGCCGGACCCGGTGCACTCCGCGTTCTACGACTCCCACCCGCCGGCCGCGCTCCGCATCGCCCGCCTGAAGTCGACCGCGCCACCCGCGCCCGCTTGAAGCCGCACGCGTCGCGCACTGGAGGCGCCTCAGGCGAGGTCGTTGCGGCGTACGGTCGCCACTACCTCGTCGAGGCCGAGAGCGGGACGTACCTTCGCTGCGTGCCGCGCGGCAAGCAGAGCCTCGTTGCGTGCGGCGATCGCGTGCGAGTCGACCACACTGCGCCCGGAGAGGGCGTGATCGAGGAGATCGGCGCGCGTACGGCGCTCTTCCTGCGCGCCGCGCCGCACCGGCGCAAGCTGATCGCCGCCAACCTCACCCAGGTCGCGATCGTCTGCGCCGGCGAACCGAGCCTCGCGGACGACCTGGTCGCGCGCGTCCTCGTTGCCGCGGAGTGCCAGTCGCTGCGCGCCCTCCTGGTCCTCAACAAGATCGACCTCGCCGCGCCCACGCTGGCGGCCCGATCGCGTCTGGCGCCGTTCTCGCAGGCGGGCTACGCCGTCATCGAGCTGAGCGCCAAGCGCCACGTGGAGCTGCTCCGCGCCCGCCTCGCCGGAGAGGTGACGGTGCTGATCGGCCAGTCGGGTATGGGCAAGTCCACGATCATCAACGCGCTCGTCCCGCAGGCCGACGCGGCAACGCGCGAGATCTCGCGCTTCCTCGACTCGGGGCGCCATACGACGACCGCGACGCGCCTCTACCGACTCGATCCGGCCGGTGCAATCGTCGATTCGCCCGGTGTGCAGGAGTTCGGCCTTGCGCATCTCGGGTCCGCCGAAATCGAGCGCGCCTTTCCCGAGCTGCGCCCGCTGACCGGGCACTGTCGCTTCACCGACTGCCGGCATCGCACGGAGCCCGGCTGCGCGGTGCGCGCCGCAGTCGACCGTGGCCAGATACATCCGCGGCGACTCGAACAGCTCCACCGCATCCTGGACGCCGAAGCGGCGGCGCGCCGGTGAAGCCGCTCCTCGTCTCGCTGAACCTGCTGGAGGTCCACCACCTCAAGAACGTGCTCGAAGCGGACGGCATCCGTTGCTGGATCAAGAACGAGCTGCTGTCGCGTCTGGCGGGCGAAGTCCCGTTCACGGAGTGCGCGCTGGAGCTGCACCTCGTGCGCGAGGACGACCGGCCACGCGCGGAAGCGCTGCTGGCGGTGTGGCGCGGGCCGCCGCTCCCGGCGAGCGCGTGGACGTGCGCGACCTGCGGGGAAGCGATCGAGGGCCAGTTCGGCGCGTGCTGGAAATGCGGCGCCGCGCGGAAAGGCTAGCTCAGCCGAACGCCCGGGCCAGGCTGAGCGCGAGCAGGGCCGCGAGCCAGAGCACGAGCGCGCGCCAGATCAAGCCGACCGCGCTGTCGAGGAACGGCGTGTCCGCGTCCTCGCCCAGGCCGAGCTCCGGGCGATCCTCCAGGGTTGCGCCGCGTGGCACCGGCATCCCCAGGCGCACGCCGAGCGCGCCGGCGCCCGTCGCGAGCACGATGCCGAGTATCCGGTCCGGCCAGCGCGCCGCCTGCGTTCGCCAGCAGTAGATCGCGTCCTCGAAATCGCCGACGACCGCGAACGCAGTGGCTGTGATGCGCGCCGGCAGCCAGTCGATCACGCCGAACGCCGCGCGCGCGAACTCCCCGAAACGGCTCGCCTCCGGCGTGTCGGTGCGCTCCAGCGCCGCGCGCGTTTCCGGTCCCGCCACGTCGACCGTCGCCTCGCCGACGCCCGGAAGGTCCACGATCGGTCCGGCGTCCCCTGCACGTCCCGTGCCACCCCAGCGGCGGTTGAGGAACAGCGCAAAGCGATAGAGCACCGCGCCACTCGGGCCGGGAAGGAGCACGAACCAGAACATCGGCCCGAACACGTGCCGGTGCGAGACCGTCAGGGCACCCTCGATTGTGAGACGGGCGACCTCGGCGCTCGACAGCGTGTCGCACGGATGCCCGCGCCATTCCGCCAGCAGCCGCCGTGCAGTGGTCGGATCGCCGTCCTTGAGCGCCTTGTGGATATCGGTGAAGTAGTGGCTGTGCTGGCGAAAACCGAGCGTGAAGTAGAGCACCAGCACGTTGAACGCGAGCCCGAGAAACGGATTGACCGCGAAGAGCGCGGCGTAGACGCCCCAGGCGAGCAGCGCGGCCGGTACCACGGCGAGGACCCACGCGATCGCGCCCTGCTGCGCCTCGCCGGCGTCGAAGCTGCGCTCGAGCAGCCCGGCATAGCCGGCCATCGGCGTGAAGAGCGCCCGGCGGTCGACGAGCGGACGCCATTGCTCGAGGGCGAGCGCGATCAGGAGCGACAGGAAACTCATTCGGGGAACGGGGGCAGGCGCGAGCGCACCGCATTATAGTCGGCGTCGCACGCGCTCCCGCGCGTGACGAGCGTCGATCCCGGGCGCGCATCCCTCCGGCGCGGAGGGTCAGAGCGGCGCGCGGCGCTAAAGCTCGCGCGCCGCGAACGTGTCGCAGACCCGGATGTCGCCGCTCTCAAGCCCGCGCCGGAACCAGCGCATGCGCTGCTCGCTCGAGCCGTGCGTGAAGGACTCGGGCGAAACATAGCCGCGCGAGCGTTTCTGGATGAGGTCGTCCCCGACCGCGGCCGCGGCCCGCAGCCCTTCCTCGACGTCCCCGGGCTCGAGCAGCCGCCTGGTCCGGTTCGCGGTCGCGGCCCAGATCCCGGCGAAGCAGTCGGCCTGGAGTTCCATGCGCACCTGGAGGGCGTTTGCCTCGCGCTCGCCCGCACGCGCTTGCAGGCTGCGCACCTGCTCCGCAATCCCAAGCTGGTTCTGGACGTGATGGCCGACCTCGTGCGCGATCACGTACGCCTGCGCGAAGTCGCCGGGCGCGCGGAACTTGTCCTGGAGGTCGCGGAAGAACTCGAGGTCGATGTAGAGCTTGTTGTCCGCCGGGCAGTAGAACGGCCCTACCGCGGCCTGCGCGAACCCGCAGGCGGACTGCACCGCGCCATTGAACAGGACGAGCACCGGCTTCCGGTACTGCTTCCCGCCCCGCACGAAGATCTCCGTCCAGGTGTCCTCGGTGCTGCCGAGGACGGCGGCGACGCGGTCGGCCATCTGGTCCTCGCGCGAGGGTGCCTTGGTCTCGACGCGCTGCTGCGGCGCCGTGGAGCCGCCCGTCTGCTGGGCCACCTGCGTCGCGACGAACGGATCGATGCCGAGAAACATCGCGATGAGCGCAATGACCAGGACACCGATCCCGCCGCCGACCATGCCGCGGCCTCCGGGCATGCGCATGCCACGGCGGTCTTCGATGTTCTCGCTGCGGCGCTGGTCTTCGATTCGCATTGCGTCCCTCGCGGCGTACGGTGCGGATGGCGTGCGCAGTATAGCGAACACACCGCGAAGGGGCGGCGTACGTGTGCGGCGAATACCGGCGCCGGGCGCAGCCGGAGGGCGGACGCGGCCGCGAGGCGACCGCAGGGGAATCGCGATGCTAGTGCGAGGCGGTCAGATAGGCGTAGAAGTTCATGAGCATGCCTGCCGTAGCCCCCCAGATGTAATAGGTGCCGTAGGGCATGGCGTAGTAGTGCCGCTCGAGTCCGTCGTGGATGAGCTGGTTGCGCTGGTGGTTCGCGGGATCGAGCAGGAAGGCAAGCGGGACCTCGAACACTTCCGCGACCTCGAAATCATCCGGCGCGAGGTCGAAAGGAGGCTGGATCAAGCCGACCACCGGCGTCACCCGGTAGCCGGTGACCGTCGTGTAGTCGCTCAAGTGCCCCAGCACCTCCACACGATCGCGGGTGAGTCCGATCTCCTCGGCGGTCTCGCGCAACGCGGTGTCGAGGGGTATCTCGCCATCCTCCGCGCGGCCGCCAGGGAAGCTGATCTGCCCGGCGTGGTCGTGCAGGTGCGCGGTGCGCCGCGTGAAGAGGACGGTGAGTGCCTCCCTCCGGTTCACGACCGGCACGAGCACCGCCGCCGGGCGGATCCCGCCGGCTTTCCGGAACAGGTGGCCGTCGCCGGTGGTCACCGGCGCGAATGGCCTCGCCGCGGCAAACCGTTCGCGCAGCCAATCCGGAGAGATTGCGGCGGCAGGGTATCGCGCGTTCACAAAGATAAATATGGGGTCAATGCGGGCCGACCACAAGATTCTACGCGGGGCAAGCCCGCGGCGACGGCTGCGCCGCGATCGCGGGCGTGGAGGATTCCCGCCACATCCGCCGGCCACCCGCCCACCGGCTCGTCCAGGGGCGTCCTGCGCCGGGGCGCTCCGGTAGAATCCCGCGCTTTCGCCACGACCGGACAGGACGCTCTTTTGACCGTCGACCCCGCGGCGCGCCGCAAAGGCGTGCTGCTCATGATCGCCGCGGGCCTCTGCTGGAGTTCGGGCGGCATCCTCGTCCGCAACGTCGCAATCACCGATGGCTGGGAGATCGTCCTCTGGCGTTCGGTGTTTATGGTGCCGTTCCTGTTCGCCGTGCTCGTGTGGTGGCACCGCGGCGCGGTGTGGGGCAAGATCTCCGCGGTCGGGCTGCCGGGGATACTCGCCGGCGCGCTGCTCGCGTCGCAGTTCTTCTTCTTCATCCTTTCGCTGACCCGCAACACCGCGGCGAACACCTTCGTGCTCATGAGCACGGGACCGTTCTTCGTGGCGGCGCTGGGCTGGCTCCTCCTCGGCGAGCGCGTTCCGGCGCGCACCTGGGGCGCCATCGCGATCGCGCTGGCCGGAATCACGCTGATGTTCGCGGACGGGCTCGAGGCGGGACGCAGCTTGGGCAACCTGCTAGCGCTCGGCGTGCCGCTCGGGTTCGCGCTGAACGTGATCGTGCTGCGCCGGATGCACGCCGCGGTGGACATGGTGCCGGCGGTGATGATCGCGGGACTGATCTCGATCCCGATCGCGGCGCCGTTCGCGTGGCCGCTGGAGGCGAGCGCGGGCGACCTCGCGCTGCTCGCCCCGATGGGTTGTTTCCAGCTCGGGCTCGGTTGCCTGCTGATGACGCGCGCGACGCGCTACCTCTCGGCCGGCGAGGTCGGCCTGCTCGCGCTGATCGAGACGATTCTCGCGCCGATCTGGGTCTGGATCGGGGTCGGCGAGCGCCCCACCACGCTCGCGCTCGTCGGCGGCGTGATCGTGATTGGCGCGCTGGCCGCGAACGAGTGGATCGGATTCCGCCGTGCACGCCCCGCGCCGGAGCCCGTCACGCCAGGCGGCGTTTGAAGCGCTCGCAGGCGGCCACCAGCGCCGCACAGATTCCAGGCTCCCAGACCGAGTGGCCGGCGTCGGGAATCACCTGATAGTCGGCCTCCGGCCAGGCTGCGGCGAGGTCGTGGGCCGAAACGATTGGGCAGACGACGTCGTAGCGTCCCTGGACGATCACCCCGGGAATCGCCCGGATCCGGTGTACGCGCTCCAGCAGCGCGTTCTCGGGCAGGAAGATGTCGTGCGTGAAGTAGTGCGCCTCCATGCGCGCGAGGCCGAGCGCGACCACGTCGCCGGCGAAGTGATCGACCGTCTCACGTGAGGGCAGCAGTGTCGAGCACGAGCCCTCGTAGATGCTCCACGCGTGCGCCGCCGGCATGTGGACGGCCGGATCCGGATCGACGAGCCGCCGGTGGTAATTGCGCAGCAGGTCGCCGCGCTCGTGCGGCGGAAGAAAGCCGGCGAACCGGTCCCACGGCTCGGGAAAGATGCTGCGCAGGCCGTAGAGAAACCAGTCGATCTCGCTCCTGCGGCAGAGGAAGATGCCGCGCAGCACGAGTCCCAGGCAGCGGTCCGGGTGCGCTTCGGCGTACGCGAGCGCGAGCGTGGATCCCCACGACCCACCGAACACGAGCCAACGCTCGACGCCGAGGTGCAGCCGCAGGCGCTCGAGGTCGTCGACGAGGTGCAGAGTCGTATTCTCGCGCAACTCGCCGAGCGGGGTCGAGCGCCCTGCCCCGCGCTGGTCGTAGACGACGATGCGGTAGGCGTCGGGGTCGAAGAAGCGCCGGTGTTTCGGCGTGGAGCCCGCGCCGGGGCCCCCGTGCAGGAACACGACGGGAATGCCCGCCGGGTTTCCCGCCGTCTCCCAGTACATCGCGTGAATCGCGTCGAGCGTCAGCGTCCCCGATGCGTGCGGCTCGATCTCGGGATACAGCGCCGTCCGGACGGCGTAGATGTCCATCCCCGTCAGACGGCGTTGTAGCCGCCGTCGACCAGGAGGTCGGCGCCGGTCATGAACGACGACGCGTCGCTTGCCAGGAACAGCGCCGCGGCGGCAATCTCTTGGGGCTGGCCGAGGCGGTCGACGAGGTGCTTCGACGCGATCGCGGCGCGCGCCCGCGCCATGTCGCCGTAGCGGAACTCGAGGCGTCGCGTCTCGATTGCACCAGGCGAGAGCGTGTTCACGCGTACCTTCTGCGGCGCGAGCTCGGCCGCCATCGCTCTCGCGAGCTGGATCAGCGCGCCCTTGGTGGCGCAGTAGGCGGCGCGCTCGGGCGCGCCGACACTGCCCAATTGCGAGGCAATGTGGATGATCGAGCCGCCCCCGGCCGCGATCATTCGCGGCAGGACCGCCCGGCTCGTCAGGAACGCGCTCGTGAGGTTGATTGAGACGATTTTGTTCCATGTCGCCAGGTCGGTCTCCATCAAGGGCCCGCCGACGTCGAGGGTGGCGACACCGTGCACCAGCACGCGCGGCGGTCCGAGCCGTTGCGCGGCATCGGCGATGGCCGCGCTCACGCTTGCCTCGTCGGTCGCGTCGCAGCGGATCGCGATCGACTTGCCGCCGCTCTCGTCGATGGCGCGGGCGGTCGTCTGCGCGGCGTCGCCGTCGATGTCGAGGCAGGCGACCGTCGCCCCCGCCTCCGCGAGCGCAAGCGCGATCGCACGGCCGATGCCGTGCGCGGCGCCCGCGACCACCGCGACCCGGCCGTCGATCCGGTAGCGTTGGAGGATTGCGCTCACACCGTGAATATCGTGGAACCGGTGGTCTTGCGGGCCTCGAGGTCGCGGTGCGCCTGCGCAGCGTCCTTGAGCGCATAGCGCTGGTCGATCTCGATCTTCACTTTGCCCGATTTCACGACATCGAAGAGATCGTTCGCGGTGGCAACGAGGTCGGCGCGTTTGGCGATGTACGTATTCAGGGTCGGCCGGGTGAGGAAGAGCGAGCCTTTCTGCGCCAGCAGCGTCGTCGGAAGCGGTTCGACCGGGCCGGACGCGTTGCCGAATGTGACCATCATGCCGAGCGGCTGGAGGCAGTCGAGCGAGCCCATGAACGTGAGCTTGCCCACCGAGTCGTACACGACCGGCACGCCCTGCCCGCCGGTGATCTCCTTCACCCGCTCGACGAAGTTCTCGCGGCTGTAGACGATCGTCTGCTCGCAACCGTGCGCCTTCGCGAGCGCCGCCTTCTCGTCCGAGCCTGCCGTTCCGATCACCTTCACGCCGAGGGCTTTGAGCCACTGGCAGGCGATCAGTCCAACCCCCCCGGCCGCCGCGTGCCACAGCACGGTCATGCCGGACTGCACCTTGAAGGTCCGCTTGATCAGATACTGGACGGTCATGCCCTTGAGCATCATCGCGGCGGCGGTCTCGAACGAGATGCCGTCAGGAAGCTTGACGCAGCGATCCGCGGGATAGTGCCGGACTTCGGCATAGGCTCCGACCGGCGGCGAGGCGTAGGCGACGCGGTCGCCCGGCTTGAACTCGGTCACGCCGGCCCCCACCGCCTCGACGACGCCGGCGCCCTCCGAGCCGCATACCGCAGGCAGCGACAAGGGATAGAGCCCGGTGCGGTGATAAGTATCGAGATAGTTCAGCCCCACTGCATGTTGACGGATCCGGAGTTGCCCGGCGCCCGGGTCGCCGACCTCCACGTCCTCCCACACGAGCACTTCGGGACCGCCGGTCTTGTGGAATCGAATGGCTTTTGGCACGTCGTCCTCCTTGGTGTGAGTGCGGATGGTAATTCCTGCGCGGCGCCGCGTGAACCTCGGCGCCGGGACCGAGCGGTCACCAGGCAATCGGGCTGCGGTCCTTGAAGAACACGCCGCTCGGCCCGTCGTCGGGTAGCGTGGCGAGCCAGACGGCGGTGTCGGCGCCCTGCTCGAGGCTTCGCGGCGCCGAAGGCCCGCCCATGTCGGAGCGCACCCAGCCCGGGCTCATCGCGTTCACTTTGATGTTCGTTCCGGCGAGATCCGCCGCAAGCGTCCGGGTGATGGCGTTCAGCGCGGCCTTCGAGACGCGGTAGGCCGGCGTGCCGCTCCCCATCGACGCGAGCTGTCCCAGCTCGCTCGACACGTTGACGATCCGTCCATAGCCGCCCCGACGCATGAGCGGGAGACACGCTTGCGTCACCGCGAGCGCGCCAATCGCGTTGGTTTCCAGCGCGTCGCGCAGCACCGCCGGGTCGACCATCGACGCGCGCACGCCCTTGGGGTCGGAGAGCACGCCGGCATTGTTCACGAGCACGTCGAGCTGACCGAACTCGCGCTCTACCCACGCCGCCGCAGCGCGGGGCTGCCCTGCATCGCGTACGTCCAGCGCATGGAACCCGACGTCCAATCCCTGGGCGCTCAGACGCGCGCGCGCCGACTCGCCCTTGGCGGCGTCACGCGCAGTCAGAACGACTCGGAGGCCGCGGTGCGCAAGCTCGCGGACGATCACCAGGCCAATGCCTCGATTCGCGCCGGTGACGACGGCGACCCGGCCGGCCACCCCTCACCTACCGAAAGAGCGTGAGCACGCCGGTATAGCCGTAGAGCCGGTCGTGGGAGATTTCGCCGTTGCAGAAGAATCCGACGAGCGGAAACTCGCCGAGCCGGCGTGCGATCAGTTCGAGCTCCGCCGAGCGCCGGCCGAACAGGTGCTCGCCACGCCCGAGGCATGAGAAGTAGAGCCCGCCCCTGGGCGGGCCGTCGAGGTCGGCCGAGATTCGATCGACCATGCGGTGGAGATCCTCGCGCGCGGCAGCCTCGTCGCGGCGGCAGAACATGACCTGCATGCCCTTTTCGACCTGCGCTCCGATCGCCACGAGTCCGTTGCGCGGATCGAAGCCGACGAGATTGCGCACGAGGTAGTCGCCGGTGTCGGAGCCCGCCACCGGCAGGCCCGCGTGGATGACCTGCGCAGCGCGGCGCAGGTCACCGCCGAGCGCCGCGCCGACATCCTCGCGCAGCACGTCGAGCGCCGATCGGCCGTCCAGCGTCGCGATGACGTTGCGCTCGCCCGCGGTGACTTCGCGGGACGGACCGATTGGGACGCAGCCCTGCGTGAGGCGCGTGGTGACTTCGACGCGATCGGACAGCACCACGCCCGCGAGCCCGCCCTGCAGCACTTCGTTCGCGAACAGCACGGTGGCGGCGCGCGAGCTGGCAAGCCCGCCCACGAGGTAGCCGCTCGCCACCTTGGACGACATGTCCTCGACGAGCTCGGGCATGTCGTCGGTATTCGGGTCGCCGTGCACGATCGCGAAGTGCGCCGCCTCGGCGCCGCTCGCGGTGCGCGTGCCGAGCTGCGGGGCGCGCGAACGGCCCGAGAAGACCTTGAATTCACCTTCGGGAAGGGCTCCGATCATCACGGCGACGGCGGGCTCGTCCATGTATTCGATGCCGGTCGCGAGCACGCCCAGACCGACGGCGCCAGTCCAGTCATCCACGCCGGTCGCCTCGCGCATGCGCGCCAGAATCGCCCCGGCGTCGCCGCTGACGCGGTCGCTCACGTATAGAAATCCGAGGTTGGCGCCCGGCTGTACCTCGCCGATTTGCCCTAGGGCGCGGTCAACCGCTTCGCGCCAGTCGTCGCCGCGGGCATGCCCCATCCGGAAGGCGAGCGTCCGCGCTGCGCGAGGCGTGGTCATTTCCGCGTCTTCTTTTCCGGCGGGACGGGCGGCACCTGCGTCTGGCTTTGAAGCAGGCTCCACCACGCTTCGGCAGCGCTTGCCGCGGCGGCCGCCGGGTCGGGCTTAGGCGCGGCCCCGGAGGCCGGCGGCTGCATCGCCTGGACCGCGAGCAGCGTCGCACGCTGCATCTCCAGTCCCTGGATCGTCATGCGCAGGACGTTAAGGTTCATCGTGAGCCAATTCTCCACCGATTTCAGGTCGGTGATGCGCTTGTCGATCTCCTTCGTATCCAGCAGTGGGGCGACCATGCCGGGCATCGGCAGGCCCATCGGGCTCCAGAGCTTCTTGAAGAACTCGAACGGATCCTGGAGAGGGGTTTCCTGGCTCATCGGAAGAGTGCGCGCGGCAGGAGAGCGCCAGTTTAGGCCGCGTCTCCCGAAAACGCCAGCACCTGAACCCGCCCGAGCGAGATTCAGCGACTCCCGGGAACGATGCGCGCCGTCGAGTCCGGCGCGCGACGGCGCAGGCGTCAGGCCGAGAACAGCGTCCGCTGGGCGTTCGCGTCGACGACGGTGAGCGCAGTCATGTTCACGATGCGCCGCACGGTGGCCGAGGGCGTCAGGATGTGTACCGGCGCCGCGCACCCGAGCAGCACCGGGCCGATCGTAATCCCGTCTGCTGCAGCGGTCTTGAGCAGATTGAAGGCGATGTTTGCGGCATCGAGCGTCGGCATGATCAAGAGGTTCGCCTCCCCCTTGAGACGGGAGCGGGGGAAGGCCTGCGCCCGCACCTCGGCCGACAGCGCCGCGTCGCCGTGCATCTCGCCCTCCGCCTCAAGGTCGGGAGCGCGCTCGTGAACCATTCGCAGGGCAGCGCGCATCTTGGCCGCGGTCGGCGTCTCGCTCGTTCCGAAACTGGAATGCGAGAGCAGCGCGACCTTCGGCACGAGGCCGATGCGCCGGATCTCCTCCGCCGCGAGCAGCGTCATCTCGGCGACCTGATCGGCGCTCGGGTCGTAGTTCACATAGGTGTCGCAGATGAAGACCGTGCGCTTCGGCAGGATCAAGGTGTTCATCGCGTAGTACGCGCTCGCGCCGCGCTGACGCCCGATGATCTGGTCCACGTAGCCCAGGTGCAGGTCGTGGGTACCGAACGTCCCGCAGAGCATTCCGTCGGCCTCGCGGCGATGGATTGCCATCGCACCGATCGCCGTGTTGCGGCGGCGCATCTCGATCTGGGCGTATCGGACCGACACCCCGCGCCGCTCGGTGAGTCGGTGGTATTCCTCCCAGTACTCCCGGTAGCGGGGATCCGACTCAGGGTTCACCAGCTCGAAGTCCGTACCCGGGCGGATTCGCAGCCCGTGGCGCTCGATGCGCCGCTCGACGACCGCGGGACGTCCGATCAGGATCGGCTTCGCCAGACCTTCGTCGACGACGACCTGCACCGCGCGCAGTACGCGCTCGTCTTCTCCTTCGGCGTACACAATCCTGCGCGGGTCGGCCTTCGCCGCGGCGAACATCGGCTTCATGACGAAGCCGGTGCTGTAGACGAACTGCTGGAGCGAATCGCGATAGGCGGCGAGATCGGCGAGGGGCCGCGTGGCAACGCCCGACTCCATCGCGGCGCGCGCGACCGCGGGGGCGATCTGCATGATCAGCCGCGGATCGAAGGGGCGCGGGATCAGGTACTCCGGCCCGAACCTGACGTTCTGCTCACCGTAGGCGGCAGTGACGATGTCCGACTGTTCCGCGGTCGCGAGGTCGGCGATCGCGTGGACGGCGGCGATCTTCATCGCCTCGTTGATCTGCGTAGCCCCGACGTCGAGCGCGCCGCGGAAGATGAAGGGGAACACCAGGACATTGTTCGTCTGATTCGGATAGTCCGACCGGCCGGTCGCGATAACCGCGTCCGGGCGCACCGCCTTCGCGGCGTCCGGCATGATCTCCGGGTCTGGATTGGCGAGCGCGAGGATGAGCGGACGGTCGGCCATCTCCCTGACCATCTCGGGTTTGAGCACGCCGCCCGCAGAGAGACCAAGGAAGACGTCGGCACCGCCGATCACCTCGGCAAGCCGGCGCGCGTCGGTCCTGCGCGCGTAGCGCGCCTTGTTGGGGTCCATCTCCTCCTTGCGACCCTCGTAGACGACGCCGGCAATGTCGGTGACCCAGATGTTCTCCCTGCGAACGCCGAGCTCGACCAGAAGATCGAGGCACGCGAGCGCGGCGGCACCGGCGCCCGAGGTGACGAGCTTCACCTCCGCGATCTCCTTGCCGACCACCCTGAGGCCGTTGGTGATCGCCGCTCCGACGATGATCGCGGTGCCGTGCTGGTCGTCGTGAAACACCGGGATTTTCATGCGCGCGCGCAGCTTGCGCTCGATCTCGAAGCACTCCGGCGCCTTGATGTCTTCGAGGTTGATGCCACCGAAGGTCGGCTCGAGCGCCGCGACGATTTCAACCAGCTTGTCGGCATCGCGCTCGGCGATCTCGAGATCGAAAACGTCGATGCCAGCGAACTTCTTGAACAGCACGCCCTTGCCTTCCATCACCGGCTTGCCCGCGAGCGGGCCGATATTGCCCAGGCCGAGGACTGCCGTGCCGTTAGTGATGACGGCGACGAGGTTGGCGCGCGACGTGAGCGTCGCCGCTTCGGCCGGGTCGCGCTTGATTTCCTCGCACGCCGCCGCAACGCCCGGCGAATAGGCGAGCGCGAGATCGCGCTGGTTTACCAGGCCCTTGGTTGCGGTGACCGAGATCTTGCCCGGGCGGGGTAGGCGGTGGTAGTCGAGCGCGGCCTTCCGAAGGCTTTCGTCCATGGTGCGCCTGGTGGTTGTTATCGGGCAGCGCCGATTATATGCCCCGGGTCGGCGAGATCTCGTGAGCGACTGCGGCAGCGTAAGATGTTCGCACGCTCCGTTTCATCCGCAATAGGGATCCGCCCATGATCGTCACCAGCGAACGCGACGTGCTCCTCGTCGTGGACGTGCAGTACGACTTCATGCCTCGCGGAGCACTCGCGGTGGCAGGCGGCGACGAGGTGGTGCCCGTCGTCAACGCGCTCGCGCGGCGGTTTGCGAACGTCGCGCTCACTCAGGACTGGCACCCGCTCCGCCACATCTCGTTCGCCTCCAGCCATCCTGGACACCAACCGTTCGACCGCATCGTCCTGCCGTATGGCGAGCAGGTGCTTTGGCCCGATCACTGCGTTCAAGGGACACACGGCGCCGCGTTGCACGCCGGCCTGGACGTTCCGCACGCGCAGCTCGTCGTGCGGAAGGGCTATCGCCCGGACGTCGACAGCTACTCGGCGTTTGTCGAGGCCGACCGCAAGCACCAGACCGGGCTCGCCGGCTACATGCGCGAGCGTGGCGTCCGGCGCGTCTACCTGTGCGGACTCGCGACCGACTTCTGCGTCGCGTGGACCGCCGTGGACGGCAGGCAGGCGGGGTTCGAGATCGTCGTCATCGAGGACGCCTGCCGCGCCATTGACACCGGTGGGTCGCTTGCCGCGGCGTGGGACATCATGCACGGGGCGGGCGTGCGGCGCGCATCGGCCGCAGAGCTGCTCGGCTGATCGCGTTCGAGGCGGGGGTCGGGTCGAGCGGGCAGGCCCGGCGCGGGTTCCCTAGCGTTCGCGGCCCGCTTCGTGCAGGGTCCGTTGCACCGGAGACAGGACGTACTCGAGCACGGTGCGGGTGCCGAGGTTGATCTCGGCGGTGACCTGCATCCCCGGCGAGAGCGGGTAGCGCTTGCCATCGACCTCCAGGTACGGCGCCTCGAGCGACACGAGGGTGCGGTAGCCCGATCCGGCGCTCGGGCTCTCGCCCGCGCCTGCTCGACGCTCGCCGCGCGCGTCGGCCATGTCGCTCGCATCTGGACTGATCCGCTTCACCTTTCCTTCGATCATGCCGTACTTCTGAAACGGATAAGTCGCGAGCTTCAGCTTCGCGGCGCGGCCAGCGCCGACGAACCCCGCGTCGTCGTGCGTGACCCACACTTCGGCCTGCATCGGGTCACTGGTCGGCACGAGCGTCATCAGCACGGTGCCCGGCTGCAGCACGCTGCCGAGGGTATGGGTGGCGAGATCCTTCACGATCCCGTCCTGCGGCGCCTTGAGCTCGAGCAGCTCGTGGCGCGCGGCGTGCTTGTTCCAATCCTGTTCGAGTTTCGCGTACTGGGCCTCGGTCTCGACCCGCTCGTTCTGCAGCGCCTGATGGTAGTTCGACTGCAGCTGCGCGATGCGCTTGCGGCTCTGCTCGACGGTTGCGCTCAAGCTCTGGATCGCGAACTGCTGTGCCTTGAGGTCCTGCTCCTTCTCGATCCGGTCGCGCTGCTTGTCCAGGAACAGCAGCCGCCCTGCGTAACCCTCGCGCGTCAGCTTGTCGAACGCCTCCTCCTGCTCGCGGTAGATCGGCAGCTGCTTGCTCAGCTTCGACTCGATCTCGCGCGCCGCGCGCAGGTCCTGCTCGGCCTTTGCAAGCGTCACGCGCTCGGTCTCGAGGGAGTCGAGATAGGCCTGCCGGCGCGCCCGGTACTGCGCCTCGACCTGGCCGAAAAGCTCCGTCGGGTCGCCCGGCTTCGCCGCGAGCGGCGTACCGGCGAGCTCCGCGTCAATCCGCCGCAGCTGCAGGCTGCGGACCGCGAGCTCGTTCCTGAGCGCCTGGCGGTCGGCCTCGGAGAACCGCTTGTCCATCCGCGCGAGAACCTGCCCGGCGGCCACGCGGTCGCCCTCCCGGACGAGCAACTCCTTGACGATGCCCGACTCGGCGGGCTGCACGATCTGGAGGTAGCTCTGCGGCACGATCCGGCCGTGTGCCACCGCAATGATGTCGAGGCGACCGATCGCGGACCACATCAGGGTGATCGCGACCAGCGCGAGCAGGCACCAGAGAACGAGACGCGGGAGCGGCGAAGGCGGCGCGTCCTGCAGCCGGAGGATGCCGGGCGCGAAATCGCCCGGTGCCGCCTGCAACATGCGAACCCGCGTCATGGGATCCACGTCACCCCCCCGGCGCGACCCACCGCGGCGCGTTCGGCCGGGCGGAGCGGTGCCACCGGCGGCGCACCGAGCCGGATCACCTCGTCCACCTGCAGCGCGCGCGGCAGCTGGTGCGCAATAAAGAGCATCGTTACCCGGCCCTTCAGCTGGTTCACCGTGCGCGCGAAGTGCTCGGCGGTCTCCGGGTCCAGGTTGCTCGTGGCCTCGTCGAAGATCAGGACCCGCGGCCGCTTCAGCAGCGCCCGCGCAATCGCGAGCCGCTGGCGCTGCCCCCCCGAGAGACCGACGCCATGCTCGCCAATTGCAGTCTGGTAGCCCTCCGGAAGTCGTTCGATCACGTCGTGGATCTCCGCCATCCGGCAGGCCTGCATGACCTGCTGGAAGGACGCGTGTGGGCTTGCGAGGATCAGGTTGTCGTAGATCGTCCCTGCGAACAGGACGGTCTCCTGCGGCACGACGCCGAAGTTGGCGCGCAGTTCGTTGGCGGCAAGCGAGCGCGTGTCGCGGCCACTGACCAGGATCCGCCCGCTGGTGGGCATGTAGAACCCCTGGATCAGCTTCGCGAGGGTGCTCTTGCCGCATCCCGATGCCCCGGTCAGCGCCACGCACGCCCCCGGCCGCAGGCGCAGGTTCAGGTTCTCGTAGAGCAGCGGCAGGCTCTCGCCGTAGCGGAACGCGACATCCTGGACCTCCACCTCGACGAGCTCGGTCGATGCGCGCACCGGAAGCAGGGTGTGCGGCTCGACCGGCGCGTTCATGATGTCGCCCAGCCGCTTCACCGCGATCGCGGCCTGCTGGAACTCCTGCCAGAGGCCGACCAGGCGCAGCATCGGCTGCGACAGGCGACCGGCGAACATCTGAAACGCGACCAGCATGCCGATCGTGAAGCCGGCGTTCTGCATCACGATCCAGGCGCCCGCGCAGAGGATCAGAAGCGTCATGAGCTGTTCCAGCACGTTCGCCAAGACGCTGTAGGTGTTCGAGAGCTGGCGCGTGTTGAAGCCCGCGACCAGGTAGCTCGCCAGGTAGTCGCCGTATCGTGCCTTGAGCTGCGGCTCCATCTGCAGGGACTTCACCGTCGCCATCCCCGAGACATACTCGGTGAGGAAGGCCTGGTTGCGCGCGCCGAGCAGGAACTGCTGGTTCAGCCGGGCGCGGATCAGCGGTACGGCGAGGATACTCATGGTCACGATTGCCGCGAGGATCGCCAGCGCGATAAGCGTCAGCGGCCAGCTGTACCAGAACATCAGTGCGAGAAAGATGGCGAGGAAGGGCAGGTCGAGCAGCAGCGTGACCGCCGCGCCGCTCACGAACTCGCGGATGGTTTCCACGCCGTGCAGCCGCGCCACGATCGTGCCGGTCGGGCGGTGTTCGAAGTACCGCGCCGGGAGGCCGAGCAGATGCTCGAAGACCCGCGTGCCGAGAACGGCGTCCACCCGGTTTCCGGTATGGAGCACGAGATACTGGCGGATCCATGCCATCGCCGCGCTGAACAGCATCGCGACCGCGAGCGCGAAACCGATCACGATCAGGGTGTTCGCGGTCTGGTGGACGACCACCTTGTCGATCACGACCTGCGTGAAGAGCGGCGTAGCGAGGGCGAGCACCTGGATCGCGAGCGATGCCAGGAGCACGTCGCGCCAGATGGGGCGATGCTTGAGCAGTTCGGGAACGAACCAGCGGAAGCCGAATGGCGCCAGCGCCTCCGCCCGCGCGTCGGTGTCGACGACGGGCTTCCCGGCGACCGCGAACTCCACGATGCGGCCCGCGAACCGTGCCGCAAATTCGTCGATCGTCAGCGGCTCGGGCGCGCTGCGACCCGGCTCGATCGTCTGGACCTCGTCCCCGGTCGTGCGGACGACGATCGCCACGCGGTGCGTGGCCGGCGCCCGCTGCGGCGTCGCGTCCCCGGCCGGTGCGACCGGTTGGGCGGCGTGGAACAGGGCGATGCAGGGCAAGCTGGCCGAGCGAACGTCCTCGGCCGGAACCTCCCGTGCGGCGGCGTCGAAACCAAGCCGCTGTGCCGCATGCAGCAACGTCTCGAGCGTGTAGGGCGGGGGAAACTCGCGCAGGACGAGCGCGGCGTCGAACGGAACGCGCTGGAACTGGCACATGCCCGCCAGAGCCAGGAGCACGTCCTCCTTCGAGAACACGACGTCGCGCACGAAGTCCATCCGCGGCACGCCCGCTACGGGCGCATCGCGCGAAGTCTATGCCCGAAGGCACGCTCCAACAAGGATTTGCACGCTCTCGCGCGCCTTATTCCTCAGGCGTCGCGGGTGCGCGGGCGCGCTAGAATCGGCCGCATGTCGCTCCGGCGATCGCTCGCGCAATATTTCTCATGACCGCCGACCTGCAGACCCTCCCCCCGCCCCGCATCGCGGCGCGCATGCGCGAGATCGAACCGTTTCACGTCATGGAGATCGGGCGTCGCGCCGAGGCGCTCGAGCGCGCCGGACGGCGCATCGTGCACATGGAGATCGGCCAGCCCGACTTCTCCGCGCCGCCGCAGGTGATCGAGGCGGCGATCGCCGCGGTCCGCAGCGAGCCGCTCGGCTATACGGCGGCGCTGGGCACGCCGGCGCTGCGCGAGGCAATCGCGCGCTTCTACTCCGATCGCTACCAAATCGATGTTGACCCCGATCGAGTCATCGTCACCTCCGGCGCATCCGGTGCCTTCCTCATCGCGACGGGCACGCTCGTCGAGCCAGGCGACGAGTGGCTCATGCCGGATCCCTGCTATCCGTGCAATCGGCACTTCGTGCGGATGTTCGAAGGGGTCGCGAGGGCCATCCCGTCCGGCCCGGAGCGCCATTACCAACTCGATCGCAAAGACGTCGCCTCGCACTGGAGCGCGCGCACGCGTGGGGTGATGCTCGCCTCGCCGTCCAACCCCACCGGGACGGTGGTTCCGGGCACGGCGTTGGAGGGGATCGTGGCCGAAACGAGAGCGCGCGGCGGCCAGATGCTGATCGACGAGATCTATCAGGGCCTGACGTACGGCGGGCCGCATCAACCGACGGCGCTGCGCCTGGGCGCCGACCTGTTCGTGGTGAACAGCTTCTCCAAGTACTTCAACATGACCGGCTGGCGCCTCGGCTGGCTCGTTGCGCCGGTCGAATGCGTGGGGGAGATGGAGCGGCTCGTACAGAACGCGTACATCTGCCCGTCGGCGCCCGCGCAGGCAGCCGCCCTGGCGGCCTTTCGCCCCGAGACGATCGCAGTGCTGGAGGAGCGGCGCGCCGAGTTCCAGCGCCGACGCGATTTTCTCGTTCCGGCGCTGCGCGAGCTGGGGTTCGAGATCCCGGTCCTGCCGGAGGGCGCGTTCTACGTGTATGCGGACTGCTCGCGCCTGGCGCAGGACAGCGAGCAGTTCGCACTCGAGGCCCTTGAACGGGCAGGCGTGGCATTCACGCCCGGGCGGGATTTCGGATCCTTTCGCGCCGACAAGCACGTCCGGTTTGCCTACACCCGTTCGATGAGCGACCTCGAGGAGGGCGTGGAGCGCCTGCGGCGGCTGCTGCGCGCAGGCTGAGGCGGCGAACAGCTAGGTGGTCGTCGCGGGCTTGGGCAGCCGGGCGATCACGCTCGCCAGGCGCCGCTTTTCGGCGGTGACTTTTTGCGCGTATGACTGCGAAGGATCGTCCGCGGCGCCTGCATAGAGCTGCAGCCCCTCCTCTAGGCCGCCCGCCTGGCGCACGTATTCGCGGAGAATCTGCGCCCCGACGCGGATGTTGGTGCGCGGATCGAGCACGGCGTTCTCGCCGCCATGGGCGGCAAGCTTGTCGAGGTGGAACCGCGGCACAACCTGCATCAGCCCCTTCGCCCCGAAATCGCTCTCGGCGATTGGGTTGAAGCTGGACTCGACCGCCATCACCGCGAGGATCAGCAGAGGATCGAGACGGGTGACCTCCCCTACCGCGTAGGCCTCGCGGACGAGCTCGTCGAGCGCGTCCGCCGACACGCGGAATCGTCGCGCAAGGTGGTCGGCAAGCGCGCGCTGCTGCGGATCGCGCGCCGCGCTTGCCACCAGGGTGACGGGCAGGTGCGGCGATACGGTTTCGGTCTTCGACTTCCCGAGTGCGATGCTTCCCGCCTGTGCTGCGTGAATCGGGATGAACCGCGCGCCGTCGAACGCCAGGAAAGCGAGGGCAAGCACGCCGAACGCGGCAAGCCCGGTCTGCGTTGCACGCATGAGCGACGCGGCACCGCCGCGCAGGGATCGTCTCCGCTTGTTCCGCTTCATGCGACCTCGATTCGTTGACTGTGTTCGGGGCCGTCCCGGTTGGGGCGCCGCTAGATCGACTGCCCTAAGGGCGCTAAGACCGCGGACCGACGGTTGCCGCGGCCCGGCCACCCTCTACCGGTAGCGCCTGCCGCCGCGGCGCCAGCGGCACGTTCAGAGGCGCGGCCCGAGGCGCCTGCGCACCCTGCAACGAAGCGCCGAGCAGGGGCCGACGCAACCTGCGGCGAGCAGGGAAACCTGAATATAATGAAAGCGTTAGATATAGTCAACCGCGTTTCGAACTCGTGCGGAATCAAGGCGTTATACGGCGCCGCACAATAAAAAAATTTTGGGCAAAAGGGGTCCGGCTTCCCTATCGACCGACGGTAGAATGCAGCCGTCCTTCGATAGAAAGCCGGGGGACAACTTCCAGTGCCGAATCTCTGCGGCGCGGGCCCGACCTGCAAAGGCCCGACCGCAGAGGGTTCGACAACCGCCTAGAGCCGCGACCCGGTCGGAAACGGCCAAGCTGCAGCAGGTGTGAGGGCAGGATTTGCCCTCGGCGATGCCAGCGTCGAGGTGGCTACAGGGGCCACAATCAGCGCAGGCAGTGCCGGTACCGCCACTCGCTTGGTCGACTTCATCGGCGCCTTGGCCTTTTTCTTGGCGGCCTTCTTCGCAGCTTTCTTTTGGGCCGCCTTCCAGGCGGCCTTTTTCTTGGCAAGCCTCCGTTACGCGGAAGCCCTCTTCTTCGCCGTTTTCTGCTGCTGTTCGTCCGTAGCGATGCCCTACTTCTTCTTCTTCTTGGCGGCCTTCTTCTTCGCCGATTTCTTCGCAGCTTTTCTCTTCGTTGCCATGCTTGAACTCCTTCTAGGATTGACGAAAGAACTGCTACTGCCGACCGGCCCTCGCGAGCCGGCCATCCGACCACCGGGCAAGGCGCCCGGACGGTCGAATTCTTCTACGCGCGCCGTCGCTCAGGGACGTGACCCCGACGGGAACGGCCACGCCGCAGCTGGATTCAATGCCGTCCTCGGCGCCGGCGACGGTACGGTTGGCGCGGGCGCCTGCGTCGCGCCGGGGGCGGCTGGTGCGGCAACGGCCTTCGCCGCCTTGGGCGCCGCCTTCTTTGCCCTGGCTTTGGCAACTACCACGTGTTTTGCCTTCGCCTTGCGCGCCGTGCCCGCCTTGCGCACTTTTTTGGCGGCTCGCCGGACCTTGCTGCGCGCCGCTACCTTTTTCACTGCACGCTTGGCCTTCGCCCGCTTGACGCTCCGCTTCGGCTTGGCGCGAGCGGCAGCCTTCTTCTTCCGACCTGCCTTCGTTGCCATTTTCATGCCCCCGTCAGTTTGAAAGAACGAACCAACCACCGTGCGAAGCTGTCGCCCGCGCGGGCCCCGGAATCAAGTCCCCGCCGAGAGCGGAACTCCACCGTCCCACAAAAAAAATGCCGGACACCCGATCGGGCTCCGGCATCTCTGAACCTGCAGTGCGCATCACCTTCGCGCGAGAATCGCAGCACTCCGCTTCCGCAACTGCGGAGCGCGCGGGAATTCGGCGACTCGCCCGGTCGCCGCAACCATAATTGAATTGTGGACGCGTGACAACCATCTAGTCCCAACTGAGCGCGCCGCCGGTCTGGTACTCGATGACGCGCGTCTCGAAAAAATTGCGCTCCTTTTTCAAGTCGATCATCTCGCTCATCCACGGGAACGGGTTGGACGCGCCCGCATAGAGCTGCTCGACGCCAATCTGGTGGCAGCGCCGATTGGCAATGTATCGCAGGTACTCTTTGAACATCGGCGCATTAAGCCCGAGCACGCCGCGCGGCATCGTGTCCTCCGCGTAGCGGTATTCCAACTCGACCGCCCGCTGGAACAGCGCCTGGATCTCCTCGCGGAATTCGGAGGTCCACAGGTGCGGATTCTCCAGCTTGATCTGGTTGATCAGGTCGATGCCGAAATTGCAGTGCATCGACTCGTCGCGCAGGATGTACTGGTACTGCTCCGCGGCGCCGGTCATCTTGTTCTGCCGTCCGAGCGCAAGAATCTGGGCGAAACCGACGTAGAAGAACAGCCCTTCCATCACGCAGGCGAATACGATCAGGCTCTTCAGGAGCGCCTGGTCGGCGTCCGGCGTGCCAGTCCTGAACGCCGGGTTGGTGAGGATGTCGATGAAAGGGATGAGGAACTCGTCCTTGTCCCGGATGCTCGGGATCTCGTGGTACGCGTTGAAGACCTCACCCTCGTCGAGCGCCAGACTCTCCACGATGTACTGGTAGGCGTGTGTGTGGATGGCCTCTTCAAATGCCTGTCGCAGCAGGTACTGCCGGCACTCGGGTGCGGTGATATGGCGATAGGTCCCGAGCACGATGTTGTTGGCGGCAAGTGAGTCCGCGGTCACGAAGAACCCGAGATTGCGCTTCACCACGCGGCGCTCGTCCTCGGAAAGCCCGTTGGGATCCTTCCAGAGCGCGATGTCGCGGCTCATGTTGATCTCTTGCGGCATCCAGTGGTTGGCGCACGCCGCGAGGTATTTCTCCCACGCCCACTTGTACTTGAACGGCACCAGCTGGTTGACGTCAGTGCCTCCGTTGATGATCCGCTTGTCCTCGACACGTATCCTGCGATACGCATCGACATCCGCCGTGCCCGCGGGATCGGCCGACCCAACCAGGCCGGGACCAGGGCCGATCAGCCCCGGCTGCACGTTCGGCACCAGCCTCGCAGACGCGAGGCCCGTGCCCCGCATCCCCACGTCGTCGTCGAACTTCAGCATCTGCATTCCCGATGCTCTGTGGCCGGGCTCACTGACACGCCTCGCAGTCCGGTGCGTCGATCGCGCAGAACTTCGGCTCGGCTGAGGCCGTACCGCGTGCCACGGCCGCATCGTCCGATGGCACGGCGTTCAGCTGCCCCGCCTTGACAGTCGACTTTTCAGCGTGGGTCGCGCCGAGCGAGCGAAGGTAGTACGTGGTCTTGAGGCCGCGCAGCCACGCGAGCTTGTACGTCTCGTCGAGCCGCCTGCCCGAAGCGCTCGCGAAGTACAGGTTCAGCGACTGCGACTGGTCGATCCACTTCTGCCGCCGCGCCCCGGCCTCGACGAGCCACGAGGGATCGACTTCGAAGGCGGTGGCGTACAAGCGCCGCAACTCCGCGGGCACTCGATCGATGCGGGCGAGGTTGCCGTCGAAGTATTTCAGATCGGCGATCATCACCTCGTCCCACAGCCCAAGCTGCTTCAGGTCGGCCACGAGGTATTCGTTGACGACCGTGAACTCCCCCGACAGGTTCGACTTGACATACAGGTTCTGGTAGGTCGGCTCGATCGAAGCCGAAACGCCGATGATGTTCGCGATCGTCGCCGTCGGTGCAATCGCGAGGCAGTTCGAGTTGCGCATCCCGTGCTGCTTGATGCGCTCGCGCAGGCTCTGCCAGTCGAGAGTTTCGGACTCGTCGATCTCCACGTATCCGCCGCGCTCCTCGCGTAGCAGCCGCAGCGAGTCTTGCGGAAGGATCCCGCGGTCCCAGAGCGACCCCTTGAAGCTGGAATACCGGCCGCGCTCCTCGGCGAGCTCGCTGGAGGCCCAATACGCGTGGTACGCGACGGCCTCCATCGAGCGATCGGCAAAGTCGACCGCCTCCTGCGAGGCGTACGGGACGCGCAAGAGGTGCAGGCAGTCTTGGAACCCCATGATTCCCAGGCCGACCGGGCGGTGCTTGAGATTCGAGTTGCGCGCCTTGGCGACCGCGTAGTAGTTGATGTCGATCACGTTGTCGAGCATCCGCATCGCGGTGCCGATCGTCCGTTTCAGCTTCTCCTGATCGAGTTTGCCTTCGCTCAAGTGAGCAACCAGGTTCACCGAGCCCAGGTTGCAGACGGCGATCTCGCGGTCGTTCGTGTTCAGCGTGATCTCGGTGCAGAGGTTCGAGCTGTGCACGACCCCGACGTGCTGCTGCGGCGAGCGCAGATTGCACGGGTCCTTGAACGTGATCCAGGGGTGCCCGGTCTCGAACAGCATCGAGAGCATCTTGCGCCAGAGATGGACGGCGGGCACTTTCTTGAACAGCCTCAACGCCCCCTTCGCCGCCTTCTCCTCGTACGCGACGTAAGCCCTCTCGAATGCCTTGCCGAACTTGTCGTGCAGGTCCGGGCAGTCAGACGGGCTGAAGAGGGTCCACTCGCCGTTCTCCATCACGCGGCGCATGAAGAGGTCCGGCACCCAGTTGGCAGTATTCATGTCATGGGTGCGCCGCCGGTCGTCGCCGGTGTTCTTGCGCAGCTCGAGGAACTCTTCGACGTCGAGATGCCACGTCTCGAGATACGAGCACACCGCGCCTTTGCGCTTGCCGCCCTGGTTGACCGCGACCGCGGTGTCGTTCACGACTTTCAGGAACGGCACCACGCCCTGCGACTTGCCGTTGGTGCCCTTGATGTGGCTGCCCAGCGCACGCACCGGCGTCCAGTCATTGCCAAGGCCACCGGCGTACTTGGCGAGGAGGGCGTTCTCCTTGATCGCCTCGTATATGCCATCGAGGTCGTCCGAGACGGTCGTCAGGTAACAGCTCGAGAGTTGCGAGCGCTGCGTGCCGGAATTGAACAGCGTCGGCGTCGAGCTCATGAAGTCGAAGCTCGAAAGCACGCCGTAGAACTCGATCGCCCGCTCCTCCTTGTTGATCTCGTTCAGGGCGAGCCCCATCGCGACGCGCATGAAAAACGCCTGCGGAAGCTCGATCCGCCGACCCTCCACGTGGAGAAAGTACCGGTCGTAGAGCGTCTGCAGCCCGAGGTAACCGAACTTGAGGTCCCGGGACGCATCGAGCGCGGCCCCGAGCTTGAGCAGGTCGAACCGCGCCAACCGCTCGTCGAGGAGCTCAGACCTGATCCCGTCCTTGATGAACTGCGGAAAGTAATCGGAATAGCGCGTCGCCATGTCCGCTTGCGCAACCTCTTCGCCGAGCACCTCTCGCCGGATGATGTTCAGCAGGAGTCGGGCAGTGACGAACGAGTACGCGGGGTCCTTCTCGATCAGGGCCCGGGCCGAGAGCACGGCGGACTTGCGCACCTCGCCCATCGGTACGCCGTCGTAAAGGTTCTTGAGCGTCTCGTTCAGGATCAGCTGTGGGTCGACCGCCTCGCCCAGCCCCGCACAGGATGACCGAATCAGGTCGCCAAGTCGGGTCGTGTCGAGCGGCTGACGCTCGCCCTCCTCGATGACGTGCAGCACCGGCTGCGCGGCCGCCGCCTTGCGCTGCGCGGACTCCGTCGCACGCGCCTGGGCCCGCTTCTCGCGGTAGAGCACGTAGGCCCGGGCGACGTCGTGCTCCCCCGAGCGCATCAGGGCGAGCTCCACCTGGTCCTGGATGTCTTCGATGTGAAACGTGCCGCCGAGCGGCTGACGGCGAATCAGGGCAGTGACCACGGCCTGCGTGAGCGCGACGACGAGCTCGCGGATGCGAGCGGACGCCGCGCCATGGCCCCCGTTCACCGCCAGGAACGCCTTTGTCATCGCGACGCTGATCTTGGCCGGCTCGAAGCCGACCACCGCGCCGTTACGGCGAATGATCTTGTACTCCGAGAAGGCGGCGGGCTGGACCGGGGCGGCACCCTCGGCGAAAGTCGCGGTGGCAAGAGACTGGATCTGCGCGCTTTCACCGGCAAGCTGCATGCTGCTGTCTCCTCTTCTCTCGTCTTCTTGGTATGGCGGCCACGTTCGGCCGACCGGCTCGAGTTGGCGCCTCAACCACTATATATAGTGTAAGCCCTCGAGTTCGGCACTAATTCTAGTGCGCGAGTTGCCTTGTTGCAACATTTTTCTCTGTCTTTTCAGCGGCTCGGATCAATCTGCGCGCGGGATGCGTGAATTGCGTCACGTCTTTGTCACCTGCGCGCGGCGGCGGAACGGCGCGCACCCCACGCAGGCGCGCAGGTCACGCGACCCGGTGGATGAGCGCGCGGAGTCGGGGCCAGTCGAACGACGGACCAGGGTCGGTCTTGCGGGCAGGCGCGATGTCGGCGTGTCCGACCACGTCTTCTATGGGATAGGCGCGCGAGAGCGTGGTGACGAGCGCGCCCAGCACTGCATACTGCCGATCGGCATAGGGAACCGCATCGGCTCCCTCGAGCTCGACCCCGACCGAAAAGTCATTGCAGCGATCGCGCCCGCGCCAGATCGACGCACCGGCGTGCCACGCGCGCTGCGTGCACGGCACGAACTGCAGCAGTTCGCCGGAGCGCCGGATGAGAAAATGCGCCGAGACTCGCAGTCCCCGCAACTGCTCGTAGTACGGGTGCGAGTCACAATCGAGGCTGTTGCAGAACAGGCGCGCGATGTCGTCGCCCCCGAACTCCCCGGGCGGCAGGCTGATGCTGTGGATCACGATCAGCCGGACCGTCTCGCCGGCCGGCCGATCGTCGCAGTTCGGAGATGGGACATACCGGGCCCCCGCCACGCGCCCGCAGGCGTCGAGCCTGAGCTCCGGCCGCGCTCCGCCACGCGGCTTGCGCCCGATCTTTCCGGTCGGCCGCCTCAATGGATGCCCAGGCGCTCCATGCGGTAGCGGAGCGCACGGAAGGTGATGCCGAGCAGCTTGGCCGCTGCGGTCCGGTTGAATCGCGTCTTGTCGAGTGCCTCGAGGATCGCCTCGCGCTCGACCCGGTCCAGGTATTCCTGCAGCGGCCATCTCGCGTTGGGGCTCGCCCCCTCCTCTGCAGCGATCTTCGGCGGGGCGAGCTGGAGGTCGTCGGGCTCGATTTCCTCGCGGGCGGAGAGCGCGACGGCCCGCTCGAGGATGTTCTCGAGCTCGCGCGCGTTACCCGGGAAGTCGTAGGCGACCAGGGCGTCGATCGCCGCCTTCGAGAGGCGCGGCCGCGGGCGGCCACCCACGTCCCCGAACCGCTCGAGGATTGCTTCGGCCAGGAGCGGGATGTCCTCCCGGCACTCCCTGAGCGACGGCATTCGCAGCTCGATCACGGCGAGCCGGTAATAGAGGTCCTGGCGAAACTTCCCGGCCTCGACGAGCCGCGCGAGATCCTGGTGGGTCGCGCAGATGATGCGCACGTCGACCGGGTCCTCGGAAGTCGCGCCGACCTTGCGCACCCGCTTTTCCTGGATGGCCCGGAGCAACTTCACCTGCATCGCGAGGGGAAGATCGGCCACCTCGTCCAGAAAGAGCGTCCCGGAGTTCGCGGCGTGAAAGAACCCCTCCCGGTCCGCGTCCGCCCCGGTGAATGCGCCCTTCCGATAGCCGAAGAACTCGCTCTCGACCAAGTTCTCCGGAATGGCCCCGCAGTTGACCGCGACGAACGCCCGGTCCCGCCGTGCCCCATTCTCGTGAATGAGCCGAGCGGCCAGCTCCTTGCCGCTGCCCGACTCGCCGGTGATGTAGATCGGCGCCTGACTGCGAGCGAGCTTTTCGATCGTCGCGCGTACCTGCTGGATCGGCGGCGTATCGCCGAGCAGTCGGTGGTCGGACGCGGCTTTGGGTGCAACCTTCTGCGGCAAGTCGAGCGCCGACTTGACCAGCGTGCGCAGCTGCTCGAGGGAGAGCGGCTTCGAGACGTAGTCGAACGCCCCCGCCTTGAGCGCCGCAACCGCATTCTCGGTACTCCCGTGTGCCGTAATTACCGCGACCGGGAGGTCCGAGCAGTTCGTCCCGATGTGCCGGACCAGGTCGAGCCCATCGCCGTCGGGCAACCGCATGTCGGTTAGGCAAAGGTCGAATGAATGCCGCTTGAGTTGCTCGAGCGCCTCGGCGACCGTGCCGGCACACTCGACCGACAGGCCCATGCGCAGTAGCGTGAGCTCGAGCAGCTCGCGGATGTCGGCCTCGTCGTCCACCACCAGAACGGTGGTCCTAGCGGCGCCGCGGCGCTCCGGACGGTTCATTGGCGTATCCCCAGCCAGGTGATGCGGAATTCTGCGCCGGCAGGCCGGTCGACGTAATCGAGCGCTGCACCGTTCGCGGCGCAAAGCTCGCGCGCGATGTAGAGGCCCAGGCCGGTTCCCGCACTGTAGGTGGTGAAGAACGGCTCGAACAGCTGGCTTTGCAGGTCCCGCGGCACGCCCGATCCGTCGTCGACGACGCGCAATTCTAGTCGATTGCCCTGGCGCTGAACGTGCCAGCGGACGCTCTCGGCACGCTTCTGGGAATGCCGCCAGGCGTTGCGCGTCAGGTTCCACAGGATCTGATTCAAGTGAACGCGGTCGACCTCGACGACGCCGTCGCCCCCTATCACGAGCGCGAAGGCCGCTCGGTCGACCTGCTCATTCTGGGCGAATTCGTCGAGGAACGTCTCCACGAACGGCCCCAGGCGCACCGAGTCGGGCTGCACGCGGTCGCGCCGGTTGAGCTCGAGCACGTCCTTGACCATACGGTCCAGGCGCCTTGCATTGTCGCGGATGATCCGCGTCAGTCGCTCGCGGGCGGGCGCACGGTTCTCCTCGAGCATCAGCTCGGCCGCGTGCGTGATTGCGGCAAGCGGGTTGCGGATCTCGTGGGCGATATTCGCAGTAAGGCGGCCGAGCGCCGCGAGTTTCATCTGCCGCGCCTGGTCCTCGAGCTTGGAGATGTCCTCGAGGTAGATGACCGCGAAGCTGTCCCCGGCGACACCGGCCTCTACGAAGCGGGCGCGGACGAGGATCCCGGAATCGGGGAATCGGAACGTCGCGGTGGCGCGCGCCCGCCCTTCGCGCCATTCGCCCAGCGCACGGGCAAGCTGCTCGGAGTAGGCCTCGATCTGGTCGAGCTCCGGCGCGGGCCGGCCGAGAAGCCGGTCGACAACCGGGTTGTGCTGACGCACGAGGCCGTTCGAGTCCACGACGAGGACGCCGTCCTGGACATCCTGGATCACGAGCTGGTTCACGCGCAGCTGATTCGCAAGATCGACGCCGCGCTGGCGGGCGACACGCTCGTTCGTGATGACGCGTTCGGCCAGACGGTTGGTGATGAGCGCTGTGGCGAAATACCCGAGGCAGAGCAGGCCGGCGGGCAGGAATTCCGCTACGCCGTGGTCGTCGCGAATGATTGCGATTGCCTGCTCGAGCAGGACGCCGATCGATGCGAGCGCAGCGTAGAAGAGCAGCAGGCGGCCGCGACTCACGAGCGATGCGCCCGCGACCGAGATGAGGAGCATCACCGCGAGACCGGTCCGGAATCCGCCGCTCGCGTACATCAGCAGCACGATGGCCACGATATCGGTGCAGACGTGGAGGGTGAGCTGGGTCTCGAAATGGCGCGGAATCCGCTTGATCGCGACGTGGAAAGCGGCCGCCGCGACGAAGTAGAGCGCGCTCACCAGAGCGAAAAGGCGCAGGTTTCTATGTCCTAGCGCAAGCGCGTCCCCGTACGCGAGCACGAGGATTACGAAGAGCGCCGCGACGGCGATGCGGTAAGCGTTGAAGTAGCGCAGCGAGACCCAGAACGACTCGGCGACCTCGGGCGTCCGCGCGGCGCCACGCGCGGCGACACGAGCAGGGTCAAGCGGGCTGGCCGAGGCGCTCGTCACCGGACGAACATCCGCCTGTGCTCGTCCGAGCAGAAGTAATCGCCGGCGGCCTCGACGGACTCCGAGACCGGCAAGTGCACGCCGCACTGCCGGCATGCCACCATGCGCTCGGCATTTCGCGGCGGCTCCGGTTTCCGCCGCGAGCGCATTCCGCGCGCGGTGAGCTTCCAGGCGAGGAAGAACCCGAGGCCGACGAGGACGAGAAGGAGGACCTTGCCCATTGCGCGCTGTTCCGCCGCCGCGCCGGCGGCGCTACTGCATGATTCTAGGGGCTTCGAGCGGCGCACAGCGCCGCCGTGCGCAGCCTACCGTGACGCACGTCAGATCGGCGTGAGGGGAAATGGTCGGGGTGAGAGGATTTGAACCTCCGACACCTGCGTCCCGAACGCAGTACTCTACCAGGCTGAGCTACACCCCGACTGCGGGAAGTCCGCGGTCGGGACTCAGTACGTGCGCTCGACCGCGAAAGTCGCCAAGTCTAGCAAAGATCTTCGATACTTTGAATCGCGCAGCCCGGCGATCGCTGCGTACGCGGCCTGGGATTCCGCGCGCGCCGCGGAACGCGCGCGATCGAGGGCCTCGGTGCTCCGGATCGCGTCCAGCACGGCCGCGAAGTCGTCCCGCCCTCCGTCCTCGATTGCGCGGCGGACCAGTGCGGCCTGGGCCGGGGACCCTCTGTGCAGCACGTGGAGCAGCGGCAGGGTCAACTTTCCCTCGTTCAGATCGTCGCCCAGGTTCTTGCCCGTCTCGCCGACGTCACCTGAATAGTCAAGCACGTCGTCGATTAGCTGGAACGCCGTGCCCAGGTGAGCGCCATAGGTGGCCAGCCCTTCCTCGATCGCCCCCGGCGCAGCGCCGAGGATCGCGCCGAGCCTTGCCGCCGCCTCGAAAAGCTTCGCTGTCTTGCGCCGGATGACGTCCAGGTAGTCGCCTTCACCGATCTCGACGTTGCGCACGTTCAGAAGCTGGAGCACCTCGCCTTCGGCGATCGTGTTCGTGGCGTCCGCCAGCACCTCCATCACCCGCATGCTGCGCACCCCCACCATCATCTGGAAAGCGCGCGAATAGAGGAAGTCCCCGACCAGCACGCTCGCCGCGTTCCCGAACACCGCGTTCGCGGTGCGCCGGCCGCGGCGAAGCTGCGACTCGTCGACAACGTCGTCGTGGAGAAGCGTCGCAGTGTGAATGAACTCGACGACCGCCGCGAGCTCGCAATGGTCGCTGCCCTGGTAATCGCAGGCGCCCGCGGCGAGGAGAAGCAGCACCGGTCGCAGACGCTTGCCGCCGCTCGCCACGATGTATTCGGCAACCTGCCGCACGAGAACCACGTCGGAGTCGAGCCGGCGTCGAATCACGTCGTCGACCTTTTCCATGTCGCCGGCGACCAGCGCGCGGATCGGATCGAGGGAAACGGGCATGTGGCAAGCCGGGGGGAGGCGCTCTGGCAAGCCTAGCACAACGCCCTTTGACTCGGCCCGGCTTGTGTCGCTATAATGTTGAGTTTCCAAGCGAATCTAGCCCCGGAGTCTCCCATGTTCGCGGTCATCAAGACTGGAGGCAAGCAGTACCGCGTTGCCGCCGGCGACAAACTCAAAGTTGAGAAGCTCCCCGCCGACGTCGGCAGCGAGGTCGTCCTCGACCAGGTCCTCATGGTCGGCGAGGGCGCGGCGGTCAAGGTCGGAGCGCCGCTCGTGGCGGGCGCGGCGGTCAAGGCCACCGTCGTCGGGCACGGGAAGGGCGACAAGGTCACCATCTTCAAGCTGCGTCGGCGCAAGCACTACAAGAAGTCGCAGGGCCACCGCCAGCAGTACACCGAAATCCAGATCACCGGCATCGCGGACTAGGTTCCGGACCGGTACGAACAGGAGCACGTCACCATGGCACACAAGAAGGCGGGCGGCAGCTCGCGCAACGGCCGTGACTCGCAGTCCAAGCGACTCGGCGTCAAGCGCTACGGCGGGCAGCTCGTGAACGCCGGGAGTATTCTCGTGCGTCAGCGCGGCACGCGGATCCACGCGGGCGATAACGTGGGCATCGGGCGGGACCACACCCTGTTTGCGAAGGTCACCGGGCACGTCCAGTTCGGAAACCGCGGGCCGGCGGCAAAGCAGATCGTGAGCGTGATTCCCGCCGCCTCCTAGCGTTCCCGGTCCCGCCACGAAGCCCTATCCCCGCGGTAGGGCTTTTTTGTTTCCGGGGCGAGTCCCATGACATTCGTCGACGAAGCCCGCATCACCGTGCACGCCGGCAATGGCGGCGACGGCGCCGTGCATTTCCGGCGCGAAAAGTACGTGCCGCGGGGCGGGCCGGACGGCGGCGACGGCGGGCGGGGGGGCTCGGTGTACGCGATCGCCGACAGGAACATCAATACGCTGATCGAGTACCGCTACAACCGCGTCTTTCGGGCCCGCGACGGCGCGAAGGGCGGCGGGAAGCAATGTACCGGCCGCAGCGCGGAGGACATCTATCTGCGAGTTCCCGTTGGAACCGTGATCAGCGAGCGGGATTCCGGCGCGGTGCTCGCGGATCTTGCGGCACACGACCAGATCGCACTCCTCGCGCACGGCGGGCGCGGCGGTCTGGGCAACGTCAACTTCAAGTCGAGCACGAACCGCGCCCCGCGCCAGTCGACCCCGGGCGTGGCGGGCGAATCCCGCGAGCTCGCGCTCGAATTGCGGGTGCTTGCCGACGTGGGACTGCTCGGGATGCCGAACGCGGGCAAGTCCACGCTGATTCGCGCAGTGTCGAGCGCACGGCCGAAAGTCGCCGACTATCCGTTCACCACCCTGCACCCCAGTCTTGGCGTGGTCAGGGTGGACATCGATCGCAGCTTCGTGATCGCCGACATCCCCGGGCTGATCGAGGGTGCGGCCGAGGGGGCGGGGTTGGGTCACCGGTTCCTCCGGCACCTCGCGCGCACCCGGCTCCTCCTGCACGTCGTGGACATCGCGCCGATCGCCCCGGACGTCGACCCGGTGAAGGATGCGCGCGCCATCGCCGCCGAGTTGCGCAAGTACGACCCCGCGCTCCATCGCAAGCCGCGCTGGCTCGTCCTGAACAAGGCGGACCTCGTGGAGCGCGACGAGCGCACGCGCGTGGTCCAGTCGATCGTGCGACGGCTCAGGTGGAAGGCGCCCCACTTCGTGGTCTCCGCGCAGACCGGGGAAGGCTGCCGCGACCTGTGCCGGGCGGTCATGCGGCACCTGGAGCAACGACGGTGAACGAGCGCGTTCGCCTCGCCCGGCGGCTGGTCGTCAAGGTCGGCAGCTCGCTCGTCACCAACGAGGGGACGGGGCTGGACCTCGGTGCCATCGCCAATTGGGCGCGACAGATCGCCGCACTGCGCGCGGCCGGTCGCGAGATCGTTCTCGTCTCGAGCGGGGCGATCGTCGAAGGCATGAAGCGGCTGGGATGGCGCAAGCGGCCCGAGACCATGCACGAGCTACAGGCCGCCGCAGCGGTCGGGCAGATGGGACTCGTTCAGGCTTACGAGACCGCGTTCCGCGACCATGGCTTGCGCACGGCGCAGATTCTCCTGACTCACGCCGACCTGGCGGATCGGGGCCGCTACCTCAATGCCCGCTCGACCCTCAATACGCTCCTCACGCTCGGCGTCGTGCCGGTGATCAATGAAAACGACACCGTGGTGACCGACGAGATCCGGGTCGGTGACAACGATACGCTGGGGTCGCTCGTCTCGAACCTGATCGAAGCCGACGTCCTCGTGATCCTCACCGATCAGGGCGGTCTGTTCACGGCGGACCCGCGCAAGGATCCGGCGGCCACCCTGGTCGCCGAGTCGAAGGCGGGCGATCCGCGTCTCGAGGACATGGCCGGGGGCGCCGGGTCCGCGCTCGGCCGCGGTGGGATGATCACGAAAGTGCTGGCCGCCAAGCGTGCTGCGCTGGGCGGTGCGCACACGGTCATCGCGTCAGGGCGCGAACCCGACGTTCTAGTGCGCATCGGCCAGGGCGCGTCGATCGGTACCCTGCTCGTGTCGGACGCTCCGCCCCTCGCGGCGCGCAAGCAGTGGCTCGCGGGTCACGTACAGGTCGGCGGCACATTGCACCTCGACGCGGGCGCCGCCCGCGCGGTAGCGGCGGGCGGCAAGAGCCTGCTGCCCGTCGGCGTCCGTGCCGTCACTGGCGATTTCGAGCGCGGGGCGCTCGTCGCATGCGTCGGCCCGGACGGTCGCGAGGTCGCGCGCGGACTGGTGAACTACGGGGCGGGCGAGGCACGGCGCATCCTCGGCCGTTCGTCGGCGGAAATCGCGGGCGTCCTCGGCTACGCGGACGAGCCGGAGCTCATCCACCGCGACAACCTCGTCGTCGTGGCATAGCGCGACGCGTCGCGCTAGCGCGACATCGGCGTCGTGGTGAGCAGATCGGTTGCGCGCGGATGGCCGCCGCGCCTCAGGGCCTCGACCCCTTCCCGTGCGCTGGCAATCATCTGTCGCGACGGACAGAAGTAGTTCTCATACAGGACCAAGCGGTGGCCGTCGGTATTGAGCCCCGCGATCTTCGTCCAGGTCGGATCGCGGACGGGCTGCCACGTTCCGTCCCCCCGTCCGTAGGCATACACCTTGCGCTCGCGCGTCTTGCAGCGGATCCCCTCATAGGAGACGTTCGACGCCGTGCCCTCGCCCCGGATGACGACGCTGAAACGCACGATCCCATCGTGGACCAGGGCGATCGACGCCGGATCCACGAAGAACCGCATCGTGCTTGGCCGCCCGGGATCGAAGGCGATGAGGTCGTCGGGCTTGGGGGCGCGGGGAAGCACGACCGGCGCTTCGTCGAGCGGCTTCTCGTCAAAGTCGATGGCATCACGGGCCGAGTCCCGCGGCTGGCCGGACACCTGGGCCAGCGCAATTCCGGCCGCGGCCGCGGCGACCAGTCCGGCGAGTGATGCCCAGAGACGCGTCACGCCAGATCGCCGGCGAGCGAGCTTCGGATGGCAGACGGAACGGCCGCCACCTCGGCGCGGTACTCGGGATGGTCGACCCCGATCGCGAGCCCGGCGCCCTGCTTCAGCGAACGCGCCATCTCTTCGGTGAGCTCGAAGCGCAGGAAGTGCACCGAGGATGTCTTCTCCTCGGTTTCGCGCTCCAGGTCCTCATCGGCGATCGCCAGCACCCTCTGGAAGCCGTCGACCCGGACCCAGACGCGCGCCTCGATGCCCTTCAACCGGGCGAGCGCGCGCTTGCGCTCGTCCACATCGGTGTACTCGATGAGCATCGTCGCCTTGAAGTTCCTGCCGTCGGGGATGAGCGGATTGTAGGCGTCGAGTTCGCCGCGAATCCCGTCCTCCTCGAAGATCCGCTCGATCCGGAGCATCTCCTGGACTTGGTACCGGATCGTCAGCTCGTCCTCGAAGATCAGCGTCACGTGATCGCCGAGCGCGATGGTGCGGTCCCTCTTGTGCGCCATGACCTTGGCGCGGAACTCCTTCCTGCTGCGTGAATAAGCCTCCAAGGTCATGAGGCTGTCGGGCTTGATCTTGGGCATGGCAGTTGCGTGCATCGTGGTCATAGTCCGTAGGCAATGCAAAGAAGGGTGAGCGGGTGCGCGCGTTGGGCGCGGGTATCGCCCATTCCTTGCTCGATGTGTCGTCCCGCCATCGCGCAATCCGAGCTGATGTAGTCCGGGTCCTCCTCGCCCATGGCGCGGAACACCGGCCGGCCGATCTTCATCGAATGGGCGTAGAACTCGCTCTTCACGCCCCAGGTGCCGTCGTGGCCCGCGCAGCGCTCCACCGTCTTCACGCTGGTACCGGGGATGAGCTGGAGGGCTTCGCGCGTCTTCTGGCCGATGTTCTGGACCCGAGAGTGGCAAGGGATGTGATAGGCGACCTTGCCGAGCGGCTTCTTGAAGTCCTTCCTGAGCAGTCCGTCGCGGTTGCGTTGCATGAAGTATTCGAACGGCTCGAACATCGCGTCGGCAACCGCCTTCACCTCGTCGTCGCCGGAAAAGAGCAACGGAAGTTCTGACTTGAACATCAGGGTGCAGGAGGGCACGCCGGTGAGGATCGCGTAGCCTTCTCTCGCCAACCGCGCGAGCGGCGGGATGTTGACTGCCTTGAGCCGCGCTACCGCCTCGAGATCGCCGAGTTCGAGCTTCGGCATCCCGCAGCAAGCTTCCTTCTCGACCAACACGTAGGGGATCTCGTTGTGATCGAGAAGCTTGAGCAGGTCAAGCCCGATGCCGGGTTCGTTGTAGTTGACGTAGCAGGTGGAGAAGATCGCCACCTTACCGGGCGTCCGCTCCCCGTTCCGCACCGGATGGTTCGCGGTCGCCGGCGCGCCCGAGCGGAACGTGCCCGGCGCGTAGGGCGGTAGTCGTCGCTCGCGGTGCACGCCGATCGCCTTGTCCATCAGCGCCCGCGCGGCGGCGTTGCCGTTGACAGCGTTCACGACCTGCGCGACCACGGGAATCGCCGCGAGCCTGCCGATCGCGTCCGTCGACGACAGCAGCTTGTCGCGGAATCGCACCTCGCCGCGCTTGAATCGCACCGCCTTCGCACGGAGCATCAGGTGCGGAAAGTCTAGGTTCCATTGATGCGGCGGTACGTACGGACATTTCGTCATGTAGCAGAGGTCGCAGAGGTAGCACTGGTCGACGACCTTGTCGTAGTCCTTCGCGTCAACGCCATCCAGCTCCCCGGTGGGCCCGGAGTCCACGAGATCGAAAAGCGTGGGGAACGCGTTGCATAGGCTCACGCACCGCCGGCAGCCATGGCAGATGTCGAACACCCGGTGCAGCTCGGCGTCGAGCTTGCCCTGGTCGTAGAAGTCGGGCGAGTGCCAGTCGATCGGGTGGCGCGTCGGCGCCTCGAGGCTGCCTTCACGGACGCTCATCGGTACGGCTTTCTGAGGGGGTTTGGCTACTTGGGAAAAAAAGAGCGGCGCAAGCGCCGCTCTTCCTGTCGAACAGCGGCGCCGGTCAGTCGGTCAGGGTATCGAGCGCCTTCTGAAACCGGTTTGCGTGCGAGCGTTCGGCCTTCGCGAGCGTCTCGAACCAGTCGGCGATCTCGGCGAAGCCCTCCTCGCGCGCCTGCTTGGCCATGCCGGGGTACATGTCGGTGTATTCGTGCGTCTCGCCCGCCACGGCGGCCTTGAGGTTCTGGCGGCTCGATCCGATCGGCAGCCCCGTCGCCGGGTCCCCGACCTGCTCGAGGTACTCCAAGTGGCCGTGGGCGTGCCCCGTTTCACCCTCGGCGGTCGAGCGGAACAGCGCCGCGACGTCGTTCTGGCCTTCGACGTCGGCCTTGTTGGCGAAGTAGAGATAGCGGCGATTGGCCTGGGACTCGCCGGCAAACGCGTCCTTGAGGTTGCCTTCGGTCTTCGAACCCTTGAGTTGCGGCATGTCGAGCCTCCTTCTATGGAGCAACGGAAAATCAGAGAGGTACTTTGGGGTCAGCCTGAACGATCTTAGACTGGATCTAATTCATGCACCGAATATAAAGCCTAAGCGCCACGGGTGTCAAGCCGCACACCCTGTCCCGTCAGAAACGGAGCCCCCACCGCAGGCATTCGCAGACACTCGATCGGAGCCGCTCGAGGCGCCCCTGACAGGGTCCGCTCTTGCTCGGTGGGCCTAGCGCGGCGCGCTGGCCCCTTCGGCACGCGCCGAACCCGGCCGCCGGTCACGCCCGAGGAATCGCGCCAGCTCGTTCAGAGCCTGCTGGTAGACATCACGCTTGAACTCGATCACCGAATCGAGTGGAACCCAGTACTCACTCCAGCGCCACGCATCGAACTCCGGTCGTTCACTCGCCCGCAGGCAGACGTCGCAGTCTCGCCCGACGAGCCGGAGCAGGAACCAGATCTGCTTCTGCCCGCGGTAAGTGGCGCGCCACTCGCGGCGGATCCACTGCTGCGGCACGTCGTAGCGCAGCCACCCGCGCGTCCGCCCAAGGATCCTCACGTGGTCATGCTGGAGGCCGACCTCTTCGTGCAGTTCCCGGTACATCGCCTGCTCCGGCGACTCACCGTGCTTGATGCCGCCCTGCGGGAACTGCCACGAATGCTCTTTGACGCGTTTGCCCCAGAAGACCTCGTTGCGGTGGTTGCAGAGGACGATGCCGACGTTCGGGCGGTAGCCGTCCCGGTCGAGCATGATCGGCTCCGTAAGCTGTTGTCTGGTCCGATTTTTCCACAATTCACGGGCGCTGCCTAGCGGCCGGACGCCCGGTCGCGCTCGGGCGCTCGGCTAGAATGCGGGCCATTCTCGGAGCCTCGAACGATGCGGGTGTCGCAGTTCTTCCTGTCGACCACGAAGGAGGCGCCCTCCGACGCGGAGGTCGTCAGCCATCGGCTCATGCTGCGCGCGGGGCTGATCCGCCGGCTCGCGGGCGGCATCTACAGCTGGCTGCCGCTCGGCCTGCGCGTCGTGCGCAAGGTCGAGGCGATCGTACGCGAGGAGATGAATCGCGCCGGAGCGATCGAGGTCTTCCTGCCAGCCGTCCAGCCAGCCGAGCTGTGGCAGGAGTCGGGGCGGTGGCAGCAGTACGGCCCGGAGCTCCTGCGGCTCAAGGACCGGCACGACCGCGATTTCTGCGTCGGCCCGACCCACGAGGAGGTCATCACCGACATCGCGCGGCGCGAGATCCGCAGCTACCGGCAGCTCCCGGTGCACTTCTACCAGATCCAGACGAAGTTCCGGGACGAGATCCGCCCGCGCTTCGGCGTGATGCGGGGACGCGAGTTCACGATGAAGGACGGCTACTCGTTTCACGCGAGCTACGACGACCTCATTCGCGAGTACCGGAACATGCACGACACCTACACGCGGATCTTCACGCGCATGGGGCTCGCCTTCCGGGCCGTCGCCGCAGACACCGGCTCGATCGGTGGCACCGGGTCGCACGAGTTCCACGTCCTAGCCGACTCCGGCGAGGACGCGATCGCCTACAGCCCGGAGTCGGACTACGCGGCGAACGTCGAACTGGCGGAAGCGCTTCCCCCCGCGATCGCGCGCGCGTCGTCGGGCGAAGCTCTGCGCAAGGTGCCCACCCCCGGCAGAACGCGCTGCGAGGACGTGGCCGAGCTACTCGAGGTCCCGCTTGCGCGCACGGTAAAGGCGATCGCAGTGATGCACGACGAGAGCTTTTGCCTACTGCTGCTGCGCGGCGATCACGACTTGAACGAGATCAAGACGCAGAAGGTGCCCGGGCTCGATCCGTTCCGCTTCGCGACCGAGGCAGAGATCGTGCGGCACACGGGCTGTGAGCCGGGCTATATCGGACCGGTCGGCATCGACTCTTCGATCCGGGTGATCGCGGATCGATCGGTGGCAACGATGTCGGACTTCGTCTGCGGGGCCAACGAGGTAGGCTTCCACTTGGCCGGCGCGAACTTCGGGCGCGACCTACCCGAGCCCGCGGCCGTGGCCGACATACGCAACGTTCGGCGCGGCGACCCGAGCCCCGACGGCAAGGGCACCCTCGACATCGTGCGCGGCGTCGAGGTCGGGCACATCTTCCAGCTGCGGACCAAGTACTCCGCGGCGATGAAGGCGAGCTTCCTGGACGACCAGGGCAAGGAATGCCCGTTCGAGATGGGCTGCTACGGGATCGGCATCACGCGCATTGTCGGCGCGGCAATCGAGCAGGGGCACGACGAGCGCGGTATCGTCTGGCCGGATCCGATCGCGCCCTTCCTGGTGGCGATCGTCCCGCTCGGGTACCGGCGCAGCGAAGCGGTGCGCAAGAGCGCGGACGGGCTTTACGCCGAGCTCCTGGCCGCAGGCGTGGACGTCCTGCTCGACGACCGGGACGAGCGCCCCGGCGTGCTTCTCGCCGACGTCGAGCTGATCGGAATACCGCATCGGGTGGTGATCGGCGAGCGTGGACTCAAGGACGGGACGATCGAGTACCAGAGGCGCACCGATGCCGCGCCGACTCCGGTGCCCCTGTCGCGCGCGGCAGCGCTCATTCGCGAGCGGTTGTGCGCGTCCTCCTGACACTCCTCGCGGCAATTGTCGCGGCCGCGACGCCGCCTGCGTTGCTCGCTGGCGCGCAGCAGTACGAGCCCTTGTCAGCGAGCGTCAGGGCAGCGATGTCGCGCGCCGTCAGCGACAAGGGTGTCCCGCACCTGCGGTTCAAGGACCCCGAAGACGGCTACCGCTGGCTGCTCGCCATGTCGGATCGCCTGGCGAGGCGCGTGCCCGACGCCAAGCACCGCGTCGAACTGCTGAAGACGGTGCACTACGAGGCGACGCGCGCGGGTCTGGACCCGCAGCTCGTCCTCGGCGTCATCTTCGTGGAGAGCGGTTTCAAGAAGTACGCGGTGTCGAAGGCCGGTGCACGCGGCCTGATGCAGGTGATGCCGTTCTGGGTGGGGCTCATCGGCGAAGGCGAGCACAACCTCTTTCACCTGCGGACCAACATCCGCTACGGCTGCGTGATCCTGCGCCACTACCTCGACATCGAGAAAGGCGACCTGTACCGCGCACTCGGACGATACAACGGGAGCCTGGGAAGGCCCGAGTACCCGACACTCGTGCTCGCAGCCTGGCGCGGAACGTTCAAGTACCCGGGACCGCTCGCATAGCAGCGCGCGCGTCAGCGCTGGAAGAGTCAGCGCTGGAAGAGTCAGCGCGGGAAGATCGCGGCGATCGTCGACTGAATAGCCTCCGCAGCCGCCCGCGGATCCGGCGCAGCGCGGATCGGGCGCCCCACGACGATGTAGTCCGCGCCGTTGGTGAAGGCCTGCGCCACGTCGACCGTGCGCTTCTGATCGTCGGTCGGCCGGTTCTCGACCGGGCGGATGCCGGGCGTGACGACCAGGATGCGCTCTCCCAACTCGCGCTTCAGCATCGGCGCCTCGAGCCCGGAGGAGATGACTCCGTCGCAACCCGCGGCGAGCGCGCGGCGGGCACGGGACAGCACGAGCGCGTCGACGTCGCACTGGAATCCGAGATCGTCGAGATCGCCCCGGTCCAGACTGGTCAGCACCGTAACGGCGAGGATCCTCACATCCCCCTTCTCGGCCCCGGCCGCTTCGAGGATCGCCTGGTTCCCGTGCACAGTCGCGAACGCGATGCCGCGGTTGCGCAGACCGCGCACTGCGCCGCGCACGGTCTCGGGGACGTCGAAGAACTTCAGATCGACGAAGACCTGCTTTCCCTGCTGCCCGAGCCATTCGACGAGCTCGAAATAGCCGGGATGCATGAACAGCTCGAGCCCGAGCTTGTAGAAGGAGACGGCACCGCCGAGTGTCGCGACCAGCGCGCGCGCCTGCTCGGTCGAGGCGACATCCAGCGCGACGATCAGGCGGTCGCGTGCCGGAATCTGCTTGACGGAGCGCAAGCCCGCTGCGATGTTCATTATGCGTACTCCTTCACGCCGGATCGGTGCGGTTTCGCACTGCACTCCCGGCCAATTCGCCCTGCGCGCACTATTCCACAACTCCTCCGGCACGCTCTTTGCTGAAATCCGGGACGACACGCATGCAGAGCACGGCCCCCAGATGTTGTTGAATTTTATCGCGCCCGGGCGCGGCGGCACCGACGAGGGCGACTTCTCGCCCGAGCGGATGCGCGCGTTCCTCAATGGCCTGCCGCCGAACGATCCGAAGCGGGCGGCCCGTGCGCTGATCGAACGGCTGGTGGCACTCAATCAGGCTGAGCTGCCCGTGCGCCTGCGGCTGCGGGTGCTCGACATGATTCGCGACCACGTCGACTGGCTGCTCCCCCAGCTCGAGGTGCGGGTTGCGAAGGTCACGCCGCCGCTGTCGGCGCCGCTGCGCGAGGCGGCCTACTGCATCGAGAAGGTGCTGAAGGAGCTGGCCGCTGGCTACACCTCCCTGGTACTCGCCGCGCCGCGCGCCTGGCTCTCGATCGGATACAAGGGCCAGCTCCACGCGCCGCTTACGCGCGCCATGGACTTTCACGCGCGCCGTCTCGCGCTCAGCCAGAGACTCTATGCACGGAGCCCCGGCGCGGTGTGGGCCGAGATGCACCAGCTCTTCCGGATGGCGCGCGACTGGGGTGTCAGCGAGCGGGAGGCGGAGTCTCCGCGCACCTCCCCGCTGCGCGTCTACCGCGAGGCGCTGCTGCTCGCCTTCGCGCAACCGACCAAGCTGATGCACGGCGATTTCTCGCGCGTGCAAGCCTTCCTTGCAGCCCACGGCGAGCTCGCCGAGCTCGCGACGGGCCCCCGCTTCGAGGACCCCGCTTGCGTCTTCGCGATAGACCCGCGCCGCGACCGGCCGGGTGTCGCCTATTCGAAGCGCGCCGACATGGGATTCGAGAACGGCGAGCTCGTTCTGGTCACCCGCCGCCTCGTCGAGCGCCTCGAGGGCCAGCTCAAGAAGCTGCGCGACGGGGTCGCACCCGGCAGCCTGGGGCTGCCCGAGGAGGCGCGCACGCCCGGGTACCGGGAGCTCATGCAGCGCCTCATCGCGCACTGGCGGGGGGACCGCAAGCAGCGGCAGACCCGCATGCGCTTCCATCCGCGGGTGGAGCTATGGGTCGGACTGCGAGAGATCTGGCGCGTGCTGCGAGCCGAGGCCCCCGCCGAGACCCCGCAGGCGGACATCACCACGCGCGAGCAGCCGGTGAAGGCGAGCGAGTGGATCATCGTGAACGAGAGCGCACGCGGGTTCGCGCTCAAGTTCATGTCCGGCACACTACCGCCGATCGACGTCGGCGAAGTGGTCGCCGTCCGGTCGCGCGAGCACGGGACGCTCTTCGTCTGCTTCGTGCGCTGGATCCAGTCCAACAATCCGGAGCATTTCGAGCTCGGACTGCAGCAGATCGCCCCGCTCGTGGTGCCGGCGGTCTACAAGCCGAGCGAGCAGGCGCCCGTCGCCGCCGAGCCCGTGCTCTACTTTCCGGAGATGCCGGCGCAGAAGCGCGCCCCTGCAATCGTCACGCCGCCGAACCGGCTGCAGTCGAACGACCAGTTCAGCCTCCGACATCGCCGCGGACGCCTCGCGCTGCGCGCGGGTCGGGTCATCGAGAAGACCCAGAGCGTCGAGCTGATCGAGGTCCTCGCGCTCCAGGCCGCGTGACGTGCGTCACGCCGTCGGCCTGACGCGCCTGACGCGCCGACGTCACACCGCACGGCCGCGCGGCTCCGCCCCGGTGCCTCCGCCATCCGCAGCGCAGCAGCGCACTGCCTTCGCTGGGGCGGTCTGTGCGGAAACTCACGGGGCACAGGCGCAGATCGGCTAGACTCGCGACCGCCCGCCCGGCTGCGTTTATTCCAATGTCATTGGCGGACGGATTTCACGGCGCGCGGCGCGGGCGGCACGACTCATGGCACGGGCCTTGCGACCCCCTCCGCAAGGTCCCGGCAGAACGACGGTCGGCCTGCAGATCTACAACACGGAACAGGAGCCGGACATGCCATTGCATTTGAGCCTGCCGCAGGCCCCGGAGGGTGAGCCGCCGCGGTCCGAGCTGTCCCCCGAGCAGGTCCCGGGGTGGCTCGCATCGCTGCCGAAGGACGACCCGCTGCTCGCCGGTCGCATGGTGCTCGATCAGCTCGTGCCGTTCAACCGCACGCGGGTCCGGATCACGTTGCGCCAGGACGTCACCGAGGGCGTGCTCGGCTGCATCGAATTCCTCATCCCGCGGCTCGACGCCGCGCTCCAGTCCGGAACCCTGCCTCTGTCGATGGCGAGCCGCAACGCCGCGTCGCTCGCAGAGGACCTTCTGACCGAGCTCGCCTACTCGTACAAGCTGCTGCTCGTCGAGCAGTCCCGGCGACTCTTTGGCTTCGCGTCGAGCGGCCGCGCGCTGTTGCCGGTCGTGCGGGCGATGCAGATGCTCGCCCAACGGCTGCAGCTCGGTTATCGCATGTACGCCACCAACCCGAAGTCGGTCTGGCTCGAGCTGCACGAGCTGTACCAGTTCGCGCTGCGCCGCGGACTCGCGCAGCGCGCGCTCGAGGACGGCGGCGACACGCCGCAATCGGTCTATCGCAGCGCCCTGCTCGTCGCCTTTTCCGAGCCGCTCAAGCTCATGCAAGGCGACCTCGACCGGGTGCTCGCGTGGCTTGAAAAGTTCGGGCACCTCGCCGCGATCGGCCCCGCCGGCCAGCAGAAGACCGGTCAGGGCCTCTTCCTGATCAAGTCGCAGCGCGACGTCCCGGGCTACGCACTTTCGAAGCGCCATCACCCGCTGCCGCAGGGACACGATCTGCTGCTCAACACGCTGCCGCTCGCCGAGACCCTCCTCGACCAGATGGCGCGTCTCGCCGCGGGTGAGACGCCCGAGACCCTGGGCCTCGCGTCGGACGCCGCGGACCCTGCATTCCGCGATCTGATGGCACGGCTCGTCAAGCACTGGGGCGCAGTGCCCAACCGCAGGTTCACGCGCCTGCGCACGCACGCCCGCGTGGAGATCTGCGTCGGCATCCGCGGCATCTGGGAATTTCTGAACTCGCGCGGCGCCACCCGCGCGCCGACCGGCGAGTGGATGGTCACCAACGAGAGCCCGCGCGGCTTCGCGCTGATGCACGTCAAGGGCGCGATGGAACCGATTCGCGTCGGCGAGGTGATCGGGCTGCGCACGCGCGACAGCCAGACGTGCCACATCTGCGTCGTGCGCTGGGTGCTCTCAGACAACCCGGAACACCTGGAGCTCGGCCTCGAGGAGCTCGCCCCGACCGCGCGCGCGGTTTCGATTCGCAAGACACGGGGTGCGGCCCAGGATGCCGAGCACGTGCTCCTGCTGCCCGAGGTTCCTTCGCTCAATCAGGCGCCGGCGATCCTCGCACCGCTCTTCCCGCTCGACTCGACTTGCGAGCTGAGCCTCGGTGACCTGCAGTCAAAGTTGCGGGTGCGGGCGACCCGGCTGCTGGAACGGACAGTCAGCGTGCAGCTCGTCCAGTTCAGCGCGGTGAACTGACGACGCGCGTCGATCGAGCTGCCAGCTCGGGGGATCCGGAAGGGGGCGTCGCCCCCTTCCTCGTTTGAGTTGTGCAGCTCGTCCAGTTCAGCGCGGTGAACTGACGAACGTCGCGTCGGCAAGCGTGCGCAGCGGTGCGTCGAGCATCGCCGCGGCACCGG